>Ga0181535_10000040_pt1 | contig 188331 bp, 160 predicted proteins | sample PEATcosm2014_Bin_44_FD_119774 | JGI IMG/M metagenome (GOLD analysis project Ga0181535, IMG submission 119774) | Peatland microbial communities from MTU Mesocosm Facility, Houghton, MI, USA - PEATcosm2014_Bin17_30_metaG | ecosystem: Environmental > Terrestrial > Soil > Wetlands > Peat | place... | reverse complement strand
GCCCTCGCCGCCAACCCCAGCATCAAAGCAACCTCCGTGCTGACATTGACGCCGGGCTTTCTGCGGCCGCTCACCCCAGAGAATGTTGCCCTGGGCGCCGGCGGCACCGTAACCGTCACCGGCTATCTGGCCGAAGCGGGCGGGGGCAGCACCATTCGCTTTGCGCTGGCCGATACGCCCACGGGATCGAGCAGCGGGCAGGGCTCTCTCGGCGCCACCAGTTGCCAGCGCTCCCGACAGGCGTTCACCGCGTGTGCCGTTACCTACACTGCGCCGGCCACGGTTGCGTCCACCGGGGTCACCTACGTGGTAGCCACGGCGGGCGACTCCCCGGCCAAAACAGAGGCCGCGGTGCTGCTGAACACTGCGGCGGTGACGAGCAATCCCGCCGTCCACCAGGGACAGTTGGCAGCGCCCATGCTGCTGGGCAGTTCCGGCGGCAACAACAACGACTTCGATTTAAACGGCAACGCCATAGTGGACTGCTGCAGCGGGACGCTCGGCGCGATGATCCAGGACTCAAGCGGACGCCAGTACCTGCTGAGCAACAACCACGTGCTGGCGCGCAGCGACCACGCCGGCGTGGGCGACGCCGTGGTGCAGCCGGGATTGATTGACAACAACTGCACGCCCAACGGAGACGGCGCGGGGACGCTGCCAGTGGGTGCACTCACCGGGTGGCTGCCGCTCACCTCGGCGCAGACCAACGCCGACGCCGCCATTGCGCAGGTGGCTTCGCGCAGCGTCGATGGGGCGGGCTCGATTCTGGAACTGGGTGCGCGCCAGGCTGACGGCACGCTGGCCGCCGCGCCTCCGGGCATTTCCTCCACCAGTGGCAAAGGCGAGGCTGCCGGGCTGGCGCTGCGCGTGGCCAAGAGCGGGCGCACTACGGGCCTGACCTGCGGCAGTGTTTCAGCCATCGACGTGGACCTGCACGTCGACTACTATCGCGATTGCGCTGAGACCCGGCACTACCTGACCAAGACCTTTACCAATCAATTGGCCATCAGCGGCGACCGCTTCAGCGATGCGGGCGACTCCGGGGCGCTTATCGTGGATGTGGCCAACGCCGAGCCGGTGGGGCTCTACTTTGCCGGCGGCACTGACACCTCAGGCGTAAGCCAGGGCATGGCTAACCCGGCGAGCGACGTGCTGAGCGAACTCAGCACGCAGGCGGGCGGCGGTACTAACTACACCTTTGTGGGCGGCGCCGATCACGCCGTCAGTTGCCTCAGCTATGGCGACAGCACAGTGGCCGCATCGCAGGCACGCGCCCTCAGCGATGCAGAGATTGCGCGCGTACAACAGGCTCTAGCCGTGGCCCGCATGTTGGTCAACCCTTCGGCCGGCATCCTGGGCGTGGCGATGGGCAAAAGCACCGACCATCCCGGCGAAGCGGCGGTCATTGTTTACGTGGATGAGAATGCAGCGGCGGCTGTGCCCTCAACGGTGGACGGCATACGCACCATGGTCATCCCCACCAATGCGCATGCCGTGGCATTTGGAGCCGCGCCGCTGGTCATTTCCATTGCCGGCGCTCCTGCTCTGGCGGCCAACGTTCTTAGCCAGGCGGTAACTCTCAAGCGCCAGGTTGCGAACAGCTTGATGCGCCAGAATCCGGCATTCTTCGGCGTCGGGGTTGGCCAGAGCCTGGACAATCCCCGCGAAGCCGCACTGGTGATTTACGTGGACCGCAAAGCCATTCCCGCCGTGCTGCCCCAGATCGTCGACGGGCTCCGCACCCGCTACATTGTGATGGATCGACTGCACGTCACACGATCCTATGCGGCTCCATTCGGGCCCGGGCGCCATTGCATGCCGCACGCTGCGACTAGCCAGGCAGGCCCCGACCCGGCTGCGTTCTTCCGGCCCCGGAGTTTAAAGCTGTTCTGATGCTGGCGCCTGCTCCCACGCCGGTGATCCACCAAGTTACTGCTCCCGATGCAGCCAGAATGCCGCGAAAGCGCAGAGAATAGCGAAGGGAACAAAGGCATTGATGGGGTCGTGAAGCACTACCGCCTCGATACCGGTCGCGCCCACCAGCACGCAGCCCAGCACCACCAGCCCGGCGGATACCGTCCGCGGATACAGCGTCAACGCGGCGCCGAGCACTTCTAATCCGCCGGTGAAGTACCGCAGCCACCGGCCTGCGCCAATCTGGCCGAAGAAATCGACTATCTGCGATCGTGGCGCGGCCGAGAGCTTCTGTGATCCGAAAAAGAGAAAGGCGAGTGCGATTATCGCGCGCACGATCCAGTCTGTCGACGTGCCGCGAAACTTGTGCTGGCTTGAGGGCTCGTTCATATTCGTTCCATCGCCGGAATGAGGGGACCTCCGACTGCGAGTCAGTATACCCGCAGGTGGTTGAAAATACACTCCCCCAGCGGCCAATTCTAAATTCTAAAGTTATGTCGATTTCAATTGGCATGAAACGAGGAAGCCGCGATTTCCCGGAAAATTCGACTGGAGAGCGTCGGCTCAATCGCAGCGAAAGCAGCAATGCCGTTCGTCCGGGCTAGGCCGCGCGCTTTGGTCTTGAGGTGCTGATTTGTGCGGCGCGGCGCATTCGGTCCCTCATCTTGCGTGTGGTTTGCTTCGGCTCATCGTTGTCGTGAGTGTCCTGATCATAGAAGAGGGGTATCCCGTTTGCGTCTCGCCTCTCTGAAAGAGGCCGCTGTTCCGCAACCCTCACCCTCGAAACCGACCTCGCTGCCAACCAGAAGTTCATCAGCAGCATGACAAGCAGAGGAAGTCCCACCAGCAGGCAAGCATAGAGAGGCAAGTGGCCCCACGAAGCATACAGGTTAAAATCCGGCAAACTGGCTGACATAGTTGGTTACCCTCGACACCCGGTTACCCGCATGGGATGTTCCGGATTCAGCGAAGGAGAAGCCCCATAACACGCCGGCACTGAAACCGGTAAGTTATGGGGCAATTCAAACAGCAGATCCGGGGTGTGGTCTTGCGCTTGCACCTCAGACACTAAGCTCACTTGACTTATCGGGCAATATAGCTTTTGTGTTAGGCACCATGGCTCGATCGTGCCCCGATTTTCGCCCAAAGGTAATGGGACCCCCGGGGCCGATCTCCGGCACTTGAACCAAATGGCACAAAGGCCGTCGCCGCGGCTGCCGCCGCAGTGATCAGGAAATCTTGTGCGTCAAGGGAAACTGAGTCCGCGTTGCCGGTCGAGCCACTCGACAACAGCTCACAATAACTTCTCAAACTCATCCAACGGAACGGGCCGGCTGAAGAGATAACCCTGGTAAGCATGGCAACCTAGATCGGCGAGTATCTCACGCTGCCGCTCGGACTCCACTCCCTCGGCGATGACCGACAGACCCAATGCATGGCTGAGTGAGATGATGGCCTGCGCAATGGTGGTGCTGCTTGCATCCACCAGTAAGTCGCGCACAAAGGAACGGTCGATCTTTAACTGGTTCAAGGGCAATCGTTTCAGGTAGGCGAGTGAGGAATAACCAGTGCCAAAATCGTCTACAGAGAAGCTGAGACCGTGCGACTTCAGCGCGGTCATCTTGGCGATCATATCTTCTACGTTTTCTACCAGCGTGCTTTCGGTCAATTCCAGTTGGAGGCTTCGCGGGTTGGCGCCGGTCCGGGTCACTACGGCCAATACTGCCTCAACAAAATCCGGCTGGCGCCACTGCATGGCGCTGATATTCACCGCGACCTTGATGTTTGCTGTCTTTTCATCGCCCGCCCACACGGCCAATTGTTTGCATGCGGATTCCAGCACCCAGTTTCCCAATGGAAGAATTTGCCGCGTCTCCTCGGCCAGGGAGATGAACTCGCCCGGGAAAAGTATTCCGCGCCGGGGATGTTGCCAACGCAAAAGAACCTCGGCGCCGATCACTCGCCCGTCTTCGACCTGTGCCTGGTAGTACAGCAGGAACTGCTGCGCCTTGATCCCTTGTCGAAGGTCCTCCTCCAACAGCGCACGCGCATTGACGGCAGCTTGCAGCGCCGGAGCAAAGAAGCTTATTCCGTTGCGCCCAGCCGCTTTCGCCTGGTACATGGCAATGTCGGCCTGCTGCAGAACCTCGTTGATATTCCCGTTGTTTTCCCCGAAGACGGTAATCCCGATACTGCAAGTGCTGATGGTTTCGCGGCCATCGATCTGGTATGGCTCCTCAATCCTTGCCAGCACCTTTTCGGCGACCACCTTGGCCTGCGCCGCAGCTTCTTCCGTACTCTCGCTCAGGTCCTCCAGCAGCACCACGAATTCATCGCCGCCCAAGCGGCCTACCGTGCCCACTTTACGAGCGCACTCGATGAGCCGTTGCGCTACATCCTGCAACAACTGATCGCCGGTGTGATGGCCAAGGGTGTCGTTCAGAATCTTGAAATTATCCAGATCCACAAACAACAGTGCCAGCTTGCATCGGCTTTCGGCGCTGATGGCCATGCTGGTGCGTAACTGCTCCTGCAGCAGGCGGCGATTGGGCAGCTTGGTCAACGGATCGTAAAACGCCAGGGTCCTGATCTCATCCTCGGCCAGCTTGGCGTCGGAGATATCCCGCAGTACGCAAAGAAAGCACAATTCGCCTTCAACCGTGATTGCCGACGCCGACATCACTCCCCAGAAAACTTCCCCGTTCTTCTTTGTGAACTGGGTCTGCAGATCCCGGTAAATAGGTCTCAGGCGCAGAAATGCGATCAGGTTCTCCCAATCGCGGCGATCTGTCCACAGACCCAGTTCCCGCGAAGTGTGCGCAATGACCTCCTCGCGTTCGTATCCTGTCACATCGAGAAATGCCTTATTTACCTCGATATACTTCTCATCGCGCGATCGGGCGATGAAGATTGCATCAAAGCTGGTCTGGAATGCGGTGCGGTAGCGCATTTCGCTCGCGCGCAGCTCATCCCCCGTCCGCTTCTCTTCAGTGATGTCGCGCGCTGCCACTACCGCCCCGACGATGGCGCCGTCTTCGTCGCGAATTGGACTGAAGTTATAGCTGCCCACCCAGGTCTCTCCGGTGTCTTTGCGCCGCAGGGTGTATTCGACGTTGCTGGCCGTTTCGCCTCGCAGAGCCCGCGGCACTGACCACTTTTCCAACGGCACCGGCTCGCCATTGGCCGTCAGCAATTCAATGAAACCCGGGTAGTCCGCCAGATTCCTTGCGCACTCTTCCTTGCTCGACAACTTGTGAAACGTGGCAAATGCGTCGTTGAATTCAACAAAGTTCCCTGTCGCATCTGAGATGAACACCGCATCCGTCATGCTCGACAGCGCCGCTTCCAGACTCGTTCTGGTTTTGCGCAGCGCCTCTTCTCTCTCAAGTGCGGCAATACGTCGCTGATTGCGGCGGTACTGCGCGGCGATCATGCAGATCAACAGGCCCATACCCAGAAAGAGAACCAGGGCAACGGCGTTTGCGGGATTCTCTATTCTTGGTTTCCCGTTGTACGGGATAATCCAAACCGCCGCCAGCACGGTGGCCAATACCGTAGCCAGCATTCCGGCCCAAAAGCCGAAAAACAGCGCGTCAATCATGATGGCGGGAAGAAGAGTGACGAACGGCGGAAGCGTCACGCCGAAATACACTTGCAGGATCTGCCGCGGCAGAAAGCCCGCCAGCACCACAAGAACCGCAAGAACGATGCGGAGGACGTGGCGTGTGATTGCGCGTTTCTTGCCCCGTGCCATGGAACCATCCTCCCGAAGTTTCTTCCTCCGCGCAGGGCGGTTTGCCGAGCGAGCGGCAGGACAATAAATTGCCGGGACCGGTCTCTCCGAGGATACTACGCGACCTTTCTCCAAAGTCAACGAATGATTCTCTATGACCGGTATTGGCGAAGATTCCTTCTTTGCCCCCCGCTTCTTTACAGCCCGCCCTGCCCCCTGCCACACTGGAACGTGGACACCCAGACAATCGTAATCCTCGATTTCGGCTCGCAATATACTCAGCTGATCGCCCGGCGTATACGCGAGCAGAACGTCTTTTCAGTGGTATTGCCCTGCACCGCCCCGCTGGCAGAGATTCAGGCCTGCCACCCCATCGGCATCATCCTCTCCGGCGGACCCTCGTCAGTGTACGATGTGGACGCGCCCGATGCCGACCCCTGTCTGCTTACCTTGGATGCGCCCATACTGGGCATCTGCTATGGCCTCCACTTCATCGTGCACCATCTGGGCGGCAAGGTGCGCACCGCGCCCAAGCGCGAATATGGCCACGCTGAAGTTTCCATTGAAGACGCTGCAACCCCATTGTTTGCGGGCCTCCCGCCCACCTTGCAGGTTTGGATGAGTCACGGCGACGAGGCCCTCGAACTGCCTCCCGGCTTTCACCGCACCGCCGTCACCTTCAATGCCCTGGCCGCCATCGCCAATGAACAACGCCGCATCTGGGCCGTGCAGTTCCACCCCGAGGTGCACCACACGCCCCTCGGTCCGCAGCTCATCAAGAACTTCATCTTCAACATCTGCGGTGCCCGCGGCGACTGGACCCCGGCCCACTTCATCGAGAGCACGGTCGCCTCCATCCGCCAGAAGGTTGGCGCCGGCCACGTTATCTGCGGGCTCTCCGGCGGCGTCGACTCGTCGGTCGCCGCGGTGCTGGTCCACAAAGCCATCGGCGCCCAGCTCACCTGCATCTTTGTCAACAACGGCGTCCTGCGCAAGAACGAATTCGCCAGCGTGCAGAAGAATCTTCGCGACAAGCTGGGCCTGCACATCGTGGCCGTGGATGCCAGCCAGCGCTTCCTGGCGCAACTGGCCGGCGTCACCGATCCCGAGACCAAGCGCAAGCGCATCGGCGCGGAGTTTATCGCCGTATTCGACGACGAAGCCACGCGCATTGCCCGGCAAACCGGCGGCGTGGACTGGCTGGTGCAGGGCACGCTCTACCCCGACGTCATCGAGTCCAGCAGCGTAAAAGGCCCCAGCCAGACCATCAAGAGCCACCACAACGTCGGCGGCTTGCCGCTGCACATGAAGCTCAAGCTCATCGAGCCCCTGCGCGATCTTTTCAAGGATGAGGTTCGACGCATCGGCCGCGACATGGGCATGCCTGAAGACATTCTCGGCCGCCAGCCGTTTCCCGGCCCGGGCCTGGCCGTGCGCATCCTGGGCGAAGTCACGCCGGAGCGCGTGGCCCTGCTGCAGGAGGCCGACGACATCGTAGTGACTGAAATCAAGGCTGCCGGGCTCTATTCCAAAATCTGGCAGATCTTCGCCGTGCTGCTCCCGGTGATGAGCGTGGGCGTAATGGGAGACCAGCGCACCTACGCCTACACCGCCGCTGTGCGCGCCGTGCACTCTGAAGACGGCATGACCGCCGACTGGACGCCGTTGCCTCACGAGGTGCTCAAGCGCATCTCCAGCCGCATCGTCAACGAGGTGCGCGGCATCAACCGCGTGGTCTACGACATCACCTCCAAGCCACCCGGCACCATCGAGTGGGAGTAATGAATCGCCGCGGGTTTGCAAAAAGCGCGATGATCGGCAGTGCCTCCATGTTCTTTGGGGCTCAAGCGCTGGCTGCGTCCGATGCATCTGCTCCTCGCGAATTCATCAATGCCCGCCAACTCGGCGCCACTGGCGACGGCAGAACCGATGACACCGCCGCCCTTCAACGGGCGCTCGACGCCGCGGGAAAGACCAGTGGCGGCGTTTTTGTGCCGCCGGGCACCTACCTCTCTCGCGAACTCCATATGCGGCCGGGCACGGCTCTCATCGGCATTCCGGCATGGAATTACAGCGGCCCAGGTGGAACGGTGCTGCGCCTGGCGAGTGCGGATTCCAGTTGTTTATTGAATCTCACCGACGCACGAGGGACCTCCATCGAGGGCCTGGCGCTCGATGGTCGCAACCTGGGCACGGGCATTCATGGAATCTTCGTCAACCGGACGGAATATCCCCAGCACGAAGACGGGTTTCGAATCGATCATTGCCAGGTAGCACGTTTCAGCGGAGATGGTGCGCACCTGGCCTGCGTTTGGTGCTTCAACATCCGCCATTCGATGCTGGCCTACAACCGGGGCGATGGTCTCAACCTGCGGGGATGGGACGGGTTCATTCTGGATAACTGGTTTTCAGGCAATGAACGAGCAGGTTTTGCGGCGCGCCATGAGAACGCATCCATTACCTTCACGGGCAACCGCATCGAGTGGAATGGCGAGGAGAATATGGTCGTCGTAGGCGGCGACGGCTATCAGATCACCGGCAATTTCTTCGACCGCGCGGGCACCTGCGGAATTGCGCTGCGAAAAGGCCGCGGGCCGTGCGCGCAGTTCACCATTACCGGAAATTTCATCAAGCGCAGCGGCAAGCTGGCCGACCCGGAAAGTCACGACTCCGCTCAAATACTGCTCGAGGGATCGCAGGGCGTGACATGCATCGGGAACAGCCTCCAGTCGGGTCGCGACGACGGAGGTGGCGGCACACTCAGCCCCTCCTATGGGATCGTCTACAAGGGGCTTCAGAACTGTGTAATCCGCGACAATGTCCTGCACGATGGCGCCCTGCGCCAGCTCCTTCTTGACCTGGGCGAGCAGGGAGAAGGTGTTGTCGTAGGCGACAACCCAGGCAGACTCTTAGTGGTCAAGCGGTAGCTTGATGTACCCAGTGCTTACCTGCTTCGAGCCACGAAAAGTTGGGTGCCTGAGTGCAAATTCGGCGCGACTTCGTCCATTCATCGACCCCTAGTCCCCTGCCGGCTGCGAACGCAGTGCAGACACGTCGCGGCTGAGCGCATCCAACCGCGCCAGCAGTTCTGCGTGCCGCTTGTCAGCCACTGAGGGGTCAAATGCCTCCACGTAAAACGTGCCGTTCGGTTCCAGCTCGCACCGGCGCACCTGGTCGAAAGCTTCAAAGCCCTGGCGATGGATCACCTCCAGCAGCTCCTCACGGGTCAGCGACTCGCGTTGCAGCGCCTTGCGGTCGACTTGCCCGTTGCGAACAAGCAGGGTGGAGCGGCCCTCCACGATCTTGGTGAGGCGGCTGGAGCGGAACAGGACGCGCACCACCAGCCAGTTGATGGCCAGCAGGCTGAACGCTCCGATAATGCCGCCGGTCACCGAGTTATCGTCGCCGATGATGGCGTTTTGCACGGTGTTCGACAGCGACAGCAGAACCACCAGGTCAAAGGGGTTCAACTGCGCCAGTTCCCGCTTGCCAAAGAGGCGCAACAGCAGCACCAGCACCAGGTAAACAATGACTGGACGCAGCAGCTTCTCCAGGACGGGAAGCGGCAACTGAAACATATGGTCGAAGACGAGCGAATGCGGCATGCAATCGAGGATATTTGGACGGGGTTCCGCTTTTCCAGCGTGATCGAACCTAATCGCCGGAAAAATGCGCGACCCGACCATCACGAGGAGCCGCCTTCCCAGACTGCGTCGACATCTCGGCAGCGCACACCGCGCCTACTCGTTCGCGTTTGTCCAAGTATTGATGTCGAAACGCGTCCATCCGGCCACACCGGGAATCTCAGTTCCAGACAAAGAACAGCGAAGCCTTTTCGTGTGCTCGCGCATCAATCTTATGGCGTGGGTAGCTCTCTGCTACAGTTGAAGATGTGGGCGTTGTACGGGCGCTGTTCAGTTCCAGCGTAGGACGGCTGAAAGAATGGGAGTCACTCGATTGTTCCAAAAAGCTGAGGCAATACTGACCGGTGTCGGCCGGCCCTCCGTTTTTGTGGAGCTCTCTCCCTTCCTCATTGAGCCCGAGTTTGTCGGCAAAGTGTGGGGTTACACTGACCTCCATCCCTGGTTTGACAAGGTTGCGACCAAGGATCCCATCGGGGAGGTTTGGCTCACCGGCGACGAGTGCCATGTGGCTACCGGCAGGCACACCGGCAAGACCTTGGCCGCTCTATTTCGCGAGGCCCCGCATGAATTGCTGGGCAAGAAAGTTCCCCATTCCGGCTCGCCTCTGCTGATTAAAGTTCTCTTTGCCCAGGAAAAGCTGAGCGTTCAGGTACACCCAGACGATCGGATCGCCCGCAAATACGGTGAGCCCAACGGCAAATCGGAATGCTGGTACACGCTGGCGGCCCAGCGCGACGCGAAGGTGGCCCTCGGACTCAAGCGCGGCGTCACCCTCGATCAGGTTCGGGACGGCATGCTCAACGGCACCCTGGAAGAGAGCCTGAAAATCCTGCCGGTGGCCGCCGGAGACTTGCTCTTTGTGGATACCGGAACGGTGCACGCCATCTGGCCGGGGTCGGTACTGCTGGAGACACAGCAGTACAGCGACTTGACCTACCGCATGTACGACTACGGCCGCGGGCGCGAGTTGCACGTCGAGAAGTCTCTTGAGGCCACCAGGCTCAAGACTCGCGCGGGCAAGGTCCAGCCCCGTGTGCTGCCCGACAGGACCATTCTCGCTCTGGAGGACTACTTCTGCGTGGAACGCATTCCTGTCGAGGCCAGCCGGGCTAGTTCCACCCTGCCCGGCGAAGGCGAGCGCTCCCCTGGATTGTCGTTCCTATTTGTTGCCTCAGGGCACGGCAGGTTGGTCAGCCCCAGCTTCGGTTCCATCGAGCTGGCCCCACGTAGCATCGTCGCCGTACCCGCCTCGTCACCGATGTTTGCCGTCCACGATCTCGGCGGACTGGAACTGATCCGCATTAGTCCGCGCTGGCCGGAGAAGTCGTGACCGAGGCCGGTTGGCGCGCATCCGTGGTGGAATTTATCCGCGCCGAAGCGCAGCCGGTTGACAAGTTCGGCCACATGCCGCGGCTCTACGCCTTGGCTGTGCAACTAGGCCGGGACGTGGACCACGATGACGACATCCTGTTTGCGGCCGCCTGGATGCATGACCTGGGAGTCTTTCTCGGACACCGCCCCCAGGATGTGGACCGCCTGGCTCGCTGGGACCACGTTCCCTATACCATTGCCCGCTCCCGGGATCTGCTGCCCGCGTGGGGTTTTCCCGCAGCCAAACTGGACGCTGTCGCTGAGGTCATCCGGACCCACCAGCCCCAGGACGAGCCGGTATTGATCGAGGCCATTCTGCTGCGTGACGCCGATATTCTGGAGCAGCTTGGCGCCATGGGCGCACTGCGAGCACTGGCCAAAATCGGCCGCGATACCCGCTACCCCACTTTCTCTTCCGTTCTCCCCGTTCTCCGTCGCGCCGTGGATCAGTTACCTGGCAGGCTGCGTCTAAGTCGTGCCAGGAGCCTGGCCGAGCCGCGTGTTGCGCTGCTTCGCACTCTCATCGCCTCAATTGAAGAGGAAGCAGGCGATTCTCTTCATTAGAGCGCCGGGTCTTCAATACCATCCTGCTCGTATATGGATGCATACGAGGGTTCAAAATGGACAAGCCGCCACGAGTATCCTGCTTTTCGCATCCAACCCCTTTGAGGCACAATCAATAACGCTATGAGTTCTCGATTCGTAATACCCCAAGATCTTCGCGGCGCCGTGGATGCGGCCTCCGCCGACTGGCAAGCCAACAACAAGGTCGAGCGCTTCTGGGAGAAGGACCCCTCGCTTTGGACCCGGGATGGCGAGGAAGCCTGGCTGGGCTGGATTGACATTGTCGAGCGCCAGCACCAGGATCTGGCAGCCTTTGCCGCGCTGTCCGGCGATGTCAAGGCTGCCGGCTTCAAGTCGGTGCTCTTGTTGGGAATGGGTGGCTCCAGCCTATGTCCTGAGGTTTTGGCTGCTACTTTCGGCCAGCAGCCCGGCTTTCCCGAGCTGCGCATCGTTGACTCCACTAGTCCCGAGCAGGTGAAGACCGCTCGCGACGAAGTCAACCTGGGCGAGACACTCGTCGTCGTCGCCAGCAAGTCGGGCTCAACCCTGGAACCGAACGTCCTCAAACAATATTTCTTCGCGGAGATGGAAAAAGTCCTCGGTACAGGCAAAGCTGGTGGCAACTTCCTGGCCATCACCGACCCCGGCTCCAAAATGGAGCAGGTGGCCACGTCCGACGGCTTCCGTCACATTTTTTACGGCGACCCGCAGATTGGTGGACGCTACTCCGCGCTCTCTAACTTTGGTGTGGTTGCCGCCGCTGTCGCCGGGCTCGACACCACCAGGCTGCTCGCCGAAGCGACCAAAGCTGTGGCATCGGCCAAGCTCGCGCCCTCTGAGAATCCCGCCGTCGAACTCGGCCTCATCCTCGGCTCCGCCGCCAACGCCGGACGCGACAAGATCACCATCTTCACTTCGCCGGAGATTTACGACCTGGGTGCGTGGATGGAGCAGTTGATTGCCGAATCCACCGGCAAGCTGGGCAAGGGCATCACCCCCGTGGACCGCGAAACCATCGCCGCCCCCGCCGTCTACGGCAACGACCGCATCTTCGCCTACGTACGCCTCGCGGGCACGTCCGACCCCAGCCTCGACGCCAAGGTAGCGGCCCTCGAAGCCGCTGGTCATCCCGTCATCCACTTTGAAATCGAAAACCTCTACGAGATCTTCGGCCAGTTCTTCACCTGGGAAATCGCCACTGCCGTGGCCGGGTCGGTGATGGGCATCAACCCTTTCAACCAGCCTGACGTGGAGTCGGCCAAGATTGAGACCCGCGCTCTGACTTCAGCCTATGAGCAGACCGGCAAGCTGCCGGAGCGCTCGCCCGTGCTGGTCGACGGCGGCCTCGAGATCTACGCCACTCCGGCCTACGCCGCCAAACTCAAAGCCGCCGCGCCAACCCAGAACCTGGCCGGCTACCTGCGCGCGCATCTTGATCAGATTCATCCCGGTGACTATTTCGCTTCACTGGCCTTCCTGCCCATGTTTCCTGCGCACGAGGCCGCGATCCAGGGCCTGCGCCACAAGGTGCGCGATGCCAAACACGTGGCCACCTGCCTGGGCTTCGGCCCGCGCTTTCTCCACTCCACGGGGCAGGACTACAAGGGCGGTCCCAACACCGGAGTCTTTCTGCAAATCACCGCGGACTCCGCCGTCGATGTCGAGATTCCCGGCCAGAAGTACAGCTTTGGAGTAGTCATCGCCGCCCAGGCCGCCGGTGACCTGGCGGTGCTGGAATCCCGCGGCCGCCGTGCCCTCCGCGTTCACCTGGGCGCCGACGTAGCCGCAGGATTAAAGACCCTGGCCGCCGCGATAGATGCCGCGTTGGTGTAACCGCTCGCACGCGTTGATCCGGATCTAGGACGACCCACCGACAGGGGACGGCGAGGTTGACCATCTGCGCGTCGAGGCGATCTGGTGCAGTTGGTAGGAACAATTACAGAGTGGGCTTGCTGAATTCGCCTATACTGGGTCTCTCCAATTTATCCGTGCTGCACTATCGCGGAGGAATTCCTTGAGTACTAATCTCTCGCCATTTGCCCCGACCCGTCCGATACAGACCAACGACCAATCGCCGAATATCCTCCCGTTCGGTTCTGCTTGGCGTCGCTTTGTTGCATATATTGTGGACGACTTTCTCGTCAGTTTGGTTGGAACCGGAATCGGCGCCATTTTCTTCAACAAGCTTTGGGAGCTAGGGCTGTGGGGTAGACTCGTTGGATTTTTTGTCGCCTCACTTTACTTTGCATCATTGGATTGTGGGATTGGGGGAGGGCAGACCCTGGGAAAGCGGTTGATGAAACTGCGGGTGGTCGACGCACAGGGGAACTTTGTCCCCTTTTGGAAGTCCCTGGCACGCTTCACAGTCTTCGCAGTTCCTTCGTTCCTGTTTGGATTAACACTTCCTGAAACTCGAACGCCGTGGATTGTTTCTTCGCTCATATTCGTGATCGTGCTGTGGGTCGGCGGCTTGACCCTGTATCTAATCACATTCAATGACCACGCCCGGCAAGGGCTCCATGACTTGGCCGTTGGAAGCTATGTCCTCTACTACGACCATTCGGGTCCAGTAATTGCAAAGCCCATCCTCCAATTGCATCGGCAACTCATCGTAGTCCTGCTCTTAGTCGTTACCGGCTCCGCTGCGGCAATTAATAACTGGTATGAGAAGTTACCGCTCCATCTCGAATTTCGTCGTGATGCACAGCCGATTGAGGTAATGGACGGGGTACAGCGAGCGCGGTTTGGGGAACGGTTGTCCCATGACCCTGCAGGCGGAGTGGTGAAAAAGATCTTGTACGTCAGCATTATTCGAAAATCAAAGCCCCTAAGTGAAGAGGGCTTCGCCGACGAAGTTGCGAGAACTGTTCTTCAGGGTGATCGAAATGCCATTGACTACGATGAATTGAGCATTCGGCTTTTCTATGGGTACGACATTGGAATAACTAGCCGATGGAATCACCGGGAGTTTGCGCATACTCCCGCGGAATGGCAGCAGCGGGTTCTAGGAAAGCAGCCGGGCCGTCCTTAATTGATGGTTCAATAAGCCGGATTCGCAGGTCGCTTTTTTGGAACTGAGCATCCACGGACCCAGCCACCATGACTTTTTTCCGCTAGCGAATCAGCGGGCTTTCCCAGATTTGCGCCAGCAGATCCTTGAACTCGGTAAAACGCTTCGGTCCAAGTTCCGCGCGCCATTCGCGTTCGATGTCGAGGAGTATCTCGTAAATCCTGGCGTATGCGGCGTGGCCGCGGTCGGTAAAGCGCACAATCCGCGTGCGGCCCTCTTCGGGCGCATCCAAGCGAACGATGTATCCGAGACCTTCAAGGCTCCGCAGAAGTTGGTTCATGGCCTGCTTGCTCATACCGGCGCGCTCCGCAAGAGTGCCGGGGCGAACCCCATCCGGACCCGGAAACTGCAGTACCGCGATATGCGGCAGGCGCAGATCGTCGAATCCGGCCTCATTCAGCTCCTTGATAATGCGGCGATGGATTGCCTGGGCCGGAACGCGCAGCAATGCGCCGATGAGAATATCCTTCGTTTTGTGCCGCGAACTTTTTTCGGATAAAGGCATTGACGTCGCCAGTAAACTACGTTTACCAATATAGCATTGGTAAATCCCATTTACCAATGGAGACCCAGATGACACAGCGACCCACCGACCTCCAGGTAACGACGGTGCCGTGCCACCCGGCGCCCACTTCCTCGCCGCAATCCCGTAAACCGCCTGCGCTACCTCGTGCGTGGTAGCCTTCTTGCAGCGCAGCCGAAGCCAAAAAGGCTGCCTCAAGCTCATTCCAGGCCTCCATCCTGGGGCGCTCTTTTGCCGATGGACGCGCCCGCTGGGCCAATCATCCAAAGGACATTCGATGAACCGTTTCTGCCTTCTTTCTCTCCTGTTGCTCGCGGCTGGAACCGTCCTTGCGCAGACGCCCGCGTCTTCACCGAGCGCCGACGCAGCGCCTACCCCGCCTACCGTCGTCAAGAGCTTCGACCTCTCGGCCATCGACAAGACCGCCGATCCCTGCACCGACTTCTACCAGTACGCCTGCGGCAACTGGCTCAAGAGCAACCCCATTCCCGCCGACCAGACACGCTGGGTTCGATCGTTTTCGTTGCTCCAGGAGCGTAACCGCTACCTGCTGTGGCAGGAACTGGACGCTGCTGCCACCCACCCCACCAGCCGGCTTGAAAAGCAATATGGCGACTACTTTGCCGCCTGCATGAACACCGGCCTGATCGAACAAAAGGGCCTGGCTCCGCTTGAGCCCGCACTCAAGCGCATCGCCGCCCTCAACGACGCACACCAACTGGCCGTCCTGGTCGGTGAACTGGCCACAGAAGGCAGCCCCACGGCGCTGTTCCGGTTCGGCGTGGAGCAAGACGACAAGGACTCCTCCAAGCAGATTGCCGGCATCGGACAAGGCGGCCTCTCGCTGCCCGACCGCGACTACTACATCGTGGACAGCAAGCGCTTCCAGGAGATCCGCAAACAGTATGTGGAGCACGTAACACGGATGTTCACCCTGGCAGGCGACACTCCGGAACTGGCCGCCAAAGAAGCCGCCTCGGTGCTCGAAATCGAGACCGCTTTGGCCAAGGCCTCCACCAGCCGCACCGATCTGCGCCAGCCGGAGAACCGTTATCACATCTATACCGTCGCCGACTTCCAGAAGCTGGCCCCGGACTTTGATTTCACCGTCTATTTCAAGGCCGTCAAGGTGGGCCATTTCGATACCCTCAACGTGGCCACGCCCGAGTTCTTCAAGGCCCTCAACGGTCTCATCGCCACCGAGCCGGCCGACGCCTGGAAATCCTACTTCCGCTGGCACACGCTGCACGCCGCAGCCGCCGATTTGCCCAAGGCCTTCTTCGACGAGAACTTCGCTTTCTTCGGCAAGACACTTGCCGGACAGAAAGAACCCCCGCCGCGCTGGAAGCAGTGCACCTCGATGACCGACCGCGCGCTGGGCGAGGCGGTAGGTCAGGACTGGGTCAAAAAGAACTTCCCGCCCGCCGCCAAGGCCAGCATGGACAAGCTGGTGGCCGCCCTGGAAAAGTCTCTCGGCGACGACATCAAGACTCTGCCGTGGATGAGTGACGACACCAAGAAAGCCGCAGAGGAAAAACTGGCCATGATCCGCAACAAGATCGGCTATCCCGAGAAGTGGCGCGACTACTCCGGGCTCACAGTCCAACGCGACGACCTGATCGGCAACACCCACCGTAGCGCGATCTTCGAGCGCAACTGGGAACTGAATCACCTGGGCAAGCCGGTCGACGAGAAGGAGTGGGGCATGACGCCGCCTACCGTCAATGCCTACTATGACCCATCCTTTAATGACATCAACTTTCCTGCCGGCATCCTGCAGCCGCCCTTCTTCGACTTCACCATCGACCCTGCAGTCAACTTTGGCGGTATCGGCGTCGTGATCGGTCACGAGATGACCCACGGATTCGACGACGAAGGTTCAAAGTACGACGGCAAAGGCAACCTGCGCGAGTGGCAAACCGCCGAAGACCGTAAGAAATTCGTCGAGCGGACTGACTGTGAAGCGGCTGAATACAGCGGTTTTGAGGCCGCCCCGGCACATGACGGTATACCTGCGCAGAATCTGAACGGCAAGCTCACCCTGGGTGAAAACACGGCCGACAACGGCGGCCTCCGCATCGCCTACATGGCTCTGCTTGACACCCTGGCAGCCGAAGGCAAATCCATCGACGACAAGGTCGATGACTACACCGAGGCGCAGCGCTACTTCCTCGGTTTTGCCCAGGTATGGTGCCAGAACCAGACCGAGCAGGTAGCTCGGCAGATGGCGTTGACTGATCCCCACTCGCCCGGCCGCTGGCGTGTGAATGGCACGGTGCAGAACTTCGACCAGTTCGGCAAGGCCTTTGGCTGCACCGCGGGTAAGCCCATGGTCCCAGTCAACTCCTGCCGGGTCTGGTAGCCGTTCCCTGCCGCTCGTGAGCTTGGTCCGCTTCAGCGTCCGGGCTCCGCAGCGCAGGCTTGGCCCCGGTGGCGGATAAACGCCCCGTGGCCCGGGCCACCTGACGCAGTTCCCGGCTGGTCTGCGATGACATTTACTGCCGTTCCTGCGTCAAAACTTTAACCGAGCTAGAAGTTCAATCACCAACCTGGAGTAAGCAGGGTGATCCATTGCCCAGGCCGGATTCGACGCAAGTCAATGCACGATTTTGGCCCATGCGGGATAGAAACTAGGCATAACCTACCCTCGGCTTTTACAATGCAGCAGGGACCCATCCCAACCCAGCTCTGCTGCGGAACTAGCAAACTTGGCGGCACACGCCGGACCAGGATGAAGGAATCGCATGAAGTTCAAGAAATTCGGCAAGGCCCTTCTGTTGAGCGCGCTCTCAGCGGTAGCTGTACTCGGCATTACGTCTTGCATCAGGTCTTATTCGGTTGGATATTTGTTTGTGGTAGGAACCACAACGGCCGAATCAACCGGTAACGGCATTATCAGCGGCTTCAAGATTGACCACAATACGGGCAAGTTGATCCCCATTAACGGCCTGCCCGTCAGCAGCGGCGGAGTGAATCCTGGACGGTCGATTCTCCTCCCCGGCGGGCGGTTTGTGTACGTACTCAACCGCGGCAAGAACGCTGAAGGCACCGCCGACTGCACCACCACCGCAGACCCTTGCGTGGGCGCAAACATTACCCAGTTCGCCGTGGGCGGCAACGGCATTCTTACCCCGCAGGAGACCTTCTACACCCAGGGGATCAACCCATTCCGCATGATCAGCGACGGCTCGGGCAACTATATTTATGTGCTGGATCATGATTCGCCCTCGAGTGCGTCGTGCTCTCTGGTGCTCGGCACTGGCGTAAACTCCTGCGGCGACATCACGGCCTTCTCCGTGAACCAGACCACAGGCCGTCTCACCCTGGTAGTGAATGCCCAGGCGACCTCTTCTGGTGGCCAAGCGCTGGCCTACTTCCCGGTTCCGGCCAATCCCATCGATTTCCTTCTTGTTTCGTCCTACATTCTGACCATGAGCGGAACCCCCACCACCGGCGATTCGGTCTTCCCTTACAACTGGGCCCAGGTCGGCGGGCAATTGACTTTGAACCAGAACAGCTCGCAGCCGCTCAATATCCTCAACGGAACAGGCCTTGTGACCGGCTCCGGTGGAGGAGCAAATGTCGTTTACGTGCTCGACAACGATCCCATCACCTACATCCCGACGGGCCAATCCGCAGAGGTGACCGCGCCCAGCCAGATTCTCCCCTTTACCGTGGGAACCAACGGCGCGCTGCAGGCTGAGACGGGTGGAAGGATACCCGACGATCCGACTCTGTCCAACCCAATTTTTGCGCTCACGGTGACCGTGTCCAAGGGAAGCGTACTTTACGTAGCCAACCAGGGGAATAACGCCGATCCCAACAATGCCCAAAGCGGCATCGCGGGATACATCATCAACACACCCTTTCAGCTAACCGAGCAGGCAGGCAGCCCGTTCGGCAGTGGGGCCGGTCCGCAGTGCATGATCGAGGATCCCTCCAATCAATACATCTATACGGCCAACTTCAATGACTCGACGGTAACCGGCCATTCCATCGATCAGAATGACGGCTACCTCAACCCGCTTCCCGGATCGGCCAATAAGAGCTACCCGCTGAATGGCCCGGCTACCTGGTGCATGGTAACGGGGCGCACAGGATAAAACACCTGGAAGTCGATTTGGGCGGGTGGGCACTGGCTCTTGCGCAGTCCCCACCCCAGGTTCCGGAAGCTTCGGACTCCTGCAAACGTAGCCGAATCGCGGACGTGATGGTTGCCTGCGCGCCCGCGATTCGATTCCAAAACCTGAGTTTTCAGGGCTTGCTTTCCGGCCCGCTGACGAAAGATGCGCATGAAGTTCAACAGATCGAGACAGCTGGTGCTGGTCTCTGCGGTCAGCCTGCTGGCGGCCTCCCTCGTGACTGCCTGCGGCACACTCACTGTGGATTTTGTCTATGTAACCTGCGCCAAGGCCGCTGGACCTAATAATTACGGCGAAGTCGATGTCTTCGAGGTCAACTCGGAGTCCGGTCACATGCGCCAGATCCCGACCTCGCCTTTTCCCTCCGCCGGGCGCAATCCTGTTGCCGAAGCTGTTTCCATCGACAACACAAACCTCTATGTGATCAATCAGGACGACAACACCATCGTCCAGTTCGTGATCGGCAACGACGGTAAGCTCTATCCCCAGAACACCGTCAACACCCCCGGCATATTTCCCCTCGCGGTCGCGGTCACCAAGACCGACCTGTACGTAGTCGACACCTACCAGCCCCTGCCCTCCTGCTCAACGGTCGCGCCCTGCTCCGGCTCGGTAGCAGTCTTTCCCCTCAGTTCCACCGATGCGCCGCAATCGCCCCTCGCAAATGGAAATTTGAACTACTGGCCGCTAAATCTGCCTGGTAGCAGCGACGTGCTGAGGCCCACCGCGATCACGCTTGCGGACTCCGGCGCGTACGCATACGTGTCTGCGTATGACGCCAAAGCGGGCGCCGGCTATATCTTCGCCTTCGCCGTTAATTCTGACGGAACCCTGGCACCGCTCAACGGCGGCGTCCCCTTCGCGGCTGGAGTGCAGCCCTCTGCCGTCGCCAGCCCCTCCGGCGGCGGTTACCTCTATGTTGCGGATGCCGCGCAGAACGAGATTATCGAATTCCAGATCAATAGCGGCCTGCTCACGCCCCTGAATGGGAGCCCAATCGCGACCGGCCTCGCACCTGCAGCCGTGGTCGTCGATGCCACAGGCAAGTACGCCTATGTGGCCAATTCGCTCGACTCAAACATCACCGCCTACTCAATCTCAAACGGAGTGCTTAGTATTCTGGGCAGTTCCCCCACTCCTGTCACGTACGCCACGGGAACCCAGCCGGTGGCTATCGGCATCGATCCGTCCTTGAATCAGTATCTTTATACAGCCAATTTTCTCGGCAACACTGTGTCCGGTTTTCAGCTGAGCGCCACGGATGGCTCGCTGCTCATCTCGCAGGGTTCTCCCTTCACCGCCAATGCTCAGCCCACGGCTGTCGCCGCCATCCCGCACGGCAGTCAGAAGAAGTAGCAACACTCCGTATTCGCCTTTTACAATGCTTACGGGGCAACGAAAACAGTTTTTCTGGGGCTATCCACTCACGGCCCACGACGAAGGAAACGAATGAAGTTCAGCAAATTGAGCCAGCTCTTTCTGGTCTCTGCCATCGGCCTTCTAGTGGCCTCTCTCTTGACTGCCTGCCAGCTTGTCAGTGTCGATTATGTCTTTCTGGCTGCCACCGCTGGCGTGGGAACCAGCACTGATGGCTCCATTCAGACCTTCGCGGTGGATTCCCAGTCCGGCGCTCTGCGCACCGGTCAGCCAGACGTCGACTCCGGCGGCGTTGCCCCCATTGCCATGGCGGTCTCGGCCCAGTACACCGATCTTTATGTCGCCCATCAGGGTGACAACTCTGTAGTCCATTTCGCCGTCGGTTCCACAGGCGTGCTCACCAAGAAGGATTCAGTCACTCTGAGTGCCCCTCCCACCGCTCTGGCCGTGAATGCCGCCGGGACTTACCTGTATGTGGTCTCCGGCTCCAACTCCGCCACACTCTCTGAGTTCGCCTTGTCGTCTGGAACCATCGGCGCCGTAACCCAGCAGGAGAACCTCGTCGTCCCCGGATACACCAGCGATGTGATCATTCCCACGGGAGTGACGGTGATTCCCAACAATAATGCAGTGTACGTAACTGCTTATGACCAGTCGGCCTACAACCCCGGCGGAGGATCGACCACCAGTACCGCAAATCCAGGCTGGGTGTTCGGTTATGCCGTCGGTTCAGGCGGTGCGCTCGCCCCGTCCCAGGGCAGCCCTTACCTCTCCGGCGTAAAGCCCAGCGCCGTGGCCGCCGAACCCACAAACCGCTTTATCTACGTCACCGACTTCGCCTCCAACGAGCTCATCGGCTACTCGATTACGTCGGGCAGCTCGTTGAACTTCCTGGTCAACGGGCCCTTTAAGACCGGCAACCAGCCCTCCGCATTGGCCATTGACCCGCGCGGCATCTATATTTATGTAACCAACTTTCTGGACGAAACAGTCTCAAGCTACCAAATTACCCTCTCTACGGGTACCCCAACGGCCACCGTCAGCTCCTCGCAAACTCCCGGCAACACAACCGGTACAGAACCGGTTTCCGTTGCAGTCGACCCCGCATTGGGCCGGTTTGTCTACACCGCCAACTACCTGGACAATACCGTCTCCGGCTTCCAGCTCACCCCCACCACGGGCGTATTGAAGCTGGCCCAGGCCACCCCATACCCCTCGGCCCAAAAACCCACCGCGCTTGTGATTGTTCCCCACGGCAACCACGCCATTCAGTCCATTACGCCGTAGCGCCAAAAGTAGAGAAAGTGCAAACAGCCCAGCCACCCGGCTGGGCTGTTTTGTTGTCCGTTACGCTCTTAGGCATCGTAAGTCGCCGCATATGCCGTTTCATGAGGCTTCATCCTCACCAATAGAACTTCATCTCCAACGAGCCTGCCCTTCTGATCTCTGATCTCTGGCCCTCGCCTAGGTCCACAACTTCATCAACTTGCGCAGTTGCTGCTGGGCCGGCTTTTCCACAAGGTGCAGCGCTGCCAGCGCCAGTCCTACCAACAGCACATAGCTGATCCACGGGTCCAGCTTGTTCAGTCTCAGCCAGTTCAGCACATGCGAGTCGTGAATCAGGTTCCACATGTTGAAGTGGAGCAGATAAAGGCAGTAACTGGCCTGGCCTACAAACACCAGCGGCCGTACGCCCAGTGCGCGCGAGAGCGGGTTGACCCCGGCCAGCCCCAGAATCACGCAGCCAAACAGCGGCATCAGCAGCCCGTCGTGAAGAATCGCATACGGGATTTTCGGCGCCAGCGTCAGAAGTGTGAAGATGCCGGCAAAGCCGCTAATGCCCAGAATCAGGCGCAGCCGGCCTGGCCGCGGCACAATCTCGTCCAGCTCTGCCAGCAGCACGCCGAAAACAAAGCTGGCCATATGCGGCAGTGGCGTATACTTCAGCGCCTGCAGCCATGGGCCATAGCTCCAGCGGTCGGGGTGGGCTATGCCGTCAGGGTTGAATAGGACGTAGAGGGTGCCCGGAAGCAGCCCCAGCATCCACACCCCGCCCATCTTCCAAAGGTGAGGTGCAAGCCCTTCGGGCTTCTTCCAGCGAGCCATCCACGGAAATAGAAGGTAGTAGAAAGACTCCGCCGACATGGTCCATGCCGGGGTATTCAGAAACGTCGCAATGGGCGGAATCCAGCCCTGCAGCAGCAGCGGCGACAGCACCATACCGGCCCAGAACATGCCGTGCGTATGCGCGCCCCACTCCCGCGGAATCATGCGCCAGGCCAGTATCAGGCTCAGAAAGTAGATAGGATAGAGCCGTGTGAAGCGCGCCTTATAAAAGCGAAACTTATCCAGCTCTCCTGCCCGCGCCCGCGCGTTGTAGTTGTAACCCAGCACGAACCCCGAGAGCAGAATGAAAAAGCTCACCGAGGCGTAGCCGGCGTTGACCACCGGCGCCAGCCAGCCAAACCACAAGGGATTGGAGAAATGAAATAAGACAATGTTGACAGCCGCAAAACTGCGCAGACCTGTCAATGCGTTTAAACGGGCTGGCTTGCGAACTTCCACTCTCGATTAGACGTCTCCGGCCAGCCAGCGAACAAGCCGGGTAAGCCAAAGCCCCAACCCGGAAAGTGAAATAAGGACAGCTCACAGCAGACAATAGACAGTAAAAATGAACGTCACGATCTGCAACCGGCAAGAGCTAGCTGTTAGCTGTTCACTGTTAGCTGCCTTTACGCCGTTACCAGCGAACCCACCTTTTCGCCCAGCACCACGCGCCGAATGTTTCCCTGCTGGTTCATGTTGAAGATGACCATGGGCAGGTTGTTGTCCTTGCACAGGCTCACCGCAGTCAGGTCCATCACCTTCAGCCCCAGGCGCAGGATCTCCATGTAAGTAATCTCGTCGTACTTCACTGCATCTTTCACCAGCACAGGGTCGGCACTGAACACGCCCTCTACCTTGGTGCCCTTCAGCAACACGTCCGCCTTGATCTCCATGGCGCGCAGGCTGGCTGCCGTGTCGGTGGAGAAAAACGGATTCCCAATACCCGCTGCAAAGATCACCACCCGCCCCTTTTCCAGGTGCCGCACGGCCCGGCGGCGGATGTAGGGCTCCGCAATCTGGTTCATAAATACGGCGGACATCACACGACACTGCACATCGCGTTGCTCCAGCGCATCCTGCAGGGCGATTGCGTTGATCACCGTGGACAGCATGCCCATGTTGTCGGCGGCCACCCGGTCCATCTCCTTGGCCTGTTCGGTCACACCGCGAAAGAAGTTGCCGCCTCCCACCACGATGCCCACTTCGACACCCAGGGCGTGCACTTCCGCGATTTCAGAGGTGATTTCCGCCACTTTTCCAGCGTCCAGGCCGAACCCCCGTTCGCCGGCCAGCGCCTCACCCGAAAGCTTCAGAACAATACGTTTGTACATGCCTTTTTGAGTATCGCATAAGGGCGGCTCGCTCGGAGTTTTCCACCGCCCGCAATGCAAAGCCGGTTCAATTTCGCTCCTACGCCTCGCGCAACAGCGGATCATCAAAATCCAACGAAGAAAACCGCTTCGCTATCAGCCGACAGCCTCGTCTGCAGCCGCAACTGTCACCAGCAACTCTCCCGCCGCTCGGTCAGCAGTCTCGCCGCCCTTACCAATGTGTGCCTTATCCGCTTCCTTACCTTGAACTATCCACCCCCCAGGACCGACAATGTCATCAATTCCATCACGTGAATCCACACAAAGGGAAAGGTCATTCGATGCGCCACCTATCAAGCGGCTCTTCTTGTGCCGTTGTGGGGCCCGGCGCCCTTCGGGGCCTGGTTTTCCGCTGCATGCGATCGCTGAACATCTTCATTCTGCTTATCCTGGCCGGTTTCGCTTGTGGCGCACTCCGTGCCCAGACCACCGATCGAATTATCCAGGAAGCCGATCTCGCACAGAGCATCGCCCTGCCCCATCATCACCCTCAGTGGGCTAACTCCGCCAACGATGCAGGCTTGGTATCCCCGTCTCTGCCCCTGGAGCACCTGACCCTGGTGCTGGCGCGATCGCCCCAGCAGCAGTTGGCCTTTGAGACCTTTCTGGCTGACCAGCAAGACCCCGCTTCGCCCGCCTACCATCACTGGCTCACTCCCGCCCAGGTCGGCCAGCGCTTTGGGCTCTCGGATTCCGACCTCGCATCCCTCACCGGGTGGCTGCAATCGCAGGGTTTGCATGTCAACTGGGTCTCGCCCAGTCGCATGTTCATCGGCTTTGGTGGCACGGCGGCCGATGTGGGCCGCGCCTTCCAGAGCGAGATGCACACTTACACCATCGATGGTGTTCAGCGTATGTCCATCGCTTCGGATCCGATGGTCCCCCGTGCGGTGGCCCCTGCCCTCAAAGCCGTTCATGGCCTCTACACCATCGAAGACCGTCCCACACACCACCTGACTGCGGTGCAATCGGCTTCGCCGCAAATGACGATTACCAGCGGTGGCCAAACCTACCACTTCATCGCACCAGGAGATTTTCAGACCATTTACGATGTCCCATATACCTACAACGGCGGCGGGCAGACCATCGGCATCGTGGCCCGGTCGCGCACCGATTTCGATGACTATGCCAACTTCCGTAATCTGACTTCGACCTTTTTTCAATCTCCCACTGAAGTTGTTCCCAAAGCGTTCGGGGGAGTTGATCCCGGCCCCGCACTGACAGCTCCGCCAACGGGGAACGTCTCCACTGGAGACCAGAGCGAGGCCACCCTGGATGTAACCCGTGCGGGCACCATCGCTGACAATGCCAATCTCCTGCTGGTGGTTGCCTCCGATTCAAGCGGCGGCATCGAGGTGGATGCGCAATACCTGGTGCAAACCACGCCTCTTCCCGCGCAGATCATGACCATCAGCTTCGGAGCGTGCGAGTCGGCGGCCGGCCCGGCTGGAGTTGCCTTCTGGGACGCGCTCTTTCAGCAGGCTGCTGCGGAGGGAATCTCATCCTTCGTCTCCTCAGGGGACTCCGGCGCGTCCGGCTGCGACCCGGACTTTGCTACACCGCCCTTCACTCCCTTGGCCAACAGCCCCAACTACATCTGCTCCTCGAGCTATGCCACATGCGTAGGTGGCACCGAGTTCAACGACGTGAGCAACCCCGCAACCTACTGGGGTACAAGCCAAGGGACGATCACCGCGCAGAGCTACATTCCCGAGGGTGGATGGAACGAGCCCCTCAACTCCAAATCCAGCCCCCAGGTTGCAGCCTCCGGTGGCGGAGTCAGCACCGTCATCCCCACCCCTGCGTGGCAAACAGGAGCCGGTGTGCCTGCGGCCAGGTCCGGACGCTACACTCCCGACGTCTCCTTTTCCGCGTCCTGCCACGATGGTTATTTCGGTTGCATGGCTGCGGAGGGAGCCAGTTGCGTCGTCAACAACGGCGGCTATAACTTCCTGGCGTTCTGCGGAACCTCAGCCGCTGCGCCCAGCATGGCCGGTGTAACCGCGCTCCTCGATTCAAAAATCGGGTCCGCAACAGGTGTTTTTGGGGCGGCGCAAGGCAATCTCAACCCGGGAATTTACCAGGTAGCAGCTAAAGCGCCCTCCGTTTTCCACGATGTGACCCCCTCCACCAGCGGTGTCGCGGCCTGTAGCATCAATACTCCCAGCATGTGCAACAACAGCATTCCCAGCAGCACAGGACTCACCGGTGGTCAGGCGGGATATCCGCTGACCGCTGGGTTCGATGAGGTGACGGGCTTGGGTTCTCTCGACGTGAGCGCATTTCTCACCAGCTATTACGCACTCAAGAGCGCACCTTACATGACTGTGACACTGTCTGCCTTCAGCGTGACGACTGTCCAGGCATCCACAGTGACCGTCACCGTCAGCGGTCCCAGCGGTAGCCCCACCCCTACCGGATCGGTAGGCATCTCTGTCGGCAGTTACAGTTTCGCATCAACCCCGCTCGTCGCCGGTGTCGTCACCTTCCAGATCCCCGCCAAAACCCTGCCCAGCGGAACATACTCGATCACCGCAAACTACACGCCCGATACCCCCGGCGCCTCCACATACTACCCATCAACGGATTGGGCCACCCTCATTGTCACTCTGCTCCCTCCTGCAGTCACACAAACTCTCTCATCCCCCACCATCACCACCGCGCAAGCGCTTACAGACACTGTTGTTGTGAGCGGAGGCAGCGGCAACCCCACGCCTACAGGAACCGTATATCTCAACGGCGGCGGCTATGGTGCATCCGCCACACTAAACGGCGGCAGCGCCATCTTCAACATCGCCGCTGGATTGTTGACCGCCGGCACCGATTCGCTGCAGGCCAACTACGTCCCGTCGACCCAGGGTTACGACATCTATTCCAACGCAGCGATTTCTACCCCAGTCACCGTGACACCCACGGCGCAGTTCACGCCTCTTGTGACGGTCACGCCCTCGGCAACGACGACAGTCAAAGCGAATCCGCTCCAGGTGACGATCACGGTCAACGGCGGCGCCAATCCCACCCCCACTGGCTCGGTCACGCTCATCACCGGCGGCTATTCTTCCCCGTCTAGCCCGCTGGTCGGCGGTATCGCCTCCATCACCATCCCCGCCCAGACGTTGGCTGTCGGAGCTGACTCCCTCACTGCCATCTATGCACCCGATGCGGCCAGCCTCTCCACCTATAACAACACTTCGGGATCGGCGCAGGTCACCGTCTACAACCCGGCGATCTCAACACCGGTCATCACATTCTTCCCCTCTTCGTCTACTGTCACTACAGCGCAGTCACTCCAGATGACGGTCACAGTCTCCAGCGGCGTCGGGTATCCCATCACCACCGGCTCTGTCATACTCAGCGGCGGCGGCTATACCTCCGCGGCAACTCCACTCGTCGCCAACAGCGCCACCTTTACCATCCCCGCCGGATCGCTCGCCGTGGGCACTGACACGCTGACCGCCAGCTATACACCCGACGCCATCAGCATGGCCATCTTCTTTGCCTCTTCAAGTTCCACCACCATCACCGTCGACACGCCCCCTCCCACCACCTTCACCCTGACCGGCACTTCCGTTTCCGTCTCGCCGGGCGCAACCACGGCGAACACTTCTACCGTCACCGTGACTCCCTCCGGCGGCTTCACCGGCAGCGTCGCGCTCACTGCCGCCGTCACCTCCGGCCCCACCGGCGCACAATTTCCGCCCACTTTCAGCTTCGGCGCTACCAGCCCGGTCAACCTCACCGGCGCCAACGCAGCCACTGCCACGCTCACCATCTCCACCACCGCAGGCGGCGCAGCGCCATGCTCCGCAACCCTGGAACAGCGCCCATCGATTCCTTGGTATGGCAAAGGCGGAGCGATTCTGGCGTGCTTCCTGTTCTTCGTCATTCCGGCGCGAGGTCGCAAGGGTCGCACCCTGCTGAGCATTATGTTGCTCGCAGTGCTCGTCAGCGGTGTGGTGTCCTGCGGCGGAGGAGGCGGCACGGCCTGCCCCGACATCTCAACCACCGGCACCACGGCGGGAACCTACACCGTGACGGTAACCGGCACGTCGGGCGCCACTACGGCACAGAACACTCTCACCCTCACCGTGCAGTAGCCCAGAAACGAGCTCTCTGTTTACTTCGCCTTGGAGTGCGGTATCCCGGTGCCCTGACTCGCAAGGACGGCCTGTACATACGGCGTAAGAACCACCGGTCCCACCAGCCCGTAATGTTGCACCAACCCGCGTTTCGCCACGCTGTCGTCGAGACTCGCCAATCGGTTATTCAGAGTTGTCGCCACGCGCACGCCAATCGTGTTCCGTCCTGCCGTCAAATATCGCCCTATCTCGGCTTCTGCGCTCAGTTGATCTACCGGAACCGGTTTCCCGTTCACAGTCAGCGTAAAGGAATCAAAGACCTCGCCCAGGCTGAGAGTGGCGACATCGCGTGTGGTCCATCCTGCCGGTAGGTCAAACGATGTGACATACGTACCAATCCCCGACACATGTTGCAGCGCGGGAATCTCCGGCCAGGGCTTCAATCCGTCCAGTTCCACAGTCAACGGAGTCTTTCGTGTCTCAGCCGCGGCGGTCCCTGATGTAGTCGCATAAGGATTCGCCGGCTGCCAGTCTTCTGTGCTCAACTCCCATTTAGCATCTGTCAGATCGATCGCCGCAGGAACTTCGCCGACCGCGCTGCTCACCGTCTTGCCGTTGCTGAGCGTGGTTGTATGCATCCCGGCTCTTTTTGCGCGAACCACAACCGCATTCCCATCCGCAACTGCGTCGTCCGCCGTAGTGGCAGTCACGTGCACCGTCGGGACCGTCACGCCGAACCGCTGCGGCTCATCGCTCAGCGCAATTAGTTGGGCATTATCCGGCGACAACCGCACCCGAACCGTGACACGGCCGTCAGTCGAAGTGTACTGAGCAACTGGCGTGATCTTCCCCGACCATGCATTCAGCAGATAGGGGCTGCCCCGCCCTTCAAGGCTGACCTCGATATCAAGCGGCGTCCCCGTTGCCGGTTCAAAAAGATTGGCTGGCTCGCCCTTGGGACTGACGACCCCCTGGTTATAAAGGAAGTAATAATCCGTTTTAGTAGCCAAATCCCTGCGGTGTACGCTCAGCATAGCGGAGGGCGACCCGGGCTCCGCCGCAGGATGAATTCCCAGAGACCTGAGCTTTCCGGGCACATCGGATTCGTGCACCACCCTGTAAACATTCGGGTCACCAAGCAGTTCATGGATGATCGTCTGCAGCTCCGCGTCAGATCCTGGCGAAAATCCCGGCGTACGATCGGGAGGTGTCCCCACAACCAGGATCGGCAATCCCGCTCGCGCATAGCCCAGTATCTTTCGTGCCACTTCCGTTGGCATTGAAGTCTTCACTGGATCGGTCGCGGGCTCCTGTTCGCTATCGATAATCAGCACCTTGTAGTCCGGCCCATCCACGGCAAGGCGTTTCCCAGTCACCGTCGCGTTGGGAAGATTCAGCAGGCTCGGGTCAAGGTAGTCCCGCGTAAAGCCGGCCTCTTGCAGCCCGGTATCGCGCCACATCCGGAACCCTGCCCCGCCTTTGACCATCTGCGGAAGCGGATACAGGTAGTTCTGCATGTAAACCGCGACATCGGTCTTTGCCTCGCCCTGGGTTAGCACCTGGCCAATGCGGGCAAAGTAGTCGTTGTAGGTGCGCGCATCCTCCCAGATTGGGTTGCGTGGTCCCCATGCATTCGAAAAACCTGCCTGCGGAAAGTTGTGATATCCCGGCCACTTTGCGGTTGCGCTGTCTCTGTAGGCATACACGTGATACACCAGTTTCGTAATGCCGCCGGCAAAGCTCTTGTGCATCCGGATGGTCACATCCTGAAACGTCTGCGCGTAGTTCATGTTGAGCGCTGCACAGCATTCGGTTGAATACCACGAGTTCCCCGTCATGTGATTCGCGGATGCAATTGGCAGATAGTTGTCCACTTCGTCGTTCGTAAACAGCGACTCATGCTCCGGCCGGTCGAGCGACGCCGCGGCCTGTACCTGCTCATTGATCGGTGCCTTCAACGACATCTCGCCCTCGGGCTGGATGCGCACCTTGTAGTTGTACTTTCGCGCCCAGGCGTTTAGCGGCGTAACCTGTTTCTCAATCCAGATGTCGCCTCGCACTGCGTAGAGATCATCGCGAACACGCGCCGCGCTGCCGTCGCTGAAGCTGAAGTTATCTTGAAACAGCGCCGGCAGAGCCGGAATCAAATCGTAACTCCGCCGGCTGCGGAACTCCTCGGGCATCTTATTCGTCCACAACTCATCGGGACTTCCGCGGTCCACGCTGTGCGAGTCATAGAAAATGTCGCCGCCGTTCGCCTTCATCAACTCCTTGACCTCTGGGCTCAAGCCGGTCTCCATGCTTTGGATCAAGTCCTTGAGTCCCTCATCGCTGAACGGATCGGGCTGGGCAAACACGCCGCGTGACCAAAATGAGATCACCTGCCATTGAGCCCCCGCAGGTGATGCGGGTGCGGTCCAGCGGACATTTCCTCCGGTCGTGCCCCCCAGCACACCCTCAGTGTTCTTTTCACTCACGGTCGGGGTCAGGTCGATGACCGAGGAGCGGTCCAACTCTACAGGGCCGTTTGTCGCGCAGGGTAAAGCAGTGCATCGAAATGCCAGCACCGCGATGAGAGTGGTCCGATGATGTTCCGGTGCCTGCGCAGGTGGTGGTGGCCCGCCGAACTGCGGCCGAACCGGAGGATGAGCCGGCGGGATGGGCCCCTCGAATGTCCCGCCTGCATCCACTGCAACATTGCCAAAGGCCAGCGTCTTCCGGGCGTTGTCCTCGTCCATCGAATATTCGGGCGGAAACTGTGTCGGGCCATGGCTAAGGCTCACCTTGATATCAAGCTCGTTCGCCTTCGTGAGCAGCGCCACCAGTTGCTCATTATTGGGAAACGCTCCCTGTCCCACTTCGACGCCGGCAATGCCTTTGTCGTACAGGTCCTGAACTTCCGCCTTGATCTCCGCTGGATCGGCACTCGCAGGCATATTCAACCGCACCCACGGCCGATCGTTCGCGGGAGGTTTGGCAAAAGTTTCCGCGCTCAGTGCCGTGACCGGATTGAACGTGGTCCATTGGGATTGATTTGCGCTGTGCGTCTTACTGTCTTGTCCCCAAGCCAAAACGGCCAACGAAATTGCAGATGCTGCGAACAGCTTCACCGTCGATGATCTTGCCACAATATGCCCCCAGATCCGCGAACTAGGCGGACGCAACAATTCCCCAGAATCTTGGTTGCCTTGCTCTATGGACTGTCTGACGCGCTGGAAAGACTCGCTTCTCAGCCTCAGAAGCTAATCTTTCCCGCCAATTGCAGAATCCGCGGCGACGACGCTCCTGTGATCTTTCCCGCCGTGGCCGCCGAATCATTTACCTCATTGTCGACGGTGTCGTTGCCTCCCGATCCGCTCACAATTAACCCGCCCACGTCCCCGGAATACTGATGATGGTTGAAGGTGTTGAACGTGTCCACATTGATCTGGAAGTTGATCCGTTCGGTCAAGTGCACGCTTTTCGCGAAACCCATATTCCAGTTGTCGATCCCCGGTTGGCGCAGGAAGTTACGCGGTGAGTTGCCATACGTCGCCAGCGCCGGTTGCGCAAAGCACGCCATATTGAGCCGTTGGAACGGCTGCGTCAGTCCGCCATGAACGCTGCAACCCGGAACAAGATTCGCGCGCTGCCCAAAGGTTCCCTGCACTCCATGAATATCGCTCGCCCCGATGCTGAACGGAAATCCCGCCTGAAACGTGGTGATGCCCGTAACTTCCCAGCCGCCGATCACGAGGTCGGCTGCCCGGCTAACTCCTCTGCCGAATTTTTTGCCTCGCCCAATGGGTAGGTTGTACACGTAGCTGGCCACAAACCGCTGGCTCACGTCGAAGTCCGACGGTCCGAAATCCCGGTTCGCGTTGTGGTTATCCATAAAGCCCTGGTAGCCGGTGTTTGAAGCGCCCACCCCCGCCGCCGCCGATTTGTCATCCGTGCTGTGAGCCCATGAATAGACCGATGTAAACGACAAGTCTCCGGTGCGATGCTCTGCCTTCACGTTCATTGCGTTGTAGTGCGAATAGCCGTGAAAGTCGCTGTCGATGTAGTACCCGTTGAAGTTGGGATACGGCAGCCGGCTCGATATCGTGCACGGGGCAACTCCCAGGTTGATATAGTTGCCTGCCGCATCCGTCTGCTGGCAATACGCCACGCTCGCCGCCGCAACTGAGTAGGGCTGTGAAATATCGCGCCGGTCCAGCAGATGGACGGCATGGGTCCCGATGTAGTTCACTTCGAGCGATGTGCTTCTGCCCAGTTCGCGTTCCATCGACGCCGTCCACGATTGCACATAGGGATTCAGCGGATTCTCCGACTCGATCACCGCGATGAACGACAGCGCCGTTTCCGGAAGCGGCCCCAGCGTGATGTAACTGGGAAACAACTGGTTGGTCAACTTGGGCAGCGTGGGAACCGCAGTGGGAACAAGATTGTTGCGAATACTGTAAGGGTAGATGTCTGCCGAGTCGCCGATCTCGTGTCCTTCATACGAGTCGTAGAAGATCCCATAGCCGCCGCGCAGCACCGTCTTGTCGTTGAAGCGGTAGGCAAAACCAAACCGCGGCGCGAACGGCGTCTTGGGGCCGGGGTGCGGCACCGGGCCGCAATAGCGCAGGATCGGACCGCCATCCAAGCCCACTCCCGGAGCCACTCCGTCGGTGGATAGTTGGGGGTCGGCATAGCATAGCCCGCCTTCTGCATTCTTGGTGTCCAGCCAGAAAAAGTGATTCGATGCTTCGTAGGTTGCGGCGCGAAAGTCCCAGCGAAGGCCAAGGTTCAGGCTCAACTTCCTTGTTACTTTCCAGTCGTCTTTCCCGTAGGGCGCGAAATAGCGAAACACGTGTGTCTGCGGGTTGCCCGCCTGTGTTGTGGTGCTCAACGGCCCGGGCACAAATCCGCTGGCGTCGCTGTAGTACCCCAGCATCATATCGGCCACTGCGTTACCTGTTCCGCACAGAGATGTGGGCGCTGCCCCACCCACTGAAACCGGTACGTTGCCGCAGCTGCTGGCTCCGCCCGCCGTGATCGGAAGATTATTGTTCGTAATGGTTCCCGACGAAAAACCGAAGTCGCCGTAGAAGTCGTCATCCGCGTTCCGGGTCAGCGTATACGCGCGATAATCCAGCCCAAATCCCAGCGTGTGTTTCCCGTGCACCGTGGTGAACGAGTCGGCCCACTCCCACGCCGGGCTTGAGGAACCGCTGTAGGAGTTCACCGGCCCCCCCCCGCTGGCGTAGGTCGATAAGCTTACGTTCGGCCAGGTTTCCTGCAGCGGCCCAAACTTGGTAAACACGCCCTTCTCCGCCAGCGCGCTGACTACCACTGCAGGCGGAGCCGCCGAACCTTGCGGCGCTTCCGCGTAAAGATAGCCAAAGCGGAAGTTGTTTACCATGGCCCGCCCGATCTTCACTGTGTGCGACACTTCCCAGCTCTTCTCGTTCTCGAGCGTCTTCTCCATCCCGTAGTCGAACGATCCGGAGTTGTAGAGTGAGCTGTTGGTGTGGTTCGCAAAGGTGATGCGGAAGAAGATCGTTCCTAGCTTGCCCAGCACCTGGTCGCCGCGGTAGGTCTGTTGGTTGGTGCTCAATGGCCCGGGAACCTGCTTGATCAGGTTGGTAACGCCCTCCGGCTGGTTCGCCAGCGTCGGCGTCCCCCAGAATTTGTTCGCCGCAGCGACTTGCCCGATCCGGCTCGTGAATGCCGTCGATAGAATCTGATTGCCTTGGAATGCCTGCCCCGTTGTTGGGTCCACCGGCATGCAGTTGAAGCCGTTGGCCAGAAGCGTCGCGCAATCCGATGTCCCATAAGCCGGCAACAGTCCGCCAGGCAGCCCGCCCACGCCGGACGCATACGTCTCCGCCGAGAAATCGCCGCTCAGCACCGCCGGATTGGGAACTGTCTCGTACGCAATGCTGCCGTTATTGATGCGCCAGCCCTCGTAGTTGGCCATCCAGAAAGTCTTGCCATGCCCGTCGTAGAGCTTAGGGATCGCCACCGGCCCGTCCATCACAAATCCGAACTGGTTCTGGCGCAGAATTGGGTTCGTCGTTGCCACGCCCGAATTCAGATTCAGCACGGTTGCAAACGGTAGTGCATCGAATGCGTCGTTGCGGTTTGACTCGAATAGCGCCCCGTGGATTTCATTGCTGCCGCTCTTGCTCACAATGTTTACCTGGCTAGCGCTGAATCCGTACTCCGCCGGGTAGGTGCCGCTCTCCACTTTGAATTCCTGAATCGCATCCTGCGACAGAACCACCGCCGGCGTCACCAGCGCCGGATCGGTATTCACCAGTCCGTCCAAGGTGTAGTTGTTTCCTTCCGGCCGTCCGCCGTTCACGCTCACGGCGTCGCCTTCGCCTTGCCGCAGCGTGCCCTGTTCCCCACCTACGGTCACCGCGCCCGCGCCCACCAGCAACAACTGCATGAAGTTCCGCCCGTTCAGCGGCAGCTCTTCCACCTGTTGCTGGCTCACCAGTTGCGACAGCGCCGCGCTATCGGTGTCCAGCGCCACAGCTCGCGCCATCGCTACCTCGGTCTCCGTCGCCGCGCCCGGCTTCAGCCTCAGGTCCACGCGCACCACCTGATCCACCGTCAGTGTGAACCAGGTTGTGACTGATTTTTTAAACCCCTGCGCCTGGGCTGAAACCGAGTAGGTTCCAGGACTCAGTGCCGGCGCAAGATAATCGCCCGCGGAACTCGTAACCGTCTGAAAGGCGCCCCCAGTTGCGGTGTTGGTCACCGTCACTTGCACATTGGGCAGGATGGCGCCCGCGTCGTCCGTGATGGTTCCCAGAATCGAGCCTGTCGCTCCCGCTTGTCCGAGCATTCTGCCGCTTGCAACAAGCACCAGAATCAGCCCGAAACAAATTCGGATCGTGCGCATCGTTCGCCTCTTTGTAAGGGTCCACTTCCCGTCAGCATCGGTAGGGTCGCCCTTGGAACGAAAGCAGCGGAAGGATACCACACTCCCTCCGCGGCGGACTGTGCTCTATAGCTCCTGCTTTCACATGCGCGCAGCCATTGCCCGGCGTGTGAGAACGCTCGCTTCTGCGCCAACCAATCCCTGTCGTGGATCGAGAAGTGCACCAACCTCCGTATCACCTGATATCGTGGTAGGTCCCAAAGTATTGGAACGCCGGGGAGGATCTACTTCGTGGAGAACGCAGCTTCGAGCTTGTTTGCGGGCATCGATTTCGGCGGCACCAAGGTCGCGGTGGTCATCGCCGATGCGCACGGCAACATCGTCGCCGAAGCAGTGATCCCCACCCTTGCCGAGGACGGGCCGGCCCAAGCTGCGGAGAGAACCTGCCTCCTGCTTGACGATCTGTGCTGTGAGCACTGTTGCGAAATCCTGGCCATCGGCATCGGCTTGCCCGGGCTCGTCGATCGCGACGCGGGCACCATTGTTTTCCTGCCCAACCTTCCCCCGCAATGGTCCGGCTTCCGCATCGCCGAGGCGTTTGCTTCGCATTCTCACCGGCCCGTCTCGTTGCTGAACGACGCCCGCATGGCGGCCCTTGGTGAGTACACGTTCGGCAATGCCGGCGGCTCGCAGGACATGTTGTTCGTGACCGTCGGCACCGGCATCGGCGGAGGTCTGGTGCTCGATGGCCATTTGCGCCTGGGAGCCTTTGGTGCGGCAGGCGAAGTCGGCCACCACACCATTCTCCCCGACGGAGCACCTTGCAGTTGCGGCAGTCGCGGATGTCTTGAGACCCTGGTCAGCGGACCAGCCCTGGCCGCCGCAGGAAGAGACTTGATGCGTGCCGGCCGCGCGCCCCACTTGAGAGAACTGGTGGCCGGCGATCCTGCTAAAGTGACTGCCACCCGCATGGCTGCTGCGGCGCGCGAAGGCGATCATGCGGTAGCCGACGCCATTCGTGTGGCGGCGGAGTATCTTGGCGTGGGCATCGCCAACGCCGTCAGCATCACAGCGGTGCGCACCGTGGTCATTGGCGGCGGCCTGTCTGTTCTCGGCGATTTATTGCTCGAACCCGTGCGCAAGGTCGTCAAAGAACGCGTGCGGATGTTCCCATCAGAAGTGGTGCAGATAAGCTGCTCCACTCTTGCAGAAAAAAGCGGCGCGTTGGGCGGCGTCGCCCTGGCCGTCGAGGAATACAACCGGGTAACCAGCAACACCCTAGCATGATCTCGGAGATGAATCGTGACCAACTCATTTGATTACCAGGCAATCGCCAAAATGATCGACCACTCGCTGCTCAACCCTTCTCTGACCACTCGGGAGCTTGAAGCCGGATGCGCGCTGGCGGTTCGATATGATGTGGCCAGTGTCTGCATCATGCCTTTCTACCTGGCCCGCTGCGCCCAGTTGCTTACCGGCACCACGGTCCACGCCAGCACCACCATTGGCTTTCCCCACGGAGGACATACCACTGCGATCAAACTTGCTGAGGCCCGGCAGGCCCTGCAGGACGGCGGGCAAGAGCTGGACGTGGTCATCAACATTAGCAAGGCCCGCAGCGGCGAGTGGGACTATATGCGCGATGAGCTCTCCGCGCTTGCCGACACGATTCACGCCGGTGGAGCAAAAATCAAAGTCATCTTCGAGAATGCCTATCATGACGATGCCGCCAAGATTCGCCTGTGCGGCATATGCGCTGAGATTGGCGCTGATTGGGTAAAGACCTCCACCGGCTACGCGCCCACCGGAGCCACGATTCCCGACCTTGAACTGATGCGCCAGCATTCCCCGGCCAGCGTGCAGGTGAAAGCAGCGGGCGGCATTCGCGATCTCGATACGCTGCTGCAGGTGCGGGCCATCGGCGTCAGCCGCGTGGGTGCCACGCGCACTCAAGCCATGCTGGAAGAATGCCGCAAACGCCTCGGACTAGCGCCGATTTCTTCTCTCGTCGCATAAGCAGCCGTGCGGCTCACATAGAGCTGGGCGCCCCAGATCTCGATTTTGAGATCTGGGATCGCACCAACATTGACCTCCAATAAGAGTCTTAGAAGTCCTCGCTGTTTTCCGCGGCGGGCAATATATCGTGGTCCCTGGCTACCCAGACATACAGCGTGGGCAGCAGGAAGACGCCGATCACCAGGTTGGCCAGCAGTCCGCCGACGATCACAATCGCGAATGGCCGTTGCGAGTCGGACCCAATGGCATGGGAAAGCGCCGCCGGCAGCAGTCCCAGCGTAGCCACGAGCATGGTCATCATGATCGGCCGCAGGCGCAAAACCGCGCCCTCGATGGCGGCTTCCACAATGTGCTCCTGAGTCGCCTCCTCCAGACCCTTGCGCCGTGCCCGCAACTGGTTGATGTACTCCAGCATGATCACGCCCGTCTGCACTGACACGCCGAACAAGGCCAGGAATCCCACCGCCGAAGAAACCGAGAAATTGGTGTGCGTGATAAACAGTGCCAGCGGCCCGCCTATCGAGGCCATCACCACACTCACCAGAATCAGTGTGGCCCACTTGAACGATCGGAACATGGTGTAGAGAATGAGAAAAATCACCAGCACGGTTATGGGAATCACCAGCGCCATCCGCTTGTCGGCGCGCTTCTGGCTCTCGTACTCACCCGCCCACTCGGTGTGGTAGCCGGCAGGAAGCGCGACGCTCTTGCTCACCTTGGCGATGGCTTCCTGCACGGTCGAGCCCAGGTCGCGCCCGCGCACGGAGTACTTGATGGCGATATAGCGCTGGCCGCCCTCCCGGTAAATTTCCTCCGCGCCGTCGTCGGCTGAGATCTTGGTCAACTGCGCCAGTGAAACCCGCTCTCCGGAGGGTGAAAGCAGCCGCACATCTTCGATCGCTTCGCGCGTGTCGCGGTATTGCTTCTCATAACGCAGTGTCACGTCGTAGCGGGCCTCGCCCTGTTGAACCTGGGTCAGAGCGTTGGCGCCAACTGCTGTCTGTACGGCATCCTGGATGTCCGCGACGTTGATGCCCCACCGAGCCGCCGCATCGCGATCCACGGTGTAGTTCAGGTTGGGTTGGCCGATGATGCGGAAGATGCCCAGGTCCTCGATGCCCTTCACCGTTGCCATCTGCGCCTGAATCTCTCCGGCTTTCTCTTCCAATGTCCGAAGGTTGTCGCCGTAGAGTTTCACGGCTAATTCGCCCTTCACGCCGGATACTGCTTCCTCCATGTTGTCTGAGATGGGCTGTGAAAAATTCCAGATCACGCCGGGAAACTTCTCCAGTTCCTTGTTCATCGCTGCAATCAGCGCTTCCTTGTCCTGGTGGAACAGCGGTCGCCATTGTTCCTTGCGCTTCAGATCCACAAAGTACTCGGTATTGAAGAAGCCGGTAGTGTCGGTGCCGTCGTCGGGGCGTCCGGTCTGGCTCACTACCTGGGTCACTTCGGGAAACGAAGCCATCACAATGCGCGCCTTGTTGGTGAAGTCGATGCTCGCTGTGGGGCCTTCGCTGGGCGGCAGCGTGCCGCGCACCCAGATGGCGCCTTCGTCCAGGTGCGGCAGGAACTCCGACCCGATTGCGCCGCCCAACGTCAGGTAAAGCGCAGCTGCGAACAAAGCACCGGCAATGCCCACCGTGACATATCGATGCTCAATGGCTGCCCGAACCGCAACGCGATAACGCCGGATAAGCCATTGCAGGATCGGATTCTGCCATTCCTTGGCGCCCTTGTGGAACGCCACGCTCGCCAGAACCGGCGCGATGATGATCGAGAAAGTTAGCGCCCCCAGCAGCGCAAACGCAACCGTCCACGCCATCGGCTTGAAGAGCCGTCCCTCCACCGCCTGCAAGGTAAAGATAGGCAGATACGCGCTGATAATGATCCCGATTGCGTAGAACACCGGCCGCTGCACTTCATGCGCCGCCTCGCGAATCTTCTGTCCCGGTGTGCGCGTGTCGTCCTCGTGCGAGAGATGGCGCACGATATTCTCGATCATCACCACCGCTCCATCCACCACCATGCCGAAATCCAGTGCTCCGAGTGACAGCAGGTTGGCCGGAATATGGCTCAGGTCGAGACAAATTGAGGCGAATAGCAAGGCAAAGGGAATAGTAAGGGCAACAATGATCGCGCCGCGTACGTTGCCCAAAAAGAGGAAGAGGATAATCGAGACCAGGATCACGCCCTCGGTCAGGTTGTGCTCCACGGTCTCCACCGTGAACGACACCAGGTCGGAGCGATCGAGAAAGGGAACGATCCGCACGCCCTTCGGCAGGATGCCCGTGTTGAGCTTCTTCACCTCTTCGTGGATGCCCTCCAGCACCGGGTCGGAGTCGTCGCCCTTCTGCAGCAGCACGATGCCCTCCACGGTGTCGGGGTTATCGACAATCACGCCGTCCGGACGGTGTGTGGCTCTTCCAATCTGCCCCAGGCGTATCTTCGGACCCTGGGTCACAGTGGCGATGTCTCTGATGCGAATGGCGGCGCCGTTCTGAGTTTTCACCACCGTCTTTTCAATGTCCTGCACGCTGGTGTAAAGGCCAACTGACTGCACGTTGATCTGTTGCGCACCTTGCTCGATAAAGCTGCCGCCGCCGTTGGTGTTGTTGTTGGTCAGTTGCTGCTCGACCTGGGCAATCGAAAGGCCATAGGAAACCAGCTTCTCCGGATCAAGCTTGATCTGGTATTCCTTGGTCGGCCCACCGAAACTGGAAACGTCCACCACCCCCTTGACGCCCTTGAATGACTTTTCCAGCGTCCAGTCTTCCAGCGACTTCTTCTCCATCACGTCGTACGCTGGGTTGGTGCTTTCCAGGGTGTACCAGTAAATCTGCCCCACCGGGCTCCAGTCCGTGCCCATCTGCGGAACCAGGTTGGCGGGCAGGTTCACCTGGCTCAGCCTTTCCAGCACGTGCTCGCGATTCACGTCGCTGGTGGATTCGTCGTCGAAAATCAGCATCAGGCTTGAAAGACCGGCCAGCGTGGTCGAACGCAGATGCGTGAGGTGCGGAATGCCGGCCATCTGGATCTCCACTGGCACCGTGACCTGCCGCTCGATCTCCTCCGCGCTCCGTCCCGGCCACTGGGTAATGATCTGCACATAATTGTTGGCCACATCTGGGTACGCTTCCACGGGCAGGTTGCGGAATGAAACGATGCCCCACGCAGTGAGCACCACCATCCCGCCCAGAATCAGCCACCGGTTCTTCAGTGCGAAATCAACAAGTGTGCGAATCATTTAAAGATCGCCTCCGGTCTCGAGAATGAGTCCGTCGGTGAGGACTTGGTCCACATCGAGGATGGCCTCATCGGATTGCCACGCGTCCCATAGCAGGAGCTGACACCACTGCCGGTACGCGAGCGGAAGAAGAAGGAAAAGTCGCTTCATACGCGGCCATTGCGCCGTTACATACACGGCTCACCCGGGGAGCGAAGAAGCTGAATTTTTTCAGGAAGGGAGGAAGCGGGAGATCAGGCTGTAGGAGGAGGCCGGTTCTCGATCGGCGCCAAGGCCGGAGAATTCACAATTAGAACTGGAACCGCGCTTGCCGGCGCAAAGCCCAGGAACCCAAATGGAAGCTCCGCCGCCGCGGGTTCAGGCAGCCCGGCAGCAAATGGGGAGATTTGCTGCAACACCTGCGTCACGTAATCCCGGCGTACACACGAGTCGGTCTCCGCGGGATTCTGCGCCGCCAGCAGATCGTCGGTTACTGAGATGACAGGGAACAGGATGAAGATCAGCAGTGCCAGGGCGACAAGTTGCGTCCGCCGGTCCACGCCCGCGCGCGGCGCCCACCTCAGCCACAGGCAGACCATCGCCACGGCCACCAGCATCCCTGCGAGGTTGAGCAGCAGTTCCATTCTCAGCCCTGATTCTACCCCACCGGAACTCGCAATCAAAAGACCAAGTGACCCCGGTCTGGGATGCAAGAAAACTTAGTGTCCTAAATTTCCTTGTTGTGACGTAAGTCGCTCGGGCGGTTCCCATCTCACCTGCTGAAAGTGGGACAGTTCCCTATGTGATAACAATCTTCCCGGAACCCTGTAGCTCGCCCGCGCACCTGTCGCCGAGCGCAATGGCTGCAATCTCCAGCTAAGATCAATTTCCTGTGCCGGTCATGGGAAAACCACCTGAAGGCCTGCTTTTGAAGCGATCCGTTGCTTGAAACTGGAGTTCGCTCACTGAGATTTGGAGATTCGCTATTCCGTTACGCGCTGGGCTCTTGTGCCCGCCACAACATGCTCGAACACAGCAGCCACAAACGACTCATCAATCCGTTCATGGTGAAACAGCAAGCGTGCCAGCAAAGGACCGATGATCGAATCGAGGAATACGCTGATCTTCAACTCGGCTGGAAGGTCGCCTCGCTTGATCGCTTCCTTCACGATTGCACGAATTTCCTTATCGCGCGGAAAGTAGACGCGCTTCAAGAATTCATTGCGGAGGGTTGAGTTGTCCTGAATGGCCGTAAGCAAGCGGGCAACGACGATGCCGTCTTCACCGGTAAAAAACCGCCCAATCTGGAGTGTGTACTCCTTGAGGCGCTCCATTGGAGATCCTTCGCACTGCAGTATGAGTTCGTGATCCGTTGCATGCAGAAAGGCATCCAGCAATAATGCTTCCTTCGTAGGCCACCAGCGATACACAGTGGCAGTGCTTACACCAGCATCGCGGGCGATATGAACCGTTGATATTTCCGAGACGGGACCTCTCTGCAGGAAGCGGTAGGCCGCATCCAAAATTGATGCACGTGATTCTTCACTGCGGGGCCTGCCGGCTGAGCGCATGGATTTCAGGCCGGTTTCAGCGTCCAATTGGTGCACACACATCACCCCCTCCAAGTGTATTATTGTAATTATATTCGAAACGGCTCATTTCGTTTTATAATATGAGCGTTCGAGGAAACATCTTGACCAGCAGCCAAGCGAACCAGATCTGGAAACCGAGGTACAACCCCTGGCTGATCGCAGTCATAGTGGCGATTGCCGCTTTCATGGAGGTACTCGACACCAGCATCGCCAATGTGGCGCTTCCCCACATTGCTGGTGATCTGGGCTCCAGCCGGGATGAGAGCACGTGGGTGCTGACCACTTACCTGGTGGCCAACGCCGTCGTTTTGCCCATCACCGGGTGGCTGTCGAGCTTGATGGGCCGTAAGCGGTTCTTCATGACCTGTATTGTGCTGTTCACCGGGGCCTCAATGTTCTGCGGGATGGCGCCGACCCTGCCGGCGCTGTTGTGCTCCCTGGCGATGCAGGGCGCTGGCGGCGGCGGTTTGCAGCCCATGGCGCAGTCCATCATGGCCGACAGTTTCCCGCCCCAGCTGCGCGGAGCCGCCTTTGCGCTGTTCGGCATGACGGTCGTCGTGGCTCCAGCACTGGGTCCCATCCTGGGCGGCTGGATCACCGACAACTATACCTGGCGCTGGATCTATTTCATCAATCTGCCGCTTGGACTTCTGGCATTGGGGCTGGTCTTCAAATTCGTAGAAGATCCTCCGTTCCTGCGGCGATTCAAACCCGGCGAGATGCACTTCGACAGGGTGGGATTCTCGCTGCTGGCGCTTGGAGTCGTGGCCCTTCAGATTCTGCTGGACAAGGGGCAGGAAGACGACTGGCTGGCCTCTCATTTCATCAGTTCGCTGGTGATTATCGCCGTCGTTTGCCTCAGCGCTCTCATCGTGTGGGAATGGCGGGAAAAGCAGCCGATCGTCGATGTCAAGTTATTCAAAATTGTTAATTTCTCCGGCTCGTGCCTGATGATGTTTCTGGCCGGCGTCGTGATGTTCTCCTCCATGATTCTCATGCCGGAGTTCCTCCAGATGCTTATGGGATACACCGCGGAGGATGCCGGCGTGATCGTTTCCATCGGCGCCGCTCTTGTGATGGTGGTCATGCCCATCGTAGGATTTTTCGGTTCCAAATTCCCCGCCAAGTACATGATCGCCTTTGGCTGGCTTCTCTCTGCGGGCGGGATGTATCTATCGACAAAGCTGTTGTCGCTGAACATCAGTTTTGGCGGAGCCGCGGTCATCATGCTGGTGCAGTTCGCTCCCATGGCCTTTATCTTCATTCCTACAATGACTGCCTCTTTTGTAGGAGTTCCACAGGACAAGAGCGATTCTGTCTCGGGCCTGACCAACTTCATGCGCAACATTGGAATGAGCTTCGGTGCCGCGGTGGTGCAAACGGTTTTGGCCCGGCGTCAGCAATTCCATCTTGCCCGGCTGGCCGACCATTTGAGCCTCGCAGACCCCGGTATGGCGTTCAATTCTCAAGCTATGATGCTGCACGCCCGCAGCGCTGGGTTGGGAGCAATTGGAACGCAAGCAGCCGTAGCGGCCCAAATTTACCAATCATTCATGATGCAGGCGGCTGCGTTGTCGTTCCTGGATGCTTACGTGATTTTAGGACTTGGGTCGGTAGCCATGTTCCTCCTTTCATTTTTTCTCAAGTCAAACGATCCGAAGTTCGGGGAGGGGCATAGCGGACATTGAGGGAGGGCTCAGGAAGCGCGCAACGGCGCTCGTCAGGCTGATGAGCGTGTAAACCCTGAATGAACGATGGCTTATGAGAACCCGCGATGAGAATTCGAGCCTTGCCCGCGCTGCCGTGGCACGTAATCCACCGACGCCTGATTCGTCACCGCCCGGAGCGCTGGCCGAACCGGTGATCGAGCACTCTGATCAAAGGGGGAATATGGGTTCTTCCGATTTGGCCTCAACCAGTTTGCAATCTATAGCTGAGCGTGGATTATGTGCCTTTTTGCAGGCCATTGCTGAAGTTGCGCCAGGCGAAGATCCCCAAAAGGCTGGTGATCGTTGGATTCGGGCCATGGAAACAACACACTGGAGTCTTGGTGAAAGTGCGGATAAATTCATTTGTCACGTGACAATCAACGCCCTCGCAATCAACGCTGAGCACAACTCTCCCCGCTTTAGAGAATCCCCTTAGTGTTCCCATCTTGAATGCTGGCGAGCGGTCCTCGGATGGATGCGACCTGGCCCGCCCTCTAGGGAACCAAGGTCTTCCACCTACCGACTTATCCTGACGGCTTCTAGCTCACTCGCTGGATGCGCGTCTGCTTCCGGTCTGACGACTATCCGACCGGAACTCGGGCGCTGGCCTTATAGCATTTTCAGAATTGGTGTAGACCGAAAGCACACACTCAAGTGGCTTTTTCCTTAAGAAGAAGCCACCATTATCGGCTCTCAAGAAGTCTACGTGTATTCCGAAAATGCTCCAGAACTCACTTCTGTATAATTCACGCAACTTTCCAGGAGAGTTACGGATTTGCCTTTGAAGGGTGCGACACTGTCGAGAAACGGAATCCGGCAAGTCAGGAACGAGAACTTCGGCTTATCGCTGGATGATTTGCGTACGTTGCGCGCGCTCAAGACGCCGGCGCAAATCCAGAAGTTCATTGACGCGCTGCAGTATCAGTACGCGAACACCGCGTGGTCTCCGCAGCGCGTGCTGCGTGAGCGCAAGGGACACTGCTTGGAGGGAGCGCTGCTGGCCGCTGCCGCATTGCGTGTCAACGGCCATCCGCCGCTGCTTATGGATCTGGAGGCCGTGCAGGACGACGACCACGTTGTGGCCCTCTACCGCGAATGTGGCTTGTGGGGAAGCATTGCCAAGTCGAACTTCGCAGGGCTGCGCTTCCGCGCGCCCATCTACCGTACGCTGCGCGAGTTGGCGCTCAGCTACTTTGACCAGTACTACAACCTGCGCGGCGAACGCACCTTGCGTTCCTACTCGAGACCCGTGAGCCTGGAGCGCTTGGACAATCGGCACTGGATGACCTCCGAGGAAAACGTCTGGTGCGTTCCAGAGTACCTCATCGCGGCGAGGCACTACCCGCTCGTTCCCGACAAAGTGGCGCGCGCACTGCCCCGGATCGACCGCCGCAGTTTCGAAGCAGGAATGCATGGCTGGACGAAACACTGAAGGCCCGCGCAAGCCCATAACGCTGTACCTGGAGCTACAATCCCCCGCGTGTCGGCTCGCCGCGTCCCCTCCAACAGCGAAGGCCCGGAGCATATGCTCCGGGCCTTCGCCTGCGTGCTCTCGATCGCTGTCTGTTACTCCGCGGCGTGTTCCGCGGGCTTGGTCTGGGCCACGGTCCATTCGGATGCGCCCACCTTGAAGCGGGCAAAGCGCCGGACGGTGATGTTCTCGCCCAGCTTGCCCACCTTCTGGGCGATCAGTTCCTTGATGCTCACCGCCTGGTCCTTGATAAAGGGTTGCTCCAGCAGGCAAACCTCTTCGTAGAACTTCGCCATCTTCCCGTCCACGATCCGCTCGATCACTGCAGCCGGCTTGCCCGTGGCGGCGGCCTGCGCGCGGAAAATCTCCTTCTCGCGCTCCAGGTCTTCTGTCGTCACATCCTCAGGCTTCACATAGCGTGGATCGCTGGCCGCGATATGCATCGCAACATCCTTCAGCAGCTCCTGGAAATCCTCCGTGCGGGCCACAAAGTCGCTCTCGCAGTTCAATTCCAGCAGCACCCCGATCTTGCCCCCGGCGTGAATATAGGTCCCCACCGAGCCCTCGTTAGTGGTGCGTGCCGCCTTCTTTTGCGCTGAGGCCATGCCCCGCTTGCGAAGCACCACAAACGCATCCTCGATGTTGCCCTTCGCCTCCTGCAATGCCTTCAGGCAATCCCCCATCGGCGCGCCCGACTTTTCCCGTAATTCCTTCACTAGCTTTGCATCGATTTTCTCAGTCACAGTCGTCATCTCTCTTTTTCCCGTCTTCTTATTGTTTCTAGCCGGACGATTCCCGGCATAAGAAAAGCGTGACTCTGTCTGCTCGCAGTCACGCTTGTCTTGGTTCGCACTGCAGCTTAATCAGAAACCTACAAACCGCCCTCGGCCAGGTCCGACTCATCCACCGCCGCCACTGCGGCAGGCGCCTTGCGAATACCCGCGCCCAAAACCGCTTCCAGGTCTACTTCCTCCACCGGCGCAGCCTCTTCTGCCACGGCCTCTGCCTCAGCCGCGATCGGCCCCGGCAGTTCCTCGGCAAATGCCTTGTCGCCTACCATGTTCACGCCCTCGGCCGCCGAGTCGGCGATCTTGGATGTGAACAGGCGGATGGCGCGCAGGGCGTCGTCGTTGCCTGGGATCACGTAGTCCACCACAGTCGGATCGCAGTTCGTATCTACAACTGCAACCACCGGGATGCCCAGCTTCCGCGCTTCCTTCACCGCGATCGCCTCGTTGTTCGAGTCGACGATGAACAATGCGTCCGGCAGGCGCTTCATGGTCTTGATGCCGGCCAGGTTTGCCTGCAGATGCTTGCGCTCCCGCTCCAGCTTGATTACTTCCTTCTTGGTCAGCAGCTCGTAGCGGCCATCCACAGCCATCTCATCCAGTTCCTGAAGGCGCTTCACACTCTTCTGCACCGTCACCCAGTTGGTCAGCAGGCCGCCCAGCCAGCGCTGGTTGATGTACGGCATTCCCGCGCGGTTGGCCTCCTCGGCCACGGCATCCTGCGCCTGGCGCTTGGTGCCGACGAAAAGTATCGTCTTGCCTCCCGCGCACAGTTCGGTGACGAACTTCGACGCATCCTTGAACAGCTTCAGCGTCTTCTGCAGATCGATGATGTAAATCCCGTTGCGCTCGCCGAAGATGTACTCTTTCATCTTGGGATTCCAGCGCTTCGTCTGATGCCCGAAGTGAACACCCGCTTCGAGCAGCTCCTTCATTGTGATCGTGGCCATTGGCCTCCTTCGTGGATTGCATCCGGACTAACCTTCGTCTGGCCCGGATTGAACCCGCTAATGCGGGAATTTAAAACCTGGCTAACAGTTCACAGCGATCAGCAATTCCGAGAAACCCGGTACTGAAAACTGTTCACTGTCCACTGACAACTACCGCTTGCTGAACTGGAACCGCTTGCGAGCACCCTTCTGCCCGTACTTCTTGCGCTCTTTTTGCCGTGCGTCGCGAGTCATCAAGCCCTCGGCCTTCAGCAGCTTGCGCAGCTCCGGGTTGAACAGGACCAATGCCCGGGCAATGCCCATCTTGACGGCGTCGGCCTGCGCGGCAACTCCGCCGCTGCTTACGGTGGTTAACACGTCGAAGCTTGAGGCCAGCTCAGCCACCACCAGGGTGCGCTTGGCGGCCACCCGCTGCTGCTCGGTGACGAAGTACTCCTCGAAAGCCTTGCCGTTCACCTTCCACTCGCCAGTTCCCGGACGCAGATAGACGCGGGCAATCGCCGACTTCCGGCGCCCCGTCCCGTAGTATTGAACCAGATCAGCCATTCTTTTCCTCTTAAGCTTCCAGCTCTCAGCTTCTTGTCGCTCGCCAAAAGCCTCAAAATCCACAATCTCGATTGTCACGCTAGCAGCTTGAAGCTAGCAGTCGTCTTTATGCAATTTCCAAAGCCACCGGCTCTTGCGCCTGGTGGGGATGCTTGTCGCCGCGATAGACCTTCAACTTCGAACCCATTGCGCGGCCCATCTTGGTCTTGGGCAGCATGCCCTTAATGGCCTGCTCCAAAATCTGTTCCGGCTTGCGGTTGAGCAGCCGCGTAAACGACTCCTCGCGCAGGCCGCCGGGGAACCCGGTGTAGCGGCGATAAAGCTTGTTCTGAGCCTTCAGCCCCGTCAAACGTATCTTCTCCGCATTGATCACGATCACGTGGTCGCCCACGTCGATGTACGGCACATACTGGGGATTCAGCTTGCCGCTCAGGACACTGGCGGCCTTGGTCGCCAGCCTGCCCAGCGTCTGGCCGCTGGCATCCACCACATACCATTTGCGGACAATATTCTTGCCGCTCGGAACAAAGGTCGACATCTCTCTCCTACCCTCTAAGACTTGCCCGGCCTGCCTTAACCGGCGCCGGCCGTCTCAACAAAACTGCAGCGCAAAGCGCTTGTGCCCGGGCAAAACGCACGGGCCAGATTCCACCCACTTCCAAACAAACCTGTTCGGGTGAGGACTGCGAGGGCTGGCCCCTGAAGGGCTCTGGCTCCACTGGACTCGGCCAAATCCCGCGTCCAACAGCCGGTGGCCTGTCCCAGTAAATCCTCTTTCGAAGGGGTTTACCAGCCGAGTCCGGGTGAGCACACACAGACCCCAGGCGCAACACCGCGCAAGGATTCCAGAATACCCGAATCCAGCCTCAGAGTCAACGAAAGCCAGGCACATCCGCAGCTTGGCCACCTTGGCACCCGCCCAGCTCCAAACTCCCTGCTTCTGCCTTCCATGGCGTTGGATTGTCGCCCCGCTTCCATATACATTTGAAGACAATGAAAATCCAGCCAGCCCCTATGGATCCCTGCATTTCCGGCCTGCTCCGCTCAGGGGAAATGGAAGGCGCTATCGGCTATGGGTTCGGAGTAGACCGATGAAGACCAACCCCTGGCGCGTTTTTGCCGCTCTTTGCCTGCTCGCCGTAGCGGGTGTTGTGATCGCTTTTGTGGCCACTGCCATGAGCACCGATAGTGTTGGCGATCGGGACTTTGTCCAGTATTGGGCGGTCGGCCAGGAGCTGGTGCATGGCGTAAATCCTTATGATCGAGCCATCAGCTTCGAATACGAACGCAGGGGCGGACTGACCGGCGACATCCCCTACGTGCAACGCAATCCACCCATCACCTTTTTCCTGAATCTGCCCTTCGGATTCGTGAGTGCAAGAACCGGCATGGTCCTGTGGCTGGTACTCCTTATCGCCAGCCTCATGCTATCGGTCAGGATGCTCTGGATCCTGAATGGGCGTCCCGGCGACCGGCTGCACCTGCTCAGCTATGTATTTGCGCCTGTACTCGCCTGTCTAATGGCCGGACAAGTCGGAATCTTGTTGCTTCTCGGTGTCGTACTCTTTCTCTTCCTTCGTGATTCGCATCCCTATCTGGCCGGCGCGGGATTGCTGTTGTGTTCCATCAAGCCGCACTTGTTCGTCCCCTTCGGCCTGGTCCTGCTGGCTTGGAGCTTGTACAAAAAGGAATATCGCATTCTCGCTGGAGCCGCCGCCGCAGTCGCCGCCAGTTGCGGGCTGTCTTTTTGCGTCGATCCGCACGCGTGGTCGCAGTATTTCCGCATGGTCCGAGCCGCGGGAATTCAGGACGAGTTCATCCCTACCTGGAGCATCGTGTTCCGCGTTCTTGTGGATCGCAACGCGGTTTGGCTGCAGGCTGTGCCCCAGGTGCTCGCAAGCGTTTGGGCTCTCTGGTACTTCTGGACACGCCGCAAGATCTGGAATTGGATGAACCAGGGTTTGTTGGTCCTTCTCATCTCTGAAGCATGCGCGCCTTACGCCTGGTTCACTGACGAAGTAATGCTGCTTCCGGCCGTGCTTGCCGGCATCTATCGTGCCGCCAACTCCGGCCGCTCCCTGGTGCCCTACGGCATCGTGGCCGCGGTCGCGCTGGTCGAGGTCATGACCCAGGTCAAGCTGATCGGCCCCCTTTATATGTGGACCGTACCCGCATGGCTTGCCTGGTATCTCTACGCCACCTGGAGCAAAGACGCATCCGCAGCTCCGCAATAGCATCGAGTGCGAGTAGAACTCTGGGTGCTCCATGCGGCGTATTTGTCTTTGCCGCATGGGTGGGAAACCAATTCCCTCAACCATCCGCTCCCAACGCAGCACGAAAATGGGTGCCCCGCGCTTTCTCGCGGCCACCGCGGACAGGTATTCGTCCGTGGGGTGATCTATTGCGGAAAGGGTGCAAGACCACAGATCTCCATTTCAACCGCAAATAGTCAAGCCGAAAACGTCCTGGCCATGCGCTACATCCCCGCCTACTTCTGCCCCACGCTCCGCAGCATGGGATGCGCTTCAGTATTGAAGATGACCGCATTGAAGTCCAGTGTGGACTCCGGCGCATAGAGCAGGTAGAGATACTTCAGCGTCTCCGCAAAAAAGAAGCTCTCCATCGAGTCTGCCTTCTTTTTGCTGCGCACATCGGCCATCGCCGCGTAGCCCTCGTCGGTGCGGCAGTATTTCACCAGCGAATTGAAGTAAGTCTGCCCCATGGCCAAATACTTCGCATCGTGCGTGTAGTGGTAGAGATAGTACGTAGACTCGATAATCTCCGGACGCAACGGATATCCGGGCGCACCAATCTTCATTGTGCGATAGTCCAGTTGCTCCGGCTCGATCCCCGCCAGGTTCCACATCCGGTAGCTCGATTCCTGCAGCGCCGCCGCACGTTTCACGTCGCCCCCCAGCGCCAGCACCGCAGGGAAAAACGCATCCAGCGCGCCATAGTCCGTGGTCGTACGCCCTCCTGTATTCATGTCCGCCTGCCCATACCACAGGCCGTTAGGTTGCTGGTCGGCCAGATATTTGTTAATGGCAGCCACACTCTCCTGCCACATCCGTGCGCAGTCCTGGTCTCCAAACAAAATCGACGCCTTCAGCAGGTACTCATCGTAGGAATCGATTCCGCCCATGATGCCTGAAGTCTTGTCGATCCACGCGCCGGTCTCCACGTCAATCACTGAGCCGACCAGTCCAATCGCCGAACGCCTCTTGTAGAGTTCCACCAGCGCGCGTTTGGGTTTGTCGTAGTACTCCTGCTTGCCGGTGTGCTTTGCCAGCATCCCGTACTCGATCAGCAGGCTTCCAATCTCAGCCGGATTGCTTTCTTTCCCGCGCACCTTGCCCGTGTGCAGGTTCACATACTCATAGGGCATGCCGGTCGGCGAATCGAACATCGGCAGCATGCGGCGGCCCAGGTCGTCGGCCAGCTCCAGCAGCCGCTTGTCGCCCGTCAGTTCGTAGCCTGAGATCAGGCTGCCCAGCAGGCGGATCGTGATCTCGAAGTCCTTTACATAAATGTCCTGGTCCAGATTGAGATCGGTATCGATCAGCGTGCGCGCCTCGTCTGCCTGCGGCTTCAGGCCCATCAGTGTGAGCGTGTCCAGCGCGTCCACCGGCGTCATCAGCAGCGAGTGACCGTACCAGTCGAACGCCGTATGGCTCAGGGGCTTGTACTCATCGTGCCCCCATGCATATTTCTTGTAGCCTTCCCACGCATGCAACGCCTCGGCCCGTACCCGGCTGGCCATCTCCGCCTTTTTCGCGTCTGTCATGGGAACGGCGCGGGCCGTGGGAGTCGTCGACACTGCTGTCGCTGCTGAACTGGAAGATGTAGAGGAGTTTTGTGCCACGCTGCAGGGCAGAAGCAGAAAGAAGGCAGACAGAAAAATACTTAGAGAGCGCATCGTCACCTTTCGAAGTACCACGCATCATCATATCGATACGGCCGGCATCCCTTAAAAATGAGGGTGCCCCAGGTCCCGATTTTGGGACCTGGGAGACCACCCATCCACACGGTCACGGTACGAATGATTCGCCGGCCCATCTCAATGGGGATGCAGCTTCGGGAACGTTTGTCCTCAGGCCGCCTGCTCGCTCATTGAACGCACCTTGAAGTGCTTCATGCGGATCGAAAGTGCCCGCTCGATGCGCGCCAGGTCGCCACGCTCCGCCGGTCCTGCAAAGGTGGAGGCAACGCCGTGCGCCGAGGCCCTGCCGGTGCGGCCCACGCGGTGGACAAAATCCTCAGCCACTTTCGGCAAGTCGAAGTTGACCACATGGGCCACGTTTGCCACGTCGATTCCGCGCGCGGCCACGTCCGTCGCCACCAGCACGCGGTGGCGGCCCTCGGTAAAGCTCCGCAAAGCCGAGTTGCGCTGCGCCTGCGACCGGTCCCCGTGAATCTGCGTCGCCGACCAGCCGGAGCGGGTAAGCCTCCGCGCCACGCGGTCAGCGCCGTGCTTGGTGCGCACAAAAACCAGGAAACTGCCTTCCTCAACTCCCAGCAGGTGTTCCAAAAGCTCCTGCTTCTTGTCCGGCTCCACTTCAAAGGTGCGCAGTTCCACGTTTTCCGCGGGCTTTAGAACCGAGCCGATCTCGATGCGCGCGGGGTTGTTCAGATATTTGCGTGCCACGTCCTTCACCGTGCCTTCCAGCGTGGCGGAGTAGCAAAGCGTCTGCCGCACTGCGGGCAGCGTACCGGCAATGCGCGCGATAGCCGGCTGAAAGCCCATATCGAGCATGCGGTCCACTTCGTCCAGCACCAGGATCTTTACCTGGTCCAGCCGCACCAGCCTGCGCTTGATGTAGTCCTCGAGCCGTCCGGGAGTGGAGACAATCACCCGCGCGCCGCGGCGGATGGCATCCAGTTGCGAGCGCTCGGCCAGCCCGCCAACCACCAGGGCCACAGTCTGCTGAGAGCTTGAACGGATGGCGATGAAGGCCTTCTCCACCTGCATCGCCAGTTCGCGCGTGGGCAGCAGGATGAGCGCCTGTGCAGCATTCATGTCTTTGGTCTTCTGCAGCATTTCCACAATCGGAATCAGGAAGCTGAGTGTCTTGCCGGTGCCGGTTTGCGCCGTCGCCAGCACGTCGCGGCCTTCCAGCGCCGGAGGAATCGCGGCTATCTGCACCGGGGTGGGGATTTCAAATTTGTTGTCGTCGATCCGCGCCATCAGGGCGGCCGAAAGAGTGAACTGCGAAAATTGTGTCGTCAAAATCAGATCTATTCCTGTTGGATTCCGGGAGCCGCAAGTCGTCCTGCAGCCTGCAAACGGAATCGGACCTGGAGGCGCGCACACGAACGCTGTTCGGGCGCAGGCCTGCTTTCAAAATATGCGTAAGGGAGAACCGTAAGGTCCCTTGGACTGGCTGGCGAGCATCCTTCTCAGGAAGCACTCGCAGCCCGGGGCTGCCGCACGCGACTATTACGCCAGACGGCACACGGCCGGCTGGCTCCACGCTCCCCTATCTCCCGGATTCGCGCCGATCCAACTCAAGGATGCACAAGCGCTGTGTCCAGACCTGGGTACGGTCCAAGGACAAAATCTCCGGGTGGGAGACTATGTGGATACGCTGTAGGGGCTTGGGGGAATCTGTGCCAGGCAAACGTGCCTTTTAGGGCCAATCCGCCGCTCACGACCAAATCACTGAGCGCACCATCAGTGTACCATGATCGCGATTTAAGCCCTTGCGCGCACATTTCCACTCAGCCGCCCGCTTCCTCAGTCTCCCTTCGCCCCAATCAATTTCCTCTGCAGCGCCTCCAGCGTCTGCCCCTTCGTTTCAGGAAAGACAAACAGCACCACGAAGAACTGGATCACGGTCATCACGGCGAAGAAGATAAAAGGCGTCTCCGTGTGCATGGTTTGCGCCGCTACGGGAAACTCCAGGGCGATCGCGGCGTTGAAAATCCAATGGCTGGCGCTGCCCACACCCTGGCCTTTCGAGCGCACCGAGGTGGGGAAAACCTCGCCGATGTAGACCCAGATCACCGCCCCCTGCGACATCGAGAAGAAGGCAATATAGGTCACCAGCAGCCACACCAGCGCTCCCGGATGCGAATGCGTCTTGAAGAGCCACGACACCCCGGCCAGGCAGGTGGCCGTCCCCGCCGCGCCAATCAGCAGCAGAGTCTTCCGCCCCGCCTTGTCGATCAGCGACATGCCCACCATGGCGAACACAAAGTTGGTAGCCCCGATCGCAATGGCCTGCTGGTCGCTGGAGATCTGGCTGAATCCAGCCGAAGCAAAAATGTTGTTCAGGTAGTAGAGGATGGCGTTGATGCCCGCCAGTTGGTTGAACGCTCCGGTCGAAATGGCCAGAAACAGCGGGTAGTGGTACTTCCAGCGGAACACCGACTCATGCGCCGAGGCATGTTCCTGCGCCAGGGCTTCGCGGATATCCGCCAGCTCGCCCTCCGGGTCTTGCTCGCCCATCAGCTTCAGCACCGCCAGCGCCTCATCGATGCGGTTGCGCGAGGCCGACCAGCGCGGGCTGCGCGGAATAAAGAACAGAAGCACCAGAAACGCTGTCGCCGGGATCGCCGCAATCCCCACCTGCCAGCGCCACTCTGCCGCGCCCAGTTGCAGCAGCCGGATGGCGTAATTTGACGTGTAGGCCACCAGGATGCCGAACACCACGTTGAACTGGAAAGTGCTCACCAGGCGGCCGCGCCACTTGGCCGGAGCCAGTTCCGCAATGTAAACCGGTCCCAGCACCGACGAGGCGCCAATGCCCAATCCGCCGATGAAGCGGAAGACCATGAACGAGTGCCAATCCCAGGCCAGGCCGCAGCCAATGGCCGAAACCAGGTAGAGCACCGCGGTGATGCGCAGGGTTTCGCGTCCGCCCAGCTTTTGTCCCGCCACCCCCGCGCTCAGCGCTCCCACCACCGTGCCCACCAGCCCAATGGCTACCGTCAGCCCCTTGCCTTGCGGGCTTAGGTGGTAGAGCTTTACCAGCGCATCAATGGCGCCTGAAATTACGACCGTGTCGAAGCCGAAGAGCAGGCCTCCAAGCGCCCCGGTCAGGGTCGCCTTCATCAGGTTCAGGTTCGGTCGCATCGATCAGAAATCCCGGAAGTCCGGATTTATCCTACAGATTCGAACGGACCTCCGCAAACGCCGCATCCCGCATATAGAACCGGCAAAAAAAGGCTCACAGCTCCAGTTGATCAATCCTGCCCAGACCCGGCCGGCATCACGGCCAGTAGCCTGCAGCGGCTTTTCCCCATCGCGCACCATGCAATGGCCATCTGGCTCTCGATGTAAAAACAGTCGCCCGCCTCCATCACCTCGTGCATGCCTCCCGCGTCCAATTGCACTCGTCCTTCCAGCACATACACAAACCTGCACAGTTTTGGCGAGCCCTCCAGCATGCCGGAAGTTCCTCCGGGAGCGAGCTCTATCATCTGCGCCACCAGCTGCGAGTCCTCTGCCGAGTTCAATGGCGTATGTTTCACCGCGTCCGCACTACGGCCATTGCCATTCATCAGGTGGGCCTTGCGCGTGATCGAGAGCGTATGCCGGGCCGGTTCGGCAAAAAAGTAGCTCAGGCCCACTCCGTACACGCGGCTGATAATGGCCAGCGTCGGCAGCGTGGGAATCATCCGGTCCGTCTCCAACTTTGAAAGCAGCGCCGTCGATAGCCCGGTCTCCGCGGCCAGCCGTGCCAGCGTCAGCCGCTTCCGGGTGCGCAGGGTGCGCAACTTCATGCCGATGCAATACGGTTCAAGCGACCACCGGGCATAGGATGCAGCGTTGGACATCGCAGACACCTCCGTAAGAGTTTCGCGCCCACCGCTTTTCCGGCTTCTGAAGAATTCCTGAAACTTTTCAGCCCCCTCCGCTCAGCGCGTCGCGCAGCGCTAATTTAATATCTTTGCAAGAGATGGGCGGGAGCCTCCACTTCAGGATCCGTCGAACTCTTCCCGCTTTCATCGGAAAGGATCATCCCCATGACCCTGCGCTTCCCAGTGAACGGTCCCCCTGCTCGCACCGCAAATTCCGTCCCGCATCGCGCGGTTCACCTCGTTGTGTTCGCCGCTGCAGTGTGCGGCGCTCTAGCCTGCGCTGCGCAAAGCAAGCCCGCCTCCGACCCTGCGCCCGACGTACTGGTGCTGAGCAATGGCGACACGCTGCACGGAAAACTTGTCAACGAGATGCAGGGAAAAGTCACATTCCACAGCGATCCCCTGGGTGACATTTCCCTCGGCTGGGACAAGATCAAGGAGCTGCACGCCAGCCAGCGATTCGCGGTGCTCGACAAAAGTGTGAAACTGAGCGGCAAAAAGAGTGCGGCGCAAATTCCGATTGGGCCGCTCGAAGTCGAAAACCAAACCGTCTCGGTGCATCCTCAGAGTTCCCCGGCTCCAGCGCCAATTCCGGTGAAAGACGTGCAACTGATCACAGATGAGGCCACGCTAAACAAAGATGTGTTTCACACCCCGGGCTTCTTTGAAGGCTGGAATGGCGCAGCCACGGCCGGAGCCTCAGTGGTGACTGCGACCCAGAACCAGTACACCTTCACTGGAGGCATCGGCCTGGTCAGGCTTGTGCCCACCGTAAGCTGGCTCGATCCCCGCAACCGCACCTCGGCGGACTTCACCGCCTCCTATGGAAAGATCACCCAGCCCGCCTATCTTTCCGGTGATGCATTGGTGCCTGCGGTGGTCACCAAATCGGCTATCTTCCACGCCGATGCCGAGCGCGACCAGTATTTCTCGCCTCGCTTCTTCGCCCTGGGCCAGACGGCTTTCGACCACAACTACGGCCAGGATTTGCAACTGCAGCAGATCTACGGCGGCGGCTTCGGCTGGACGGCAATGAAAACCCCGAAGCAGGAAGCGGACCTGAAAGGGACCATTCAGTACGAGAAGCAGGCATTCATTAGCGGCGCTTCCACCAGTAATCCGAACCTGGTCGGATCAACCTTCGCGGCTACCTATGTGCTTCACCTGAAACTGCTCGCGTTTACTCAGGGTGTTGCCTATATTCCTGCCTACAACGACATGCAGGCATATTCAGTCAACGAGACCAACACCTTTTCGTTCCCCGCCTATAAGCGGCTCAGCTTCTCACTGGGAACCATGGACAGCTACCTGAACGATCCTCCAACCTCACTGCCCCCCACCAAGCGAAACTCCTTCCAGTTCACCATGGGCATGACCTACGCAATCAAGTCAAAGTACTAGGCCGTATCGACGACATATGAGCCTCAATGTAGGTGATTGATAAATAGAATGATTGTCATCCTGAGCGGAGCCCCTCGCTGCTTCATCGCAAGAGGCGTAGTCGAAAGCCTGCCCTGAGCGAAGTCGAATGGGACCGGCGGTTGTTCTTTTCGTTCCAGGCAGGTGGCCCACCCTTGACCCGCCTCTGAATCGAGGGTGACACCCGCCCCTTCTGAGCACAGAACACGTTCCTTGGATAAGTGGTAAGGTGAGGGAATCTCAGACCCTTACCCAGAGCTGACTCATAGCGAGTAATCCGACGGTCATCCGCAGTTTGGAGATGAAATGAAACGCACGACAGTCTTATTGGGATCAGCCATCTTGCTCTTCACATCCTTGCGAAGTGGCGCTCAGAGTTCAACAAACAAACCAATTCCCGAAGCGACTCCTCAGGTTTCAGGTGGTCCTCCCCAACAGACCGTTCAGCCTCCACCGTTGCCTGTCACGACCCTGATTAAAAAGACAATTGTGTTTCTGGAGTCAGACTGCCAGCATGATTTCAAGCAGGATGCGATCAGCTTGACGAGTGACAAGGTCCGACAGATGCCACTAGCTCAACAGGCAAAGATTCTGAACCAACTGAGGATTTTGACAGCACGCTTGCGATTGGTTAAGCCGAGCATGGACAAGCTGAGCCCAGAGGAGACTGCACGTCTTTTCCCGAATGGTCCTGCTGCTAACGTGGGGCCCAATGAAATTCCTGATCAGATCGACTGGATGCTACATGAACTTATCAAGATGACCACGTTCACAGAGGGCGAGATTGCAGGACTTACCCAAATGGACCTTAGTATCATCCCTTTGGACCAGCATCGCGGTACTGGTTTCTTAGTCGGCTATCCGGATGCTCGGCTGAAAACGCTGCCCGAAGATGTCGGGCCGCGAGGATTTAGGTACCTAGTGACGAATCGCCACGTAATTCAGCCGGGCATCGAAAGCGGAACCCCGTGCAAGGTTGTCAGTTCGTACATTTTTTTGAACCACAATCCTGACGCAAGGCATACGGAAACCTACACAGAAGTCGATCGCACCGACAAAATATTCAAGTGGACCACCCCGCAGGACGATTCGGTTGACCTTGCTGTGACCGCGCTCAGCATCGACGACAAACTGTACGATGAAGTTGTAGTTTCAACCGACCAGTTTGTAACCGATGGAGAGGTTAAGAGCCGACGCGTAGTTGAAGGTGATCCGGTTCTGTTCGCAGGCTTATTCATCCAGACGTTTGATAGGGTCCACACACTTGAACCAATTGTACGGTCAGGTACGGTCGCAATGATTCCAGAAGGAACGCTCCCCACCACCCTTAGCAGCAAAATGGGGCACATTTATCTGGCGGATGCTCATGCATTCGCCGGGAACAGCGGTTCTCCCATGTTCGTTGATCCAAACAGGTTCGCAGGAATAATCTCCGGGCCGACCTACAAACTATTGGGCGTGATTAGCGGAGAGATGTTCGAGAACTCAGACTTGACCTTGAGCGTAACTACATCACTTTCAGGGAACATCGCCGCGAACAGTGGTGTGTCGATGGTGGTGCCCGGACCGGAATTGGCGAAGTTGCTGGACGACCCCGCCCTGAAAGCTGATCGCGATCGGCAGGTCGAAGCACAAACGCGATCAACAGTGAAAAGCGTGCGCTGAAACGTTGGCTGAGGCGGGTGGCATACCCCTAATCCACCAACAGGGCGGGTGGCCCAACCTAACCGCACCACAAATCGGGGCAGTTACCCCGTCCTTGGCTCCGCTTGGGGGATATTTGTCGTCACCATCACTGACACCGCTCTTCGGCGCGTGCCCGTCTTTTCCACAATTTGATCGCGGAGCGGGTAGGCAGCCACGCCCGCTTACCCGCTGTGCCAATCCAGATTGCAGAAAATAACCCACCGAAGTCGCACAATCGAAATGAGGGAATGAGCGGTCAACCCACAGCCGCGGTCAATAAGGGGACCGGTACCCACCCCCCTCCCCCCAAAAACCCGCACCGGGAGGCGCGATATTCTGAATAACATGAATAGATTGAACAGCTTGAGAATTCACCCTATGTACTCATCGGTAAACAGAAAGCCCCGATTTTCCCCCGTTTTCGGCCTCAAATCGCCCTGAAATCTGGGAAAACGGTGCAGTTGAGGCCGTTTCCCTCAACCTCCCGTAGCCATCGCCCGGAAAAGGGGCCTCTGTGCACTGTTCACTGTTCACTGTTCACTGTTCACTGTTCACTGTGCGCTATTGCCTTCTCACAGCTTCCCGAACCGGTAAACGAACCCGTATTGAAAGCCCACGCTGTTCTGCATCTTCGAGCCAAAGCCGGTGGCCATGTACTCCGGCGCCAGCCGCAGCGACAAGCCTGGGGTCACATTCAGTTCGCCAATCAAGCTGCCGTTGATGGCAAACGTCGAAGAATCGGGATAGAGCCCCAATGCCGTAGAGCCAAAACCGTTGGTGTCGCTGGAGAAGTTGCTCATCGCCAATCCGCCCATCACGCGGGCGGCCACCGAGTATCGCGGCCGCAGGTAGAAGCGGTACGTCGGTCCGGCCATGAACTGGTACTGGCTGATGGAGGGCCGCGTAATGGCGGCCTCGTTCAGCCCGACATAGGCCGTGCCGTAGTAGCCGCGAACGTCTCCGGTGATGCCCAGCCGCTCATTCATGTAGCGGGTCAGGGCTGTGTCCCACGAGTAGTACGTAAGCTTCTGCAGGCCCGGGCCGGGCTTGAACCGCAGATACCCGCCGCCCACAAACGCCTCGTAAAGATTCGCATACGTGTCGTGAATGGCCTGGGCACGGCGCTGTTCCCGTCGCGCCCGGATGCGGGCTTGCACGCTCATCTGTCCCTGGTTCTCCGGGGCTGCGGGCTGCTGCGCCTGGTCTGGCGCTGCGGGGGGATTGCTGCTGGAATCGGTGCTCTGGGCCAGAACGACGTGCGCGGCTGGCAAAGTGAGCGCCAGCAGAAGGGCAAGACGGCGAAAGAAATGCATCGCTTTCGGGATACCTCCACGACTTTACGGAAGCACCCTGATTGAAGCGCTCCCCCAATAGGTATTAAACCATCTTGGGGGAGCATTTGTGGGCGAGCCGCATTCCCTTTGACCCGCACCGAGCGAATTCGTCCCGCGCCGCTCTATTTGATCGCGTGCAAATCGGTCTCCAGTTGCGTCTGGTCAAAGCCTGCGGGAGACCCCTTGGCGCTGAGCCAATCCTGACCCAGCAGGGTGTGGGCCTCGTCGCAATACTTCTTCCAGAAGGCCAGCGTCATGGTCTTTGGCTGACCCCATGTAATGCAGGTGAATCCATGCTCGTCATACTTGGGCACGAACACGCAGTGTCCGCCCCAACTGCCTTTTTTGGTTTTGGCGCCGCCCCCGGCCACCACGTCCCACACATCCTGGGTCTGCGCCGTCACGGGCAAAGCCAGCCCGATGTAGACGCCGCCAAACAACGCAATGGATTGCCGAATCTCCACCAGGTTGCCCACCTTGGGATCGGCAAATGCCAGCAGTGCGTGGCCAGCGAATCCCTGCTTCTGCCAGTCGTTCAGCACGTCCAGCTCGATGCCGCCGCTGTCGGTGCTCGGATTCCCGGGGACATAGCCGTCCCACTGTTCGTAGTAGCTCTCAATGGTGGGATCGGGCACCGTGACAATGCCGCCCGCATTGGCGCTCCACACCTGCACGGCGTGACCTACGCCGGCAATAGTGCAGTCGCCCAGTTGGTCGTTCAGCATCATGCCCCAGCCGGTGATGCCCTTGGTCCAGTCGGCTGCGGGTGGCGGGGGCGGCAGCGACGGTGTCAGGTAGTCGCCAAGCGCCAGTGTGCGCGAATCGGTCTTGATGGCCTTGCGGCCCAGTTTCATCTTCGAGTGATCTGCCATGGGGGAACTCCTTGCATCAAGATGGGGAATTGCCGCGCCGGGTGTGGCGGCATGGGCAAACTGTGTCAAATTCCGCGTCCCGTTGTAAAGCAAATCCTTCGTGTTGTGTAAGAAGTAAACCGTCTTTCAGCTGGTTTTAGGTTGAATGCACTACGATTAAAAGCATTGGAGGCCATGTTCCCTATGTCTCGTGTCCTGTTTGGGATGATCCTTGCTGTCGTACTCGCTCCTTTCGCCCTGGCGGCCTGGCTTATGTACGGCAAAATACCCGTGGCTGTCGCCGACAAGCCCTTTCCGTTCGAAGGCCAGATCGTCTCCGTTCCGCTCCGCGCGCGCATCGACCACGAAATGATCGGCAACGCTCCCATCCAGGCCGATGAGCGAAATCTCCTCGCCGGAGCCCACATTTACGCTGAGAAATGCGCCTTCTGCCACGGCCTTCACCAAAAGCCGGCCGCCATGGGTGCCAGCATGTACCCCGATGCTCCCCAGCTCTGGGAAAAGCATCCCCACGGCGACGTGGTGGGCGTGAGCGACGACCCGCCTGGAGAAACCTACTGGAAAGTAGCCAATGGGATCCGGCTCACCGGCATGCCGGCCTTCAAAAGCCAGCTGACCGATACCGAAATGTGGCAGGTGAGCCTGCTGCTGGCCAACGCCGACAAGCCCCTGCCACCCACCGCACTTGGCATCCTTCGCGGTTCCACGGCCTCAGCCGCGCCTGTGGTTGCCGCTCACGACGCCCCGGCCGCCGGCAAATAGGCGCGATGCAGATCACTGAGCCTTCAAGGACTTGGAAAGGATCGGAATCATGAGCGTACTCGACTCCCTGCGCAAGGGTCTCGGTTACTTCCTGATGAGCATGGGCGTCTCCAGCCCGGCAAAGAAGCCGCAGCCTGCAAAGAAACCGCCCGCAAAGCCCGGCGGTGCCAAGTAGCGCATCGCCGCCTCAAGTGCCAAACCGGAAAAAACATGCAACCGTTGACAGCGTTTCCAGCTCGAATAGCTGAATAGGTCAGCCGGTCTTTGGCCGGGTAAGGTGCTTCCCCCAATGGCAACAGTAATCCGGAAAAACTTTCTCCGCGCGTTCTGGGATTTTTTCGTCCTGTTCAGCGGCATCTCTACGGCGTCCAACCTGTCGCGCACCCGCCCAGACCCTGTGCAGACCCGCGGACTCTTCCTTTTTCGCAAGAGCAAAGGCAAGTAACGCCGCCCGTTCCTCCCCTGAACCCGCAAGTTGGTAGAATCAAGCTATGCCCCTTGCCCGTCCACAGGCCCTCGACTACTTCCGCTCTCCTGACCTGATCGGGCTGGGCTTTGAGGCCGACGCCGTGCGCCGCCGCCTGCACCCCGAAGGGGTGGTCACCTACATCATCGATCGCAACATCAACTACACCAACTTCTGCACCGAGTACTGCACCTTCTGCGCCTTCTACCGCCCGCTCCCAAAGCCCGGAAAGAACGACCCGCGTTCCGACGAGGGCTACATCCTCGACTTCGAGAAGATCTACGAGAAGATTGCCGAAACGCTGGAGATGGGCGGCACCGGCGTGCTCATGCAGGGCGGCATTCATCCCGACCTCAAGATCGACTGGTTTGAGCGCTTGTTCACCGGCATCAAGCAGCGCTTCCCCCAAATCTGGCTCCACTGCCTCTCCGCCTCCGAGGTCCTGGCCATCGCCGAGTACAGCCAACTGAACCTGCGCGACACTATCGCCCGCCTCCGCGATGCCGGTCTTGATTCCATCCCCGGCGGCGGCGCTGAAATTCTCGACGACGACGTGCGCCATCGCATCGCCCGCCTCAAGTGCAATACCGAGGACTGGGTCGACGTGCACCGCACCGCCCACCAGCTCGGCATGCGCACCACCGCCACCATGATGTTCGGCGTGGGCGAGACCGTCGACCAGCGCATCAACCACTTCGAAGTAGTGCGCCGCCTCCAGGAAGAGACCGGCGGATTCACGGCCTTCATCCCCTGGAGCTTCCAGCCTAAGAACACCGCCCTAGGCGGTCGCGGTTGGGACGAAGCGACAAGCGTTGAATATCTTAAAGTACTGGCTATCTCGCGCCTCTATCTCGATAACATCGAGAACGTGCAAGCTAGCTGGGTAACTCAGGGCTTGAAGGTGCTGGAATTAGGCCTCCACTTCGGCGGCAACGATGTGGGTTCTGTGATGTTAGAAGAGAACGTAGTGAAAGCCGCAGGCACCAGCAACTGCACCACCGAGGAAGAGTTACGCCGCATCATCCGCGACGCCGGCTTTAAGCCTGTCCAGCGTGACACCCTCTACCGCACCATGTTCCTCAACTAGCAACCCAAAGCCCCGCAGTCTCTCGTGGTCAACCATATATTTCCTACCGCCCAAGCATGGCCAAATGCCATCTCGATGAGTCGCTTGGCCTACCATGAGAAGGCTGGTCGCTGTCATGTAATCTGAGGCTTGGTAAGTTCATGGCTGCGATCTGCTCAACTCACCGCTTTCTTCACGAGCACGCCGATCCTTACCTCGTCGCTTGCGGTCAACTCTTTCAGCGCAAACGCGACCGGCCACACGGTTCCTTCGTCGAGGTTCGCTTTGTCGCTGAAGCCGAGCGTCGCGTATCTCGCCTTGAACTTGTGCGAACTTTGAAAGAAGCAGACGACATTGCCGTCCTTGGCGTACGCGGGCATCCCGTACCAGGTCCTCGGCGAAAGAGCTGGCGCGCTGGCTTTGATGATGGCATGAAGCCGCTGGGCCATGGCGCGATCCGATTCTGGCATCTCGGCAATCCTCGCAAGCACGTCGTCTTCCCCATCCGTCATTTTCGCGCGCGGACCTCGGCGCTCTTCAGCCTTTAACTCTTCGGCGCGATCCTTCATTGCGACACGTTCCTCGTCCGTGAATCCCTTGACCGCCTTGCTGAGCGCGGTGGCGCTCTTGGCGGACTTCAGCGTCTCCTTCTTCGGTCTCATACAGCCTCCTTGTATACAACCTGATGCTAAGCAAACCAATAACAGGTGGGTGACCTATATCTTAACGATCGAAACAGAGCGCGACAATGAGTGCGCTAAGTCTCGGGGTCCCCGGCGACAGGTCTACTACGCTGGGTTGAGGATTCACTTTTGAGGCCTGAGATTGCACGTACCCCTCTCCCACAATTACGTAAATCTCCGATCTCGATTCATACAACCTCGCCAATCAACTTACCCACGGTAACAACTCGAATCCAGCATGTTGAGCGGCGAATGAACTCCAGGTTCACGACTCAAATCTGCTGCTCTCAAATGCCGTGCCTGCGCCCTGCATTTGTCCATAAGAATCGAACGGCCTTAGCCCGCGGAAATACCTCGTTGCTCTTCAGTCCTCGAAGAAAGATCGATTGCATTGCAGATTAATTCCTCTGCTCGCTTCACAATGAAATATAAGAAGAAGTAAGCTGCGTAGACTCTTCGCCGCAAGTGCGCTGTAAGTCCTTTACCGAAAGATTCTGCGGGCAACTCCAATGTTCTCATGAATTTAACGAACCACTATACTCTAAGTCCATTAAGATCCAGAATTTCCGCACAGAACAGGGGGAGGGGGTATCAACGCGAGGCCGCCGCAAACGGCCACTGCCCCAGCCTTCTTGCGCGGACAAGATAGATCAGCGTTCCGCTCGATGCAATGCCCGCCGCCACCGCCAGCCCACCCAGGGCATGGCTGCGATTCACCAGGATGAACGCAAATCCCGCCATCGCCGCCAACGGAGGCAGCGGATACAGTGGAATGCGAAAAGGCCGCTTCAGCTCCGGCCTTTGCACCCTCAGCACCATTACCCCCACGTGCTGCAAAAAGAACTGCAGCAGGATGCGCGTAACCACCAGCATCGTAATCACCTGCTGCAGGCTGAAAAAGCAGAACCCCGAGGCCACCAGGCCCAGTGCCACCAGCGATCGATGCGGAATGCCATGTCGAGGATGAACGGCCGCCAGAAAACGAAAATAGTTCCCGCTCTGTGCCGCCGCATAGGGCACGCGCGAGTAGCCCAGCAGCAGCGAAAACACTGAGGCGAACGCCGTCCACATCACCAGCGCCGCAATCGTGTATCCGGCCCACGTGCCGAATGCAGACCGCGCGATCTCTGCCACCAGTTGCACGCGCATCGTGGCGCTCTCTGCAACGTGCGCTGCAGCATCGCGCATTGAAGGCAGCGCAGCCAGGTTCATCAGCACGTAGAGAGTGGAAACAAAAAGCACCGACAGCAGAATCGCACGCGGAATCGTCTTTTCCGGTTGCCGCACTTCGCTGCCGAGAAACGTGATGTTGTAGTAACCCCAATAGTCGTAAGTGGTGATCAGTGTCGCCTGCGCCAATCCGCCCAGCGCGACTCCGACTGACAGCGTCGGCGATGCCGGCATATGCCAGCCACCTGTTGCCGCCGCATGCGCAAAGCCTGAAGCGATGACTCCCGCGAGCGCCGCAAGCACTCCCACAAATAGCACCCAGGCTGTGCCCGTCACCACACTGAGCCTGCGATACAGCAGCCAGGTCACCAGCAAGCACGCTGCGGCAGCGGCAAAGTTTGCGTAGTGCAGTGCCGGCAGCGCGGCAATCGGCGCTCCATCCAGCCCCGGCCAGAACCACGCCAGAAAACTCGACAACCCGATGCAACCCGACGCGATCGACAGTGGCGCGGAGAAGCTCAACTGCCACACGTAAAGAAAGCTCAGCCAATTACCGGCGCGGTCGGGGCCGTAGATCTCGCGCAGAAATGCGTACGACCCACCGGCGCGCGGAAAGGCTGCGCCCAGTTCGGCCCACACCAACCCATCAGCCACGGCGATAGCCGCGCCCAACAGCCATGCCCACACTGAGAGCCGGTAGCCCGCCGCCGCAATCACCAGTGGCAGGGTAATAAAAGGCCCCACGCCGATCATCTCCAGCATGTTGAACAAAACCGCGGAGCGCAGTCCGATGCGCCTCTCAAGAGATCCGCTGGTGTCTGTTGTCGCGTTGCCGGAGATGGATGTGGAAGGGATCATTAAGCAGCAGTGCTGCACGGATTGTACACTGACGAGAAGTATGTATCGCTCTCTGGGAATCCATCGTACAGCACTGGTTGCGTCTCTCGCGGGCATCCTTCTGACCGGCGCCGGCGCGTTCAATTTGTGCGCACAGCAGCCCGCATCCACGACTGCCGCGCCCCCACCGCTTCCTTCCGCCGAGCCGTCCGACGTTGCCATTCCCTTGCCGGAAGACCGCGGCCAGGCCGCGCTGGAGCAAGCGTTGAAGCGTCTCCGCACCACCGCCAGCGTGATGATGATCGTGGCTCACCCCGACGACGAGGACGGCGCGCTGCTCACGTATTTGTCCCGCGGACTGGGCGTGCGCGCTACGCTCTTCACCCTCAATCGCGGTGAAGGCGGCCAGAACGCCATGTCTGCCGACAGTGACGATGCGTTGGGCATCATCCGCACCGATGAACTGCTGCGGGCTGGTGAGTTCTATGGCGCAAAGCAGATGTGGGGCACCGAGGCGGACTTCGGTTTCTCCAAGACCCAGGAGGAGGCATTCGCCCGCTGGGGCCATGATCGTGTGCTCTATGACGCTGTGCTGGCGGTGCGTCGCGAGCGACCGCAGATCATTGTCTCCACTTTCGTCGGCGGCATCACGGATGGCCACGGGCAGCACCAGGTCTCCGGTGAGATTGCGCAGGAAGTATTCAAGGCCGCCGGCGACCCCGCCGTCTTCCCCGAGCAATTGAAAGACGGCCTGCAGCCCTGGCAGCCGCTGGCTGTCTACTCCATGGTTCCTTTTGCGCCGGTTACTGAGAAGGGCATGTTTGACTACGCCACCGGCAAATGGGCACCCGCCCGCTTCCACAACTACGCCACGGGCGAGTGGATCACCGGCGTGCCTTCGACCGATGTGACAGTTCCCGTGGGCACGCTGGACCCGGTGCTGGGCCGCAGTTACGTACAGATTGCGCGCCAGGGATGGGGCGAGCAGAAGTCTCAGAACGGCGGCGCCAACCCCACGCTCAGCGGACCCGGTACATCGCGCTATCACCTTTGGGCAGTAGCCACGGTTGCAAAGGCCGGCGCGGGCACCAAGGCCGGCGACACCGACCTGTTTCACAACAGCAGGGTAAATATCGACACCAGCATCACAGGGCTCTCCCGTCTGGCGACGGGCGGTGCGGTTCAATGGCTCACTTCGCCCTTGCACCTCGTGGATGTTAGCCTCCAACATCTCCATGCCGACATCCTTGGTGAGCACAACCTTGGTCTGGCTCATCAACTGGCACCCATCTACCGCCAAACCCTCACTCTCCGGGCACAGGTGGCTTCCAGCAGCATTGATCCTGAGTCCAAAACTGGTCTGCTGCTGGAACTCGACGCCAAGATTGCCCAATTTCAATCCGCTCTGAAAGAAGCGCTCGGTCTGGACCTGATTGCCTTCAGGACCAATGACACGCGCGCACAGACTGGCGGTTTTCGCGGCGATTCGGCCGACGAGGCCCCTCGCAGCGTTTCACCGGGCGAAGAGTTTCGCGTCCGCGTCCATGCGGCGCAGGCCACGGCGGAAACTCATTTGGAGAAAGTCTGGCTCGAAAGCCGCAGCGGCGACCCCTGGAAGATTGATCAGCCCACTACTACCATCGACCCCGCTGCCCCTACCGCCGATCCCATCTTCCGCGTGCAAGCCGCCGAAAACGCCGAATCGACGCAGCCTTTCTTCACTCGCCCGTCCATCGAACAGCCGTACTACGACGTCGCGCGATCTGAATGGCGCGAGCGCTCCTTCGCGCCCTGGCCGCTTTCCGCGTGGGCGGAGTTCACCTTCGACGGCCTGCCCATTCGCATCGGCCAGGTGGTCCAGACTCTCGACCGAGTCACTGGGCCAGGCGGCATCTATGAACCTCTTGTGGTCACGCCCGCAATTGGAGTCCGCGTCGAGCCCGAGGCGCGCATTCTTCCTCTCGATGGCAGCGCGTTGCCCGTCCGCGTCACAGTACACACGCAAGCCGCAGCCGAGGGCACCATCGCTCTGAATCTACCCGCAGGGTGGCGCTCGGATCCGGTTGAAGCGCAGTTTCATCGCGCCAGCGCTGGAGAGACTGAGCCCATTCTCTTTTCCGTTACACCGGCCGCTGCCGAAACAGGGGCATATTCCATCCAGGCCGTGGCCCACTCCGGCGGGCGCTCCTATGAGACCGGTTGGCAGAGTGTGGGCTACGCCGGCTTGCGGCCCTATAACCAGTACAGACCCGCGCAGTTCAAGACTCGCAAGATCGATGTGAAACTGGCGCCGGGGTTGCGCATTGGTTACGTGATGGGGCCCGGCGACTTGGTCCCTGACGCAATCGAAGGCATGGGTGTAACGCCCCATCTGCTCAGCACGGCCGATCTGACCTCCGGCGACCTCTCCGCGTGGAACGTGATTGTCATCGGCATCCGCGCCTACTCGGTTCGACCCGAATTAGCCCTGGTCCAACCACGGCTGGATGAGTTTGTGCGCCAGGGTGGAACACTCATCGTGCAGTACCAGAGCAGCAACTTCCCCGCCCCGCTGCCACTGTCCATGGGACGCATGCCTGAGCGCGTAGTGGACGAGCAAGCGCCCGTCAAGCTGCTGGACCCGGCCAACCCGCTGCTGGCTTGGCCCAATGTCATCAGCACGACGGACTTTGACGGCTGGGTCGAGGAACGAGGGCACTCCTTCCTCGATACATGGGACTCCGGCTACACCGCACTCACCGAGACTGCCGACGCCGGACAGGATCCCCAGCGCGGCGGCCTCCTGGTGACACATCCCGGCAAGGGAACTTATATCTATGTTGCCTATGCACTGTATCGCCAGTTACCCGAGTTAGTGCCCGGATCTTATCGGATTCTGGCTAATCTTCTAAGTGCAGGTAAGTCGTCCGCGGTGGGTCAAAACTAGGCATATAACCGCCGCGGGGCAGAAGTATTTTCACTCACAGCATCCGCATCCCTCGCCGCGCCACGCCCGGCGTCCCTCGACAATGAGGATAGGAATTGCCGCCAGTGCTGCAACCGTGTCTACCCACGTGATGCGCCAGACTGCGTAGATCACCAGCCCGGCCAGCGTGATCCCCGCCAGGTAGGCGCAAGTGGCCGATTGCGTAGCATCGGCCGCCAGGGCCCGGTTGTTCAATACGCGCGCCTGTCTGCGCTTGAGACCCGCCAGCACCGGCATAGCCACCAGGGCCAGCGCGGTGACCGCAATGCCCAGTGGACTGCACTCGACCGGCGTGTGGTAAGTGAGCAAAGCGATGCCCACCACAGCTCCCGCAAGCGCATAGAGCAGAACCGCCGCCGCTCTCTCCGCATGTGTTTTCTTCAAAGGGAACCGGGGCAGGAACTGCAGCAGCACCACGGCAGCAGAGAGCAGTTCAATCAGACTGTCTGAGCCGAACGTAAGCAGCGCCACGCTGTGAGCCCTGGCCGCCGCGAACAGCGAGCCAGCGCACTCCAGCGTCATCCAACCTAAAGTGATCCATTGCAGCCAAGCAACCTGGCGCGAGAGAACCGGACGCACAGGAGTCGAAGGCGCGGCACACGATCCGCAGCAGTCCACCGCGCTACCGGAACCGGAACTCGCGCTCATGGTTTCCCTCAGTCTTTAAGCGTCACCGTGATCTTGCGCGCATCCCCACCCGCTGAAGTAATTGCGATTTCGCCAGTGGATTTCTTGCGGATGCTCTTGAACTTCTCGCCCCACTCCACCAGCACCAGCGCATCCGGCGTGAGCAACTCGTCCAGACCCAACGTCTCCAGTTGCCGCTCGCCTTCCAGACGGTACACGTCCAGGTGAAATAGCTTTACCGGGCGTCCATCCAGCGCGCCGTCATACTCGTGCAACAGGGTGAATGTAGGACTCGTGACTTCGTCGGGCTCAGCAGCATCCAGAGCCTGCGCAATGCCCTTCACCAGCGTGGTCTTGCCGGTGCCCAGATCGCCGCGAAGCAACAACAGTTGCGGAGGCTTCAGCAGCCGGGCCAGCTTGCGCCCAACCTCAATTGTGTCCGCGCCACTGTGAGTGGTGAATTGGTGAATCCTTCCTTCGGCGGGTGGGGCGACCTTGCTCATTGTGCTGCCTCGCGGGAGGCCGTGGCCGGCAATGACTCCGCCGGCAGCCCCTGCAACCAAACATACCCGTTTGGGCCGCGCGAATCAAAGCGAAAAGCCCGAGAAAAATATTGAAGACTGTCTGTGGCTAGCAGCGTGTGCTCGTCGCGTTCGCGCAATGCCAGGTCCGCGGCCAGTCCGTGTAGATAAACTGCAGCCTCCACGGCTCGCGCCGGTTCCGTCGGATACTGCGCCAACAGTCCAGCCACCAGTCCTGTGAGTAGGTCTCCACTGCCTCCCTTGGCCATGGCTGGATTGCCGGTGGTATTCACAGCCACGCGGCCATCGGGGTGGGCCACAAGCGTGCGCCAGCCTTTTAACACCAGGGTAACGCCGTTACGCTGCGCAAAGCTTCGTGCCGCGTGCAAGCGGTTGGCCTGGATTTCCGCCACAGTCGTGCCCACCAATCGCGCCATCTCACCAGGGTGGGGAGTCAGTACCATCGTGCGCCCCTTGGCCAACTTGGCCAGCAGGACCGGCTTGGCGGCCAGAATGTTCAAGGCGTCTGCGTCTACGACCACTGGAATCCTTGTGGCCGAGAGCAAACCGGTGGTGAATTTGACTGTCTGCGAGCTCTGGCCCATTCCAGGCCCGATGGCCAGCACGGTCTTTGCGGCCATCAGTTCAGCCAACTGCACCGGGGCAAGATTTTCTGCCGCAATCTGTCCGCCCTCAGTGGCTGCCAGCGGCCAGGTCATCAGCTCCGGCGCCACCGCCGCCACCAGCGGAAGAGCAGAAACCGGCACCGCGGCCGTAACCAGCCCCGCACCGGAGCGCAAAGCTGCCAAAGCCGTCATGGCCGGCGCGCCCGACTTGCCACCTGCCTTTCCTAGAGTCCCGCCCACCACCAGCACGTGCCCAAAGTTTCCCTTGTTAGCCGCCGCCGCGCGCGGAGCGTGGGTCAGCGCGTGCGCCGCTCCGGCCCAGTCCAGTCGCAGCACAGAAACAATCACCTCTTCCGGCGAGCCGATGGGCGCCACCACAATGGGCTGGTCCCACCGCCGCGTCAACTGCCCAAAGAGATGTGCCGGTTTGGGCGCAGTAAAGGTGATTACGGCGTCGGCTGAAAACACAGGCGCATTCACCGTGGCTGCGGTCTCGTCCGCAGGCCAGCCTGACGGCAGATCTACGGCAAGCACCGGCGCCGTGCTCGCCTTCACCCAGTCCAGCGCCGCCAGTGCCAACCCTTTCAACGGTGGTTTGAATCCTGTACCGACAACCGCGTCCACAATCAAGTCCGCGGCGCGGGCACTCGAGTGCTGGGTCAGCTCTTCCGCCGTCGTCACAACGTAGATGCGGCCGTGCGCGGGGCTGGCCAGTTCACGCCAGGCTTCCGCGGCGTCCGTCGCAAGGCCTTCCGGAGAACCCAGCAGCAGCGTTGTCACTTCAAGCCCCGCGGTAGCCAGCATCCGTGCGGCCATTAGGCCGTCGCCGCCGTTGTTGCCCCGACCGCACAGCACGGTCACGCGCCGCGCCTGGGGAAACTGCTGTTGCGCGAACGCTGCAACTGCTTTCGAGGCTGCCCGCATCAGCTTCTGCGACGGGATCCCGAACTGCTCCGTGGTGGCACGGTCGCAGGCCTGCATCTCGGCAGCGGAAAGAATGTGCATCAACAAGCATGGTAGAACATCCGGGGAACGTGCTCACCCACTCGGCGCTTCCTTCGTCATTATCTGCTCATCACCCCATAGTTCCTTGCGAACCGTGAGAACAGCGCATACCTCGCGTACAATCCATACGCAACTCGATTGGGCGTAGTATCTTCCACCGAAATCCCACGGCCGGATTGGCTGACAGGATCAACATGCCCGACGAGCATCGCCATCGAGACAAGGTGATACTGATGATCGCAAGAACTCCCCAAAGCGCAGCAACTGAGTTTGGAATTGGAATAGCCATCTGCGGCGCCTTGCTTTGCGCCCTTTCAACGCAGGGCACGGCGCAGCCTGCTCGTCAACAGGAAAGTGCAGTTCATAACCGCCAGGTGTCAATCAGTCTGTCGTGTGGCAGCAGCTGTCTTTGGAAATACGGCGCAGCAGACGGGACATTAGAACATTCATTTGCGCCGCCCGTGTTTGAGATAGATGGAAAGCAGATCAAGGCGGAGGCAAGTCATTTTGTTGCCGTCGGGTCTCCCCTTCCGCTCGACAACGGAGTTACCGAATTCACCTTCGAATCCGCCCTTACCGCCGATTCACATGTGAAATTGAGAATTCAGTTCCAGATCAACGATGGAACTCCAGTAGTTCGCTTCCGCTATACGCTTTCGGCGGATCAGCCTCGAAGGCTCACGGCTCCTCCTGGCCAGAACCACCTGACTTATTTCGCGACCTCTCTTCGGCGGCTACCCCAGGCTGAAGAAGTTTCGCTCTCAAACTTTGCCGATCTGACGCATGCTTACACCCTCTCTGAAGAGAAAATCGCCGACAGATACTTCGAAGACAGCGGAACTTTCATGGGGCCCATCCTCGCCGCAAGCGATGGCCACTCCAGCTTTCTCGTAGCCTATGAGCACGGCTCGCAGTACCCTGACGCATTTCTACACTTTCAACTTAACCCCGATCGCAGCGTTCGCCTCGCTGCGGTCAAGGGAAACTATCTTCCCAGCCAGTTGATCGATCCCAGTCATACCTATCAGTCCATCTGGATGGACACAGCCGCCGTCCAGGGAGATATGGATAACCTGGCGTCGACTTATCGCCGGTTTGTGCTGACTTATATGTCCAGAAATCCAGCTACGCGAAAACCTAACATCTTCTATAACACCTGGAACTATCAAGAGAGGAACAAGTGGTCGAATGGCCGACCCTATCTGGAGTCGATGAACCAGGATCGGATTCTGAAAGAGATCGATGTAGCGCACCGAATGGGGATCGACGTCTTTGTGCTGGACACGGGGTGGTACGAAAGAACGGGCGACTGGACAGTCAGTCGAGCTCGCTTTCCAGACGGATTAAAGGCGGTCAAGGCCAAGCTCGACGCATACGGAATGCGACTCGGACTATGGTTTGGCCCAACCTCAGCGGCAGTAACTAGCAGGATCGTCCGCGAGCATCCTGAATGGCGCATGTCATGGAATGGAAAGGTCGGTGAACCCCAGGAGGTTTGGGAGACCGAAAAGAGCTATGAGATGTGCATGGTGAGCGGATACGCCGATGCTTTTGCCGATGAGTTGATCCGTCTGGCCAGAGAGGTTGGCGTGAGTTACTTCAAGTGGGATGCGATCGACCAGTATGGATGCAATGATCCCCACCACAATCATGGCCAGGAAGGCAACACCCCTCAAGAGCGCGCCGACTCCTATGCCTTTCAACTGGTGCAATCCATGAGCCGGGTGGCAGACAAGGTTGCGACTGCAGTTCCGGGAACCATTGTCGACTTCGACGTGACCGAAAGCGGTCGTGCCTTTGGGTTGGCATTCCTCTCGTCGGGAAAGCTATTCCTCATCAACAATGGTCCCTATTACCAGAGCTATGACATCCCCATCGACCCGGAGAAATCAAATACTAACCTGTTCTTTCATCCAGGGCCGGCGCGGACTTGGATTACGCGGTCACCTTTGACTTTCGATAAATGGATCCCATCCATCTTGTTTCTTACTCACTACTTTCCCGACGATCCTGAGCAATCGCAGGAAGTCAATCTGGCTTCCCTCATCCTTGGCCAGAATGGAATCTGGGGCGACCTGTTGAATGTTTCAGATACCGGGGTCTCCTTTATTGGGGCCACGCTTGCCAGGTATAAACAAGTGAGCAAAGACATCACCGAGAGTGACCCGGTGGTGACAGGGATTGTCTCAGGAAGTCCCGAGATTCACGAGAAGATATCCGCGACCACAGGCCGCGGCGCAGTGGTGGTCTTTGCGACAGCTCCCGGCACCTATTGGTATGTTACGAGCCATAAGGCCGTGAGCGAACATTGGACCAGTGACGGGGTGACAGTCGTGGCCGACGCTGCTGGGCGTGCAAAGATCGAGGCCAGGTTCGACAAGCCCGGAGCAAAGATCATCTTTTTCGGTGTGCAATGATGACGCGAACTTAGCGACCCATCGCCGTCTCGATCAACAGCCAGCCATTCAACGCCGCGATCAAGCCCGCGGTGGCCCAGGCCAACCATTGCAGCCAGCGGCCGTTCACAAACTCGCCCATCTTCTTTCGGCTGCCCGTGAAAATGACCAGCGGAATGACGGCGAAACTCAGCTGCAACGAGAGAATCACCTGGCTCAGCAGCAGCAGTTTCTCCGTGCCGCGTTCGCCCGTGACGGCCACTACGATGATGGTGGGGATGATGGCCAGGGTCCGCGTAATAAGTCGGCGCAGCCAGGGCGACACCTTGAGGTGAATGAAGCCTTCCATCACGATCTGGCCAGCCAGGGTACCAGTGATGGAGGAGTTCTGTCCGCTGGCCAACAGTGCCACGGCAAACAGCGTGCTGGCGCCGGCCGCGCCTACCAGCGGGCTCAGCAACTTGTAGGCATCCTGGATAGCCGCGACGTCGAAGTGGCCGCTGCGATTGAAGACCGCCGCCGCCACAATCAGGATGGCCGCGTTCACAAAAAGTGCCAGAGTCAGAGCGAGTGCGGAATCGATGTTGGCCATGTGAATGGCCTCGCGCTTGCCCGCGGGTGTGCGCTTGTACCGGCGGCTCTGCACGATCGACGAGTGCAGATAAAGATTGTGCGGCATCACCGTCGCGCCCAACATCCCGATGGCGATGTAGAGCATGTCGGGGTTGGTGATGATGGAGGTCGAAGGAATGATAAGATTCCGCAGCGCAGGCCAGTATTCCGGCTTGGAGAGAAACATCTGCACGCCAAACATCGCGATAATTGTGCCGATAAGCGCGATGACCAGCGCCTCAACATAGCGGAAGCCCCAGCGCTGCAACAGCAGGATCAACAGCACGTCTAGCCCGGTGATGAGCACGCCGTAAAACAGCGGGATATGGAACAGCAGTTCGAGCGCGATTGCCGATCCGATCACCTCGGCCAGGTCGCAAGCGGCTATGGCGATCTCGGCCATGATCCACAGCCCAAAGCTGACCTTGGGGCCAAAGCTCTCGTGACAAATCTGGGCTAGGTCGCGCTCCGTGGCCACTCCCAGTTTGAGCGACAGGCTTTGCAACAATATCGCCATCAGGTTCGAAGCCATGATGACGAACAGCAGCGTATAGCCGAACCGGGAGCCGCCCGCGATGTCGGTGGCCCAGTTGCCGGGGTCCATGTAGCCCACGGAAATGAGAAAGCCGGGACCAATGAAGCCCAGCAACCGACGCCAGTAAATCGGCGACCGGGAAACGCGCACACTCGAATGCACCTCGGGTAACGAGGGCTCAGGAAGCGCAACGGTGGATGTAGAACCAGTGGCCATTAAGTGTAGGAACGACCAGGAGATCGCTCAACCCCAGTATGCCACAGCGAGTTAATTATGGTTAATAAATTTGCTTATTTAAAATTACGAACGACTTTCACGGCGCAGCCACACCGCCTCCGCTGCCGGCCTGCCCAGGATCGAGACCCCCGCAGGCAACTCAATCGAAACGGTTTGGTCGTAGTTCTGGCTAACCACGCGCAGGCTTCGGCTAGGACCGATCCCCATACGGTGTAGAAAAAGCAATAGTCTGGGGTCGCGCTCGTGCAGGCTGATCACGGTGTACTGTTGTCCCTCGGCAGCTTCAGACAACGGCAACTCGCCGCGCTTCTTTCGCACCGCCGGACTCTCAGGTAGCACGGCGTTGCCATGGGGGCACGCGCCGCTCTCGCCCAGTTTTTCGCGGAGTTTGGCCTCGAAGGCCGGCGAAACAGCGTGCTCCAGCTTTTCGGCCTCTTCGTGGATCTCGTACCACTCCATCCCAAAAACTTCGCTGAGCATGCGTTCGATCAGGTGATGACGGAGCGCAGTGCGATAGGCGGTTTCTCGTCCTGAGGCGGTCAGCCGCACAATGCCGTCCGCGCCCACCTCGACGAAGCCGTCACGCTTTAGCCGCTTGAGCGCCATGGTCACTGCAGGAGCCGAGACTTCAAGCCAGTGCGCAAGGGTCGCCGGGATGACTTGGTAGCCTTCGGCCTCGGCCTCAAGTATAGCTTTGAGGTAGTTCTCTTTCGAGACGTAGATGGAGTCTCTCATCGTGGCATTGTAATCAGTGTATTAAGGTATACCAGCTTTCGACCGCTTGTTTTCAGCTCAACAGGGAGCGCCCGTTCAGGAGCATGGGACGGCTGAAGTTTTGCGCACTCTCTTTCACAAAAATGCCAGTCCCTCGCAAAGATCGAAGAACTGGCATTCCCTGTGAATACAGCAGGCGTAAAGCCGGAGGTCGCTTTCTATTTCACCCGCACTTTAGGCTCCACAGAAAGGCCCGGACGCAGCGCGTGACCGGTGTCTTCATGAGCCAGGTCGGTGAAGTCGATGCGCACCGGAACCCGCTGCACCACCTTGACATAATTCCCAGTCGCGTTCTCCGGTGGAAAGAGTGAGAGCACCGACCCGGTCGCGCCGCCGATCTGGGTCACCTTGCCGTGGTAGGTCTTGCCGGTGGCGTCTACTTCAATCTCAGCGGCTTGCCCTGCGGACATACGCTTCAGCTGGGTCTCCTTGAAGTTCGCTGTGACCCACAAATCCTCCAGCGAAACCAGCGTCAGCAGGTTCTGGCCCACAGACACATTCTGGTTAATTTCCACGCTTTTCCGAGTGATGATGCCTGCGCCGGGAGCCACAATCTTCGTATAACTCAGATTGAGTTTCGCCTGGTCAAGTTGAGCCTGGGCTTGCTGCACCTGGGCCTGCGCCTGCTTAGCACGTGCGCTTTGCGCAGCCACCTGCTGTGGGCCGGTCTGTGCATACTTGAACAGTGCCTGGGCTTGCGCCTCACGCTGACGAGCAACGCGGATGCCGTCGGCAGCGGCCTGCTCACTGGCGCGCGCATCGGCCAATGCGGCGTGGGCGGCGTCGGCAGCGGCTACGGCCGCATCGAACTGCTGCTTGCTGATGACGTCTTTCTCCACCAACGGCTTGTAGCGCGCCAAGTCAGCCTGCGCCTTGGTGTCGTTGGCCTGCGCCTGGGCAATGCGAGCCTGCGCAGCCTGGAATTGCTGTTCAGCCTGCGAAACAGATGCGCGCGCACCGCTCACGTCTGCGCCCGCTGAACTCAGATTGCTGCCGGTGTTCACAGTGGTAATGGGCACATTCACCTGAGCAGCCGCGGCATTGGCCTGGGCGCTTGCCAGCGCGGCCTCGGCGTTCTCTACGGCAACTTTGTAGTCGCTGGGGTCCAGTTCGGCGATCGGGTCGCCTGCCATCACCTTCTGGTTCTCCGCGACATCCACATGAATGACCTGGCCTGAAATCCGTGAGCTTACCTGGATCAAATGGCCGTTGATCTGCGCGTCATCCGTGTCTTCACTGAATGTGGACCGCCACCAGAACCCGGCTGCAACCAGCGCCAGCACCACAAGCACCACGACGATCAGGCCTCTGCGGCGGGACTGCGGCTGCACGACCTCTGTGCTCTCCTCCGGCGGGGATTGGACTGCTGTTGGGGTTGAATCCGCCACGGCTACTTTCCTCCCAGATAATTCTTGTAGTTCTGTGCCGCCCCTAGTGACCGGGCCAGGCTGAGCTTGGCCATATTGTGCCGGTAGAGGCTGGCGACATATTGATCGTTGGCCACGGCCAGAGACTGTTCCGCCTGGCTCACTGCCAGATTGTCGCTTACTCCGTTGGCATAGCGCTGCTGGGCCTCGCTGAGCGCCTCGCCCGCCAGATCGACGCTGGACCGGGCCACCTCAACCTGCTTTTGCGCCGATGCGATATCCAGCAGGGCGTCGCGCACGTCGGCATCCACCTGCGCATGCAAGTCGCTCAGTCGTGCCTGCTGCGTGTCCAGCTGAGACTGGGCCACCTGCGCCTCGCCGCGCAGCGCGAATTCCTCGAACACCGGCACGGCCAGGGTGCCTTGGGCGTCGCCCGTGCCGTGCGAGTGGCGCACGTTTACTCCGATGTCGCCGTAATCCCCTGCGAACTTGACCGTAGGCAACCGGTCCGCAGTGGCCGCCTTGCGCTGCTCCTCCGCCGCTTTGACTGCTTCCACCATGGCCGCCAGGTCCTTGCGGTTGGCGTGCGCATCGCGAATCGCCGCTTCCACGTCGATCTGGTCAAAGGCTGCATAGGGCGCTTTGTCGGCCAGGTTAAAAGTCTGTGCCAGTGGCAGCCCAATGGTGCGTGCCAGCGCCAGCTTGTCTTTCTCCAGCCCGTTGCGGGCCACAATCAACTGCTGCTCCAACGACTGATAGTCCACCCGGGCGCGCAACTCATCCAGCATGGGCGCGGTTCCCGCCTCGTGATTGGCCACCGCCTGATCCAGCGAGATCTTGGCCGTGGCCACCTGGGCTTGCACGCTGGTGACCCGCGTCTCGTCAGCTAGAGCCAGCAGATAGGCGTTGCCCACAGTCAGAATCACCAATTCGCGCGCATCCTGGGCGGAAAGCTCGGCAGCGGCAAAGTTGTGTCGGGCCGCCAGGTAGTTGCGCAGCGATGTCACATCCACCAGCGACCAGTTCAGCGTAGCCCGCAAGTCGGTAAAGCCGAATGGGCCAATGATTGTGGGAAAACCCGGAATGCGCAGGCCTTCGGCAGGCAGATCGGTCTGCATCACGCTCTCCTGGGCTTTGAAGTCCACCGCCGGAAGCAGGGCCTGCAACTGGCTCATGCGCTGACCGCGCGCCGCAGCAGTCTGGGTCCCGCTCAGGATGGCTCCCAGGTTGTTCTTGAGACCGCGCTGAATGGCGTCGTCTAGGGAGAGATCGACGGCCTGCGTGGATACCTCGCCCGCAGCCACGCTGCCCTGAAAACTGGACGCAGTGGATCCGGACGACTGGCTAAGCGCCTGGCTGGGCACTGCCTGCGCGCCTGTCTGGGGCGGCGCCGCAAGGCCAAGCGTCAGCAATGCACAGCCGCACCAACAGATCGAATTGCACCTGGAAACGTCTAAGGACATCGAGCTTCTTTGAATTCCTGCAGAACCCTTCCGCATGAATATGTTGGTACTTCAAATAGATGCGAAAAACATGCAGCCGGGTTCTCAAATCTAGTGTACCGAACATGGAGCGCGGCAGTTGTAGCCGTGGACACACCTCCCGCCGGCTCCGGAGAGCGGTTTTCTCGCTTTCGGCGCCGTCCCTTATATGACGGGTAGGAATCAATTGGGATTAGCGCGCAGCATTAGCTTGAATCAACTGTGACGCCAGCGAGCAGAGTCCCCGGCGGAAGATCTCGCGTACAGCGTCGGCGTTCCACCCAGTGGCGTCTGGCCCTCCGTGCGCGGCCAGCATCGCGGCCGTTTCCGGCGCGGTAAATCCCGCCACAGCACGCAACACAAAAATGGCACGCGTTTCGGTGGGCAGACTCTCCAACCAGTTTTTTACGCTTTCGCGGTTTGGACCTGCCAGCATGGTCTCCAGTTCCTCGCGCGAAACGCCCGCTTCGTCCAGATCGTCGTCTTCGATGCAGGTTTTCACCGCCACCAGCCCTTGCGGAAAGGCCAGGCATCCCGGGTTGCGCTGATCAAGCAAAGCCAGTGCCGCGGTACACAACGCGCGGCGGCTGCTCTTGCGCTCCTGCTCGACATCGTGGCAGACCGAAATCTCGGCCATTTCGACAGCTCTCTCCACCAGGCGCATGCTGTCTTCGCCTTCGCCCACCAGCATCGAGGCCATGCTGTAGAACCCGGCTGCGATGACGTCGAGCATATCCTCCTGACCCGCGAGGGCTTGGGCCACCGTTTCATCGTCCTTGGGCCGACCGTCCAAAAGCCCACCCACTTGTTTTGAGAACTCGGCGGCGCCCGGCGGAATCGGTTGAGGAGGAATCAGGGAGACGTCAGCACTGATGGAATCATGCGGCATTCGGGTGCTCCTCTCGTGGGGACTAAGCGTTCTCGCCCACCCTTATCCTCAACCCGACAGGGCTGGCGGGTCAATGCATACCGCGCCTGGCGCAAGCCGTCCACTTTTTCGTTCTCTCTTAACATGCTTTCCGCGTTTATCCTGTATGGATTGCGTGAGGTCGATTTTCCTCCGTCGTCGGTGTGTTCGGCGCTCGGGCTAGGAAAACGCGGTAGACTTGCCAACACGGCGAATGGGACGGATTCGATGGCCCGCACTACGCAGAAACAACAGCTCTTCAACGGCCGGGACCACTCCTGGATGCAATTCAACCGGCGTGTCCTCGAAGAAGCCGAAGACCCGGCAAATCCCTTGCTGGAACGGGTCAAATTCCTGGCCATCACCGGTAACAACCTGGACGAGTACGTTGAGGTTCGCCAAGCTGGGCTGCTCCAACGCATTGAAGACGGCTACCGCGAGCAGGGATACGACGGCCTCCGTCCCGATGAGTCGCTGGCCGCGCTCACCGCGGAAATCCACTCCTTTGTCGACGCCCAGTACCGCTGCTGGAACGAACATCTCCTCCCCGAACTGCGCAAACAGCGTATCCGCCTGCTGGAGTGGGAAGAACTGAGCGAAGAGGCCCAGGCCTTTGCCCAGGGTTACTTTCAGCGTGAGGTCGATCCGCTTCTGACCCCCATTGCCATCGACCCAGCCCACCCATTTCCGCGTGTGCTGAACAAGGCCCTCTGCCTGGCATTGCTGCTGCGGCGCAAGCGGCGCAGCTCCGGTCCGCTGGTGCTGGGAGTGGTCACCGTGCCGCGCGCCCTGCCCAGGTTTGTTCGCCTCCCTGCAGCCGACGGCGCCTTTGATTACCTCCTGCTTCAGGACCTGATTGCGCAGAATCTCGGCGGAATGTACCGCGGTTACGAGGTGCTTGCACGTGTCTCCTTCCGCGTCACGCGCAATTCCAACCTTTACTTCGAGGAGGAAGAAGCGCGCTCACTACTGGAGACCATTCGCGTAGAACTTCACAACCGTCGCAAGGGCGACGCGGTGCGCCTGGAGATCGAAACCGGCGCCGACGCCGAGATCATCGAGCGGCTGCGGACCAACTTCGAACTGGAAGAGGATCAGGTCTTCCGCGATGACGGTCCGGTCAACCTCTCGCGCCTCATGTTCTTCTATGGCGATATCGACCGGCCTGACCTCAAGTTCCCGCCTTTCACGCCCAAGCCTCTGCATCTGAGCCGCAAGGCTGCAAACATCTTTGACGAACTGCGCCTCCACGATGTCCTTCTCCACCACCCCTACGACTCCTATGACCCTGTGGTTGACTTCATCCAGCAGGGCGCGGAGGATCCGGCAGTGGTCAGCATGAAGCAGACCCTCTACCGCACCAGCCAGGACTCACCCGTATTTTCGGCGCTGATTGAAGCCGCTGCCACCAAGGAAGCCACCTTGGTGGTCGAACTGATGGCTCGATTCGATGAGGCCTCCAATATCCGTTGGGCACGCAGCATGGAAGACGCCGGGGTCCAGGTTTTCCATGGTGTGGTGGGCCTGAAGACCCACTGCAAGCTGGCCTTGCTGGTCCGCCGCGACGAAGACGGCGTCACCCGACGCTACTGCCACCTGGGCACGGGCAACTACAACCCCGTAACTGCCCGCTTCTACACCGACCTGAGCATGCTCACCTGCGACTCCCAGATTACCGAGCGTGTGCACATGGTTTTCAACTATCTAACCGCCCACGCCGAAGTAGATGACTATCTGCCGCTGCTGGTGGCGCCTCTAACCATGGCCGAGAGCTTCCTGGGCCTCATCCGCCGCGAGGCCGAGCACGCCGCGGCCGGGCGCCCCGCGCACATCGTGGCCAAAATGAATGCCCTGCTCGAACCTCGGGTCATTGAGGCCCTCTATCAGGCTTCGCAGGCCGGCGTCGAGATCGATCTCATCGTCCGCGGCCTCTCTATCCTGCGCCCCGGCGTCAAGAGCCTGTCGGAGCGAATTCGCGTTCGCTCCATTGTCGGCCGCTTTCTTGAGCACTCCCGGATCTTCCACTTCGCCAACGGCGGTGACGATGAAATCTACCTCGGCTCAGCCGACTGGATGCCCCGCAATCTCTTTGAGCGCTGCGAGGTCGTCTTTCCCGTGCGCGATCCGGCCGCCAAATCGCGCATCCACGACGAAATCCTGCCCGCCCTGCTCGCCGATACCATCAAGGCCCGCCTGCAGCAGCCTGACGGCAGCTATCTCCGCGCCAGCAAGGTGTACAAAGACGCGCCCGCGTTTTCCAGCCAGGACTTCCTCATGCAGTTGGCAGAGGGCAAGGTGGATTTGTATGCCATCCCCAAGCCCGCCGACATCAAACCAGCCGCCGCCAAGCCCACCACCCTCAAGCCGCGCGTAAAGTCCAGCCTGAAAAAGGCCCACGCGGCTGATTGAGCGCTTTGCGCAGAATTACCCCTTGTCCTGCTAAGTTCGAAGAGAATCCCGCACGTGCGGAACGGGCCCCGCATGGAACGCATCTGCCCGTCGGTCTGGTCGTTGCCAACTACTGAACGCGCAAGGAGGGAACCTCATGGCGCAATGCGCACCCCAAGTCTTTGCCGGTATCACGCCGGGACAATACGCAGTACTGACAGCCAAGGCCAAAGCCGCGGGCATTGACCTCAACGGCAACATCGGAACTGCCTCGAAGTTCGGCGTAGAGGTCACGTGGAGCTACGTTCCCGACAAGGAGGAGCTGACCCTCCAGTGCCTCAAGACGCCCTTCTTTGTCAGCGCGGAAGAGGTCGATGCAAAGCTCCGGACGCTGGTGACAGAAACGCTGGCCAGGTCCTGAGCTCATCGCCAGGCCATTCCCCCGTCATCCTCAGGCAACCTCTGCCGCCGCCTTCATCTCCTACAATCAACACAGTGCAGCAGACCTTGGCCTATCCCCGGGAGCAAGGCCGCGCCACCGGCATTCCGCTGGATGCGCCCGTGCTGCTGCGCCTGTGGCACCTGGCCAGCCTGGACGCTCCGACCGTCGCCGTGACCTGGTCAATTGGATTTGCCTGGGCTGCGCGTGTCCGTCTGCCTGTGTGGGTTCCCGCGCTGATCGCGCTGACAGCTTGGACCGTTTACATTGCCGACCGGCTCCTCGACACCTTGCGCGGTCTGCATTCCGGCGATATGGAACGCCTGCGCGCGCGCCACTTCTTTCATTGGCGTCACCGTCGGATGCTGGCTTCCTTAGCCGCCGCCGCCGCCATCGCCGCCTTCACCATCGTCTTTGCGCTCATGCCCACCGGTGCGCGCGAACGAAACTCAGTGCTGGCCGCTGCTGCCGCCGCGTACTTCTCCGGCGTGCATTCCGGCCGCAACCTACCGCGGCTGCGCTTCCCTGCAAAAGAATTCTTTGTCGCCGTGCTTTTTACCGCCGGATGCGCCCTGCCCGCTCTTTCGCGCCTCCGCGAAGCCGGCGGGCACACCCTGCCGTCGTGGCAACTTCTCGCGCTCGTGGCCTTCTTTGCGGCTTTGGCCTGGCTCAACTGCCACGCCATCGAGCGCTGGGAGTCGCGCGGTCTCGCATCCCGCCCATCACACATCTGTACTGCTGGATGTTTGCTCGGTTTGGCCGGGCTCCTGCTGGCTGGCCTGTTTGCTTCCCATCAACCTCGCGCCGCTGCGCTCATCGCGGCCGGAGCCGCAAGTGCCCTGCTGTTGGCCCTGCTTGATCGCCTGCGCATCCGCCTAACACCGCTTGCCCTGCGGGCTGCTGCTGACCTTGTCTTGCTCAGCCCACTGGTATTGCTCGCGCGATGAAACGCCCCCCCAACTTCGACAGCCTCGCCGGCCTCTATCGTTGGATGGAGATGTTCACCTTCGGTCCCTTCCTCCAGCGCTGCCGTTTTACCTTCCTCCGTGAATTGCAAAACCGCCGTAACGCCCTGGTGTTGGGCGACGGCGATGGGCGCTTCACCGCCCGCCTGCTCGAAGAGAATCAGTTAGTGCTCATCGACGCCGTCGACGCCAGCCGCGCCATGCTGCGGGCATTGCTGCGTAACGTCGGCCTGCGTACCGGGCGCGTCCGTGTCCACCTTGCCGACATCCGCCAGTGGAAGCCCGAAGGTCCCCGCTACGATCTCATCGTCACCCATTTCTTTCTCGACTGCCTCTCAACCAAAGAGGTCACTTCCCTTGCCACGCAAATTAGGCCTTGCGCCAAGCCTGGCGCGCTCTGGGTAGTTTCGGAGTTTGCCATTCCGCCGGGCTGGTTTGGCTGGCTGGTGGCCGGGCCCGTGGTTTCAGTGCTCTATGTGGTCTTTTGGATCATGACGGGACTCACTAGGTTCCGCCTGCCAAAATACCGCCAGGCCTTGAGGGAGGCAGGATTTTCCCTTTTGCAGGAACAAACGCGGCTCCATGGGCTGCTGGTAAGCGAACTGTGGACGCCGGAGTCGTCGTTACCGGACTCGCTATTCACTCGTCCCGAGGTGGACCCTGATCTGTCTGTCTATCCACCCAATTTCTTCTGAGTCGCTTGGATCGAGTTGAAGGATTCGCCCCGGCCCCTCGTTGTAAGTCCCCCAGAATGTTACAAACGTGTTAATATCGTCCACTGAGGAATCCGCTTTCCCCGCTCTCCCACATCCGGACCCATCCCGATGAACCTTTACCTGATGCGCCACGCCGACGCCGGAATTGCCCGCGAGAGCCTCAAGCTTGATGCCAAGCGAGGGCTTGTCAAAGAGGGCAAAGAACAGTGCATGTTGATGGCGCGACTCCTGAGTGCCGTCAAAGTGCAGGTGGATGTGATCGTCTCCAGCCCCCTGAAGCGTGCCCTCCAGACAGCTCAGTTTGTGGGCACGGAGCTGGGTTACGAAGCCAAGGTTGAAATCAGCCCCGCGTTGGGGCCTGACGCAGACTACACGGAATTCCAGAAGTTGCTGGAGAAATATGCCGACCGCGAGGGCGTTCTGTTGGTGGGACACAACCCCAATCTCTTCAAATTTCTCGGCCGCCTGATTACCGCCAACGGCGGAGCCGGTGTGCGCATGCGCAAGGGCTCGGTGGCCCGCATCGATATGGACCGTCATCCGCCTCTGCTGCAGTGGCTCATCGATCCGCGCATGGCCCGGTGGATCTACGCCAGTGTGGCGAAAAGCTCGCGCCCGAAAACCTCTCGGAAGTAGTCCGACTCTTTGCGCAACGACCAAAGCTCCAGTTCCGCGCCTGTCCGCCCCGGATGCAATTCCAGGTACACGCGTTTGGGATAGACCTTCGCCGTCACGCGCAGCACATCGCTGGCGCGGTCCTGGTTCAGCGCCACAGCCAGCCGCAACAGCACCACGGCGCAGTGAACATGCTTGTGCTCATCGGCGGGAATATTGCGCAGGGCGCGGTCTCCCGGCTGGGGGCGGCTCTTGCCCATGTAGCGGGCAATGGCCGAAACCAGTGTCCGCTGCACCGGCGTATATCCATAAATTTCCGAACTGGAGATGATGTACTGTGTATGCCGGTGGTGACCCTGGTGATTGATGAACTTGCCGGTGTCGCGCAGAACGGCGGCAGCGGCCAGCCAATCTTCATACTCTGGCGGCAATTCGTGCAGCGCCTTCAAGTCGTGGAACAGTTGCAAGGCATGTGCGCGTATCGGCTCTGAGTGACGAGGGTCCACGCCGTAGCGGCGCGCTGTGGCCAGCACGCTTTGCCAGCGTTCGTGCTCAAACTCCTTGTGGCTGGCGGCTCGGGCATCCTGCGCGGCCAGCATCTGGGCCAGAATGCCGTCGCGCAAGCCCAGCGGCGAATAGCGGAAACCGGGCAATACGAAGGTTTCAAGTAGTTCGGCATACACCTGCGCACCGGCCACAATAATCTCTGCCCTTCGCGGCCCGATACCCGGTACGGCCTCGCGCTCCGGCAACGTCATCTTGGCGATCCGGGACGCCATCTTGCGCACTTCGCCAGCCGGCACCACCCCCACCGTGGTGCGCGACAAAGTGCCGCGCGTCGGCGCGGCGCCCCGCGAATTCCTCGCCGCCTTGCCCGAGGTCTTGTTTGCCTTGCCTGAGGCCACCCAGGCATCCGACAGTGCCGCTGCCGTTCCTGACGTGGCAATCACGACTGACACTTTTGCCGGCTGAATCCGGCGATAGGCCCGGCGCAACTCGCGCGCAATGAGCTGCCGCATCTGCGCAAGCCCCTCTTTCTGAGGCGGGTCGGCGGCCAGAAACTCCTCGGTCATCCGTACCGCGCCCAGCGGAAGGCTGACGGTCTCCTTGATGCGCTTGTGTTCTGAGAGCGTGATCTCGCAGCTTCCTCCGCCGAGGTCCAGCAGCAGCACACGGCCGCCCACCCCAGGTTCGCCGCCCATCACACCGTGATGGATAAGCCGGCCTTCTTCGAGACCGGAGATGATCTCCAGGTTCCATCCTGTCTCGGCCTTCACCCAGGCTTGAAACGCCGGCGCGTTGCGTGCGTCGCGCATGGCCGAAGTGGCCACAACGCGAATCTGGTCTGCCGCATGCGCTTGCACTGCCCGTTGGAAGCGCTTCAGCGCCCGCAGCGTGGCCGCCATGGCTTCAGGCGACACCAGCCCAGTATCGAAAACACTGGATCCAAGCCGCGTCACCTCGCGGTCTTCATGCAGCGTCTTCAACTGGTGTGCCACAACCTTCGCAATCTTCAACCTGCAGGAATTGGAACCGACATCAATAGCGGCAAAGGTAGGCATACGGGTTTGCGGCACACTCCAAAAGAGGAATTTAACTCTCGGGCCAAGATACACGACGGTGGCGGCGCCGCGCTGCTCGAAACGACGCCCCAGCTCGGACCCGGCTCAGAGGCTTGGACTTAGATCACCATCGGCTTTTGAGGGACGATCTATGCATGAGGCCAAAGACCTCATCGCAGCGGCTGCTGGAAGAATCTACATTTTGCGAGCAATCTGGCCGGTGGCTCTCAGGCGTATTTCTTCTGTTGCGCCGCAACGACAGCCTCGGCGCTTTGAACCGGAAACTTCTCCAGGTTCGGCCGCGGGACAGGCCCGTTCTGGCCGCCCCACCTTAGCAGCCGGGCCGCCGAACGCCGGCAAAGGTCAAGAGCCTTCTCCAGCGACTCGCCTGCCAGCGTCTCAAGCAGTTCGGCAAGGCTGTTGGTGCGGTCGTGGCCTTTTAGCGTACGGCTTGCCAGCTTGCCCATCGCCTGCCAGTCGTGCCATTCACCAATGGCGGATTGCATTCGTCGCAACGTCGCGCCCAGCCGCCCAGTCCGGGGATCGGCGGGGGTGAAGAGCTCAGCCAGGTAGCGCACCTTCTTGATGCGCTTGCGATATTCATGCAGTCTGCTCGCGTCCAGTTCAGGAAACTCCGCGGCCAAAACCGCAAACATCCCCAGCACCGTCTCTGCTCTGCCAGCCTGCACCTTCGCTCTCAGAGGCTCAGACGCTGCCTCCAGCTCCTTGCTGATCTGCTCCAACCTCGCGCTCCGGCTTTTGACCGCTGCCATGAGCCGTTTCTCAGCGTTCCGGCGCTGCTGCCGAAGTTTACGTTCCAGTTGGTCGGCTTGGCGCAGGCAATCGCGGTTTGAATGCGGTTGGCGTCCCCCGGGCTCTGCGAGCGAGGCGCGCAGGCCGGTCAGTTTTTGCAGATACACGTCTGTCTCGCGCACCAGGCTCAGCGAACGGCGCAGTTTTTCGGCCTGCTTGGTCCAACGTTTCGCCACGCGGGCAAAAGACGAATCCGGTCCCTGGGCGCTCAGACCAAACTCCATCTCCGACTGTAAGCGTAATGTAGCCACCCGCAGTGAATGTACGCGCTTTCGGGTGGGTTTGCGACCGCAGCGTGCCAGCAGTTGACGCCAGGCCGTCACTTGCCGCCGACCCTCCACATTTGAGGTTGCACCGATTCGTTCTTTAAAGGGGAGAATACCCGAATTCATCGGATTGTAACCTTCCTCTTTCCTATTCTGCACCTGCCGGGGCCCTGCGGCATACCTAATTCAGGGCGAACAGATGCATGGCGCGTCCCGCACGCTGCGACGCGCTGCAATCGAGGCTGGTATCCTGCACTTGACAACATTTTTCCACCTACGATGACAACTGCACCCGCATCTCCCTCCCGCACCGCCCAGGCGCCTTCTGCTTGGGCTGCGTGGGTATTGCTAGTGCTGATTTTTGCCGCTGTGCAGTTCGCGTCGCTGTTCACTCCGCCGCTGCTTGACGATGCCGACGCCAGCCACGCCGAAGCCGCACAGCATATGGCAGAGAGCGGTGACTGGGTCACATTGAAGATCAACGGCATCCGTTATCTTGAGAAGCCGCCCCTGCCTTACTGGATTGACGCTGGCCTCTACCGTGTTTTTGGTCAGAATGTCTTTGCCACCCACCTGCCCAACGCGCTGGCACTGCTCGGTTGTGCCTGGCTGGCGTGGCTGTGGGCAAGCAGGGCATGGGGTCGCCGTGCCGCCCTCTATGCCGCGCTGGGCGTGCTCACCTCAATTGGGCCGTTTCTTTTCACTCGTTTTGCCATTCCAGAGGCGATGCTCTCTTTTCTGTTGCTCTTCGCCCTCTACAGCTTTATTACCGGGTTGGAGTCGCAACGGCCCATCCGCTTTTACGGCATGTGGATCGCGCTCGCCCTGGCCACTCTTACCAAGGGACTCATTGCGCCGGTCTTTTTTGCTGGCGCGGCCATTCCTCTTCTCCTCTTGAGCGGTCAATGGCGGCGCTGGCGCCAGTTGAAGCCCGTCACCGGGCTGCTGCTGTATCTGGCCATCGCCGCGCCCTGGCACATTCTGGCCGGCATCGCCAATACTGACCAGGGCCACCCGTTGGGTAACCACCCCACCCCCGGCAATGTGCATGGCTTTTGGTATTTTTACTTCCTCAACGAGCACGTCTTCCGCTTTCTGGGCACACGCTTTCCCAACGATTACAACCGCATGCCGGCTGCCTTGTACTGGCTGGCCCACCTCATCTGGCTCTTTCCCTGGAGCCTGTTTCTGCCTGCGCTACTCGTGATGGCCTGGAAAACCCGCCATAGCTGGTTGCAGCACCTGCGCCGCGATGCCGGCCAGACCGTCGATTTCTACTTGGACAACGCCGTTCGCGAAGATGTGGCCAGCTACGTCGTCCGACTCAAGTTTCGTGTGCGCACCATCTGGCTACTAAGCCTGTTCGCGGCCTTTAGCCTGCTGTTTTTCTCTATTTCGACCAACCAGGAGTACTACACCTTTCCCGCATGGACGCCGCTGCTGATCCTCATCGCGGGCGTGCTGGCCGGGATTGAAGAGAGTCATGGGCCTGCCACCGAAAAACCATCGCTCTCGACGGCCTGGCTCACCGGCGCTCAGGCGGTCTTTGCCGTGGCCGGCCTGCTCGCTGCCGCAGCCCTCGGCTGGGGTCTTTGGGAGTCGCGCAGCCTGCCCTTTGTTTCCGACATCGGTACCCTGCTCGCACACCGTGACGTGGGCGGTTACACCTTGTCCATGTCCCACTTCTTCGACCTCACCGGCCCTTCGTTCGCCGCCCTCCGCCTGCCCGCCGCACTGGCAGCCGTTACCCTGCTCGTAGGTCCGGCCGTCGGCTGGATATTGCGCTTGCGTCGCCGGCATTTGGCCGCCACTGTCAGCGTAGCCGTTACGGCGGCACTGTTCCTGGTGGCCGCGCACATCGCCTTCGCCCGTTTCGAGCCCATGCTCAGCTCAAAGCAGTTGGCTGACACCATTGTTGAGCGTGGCTCGTCAGCCGACTCGTTCATCATCTACGGCGACCAGTCTGACGCTTCGTCGGTGATCTTCTATACCCACGATTTCTTGCAGAAGCCGGCCTTTGTGGTGTTTGAGCCTTGCTCTCCCCACGGCCAAGGCTCGTCGCTGCTGTGGGGCTCGTGCTATCCCGACGCACCGAAAATCTTTCTTAGTGAAGATCAGCTTTCAAAGGCGTGGGGCACGGGTGAGCGCAAATGGCTCTTTGCCCAGGACACCAACCAGTCCAAGGTCGAACAACTGCTTGCGGGCCGCCTCTATCCGGTTCAATCCATCGCCGACAAAGCGCTGTGGACCGACCGCCCGCTGAAGTAAGACCGTCCTGTAGTAGCGCCTTTCCGATTACCCGACCTCACCCGACTGCTGAGTGGCCCCTACTCCGCCGCCCGCATCTTGCCTCCCGGCAGCAGTTCAAATACCCGTCCGCGCCACAAAATGCGGCTCGAAAGATAGCTGGCCACCCAGAAGCCAAACCCCATCAAGTCGCGAATGGGATAGAGCGCCAGCAGGTTGAACCAACTCGTGTCGCGCACCACGACCCGGCCCACCGCAACTGACAAGGCCAGCCGCGTGGCCACACTCCAGCCAAAGAGCGCCAGTCCCCAGCCGGGGTAACCCAGCGCCCTGGCCGCCGCCCATCCCAATAGGCCGAATGGCAAGCTGAAAGTGAGCGCAGTGCCGAAATGCCCCTTGGGACGCGAAAATCGTGTCGACTTCATCCACCGCGCCTGGTGCTTGAGCGAAGACATGAAGCTGGAATTGAGCACAAGGTGGTCGATGGCGTGGTGGCTCAGTTCCACCCTTTGGCCCAGCTTCCAAGTCTCGTTGCCCAGGATGAAATCGTCGGAACAATAGTCCGCCGTCACGCGGAAGCCGCCCATCTTGCGGATCGTTTCCCGCCGAAAGGCCATGGTTGGCCCCAGGGTGAACTGCATGCCCTCCATGGCCCGTGCCACCAGCACTCCGGCTGTCATTTCCACGCTCATGCCCACAGCTTCTAGCCGCGCCCACAAGCCGCCCTTGGCCGCCACCCCGCGATACGGGCAAGTGATCGCACCCACCTGGCTCTGTGCAAAGGGCAGCGCAACCGCGCGCAGATAATCGGGCGTCACGCGCACATCGCTGTCGCTGATGACCAGAATTTCGTAGGCTGCCGCAGTCCCCATCAACTCCATCGACGCCACCTTGGCGTTGATGTAGTCCGGCTGGCCGCCGGTCCAAAGGAACTTGGCCTGAATATGCGGATACAGCTTGGCCACTCGGCGCGCCATCTCCAAGCCAGAGTCATTCTCCTCGCGTGCGCAGAACAGAATTTCAAACTCCGGGTAGTCCTGCTCGAAAAAGCTGGCCAGGTGCTTCTCAAGGTCAGGTTCGGCGCCGTGCAGCGGCTTCAGCAAGGTCAGCGGTGGCGTAAAGCCCGGCCGCGCCTGCAGTTGCGCTTCAGCTAGCCGCCGCTCCCGCACATAACGGGGCACCGCCGCCAAAACCATGCCGGCAAAGACCGTGGATGTAATCAGGCCGAAGGCGGCCAATCCAAGAAGAACGTACAACATGCAGGTCTAAGCATACCCGCACTCGTGCCGATTGTGCGACACAGGCTCGGTCGGGTCCACATGAGTTGATGCAATGAGGGTAAAGCGACGTCGAAGCGCCACTACGGCTTGCGGGCCGACACGACCTTGGGCACGATTGCCGGTTTGGGCATCGGCACCATGGCGGCTCCCGAGCCGGGCGCGGCTTGCTGGAACCGTGTCAGCATTTCCGAGCGCACATACTCCACAAAGCTCTGCATCTGGCGATTCATCTCTTCCATGCGCTCGCGCATTTGCAAAATGATAGCGATACCCGCGATGTTCACACCCAGGTCCCGCGCCAGGTTCAGGATGAATTCCAGCCGTTCCAGATCCTCGTCCGTATAGAGCCGCGTGTTGCCCTCGGTACGCGACGGCTTCAGCAACCCTTCGCGCTCATACAGGCGCAGCGTCTGCGGATGAATCTCGTACATCTCGGCCACCGCCGAGATCATGTACGCGCCTTTGGATTTGCGTTTCGCAGCCATTTTTCTCACCAGCTTACCTGAAGTCCCTCGCGATATATCTCACCGGAGCCTCAACAAGCCCTCACAGCTTGTCAAAAAGCGCCACCCGCGGATCCTGGTTGTTCAGCTTGGCCAATTCGCGCATGATCTCGCGGCTGCGCTCGTCACTCAGCGTGGGCACCACCACCTCGACGGTCACGATCTGGTCGCCGCGCTGGCCGGGGTTTTGCGCGTTCTCCACGCCCCGCTCCCGCATGCGCAGTTTTTGCCCGCTCTGGGTGCCGGGAGGAATCTTCAAGTGCGCACGCCCGTCGATGGTCGGCACGTCCACCTTGGCCCCCAGTGAGGCCTCAGGCACGGTAACCGGAACGGTCAGTTGAATATCGTCGCCTACACGCGTAAACACCGGGTGCGTCCCGGTACGCACAATCACATACAAGTCTCCGGCCGCGCCGCCGTTCAACCCGCTGTTACCCTTCCCTTGCAGGCGAATCCGCTGCCCGTCGCGCGTCCCAGGTTTGATGCGGAACTCCACCGTCTCTGTGCGGTTCACCAGCCCTTCACCCTGGCAGGTAGTGCAGTCGTTCGACACGCGCCCGGTGCCGTTGCAGCGCGGGCAGGGGATGTTGAACTTCATGCGCCCGCCCATCTGCGTCACCTGGCCCGTGCCATTGCATTCCGGACACTGCATCGGTCCATTCGTGTGCGCCTGCCCGTGGCAGGTGGGACACGTCTCCTGACGGTGGACCTGTATGCGTGCTTGCCCGCCGCGAATGGCTGCCCAGAAATCCACCGTGGCCTGGTATTCCAGGTCGGTGCCCGGTTGCGGACCGCGCGGCCGTTGCGGCTGCTGCGCCCCCGAAAAAATGCCCGAGAAAATGTCCTTGAAACTGCCCCACGACGACGACCCCGCACCCGCCTGCGGACCGCCTCCCTGGAAGCCGGAGAAATCGAATCCGCCAAAATCCACCGGCGGTTGCCCCGCCCCGTGTTGGCGCGCGTAGGCCTCGGCCTGCGCCGGGTCGATCTGGTCGGAGTAGAAGCCAAGCTGGTCGTACACCTTGCGCTTCTTCTCGTCGCTCAACACATCGTTGGCCTCGGAGATCTCTTTAAACTTCTCCTCGGCACGCTTGTCCCCGGGGTTCACGTCGGGGTGATACTTCCGCGCCGCCTTCCGAAAGGCTTTGCGAATCTCCTCCGGCGTGGCAGTCTTCTTCACTCCGAGCGTTGCGTAATAGTCTTTTGTGGTCGTGGCCATGGGTATTTTCTTATTTCACATCAGGATATGTGTTGCGCGGTGCCTTGTCTGCACGCATTCTGCCAAGGTCATCAAGGCGTTCATCGGTAAAGACTCATTCGACGCGGCTCCGCATGCCTGCAGCTATTCAACTATAAGACTCGGGGTGGACAACGAATCGTCGCCCACCCCTAAGTTCTTCCGCCGAATGGCGGGTCTGCCGCACCGCAGGTGCTACTTCTTCTCGTCCGCGTCCACATACTCCGCGTCGATCACGCCTTCATCCTTCTTCTCTCCGGCTGCGGGTTCGGCAGGAGGCGCGCTCGCCGAGGCCGCGGCCTGTTCGGAGTTGACCTTGTAGAGCACCTCGGCCAGTTTGTGACTGGCGTGGGTCAACTTCTCGTGTGCGGCCTTCAGTTCGCCCGAAGTCGGTGTGCCACCCAACGTCTTCTTGGCATCCGCCAGCGCCGCTTCCACCTCGGTTTTGTCGGCTGCTTGCACCTTGTCGCTCGCGTCCTTGAGCATCTTCTCGATGTGGTACACCAGTCCATCGAGCGAATTGCGCGCCTCAACCTCCTCGCGCTTCTCCTTGTCTTCCGAGGCGTGCGCTTCGGCGTCCTTGGCCATCCGCTCCACCTCATCCTTGCTCAAACCTGAGCTGGAAGTGATGGTGATGCGCGTGTCCTTACCCGTCGCGTTGTCCTTGGCGGTCACATTCAGAATGCCGTTGGCGTCGATGTCGAACGTCACCTCGATCTGCGGTATTCCGCGTGGCGCCGGAGGAATCCCGGCCAGTTTGAACTTACCCAGCGTCCGGTTTTGCGCCGCCATGGGCCGCTCGCCCTGCAGTACGTGGACTTCGACCTCGGTCTGCGAATCCGCAGCCGTCGAAAATGTCTCCGTCTTCTTGGTCGGAATGGTCGTGTTGCGTGGAATCATCGGCGTGGCTACCCCACCCAGGGTTTCGATCGACAGGGTCAGTGGCGTTACGTCCAGCAGCAGCAGATCCTTCACCTCGCCTGCCAGCACGCCGGCCTGTACCGCCGCGCCCACGGCCACCACTTCGTCCGGGTTCACACCGCGATGCGGCTCCCGGCCAAACAACTCCTTCACCAATTCCTGAATCTTGGGCATGCGCGTCTGCCCACCCACCAACACCACTTCGTCGATATCGCTGAAGTTGATGCCGGCATCCGTCACGGCCTTTTTGCAAGGCTCCAGAGAACGGGAAATCAGGTCCCCCACCAACTGCTCCAGCTTGGCGCGGGTCAGCTTGCGGACCAAGTGCTTCGGTCCCGTTGCATCGGCAGTGACAAAGGGCAGGTTAATCTCGGTCTCCACGGTAGTCGAGAGCTCGATCTTGGCCTTTTCCGCGGCATCTTTCAGCCGCTGCAGCGCCATCTCGTTGCCCTTCGAACCCAGGTCCAACCCCTCTTCCTGCTTGAACTCGGCGATCAGCCACTCCACAATCCGCTGATCCAGGTTGTCGCCGCCCAAGTGGGTGTCGCCATTGGTCGACTTGACCTCAATGACACCCTCCCCCACCTCCAGGATGGAGATATCGAAAGTGCCGCCGCCAAAGTCGTATACGGCGATCGTCTCGTCCTTCTTCTTGTCCAGTCCGTAGGCCAGGGCAGCCGCCGTCGGCTCATTCACTATGCGCTTCACGTCCAGCCCGGCAATCTTGCCTGCATCCTTGGTAGCCTGGCGCTGGGCGTCATTAAAGTAGGCGGGCACCGTAATCACCGCCTCCGTCACCGTCTCGCCCAGGTAGGCCTCGGCGCTCTTCTTCAACTTCTGCAGAATCATCGCTGAAATCTCAGGCGGGGTGTACTCCTTGCCCTGCGCCAAAATGCCCACGTGGTCGCCCTGCTGAACGACCTTAAAAGGCACCATCTTCATCTCGTCCGAGACTTCGTCGTATCGCCGCCCCATAAACCGCTTGATTGAGAAAATGGTGTTCTCCGGGTTGGTAATTGCCTGCCGCTTGGCCACTTGGCCCACCAGCCGCTCGCCGCTCTTTGAAAAGCCGACAACTGAGGGCGTGGTGCGCGAACCCTCTTCATTTGCAATCACTTTGGGCTCACCGCCCTCAAGAACGGCAACACACGAGTTGGTGGTGCCAAGGTCAATGCCAATAATCTTTGCCATATTTGGTTTCCTGCCTGCCTCTGGAATTTCCGACTCTATTAAGATGCATCATTGAGTGAGATAGTGTCAACTTTTCTTGATGCTATATTTATAAGCCCTACCCCAGTTCCACCACTTCCCAGTCTTTCTCCAGCCGGATGGACCGCTTCCGGCTCCCTCCCGCCCGGCACATCCCCCGTTCCTACTCGCCCGGACTGTCGTGCAGAATCTCTGTGGCCAATTGCATTTGTGGCAAGCCTCACAAGCGCAACTTCCCGGTATCGTTTAGTCTCAAGAGTTCCGGTCCCCATGACCACCGCCCAAGCCCAAGCCCGCTACCCGCTCACCCAGGGTGTGAATCCGTGGCTGGTCACGGTCTCGGTCATGCTGCCCACCTTCATGGAGGTGCTTGACACCGCGATCGCTTCGGTGGCGCTTCCTTACATTGCGGGCAGCCTGTCGGCCTCCAACTCCGAGGCCACCTGGGTCCTTACCAGCTATCTGGTGGCCAATGCCGTCATCCTCCCCGCATCCAACTGGTTCGCCCGCCGTTTTGGCCGCAAGCGCTTCCTGCTCACCTGCGTAATCATCTTCACTGTCGCCTCGTTCTTCTGCGGAGCGGCGCCCTCGCTCACGGTGATTCTGGCGGCCAGAGTTCTTCAGGGGGCGGGCGGCGGCGCATTGCAGCCCTTATCGCAATCCATTCTGTTAGAAAGCTTTCCCGTCTCCAAGCGTTCCATGTCCATGGCCGCCTATGGCCTGGGGATCGTGCTCGCCCCGGTGCTGGGCCCGACGCTGGGCGGCTGGCTGACTGACACCTTCAGTTGGCGCTACGCCTTCTACATCAACATCCCCGTCGGCATTCTCGCCGTCATCCTCGTCAGCCGCTTTGTCCACGACCCGCCCTACATCAAGAACGCCAAGGTCGGCCCCTTTGACAACATCGGCTTCGGCCTCCTCATGGTCTGGACCGGCAGCCTGCAAATCGTCCTAGACAAAGGACAGGAAGACGACTGGTTCGGCGCCACTTGGGTACGCTGGACCGTGGCCGCCCTGGTCATCTCCCTGCTGCTCTGGATCTGGCATTCCTGGACTCATCCCAAGGGTCTGGTCGATCTGCATATCCTCAGAGATCGCAACTTCCGCACCGGCTGCGCGCTCATCGCCATGCTCGGCATGTGCATTTACATCACCATCGCCATCCTGCCCCTCTACTATCAGGAGGTCCTCGGCTACACCGCCTTCACTGCCGGACTGGTCGTAGGTCCGCGCGGCATCGGCTCCTTTATCGGTTCGCCGATCATCGGGATACTGGGCTCGCGCATCGACAATCGCAAGCTGCTCTGCGCCGGTTTCTGTGGCTTCGGCATCTGCGCGCTCGTCTTCGGAACCGTTAACCTCAGCATCGGCCCCTACACCCTGCTCATCCCCATCATGCTTACGGGCTTTGCGCTTAGCTTCGTCTTTGTGCCCTTGTCCACCATGATGATGGCCACCATCTCGCGGAACGAGATGGGCAACGCCACCGGCCTCGCAAACATGCTGCGCAATATCGGCGGCTCTATTGGCATTTCCATGGCGACCACCGCACTTATCCGCCGCGCCGCCCTCCACCAGACTGAAATCGGCGCCCACATCACCCCGTCCACCATGGTCTTCCAGCAGAAATCCGCCGCCATTGCCGCCTATCTCGGCCACCAAGTCGGGCCAGCCCAGGCCCGCCCGGGCTCGTTCGGTCTCCTCTACGGCCTCATGATGCAGCAATCCGCTCTCATGGCCTACGTCGATGTCTTCCGCTGGACCGCCTTGCTCGCCTTCTTCTGTGCCTGCGCGGCCTGGATGTTCAAAAAGCCTCAAAAAGGCGCTGAGCCCCCGCCGGGAGCGCATTGAAAGTAAGGTGAGTGAAGGAGGCTACTGTATGAGCGAGCCCATCCGCCTGAAGACCTTTCAGATTGGAACCCCCGTGAAGCGCGGTGAAGGACTCAGAATCGCCGTCACCATGAGTCAGCCTCACACCATCAGCGGCAAAAACCGCCGCATCTGCTCGTCGTAGCGCTCGATATGCCCGGTCAAAATGTCGTAATACCACCCATGCACTGTCAGCCGACCCTCCACCAACGCCCTTGCCACCGACGGCTGCGCCTTCAGGTTCAACCACTGCGCCACCACGTTTCCCCGGATCAGCGCGGCCAGTTCGGCGCTCGCTCCGTCGGCGGGGTTCAGTGGTTGGCGATGGCTGAAAGCTGCCTCGACGTGCTGCAGCCAGCGACTGGCCTTGGGCATCTTCTCCAGGCCTTTGCGGTCCAGCGCCGCCTTCATCGCGCCGCAGTCGGAGTGCCCGCACAGAATGGCGTGCTTCACCTTCAGCACCTCCACCGCGTACTCGATGGTAGCCGTTACCCCGTCCACGTCCTGGCCCGTCATGGGCACCACGTTCCCTGCGTTGCGGGTGATGAAGAGGTCGCCGGGCCCCGTGCCTAGAAACAAGTCCGGCAGCACCCGCGAGTCGGAACATGTGATGAATAGCCATTCCGGCGCCTGCGTTTCGGCCAGCAGGTGAAACTGGTCCCGCCGGCGCGGAAACACCTCAGCCAGAAACTTCCTGTGCCCTTCCATCAACCGCTCCATATTGACCTCACAACCTTCCCATTCAGCCTGTCAGCAACAGCCTATCGCACTGCCTTCAGTTGGAGTGAGCGGCAGCGCCTGTTACCTTGTTTCCCAGATGTTCTGAGGACTTCCGCCGGTGAACAAAATTACCTTTCCGTTCCTTTTCCTCGTCATTGCAGCCAACCTGTCCCTTCCCGTGCGGGCACAAAGCGTCGCCACCCTGGACCCCGCCCTCCAAAGCCGCATCGACCGTATCGCCGCGCAGGTCCTTGACCAAACCGGCGTTCCTTCGGCCTCGGTGGCCGTCGTCCAGCACGGCAAGTTGGTCTACACCCACGCCTATGGCCACGCGCGTCTCGATCCGCCCGTCGACGCCAACACTCAAATGCGCTACTCGATCGGCTCCATCTCCAAGCAGTTCACCGCCACGGCCATCCTGCTCCTTCAGCAAGAGGGCAAGCTGTCTCTCGATGACGCGGTAGGCAAGTACGTCCCAGGCCTCACCCGCGGCGACCAGGTCACCATCCGTCAAATCCTCTCTCACACCTCCGGCTATCAGGACTACTGGCCTGAGGACTACGTGATGACCCCCATGCTCAAACCGGAAAGCGCCCAGCAAATCCTCGACACCTGGGCCAAAAAGCCTCTCGACTTCGAGCCCGGCACACAATGGCAATACTCCAACACCAACTTCGTCATCGCCGGTCGCATCGTGGAGCAGATCACCGGTCAGCCGCTCATGGACTTCCTCACCCAGCGCGTCTTTCGCCCCCTCGGCATGAAGTCGGTATGGAACTCCGACGAAACCAAGCTGACTCAGACTGACGCCACCGCCTACTATCGACACGCTCTCGGCCCCCTGCGCGTCGCGCCCAAGGAGGGCCGCGGCTGGATGTACGCTGCAGGTGAGTTGGCCATGACGGCTCACGACCTCGCCCTCTGGGATGAGAGCTTGATCTCTCAGTCGATCCTCTCCTCCGAGAGTTATAAACAAATGTTTACCGAGGTGAAGCTGAAAGACGGCGCCGGTACGCACTATGGCCTCGGCGTCGGCGTCCACGACCTCAACGGTCACCGTTCCATCGAGCACAGCGGCGAAGTCTCCGGCTTCGTCTCTGACAACGAGGTTCTCGTCGACGACGGAGTCGCCGTCGCCGTCCTCACCAATCAGGACGCCGTCGGCGCCGCCTCCACGATCGCTCGTCTCGCTGTCCCGGTCGTCCTGGGAACCCCGCCCACCGCCCCCGAGCAGCAGGCCATCGGCATCTATCGTGGCCTCCAGCATGGTGGAATCGACCGCACTCTGCTCGCCCCCAACCTTAGCGATTACTTCACCGCCGAAGCCATCGCAGATTTCCAGTCCAGTCTCGCGCCCCTCGGCGACCCCCTCACCTTCCATCAGACCAGCGAGCAGTTACGCGGTGGCATGACCTTTCGCGCCTTCCAGATCGTCTACCCCGGCAAGCGCCTCACCCTCACCACCTACACCTACCCCGACGGCAAACTCGAGCAGTACCTCATCGCCCCGGCGGAGTAGCGCAGATACGCATATGGGCCGCAACCTGCAAATGCCACGCGGGCCTGAAATCGCGAATTGTAGGCCATGAACGCGCACAGGTTCACATTCACCGTCGCCATCACCGTCGCCAGCCGCGCGATCGCCCTCAGAGATCGCGTGCTGCGCAAGATTGCGCGCCTCTCCCCCGAAGAGTCTGCCCGCGTTACCATTTCAGAGCATTGGATTCCGAGCGGCGGCAATCTCCTTCACGCCGCCTATGTTGTGCCGGCGGCGAACCCGCCAAAAGCAGCTCTCTTGATTTGCCACGGAATCGGAGAAATCGTCAGCTACTGGCTTCCCGTGCAGCACCTTCTCGCGATCAACGGCGTTGCATCCCTCGTTTTCGATTACTCCGGCTACGGTTGCAGTACCGGTTCCATCGACTGGACCCAGTGCGAACTGGACGCGCTCGCCGCATTCGAATATCTACAGCATCTTGCCCCTTCGACTCCCCTGTCCTTACTAGGATTGTCGCTGGGCAGCGGGGTCGCCGCAGCCATCGTGAACCAGGTCGGCCCAAAACGCCTGTTCCTCTGCGGCGCCTTTACGTCCTTCCGAGCGGCCTCCTGCGCGATCTGCGTTCCGCGATTCCTCTCCGCGCTGGTGCCGCCGATCTGGAACGCCGAGGAAGCTCTGCGCGACTGCAAGTTGCCCGTCGTCATTGTGCACGGAGAAAAGGACCCGCTCTTTCCCGTGCACATGGCATCCGATCTGGCTTCCATCTGCGGCTCCAATGCTGAACTGATCGTGGTCCCCAACCTCACCCACAACGAACCGTTCTACCATCCACGCCTCTCCTACTGGGACCTCATCATTTCCCGTCTCTAGCAAAGTCAAGATGCGCGTCGGGCCGAGCCGCAAGTCAACACGGAAATGTGAAGAAACTCGGAGGCTTCGTGCCGGAGCGAAGGGCGCGCAAGCGCCGTCTGCCCCACCGCAGGTGGCGCGATACACTTAAGGCTGACCTATGTTTGAGAACCTCACTGACAAACTCCAGCGCGCCTTCAAGACCCTCCGCGGCCAGGGCACGCTTACTGAAGAAAACATTGCTGAGGCCCTGCGCGAAATCCGCGTGGCCCTCCTCGAGGCCGACGTCAACCTCAACGTGGCCAACGACCTGATTGAACAGATTCGAGTTAAGGCCGTTGGCACCGAGGTGCTGACCGCGCTCTCGCCCTCCGAGCAGGTCATCAAGATCGTTCGCGACGAGCTGATCACCATGCTGGGCAAAGACACGGCCCGCTTCAAGTTCGCTTCGCAGCCGCCCACAGTCATTCTCATGGCCGGCCTGCAGGGCTCCGGCAAGACCACCACCAGCGGCAAGCTCGCGGCCTGGCTCAAGAAGGGCGGTCACCGCCCCATGCTGGTTTCCGTCGACGTCTACCGCCCCGCCGCCCGCGAACAGCTCAAAGTCGTCGCCAAGTCCATCGACGCCCGCCTCTACGAAGGCGATCAGAAAGGCGAACCGGCCGCGCCCGCGCTGGTCGAGCGCCTCGCCGTAGAAGCCCGCCGCGAAGCCCGCAACATGGGCTGCGACACGCTAATCGTCGACACCGCCGGCCGCCTCCACATCGACCAAGACCTGATGGGCGAGATGGAGAGCCTCAAAAAGCTGCTCAATCCGCAGGAGATTCTCTTCGTCGCCGACGCCATGACCGGCCAGGACGCCGTCAATTCCGCGCTCGACTTCCACAAGCGCCTCGGCCTCACCGGCGTCGTTCTCACCAAAATGGACGGCGACGCCCGCGGCGGCGCGGCGATCTCCATCCGCCATGTCACCGGGCAGCCCATCAAGTTCATCGGCGTCGGCGAAAAACCCGATGCCTTCGAGCCCTTCCATCCCGACCGCATCGTCGGCCGCATCCTTGGCATGGGCGACATGCTCTCCCTCATCGAGAAGGCGGAATCCACCCTCGACCGCAAAAAATCCGAGGAGTTCGCCAAGAAGGCTCTGCTCGGCGACGGCTTCTCCCTCGAAGACTTCCGCGACCAGTTGCGTCAGATCAAAAAGCTCGGCTCCATGGAGTCGATCCTCAAGATGCTGCCCTCGGTCGGCCCTTTCGCCGGCATGCAGCAGGCCTCAAAGAACGTGGACGAAAAGCAGTTCGTGCGTCTTGAAGCCATCATCAACTCCATGACTCCCAAGGAGCGCCGCAACCACGAGATCATCAGCGGCAGCCGACGCAAACGCATCGCCGCAGGCAGCGGCACCACGGTGCAGGATGTCAACATGCTTCTCCGCCAATACGCCCAGATGGCCAAAATGTTCAAGCAGATGGGCAAAGGCGGCCTGGCCCGCAACATGATGCGCGGCGGCCTTGGCGCCCTCGGTGCAGGCAAACAACGCTTCGGCAGATAGAATTTCCGCGAGGAGGACGCGATGCGCAAGCTGACGGTCAAGAACTTCTCGGTGATTAAGGAAGCCGAACTAGAGTTCGGCAAAATCACCGTTCTCATCGGCCCGCAGGCCAGCGGAAAGAGCCTCCTTTGCAAGCTCGCATATTTCCTTAGCAACGAGCTGATTGACATTGCAGCGAGATCAGTTGCAACCAGTCGAGCGTGGGATCACTTCCTAGCATTCCTACCCAACGAGTTTCAGAGCCGTTTTTATTCGGCGCATGGGGTTGCGGCGCATGACACGGAGCTGGTCTTTACCAGCCAAGCTTATGAGGTCCGCCTTCATTGGGTGCCGGTACTCGGGAACCCGCAATTCACATTCAGCGAGGCCTTCAAGCAGGCCTACGAGGGGGCACTCGATAAGAGGTCTGCAGTTTCCAGATCGGTTTCCGGTCTGCTCCTATCGGAGGGAACAAGCGCCGGCACACGATGGCACGAGGCCCTGTTCGAATTGAACTCGGTCATTTGGGGCCCGGCGCCCCTGGTGAGCTTGTACGCTCCGGCGAACCGAGTCTTCTTCTCGAACCTATCGAAGCAGGCTGAGGTTCTCAAAAACGTCGGACTCGATTCGATCACACGCGACTTTGCTGGACAAATAGTTTGGGATGGGAGTTGGAAAACGGGACTCGTCACTTCAGGTCGAGGCATAACCGACGAAATTAACCGGCGAATGACGGACATTCTTGGGGGATTCGTGGTCACCGACTCCGGGATTCCACGGTTCCTGAACAAGAACGGCGGAGTACTCCCGCTCGAAGTTGTGTCCACGGGTACGCAGGAGATGATTCCACTTTTCAATGTCATTGAGCGATTGGTGTACATTCGGGAACACTTGGTCGAGATGAGCCGCGCTGATCGAACCCAGTCATCCGCAAATGTGGTTCCGGTCAGCACGCCGCTTGTCTACCTTGAGGAGCCAGAGGCAAACGTCTTCCCAAATACCCAGTACGAACTTGTGCAGCTTTTCGCATGGCTCGCAGACGATCCCGTCCTGGACTTCAATTGGGTCATCACAACCCACAGCCCCTACATTCTCACAGCCTTCAACAACCTGATTGAGGCTGGACAGGTGGCCAGCGCAAAACCGGAATTGAAAGACGAGGTCGCAAGACTCATCCCAGAGCACTATTGGATCAAGCAAGGCGACTTTAAAGCCTATGCAATCGAAGACGGTGTTCTCAAATCTATAGTCGCTAAAGACACAGGCCTCGTCAGCACCAATTACCTCGATCGGGTCTCAGAAACGATTGGAACGGAATTCGACGAACTATTGAGGCTCGGCTATGTCGAATCCTGATCCGTTGCTGCAAACCTGCACGGAGGAGTTGGATAATTCAAGAGTCACGGTAAAGAGAGATGGACGGCGGGCCACATTCGACAACTCAGAACATGTTCCGATCAAGTGCATCGATTTGGACTGCTGGATTCCATCCATTGACACAGTCAAAGCCGATTACATCCTGTCCAAATCCGGCGTCGCAGATGTCATTATCGAGCTGAAAGGTAAAGACATAAAGCATGCCGTCGAGCAGATTATCGTCACTTTGGCAAAGTGGAAGAGCGCGCCTCCGTTCTCAGAGAGAATCGGCGGATTGATTGTCTTTACACGGTGTCCCATGAGCGCGGCGGAAACCGGAGACATCAAAAAGCGGCTCCTCCAACAGCACGGTCTCTGGATGGAGATGGACAAAGACCAAAAGACTGTTTACAGGTTTGAGACCTTCGCAGGGAAGAAACCATGACCGCCCTCCAGGACCAGCTCGACGAAATCACCGCCAACACGCGCCACCTTGTGCAGCCCGACCGCCTCGCCATCGGCGAACGTGCAGTGACCGAACTCTTCGCCTCTGGCATCGAGGACCGCATCCTGCCCGTCGGCGCGGAGGCCCCCGAGTTTTCCCTGAAGGATGCCGGCGGCAAGCTGGTGCGTAGTGCGGATATGCTCGCCCTCGGCCCTCTGGTCATCAAATTTTTCCGCGGCCGCTGGTGTCCCTACTGCATGACTGAGCTTGAAACGTGGCGCGACCTCTACGGCCAGCTTCGCGAACGCGGCGCGCTCATGGTCGCCATTGGGCCGCAGACTCCGCGGCAAAGCGACTTCATGGCCGGCCAGCACGGTCTGCCCTTCCCTGTGCTCACCGACCCCGCCTGCGCCCTCGCGGAAAAGTTCGGCCTCGTCTATACGGTTCCCGAGTACTACCGCGACTACTACCTCTCCATCCTGGTCAACATCCCGTTCTTGAATGGCGAGAACACTTGGCGTTTACCCTTGCCGGCCACCTATGTGATCGCAAAAGACCGCAGGATCCTCTTCGCCGAAGCCCACGCCGATTTCCGCGTCCGCCCCGAGCCTGAAGAAGCCCTCGCCGCCGCCTTCGCCCACCACAGCCGCTAGCGCGCCCTCACTTCCCTGCAGAGACTGTGGGAACCGCACCGGTGCTCTCGCCAGCCGCTTTTTCGCGGTATTGCAGATTGAGAATTCTCAGTTGATACCCGCTGCGGTCCGGATACTTCAGCGAGTCCAGATCCTTGGGTAGTTTCTTCGGCGCCAGCAGCCTCCATGCCTCCGGCGCCTGCCACGGGTCATACCCAGCATCCGCCATCAAGGCCAGCGCAACCCGGCCTCGCTGCTCTTCCGTCTGTGGAGTGTTAATTCCACCGCCAGCCGCCGTTTGCACGCCAATCCCCGGAATGTTCGCTGCAACCACGTCACCCGCGTAATAGCCGAGTATAGACGTGCTCTTTCCGGCTTCCATCTTCGCTGCCTGCCGCTGCAGGTTATAGGCCACGCCATCCGCCAGCACCGCTGCCAGTTGGTCGTTGCTCCTCAGCCTCTGCAGAATCTGAGTTGGGATGTAGATAATCCCGTTGTACGAGCAGATCGCTGCACGATTCTTCTCGTCTTCCACGGCATAAAACCGGAAGTGGATCTTCGATGGGTCGTCGTCTGGAAGCAACTTCTGGTAGGCGGGCACCACGCTCATGCCCACGCGACGCACCCGTTCCTGCAAGGGAGGATCCATCGGGATGCGATGAGCATCGTCGTTGAATTGGTATCCACCGTACTGAACTTCTGCGTCCTGGTTCAAAGAGCCGTCTGCATTCAGAACATTGCCCTGTTTCATCGGCGGCGAGTTCGGGCCTCTTTCGGAGTTGCCGACGGGCTTGGGACTCATGTCCCAGCTTTCATGCATCAGCGCCCTTTTGAGCAATATCAACTTTGCGGGAAAGAAACGCGCCTTCGACGCCACCAGGACGCCCGCCTCATCCCGTTTGCCTTCGTAGCGCAGCCATGTGTTGGTACCCACGTCTCCAAGCGTCTTCAGGCCCTCGGCATACGAAATCTCGGTGGCTGAAGTGATGCGAATGCGGTAGCCGTCCGCCTGAAATACCGGCTCTGCCCCGGTGGAAACGACCCTGTCGATAACACCCATGCCCTCGGGTTCTTCATTCCAGTCGTCGCGCAGGAGCACTTCGTCTGCCGTTACCGTATTGGTCGCCTTATCATCCAATCGTCTCGCATGCATCACTTGCACGTAAGTGCCCACACGGACCTTGTCCCGCAAGGCATCGTCATAGACGCCACCCAATCCGCCAAGGATCCCGAAGTGGGTTCCGGGGAGCACCTTCACATGCTCTCGGTTCACATCGAACCCGGTGGTCGGGTTAACTGCCGTGATATAGCCTTTGACAGGAGGGGGGGGCCGGTCTCTGAGCGTTGGCGATCTGTGAAAAAGCAATGCTTCCCACATACAGAACGCTAGAAAGCAAGAGAAGCGAAGAAGCTGAAAATCGATGAATTGTTGAGCCTGGTCTTGCCACGTGCAAACCCCTGATTGGATCGACGAAAGTATAGCCCAAATCGCCTTCGACGGTCGCTCATCGACGAGCCGTCAGGTCCAGTCCGCCAGGATGGCTCTCGCCTTTTCCACGGTAACTCCCCGCAGCAGAAACACCTTGCTTCGCGATAACTCCCCACTTACTAACTCAACATAACTCTTGGGCATTCCAAACAACTCCGCCAGAAACGCGTTCAGCGCCTCATTAGCCCGCCCCTCCACCGCCGGTGCCTGAACCGCAATCTTGAGTCGTGCTTTTTCGCCTTCGCAGTAGACTCCCAAAATCGCCGTCTTCCTCTTCGCTCCCGGCAATGCCCGCACCGCCAGCGTCACGCCCTCCGCGACCGCCCTCAGCATCACTTCGGCCCCGTATACGGCTGCCGTTTCCCAAACAGCGCCGTGCCCACGCGAATCCGTGTCGCGCCTTCCTCGATTGCCAGCGCAAAATCCCCGCTCATCCCCATCGAAAGCACGTCCAGGCTCAATCTTGGATACGCCGCCGCCCACCGCTCTCGCCACTCACCCAAGCTGCGAAAGCAGGCCCGCGTCACGTCTTCCGGCACGCCCCACGGAGCGATGGTCATCAGCCCCCGCATCTCCAGATGTTCCAGGTCCGGCAGCCGTTCCAGCAATTGCGTCGCTTCGGCTGTCTCCGGCTCCAGCCCCGCCTTCGTCTCTTCCGGGCTCAGTTTCACCTCGATAAGAATCGGCAGCCTCTTGCCGTGTTTCCCCGCCGCCTCGTTCAGCCGCTCGGCCAGCCGCACCGAATCCACTGAGTCGATCCCGTCAAACAGTTCCACCGCCCGCGCCGCTTTGTTCGATTGCAGGTGGCCAATCAGGTGCACACGGAGCCTTTCCCGCATCATGCTCGTCCGAAGGTCTGCCACACGCAGTGCCAATGCCAGTGCCGGCGCCTTGGCTGCAAACTCCTGCACCCGGTTTTCGCCAAACAGAGTCAGTCCCAGCCCCGCGGCTTCCACAATCGTCTCCGCCGGCTTCGTCTTCGAGACGGCCATCAACTCCACTTCGCCTCGCCCGCGTCCCGCGCGGCGGCAGGCCTGCACAATGGCCTCTTCCAGCCGCTCTAGATTCTCCTCAAGCATCGTCATTGCGTGCCCGTCCACACTTCACTTCACCTTTCAAGTTGAATCAACTCAGCAACTCAGCCCCATCCATTCGCATCTAATTTTGCGTGTGGACTGTCGTTCTTCTCATCGTCTCCAACATCTTCATGACGTTTGCCTGGTACGGGCACCTGCGCTTCCGTCATGAAGCGCTGTGGAAAGTCATCCTCGTCAGTTGGGGCATTGCCTTCTTCGAGTACTGCTTCCAGGTGCCGGCCAACCGCATTGGCGCTGATCGCTTCAGCCCCGTACAGCTGAAGGTGATCCAGGAAGTCATCACGCTGATAGTTTTCGGCGTCTTTGTCACCTTCTACTTCGGCCAGCAACTCCGCTGGAACCACGCCGTCTCCGCACTCTTCCTCATAGGAGCGGTTTTCTTCGCCTTTCATCAATTCTGATGGGTAGCCACTTCCGGCAGATGCGCCGCGTTGCGAGCGTGTGCGTAGGTGTGCAACAGGCCCAGCGCGGGATTGCGTCGCAGTTCGGCGATCATGGGAGGCATGGCGGCGGCAACCTGTGTCCAACTGCGCAGCGCCAGGACCCGGTTCACCCGCATGCCAATGAGAAACACCACGAATGGTTCGTCACTCTGCGCGGCATAGCGTCCAGGAAAGACCGATCCCATTACGCCCCTCCTTCGTGCAATCCCCTCAGTGGCCCACCGCCTCAAGAAACTTCTCCGCCTCCAGGGCCGCCATGCATCCTGACCCGGCCGCGGTAATTGCCTGCCGGTAGCGCCTGTCCTGCACGTCTCCACAGGCAAACACGCCGGGGATGACCGACCCGTTGTTCGTTGTCAGCACATTCCCCGTCGTCTTGATGTAGCCTTCCTCATCCAGGTCCATCTGCCCGGCAAACATCTTTGCGTTTGGCTCGTGCCCGATGCCGAGAAACAGCCCCTTCACTGCCAGTTCGAGCTGCGCACCAGTCTTCACGTCCTTCAGCTTGAGCCCCTTCAGTTCTTTTTCTTCCACACCCAGAGCCTCTTCCACCACGGTATTGGTGCGCAGTTCGATGTTCGGATGGGCGATCGCCCGCTCCAGCATGATCTTCGAGGCCCGGAAAGCGTCCCGGCGGTGCAGAAGCGTGACCTTCGAAGCAAAACGGGTCAGGAACAGCGCCTCTTCCATCGCCGAGTCGCCTCCACCCACCACGGCAATCTCCTTGCCGCGAAAGAAAAAGCCGTCACACGTGGCGCAACTCGACACCCCGTGACCGATCAGCGCTTGCTCGCTGGGCAATCCCAGCCACCGCGCACTGGCGCCGGAAGCCACAATCAGGGTGCGTGCGCTGATATCCCCTGTTGAGGTCTGCAGACGGTACGGATGCTCCTTCAGGTCCACCGAATTCAAATGCGCCAGTTGAAATGTGGCGCCGAATCGCGCGGCCTGCTTCTTCATGTTCTCAATCAGTTCCGGCCCCTGGATGCCGTCCGGCCACCCGGGAAAGTTCTCTACCAGCGTGGTGATCGATAGCTGGCCACCGGGCTCATGGCCCTCCAGCACCAGCGGTTTCAAGCCGGCGCGTGCGGTATAGATGGCGGCAGTGAGTCCGGCGCAGCCGGAGCCAAGGATAACGGTGTCAAGAGTCTCAGTCATGTAGTTTCCCGTGTTGATAATAGATGCTTCGCCCAATAGCTTCGATTCCAGCGCGGCTGCAATGCAGTACGCCCGCAACCCACACGGGCTCAGTCCAGGCGTGTAGCCAGCAGTGAGGGCCGTTCGGCGGACAGTCGCACCACCAGTTCTCCAAACAGTGTATTGACCCAGGCAAACCATGGACGCGTGAACTTGGCAGGATCGTCCTTGTCGAACGATTCGTGCATAAAGCCCGTTCCTGCTGTAGTCGCACGCAGCCAGCGCAAGCATTGGCGAATCTCCGGCCCGTCCTGCGAAGTGAGCGCCCGCATCACGATTGACATGGGCCAAATACTCGTCAGTCCCACGTGCGGGCTGCCCACACCCTCGGCGGCTTTCCCGCGCATGAAATATGGATTCGCCGCGCTGTGCACAAACTGACGTGTGCGTTGGTAGAGCGGATCGTCCCCGTGGCAGCACCCCAGGTAGGGCAAGCTCAGCAGTCCCGGCGCGCCGGCATCGTCCATCATCAGCGCATTGCCGTAACCATCCACCTCATAAGCCCAGATCGCTCCCAGGCTGGCGCTCTGCGTCTTGCCATAGCGATCCACCGCGCTCTCCACCTCTGCCGCCAACGTCTCCGCCTCCCGGGCCAGCGCGGCATCGCCAAACACGTGCGTGGCCAGTTCCGCCAACTGCCTCAGGCTCACCACCGCAAACAGGTTGCCGGGCACAAACAAGGGGTAGATGCAGGCGTCGTCGGAAGGACGGAACATTGAGAAAATCATCCCCACCGACCGCGCCGGATTGCCGAAGCCCTCCAATGGAAGTGTGTCCGAGGGAATGGCCGATTCTCGTTGAAACGAATAAGGTCCCTGTCCCTGTTTGCGTTGTTGGGCGCGGAAGGTGCGCACAATCGTCCACCCCGCCTCCCTCCATGCACCATCAAAAGGCCGCGTGTCGCGCGTTTGTTGCCAGTAGCCATGCGCCAGGCGGATTGGATAACACAGTGAATCGACCTCCCACTTGCGTTCGCCCACGCCCGCGTGATGCTCCGTCTTGTCGTTCACCGACCAACTCAACGGCGCGGCCGATACGTCGCGCACAAAAGCGTTGGCATAGGGATCGATAAGGATCATGCGCGCCTGGCGCCGGATGGCTCCCTCCAGCAGTTCGCGCAGGCGGGCGTCCTCTTTGGCCAGGGGCAGATACGGCCACAATTGCGCGGACGAGTCGCGCAGCCACATCGCGTCAATGTCGCCAGTTACCACAAACGTATCCGGCTTGCCCTCGAAGCTCCCCGGCCAGACCGTTGTGTCGAGCGTATTCGGAAGGCAGTTCTCAAACATCACCGCCAGCGCAGGGTCGGCAATGCCGGGCCGAACCCGCGCTATGAGCGCTTCGACGGCCGCACTGGTAAAGTGGCGTTCCCCCGCCACTGGACGCGCATGGGGCAATGCCATTCCCGGCGCCTCTGCCCAGCTATGCCGCCCGGCTGCCAGCATTGCAGCCGCGCCCTTCAACCAATCTCTTCGGCTTATCCCCGCCATTGCTTGCTCCTTGGCGCAGGCGTCTTGACCCATGCCGTGCCCACGTCATTCTATCCGGCCTGTCTCCACCCGTCTGTGCACACCTGTCGGGCTCTACAATGCGGTCATGGCAAATCTGACACTGGTTTATGGACTACGCCTGTTGCCCGAGGGCGAGGTTACCGAGATCCAGGACGCGACCCTCAAACTGGCCAACGGCCACCAGGCCCACGTCACCATGCACATGATCGAGGGCTCGCGCGAGGAGATTGAGACTCAGCTCAAACGGAGTCTTGACGCATTTTTCGACTTCTACCCGGAAATTTGACGGGACTCACTCCGCGCGGCGCGGTGCATTATCCCACTGCATTGCAGCCGGCTGTCACTATTTGTCCGCTATCCGTGCGGAAGTCACCTTGGCCCGCTTCGCGGCAGATTGTTTTACCCGCAGATTGTCGATTGCATAGTCGATAAACCGCGGCTCGAAATGCGCGGGAAGTCCCATGAACTTGCACGTCGCCACCACCTGGTCCACGATGAACCGCGGGTGGTAAGCGGCAAAATCGAGCCCCTTTTCCACTTGGACTTTGTGCACGATGATGTCGAATGTTTCCTTCGACAGTTCCAACGCCTGGCGTGCGCACTCCGTTTGAAAAATAAGACGATAATTCTCCAGGCTGGGTGACGAGATCTCGATCTTGTAAGGAAGACGGCGCAGAAAAGCAGGGTCCATCAGGTCTTCCGGCTCCAGGTTGGTTGAAAAGATCACCAGTTCTTCAAATGGAATGGCGAAGCTTTTCCCGGTATGCAGCTTGAGAAAGTCAACCCGGCTTTCCAGGGGCACAATCCAGCGGTTCAGCAGGTTGGTGGGACTTACCAACTGGCGGCCAAAGTCATCGATGACGAAGCAGCCGCCCAATGCTTTCATGTGCAGTGGCGCCTCGTAGTAGTGACCCGTTTCGTCATAGCGAAGGTCAAGCATCTCCAGCGTCAGTTCCCCGCCCGTGACCACGAACGGCCTCTTGCACGGTACCCAGCGCGCGTCATACGTCTCGCGCCGGACCACTGAAAGCGTGTTGTCGTCATTCAGCTCTGTCGGATTCAGCGGGATATGAATGCTGGGGTCGTACACGCGGATGATCTGCCCTTCCACAATCACCGAATAGGGCATGTAAATCACGTCGTGAAATACGCTCGCGAAGCAATACGCCACCGAGGTCTTGCCATTTCCCGGCGGCCCATACAGCAGCATCGCCCTGCCAGAGTTCAGCGCCGGCCCGCTTTGCTCAACAATGGTGTCGTCGAACGTCAGATGCGCAATCGCCTTGCGAATGCGTTCGACCGTCACCAACTCATTGGTGAGCTTCTGCAGGTTTACCTGCTCGTTGAACTCTTCCAGGGTTACCGGCGCAGGCCCCGTGTAGCGCAAACGCTGCAGCGCATCCAGCGTCCACCGCCGTCCCTCCTCGGTGAACGCATAACTCAAGTCGATGGGGTTATCCGAGTGCCGCGATCCCAGCGTCTGCAGCAGTTGCCGGTTCACCGCCATCCCCACCAGTTCGAGCACAATGTGATACGGCAGCTTGATGGCATCAATGAATTGACGGGTGGTTTCAAGCCGATCCCTGTAAATCAGCTTCATCAACAACCCCATCAGGTCCACTTCATCAATTCCAACCGCTGCCATGTCCGCCGGTTCGGCTGGAATACGATGCAAAAAGCTATCCAGCGTCTTCTGTTGAATGGCGCCGATGGCCACCAGGTTGTCGCCTAAACGACCGCTGTGGCGACTCATGCGCTCCAGCGCTTTGGCCACATCCTCTTCGGTCACCAGTTTGGCCCGAATCAGCAGATCCCCTAACCGCAGTCGTGTCGCAGTGGAAATGGCGTCCTCCTTGCCTCTCCGGCCCCTTCGCGCATTCTAAAGCGGGTGACACCACCACCACCCGATCCACAGGATCGAAGTGGCCCGGCCAGGCATTTCAACTCCCCCTATTCTAGCTGAAAATCACAGAGATGATTGAACTTAGGTAACGTGACGCGCCTCCTGCCTACCGCCCACTTCTCGTCACTTTATGAGAGCACTCTCAGAATTGGAGGCGGAGAATGGCCCTGCACAAGCATGGCATCGCTGGTCGGAGCCTTTCCTGTGCCTGGCCGTCTTCTGATTTCTCCCCGCGCCGCTGCAGCCTGCCTGCTGGGCCTCACCTGCTCGCTGGCCCCGCCGCCCACGATGGCCGGCGGACCCAAATACGTTGCCGGGGTCAGCTACTTCAATCCCGCCGTGGTGGGCCAGCCGGTGCACTGGCCCGGCGGCGTGGTCAACTACTACGTGGACCAGGGGCCGCTCAACAGTTCCGTCACCAATCAGCAGGCCACGGCCATGGTAGACGCGGCCGCGGCCCTCTGGAGCGCGGTCCCCACTGCCGGTGTCAAGCTGGTTGACCAGGGGTCCTTGAATGAAGACGTAAGCAGCGCCAACATTGTGGCGGGTAATCAGGTCATCGCCCAGCCGTCCGACGTCACATCCGCGGCAACCGCCTATCCGCTGGCAGTCATCTACGATGCCGACGGCTCGGTCATCAACGCCCTCTTCGGCGCCGGCGCCAGCGACCCCACCAGTTGTCAGAACAACGGTGTCTGGGTGTGGATCGATAACATCCTCCCCGATGCCACCATCGCTCACGCGGTCCTTGTGCTCAATGGCCTTTGCGCCACCAACACCAATCTGCTCTCCATGATGAGCTATGAGCTGGAGCGGGCCTTCGGGCGCGTTCTCGGCCTGGACTACGCGCAGGTGAATCCCGGTGCCCTGCAAAACGGCGAGCCCGGCGGCATGCTCGGATGGCCAGTCATGCAGCCTCTCAGTGGCGTTTGCGGCTCCAGCGGCGGCATTTGCATCCCCAGCCCCAACGTGCTTCGCTTTGACGACATAGCCGCGCTCAGCCGTATCTACCCCATCACAGCGGCCAATCTGGCTGCATTTCCCGCGAAGCAACTCACCGCGCCCAACACGGTCTCCATCCAGGGAACACTCACGTTCAGGCCTGGCTCCGGCATGCAGGGTGTGAACGTGGTGGCCCGGCCGCTGGACGCGAACGGTAATCCCCTCTACCAGTACACGGTCAGCTTCGTTTCCGGCGGCTATTTCAGCGGCAAGCACGGCAGCCTCATCACCGGATCGACCGACTCCAACGGCAACCCGCTGGCCATGTGGGGCTCCAACGATTCCAACCTGCAGGGCTTCTTCGATCTCAGCGACATGCCCCTGCCCCCAGGCATGACCACGGCCAACTACCAGGTCACGTTTGAAGCCATCAACCCCCTCTACATGCTTGCCGAATCGGTTGGCCCCTATGTGGATGGCAGTCCCACCCCTTCCGGAACCATGCCCGTGATCTCCGTGCCGGGCATGTCGGCGGGATCATCGCAAACGCTGACAGTGAATATCGCCGACTCGGCCGTGGGTGGCTTTCAGGATGCCATCTCGACCCCCGCTGCTCCGCGCATGCTCCCCCCGGGCGGGCTGTGGTGCGGGCGGCTCAGCCAGGTCGGCCAGACTGACTGGTTTCTGTTCCCCGTCCGCGCCGGACGTACTTTCACCCTCGTCACCCAGGCCCTCGATGAGAAGGGCGTTCCCACTGAAACCAAGGCCCTGCCTGCGCTCGGCGTGTGGGACGCCTTTGACCCCGTGACTGCACCCCCAGTCGGTTCGGTCCCGGGGCTCAACGGCTATGCGACGGGCGAGACCTGGCTCCGCGTCGGCACTTCGACGGACGATGTGGTGCGGGTCGGTATCGCCGATACCCGAGGCGATGGCCGTCCGGACTACGCCTATAACGGCTGGCTGCTCTACGCCGATACGGTTGCTCCTCCGCGGTTGCCGGCTTCTGGCGGACCGATTGTCCTCCACGGCACTGGATTCCGCCCCTCTGACACGGTGCTTGTCGGCGGTCAGCCCGCGCTCGTCACCAGCATCTCGCCCAACGAAATCACCGCCATCGCGCCTCCCGCCGCCAGTGGCGTCACGGGTTCGGTCGACGTCGAGGTGGATGACCTGCCCATCTTCTATGCCGCGGCCATCATCTCCGGCGGCATCAGCTACGACTCCGGCGCCGGCGATGCGCTTTCCCTCGTCACCGCGCCCTCCAGCACCGTACCGATCGGGGTGCCGCTTCCCTTCACCGTCGCCGCACTTGGTCCGACCCTGGCCCCTGCTAACGGAGTCACCGTCATCTACACCGTCACAAGCGGAACAGCCACTCTCGCCTGCGGGCTCGCCACCTGTTCCGTCTCCGCGACCGGGGACGGACTGGCCACCATCAACGTGACTGCGGCCGACAGCACCCCGTCTGTGGTAACAGCGTCTCTCACCAATGGATCGCTCGTACAGGCGCACTTCACCGGTGGCGCTCCTTCCGCGCTGACCGCGCTCACACCCACCCTTTCAGTAGCCGCCGGAGCCACCGTGAACTGGACTACCCAGGCCCTGGTGCTCAACAATGGCGCTCCCATGAGCGGCCAGTCGGTGGCCTGGCAAACTGGTGATGGCATCACCGCCCTCAATAACACGGCTGCCATCACCGGCGGCAACGGCGTCGCCAGCAAGGCGCTGACCGTGGGGCCGCTCACCGAGGGCCAGCAATCCGCCTCGACCGCCTGCCTGAACGGCACCAGCCAATGCGTAAGCTTTTCCGCTTTCGGTGCGCGCCCGGAGCTTGCTTGGCTTCAACCCGTTTCCGGTGTCACACAGAGCCTCGCCCTTTCCGGAACCCCCGCGCAAATCACCCTGCGCGTGCGGGACACGAACGGAAATGCGATGGCCGGAGGCTCGGTCACCTTCTATCAGGCTCTCTATGCCTGGGCTCCGCCCTGCCCGCTCCACGGCCGCTGTGCCGCAACCGAATTGCTGGCCACTCAGGTCTCCACCGCCACCTCCGCCCTCGACGGCACGGTCATCTTTGTCCCGGCATCGATCCCCAGCGTAGCCACCAACCTGCTCGGCCTGGCCGCCACCGGAAACTCGAGCACGATCAGCATCGTCATCGAGCAGCATCCCTGACACCCTGTCGTGAGAGTTTTTCTTCAAAGGGCAACGCCAACGATACTTAACGAACGACGGTCCGAAAAATCTTCTCCTGCTGCAATGTCCGCCCCTCTCGTTCCTTCTAATTCTTGGCTTGCTGCGGATCTTTGGACGCGCTCCCTCGACGGGAGAACGAAACTCCGCGCGGAATCAGCCGGTTTTCATAGGCCTGCCGTTCCAGCTCCTCGCGGAAATCGGGATGCGCCAGCGCGATGATCGCCTGAGCGCGTTCGGCCACCGACTTTCCCTTCAAATTGGTCATGCCGAACTCGGTCACCACATACATCACGTCCGAGCGTGGCGTGGTCACGATGTTGCCGGGCGTGAGAGTAAACACGATGCGGCTATGGCGCTTTCCCTTTTTCTTGTACGTAGACGAAAGGCAGATAAACGACTTGCCTCCCTTCGATCCGTACGCCCCGCGAACGAATTGGAGTTGCCCACCTGTGCCGCTGATATGACGGTAGCCGTCAGACTCCGATGCCACCTGGCCCTGCAAATCAATCTGGGTAGTGTTATTGATTGAGACTACCTTCTCGTTTTGCATGATGATGTGCGGAGAGTTTGTGTAATCCACCTGGTGGCAATACATGTCCGGGTTGCGGTTGGCTGTGGCGTAGAGCGTGTGGGAGCCAAGCGCGAAAGTGTAGACCACCTTGCCCGGGTCCAATGTCTTCCGCGATCCGGTCACCCGGCCGGAACGATAGAGCAGGCCGAGGCCGTCGGTCAGCATCTCGGTGTGGATTCCAAGGTCCTTCACACCACTCTCCAGCAACAGGCTGCAAACGGCGTTGGGCATGCCGCCGATCCCGATCTGCAGGCAGGAACCATCCTCAACCTCCGCGGCAATGAGCCGGGCCACAGTGCAGTCGGTCTCGCACGGCTCCGGATTGGGCAGTTCCGCGCACGGTTGGTGATCCCCCTCAATTACGAAATCAACCTCTTTCACATGGACTCCGTTGTCTCTACCGAAGACGTAAGGTATCTCGCGATTGATTTCGACAATTTTCAATTTTGCGCGTTCGATGACGGCCCGTTGCCAGATATTCGTTGGGCCAAAGTTGAAGTAGCCGCCGTCGTCCATTGGGCATGTCTTGAGGATGGCGATGTCTACGGGATCGAGAAAGCGCCGGTAGTAATCCGGAACCTCTCCCAGGTTGAGCGGGGTGTAATTGCACAGGCCGGCATCGTGCTTCTTGCGGTCGTAACCCGAGAAATGCCAACTGAACATGTGGAAGTGCTTGCCTTCCGGATCGTTTTCGATTACCGCACGAGGACGCATCGAAAGGCAGGAGCGGATTTTGACGTTCTCCAGATCCTCTTTCCGTGCTGCCAGCGCCATATCAAAAACATCGGGCTGGCAATGCGACGCGCCGTAGTCCAGCCACATGCCGGATTTAACAAAACTGGCAGCCTGCTCTGCGGAAATCGTTTCAGTCGTCATCGGCCAATCCTTTACGAGCGGTTGTCCCCAATTCTCAAACGAGTCTATAACGAATCGCTCGCATAACGCCCACGATGAATATCTATATCCTTAGTGCCATACCGCAATCTCCCATGTGCAGCCAAAGACACCCGTAGAGTTGATCGCAACCGGCATCTCGGTCCGAGGCGCCACCCGATGGCTTCTGGATTGTGAACCATCCAGGCAGAATCCTCATTTTTGAGCTTTGTCCGGATTGGCAGTAATACGCCCACCACCCTAAGGGGTCGAAAGCTCGTTAATCTCCTCTTGTCTATCGCGTAGGTTTCGTCGCAGCCACTGGAGCGCACCCCACGAGAGGTACCCGAGCACCGCGAGTGCCACAAAATACGCCGCCGGAACGTGCTTGTGCTTGACGAATCCTATGACGCACGCAACTGCCACAGACACGAAGTTGCCCATGAATAGAAACAAAACACCTACGATTACGATCGCGTGACCCAGATGCGGGCGCGTTGCGGGAGGCAAGGATTTTGCCGCATCTGTAAATCCAAATAAAACTCCTGTGATTGCGATTGAGATCGGGACTGTAAAGAGCCCAGCAACCCGCCAGAGCCCAGCAACTCGCCAGAAATCCGAGAACCTGAAACCGATCAAGGACGCGACAGGAAATACCAGACTCACGACGCTAGCGGCGATGCACCACGCTCTTGCAGCAAGCTTCTCGTGCCAGAGCACCCACCACGCTTTACCGAAAACAAATGCCACAACGATTATCGTAATCTCCATTGCAATCAAAATTCTGAGATGTAAGGGGTCGCCGATTTTGGCGATCCTTAATCCAAAAGAGAAGATGAAGCAAGCAGTGAAGATGCACAGAATATTGAAATACCAAGCAAGCAGAAAGCGGAGAGTGCGCACGTGTGCTCCTATCCGAACGCAACAGAATGATAGCGCCGATTCAATGGTTCGGCTCAGGTTATGGGATCAAGTTCGTGTATGGTGGGCAATCCGGACATTACCGTGATCTGGCGCACTCTGACTTCCGGGTGGGCTGTGATTGGCTCCTTGAGCTTCTAGCGCCCTCGGCCACTCAGAAACCACGAAATCGCGACGATCAGCAAACCCGCACCAATGAACAGCATCGCTGTCTTTGCGAAGGTCATAAATACCTGCGGCCAATTTAGTGGAACTCGATTGATGACGCTCCGTTGGGTGTCCGTTGGGGACGAACTTCCCGAGTTCTTAGCGCACTTAAACCGGTACGATGCGATCGGAACAAGTGGGATTCCGCTCATCGTGAACCATTTTGTCCTGACCTGAATGCTGGCTGCTTTGTCGCTTTCATTGAGAAAGGCTTTGCCAAAGAACTGGAGACCGAGGCTCCTGTATCCTCCGCCCCGTTCGACGACTTCATCGCGGAGGCTGTTACGCTCGGACGCAGCGACGTATTTCTTCACGTCACCGGACCCGAGATGGCGACTTACGAGTTCTTTGCTAAGCACCTGCTCAGCTTCCTCTGTGAAGCCACCTTCCGCCCTGAGGTTCAAAAGCTCATGGTCGGTGAGGGTCTTGTAATACTTTTCGAGTGCGGTTGCGTCGGGCATGAAGTTGCTCGGATTATAAGACCTCAGGGGTTTTGGGTGGTTTGTGGGCAATCCGGACATTACCCCATTTTTGGCTTACTTCCGCATATGCAGTGATACATCCGGAACTCCGAAACTCTGCGATTGGATCGTCTGCCGCAGTCGTTTCAATCGGGGGGAAGGTCACGCCTTTACGAATGGCCCGAAGAGCAGAATCCCCTGCATGAGACAGTGCTCAATTTGCCGCCGGCCACTCAACGCCTGTCACCGATTGCCCTTCTCCGGCATCAACTAAATACGAGAGGGGATGCGATGGGAGAACTCACCAGGTCCTTCCAGGTCGAAAATCAGTCCCGCCAACCCCGCGTGGTCATTGTGGGCAGCGGTTTCGGCGGCTTGCATGCGGCCAAAGCCCTGGCTCGGTTGCCTGTAGACGTGACGGTCGTCGACCGGCGCAACCACCACATCTTCCAGCCTCTTCTTTACCAGGTAGCCCTCGCCGTCCTCTCCCCGGCGGACATCGCCCAGCCCATCCGCACCATCCTGCGCCATCAGGCCAACACCCAGGTGCTCATGGACGAGGTGGTTGGCATCAATGTCGAGTCGCGGCAGGTCTCTTTGGCCTCGGGCGCTACGCTCCCTTATGACTACCTAGTGCTGGCCACCGGCGCCACACACTCCTACTTTGGCCGCGACGACTGGGCTCCCCTCGCGCCCGGTCTCAAGTCCATTGAAGACGCCACCGAGATTCGCCGCCGGGTGCTGCTGGCCTTCGAACTGGCTGAGCGTCAGGCGTTGGAGCACGGCTGGCACCCGCCGCTCAACTTTGTCGTCATTGGCGGCGGCCCCACCGGCGTGGAGTTGGCCGGAGCCATCTCCGATATCACCAAGCTCTATATGCGCCACGACTTCCGCCATATCGACCCGTCCAAGGCCCAGGTACTGCTTCTCGATGCCGGGCCCCGCGTCCTCGCCGCCTATCCCCCGGATCTCTCTGCCAAGGCCGAAACCACGCTCACCCGGCTCGGTGTCGAGGTGCACACCGGAACCCATGTCACAGGGGTCGGTCCGGGCTGGGTTGAGGCGGGCGGCAACCGAATCGACTCTGTAGTGACGTTGTGGGCCGCGGGCGTCCAGGCCTCGCCTCTCGGCAAGCTGCTCGGCGCGCCTCTCGATCGCCGCGGCTGTGTTGTGGTGGACGATCGGCTCAATCCTCCCGGTCTGCCGGAGGTGTTCGTTCTCGGCGACCTTGCCCATCTGGAGCAGGACGGCCGCCTTGTCCCCGGTGTCGCCCAACCGGCCATGCAGATGGGCGACCACGTTGCCAAACTCCTTGCCGCGGACCTCGCCGGCCAGCGTCGCCCCGCCTTTCGCTACTTCGATAAAGGCGACATGGCTACCATCGGCCGCATGGCTGCCGTGGCCAAGGTTGAGTGGCCTTTCAAGACGCATCTCAGTGGCTTGCCCGCATGGCTCACCTGGATTTCGGTCCACATCTTCTTTCTCATCGGCTTCCGCAACCGCCTGTCGGTGTTCGCCGCGTGGATCTGGACATACTTCACCTTCACCCGCGGCGCCCGTCTCATCACCGGCGATCAGCGTCTCCCCGGTTGGCAGGACCGGGTAAACGCCGGCCCCGCTGAAGAGGAAACCGCCAAGACTGTCGAAATGAAGTAAAGGGCGCTCACTTCGGCCCCAGCGCAGATACATCAAAATCAGCCGCGCACTTTTTTGCAGAGACTTGTCGCCCATTGGCGCAAAATCATAGAGATAGAGCACTGCCATATTCATGCAGTTCAGAGCCCGAAATGTCCCGGCCGGGGGGGGTACCCACCCCCCTCCCCCTCCCACGGTGCCTATATGGGCCGCATTTTGTCGATTAACATATTTAATATCAACGCTTTGTGGATTTGGCATCGTTACCCATGAGTTACTGGAAAGCCTCGTTTTTAGGTGGAAATCGGCCTTTTTTGCGCTCTCTTTGGGCATTTTAGGGGGCGAGATAGAGCGAAATGCCGCCGTTTTTGCCTTCGTCTTTCGTCAAGCGCCGCAGACATCAGGTCCTGTGCAGTCGAGTAAACTGGATGGAGCATGCTCGATCTGAATTTCGTTCGGGGCAACCTGGAATTAGTCGAAGAGAAACTGCGCCAGCGCGGTGCCGATCCCGCTGCGTTATTGGGCGATTTTCGGGCTCTCGACCGCAGCCGTCGCGATGCCATCACCCAGGCCGAGCAGCTCAAGGCGCTTCGCAATGAGCTGAGCCACCAGGTGGGCGCGCGCAAGAAGGCCGGCCAGGAAGCGGTTGCTCTGATGGAAGAGATCCGCGCCCTCAAGGACCGCCTCGACATCCTCGATAAGACCGCTGCCTCTCTCGACGACCAGATGCACCTGTCTTTGTCCAGCATCCCTAACCTCACTCGTAGTGAGGTACCCACCGGCACATCCGAAGCCGACAACGTCACCGTCAAGACCTGGGGTCACAAACCAACATTCGATTTCGACCCCAAGCCTCACTGGGAGTTGGGCGAGGCCCTCGGCATCCTCGACCTCGATCGCGCCGCCAAGCTCAGTGGAGCGCGCTTTGCCGTCTACATGGGCGCGGGTGCGCGCCTCGAGCGTGCGCTCATCAGCTTCATGCTCGACCTCCATACCACGAAGCACGGATACACTGAGGTCCTGCCCCCCTTCATGGTCAACAGCAAGAGCCTTTACGGCACCGGCCAGTTGCCCAAGTTCGCCGAGGATCTCTTCCGCTGCTCCGACGCTGACGCTGAAGCCGTTGCCCGCGGCGAGTTCAAAGACAACGACCATTGGCTCATTCCTACTGCAGAAGTGCCGGTCACCAATCTCTATCGTGACGAAATCCTCGATGAGTCGCGGCTGCCCATCTGCCTCACCGCTTACACGCCGTGCTTCCGTGCCGAAGCCGGAGCTGCGGGCAAGGACACCCGGGGCATCATTCGCCAACACCAGTTCCAGAAGGTCGAGCTGGTCAAATTCACCCACCCCCAGGAATCGGACGCTGAGCACGAGCGCCTTACCCGCGACGCCGAAGAAGTTCTTGAAACGCTCAACCTTCCCTATCGGCGCGTGCTGCTCTCCACGGGGGATACCGGCTTCTCATCGGCAAAAACATTTGATCTGGAAGTCTGGTTGCCTAGTCAGGGCCTCTATCGCGAGATTTCGTCATGTTCCAACTTCGAGGCCTTTCAGGCGCGGCGGGCCAACATTCGTTACAAGGCCACAAGCCCAGGTGCCAAGGGCAAAAGCGAGTTTGTGCACACGCTCAACGGCAGCGGTCTGGCGGTGGGCCGCACTTGGCTCGCGGTTCTCGAAAACTACCAGCAAGCCGACGGCTCTGTTGTGATTCCCCCACCTCTGCGGGCCTATATGGGCGGTCTGGAAAGGATCATCCGGTGAGGATTTTATGAACAGAATTCTAAAGAGCTATTTCTACTGGACCTATCCCCGCGGCTCCTTCCATTACGACATCATGGTGACGCTGATTTTGCTCTTCATCTTCGTCACGCCGCATCTGTGGAACTTTGGCGACAAGCCCTCCAATGCCGCAGGTCCGCCTCATCCCATCCAGGTTACTGGCGACGGCGGTCATGGTCTCATAGTTACTGTAGCCGCCTCGGATGTGAATGTGCCGCTTTTCGCCACGGACAACGAAGTTCGCAAGGCGCTGCGCGTGGCCATCGAACCGGTAACTGGTGACGCTGTCTCCGTGGTGCGGTGGGAGACAGCCAACGACGCCCAGGGAAATCTCGACTGGAAGATCTGGGCCCACCGCTAATCGAATCAGCGCTTGGCTAGCCGAATTTCGCTTCTAACAGACTTGGAAAACCTATGCTTCTGGAAAGAAAATTGGTCGTTGCGGCGGTCGTCGCTCTTTTGATGTTGCCTACGCGGGCAGCCTTCGCGGCCGACGATCTGCAAAGGGTTCTCCACGAACTCGATGTCGCCGCCGCCACCTTTCACTCCACCACCGCCGAGTTTGAGTTTGATTCCATTCAGACCGATCCTGTGCCCGACAAAGATATCCAGAAAGGCACCGTCTACTACGAGCGCACTGGCAATGCCTTTCAGATGGGCATCCACATTCGCGAAATTAACGGCAAAGTTGCTCCAAAAGTCATTACAGTCTCGCGCGGCGTCTTCAAGCTCTTTGAGAAGCTGATCGATCAAGTTACTACATCCACTAAGGTCACCAAGTACGAGGGATACCTGGAACTAGGTTTTGGCGCCAGTGGCAAAGAGCTTGCCAACAAGTGGAACATTAGATACCTGGGCTCAGAAGTAATTGACGGCGTAAAGACCGACAAGCTGGAACTGGTGGCCAAAGACCCCGACATCCTCAAGATCTTTCCCAAGGTGACCATCTGGGTGGACCCCGAACACGCCGTGAGTTTGAAGCAGGTATTCGACGAGGGCCAGGGCCAGTCGCGCATCTGTCACTACTTCAGCATCAAGGTCAATCAGCCTCTGCCTGCCGACGCCTTCGCCATAAAGACCGACAGCAAGACCCAATTCCTGAACCGGTAATAATGCGGCAACCGGACCTCGTTGTTTCCGGCGTGTCGGCGCCTGTCGCGTGTGGAACCGCTCTAACCAGCGGTCTTTGTGTTCCCGGGCGGCAAAAACCGATGCTGGTGAGATTGGCCACCGCTGCTTGTCTGAATCTCAACAGCAACTGGAATCTCCGCGCTCTCGACCCGTTCCCGTACCTGCTCTAGAAATTTCGTTGCGATTTGATCGTCACAGCGCAGCAGGCGCACTCCCTCGGCCATCCTTCCCATGTAGCGCGGGGCAAGACGGAGCCAGCGACGCTCTGCCCCTGCGGCTGCTCCCGGGACAGGCTGAAGGCAATCGAGAGCGATGGCGTCCAGCTTGGGCAGCCACCGGGCTGGCGCAGCGGTCACTCTCCAACCGACAAGGACCCGGCTATCGTCAGCGTCAAAAGGTTCAACCCGTCTTGCTCCCTGGTTGAGAAAGGCTGTGTCTTCCGCCTGACTCGCGCAGGAGCCAAAGAGATCGGGCAGCACACCCCGCTCCAGCATCTCGCGCTCAACGGCGGCAGGGTCAACGCTCACGCAAACCGCAACTGTTTCGCGCTTGCGAATCTCATTCTTTAGGATCCGCAAAGCCTCGTTGAGCGAGGTCACCAGGAAGTCGACGACGCCACCGTGAATCGCTTGCTTCTGTGCGACTGGGTTGGCGGTTGCGGTCAGCGAAGCAGCACCGGCAATGTTGCCCGCTACTACAAGCACCCGGCCCGCCTCGTCGAGTTCCCTGGCGTAGAGAAGTTTGCCGCCAAGCTGCGGCTCAGGTACGTCGCCAACACCGGGTTCCGCCCCTTCCATCAAACCTGTATAGGAGCTTTCCACCTGGTATACAAAGCTGAGTTCCGCCGCGAAGTTGGGATCGAACACCAAGGGAAGATTCTCTCTGGAGTACATTTTGTTGCGTCAACATCGATGCTCTTAATCTATTGACTGTTCCACCCAGTTATGGCGCCGAACAAAGACAACCAACTCTCCCGGCTTGGCGGCCACCTTGAGTTTGTCAGCAACTTTGGGCTTGGCACATCCGTCGGGAGCCACAAATCCTGCAGTCAGTATGTCTGCAACCCTGTACCAACGCTCGCCGGGCGTATCCCCTTGCTTTGCAGCATCGCAGTTGACGTAAATATCCATAGAGTTGTTATAAGTGGCATGAAGTGAAAAGACCGAAACAGTGTCGGGGACGTTCAATTCTCCCGTTCCATCCTCGTTATGTTTCACCCAATCGATGTGAATCGTTTGCTGGTGATCGATCCGGACCATAAAATTCTCTGGCGAAACAGGACGCCCGGTCTTGCCATCCAACAAACGGATCGTAATAGTTTTCTGAGCTTGCGCATGAATAGAACCGCAAAGAGCGGTTACGCCCAAGAGTACCAGGAACGTTCTATACACTTTTCGAACCATAATTCCCTCGTCTCTACCAGGCAGAGTAAGGCTGACCGTCAGAGCCCATATCCTGCGAACCTGAGTGTACATCGTCAACACCGGGATCGGTTTGATCCAGCGAGTGCAGCGAGTCACTGGTGTCGGTAACCCAGGTATCGCGACTCCGGGTCATCGGGTCTTCGGGAACCGCCTTCAGGTAACCATCCTGAATCAGGTCGTCCAATGACTGTGGGGCCTTCTGCTTATCCATCGTATAGGAATCAATCGCGGCACGCATCACGTGCAAATCTTCTTTGAGCACGGCTTCCCTGGCCGACTTCAGGGCCTGAATGAAACTGGGAATGGCCAGCGTGGCCAGAACGCTGATGATGGCCATCACGACCATCAATTCCAGCAGCGTAAATCCTTCGTCTTGTCTTTTAATTCGGCGCATGGCGCTCTCTACCAGTCAGAGTACTTGGTGCCGTCCATGGCTGTGCCCGTGGACTTGGAGTGCACATCGAACACGCTCTGGCCGCCGTAGGAGTCAGAGGATGGATCGTCCTGCATGGAGCGCAAACCCCATTCGGCTCTGCCGGTCATTGGATCGATGGGTATGCGACGCAGAAACTTCACTTTCTTAGTTTGAACCTCCACTCCGTTCACCAGCGTTTCCAGGTCGGGCGGGTAGTTTTGACTGTCCACCTTGGTCTGAATCGCGCCTTTATCGGCAGCGTCCTTGTAGTGGTCGATGGCGTCGCGCATCTCCCACAAGTCCCGGCGAAGCTCCCGCTCCTTTTGGCGTTTCACTTGGAAGCGCGCGATGGGAACCGCTGCAGAAGCCAGAATTGCCAACAGAGCCACGGTGACAATGAGCTCAACCAGCGTAAGGCCGCGCTCTCCGCCCTTCCGGATTGGCTGCTCTACACTCATCGGCGCCTCAAGCTACTTGACCACAACAGAGACTTGCGCGCCCTGTGCCTGAACCGGCTTCTGGGCGCTGGTCACGGCGCCCGGACGCGTAATGGTGATGGCGCTTTCGCCCGCGGACTTGGCTTGGAAACTCAACACGCAGACCACACCTGCCCCGCTCACTCCGGCGATACCTGGCGGTCGCGAGGCGTTGACGACAATTGCGCCCGGTGGGTCGTCGCGATGCACCAGTGCCACGGCCTGTCCGTCTTGGCCCAGGAAATCTCCTTTGTCCACGTTCACCAGGGACAGCTTGGCAGGGTCGTATTGAATCTGCAATGGAACCGAGGCAATATCTACCGCGCCGGTGACGACCACCGGAATCTGGAACGTGGTGCCCGCGCCCACCGGGCCAGGCAGCGGGTTGAGCGAAAAGCCAAGCCGGGACAGAGGCGGCGGTGGAGTTGGTGTGACATTGGCGGCCGCCACATTCCCATTTGTTGCCGCTGCAGATTTCAGCTGTGCCAGTGCGGCGGGCGCTGCCGCCTCTGCGGTCAGTCCGGGAACTGACCCCACCGTGGGTTGCGCAACAACCGGACGCACCGGAACTGCGGCAGCGGGATTCGGTCCTGTCGTGTCACTGGATTCGCGGCGCAACTCGATCGACGTGCCCACCCCGGTATCGATGGTGCGCAGATTCACCGGTGTCAGTATCGGCGAGCGGACGATATGCGGCACCATCAGAAATACAATCTCGTCATCCTGAATGGTGTGATCCTTTGAACCGAAGAGGTAACGCAGGATGGGGATCGAGCTCAACCCCGGGATGCCGCTCCAGTTCTCCTGAATCTGTTGTTCCTGAATGCCTCCCAGAATGTTGGCCTCGCCCTCGCGAAGGCGGATAACCTGTTCAGCGACACGCTGGCTGAGAATCGGCTCTGTAACCCCGCTGATGGTCACCGAGCCGCTCTGTGCGGTCACCTCGATCTTGATCTTCAGCGTTACGTCGTTGTCGAAGTGAACGGTCGGAGTGACCTCAATGTTCACGCCAACGTCCTGGTACTGGAACTGGGTGTTCACCAGCGAACTCACCAGCGCAGTCGCCGCGCCGGTCTGGTAGGAACCGGTGGCAATGGGAATCCGCGAGCCGATCTTCATCGAGGCCTTCTGCTGGTCAGTGGCCCGGATACGCGGATTTTGCAGAATCTTGGTACTCGAGTCGCTTAGCAGCAGGTTGGCGGTTGCCGAACCCACCGACACTGCAAAATTCGATGCCTTCAAGTGCGAGAGATCATAGAGCGTAGGACTGGTCGTTGTACTCGTGCTTGTGGTCGTCGTCGAAGAGGAAGAGGAGGAGGAAGAGCTGCTGGTCGGAGGCTGCAGCGTAACGCCGATGCTGCTGGGCCAGCTAAGTCCTAGATTCCGCTCCCAGTTCTTGCTCACTTCCAGTATCGCGATATCCACCACGACTTCAGGCCGCGCTTTATCCAGATCGTTGATCAGCTTCTGCGCCAGCAGCAGTTCGTCGGGCGTCCCCCGCACCACGATGGCATTTTGGCTGGCCACGCCGTATGCCTTTACGTTTGTGAGCACGTTGCGCACCGCGGTTTGCACATCGGTCAAATCGTTTTGCTGCCAGGCGTTGGTCAGATAGAAGGTCTGCACAGCTTGCTCATCAAGCGCCGCGCGCTTGGTGCGGGAGTCCTGCGCAACGAAGATCGTATTCGAGGTGACCGGCCGCCAGAAAGTCGCCGACATGGTGCCCACAATGTGCAGTGCATCCATCAGGGACACGTTGTTAAGGTCTACCTGGATGCGTTTCGAGATGTAGTCCGGGTCAAACAGCACGTTGATTCCGGCGGCCTCGCCAATGGCCTGGTACACCACCTTAGCATCCTGACCCATGTGCAAAGTGAGCGGCTCTTTGGATACCGACTTGAGCTGTGGCGGCGCACCCATGGAGTCAATTTCTTCCTGCGTGCCGGGCGCTTCAATCAGGTTAGGCGCAATGGCCTGCGTCTGTTCCCCTTGCCGCGCACGGACTTTGGCAATCTCCTGCTGCGCGGCCTCGTTCCCCGGGTCGATTTCCGCGGCCCGCAGAAGCTCCACCAGGGCTCCCTGCGTATCGCCGGCATCCAGCAACTTCCGCCCCTTGCTTACATGCAGCGCTGAAGCGGAGAGCCGCACGCGGTAAAGCGCGGTCCTGAAGCGGAGATCCCTGGGGGCCATGTTATTGGCCTTTTGGTAGAGCTCGTAGGCAGCGTCGTAGTCTTCCCGCGCTTCGGCAGTCTGTCCGTGCTTGTACACGGTGTTCGCCGATTCCGCCCGCGCAAGAACGCAGCCCAGGCCCAGAACAGCAAGAACAGCGAGACTAGCAATCCAGCAGGTAATCCGGGTCGCAGTCGGGGGGACGGCGCGGTGCTTCATCTTGCTCCCAGGCGTCCACTCCGGCACACATCGCTCTCCGGACTCAATAGGGCTGCCTTGGCCGCCCTGGACGCATCTCCTATTGGTGGCTATTCCCATCCAACGATGCCTCATTTTAGCAAAGCCTCGCGTTGGTCAAAGAGAAAGCAGCCACGATGCTACCATGAAGATTCAAGGAAACTTCCCTATGGCTCGCCAAACCAGTCACGTGATCAACCAGGCGGACCGCCCCGGACCGCAGAAGCCGGCCCGGCCCCGCAACCCCGTGGCAGCGGGCGAACGCGATGCTGCGCAGAACCGCGCCGCCAGCCATAATTACTTCCTTTTGGAGAAGTTTGAGGCCGGCGTGGCCCTGCGCGGAACCGAGGTCAAATCGATCCGCGAGGGCAACGCCAATCTCAAAGATTCCTATGGCCTCATCAAGGACGGCGAGGCGTTTCTGCTTAACGTGCATATTGGGCCTTATTCGCATGGAAACATGGCCAACCACGATGCCCTGCGGACGCGCAAACTGCTGCTACATCGGGACGAGGTTCGCAAACTACAGTCCAAGACGCAGATCAAGGGTCATACGCTCATCCCGACCCGGCTTTACTTCCGCAACGGGCATGTCAAATGTGAATTGGCCATTGCCAAGGGCAAGCAGGACTGGGACAAGCGTGAAACCGAACGCCGCCGCGAAGCCGACCGCGAGGCTCGCGCTGCCGTCAACGCCAGCAAGCATCGCATGGGACGTTAGGGTCCGTTCACACCGCCACGACGGCTGCTCTCTCCTGTTCGGGGCTACGAACCTACCGGATCACTTCAATGTCGATCCCCAGGTCAAGATTCTTCCAGGTGCGATCGGTGGTGTAGACGCGTGCTTTGCGCTGCATCGCAAGAGCCATGCAGGCGCGCTCGCCCAGGCAAAGGCCGGGCGCCTTGCCAGTCGTTACCAGGCCCCCTGCAATGCGCGCCTGCTCCTCGTCAAACGGAACCGACTCGCACTGGACTTCAGCGATGTGCCACCACGCAGCCTCCTCCTCCATACCGGCGGAAACCAGCTTGGCCTGGACCTCGGCTTGATTCACTGTGCTGATTACGGCGCTTGGCAGACAGGCCGCCACCGTGTCCGCGCCTGTCTCACCGCGAAGTAGGGCCATCAGGGCGGAGCCGTCGAGGACTGAAGCCTTATCCAAGCCACTCCTCCATCTCACGCTGAGCCTCGTCGTCTCGTTCCGCAATCAGTTCGTCGGATAGAACGCGGTCCGGCGGAATGAACTTCCGCAGGCTCTGCTGCACACGGTGAATCCGCGCCTGCTGGGACTCGATCTTCAGCACGCCCTCTTCGACACTCAAAAGCAGGGTATCGCCGGGCTTCAGTCCCAATTCCTGTCGGATGTCCGCGGGAATCACGATCCGACCATTGTCATTAAGACGCGTTTTGTCATGTTTCAATATAATGTCACGTTTCATGGCGTTTATGTGTCATATTTTATGTCATATTATTCGATAATGTCAATTATAATATTCATGACACCCCCCCCCAATCTCCAGTCGGACCTTCCCCGGGCGCTGCTGCCAAGCTCTTTGACAGGCGCTCAGAGCGTCCTATGCGACTCCCTGGTCGCTCGTTCCGGCAAAGACAGTTGCCACAAACTCCTCATTCGATGACAGAATAGGAGCCATGCGGACTCAACTGTCTTTTACTCCCCTCGCCCAAATTGAGACTGAATTGCTGGCTGTGCTGGCCACTGATACGCAGACCGCCAAGGGCTCCGACGCCAAACCGGAGCCCGCGCTCTTGACAGCCGATGAAGCGGTCAAAACTGCCGCAGCCGCCGTGCTTGCCAGCGGCGAATACAAGGCCGGCGACAATGAGACGCTTCTGCTGCATGCCCCGGCCGGAATTGTGGCCAAGCGGTTGTTGATCGTCGGCCTCGGCAAGCAGGCCAAGCTCTCCGTGCACCGCGTGCGCAACGCCGCCGGAACCGCCGTCCGCTTTACCAAGCCGCGCGGAATTCGTGAGTTGGTTCTCGCATTGCCCGAGTCGGACCTTCTCCCCGCCGACTTCTGCGCCCGTGCCATGGCCGAAGGAGCCGTTGTAGGCGACTTCGATCCCGACATTTACCGCAGCGACCGCAAGGATCAGAGCGTGCAGTCTTTCACCGTGGCCGCCTCTCCCGGCTCCAGCATCGCCACTCTTGAAGCCGCCGTCGCCGAGGGCGTCGTAATTGGCGAGAGCCAGAACTTCACACGCTCGCTGGTCAACGAGCCCGGCAACAAGCTCACCCCCACAGTTCTTGGCCAGCGCGCCAGCCAAATGGCCCATGAAGTAGGTCTCACTTCAGCCGTCCATTCAACTGAGAAGCTGCACGAACTGAAGATGGGCGCGTTCTGGAGCGTCTCGCAGGGTTCCGAGCAACCACCGGCATTGATAGTCCTGCGCTACGATCCCGAGGGCGTGACCGAGGGCCCGGTACTCGGCCTGGTCGGCAAAGGCATCACATTCGACACCGGCGGCATATCCATCAAGCCCTCCGACGGCATGGAGAAGATGAAGTACGACATGGCCGGTGGTGCGGCGATGATCGGCGCCATGCGCGCCATTGCCCTGCTCAGGCCCAATGTGCGCGTGCTGTGCGTCGTCTGCGCGGCCGAAAACATGCCTGACGGTAAAGCGCAGAAACCCGGCGACGTGCAGACGTCCATGTCCGGCAAGACCATCGAGATCATCAACACCGACGCCGAGGGCCGACTGGTGCTGGCTGACGGCCTCAGCTTTGCCAGACAGCTGGGCGCTACCCACCTGATTGATGCGGCCACCCTGACCGGCGCCTGCGTCGTGGCCCTGGGCATGATCAACGGCGGTGCATTCTCGAACGACGACACCACCTACACGAAATTTGAGGCTGCCCTGGCGACTTCCGGTGAAAAGTTCTGGCGGCTACCCTTGGGCGAGGAGTATGCAGAGTTGATCAAGAGCGATATCGGCGACATTAAGAATACGGGCGGCCGATGGGGTGGCGCCATCACCGCGGCAGAGTTCCTTCGGGTCTTCGCGGAAGACACACCATGGATCCACCTCGACATCGCCGGATTGGCCTGGGTGGAGGACTCGAAGCCGTATATCGCCAAAGGCCCCAGCGGCGTGGCCGTGCGCTCGATTCTGGAGTGGGTACGAAGCTACTGAGAAATAGCTATCAACTTCTAGCCGAGGCCCTTACGCTCGATGGGAGTTCTAACGCACCCAGTGCGAGGCTCAATCTGAAACCCGGATGCAAAGAGCCAGAGGCTGTCTTACATTGCTTCCGGGCTTTCGATGCCCAGCCAGCTCAGGACGACAATCAACTCCCGTAGCGCGACCGCGGCCGTAGCCAGCAAAAATATCTTCCGCGCCGGATCCTCTTCAGTGAGGATGTGATGCTTGTGATAGAAGTTATTGAATTCCTGCGCCAACTGAAAACCATGTTTGGCCAGGTACGCCGGCTCGGATGTCGAGATGCACTGTTCCAGCACCAGCGAACGCCGCCCGGCGCGCAACCACAGCGCCCAGATGTCTTCGTTGGCTTCCCCTTCCAGATAGGCAGCGGGATCAATGCTGGCAAACTCGTCGAGCACAACGTCAGGTGTGGTTTCAGCCTTACGGAATATATTGCGTGCACGCACCACGGCGTATTGAATGTACGGACCGGTCTCGCCTTCAAAGCTGAGCGCATCTTTAAAGTCGAAAGCAATTACGGAATTGCGTGTGAACTTGAGCATGAAGTAGCGCAGCGCTCCGATGGCAATCTGCTCCGCAATGCGCTGCCGCTCGACGTCGTCGCGGCCAGTCTGACGCGCGTCGACTTCGGCCCGTGTTGCAACAATGAGTTTGTCGATCAGGTCATCTGCCTTGACACCGAAGCCCTTTCGCCCGCTGACCTCGATGTAAGGACGAGCCAGATCCTCATCTGACACGTCGTAGCCCAGTTCGACAGCGCAGCGCGGTGTCAGCGCGACCATCTCGTAGCTGAAGTGCGTGTAGTGGTCGGCCTGCGCTGTGTAGCCCATGCCGCGCAAGGCTTGAATGACATTGGCCTGCGGGTCGCTCTGGCGTGCATCAATGACGTTGTAGATGGCCTCCGCTCCGCCGAAATGCGGATGGGGTTCGTCGCCATGTTCGGCTGAGATCCAGCACTCATGGCTCGGATAAGTGAAGAACGGCTTGTATCCGAAATCGCGGCCGAGCAAGCCAAACTTCCACAAGTGATAGGCAATGTCCTTGCCCACATACGTCACGGTGCCGTTCGAGCGCACGATAACCTTTGCGTCCTCGTCGGTGCTCTTCGGGCCGTCATCCTCATGGATGGGCTGCGTCGCTGTAGCGGGTCGCGTCATAACCCAGCAACCCTTGTTTTTGCCTTCGTTTTCAAAGTAGAGAACACCAGTCTTCTTCAATTGCTCAAAGGCCAGCGCCCAGAAATTCAAGTGCAGAATTTCGCTTTCGCGGGGCAGAAAATCGTATTCGATGTCCAGCCGCAGCATGGTTTCAAGATGCCGCCGCAAAACCGAAGTCGAGATGAGTTCGGCCACTTCCGCAGTCTCATTGCAACCGCGCTCGATCTCGTGCATCTTCGCATAGCGAAAGCGCTTCCGCGCTTCATTCTCCTCAGCGCTGCCGCTGGTGTACCACTGCGATGTGCGCGCGTAAAGATCCCAGCAGTAGTAATCAATCCTTACGCCGTTGCTCTCAAGCTCTCCCAGTAACAGCCGGATGTCCGCGAGCGATTTCCCTTCCAGGTGCAGAAAGCCCACCACGACATCGGCCACCTGTACGCCGGTGTTGTCGATGTAGTTTTGCACGTCCACCTTGTACCCGGCGGCCCGCAGCAGGCGCACAAACGTGTCGCCCAGAATTGCATTGCGCAAATGACCGATGTGCGCGGCCTTGTTGGGATTGATGCTGGAGTGCTCGACCAGTGCATGACCCTTGGTCTGCTTCGCCGATCCCCGCTCAGACGGCGATCCGCCTTCGGAGTCGGCGGCCACCCGTACACCGGCAGCCCGATCCAGCCGCGCATTGATATAACCTGCGCCTGCCACTTCAAAGGAGGAAAAACCATCGAGGTGGCCTAACGCAGCCACTATCTCCTGCGCAATGATTTTGGGCGCCTTACGCAGCTTGCGCGCCAGCTCGAATGCTATCGGCGTCGCTAGCTCACCGAAGCGCAAGTCTGGCGGAATCTCAAGTGGGATCGTTTCGACTTGAAGATCGTATTTTGTTTGCAGAACCGCGCGAAGCTGTTCCGCGAGCCTCTTCTGTAATTCCAGATACACGTCGATAGGCCTCAAATATCCTTGATTTTCAAGGGCGATTCTAACAGAGTGCCGCTTACGCCGTGGTTTGACGCACCCCGCGCGGGCCCCTAAGATTGAAAGGTAGATTGCCTCAGCATTCCCGCCTGTCACCAAGGGAGAATAGAAAGCAACGCCCCACCAATGACCAAGCCCGTTTCCAGTTCAGCCCGCTTTTATCTCACCACGCCTATCTATTACGTGAATGCGCGGCCGCACCTCGGCCACGCCTACTCGACTATCGTGTGCGACGCCATTGCACGGCGCAAACGGGCACAGGGCATTGAAACCTGGTTCCTGACCGGCACCGACGAACATGGGCAGAAAATCGAGCGTTCCGCCGCGTTGGCAGGGCGCACGCCACAGGAATTTGCCACTGCACTCGCACAGGAGTTTCGTGGGCTGTGGGATCGGCTGGGACTCAGCTATGACGACTTCATCCGCACCACCGAGGACCGCCATAAACGCGGTGTGCAGCACCTTTTCGCGACGCTGCGCGATCGTGGCTACATTTACAAAGGCTCATATACTGGCCAATACTGCGTATCTGACGAGACGTACGTGGACGGCCCTCCCGGCACTCCCTGCCCCGACTGTGGGCGCGTCACGGAGACGGTAAGCGAGGAAAACTACTTCTTCAAGCTCTCCGCGTTCGAGCGTAAGCTGCTGGAGTTCTACGAGGCTAATCCTGACTTTATGGGCCCTGAGTCGACGCGGCGCGAGGTGATTTCATTTGTGCGCGGCGGACTCAAGGACCTGTCAGTGAGCCGCACCAGTTTCTCATGGGGCATTCCGGTGCCCGGCGATGAAAAGCACGTGATCTATGTATGGCTCGACGCGCTGGCCAACTACATCACCGCACTGGGCTACGGATCTGACGATCCGGTCGACCAGGCGCGATTTGCAAAGTTCTGGCCCGCCGACATGCACCTTATCGGCAAGGAAATCAGCCGTTTTCATTGCGTCTACTGGCCGGCATTCTTGATGGCTGCGGGAATTTCTTTACCCCGCTCAATCAAAGCTAATGGCTGGCTGCTCTTCGACCAGGGCAAGATGTCCAAGTCGCGCGGAAACATTGTGCGGGCCGAGACGGTGGACGAGGTCCTGGGTGCTGATGCCCTCCGCTACTTCCTGCTGCGTGAGATTCCCTTCGGCCAGGATGGCAACTTCAGTTTTGACGCGCTGGTACAGCGCTACAACGGCGACCTTGCCAATGGTTACGGCAACCTGGTGAGCCGCGTAGTCAATATGGTGCACAAATACTTCGGTGGAGTTTTGCCGGAGGCTGGTGCAGAGACGGCGGCAGAGATTGGCTTGCGCGAAAGTGCGGAGCGTGCGATTGCCGAGTTCGGTCCAGCTTTCGCCGAGCTGGACTTCTCCGACGCGCTCAAAGGCTTGTGGATTCTGGTTGCCGAAACGGACGGCTACCTCACTGCCAATGCACCTTGGAAGCGTCCCCCGGACCGCTCCGACATGGACCACGCACAGCTACAGGCGCGGGTGCTGGCTACCTCGGCTGAGTGCATTCGCATCATCACTGCGCTTGTCTATCCGATCCTGCCTGAATCCGCAGCCAAGGTTTGGAAGCAGTTGGGCCTAGGCGAGATTCAGGACGCGGTAAAACAGGCATTTTTGACTCATCTCGCATGGGGCGGATTGAAGGCCGGCACAAAACTCGGAGAGCCCGCGCCGCTCTTCCCCCGCAAGGAAAAGGACTCAATCGAACGCATGCAGAATCTTGAAGACAAGAACAATTCCAGTGCGGTTGCTGCCGCATCAGTTGGCGGAGCTAACGCGGAGCCTGTGGCACCACCGCAAGCGATTGCCGTGGCAGTGGAGATGGTTGAAAACAAGGCACTCGCATCGCCGGCGAAGACTACGGCCCCACCCCTACTTACACCGGCCTCGATTCCGGCTGCAGTTCCAGTTGCGGAGCAGCGTTTGCCCGCACCACAGGTGACTCCCGAGCCGCAGTTGGCCGAACGGCAGGTCATTAGCATTGATGACTTCAGCAAAGTGGAACTACGCGTTGCGCAGATTCTGGTGGCCGAGCGGATTCCCAAGGCTGACAAATTGCTGCGTCTGGAAGTTGATCTGGGCTATGAAAAGCGACAGATTTTAGCTGGAATCGCACAGTACTACGAGCCGGAGAAGCTGATTGGGCGAAAGATTGTGATTGTAGCTAACCTGGCTCCTCGCAAAATGCGCGGCCTGGAGTCGAACGGCATGTTGCTGGCGGCGTCCTTGCCTGACGGCGCGCCTGTGCTGGCCGGCTTCCTCGAAGAGGTCCCGTTGGGCGCACGGTTGAAATAGAAATAGCTCGTCGACATCGCTGCGCGGCAGACCGCTGGAACTTGCAGTGATCTCGCAATCAGCCTCCCGGAGGCCTTCTTTGCTGATCGATTCACATGCGCACCTCGACAGTGAGCGCTACGCGGACGACCGCGAGGCGATGCTGAGCCGCGCTAAGGAGGCAGGGGTGGGCGCAGTGTTGTCCATCGGCATCGGCGAGGGTCCGGCGCAGATGCACCAGGCCCTGGACATCTGCCGCCATTTCAACGGGAAGAAGGGCCTGCCCCGCCTCTACGCGAGCGCCGGCATCTATCCGCACACCACGCCTGAAGTCGACGATGCGGCACTGGGAAAGCTGGACAGCCTGTTGGCTGAGCAGGAGGTCATCGCATGCGGCGAGATCGGCCTGGACTACTATCACGAGGGCGCGCCTCATGGGGTGCAGCGCGAAGGACTTATTCGCCAACTGGAAATTGCCGCGGCGCGCAAGCGTCCGATCCTGATCCACTGCCGGCCGAAGGATGGAACTACAGATGCGTGGGACGATATTTTCCCGATTTTGGAGGAGCGCTGGAAAAGCACGGGACTGGGTGGCGTGATGCACTGCTTCGGCGGCGGGTGGGAACAGGCCAAGCGCTCAATGGATCTGGGGTTTCTGATCTCATTTGCCGGAAACCTAACTTATCCAAAGGCACAAGCGTTGCGGGACGTTGCAGCCCGCATGCCTTTGGATGGGGTTCTGGTGGAGACCGATGCCCCCTGGTTGGCCCCTGCACCCGATCGAGGCAAACGCAATGAACCGGCCTGGGTGACCCGCACGGCTCAAACCCTGGCCGGTTTGCTGGGAGTCGATGAGACGGAGATCGCCTCCTCGACCACGAAAAACTTCTCACGTCTGTTTCGCATTCCGCCTGACGTGGGAAACTGATAGAGTTGCACCGGCAGCTAAAATTGGCAGATTGACAGGAGACCGCTTCCAGAGCTTTCAAGAATTGGGCAATCCAGGGTGGCTCAAGCCAGGCCTGCGTGACCCGAAGGAAGCGACGATCGGGCACACTGATCGAGTAGAACACGTATTCTGTTTGAAAGCTCAGATTGAGGAAAGAAAGCCATGGCCCAGGAGAATTCCTTCGACATCGTCAGCAAAGTGGACATCCAGGAAGTGCGCAACGCCATCGATCAGGCGCTGAAGGAGATTCGCCAGCGTTTTGACCTGAAGGATACCCACTCGGAGATCAACCTGGAAGGCAGCGACAGCATTCAACTGGCGTCGGCCAATGAGTACAAACTAGAGGCGATCAAAGAGATTCTGGGACAAAAGATGGTCAAGCGCGGTGTCTCACTCAAGAACCTGACCTACGGCAAGATTGAACAGGCAGCGGGGCAAAGTGTGCGGCAGAAAATCAGCCTGCAGCAGGGCGTGCCCACTGAGAAGGCCAAAGAGATTGTGCGCCTGGTGAAGGACTCGAAAAAGAAGGTGCAGGCCAGCATACAAGGCGATACTGTGAGGATATCTGGCAAAGACCGAGACGACCTGCAGACCATCATTGCCTTGTTGCGTGGAAAAGATATGGGCATCGATTTGCAGTTTACGAATTACCGAACGAACTAAAAGGCTGCCTGGCGGGCGCCTCCGCACCCAATTTGGAACGGGGGAACGGAACCGTACGGGCATGGAAAGCGCGAGAAGCAAAAAAACATTGAGTACCTTGGCGATAACGACGGCAAAGGAAGTTTTCGAGTTGCTGCGGGAAGATCTCGTAGCAATCGAGCAGGAGTTGGGCCGCGACGCCGCCTCCAGCGTAAGCACCATTACGGAAATAGCCGAATACCTGCGTGAGGGGGGTGGGAAGCGCATTCGCCCTTCACTGCTTCTGCTCGCAGCGCACCAGCTCGACTATTTCGGACCGGGCGCGATTCGACTAGGCGCCGTGGTGGAGATGGTGCATACCGCGACACTGGTTCATGACGACATCATCGATGGCGCCGATACGCGCCGGGGACGTCCTTCACCGAACACCACATGGGGCAACGAGAAGTGTGTACTGGCCGGCGACTGGCTCTACATGCAGGCCTTCAAAGTGGCGCTGGAGGAGAAAAACCTCCGCGTGCTGGATCTTCTGATCGGCCTGACCCAGCAGATGGTCGAGGGCGAACTCCTGCAGATACAAAAGCTTGGCAAAGCGATTTCAGAGGCTGAGTACTACGACCTGATCTATCGTAAGACTGCCTGCCTGTTTGCAGTTTCCATGCGTCTGGGCGCTGTTCTGGCCGGGGCCACGGAGGCTCAGGAAGCGGGCCTGGCCGCGTATGGGCGGGCGGTTGGACTGGCTTTCCAGATCGTGGACGACGTGCTGGACCTGACGGCCACAGAGGAAGTTCTGGGGAAGCCCGTGGCCAGCGACCTGCGTGAGGGCAAAGCCACGCTGGCCGTGATTCATTCCGTAGACCACGGAACCGCACGGGACCGGCAAGCCATCCAGCGAGTCCTGGACGACCGCAGTTTTGAGAACGTGAGCCGGGAGCAGATCAGGGAGATCCTGGTCCGCAACGGATCCGTTGAATACGCCATGGCCGCCGCCGATCGCTACGCCGAGCAATCCCGCCAAGCCTTGGCCGTCCAACCCAATTCGGACTTCAAGCGCGCGCTGCTGTGGGTACCGGACTTCGTGGTGGCGCGGGACAAGTAAGATTCGCCGATTGGACTTATAGCTATAGCTCCTGGGCATTGAAGAGCGGCCGAAGCGCCGGGTCGCGTCGAGTTGGGAAGTGCGTCTTTCCTCCGTGGCGCTGCCCAAGAACGCCTCACGTTCTTGTCGAAATAGCCAAAACCAGCCTCAAAAGCCACGAAAAGGGGCATTTTTCGAGGGTTTCTGTTTACCACTAAGATAATGGGGTGACCGCCAGGCACATCCGTCATATTGTTGATTAAAGATAACTTATCTCTTATACCGGGCCGACCATGCCCCCGGGAATCGGCCATTTCAGGGGGGAGGGGGTGGGGGGGTGCCGGTATGGGGTACAGACCGGGGGGATATCGTACGTTTTAGACCGGGCGCATGTCCGACAGATGGAATTGGATCGATAACCTGGAGGTTCGCCATACTTCGATTGTGCGCTTGAGGAGCCTAATTTTCGGCAAAGGCAAGCGCTCCGGCACCTGCGGGGGATAAGGCCCGGGCCTAAAGGCCCGGAATTGAAGGCGTCTTGTTTAGGGGCCCAAAGGCCCCTGCTCCCTCCGATTCTGCCGCGGGGCGGGGGTGATTGTGACTTCAGCGGCCCGAGGGCCCCGGGGTTCCCCCGATTCTGCCGCGGGGCATCGAGCGAGGGCTTGCCGGTTTTGGTCCGGTTTCAAGACTGGGCACCAGCGGGTCGGACTTGAGCGGTAGAATGCAGTGCAACATGAATGAGCGCATAGAAAAGATACGCCAGCTTCTGAGCGAACTGGAGGCTGAGACGGAAGTTGCGGCGCCGGGTGGAGACCGTGGCTTCTCCGCCCTGGAACTGCCGCTGATCATCCAGGAGATCGTGGACGATCTGCAGCCCATTCTGACGCCCTACGATGCGGCTTTCTACTGGTTTCTTTTCCGGCACTCGATCGCCAAGGACGGGAATCCCCTGCTACGGGTGAGCAACCGAGGGTTGCAGAGAGCGGTGGTGCGGTCGTCCTACTCGCATGCCGCCGAGAACACGATCTCGCTGGGAAAGGTGCAGGACACGCTGCGGGCATTGGAGAGCATAGGCGCGATTCGGAAAGAGGGCGAACCGAACCGGCAGGGAACGTTGTATCGGGTCCTGATCCCGGACGAGATTCAGGCATGCCGGGAGTTCCGTTCGGAACGGATGGCGCAGGAGCCGCAACTGGCATTCCCCGCGACCAATGCCGATTGCTACAACGTGCAGGAGAACCGCATGCGTGTGTTTGAGCGGGATGGGTATATCTGCCGCTCGTGCCAGAAGCAGTTAACCCGCTTTACAGCGACGCTGGATCACGTGAAGGGGATTGCGGAAGGTGGAGACAACAGCCTGGAGAACCTGATCACGGTCTGCCTGGAGTGCAATTCCCGGAAGAATGAGTGAACTGCTGGTTTCAACGTTATGTCGCCAGCCGATACAACATAATGCCACCACTTCTCGACGGGGTTGCGCGGCGGCCTGTCAAGATTGGCGGTACGCTGGAATTTCGCCATCCGGCTGTTTACGGGTTGCCGACTGACGAGATGGCGGACACTCGGCCACGATGAAATACTCTGCCGGATCAAAGGCCAATCGAGATCAGGAGACCAGCTTGAATCCAAGCAGCCGCCGCGAGGCATTGTCATCGAAGGTTAGAGTCGCGGAACAGCCCCTCCACAGGCCAAGGGCGCCAATCAACCCGTCTTCGAACTCGCCGCTTCCTCTGAGCGCAACTACGGCCTGATAGACCTCCTGCTCGTTCTGCACCTCAAGGGTGTCGGCCGCTAAAATCATCTCTATTTCATCCGCGATTTCACGCCGTGTGCGCTTGTAAATGCTCTTGCGAACCCAGACGATTTCGAGAATGACGACGAGGCTGACAAAGCCAGGCTCCTCTTCGGTCAATCGCTGAATGACTCGCGTCGCCTTTGGGGATTGCACGGGGTCGTCTTGAGTTAAATAACGCAAAAGAAGATTTGTATCCAGAGCAATCATTTCCTGCGCCTGAATCTCTCCGTGGCGCCGGCCTCGATACCCGCGTCGATGTCGTCGAGCGATACAGGCTTGGCAGGCTTCGGAACGACTCCTTTGAGCCGCGAAGTCGGGATCTTCGGCAGAATGATCACGCCGTCGGGATGGAAAAAGAACTTAAACCGGTCTCCCGGCTTCAGGCTCAAACGCTCCCGAACAGCTTTCGGTATCGTAGCTTGCCCCTTGCTGCTGAGTGTGGCTTCCAAAGTTACACCTCGTCTTTACATTATAGCAAAAGTAAAGAATCTTTGTTTGAGCAGGAACTGGCAAGATCGCGGGTTCTGCTGTACCGGGCAGCGGCATAAGAGTGTATTGACTAAGGCATTTCTCCTTCAGGTATAGCCCTTGGATCTACGTGCGGGGTTGCGTTTTCCTGCGGAAAACGCAACTTGAGAGGCGTGCTTTCGGTGTACAGCAGGCGGAGAAATGCTATTGCGGCATAACAATGTATCAGGTGGCGGAATCGAGTGTAATCAGCATGAACTTCTGCATGAGTTCTCTCAACCCACTTGAGAGAGGACGCCGCGTTTACTTTTCCGCCATCAGCGCCCGCAACGCCTCGGCATAATGTGCGGGCAAGGGCTTCTTGTTCAACTGGTCGTCGCAAACCACGTGCACCGTCTCGCCTTCGGCCAGGAGGAGCTTACGCTCTTCCCCCTTTTGGGACGCTTTTCGCCATATCTTATAAGCGAACTTGAGCACCGAACCGCGCAGCAGGGCGGGACGCGTCTCGATCAGGATTTCATCGTCGTAGCGGGCGGGGGCGCGATAGCGGCAACTGGCCTCGACCACGGGAAGAATGCACTCGTGCTCGGTTTCCAACTGGCTATAGGCAAGGCCGAGCGAGCGCAACAGTTCAACGCGGCCAATCTCGAACCAGACCAGGTAGTTGGCATAGTAGACGATACCCATCTGGTCGGTTTCAGCGTAGCGCACCCTCACCTGGGTGGACACGGACATTCGCTTCGCTCCTATCAGTGAACAGTGAACAGTGGACAGTGAACAGTGGACAGTGAACAGTGAACAGTGGACAGTGAACAGTGGACAGTGAAAAGTGGTCAGTGTTGGGTGGTCTTTAGGGATTTGAGCAGAACAAAGAGCATCTTTCCTACTTCATGGGACAAAGCCTCGGCTTCATTGATCAGCTTGATGTCTCCGAACCTAAGCGCACGGGCGATTTCCAGCTGGGTTTGCAACTCGCAATTTGAACCTCTTGCTACGCCAAGAAACTGGCGGAATTCGCCAGTATTCAGCCTTCCCTGCCCTTCCGCAATGTTGCTGGGTATCGAAACCGCTGAACGTCTGATCTGACTAATCAGCCCGTACAGTTCCTCAGGCGGGAAGTTCTGTGTCATCCGATAGACCGCAACCGTCAATTGCATTGACCTTTGCCAAACCTGCAGGTCACGAAACGATTGCACCGCCGAGTTCGTGCTGGCTCCGTCCACTGATCCCTGCACACTGTTCCCTGGCTTACGGCTTGAGGTGGGTGAAGATCGGCAGTTTGGTTACGTCGTTGAAGATGACGAAAACGAAAAACGCGACCAAGGCCACAAATGCAGCCTGGTAGATGCGCTCCTTGACGTTGATGTTGATGTCGTGGCGCAACACACTCTCAATGAGGAGCAGGAAGATCATTCCGCCATCGAGGATGGGGAATGGCAGCAGGTTCAGAATGCCCAGGTTGAGGCTGATCTCGGCGGCCAAATCGAACTTGGGCTCCCATCCCTTCATCTCCGCCCTATCACCGGCTATGCGGGCAATTCCAATTGGACCGGAAAGCTGCGAGGCGGGGACTCTGCGGGTGGCAATCCGCTCAAGCATCTGGAGAATGAGGGTGGAACCTTCTGCGCAGAACTGCCCCGACTTGGCCAGCGCGCGCGGGAGCGGCAAGGGAGAGTTGTGGAGAGGAATGGGAACCGCGGTAAACCCGAGCTTCCAGCCGGCATCGAGCTTGGTGGGATGGGCCACGAGGGGAGGGAGTGCGACACCGTTGCGTACGACTACCAGCGAAATCGGCTTGCCCTGCCCAGCCTGCATGTAAGCCAGCAACGAGCTGACAGAGTGCAGAGCGTGCCCATCGACGGACTGGATGAAGTCGCCGTCCCGCAAGCCAGCCTGGGCCGCCGGCATTCCGGGCGACACCGACTTGATACCGATGGAGCCGGGCGTGTATTGGGGCAGCATGCCGGCCAGATCAACCTCGCTCAATTCCGCGGGAATGTGGATGGCAAGTTGCAGCGTCTGTCCGGCGCGATCGACGGTGATGGGAACTGTCTGGTTGGGGTCGAGCGCCATGCGCGAAACGACCGCATCCCAAGTTGGATTGTCTTCGGTCTCGAAGTGGCGGATCACGTCGCCGGGAGTGAGGCCGGCCTGCGCCGCCGCGGAACCGGGCACCACCCATTCGATGGTGGTAGTCGTCACGTCATAAGCGGGAACTTCGTTGATCCAGCCGAAGTAAAAGACCATGACCGCGAAGGCGAGGATAAGGTTGGCAACAGGCCCGGCCAGGCCAATCAGCATGCGCTGCCAGCGGGGATGCGAGGTGAGCGCGCCCGGATCTTCCTTCAGCGCTTCTATCCCCGCTTTGCCCGCGCTCTCCAGTGACAGGTTCTCGCCGGTCAGCGTCTCGCCAGTCATCTTGACGTAGCCGCCAAGAAGGGTGGCCGAAACACAGTAGTCGGTTTCGCCAATCTTGATGCCAAAGAGACGGGGCGGAAAACCGAGAGAAAACTGCTCGACGCGGACACCACAGAGCTTGGCCACCGCAAAGTGACCAAACTCATGGACGATCACCATGACCCCGATGAGGACAATAAAGGCGGCGACGGAAACTAGAAACTCATGCATAAATGAAAAATCTGATCCTTTGTGGATATGCCCCAGGGGACGGAGCTGCGACCGCTCAGGCCACTAACGCACCAGCCATTCGACGCGCTTCCCTGTCCGCGGAGAGCACGTCCGCGATGGTGACCGGGTGCGCCTCCGGCGTCGATGCCAGTACCTGTTCAATTGTACGCGGGATTGCGGTGAAAGGAATGCGTCTTTGAAGGAAGGCTTCGACGGCTACCTCGTCGGCCGCGTTGAGCGCGATGCAGTGGGCACCGCCCTTTTCAGCCGCCTGATAGGCCAAGGTCAGGCACGGGAATCGCTCGAAGTCGGGGGGCTCGAACTCCAGGTGGCGGAGGGCGGCCAAGTCAAAGGTAAGGGTGGAGGCCGGACGCTCAGGGTAGGCCAGGGCGTAGAGGATGGGAAGGCGCATGTCGGTTACGGAAATCTGCGCCAGGATGGAGCCGTCGACATACTCCACCAGGGAGTGGATGGTGGATTGGGGATGGACGGTAACGCGCACCTGGCTGGGAGGCACGTCGAAAAGGCGACACGCTTCAATAATCTCGAGCCCTTTGTTGAGCATGGTGGCGGAGTCGATGGTGATGCGGCGGCCCATGACCCAGGTGGGGTGCTTGAGGGCCTGTTCCGGGGTGATGCCTGCGAAGTCCTCCAAAGGGAGTTGCCGGAAAGGCCCGCCGGAGGCGGTGAGCCAGATGGTTTTGACCTCAGCGTGCGCGCCCACCCGCAAACATTGGTGGACGGCGTTGTGTTCGCTGTCGATAGGGAGAATGGGCACGTTGTGCCGACGGGCAGCGGCGGTGAGGATCTCGCCGGCGGCCACCATGCATTCCTTGTTGGCCAGGCCCACGGGCTTGCCGGCTAGGATGGCGGCGTGTGTGGCCTCAAGGCCAGCGACGCCAACGATGGCGGAAACGACGAAATCCGCTTCAGGCAAGGTGGAGCAGACCACTGTGCCTTCAGTGCCATACACAACCTGGATGCCGGTGACGCCGGCCTGACGCAAGCGGGAGGAGAGATCGGAAGCCACCTCTTCAGTGGCCATGGAAACCACCTGAGGCCGCCAGCGAGCGGCCTGGGCAAAGGCTTCCTCGACGTTGCGGCCAGCGGCCAGGGCAGCAACCGCATAGCGCTCAGGAAACTGCTCGACGATGGATAGGGTGCTCTTCCCGATTGAGCCGGTGGAACCGAGGATGGCGAGTCGTTTCAAGGGAGTCTTCAATGTTCAGGTATTTCCAGATGGAGCAGATATTAGAAAAAAACGGTGCAAATTGAATGATACTGCTTTGGCCCGCGGCGGAATCGGGACTTGGCTCATGATGAGCATGTAACGTCATATCTATTCAATGGCTTGCAGGCGAGCTGGCGGCTTTGGAAGCTGCTAGCGAAGCACTTGGGCATACCACAGGACCGGAGCGGCCAGCAGAAGTGCGTCGATGCGGTCAAGCATGCCACCGTGGCCAGGCAAAAGGTCGCCGGAATCCTTGACCCCGGCGGAACGCTTGAGCGCGGACTCGGCCAGATCGCCCACCTGCGCGGCCACGTTGACCACCACGGCGAGCAGCGGCCAGTACCACCAGACTTCGTCGGCAAATGAGAGCTTGACGAAATTCCACTGGGCCAAGAGAACACCTAACCAGAACAGGGCGGCAGTGACCAGCAGGCTGCCCGCTATCGAACCTATCGCGCCGACCCAGGTCTTGTTGGGGCTGAGCGTGGGAGCCAGCTTGCGGCGTCCCCAACTGCGGCCCGCGTAGAGAGCCGTGATGTCTCCAGCCCACACCACGCAGAGCAGGAAGACTACGAGCGAGGGTCCATTGGCTTCTTCGCGGAGCATGGGCACGGCAATCAGAGTGAGCCCCGCATAGCACAGGCCGAAGATGGAGGTTGCGGCATCGAGGAGCATCCGCTCCACCGGAGAGCGGAAAGTGCAGTAGACCAGCAGGCCCAGGCTGAGCAATCCAAAGATAACTGCGGTCTGATCGGGCCATTGAAAGTTGCCCGCAAAGAGCGCGGCAATGGCTACCACAACCGCAATACGCGAAGGTTTGGCGCCGCAATGTTCGGCGAGGCCAAGAAATTCCCATCCGGCCAGGATGGCGACCGCGGCCACGGCGATTGCGATGAGCCACTTGGGCCCGAGGAACACCACGGCGAGCACCAGAGGCGCCAGAATCAGAGCGGTAAGGACACGTTTCATTCAGGGTTGAGGATACACCGCCGGGGTCAAAGTGACCCGCAAGGGCTTAGGTAATTGGACCCAGAATGGGCGGTTGCGGCGGCGGCGCAGTGGAATTCTGGCCTAACTCGCGGCAATCTTGATTTGCTCGGGGTCTTCTTCCACTTCGCCACAGCTTTCGCCGATGCCGCCGAAGCGGCGCTCACGGCGCTGGAAATCGGCGATGGCCTCAAGAAGATGGATGCCACGAAAATCGGGCCAAAGGCGCTCAGTAACGAAAATTTCGGTATAGGCGATTTGCCAGAGCAGAAAGTTTGAAATGCGCATCTCGCCGGAGGTGCGGATGAGCAGGTCCGGGTCGGGCATATGGGCCGTGTAAAGATGGCGGTGAATGTCCTCCTCGGTGATGCGGTCGGAGGGGATGTGCTTGTCCTTCATTGTGTCGGCGAGGGAGCGGAAAGCGTCCACCAGCTCAGAGCGGCCGCCATAGTTGAGGGCCAGAGTAAGAGTGGTGCCAGTGTTGCGCGCCGTGGCTTCTTCAGCCCAACGCATTTTGTCCTGGACCTCTGCCGGCAGCTCGTGAGTGCGGCCGATGTAGCGGATACGAACATTGTTGTCCATCATGCGCTGCAGGTTGCTCTCAAGGTAAGTCTTGAGCAGGCGCATGAGGAAGCTGACCTCGGCTTTGGGCCGGCGCAGATTGTTTTCGAGCGAAAAGGCGTAGAGGGTGAGCCAGGGCAGGCCGATGCGCGAGGCGGTCTCAGTGACCAACTGGACGCTCTTGGCGCCTTGCTGGTGGCCAAGGAAGCGCTTGAGCGAGCGGCGTCCGGCCCAGCGGCCGTTGCCGTCCATGATGATGGCAACGTGCTCGGGCAGGCGCTCGGGCTTGAGCGTGGCATAAACAGCGCGCTCCTCCGCAGTGAGCTCATGGATGCGCAGCGTGCCAGAAGGATACAAAGGGATGGCCTCTTCAACGCTTTTGCGGCTTCCAGGCCGGCGCACAGGAAGCATTGACTCGTGAAGCCCTGTGATTTCGCACCCAGTCCGGATGGAGGAGCTGCCCGCTCTCCGCGCGAAACCACTTGTCTCCGGCAGCCGGAGATAAGTGGGGGCACCATCGAACCTAGCACAAGCGCCCGAGCCACGCAAAGGTGGCGGCATCTTCAAGCTGCACGTAAGTGCGAGAGGCCGCAGCAGAAGATCCCCGCCAACCGCACAGACCGGGCGCGGCCGGCCCATTTGGCACTTTTCCGCGCGGTTCTAGGCGGTGCGGCGGCGGCCGGTGGCCATGTCGCGCAGCGAGCCGTAGAACAGGGTGCGGTGCAACGGGTCAAGCTGTGGCAGCAGGGCCGCTAGTTCGGCCAGGAAGGGATCGGAGAGAATGGCACTCACTTCTTCTTCGCGGCGGCTACGCGAATCCCGAACCAACTGGCACACATTCACTTCCAACGCATCGGCCAGCCGCTCCAGAGAGCCCAGCGTGGGGATGGCCTTGCCGTTCTCAATCTTGGAAATGTAGGTGCGGGGAACTTGCATGCGGCCAGCCAACTGGCGCTGGCTCAGGTGCCGGGCACGGCGGATCTCGCGCACCTGACCTGCAACCTGCAACCCTGCCTCAGTGGAAGCCGGCGGTGGCGGGGCGGCAACCAACTGGGGAGCCAGAGGAGCGGGCTCCTCAATGTCAAGGGGCCGGTGGCATTTTCTGCAGAGGGAGTTGCTGGTCCGGTATTGCACCAAGCTGCAATAGTCGCAGCGCACAACCTCACGCGTCTCTACGCTCGCAAGAGAGATAGTCATGGTCTGGGTGCGGAGCGCCAGAGCTGGGTCTCCGGGGTACCTCTCGATACCACGATATGTGCTACTTTCGGAGGAGTGAACCATAATTGTCAAGTAGAAACTTAGGGTCAACCCTAAGATTTCCCCATCATACCCGGGAATTCCCGAAGAAGCACGAACCAAATGAAGCAACAGGGAGGAAATAGGAATGAGCAGCGGCACAAGTGGCGAGGCGGAATACGGGCGCGAGCAGGCCTGGCAACTGCTGAGCGAGTGGACCCAGAGCGAGAACCTGCGGAAGCACGCATTGGCTGTGGAGGTCTGCGTAACGGCGTGCGGCGAGGCGGAAGCCGACCGTCTCGGACTAAGCGGGGCGGAGCGCGTGGCGTTTCTGCGCCTCTACACCACCACAGCACTGCTGCATGACTTCGATTACGAGCGCCACCCCACCGCAGAGGAACACCCCTTCGTGGGGGTGCACGAACTGGAGCGGCTGGGGTGGCCAGCGGAACTGCGCACCGCCATCCTGGGCCACGCTCAATACTCCGGGGTTCCGCGTGTGACGCATCTCGACAAAGCACTGTTTGCCTGCGATGAGCTGGCCGGCTTCCTGACTGCCTGTGCCCTGGTGAAACCCACCAAAGCGATTGCGGACGTGGAGGTACGGGGAGTACGGAAAAAGATGAAAGACAAGGCATTTGCGCGAGGTGTGAACCGGGCGGACGTGATCCAGGGTGCGGCTGAGCTGGGCGTGGAGCTGGACACGCACATAGCGTTCTGCCTGGAGGCGATGAAAAAGAGGGCGGGAGAGTTGGGGCTGTGAAAGGCAGTGCGGTTTAGCTCTCAGCTGCCAGCTTCTAGCTGGCCGATGATTAGCGGCTTCGTGTTGGGGAAATTGCCTCATAAGCCGCGAGTTAGGTCGCCGGCTGATGGGCGTGACCCGGATCACCTGCAGAATTTCGAGGTTTTGCGCTACGATAAGCTTCGCTGCCGCGGCATCTGTTCTGCGCGCGCTTGTTGCAGGAGGCTAGCATGAGCCGCTTCAACTACATTCTTACCGCATCCTCCAACGGCGTCAGGACGATTACCCTGAACCGCCCGGACAAACGCAATGCGCTAAGCCCGGAACTGATCGAGGAACTGGCCGTGGCGCTGGGCGAGGCGGAGACCTGCGAGTGCGGAGTGGTCATCCTGACCGGCGCCGGTTCAGCCTTTTGCGCGGGCCTGGATCTGGAACAGTTGGAAACAATGTCTGCCCGCACTCCAGAGGAAAATCGACGCGACTCAGAGAATATGGCCCGCGTGTTGCGCACCCTCTATGACTTTCCCAAGCCGGTAATCGCCGCGGTCAACGGTCCGGCCATCGCAGGCGGAATGGGCCTGGCCACGATTGCGGATTTTACGCTGGCCGTTCCCGAAGCCAAGTTCGGCTATACCGAGGTGCGGGTGGGGTTTGTGCCGGCGATTGTGGCGTCGTTTCTGATACGCCAAGTGGGAGAAAAGCGCGCCCGCGACCTGCTGCTGACCGGCCGCCTGATCAAGGCCCATGAGGCGCTGCAGATGGGGCTGGTGACGCAGATTGTGACAGCGGAAGAACTGATGCAGACAGCGAATGCACTGGCCCAGTCGCTGCTGCTGAACAGCCCCCAGGCAATGCAGGCGGTGAAGCGGCTACTGGCCAAGCATGCGCGCCGGCGGCTGGACGAAGAGATTGAGGACGCAATCGTTGCCAACGCACAGCAGCGCTCCACTGAGGACTTCAAGGAAGGCGTTGCGGCGTTTCTGCATCGGCGACGCGCCGAATGGCCCAGCATGAAGGTAAAGGCGTAAGAAGGGCTGCTGCGAGCGTAGGCCCAGACGGCCTCACACCAGCGGTTTCTCTGCGCGCAGTTCGGCGACGATCTCGGCGGCGGCGGCGCGTGCCTTGTCGGCCTGGTCAGGCGGAAAGCTGATGGCGCCTACACGGGCGTGTCCGCCACCGCCATAGCGCTCGCAGACCGCGGCAAGGTTGACCATCTTCGCCGGATCGGCCTTGGTCCAGGGGTTCGATCCCACGGATACCTTGGTGCGGAAGCTGGATTTGGACAGTCCGATGGAGTAGGTGGCCTGGGGGTGCAGATAGTAGGGGATGAACTTGTTGTAGCCCTCCAGCGGATGGTCAGTAATGTCGAAGAAGATAGTTCCATCGCGCTCCTCGCTGCGATTGCGAATGAGCTCGATAGCCTGCTGGTGACGCTCAAGCAACGGGGCCAGCAAGCCGTTTACAAATGGCTGGCCGAGCACGGCTTCGAGGGGCATTTCGGTAAGCAGCGGGATGAGTCGGGGAATAAAAGCCGGGTCCTGGCTGGACTCGATGATAAGGGTCAGCTTCATGGCGGGAGCGGCCATCTCGACGGCTGCATCCGCGCTCTCGTAGAGCGCGCCGTCAACGATATTTGCCCAGTGAATCAGGTCCGCGACCGGGGCTGCATTAAAGCCGAAACGAGTGGTGGCGATGTGTGCGAGGAAGCTGGTGCAGGAGGTATACGTGGGGTCAAAGAACTTGCGCGCAGCACAGGCCGGATCCTGCTGGCAGGCAAGAAAGTGCTGCTGATCCTGCGAAGTGAGGAATGCGGAAAGATGGTGGTCGAACCACCATGTGATACGTGGCGAAGCGGAATACTTAAAATCGACGATGGCATTTTCGTCGCCGATAAACTCGCTTTCGTCAAAAAGCGCCCCGGCGCGATGGACCAGGCCGTGGTACTCGTAAGTGGCGCTGCCGTCGATGCACTCGCGGTGGAACCGTGTAAACAGCGAGGCTGAGCAAGCTCCGTCAAAGCACTTGTCGTGATAGAAGACGCGAACTCGCAAAATCTGAGGTCTCCCTCTGAAGTAAAGTCGAATAGCCAGAACTGTTAAGCATCAAGCGCGGGGCTCAATGTGTCAAGGCGAGGACGAGGGAATGACGGCGAAGTTTGACCCTGGGACACAATCGCCTGTCCAGCCGTAGTGGTTCTTGAGTAGAATTCTTCACACACGAAATCTGCAATCAACTCAAGGAGTATTCATGGAGCCCGAAGGTCAGCCCCTGGAAGCGCAACCTGCGCCGCAAGAGCAATTGCTGGATATCCAACAGAGGCCGGAGGCACCGGACGAGAAACCGTATCGCGGGCTGCGCTGGATTTTTTTCGGCAGCCAAGGACTGCGGGCCGGCTGGTCAGTGGCGACGTTTATTCTGCTGCTGCTTTTGTTCGCCTTCGCGATAGGCACGTTGTTCTCAAGGGCACATCTGATCGGCGGCAGAGAGGCTTTCACCGCCAGATCGGGGTTCTTTTCAGAGCTGGTTGGATTTCTGGGGATGCTGGGCGCGGCGGCGATTGTGGCCCTTATCGAGCGCAGACGCATCGTTGACTACAACCTGACCGGTCCCCATCGCGTTTCGCATTTCATCAGCGGGTTGGTAGCAGGATTTGCGGCGCTGTCGGCTCTGATTGGCGCCCTGGCATGGGGCGGCTGGCTGCATTTTGGCCCGGTCGCGCTTAGCGGGCACCAGATCTTTACCTATGCCGGTTTGTGGGGTTGCGTTTTTCTGCTGGTGGGGTGCGTGGAAGAAGGGACCATGCGGTGCTTTCTTCTGTACACACTGACGAGAGGCATCAATTTCTGGTGGGCGCTGGGACTGATTGCGGCAATGTGCATTGACCTCGTGGTGCGGGGCAAAGGGCAAGGCATCTGGGGCGTGTATCTGATTGCCGCACTGGGGGTGGTTCCCTGCCTGCTGCTGCACCTGAAAAAATCTCCCGTATCAGGCTTCTGGCAAGCGGCATGGGTGACTTCGACGTTTTTCGGATTTGGCCATACGGGCAACAACGGTGAAAACTGGATCGGCATCTTCGCGGCTGCGTTTGTCGGATTCGTTTTCTGCGTCAGTGTGAAGGTGACCGGCTCAGCCTGGTGGGCGATCGGCTGCCATGCGGCGTGGGATTGGGCGGAGACCTATTTCTATGGCGCAGCCGACAGCGGCAACGTGGCCACTGGCCACTACCTGACCACATCGCCGGTGGGAAACGCCATGTGGAGCGGCGGCGCGGATGGGCCCGAAGGCAGCCTGCTGGTTCTGCCTATCGTCTTGCTGCTGCTGGCAGTGCTGCTGCTTGTCTACGGCCGCAGGAGGTTTGCGACGCTTGCTGCGCCCGTTACAGCGCAGGTAGCGGACTGAGCGAGCGCGATGCGACTCTGGCTCAACCGAACGGCTGAAGTCTCACTGCGGGAGCAGTTGATGACGCAGATCGTACTGGGAATTCTGTGTCACGAACTGCTGCCGGGGCAGCGCCTGCCGAGCACGCGCGAACTGGCGCGCAGATTCGATATCCACGCCAACACGGCCAGCGCCGCGTATCGACAAATGGAACGCGAGGGATGGGTTGAGTTGCGCCATGGCAGCGGTGTGTTTGTGCGCAGCAAACAACCCGATGCAGCGCTCACTCCAGAGTTGGCGGTGGATCAGCTTATCGGCGACCTGGCGGTGAAAGCGCGCAAGCTGGGAGCACCAGATTCCATGGTGAAGGCGCGGCTGCGGCGTTGGCTCAAGCTGGAACCGCCCGCGCGCTGGCTGCTGATTGAGCCCGATCCCGAATTGCGGCGCATTGTTCTGCTGGAGTTGGAGCAAGCTGTGGCGCTGCCGGTGTCGGGGTGCGGGCCAGAAGAATACGCGAAGCCCGGTACGCAGGAGGGCTCGATGCCCGTCGTCCTGCCCAGCAAGGCGGCCGCGGTGCGCAAGCTTCTGCCCGCGGGGACCGAACTGACTGTGCTCCAGGTGCATCCCGTCGCGCCCGAGCTGCAAACGTATCTGCAACGCTATCTGCCCGCGCATGCCGCGGACCTGGTGGGCATCGCCTCGCGCTGGACCCAGTTCCAGAACGTGGCGCAAACGATGCTGATTGCCGCGGGACTGCGGCCGGAAGCCCTGTTGGTGCGCGACGCCACGCGCCCCGGATGGAAGCGCGGCCTGGAGGCGACTTCGGCGGTGGTCTGCGACTCCGTGACGGCGCTCGAACTGCCCGCCGGAACCTTTCCGCTTCGCTTCAAGCTGCTGGATGAGCCCACTCTGGCTGAACTGCGCCGTTACGAGCAATCGCTGGACTCGGGCGACTGACTATTGTGACAGTTGCGATTCTGTCCTTGTCGGCTCCAACTCGTGGGCGCGACCGCTCTAACATCGGACTCCGAAATAGCTTCCAAAGGAGTTCAGATGACCCGTTATTCTCTCCAAGCTGCTCTATGCGTGACTCTTTGCCCGCTGCTGGTGGCGCAGCAAGTTAGAACAGAAATTCAGCGACAGGCAACCCAGCCACCCGCCCAGGCGACGGCGGTGACAACATCGGCACAGCCCGAATCGATCACCATCCCCAAGGACACGAGGATCGAGTTGATCGCGCTTGAGGAAGTCCGATCTGAGGCTGCAAAAAAAAGATCTACCGTCAGTTTCGCAGTGGCCAAAGACGTAGTTGTCAATGGGGTTACCGTGCTTCGCGCCGGCGCTCCGGTAAATGGAGTCGTTTCCAAAGCAAAACGAGGTGTGCCGGATCGCCATGACGGACGGCTCGACATTCGTGTAAAGGAGATTGGAATCGGCAGCGGCGCAAAGGTGCGTCTGACAAACTCCGATTCGAAAACCAGGCAAGCATGGGACGAGCAAGTGAAAGGCACGCTGGAGCTCTACGGGCTGTGCGCGCTTGGTCTGCCACTCTGCCTGGTCCTAATCGCTGCGCTTCGGGATGGGGGACCCAGGGGACCCAGGGAACCGCCAATCGGATATCAGGCGGTGATGCCGCAATGCCATGCGGTGGACTACTGGGTGAAATCAGCAACTGAGGTGAAGGCAACGGATCTGCCGCAATCCAACGTGGTATCGGAGGTTCCAGATGCGGAAGGCTGCTCTTCGCGTATTGACGTACACGCGAAGGCGCAGGCTTCGTCCTATTTGGAAGGCGTGAAATTCAAGTGATTAGCGAGGGGCGTGAGGCGACCGCAATCCACTCGCTACCATGGTCTGGGGCCTCGTGATGGCGGTATCCTGTTGATGACCGATGTCAAACGCCGCGAGCACTGACCCGTCATTGAACCAGACAACTGCAGCCAAACGGAGCCGCTGGCTTAGCCGCCTGCTGGGGTTCGTGGGCGGACTGCTGGTTCTGCTGCTGCTGGCTGCAGGGATGACTGTGCTTTGGCTGCGGTCCGCGGTAAAGGCTGCGTTGCCGGTGGTGGATGGAGACCTGCACCTGGCGGGGTTGACGGCGCCGGTGACGGTGCGTCGCGACGCGCACGGTGTGCCGCACATTGATGCAGCGACGCAGGAAGACCTGTTCATGGCACAGGGTTATGTGACCGCGCAAGACCGGCTGTGGCAGATGGACGCCTTCCGGCGCAATGCCAACGGCGAACTGGCGGAGATCATGGGCCGCTCACTGGTGAAACACGACCGGGCTCAACGGGTGCTGGGGTTTCGATTGACGGCGCGGCGCGTATACGCCAATCAATCCGCGGCCGACCGGGCCCGTCTGGACGCCTATGCCCGGGGCGTGAATCTCTACATCGAACAGAATCAGGACGCGCTGCCGCCGGAGTTTCGATTGCTGCACTACCGCCCTCAACCCTGGAGCGGAGCCGATTCCCTCTCCATCGGCATGATGATGGTGGAGACGCTGGACACGCACTGGGACGTGAAGCTGTCGCGAGAGCGCGTCGCAGCGAAATTGAACAACTCCAAGCTGGAATCCGAATTGTACCCAGTGGGGTCATGGCGCGATCACCCGCCGACAGGTGTGCTGCTGGACCTGAGCCAGCCGCACCCGGAGCCGCCGCCTTCGACCGATGAAGATGAGGATGACGACCGCACGCAGGCCGGTGCCGCGCCGACCGGCCACGGCGCTGAGGTGCGATCGAACCTCTCAAAGCCAGGTGAAGCGGAAGCCCGCGAAGAGATCGGTTCGCTGCGCGCAGTGCTCGGCCTGCCCACCTGCACCGGGTGCGCATCGGGATCGAATAACTGGGTGATAGCGGGGCAGCACACAGCGAGCGGCAAGCCGTTGCTTTCGAACGACATGCACCTGGCGCTGAGCGTGCCGACTATCTGGTACATGGCTGATCTGCGCGCGCCGGGCTATCACGCCGCCGGGGTTACGCTGCCCGGCATGCCATTTGTGGTGGCTGGACATAACGAGCACGTGGCGTGGGGATTCACGGCGCTCTTGGCCGATGTGCAGGACCTCTACATTGAGAAACTGGACGGCAAGGGCAACTACCAAGCGCGGGATGGGTCGTGGAAGCCGCTGAGCGTGGACCACGAGGTTATCCACGTGCGCGGCGGCGAGGATGTGACGTTGGATGTGCAATCCACTGCACACGGGCCGTTAGTGAACCCGATCCTGACTCGGGAGACGCGGCCCATCGCGCTCGAGTGGACGCTCTACGACTCCACGCTCAACCAGGTGCCGCTCTACCCCATGAATGTGGCGGCAAACTGGACGGAGTTCTCAGCGGCGATTGAGCAGTGGTGCTGGCCTACGCAGAACCTGGTCTACGCAGACGACCAAGGCCACATCGCCTACCACGCCGTGGGACGGGTTCCGATGCGACCGGGAGGGTTGGCAGGTGTGCCGATTCAGGATGGCCTGCATGAGTGGCAGGGCTATATTCCGTTTGACAGCTTGCCCAATGCGCTCGATCCGCCATCGGGATTTCTGGCTACGGCGAACTCCCGTGTGACCACCGAGAAATCTCCCTATCCGCTTTCGCTGGAGTGGATTGATCCCTACCGCGCGGAACGCGTCTACAAGATGCTGCAAGGACGGGATCAACTAACGCCGAAGGACCTGCTGGCGGTGCAGACAGACATCTACAGCGAGGTGGACCAGGAGCTGGCGCACCGCTTTGCTTACGCTATCGACCACGCGGCGGCAACCGACGAGCAGTTGCGCAAGGCTGCCGACCTGATGCGCAGTTGGGACGGCCGGCTGACAACGGACTCCGCCGCTGCGTCGCTGGTGACACAGACCCGGAGCGCCCTTTGGCCGATGATTCTGGAGCCAAAGCTAGGCAAGGACGCCGAAGAGTATCACTGGGCGGAGTCGAACTTTGCCGAGGAAGAGATCGTGATGCGGGGCACCAGCGACTGGCTTGCGCCCGGTTATGCAAATTGGGACGCGCTGCTGACCGAGGCGGTGCGGCGAGGCATGGCGCAGGGCAAAGCTCCCGCGCTAGTGGGCCAGTGGACCTATGGGAGTTGGCACGTCGTCGATATTGAGCACCCGCTGGCCAGCTTCCTGCCGCGGCTGGGGCGCATGGCCGGGACTGGTCCGCAGCCGCTGAGCGGCGACACCACCACAGTAAAGCAGGTGGGGCGCGACTTCGGCCCTTCGCAACGCTTCACGATGGACTGGAGCAACATCGACGGCTCGACGGAAAATATTGTGCTGGGTGAAAGCGGCAACCCGTTCAGCCCCTGGTTCCGCGACCAGTGGAACGACTGGTACGGGGGAACGACCTTTGCACTTCCCTTCAGCCCGGCAGTGGTGGCTGCCCAAACACGCCACACACTGCACCTGCTGCCATGAGTGCGACCTTGCCGGGCGGCTGGAGACAGTTTGCCGGACGCCTGGCAACGCGGTTGACCGGACCCGCGATTGTCTTGTTGGCTGCCGCCGTGGCCACCGCACCGCAACTGCTGCGCGGCACCACTTGCGGACACGACTTCGACTTTCATCTGGTTTCGTGGCTCGACGCCCTGAGAAGTTGGCGGCAGGGGATTCTGTATCCTCACTGGGCGCCAAGCGCGAACTTCGGTGCGGGCGAGCCACGCTTCGTGTTCTATCCGCCCCTGACCTGGATGGCGGGTGCGGCGCTGGGGGCGGTGCTGCCTTGGGTGGCGGTGCCGGTAGTGCTGACATTCCTGCTGCTGGCCGCGGGTGGGCTGGCGACGCGCGCGCTGGCTCGCACGATGTTGGCCGACGGCGCGGCGACACTCGCCGGCTGCGCGGCAATGTTTTCAGGATATGCGCTGTTCACCGCCTATGAGCGCTCTGCATTTGGCGAGTTGGCCGGTGGCTTCTGGATTCCCATGCTATTGCTCCTGGTCTTGCGCGACCACAATCCCGAGGCCCGGGCATGGCGTCGAGCCTTCGACGGTTCCGCGGCGCCGCTGGCGCTGGTTGTGGCGGGGACGTGGCTGTCGAATGCTCCGCTGGGAGTGATGGCCTGCTACCTGCTGGCCGCGATGGCGCTGGTGATGACGTTGCTGTGGCGCTCCTGGGCTCCGGTATTGCGAGCTACGGCCGCGGCGGCGTTGGGCATGGGTCTGGCCGGCTTGTACCTGGTGCCGGCAGCGGTGGAGCAGGGTTGGGTGGATATTCGCCAGGCCATCGACGATCCGGGACTGCGGATTGAAGCGAGCTGGCTTTTCGGCCGCCACGGCGATCCGGCTCTGGAACTGCATGACGCGGAGCTGTTCAAGGTGTCAGTCATCGCGATCAGCATGATTGCTGTGGCCCTGGCTGGGGTGCTGATCAGTTGGAGGCGCGGGACTCTCCCGGTCAAACGACGGTGGGTTCCCATGGCGCTGATTCCGGTGGGGGTTCTGTTTCTGTTGCTGCCGATCTCGTTGCCGGTATGGAATGCCCTGCCCAAGCTGCAATTTCTGCAGTTTCCCTGGCGCTGGCTGGTGGTGGCTGAGGCTCCCATGGGCATCTTTTTCGCCGCTGCGGTTTGGACGACGCAACTTCGATGGCGCGCCGTCGTTGCAGGTATCTGTGGAGCAATCTTCCTGGTCGCTACGGCCGTAGCGGGGCTCAACTTCTTCCAACCATGTGACGATGAGGACGCGGTAAAACCGATGCTGGAGGAGTATGGCAACGGAGCCGGCTTTGAAGGTGTGGATGAATATGCGCCTCCGAGCGCCGACAATTCACTGCTGGCCACGGGATTGCCGGATGCCTGCCTCAGCGATAGCCCCACAACTGTTCTGGGACAGGGTTCGGAAGGCACGACTCCGGTCTGGGATCTGTCGCAGGGCAGTTGCGAAGCGACTTTTCAACGGTTGCCTGAACCTGGAAAAGCTGCGGCCGAACATCTGCGCATCGTTGCAGTCAGCCCTCACGCCGGAGAGTTGATTCTGCACCTGCGCAGCTACCCGGCATGGGAGATCAGGGTGAACGGCCAGCCCGCAGCCGACCTGCCGCGCAATGACGGGCTGATCGCCGTCCAGGTTCCCAAGGGACCGGTTGATGTGAGCGTGGACTGGGGGACAACCGGCGACGCGAGAATGGGGCGCTGGGCGAGCGCAATCGCACTAGTGCTGATCGCAGGTCTCTATTTTATGGAGCGAAAGCTGAGGTTGCCAGAGCGAAGCAACGCGTAACCTCGGTTATGATGAGAGCGATGCCGACCGATGTGAAATCGTTGCGACAAGAAGCCACGGAATTGACCGACCACGCCCTGGAAGCGTTGCTGCCCAGCGTGGAAACGGTTCCTGCTTCAATTCACGGAGCCATGCGCCACTCAACCTTTGCAGGGGGAAAACGGCTGCGGCCTCTATTGGCATACCAAGCCGCCGTGACAATTGCCGGAAATCTGCCACGAGGCATTGAGCGACTGGGCGCGGCGCTGGAGATGCTGCACACCTATTCGCTGATCCACGACGACCTGCCCGCCCTGGACAACGACGACTTGCGGCGCGGCAAGCCTACCTGCCACGTGGCATTCGGCGAAGCAATCGCCATCCTGGCCGGGGACGCGCTGCAAACGCGCGCCTTCGAGGTACTGGCAGGGCTGGATTCCCCACCCGCTGCGACGGTGCAGATCATTGGCCTGATTGCCAACGCCGTGGGCACGGTGGAGGGTATGATCGGTGGCCAGGTGCTGGACCTGGAGAGCGAACACCTGAAGCCGACACCGGAACTGGTGGAGGCAATTCATCGTGCCAAGACCGGGGCCCTTATCCGAGTGAGCGTGGTGGCGGGAGGGGTTTATGCTGGGGCCACGGCGGACGACGTGGGCCGCCTGGAAGTCTTTGGTCGAAAAGCCGGACTAGCTTTCCAGATTGTGGACGATGTGCTGGACATGACGGTCGACTCCGCGCAACTGGGCAAGACTGCAGGCAAGGATCAGGCCACCGAAAAAGCCACATGGCCGGCTGTGTATGGCATTGAGCAAAGCCAGCGCGATGCGGCAAGCCTGGTTGAGGAGGCGTTTGCTGCGCTGGCGCCTTACGGGAGCAGGGCCGAGGGGCTGAAGTCCGTGGCGCGCTACCTGGTGGAGCGGAAAAACTAGAGTATTTGTGCAGTGTGCCGAGATTGGAGCAAGACGGTGTGCACCGTTGGGCAGGCAAACTTCGCACGCAAGAGACGGCCGGTTCCAATTACGCTGGTCGCCTTGTTCCAGTTCTTTAAAGCTGGGTATCTGCTTTTCATATTCTGGGAAGCCTGGATGGCTCATTTGTCCTGGACTGCGAGAGAACTACCCGCGGAAGACCCATTCGTTCAGCAACTCATCAAAGATCCGTTATTCTTGCTGCTCCCGTTGGTCGCGATTGGTTCCATTGCCTTCGGTTGGGGACTGTGGCAGCTGCAAAAGTGGGCGCGCAATTATCTGATGTTCCTGATAGCATTCGGCTGGGCGGAGGGTGGCTTCTCCTTCAACAACTACTTATTCGGGGGCAATCTTATTATGCCCGTATGGCAACGGCGAACCACTCTCTGTGTCTTCTTGCTGGACTTGTTTGTTTTTTGTTGCTTAGCTTTCTACCCCGAAGTTGGAAAGGCATTCGGCGAGCGCGATTGATGATCGCCGCCATTGCCTGGAGGCTCTAAGTCGATCCATGGTTTCACAGGATGACATTCTGACTGCGCTGCGCGATTGCTTCGATCCGGAAGTGAAGTTGAACCTGGTGGACCTGGGGCTGATTTACGCTGTGGCGACCGGTCCCGATACAGATTCTGCGCCAGCGTGGCCGCGCCAATGGGTGAAGGTGACCATGACCCTAACCACGCCACAGTGCCCCGCGTCGGGACTCATCCTGGAACAGGTACACAACCGTCTGGCCGGCATCCCGGACATCAGCAGGGTGGAGGTGGAACTGGTGTGGGAACCCAAATGGACGCCCCACCGCATCAGCGAGGCGGGCCGGCGACAGTTGGGAATTTAGCCTGCGTTTTCTGCTTTGTTCAGGACCTGCCGAAGCGACTCGCGCCGAACGGCAACCTCTTCCACAGTGTTCTGCACCTGGTCGACGAGGTGCTGTACCTGATCGACATAGCCGGGAAGCTGTTTCCACCACGCACTCAGCAGATCCTGCTGGTCGAGCATCGCCAGTGCAGCGCCGGACACAGCCGCGACCAAACCCGCGCGGCGCTGACCGGTAAGCAGCAGCACACCGCTTGCGATGAGGGAACCACAAGCTGCGAACTTGACCCACTCGATGCAGTCGGCCTGTGGAGTGGTCACATCCACCGGGGATTTACTTTCTTTCCTGGGAACTTGTGTAAGGCCCATGGACTCTTCTACCCCCTTGAAGCGCGTTCGCCTGAGTTGTTCAGGCGGTGTTTCACATACTACTCGGATTGAAGGCAAATCGACCCTGTGAATCGCGGGGACACGACGCACATCAGTCCAGGTCGAAATCGCGCAGGGGCTTGCCTTCGGGCGCATCCTTGGCCTTGCGCAGGGCCTCGGCAAATTTCTTCTCAAGCAGGTCAGCCTTGTTCTTCTCCGCATCGACCGACTGGCGGAAGATAGACTCCTTGCGTTCATCCTGCTCTCGCATGGCCTTGGCAGCCGTTTCCAGGTCTTCAAACATGCGCTTGCGCGGAGCCGAAGTATGGCTCACCACCAGCCCGGTGGAGGCATCGATCTTGATCATCGCCCCGCAATCGGGACAAGCAACTTCGAACATGGTTTCTTTTGCTTTGGCCATCACACTGAGCATTGTAGGCGAGGGGCCGGGTGGTTGCACAGGCGGGTATCGACTTACGGGTGCGCATCTCCAGGGTGCACATGGAGAATGATGCGGCGATAGGAAGTGAGGGGCGGCGTGCCTTCGTCGCTGACTGCCAGGATAATGTGCGCGATGCCGCCGCCTGTACAAGGAATGCGCGGAATCCACATAGGCCGGCATGCTGCATCTGCACGCACCTGGACGCGAGAGGTTTCCGTGCCAGTCAGAGTTACCGCGGCGAGGTTGCCATCCGTGCTGCCCGCCTCAGGATAGTGGAACCAGTGAAAATGCAACTGCTGCCTGTCGGGATCGGAACTGTCGCTCGAATCAAGCTCGATCGACTTTCCGACCGTCACATCCATTTCGATTGGCGCTGTCCCCGCCTGGTGATTCACCACTGCGATCGGGTTGTGGTTGGCATGGGCAAAGTCGGCCACTGTCCACGACATGCGCGCGGCAAAGTCGTTCTGGAATGCCTCGCGCCAGCGCCAGATGGTGGCCTGATCGGAAACATGTTCAACTCCGTCGGTACCCGTCACAGCATCCTGCGAAGTGGCGCGCGCGATTTCATTTCCGCCCTGGGTCCAGATGGGATGAGTCTCACCATACGGTTGGCGATAGACATAGCGCCCACCCCAACCGCCCCAATCGGGCCTGCGAAAGGCGTTGAGACCGTTATCAATGAGCCCCAGAAACGACGGCGTGTCGCCCTCCATGATGAAGAGGAAGCGTGGATAGACCTTTCCAAGTGGTCCCTTGCTGCGGATGTTGTCGTCTAGCCACTGATTGGTCACGGTGCTGAAGTCGGCGCCCGCGCCGTTGCGGTAGTAGGCGTCGCCGCTAATGCCCGTCCAGGTGGCGAAGTAATACTCGCCGCTGGTGGGCGTGGAGGGCGACACAATGTAGTCAAGGCCGGGAAACTCACGGCGTATCCATGGACCCGCGTCGTCCTGGTCGGAGATGGAGTAAACGCGAAGCCTGGCGACAAAACGGGCCACCTGGTCCGGGGTGCGCGTGGACCGGACCTCCTGAAGTGCCTGCGCTAATGTGTTGGCTCCGCCCCAGATGCAGATCCAGAGCGGCCGGGGGTCGTCGCGGTCTGCCGAGCGCACGATAGCGCGCGCTCCATCGGACAGCTTACCGTTTCCGGTCGCGGCCATGCCGTATGCGGTCTGGCCCGTGAAGACGCGACCGGTGAGTTCAGAGGCTTGAGGCCAGCCCTGGGCGTTGAGAAGCAGGTTTGGCCTCACCTGCCCGTAGGCGTCGATGAGGGTGTGCATCGTCTCAGGATGCGTAGCCGTCTTCTGCCAGGTCGAAGTCGTGGCGATCATGGCTTCGATGTCCAATTCGTTGGAGTAGAGCAGCAGGCGCACAAAGGACATCTGGTCGTCGGGCTCGTTGCCAATATCGCTAAGGATGATGACCCGTGGGTGGCCGGTGAAATCATCCACATGCGTGGGCGGAAACGATTGCGCGGCCATGAGGCTCGTAGCAGCCAGTCCCCACACGGCCAGATTTCTGACTCCCCTTAAACGATCCATCACAGTTCTTTCTTTCGGTATCGTATTGCAAAATGAAAGACCCTGCTGCGGGAGCAGGGACTTTTGAATCGAAGCTGGGATTGGCGGCGAGGTGTGCGGTCCCCGACCAATATGATTCCGTGTTTTCCGACCCTTGCGGCAAGAACAAATACGCCGCAAGGACGGTGCACCCAGATCGGTGTTAGGTCAAGCGATCAAATGCTTAGTGCTTCTCTGCTGCCGTGGCCAGCTTGGCTTCGGCTTCGGCAATGACGCGCAAAGCTTGGGTGTACGCCTCTTCGCTTTCGCCCGCCTCTTTCCATTCCTTCAGGCCGCGGTCCAGTTGCTGTTCGGCACGGGGCACGTCGATTTCCTCGGGCTTGAGCGCATCGTTGGCGAGAATCGTGACCCGGTCGGGAAGCACCTCAACAAAACCCCAACTGACGTTGTAACGCTGGTCGCCCTCGGGAGCGCCGTGAAGGGTGACGTCGCCTGCGCCCAGTTCGGCCACCAGGGGCGCGTGCCCGTAGAGCACCTCCATGTAACCGTTCTTCGCGGGCAACTCGACGGCGTCGACGGGATGCTCGAAGAGGGTGCGCTCGGGGGTAACCAGCCGGACCCGCAGTTGATTTGTCGTGTCTGCCATAAAGCCCTTCAGAACAGCTAACAGCTATGAGTTGACAGCTGACAGTTGAAAGCAAACAGTGAAAATCTGACGACTGTTCGCTGCTCGCTGTCAGCTTCGTTACACCGTCGCCTTCAGTTTCTCGGCAGTCTCGAGAACTTCCTCGATTGCACCCTTCATGTAGAAGGCCTGCTCGGGGATGTCGTCGTACTTGCCTTCGATGATGCCCTTGAAGCTGCGCACCGTATCGGCAACCTTGACATACGCGCCGGGAATTCCGGTAAACGTCTCGGCCACGTGGAAGGGCTGAGACAGGAACTTCTGAACCTTGCGGGCGCGCGCCACTGTGGTCTTGTCTTCCTCGGAGAGTTCGTCAATTCCAAGGATAGCGATGATGTCTTGCAGGTCCTTGTAACGCTGCAAAATCCTCTTAACGCCCTGCGCCACATCGTAGTGCTCGTCGCCCACGATGCGCGCCGACAGGATGCGCGAGCTGGACGCCAAGGGATCGACGGCAGGATAAATGCCGAGTTCCGACAGAGGGCGGCTCAACACGGTCTGGGCATCGAGGTGGGCGAAGGTGGTGGCCGGGGCGGGGTCAGTCAAATCGTCGGCGGGCACATAGACGGCTTGCACGCTGGTGACCGATCCCTTATTGGTGGAGGTGATGCGCTCTTGCAATTCGCCCATTTCGGTGGCGAGGTTCGGCTGGTAACCCACGGCCGAGGGCATGCGGCCGAGCAGCGTGGAAACTTCAGAGCCGGCCTGCGTAAAGCGGAAGATGTTGTCAATGAAGAGCAGCGTGTCAGAGCCCTCGACGTCGCGGAAGTACTCGGCGACGGTAAGCCCGGTGAGGGCCACGCGAAGGCGCGCTCCGGGCGGCTCGGTCATCTGGCCGTAGACCAGGGCGCATTTTGAGTTGGCAAAGTCGCCGGGCTTGATGACGCCGGACTCGGTCATCTCGGTCCAAAGATCGTTGCCCTCGCGGGTACGCTCACCCACGCCGGCAAAGACGGAGTAGCCGCCATGGTTCTTTGCCACATTGTTGATTAGTTCCATGATGACTACCGTCTTACCCACGCCGGCGCCACCGAAGAGACCGACCTTGCCGCCCTTGAGAAATGGTTGGATGAGGTCGATGACCTTAATGCCCGTCTCAAACATCTCTTCGTGGGTGGACTGCTCGTCGAACAGCGGGGCGGGACGATGGATGGGCATGCGCTGGGTCTCGCCGATGGGACCGAGCTCGTCCACCGGGTCGCCGATGACATTGATCACCCGACCCAGGGTCTGCTTGCCCACCGGCACACGGATAGGACCACCGAGGTCGACGGCCTTCATGCCGCGGACCATGCCGTCGGTGGCTTCCATGGCCACGGTGCGCACGCGGCCCTCGCCGAGGTGTTGCTGCACCTCGAGAATCACGTTGATAGGCGTGGGCACGGTAAAGCCCTCGCTGGTGACGCGCAGCGCCTGATAAATGGGCGGCATCGTCGCTTCTTCAAACTGCACGTCCACGGCGGGACCGGAAATCTGAATCACCTTGCCGAAGTTCTCTGCCATTTTCTGCCTTCCGAAGTGCTTAGACAGCGGCGGCGCCGCTGACAATTTCAATGATTTCCTTGGTGATTGCGGCCTGCCGCACGCGGTTCATCTGCAGCGTGTAGGCGTCGATCATATCCGAGGCGTTGTTAGTAGCCGAATCCATTGCTGTCATGCGCGCCGCCTGCTCGGCGGCCACCGACTCGGTCATAGCGTGATAAAGCATGGACGAGACGTATTGGGGCAGGAGACCGTTAAAGAGCTCTTCCGCCGGCTGTTCGTAGATGTAGTCCACCTGAGCGGTGCCGAACTTGCGCGACTCTTCATCGGCCGCGGCGGTGTCGGTGGGCTCCAAGGTGATGCCGGCACTGAGAGCGGCCTCTGCGGCGCGCTCCTTCTCGGCCTCGGTGGGCTCGACAGCACCAGTAATCTGCGGAATACCGATCTTCATCAACGGCAACAGGCGTTCGACAACCAGTCGCTGCGAGATGACCGATTTGAATTCGTTGTAGACGATGTAGGCGGCATCGATCTCCTCGTGCACGTAGCGGGAGATGATGCTTTCGGCCAGCTCGAAGACGCGAACCGTCTCCAGCTTGCCGAGCAGGCCAGGATACTCGCCCGTGACTTCAACGGGAGCCTTACGCTCCCTCACCTTGCGGGCTGGCCCTTCGACGGCGGCGTCCTCGGTATAGACGGCGGCGGGATAGCGGCGGCGCATCATATCGCGCCCCTTGCGGCCCACGGCCTCGACATCGACCTGCTTGTCGGGGTTGCCTCCGATGAACTGGAAGGCAATCTTGAAGATGTTGGCGTTGAATGCGCCGGCAAAACCTTTGTCGCCGCTGACGACCACCAGCAGAACCCGCTTCTCAGTGCGCGTAGCAAACAGCGGATGACGCAGGCTGCCAGTCTCCGGATCAAAGATCTCGATACGGCGCGTAAGGGATTCAAGCACGCTAGTGATCATCTTGGCGTAGGGCCGGGCCGCCAGTGCCCGCTCCTGCGCGCGGCGCAGCTTAGCCGCCGCCACCATCTTCATGGCCTTGGTGATCTGGCGTGTATTTTTCACGCTGCGTATGCGACGCCGTAAATCGAGGACGTTTGCCATTACTCAGTTTCCAGTTCACAGCTAACGGTTGACAGCTAACAGTTTAAGAACTCAAAACTACCGGTGGTTCTGATTCAAGCGGGCCTGACCTACAACTGTCAGTGTCCGCTGGGTGCTATGCCGTTACAGGCGTGGCTACTTCTGCCACAAAGCCTGCCTTGTACTCCTTCATGGCCGCGTGCATACGGCTGCGCAGGTCGTCGTCGAGTGACTTCTTCTTCGTCAGGTCGTCGAGCAGAGCGGTCTGGGCGTTGCCGAAATACTTGTACAGACCATCTTCAAATGCACGAATCTGAGCCACCTGCAAGTCATCAAGGTATCCCTGGGTGCCGGCAAACAGGATCACCACCTGCTGCTGCCATGAGAGGGGGTGGAACTGAGGCTGCTTCAAAAGCTCTGTGAGGCGCTGACCACGATTGAGTTGTTTCAGGGTCAGCGGATCGAGGTCGGAGCCAAACTGGGCAAAGGCGGCCAATTCGCGGTACTGGGCCAAGTCGAGTTTGAGAGTGGCGCCCACCTGCTTGGTGGCCTTGATGGCAGCGGAAAAACCGACGCGGGAGACGGAAAGGCCCACGTTGACCGCCGGACGGATGCCGGAGTTAAACAGATCGGTTTCCAAGAATATCTGGCCATCGGTGATGGAAATGACATTGGTGGGAATGTAGGCCGATACGTCACCAGCCTGGGTTTCGATGACCGGGAGCGCGGTAAGGGAACCTCCGCCGCGCTTGTCGCTGAGCTTGGAGGCACGCTCCAACAGACGGGAGTGGAGATAGAAAACGTCGCCAGGATAGGCTTCTCGGCCCGGCGGACGGCGGAGCAGCAACGAGATCTCACGATAAGCCATGGCATGCTTGGACAGATCGTCGTACATCACCAGAGCGTGCCGGCCGTTATCGCGGAAGTACTCGCCGATGGCACAGGCCGCGTAGGGGGCGATGTAGAGCATGGGGGCGGGTTCGGAGGCCGAAGCGGCGACAATGATGGTGTGTCCCATGGCGCCCGCTTCAGTGAGGGTCTGCACCACCTGGGCGATGGAGGAGCGCTTCTGGCCAATCGCGCAATAGATGCAGATCAAATCGTTCTTAGCATTGTTGATGATGGTGTCGAGCAGCACGGCAGTCTTTCCGGTCTGACGATCGCCGATGATCAACTCGCGCTGTCCGCGGCCGATCGGAATCATGGCGTCAATGGCCTTGAGGCCGGTGGCCATGGGCTCGCGGACGCCCTGACGGTCGATGATGCCGGGTGCCAGGCGCTCAATGGGGAGCGAGGAAGTAGACGCGATAGGGCCCTTATCGTCAATCGGCTGGCCAAGCGCATCGACCACGCGGCCGATCACGCCATCGCCCACCGGCACGCTCAAAATCTTGCCGGTACGCTTGACCTCGTCGCCTTCGCTGAGTAGGGTGTAGTCGCCCAGCACCACGGCACCCACGGAATCTTCTTCGAGGCTGAGAGCCAGTCCGGCAATGCCGTGCGGAAACGCGAGCAACTCGCCGGCCATGACTTTGTCGAGGCCGTGGAGGCGCGCGATGCCGTCGCCGAGGGAGGTGATGGTCCCAACTTCGTCCACCTGGACCTTCGCGTCGTAGTTCGCGATCTGCTCGCGAAGAAGCTGCGTAATTTCGTCTGCTTTGATCTGAGCCATTTCTGCTCTTCCTATCCTTGTAAGTCCATGCTGCCGTGCAGCCGGAACGACCTATCCGGCGATCAATGCTTCCTTCAACCGCTCCAGGCGACCGCGCACCGAGCCGTCGTAGACCGTGGAGCCAATACGCACCACTGTGCCTCCGAGGATCGATGTGTCGAGCTTGAAGCTGGGTTCAATGCGAGAGCCGGCCAATTCACCCACGCCGGTCACCAGAACGCTGCGCTCTTCGACACTCAACTCGCGGGCGGTAACAATCTCTGCCTGCCGAATGCCCATGCGCTCCTGCAACTCCGCACGGTAGGCCAAGGCCACCTCGTGCACCTGGCCGATGCGGTCATTTTTGATGAGCACCGCGAGCAGGTTGCGCAGTTCCTTCTGCAGGCCCATTTTTGCATTGAGCTTGTCGAGAATCGCAACCTTTTGCAACGTAGGCACGGCCGGATTGGCAAACAACTCGCGCAACTCGGCGCTTCCGTCCCAGGTGGCCAGAAAATCGGCCAACTGGCGATCCAGAGCGGCCGTGTCCAACTTTTCGGCGGTCACCACGTCGGCAAAAGCGCGCGCATATCGGGCAACAAATGCAGCCATTTAGTTCTGCCCTCCCTTGGCCGTATCACGCACGAACTCAGCGATCAGGGCGCGATCGGTTTCCGGCGTCAGGATCAATTGCTGGGCGGCCTGCTCAATGGCGAGATCGGCGGCAAAATGGCGCAGCCCGCGTTTAGCGTGCGCCGTAGCCGCGGCAAGTTCCTGCTCCGCGGCGGCCACTATGCGGACACTCTCTTCCTCGATGGTGGCCTTGATGCGTGCTTCTTCCTGCTTGCTTTCGTCCTCGACGTGGCTACGAATCTGAGCAATCTCTTCGTCGATTTTGGCCAGCTTGGCCTCCACGGCGCTAAGTCGGGCGTTGGCATCCTGGGTCACCTTGCGCGCCGACTCCAAACTGTGGACCAAGGTCTGAGACCGCTTTCGGATGATGCGGGGCAGAATCTTGGCCAGGGGAATGCCCAAGGCCAGCACGATGATGGCGAAGTTGATGAACTCAAAGAGGCGTGCGGTTGTCTCTATCGGCAAATGCAACAGCCTGGCCAAGGTCTGCACGATGGGAGCGTGGCGGTAGACGTTGTTAGCGTCGGCCTCAGACTTGGCCGGTTCCGGTTTCGCCGCAATCTCAGACGAGGCCGCGGGAGTGGTCACAGCAGGCTGGGACTGGGTCGTCGGCGCTGACTCCTGCGCGTGAAGCCACATGGGCGCTGCCACCAATACCAAGGCGAGCACAGTGACAGGTGCAACGCAGAAAATTCTGATGAAAGAGCGAGAAAGCAGAGTGGAATTTCTCAACGGGAACCCCCGGCGGCCATTGGCAATACCGCCTGGACCACCCGCTTGGCCAGATCTGCGGAGGAAGCCTGAATGGCTTGCCGTGCGTGAGCGGCCTCAGCGTCCAACTCGATTTTGGCCTGGCTCACTTTGAACCCTGCGGCCTGGCGCGCCGCGTCAAGGGCAGCGTCGCGCTCCGCGTTCCACTGCTTTACCCGTTCTTCGCGCAACTTGTAGATCTGGGCGCGGGCCTGGCGAAGCTTTTCGGCGTACTCGGCGGCACGTGCCTCGGCCTGGGCGATGGCCTTATTGGCATCTTCGACCGCACCCTCGGTACGGGCAGTGCGCTGTTTCAGTGTCGCTGTAAGCGGGCCCTGAATCAGAAACTTGTAAGCCAGAACCAGCACGATGAAAACGAGCATCGTGGGTACGGCTCCGAGCAGAAGAATCCCGACTTGTTGAATAATTTCTTGCATGCTGATTCCGGGCTTTTCGCGTAGACAGTGTAGTTTTTCGTCACGAGTGGAACACTTTTTTGTATCAGGGGCGGACCCGCAAGTCAACGCAGATGAGGCTGATTGGACTGACTCCTGTGACTGCTGTCACGGATACGGAATTTGGCGCAAAAAAGTGCTTGCAATCCCGTATAACAAGCCTAGACTAAAGATACCACCCAGACCCGGTTCAGGGTCCAGCGGGCAGCCGGTTTCGGGAAGTCCTTCCACTCCCGAAGCCGGTCGGCCCGCCTCATCTTTTTGGGGCCGTTTTTATTGCTTCCGTGCAGTGAATTTCACGCCTGCCCTTCATCCTGCCGCACAAACCCCCGTCTATCCCAAGTGAACGGCAATCCCGACAAGCAGACTTGACGGGCAGACTCTAGTGTGTCGCCTTGGCAATAAACGCTGCCAGATCGTCCTTCAACTGGTGCAACGCGTCCACATTGAGATAAATCATGTGCCCTGACGGGTAGTAGCCGAACTGCACGTTGTCGCGCAGCGCGGGGTCCAGGTTCATGTGCTTGAGGTCGTACTCAGTGGCGAAAAACGGCGTGGCCAAGTCAAAGTAGCCGTTGGCGGAAAAGACTTTCAGGTGCGGATTCTTGCGGATGGCGCTGGCTAGATCCGCGGCCACCCAGGGCTGCGACTGCTCGCCGCCCGTAGCGGGTCCGCCGCTGGTGGGCTTGTGTTTCCAGTCCCACTGTCCGATGTTCTCTGCGCTGGGCCGGTAGGTATCGGTGGACTCGTATTTCAGATCTCGCTGCAGGTAGTCATGCAGCGAGGCCACAAATGCGCCGGTAATGCCTGCTTCAGAAGCGTCAAAGCTGGGCATCTCGCCGGCCGCGTCTACGTCAACGCCCTCAAAGCGCATGTCATAGCGGCCCAGGGTGCGGCGGTCGTCGCGAAGCACTTCCTTGCGAAAGCGTGCCGGCGAAATGCGCAGGTTGGTCTCTTTGACGTAGTCCACGTTGAGCCCGGTAAAGCGGCTCACTTCCCTGGCCACCGCGTCCAGTTGCGCTGCGGGCAGATTGTCGCCGGCAAACAGCGCCCGCGCGTAAGGGCCCGACGCAAACTCGCGCGCCTGCTCGACCCACGCCGCCATGTCCGCCGGCTTGCCGGGAATCTTGTTGAAATACCAGGCCGCCGCCGCGTAGCTGGGCAGGTTGAAGATGTAGATGTTGTCGTAGCCGCCGGCGCGGATGTTGAAGTTCAGAATCGAAGAGATGAGAACCACGCCGTTCAGTTGCACCCCGTCGTTGCCCAACATGTCGGCCAGGGCCGCAGACCGGGTGGTGCCATAAGACTCGCCGATGAGGAATTTGGGTGAGTTCCAGCGCTGGTTCACGGTGAGATAGCGAAGAATGAAACGGTCGAAGGCGCGCAGGTCCTGGTCTACGCCAGCGAAGTCCTTAGCGGTTCCCTTGCCCACGGCGCGCGAGTACCCGGTGAGCGGTGCGTCAATGAAGACCAGATCGGTTTTGTCGAGGAGGGAGAACTCGTTGGGAATCAGCTTGAATGGCGGCCCGGCAGTGGGGTTGGGACTGTCAGTCTGCACTCGCACCGGCGAAAACGAGCCCATGTGCAACCAGAGCGTGGCCGATCCCGGCCCGCCGTTGTAGAGAAAGCTGACCGGGCGGGTAGCGGACTCGGCGCCGTCGAGGGTGTAGGCCACGTAGAAGATGCTGCCGTTGGGCTTTTCGTCCTCATCGTGGATGAGGAGATTGCCGGCGGTCGCTGTGTACTTGAGCGTCTTGCCGCCGAGGGTGATTTGATGCGAGGTAGCAACGGGCTTTTCCGGAGGCACCGGGGTGGCGTCCTTGTCGGTGTCCTTGTGCTGGTCCGAATTGGCGGCAGGAGCAGGCGAGGGGTTACGCGTCTCCTGTGCCGAGCCGGACCGACCAAGAAACAGCCAGGTCATGACAACGAACAGACAGACACCGAGGCGTTGAAGCGTCTTCATGAGCAACAGACCTCCTGGAAATCGCAATGATCGGGTTGCGGAGTGGCGGTCGCCGGAGTCGCCGCCTACTTCGATCCTGAGGGTCGAGGGCCGGCGATGGACTTGTCCACCGTGAGCAATCCCTGGGCACGCAGCCAATTCTCCAGCAGGTTCGGCCACTGATCCAAAGCGGCGTCTCCCTTGCCCAGGCCGGTGCCGTGGGGTCCGTTGGCGAAGATGTGGGCCTCGGCAGGAACTCCTGCCTTCACTAGCGCCTCGTAGAAACGCAGTCCCTGTTCGACGGGAACAGTTGCGTCGTTGAAGGTGTGATACCAGAAGGTGGGAGGCGTTTGGCTGGTCACGAAGAGGTCGGGAGAGTATGCCTTGCGCAGTTCCTCGCAACGATCCATCACGTTAAACAACTTGCAGTAGGTGAGATGGGAGGTGTCGCTGGAGATGGCGCCGATCCAGGGATAGCCGAGGACCAGGTAGTCCGGCCGGCTGGAGACGCGGTCGATGGCGTCTTCGGCATTGGGATCTCCGGGCACAAACTGGGTACCGGAAAGTGCGGCCAGATGGCCCCCGGCGGAGAAGCCAATCACCACGATGCGGTCAGGAGCGATGAAATAGTCCCTGGCCCGCGCCCGCACCGTCTGGATGGCGCGCCGAGCATCGAGGAGCGGCACCGGCAGCAGGTAGCCATGGGAACTGAGCCGATAGCTGAGGACGAAAGCGCGGAAACCGCGCGCAGTGAACCAGTCGGCTACCTGGCGGCCTTCCAGATTGGCGGCAAGTCCGGCATAGGCGCCACCGGGGAAGATCACTACGGCAGAGCCGTTCTCATTGCCCGGATGGGGCTCGAAGATGGTCAGCGTGGGGATGTCTTCGCAGTTCTTTCCTTTGGCCTGCGGGGCCTGGCCGGGCCACAACCGTATGGTTTGAATACCAAGAAACGCGTTGTCCTGATCGGGCGTCGTACAGGGCATTCTTGGTACCTGCGCCGACGCGCTGACCGCCAAGCCGAAAGCCAATGCGACAAAGAAGTTCTTCACCGAAACCCCCAAATTTCTTCGCGAGGATTATACGGCCTGCGGTGTGCCGACACCCGGTATGGACTTCTTTTATGTTGCGTTAAAGCCACAGAGCCGTATGCCCAGCGCAGGAATCCTCGGCTTGTGCTGTGAGCCTCTCAGACAACTCAAAACCATAGCGCGCAAAATAGTAGGCCGCGCCGTGGCTCCGCTCCTGAAGTATGCCGCCGGGATAAAGCGCCTGGCTGATGGCTTCCGCGTGGCGCCCCAGCGAGGCCTCGCGCTGCAACTGAAAGTTAGCCGCCAGGCGCCGCAGCCGGTTCATCTGGTAGCGCATCTTGCTGGCCGCGGTCTCCGCCGAGCGGCCCAGCCCCGCGTCGAGCGCACGCATCCAGTCCAGCAGCGGCGCGAGTTCGGCATCCAGCGCGGAGCCGGCCACAGCCAGTTTTCGTTTGCCCTCAACCGGCATGGCCCGTGCTGCCAGCAGTTGAGCGAGGGAGTCCGGACTGCGAGCGAAGACCTTCTCCAGTGTCAGTTCGTGCCGGCGCAGAAGGTCTGCGATGGCGGGCTCGATCAGGGTGGCGGAGAAACGCGGCTCAGCCGGGGTCATGCGTCCCAAAATGCGTTCGAAAAGCACCGCGGACTGGGCAAAGTAGGCTACCTCTGCCGGCCCGCCGATAGTGAGTGAGGTGGAGAGCAGAAAATCCTGAAAAACGGGCCGCAGAAGGGCCGAAGGCGAGATACGCTCCGGCTCCGCATCGAGAATGCCGAGCAGATCGGCGGTGGACCAGGTCTGTCGGCCAGCCTGCCAGAGACCGGCAGGTTCAGTTGCACTCGGCAACAGCCGCTTGAGGGCGAGGCGCGCGCCGGTTCGTTGGTCAATGAGAAACAGCAGGCTGGACTGCGCGCCGACAGCCACCTGAACGTGATAGCCAGACGCTTCAAGAGCCCGGTTGCGCTCCAGCAGCGCCGCGTGGAATTCATCAGCGCGTTCGATGGCCGCGCGCAGCACCGGCGAACCAATGCGGTGAAGTGCACGTCCCCCGGCATCCAGCACCAGCAGCCCCTGAGCGGCAAAGACCTGAGAATAGAATTCAGCAAAAGCCTGGGCGAAAGTACGGCCCGGCTGATAGGCCGCAGCAAGCGCCTCAGTGGCTTCGGAATAGCCGAGCAGTTCAGATGCCGCTTCGACGAGAGGCGTAATCGAATCGTCCAGAGGAATGCCGCCTACGGGACGGGGCACCGGGGGCGCATTGGTGTACTCCAGTTTGCGCAGCTCGCGATGGGCGGGAAAGGTGACGTGGTTGATCTCTGCAAAGTCGTGATCTTCAGTGGCCAGCCAGAAAATGGCGGCGTGAGGACGACCTGCCTTTGTGGCCTGGCGCGCACGAGCCAGCGCAGTAGCCGCCTTGAAGGGCGTGAATAGCGGCCCGCCAAATAGCCCCACCTGTTGGCCGGTCAACACTGTGCCTGCTCCGGACCGCAGCGCCTCAAGCGCAGGCGCTGCGGATGGGGAGGGATTCTGCGCCGCCAGCAAAGTGACCAGTTCCGGCCAGTGGGTGGGAACCGGAGGGCGAGCCTGCCAACCGCTTGCCGACGAATTTAGAGCGTAGAACCGCCGCGCCGCCTCATCACCGGCACAGTAGTCCAGAAAAAGGCGGCTCAATCCGGGCGCCTCGGGAATGGGATAGCAGTCTGCGATCGACAACGCGTCCGCTTTCAATTCGCTCGCCCTTGGGAATCGTGGGCAATGCGACCGGTTAGAAACGGCTGTGATAAGGATGCCACGGCGAGGGCAATCGATGCACAAGAGCGAACAGGATGAAGGCGGCAGAATGCGTATACTTTCTCTGATTGCGAATTGAGGAGAGAGATCCGAATGCCCAAAAAAGAAAAGGCTGTGAAGCCAGCCCTCGGAAAGAAATCAAAAGCAGTGAAGGCTAAGGCCGCCAAACGGAAGGCCTCACATCCCGATGTGGTCGAAAAAGCACAACTGATCAGTTCCGTGGTGGCGTACCAGGGGCCACTGTTCCGTGTGCTGCACGACAAACTGATTGAGCCCGGCGGCAAGAAGAGCGAGCGCGACGTGATCCGCCACAACGGGAGCGTGGTCATCCTGGCGCTGGACAACTCAAAGAGCAAGAAGGACCCCTGGGTAGTGATCGAACGCCAGTATCGTCACGCCGCCAACCAGTTTCTGTGGGAGCTGCCGGCGGGGAAACTCGATGCAGGCGAAGAGGCCATGGCGGGTGCGCAGCGCGAGTTGGAAGAGGAGACAGGCTATCGCGCGAAAAAGTGGAAGCCTCTGGTGGAGTACTACGCCAGTCCGGGCTTTCTGGGCGAATCGATGAAGGTCTTCGTGGCCGAGGGACTGATGGCAGGCGACGCTCACCCCGAGGACGATGAAGATATCGAGTTCCGCCTGGTGAGGCTTTCCGAGGTCATCAAGATGATCGACAGGGGAGCCATTCTGGACGGCAAGACCCTTACCAGCGTGCTGCTTTATGCGCGGCGACTGGCGAAAAAACGCAAGAAGTGAATTCCTCGTTCCTGGCATCTAGTGTATTGAATCAACATCTTCCAGACTTGGCGATCCTTTTACTGGTCGGGCCGTCCCACTTTATGGGCTTCGGTCCACAAGAGGAATCAACCTTTCACGCAGTTTCGGCGTCTTAGTAGATACCGGTGGGCATTCCCCCTGCGCCTTGCTCACCGTTAAAACACTAAGACAGCAAGAAAGGCAAGCCTGTGGCTCAGTACAAAGGCAAGGTCAAGTGGTTCAACAACGCCAAGGGCTACGGATTCATCGGACGTGAAGACGGGCCGGATGTATTCGTCCATTACTCGGCAATTCAGCTGGACGGTTACAAGACACTGAAAGAGGGCGATGACGTAGAGTTCGACATCGTCCAGGGCCAGAAAGGTCCTCAGGCGGACGTAGTTGTCCGGCTCAAGGACGCAGCCGCCCACAACGCAGCTTAATGGCGTGAACCGCCGGGCGTGAGCGCAAGGCCGCCGCCAGGTGGTTCGGGATGCTCTCGCCCAATCGTCGCGTTCCTATCACAATTCCACCCAGGCGGGAATCATCCGCTTGCACCCCTTCTATCCGTTGACTTTGTTCGTTTGCTGTCTAGCCTGAAATCCCCCCTCCTTGCCGCAATCGCTGATACTGTTCTCGGAGACATATCCGATGGATAACGCCACCATGTCGCGCTTGCTGGCGGAGACGGCCGACCTGTTAGAGATCGATGGCGGCGACAGCTTCCGCATCCGCAGCTACCGCCGTGCCGCCGAGGCCGTAGAACAGACGACTGTGGATCTGGTTTCCGCGGCATCTGACACCGCGCGCCTGCTTGAGATTCCGGGGATCGGCAAGAGCATGGCCTCGAACCTGCAAGCCATTGCCGCCACTGGCACACTTCCGCTGCGCGATGAACTGCTTGCCCGGTACGGCTCCGGAGTATTGGCGTTGCTGAAGCTGCCCGGAATGGGCCCCAAGACCGTGGCCCTGCTGTGGGACGCGGCCAAGATCGCAAGCATTGACCAGTTAGCCAAGGCCATCGAAACCGGCCGCCTTGCCGGACTGCCGCGCATGGGCGCCAAGCAGATTGAAAAGCTGCGCAAGGGCATCGAAGACTATCGGCGCAGCGCAGGCCGCTTCCGCATTGACGAAGCCGAAGAGGCAGCGGCGCGGCTATCGACGTACCTATTGGCCTTCAAGGGGATCGAGAAGGTGACGCCCGCGGGCAGCCTGCGCCGCGGACGTGAGACCGCCGGGGACCTGGACCTGCTGGTGACTGGTCCGGCGTGCGGGCTCGAGAACTCCGCCGCCGCAGTGGACTACGTAGCCGCCTACCCGGGCATTCACGACATGATTGCGAAGGGTGAAAACAAGGTCAGCTTTCACCTGAGCAACAGCTTGCAGGTGGACGTGCGACTGCTGCCGTCGGATTGCTATGGCGCAGCGCTGCAATACTTTACCGGCTCCAAGGCGCACAATGTGTCGCTGCGGCAGCGGGCGCTGAAGATGGGCTACACCCTGAGCGAATGGGCGCTGGCGCGCCTGGATGACAACACCACTGTGGCCGCCGCCACGGAGGAGGAAATCTACTCCGCGCTGGGCATGGACTGGATGCCTCCCGAACTGCGCGAGAACCTGGGCGAGATCGAGGCCGCCGCCCGTCACGAGCTGCCCCGACTCATCGAGCAGGCCGATCTGCGGGGTGACGTGCACATGCACACCACCACTACGGACGGCCACAACAGTATTCGCGAGATGGCCGAGGCTGCCTTGAAGCGCGGCTACCAGTACATTGCCATCACCGACCACTCAAAGAATCTGGCCATGACCAACGGCCTGGATGAGAAGCGGGCGCTTGAACACATGAAACGCATCCGCGAAGTGGACGAGCAGATGGAGGGCCGCATCCGCGTCTTTACTGGAATCGAGGTGGACATCCTGGGCGACGGCGCACTGGACCTGGACGACGAGGTGCTGGCCCAGATGGACGTGGTGATCGCCAGCGTGCACACCCGCTTTGAACAGAGCCGCGAGGAGATGACGGCCCGCGTGCTGCGCGCCATCGAGAATCCCAACACTCGGATTCTCGGCCATCCTACCGGCCGGTTGCTGCTTCGCCGTGAGGCCTTTGCATTGGACCTGGGTGCGGTGCTGCGCCGCGCGGCTGAGTTGGGCGTAGCCATGGAACACAACGCCGCCCCGGAACGGCTGGACCTGAACGACCGCGACCTGCGCCTGGCGAAGGAGCTGGGCTGCCGCATTGTCGTGAGCACCGACGCCCACGACACGCGCCATCTGGGCAAGATGGAATACGGACTGCGCCAACTACGCCGCGCCTGGCTGGGACCCGACGATGTCCTGAATACGAAGGCGGCGGACGAATTCCTGGCTGCGTTGCGCGCACGACCGCAAAGACCGAATGGCAGGCAGTAACAGGGATGCAGTCACAGACAGCGCTCTTCGTCGACTGGCGCAAGTGTCTCAATGCGGTGCGCCCAGGATTTCATCGCCTATGCGGCGGGGATGAGCATAAGATAGTTGCGTCATGAGTCTGCTGCATCAGGAAACCCCGGAAGAAGTGGACGGCGCAGCCCAAGGCGAGTCGTACACCAAAGGCTCCAGCCACGTGGTCATTGCGGGCATTGCGGCCACGATCGTGATCACCATCGCCGTAGCAATCTATGTGCTTGCAGGGCAGAGACCTCCGGCCGCGACGGGGCAGATCCTGGAGGTGTGGGCGCACCCCATGCACACTGTCACTTCCGGCTTCGACGCCAGCGGCGCCTCCATGCCGCAGGAGACCTTTGACCAGGTACTGGTCTTCACTCGCGTGCGGCTGCACAACCAGAGCGACAAGCCGCTCTTCATGCACCAGATCATGACGAATGCGACGCTGGATGACGGCATCCACACCAGCTATGCTGCCATGCCGGGCGATTACCAGAGGATTTTCGTGGCCTATCCCGACTTGGCGGCGTGGCGCGGAACGCCCCTGTCGCCTGAGACGACTATTGACGCGGGACAGACGGCAGAGGGGATCATCGTCTCTGCCTTTCGCCTGTCGAAGGAGCAATGGGACGCCCGCAAAAGCCTGAATTACACCTTCGGCTTTCGCTATCTGCCCAATCTCACGCTGGCGCCCCAGATTGTGGTCACTGAGCACTAGTTCTTGGGTGTGGACAGATACCCGGAGATCTGGTTCTTTGAGTTGATGGTGTTGACCACGATCTCATAGAGTGCCGGTTCCTTACCGCTGTAGAACTGCAGCGGCTCGTTCACATTCCGGTCCTTCTTTTCGTAGCTTCTATCGTCGGCAAAGACGGTCAGGGTGAAACGGCTCTTCTTCAAGTCAGCCTTTTTCAATTGCAGGCTGACTGTGCCGACCGGCTTCTTGTCGCCCTTATTGAGCGTGAATTCGTAGTAACTGCGGTCGCCTTTGTGCTTGAGAATTTCCAGTTCGTCGTGGTTGCGGGCGATCAGGCTGGAGTGGCCGCTCAAGTCACCCTTCATCGACGTCAGCTGAGCCACGGCGCTGGCCAGATCGCTCTGTGTTTTGGCCACGTCAGTCTTGACGCCGCCCACGTCGGTCTTGACGCTGGAGACATCGCTGGCCACGGCGGTAACCTGCTGCGCAGTCTGTTTCTGGGCAGCTTCAAGCCGCTGATTGGCGACGTCCTCGCGGTGAATGATGTCATTGGCCCGCTGGTCCATCTGCTTCTGCGTCAACCCCATCGACTTGCCCAATTCGTCGGTAGCAACTGTCAGTCGGGCATTGGTTTCGCGCAGTTGGGCGGCCATTTTCACATTCTGCGCGTTTGCGTCGGCCAGGGCTGCCTCCTGGCGCGTCACGCGGCCGCTGAGAGTGTAGCTCCAGATCAGACCGCCAATAGCCAACAACAGGGCCACGGCAAGCGCCCCCAGCAGTGCGCCGGAATAGGTTCTTGGAGTTTCGTCAATTTCACTCATATGCACCTCTCTCTTCCATGGCGGCTCTCTGCAATTGCCGCGTTTTGTGTGAAGGCGTTCTCCATCCGTTTAGCTGCCACAACGATCTTTTATTGGGAGCCACCACTCCCCCAGGAAATGGGAGCCCGGATTTCGCGACATGGAGAACTTACTTCACGCACCACTGAAGATTCTACAGAATATAGAAAAAAGGCGCTGTCTTGTTGGAAAACCCGCGTGGTCAGTGGCTTCCGGCACGATAATTACGCTCGTTTCTGCCGCCGCGAATCCCACCCACCGTGACAAGGTTGGAACCGCTACGCTATAAAGAACTTTACTGTATTTTCTGCGCCGGGCTCTTCTTTAGAGCCGGGACGATGGCCAAAATCGCCAAGGAACAACGCAAGGGGGATCCGAAGGCTATGTCGACTGCGGTCGCTGGGAAGGGCCTGGAAGGAATTGTGGCAGCGAACTCCGGAATCTGCTGGATCGACGGAGAAGCGGGCGTGCTGGCCTATCGGGGTATCGATATTCACGAGCTGGCCGTGAATTCAACTTTTGAGGAGACCACTTATTTACTGTGGAATGGCCACCTGCCCAACCAGTTTGCTCTGCGCGAGTTCCAATCGCAACTGGCGTTGGCCCGGTCGATCGACCAAGGCATCGTGGACATGATGCGCAGGTTCCCCCCGACAGCTTCGCCCATGGAGGTGCTGCGCACGGCGGTCTCGGCTCTGAGCTTTTACGATGCCGACGAGAAAGATTGTTCCCACGACGCCAACGTGCGCAAGAGTTACAACCTGACCGCGCAGATCTCAATGATCGTGGCCATCTATGACCGGCTGCGCAAGGGATTGGAGATTGTACCGCCCGACCGCTCGCTGAGCCACGCCGGGAATTTTCTGTGGATGCTAAATGGCGTCAAGCCCTCCGAGACGGCGACCCGCACTCTGGATATCGCACTGATCCTGCACGCCGACCACGAGTTAAATGCGTCCACCTTCGCCGCCCGGGTAATCGCGGCCACCCTCTCTGATATTCACTCCGCCATCACCGGAGCCATTGGCGCTCTGAAAGGTCCTCTGCACGGTGGCGCCAATGAAGGCGTCATGCGCCTGCTCCACGTGATCGACAAAGCCGGCGCCGACCCGGTGGAATATGTAAAGAGCATGCTGGCCGCCAAGCAGAAAATCTCCGGCTTCGGCCACCGGGTGTACAAGACTGAGGATCCGCGCGCCACCCACCTGCGCAAGATGAGCGAGCAGTTGGGCAAGGATTCCGGCGAGCCCAAGTGGTTTGAGATGTCGCGGGCCATCGAACTCTATATCAACCGGGACAAGAAACTCAACGCCAACGTGGACTTCTACTCCGCCTCAACCTATGCCACTCTGGGCATCGACATCGACCTCTACACGCCCATCTTCGCAATCAGCCGCATCGCCGGCTGGACAGCGCACGTGATTGAGCAATTGGATGACAATCGGCTGATTCGTCCGCGCGCGGAATACATCGGTCCGGTCTACCCGTCGCACTGGATTCCGATCGAGGAGCGGCCGTAAGCGCGAGGCCGCAAACACAGTCCTTTGCTCGTTCCAAGGTCCATTCGCCAATACGCATCACCCGCGGTGGGAATCCAGTTGCGCCCCTTTTGCCGCCTGCGGCATCTATACCGCAGGGCAGGTGGAGAATGTCGATCAGCCGAGTAGCAGTCGAGCGGTTCAGCGTGGTGTCCTCGAAGCCTTTCGCTAAGGTTGTTGCATCTGTGGATGCTGTGATCGGTCATCCGAATATGGGCGAATTATGGAAACGCGCGGCGGCGGCAAAGAGCCACAAGGAAATCGAGCAGCTCATTCACAGCGCCCTGGGGCCTTCGGGGTTCATGGAGTTTGCTCGCTTCAACCACGGGCAGTTCATTGAAAGAGAACAGGGCGAAGGCGCGCCCAAGATTCTGCGCCTGATTATGGGCAACCCACTGATCATGAAGGAAATGGCGAAACATGTACCCGACGCTGGCTCCTACGCGCCGGTGACCGTCCTTATTGATGAACGCACAGACGGGGTCCACCTGACTTACGATTTGATGGACAGCTATCTTGCCTCCTATGGTAATCTTGCCGCTCTAAAGGTCGCCCGGGATTTGGACGCTAAGGTCCAGGCCGTCCTTGAGTCGGCTGCAAAATAGCTCAGACCTCCGCCTGCATCATTCTCTCGACAAGACGCAAAGGGCGTGTATTGACCCGCTCAAGTTTCCCCGGTAAGCAAGAAAAATCCAAGGCAAACACAAGGAGATCGCCATGACTCTTGGTTTAAGTATGGCTGCGTTTACCCAACTGCATGTAATTCTCAGCCTGGTAGGGATCGCGACAGGTTTCGTTGTGGTCCTGGGCCTGATTGCTGCGAAGCAAATGCCCCGCTGGACTGTGTTGTTTCTCATCACCACCGCACTCACCAGCATCACCGGATTCATGTTTCCGTTCAAGGGCGTGACGCCGGGAATCGTGATCGGGATCCTATCGATCATCACGCTGCTTTTGGCGGTGATGGCGCGTTACGGCCGCCATCTGGCCGGGCCTTGGCGCGGAGTTTATGTGATCGCAACCGTCCTAGCCCAGTTCTTTAACTTCTTTGTGCTGATTGTGCAGTCGTTTGAGAAGGTGCCTGCGCTGAAAGCTCTGGCACCGACACAGGCCGAGTTGCCGTTCAAGGCTGCGCAGTTGGCCGCCCTGGCACTATTTACCGTGCTCACCGTACTGGCTTACAGAAAGTTCCACGCCGCGTAACTCAGCAGAAGCAATTCGATCTTCCGCGCGACTTCATCTGGCGCTTGCTGTCACGTATTGTGGCGAGTGGTTATTTCTGCGCCTTCCGCATGAGGTAGAGTCCCCATGCGGCAATTGTGCTGGCGTCGCGAATGGCTCCGCTGAGCATCATCTGCTCAAACTCGTCCACTGGAACTGAGTGGATCACCAGGTCATGCTCCTCATCGTCGCGATTGGTCTCGGTCGCGCTGAGGCCGGTGGCGAGATAGACGTGCTGCTTTTGCCGTGTAAAGCCATAGGCAATCCAAAGCGTCCCCAGGTAGGTCATCTCCGCGGCTTCGAGGCCCAATTCCTCTTTCAGCTCGCCGCGCGCCAGCTCCTCAGGTTTGTCTATTTCCATCTCCCACCCACCCTGGGGCAGCTCCAAGGCGCGCTCCTGGATGGTGTAGCGAAACTGCTCCACCAGCCACACCCTTCCGTTTTCAAGGGGCAGAATGACGGCACAGTCGTGTTTCTCAATCACGCTGTAAATGCCCTTGTGGCCGTTGGAGCGCAGGATTTCGTCTTCGCGCAGGCGCAGCCAATGATTGCGATAGATTTCGCGGCTGGAGAGGGTGGTGATCGAGCGGCCGGAGCTGTCGTTGACCGGATTCAATTGGATTTCTCCTCGTGCAAAGTTTGAATGGAATGATCGGTATGGTTTTGGAGCCTGCGTCACTTGTGGCTTTGAAAGCGCAGTTCCAGGGCCTTCCATGACACGTTCATACTTTGCTCAAAGGAGTTTACTCTGCGTGGACAACGGGACCATAAATGCCAATTCCCGGTGGGGTGATGTTCAAGACGCCTCTGGTGGCTTCTGCGACTGGTTCTTTCACTTGATCGGCATCAGAAAAGAGCAACCGCCGCCACCAACACCACGGCGGCGATGGGGACAAGGACGTAGTTGATATCGAATTCGTAGACCCCTCCACCAATGCGAACTCTTGCGTAATGAGACACTTCCTGGTCGTTCTTCGTTTCTCCAAATCGGCTGCGCAAACACTTTACGGCAAAGAAGGTGATCAACGGAATGGCAACGAGGATGGCAACAATGTAAAACCTCATGCTCACACCAGGCCCAGGCAACCAAAGCAGGACGATTTCGGCCGTACCTGCGAGAATGGGAGGGATTGCCTTACGAATCAGGTCAAGTCGGTCACTCCAAGGCCAGCTCAAGTGAAAGGCGCGGTTCAGGCCGATCAACAACGGAGCCAGACTCTCCCCCAAGGCAACCGCCGTAGGCAGATCTGTGCCAAAACGGGCCCAAACATGCCGGAAACAGTACCACTGCTTTGCAAGCTCTGCATTTTCTAAGTTTGATGCAAGAAATTGCACCAACTGGCTGTGGAAAAGGTACTTTAGATTAACTGTGAATAGTGCATAGAGAAGATCGATTGAACTGTATTGAACCGCTCAGGTACTCGGTCTCGACTTCGCTGGACGATTAAAATCAAACCCTTGCGGGAGCGCGGAAAGCGGGGTCACTCGCTGCGCAGACGGTACTTCCTCAGCCTTCCTACGAGCGAAGCTGGTCCGATGACGGCGAGCCTCACCGAGTTGCCTTCGTACTCCCGTGAGCGGATCACCATTCCTGCCTCGATTGCTGCCAGCACCGCGCCCTCCTGTTGGGGAACGAGAAGCTCCGTCTCGACCACCGGGTCGGAAAAGAGAGAGTGGTCGATGGCCTCGCGCAGCGCGTCCATTCCTTCCCCGGTACGCGCTGAGACCATCACCTCGCCGGCACCCTCGCGGGTTTGGAGGCCCGCGCGCTCGTGTTCGGTGAGCAGGTCGGCCTTGTTGAGGACCTCGATACGCGGCTTGCCCAGCGCTTCCAGTTCGGCCAGCACCTTTTCCACCTGCATTTTCTGCTCCTCACCATAAGTGGAGTTGGCATCGCGCACGTGCAGCAGCACCTCGGCCTGTTGCACCTCTTCCAGCGTGGCTCGAAAGCTGGTGACGAGGGTATGCGGCAGGTTGCGGATAAAGCCAACCGTATCGGAGAGGAGGACCTTGCGGCGACTGGGCAATTCGATGGCGCGAAGTTTCGGATCAAGGGTGGCAAACATGCGCGGCGATTGCAGCACCGCGGCACCAGAAAGGCGGTTGAAGAGCGTGCTTTTGCCAGCGTTGGTATAGCCCACCAAGGCTACCGTGGGCACCGGAACCGATTCCCGACGCTGGCGCTGCTGCTTCCGGACGCGCCGCACTGCTTCCAGATCAAGCTTGAGCTGGTCGATGCGGCGTTGGATCTGACGGCGGTCGGTTTCGAGCTTGGTTTCGCCGGGACCGCGGGTACCGATACCGCCGCCCAATTGGGACATGGCCTTGCCCTTGCCAGTAAGCCTGGGCAGCATGTACTCAAGCTGCGCCAGTTCTACTTGCAGCTGGCCTTCACGGGTGCGTGCATGGCGGGCAAAGATGTCCAGAATCAACTGCGTACGATCCAGCACACGGCACGGTAGGGCCGCCTCAAGGTTACGGAGTTGGGTGGGCGTCAGGTCGTGGTCGAAGAGCACCAGGTCGGCGTGAACTGAGGCTGCTACCCCCGCGACCTCCTCCACCTTACCGGCGCCGATCAACGTGGCCGGGTCAGGCCGGGCACGACGCTGCAACAGCTCGGCTGCGACCTCGCCGCCAGCGCTCGCTACTAGCTCCCGAAACTCGGCCAGAGACTCTTCTGTGTCCAGACCCGTGCCAGCATGTCTGACTGCCTGCGCTGCAGGTGTCTGCACGGCTGGTGGCTCCATAGCGGACGGCGAAGAAATATCGGTAGACTCGCTTCGACCGCTGGAACCGGTCGCTGCAAGGCGCGCTCCCGAGGCGCCGAAGTGTGCACCACGAGGATTGACCCCCAGGTCAACCCCCACGAGAACAGCGCGTTCCTGTCCGCCACCCCCGCGGCCAGAACCAGTCGCCAGGAATCCCGAACGGGAGCCTGTGCCGCCTTCAACAGCCGCCAATTGAGGGCGCTCCCCGCGTGCTATCTCTGCTCCGCAGTAGCAGAAATCGGACCGGGCGCCGGCACGGCGGCCGGGCCCATTCCTGTGAGCGCAGACGGACGATGCTCAGTATGCATCACGGCGCGGTTGCTCACTACGGTCGAAATGGCGTGCTTGAAGATCAATTGCTCCTGACTGTTGTTCTCCAGCAGCACGGAGTACTTGTCAAAGGAGCGGATCTTTCCGGTAAGCTTGACGCCGCTGACCAGATAAATCGTAATGGGGGTTTTGTCCTTGCGGACCGTATTCAGGAAGGTGTCCTGAATATTCTGTGCCGGCTTGTTCTCCATATGCCGATCTCCCTCTCTCTGTTGGGGGGTAGTTGGGGTGCAACCAGTCTGCACCCTTGAATGTGCATACAAATCAGCGGGGACGGCGCTGGAAACCCCAAAGCCGGAAAATCCCGCAATGTGACAACATTATAGGAGCTTATCGACCTTTTCAACTGAAACCCGCTGCCGTGAGCCGCTCTTGGGTACTCAAACGGTGGGATAGCACCTCCTTACAGGCTGATACCATGGTCACGTGAAAAGGACAGCCAAATCTGCAGTACCTCCAACAGAGCCAGCATCTCCGGCTCTCGAGGTCCAAGATGTGCCCATGCTGGACCTTAAGCGCCAATACCAGCCGCTCCATGAGGAACTGCTGGAGGCCGTAAGCCATGTACTTGAGACGCAGCAATTCATTCTTGGCGAGCCAGTAGCCGCCTTTGAGCAGGCGGCGGCGAAGCGAGTGGGTGCGGCCCACGCGATCGGATGCTCTTCAGGCACCGATGCCCTATGGCTGGCGCTGGCTGCGGCGGGCGTCGGCCCCGGAATGGCTGTGGTTACCACCCCTTTCAGCTTTTTTGCCTCGGTGAGCAGTATTCTGCGCGCCGGCGCCACCCCAGTTCTGGCCGACATCGAACCCGCGACCTTCAACCTGGATCCGACTGCCGTCGAAGCGGTCCTGGATGGGCCTCGCGGCGCGGACGTACGCGCGATTCTGCCCGTGCACCTGTTTGGCCAGTGCGCCGACTGGTACTCCTTTGTCCGGATCGAAGTGGAACATAAGCTGGCCCTGATCGAGGATGCTGCTCAGGCCTGGGGCGCGGAGTGGAATGGAGTGAAGGCCGGAGCCCTGGGTGACGCCGCTGCTTTCAGCTTTTATCCCACTAAGAACCTGAGTGCCTGCGGCGACGCCGGGATGGTGACCACCGACTCGGATAAGCTGGACGAGCGGGCGCGCATGCTGCGTCAACACGGGATGCGCCGCCGCTATTACCACGACGAAATGGGCTGGAACACCCGCATGGACGGTTTTCAGGCGGCCCTTCTTCAGGTCAAGCTCAAGTACGTCGACGGCTGGAACGAGGCCCGCCGAAAGTTGGCCACCCGCTACCAGGAGTTGTTTACCGCCGCCGGACTGGCCGAACCCGGCACATGTCCGGTCCATGGCGTGATCCTGCCCCAGGAGGTTCAGGGCAGCCGCCACGTCTGGCACCAGTACGTCATCCGCACAGTCCGCCGCAACACCCTGCGGGAGTTTCTAACCGCGCGCGGCATTGGCTCTGAGATTTTCTACCCTGTCCCGCTCCACCTGCAGGATGCATTGAAAGGACTGGGCTACGTGCAAGGCAACTTCCCGCAAGCCGAGCGCGCGGCACGCGAAGTGCTCGCTCTGCCTATGTTCCCCGAGCTGCGCGAGGACGAGCAGCAAACGGTGGTCAGCGCCATTGCGGCGTTCCTGAGCTAGGCCCCACGGCATTATAGGAAATATTGTGTTCTCGTCAAAATCGTACCGGGTCGGCGCTCCGTGCTGGTCGCGCCGACTTGAGCGACGTGGCTTCGGATATGTCATTCCCTAAAATCTGTTAGCGGAACAAGTTGGTACGGGCGAGGTCGACGATCTCGTCACCGCGTCCGTTCAGAATGGCTTTGATCATGTACAGGTTGAAGTCGACAATCTGATCCAGCTTCAGCGATGGCGGCATGGCCAGTTCCTGCCGGTTTACGGCAATATCGATCAGCGCCGGGCCGTTATGGGCGAAAGCCTTCTCGAACGCGGGACGAACCTGCTCTGGGTCGTCCACGTGCAGGCCCAGGATTCCCGTCCCTTCCGCGATCTTTGAAAAATCAGGATTAATCAGGTCAGTGGCATGGCTCAGGAATCCGGTCGCCTTCATCTCCAATTCCACAAAGCCCAGTGATCCGTTGTTGAAAATTACCAGCTTCACGGGGAGATTCAGTTGCCGGAGTGAAAGCAGGTCGCCCATCAGCATGGAGACGCCGCCATCGCCGGAGAGAGTGATGACCTGGCGGCCGAGATGAGAGATCTGGGCGCCGATGGCCTGCGGCAAAGCGTTGGCCATGGACCCGTGATTAAACGAGCCCAGCAGACGCCGCTTTCCGTTCATGGTGAGATAGCGCGCCGCCCAAATCACAGGAGTGCCCACGTCCACGGTAAAGACAGCGTCGTCCGCAGCCACTTCATTCAGCACTTTGGCCACATACTGCGGATGGATGGGGACCTGCCCGGGCTTTCCCGTCGCCAGATCATCCAGGCCCTTGCGCGCCTCATGATAATGGTTGAGCGAAGCGTCGAGATGAGCGCGATCCTGCTTTTGCCGAATGGCTGGAATCAGTGCGTGCAGAGTCTCCGCAATGCCGCCCACAACGCCCAGGTCAACGCGGCTGCGGCGTCCCAACTGCTCCTGGCGGATATCGATCTGCACAATGCGCGCATTCTTCGGATAGAACTGCTGGTAGGGGAAATCGGTGCCCAGCATCAGCAGCGTGTCGCAATTCATCATGGCGTGGTAGCCGGATGAAAATCCGAGGAGGCCGGTCATGCCGACGTCGTAGGGGTTGTCATATTCGATGAACTCTTTGCCCCGCATGGCGTGAACGATAGGGGCCTGCAGCTTGCCTGCCAGCGCCACTAGCTCGTCATGCGCTCCAGCACATCCGGCCCCCGCCAGGATGGTCACCTTTTGTGCCTGATTCAGCTCCGTGGCCAGACCCTCAAGCTCCTCCTGCCGGGGAGTTACGTCGGACCGCAAGTAGCTGAAGTTGACGCGCCGCTCCGGGTTGACGGCATCGGACAAAGCCACATCGCCGGGGATGACGACCACGGCAACGCCTTGCTTCGAGATGGCCGTCTGCATCGCGATCTCCAGCGTGCGCGGCATCTGCGAAGGATGTGAAACCAACTCGCAGTAGTGGCTGCACTCCTTGAAGATGTGCTCGGGATGCGTCTCCTGAAAGTATCCGCTGCCGATTTCCTGAGAGGGAATGTGGGCCGCAATTGCAAGCACCGGTACGCGGCTACGCTGGCAATCGTAGAGGCCGTTAATGAGGTGCAGATTGCCGGGTCCGCAGCTTCCTGCGCAGACGGCCAGCTTTCCGGTCAGCGCGGCTTCGGCGCCGGCGGCGAAAGCGGCCGTCTCCTCATGCCGCACGCCCACCCACTCGATGCCATTGCGCACCCTGACCGAGTCGGTAATGCCGTTAAGTGAATCGCCCGCCACGCCGTAGATGCGCTCTACGCCGGCTGCCGCAAGAACTTCAACAAATGATTCCGCAACTTTCTTGGCCAATTTCTCAGATTCTTCTGCCGGCTCAGCTAGAAGACGGGAACTACCTCTCTTTTGGCTTGCAGAAGCCCTTCTAGCTTGGTAGATGCAAACGCTCTGGCAGCGATGCACGACCATCGCCGATCTTTCCGGATGGTTCAATGGGTCCGGCCTTCTGCTTTGCCAGGCAAATGAGACCGAAGAACGTAATCCACTTTCCAGCCGACTCCAAACCCGGCTATGATGGCACACCATGTTCCCCTACGACTCCACGCTCGTGACCGCAGTTCGATCCGCCCCGCAATCGGTTGCGGACGTAGTCGAGATCATGCAGGCCATCGAGACCAATTGCGCGGATGGCGACGGCCTGAAGTGGTTCAACTGGCTTTATCTCGAGGTGACCCAGACAGTAGAGGCACGGGTGAGCGCAGGCGGATTTGGCGATCCCGTGTGGATGGCCACGCTCGACGTCCATTTCGCAAGCTTCTACTTTGACGCGATCCAGACGTCGCTCTCGGGCCAAGCGACACCGGGCTGCTGGCAAGCTCTCTTCGATCAGCGCAATCAGCCCATGATTGCGCGCATCCAGTTTGCCATGGCGGGCATGAACGCCCATATCAACCACGATCTGCCGCAGGCCATCGTCGCCACTTGCCAGGCCGCAGGCGTTGCGCCTGCGCACGGCAGCACGCATTACAACGACTACACCGCGCTCAACACCACGCTCGACAGCCTGATTGACGCGGCCAAGCAGACGTTACGTGTGCGCCTGCCCGGCGACGCACTGCCGCCGGTCTCGCAACTCGACGACACCCTGGCGGCATGGAGCATGTCTGCAGCGCGGGAAGCAGCCTGGAACAACGCTGAACTGTTGTGGCACCTGGCCGACGCGCCTCCGATTGCCGCCGCCTTTCTCGACACCCTGGACGGACTGACTGCCGTGGCGGGCAAGACGCTACTGGTTCCGGTTTAGTGAACAACACTGCCACGAGCTCCGATCCTTGCCGTAGAATCAACGTGGCATGAAGTGTCCCTATTGCGGCTTCGGGCAGGATCGCGTTGTAGACTCGCGCGAAAGCAAGGAGGCCGACTCCATTCGGAGGCGGCGCGAGTGCGAAAGCTGCAACCGGCGCTTCACCACCTACGAGCGCATCGATGAAATTCCCTACATGGTAGTGAAGAAGGATGGCCGCCGGGAGCGCTTCGACCGGCAAAAGGTGCTGAGCGGGCTTTTGCGCGCCTGTGAAAAGCGACCTGTGCCTTCAATCAAGCTGGAGGCCATCGTGGACTCGACAGAGAGCTTTCTGATGGAAGCTCCAGAGCGCGAGCGGACCACGAACGAGATCGGCGAGCTGATCATGAAGCATCTGAAAGGACTGGACACGGTGGCTTATATCCGCTTCGCCTCGGTCTATCGGGACTTCAAGGATGTGCGCGAGTTCAAGGAAGAACTGGAAGGACTGCTGGACAGCCACCGGTCGGGTAAAAGCAAAAAGTAAAGGCAGCTTTAGGAGCTGAACGATGACGCACAAGGTAACGCTGATTCCCGGCGACGGCATCGGCCCCGAAGTCACCCAAGCGGTGGTCCGCATACTTGAGGCTACGGGCGTGAAGTGGGAGTGGGAGCGCTTTGCCGCCGGGGCCGAGGCCTTTGATATCTTCGGCGAATACATTCCGGCCGCGCTCTACGAATCGATTGAGCGGAATCGCGTGGCTCTGAAAGGGCCGGTGACCACGCCCATCGGCGGCGGATTCAAGAGCATCAACGTGACCCTCCGCAAGAAGTTCGACCTCTACGCGAATTTTCGGCCGATCAAGAATCTTCCCGGTTTGGAAACCAAGTGGCCCGGGGTGGACCTGATCATCGTGCGCGAGAACACGGAAGGCGAGTACGTTGGGCTGGAGCATGAAGTGGTGCCCGGCGTGGTGGAGAGCATCAAGGTGATCACGGAGAAGGGCTCGACGCGCATCGCCAAGTTCGCGTTTGAGTATGCGCGCAAGCACGGGCGCAAGAAGATCCACTCCATCCACAAAGCCAACATCATGAAGCTCTCCGACGGGCTTTTTCTGCGTTGCGCGCGGAAGGTGGCAGAGGGGTTTCCTGACGTGCTCTACGGCGAGCACCTGATCGACAACACCTGCATGCAACTGGTGATGAACCCTTACCAGTACGACACGCTGCTGCTGGAAAATCTTTATGGCGACATCGTGAGCGATTTGTGCTCGGCGTTTGTGGGTGGGCTGGGGCTGGTGCCAGGGGCGAACCTGGGCACCGAATGCGCCATCTTTGAGGCGGTGCATGGGTCGGCTCCGGACATCGCCGGGAAGGATATCGCCAACCCCACCGCGCTGCTGCAGTCCGCGGTTCTGATGCTGCGCCACCTGGACGAGACAGCGGCGGCGGACAAGGTGCAGAAGGCGCTGGAGGCTGTCTACCACGAGCGCAAGACGCTGACGCGGGACGTGGGCGGCAAAGCGGGCACCAGCCAGTTTGCCGACGCGGTGCTGGCGGCGATGGGTTAGAGGGCACGAACCGCTTCAGATTGGCCAAGAACGTCACGAAATCGACGAAAAAAGGGCGATTTCCAGGGGTTTCTGTTTACTATTTAGATAATGGGTGCGCCGATCGGCGCTGACCGTATATTTATGAATTAATAGCCACTTACCTCCTCTACTCGGCCGGAAATGCCCCCCGGAATTGCCCGCCATCCGGGGGGAGGGGGGTGGGGGGTGCCAGGGTGGTACAGACCGGGGGGATATCGTACGTTTTAGACCGGGCGCATCTCCGACACTGCAAGCGAAGGGGTGAGGACGTAGAAGATTCTCATGCCTTGGAAAACGAGCAGTGTGATGGACGAG
>Ga0181535_10000038_pt1 | contig 196057 bp, 160 predicted proteins | sample PEATcosm2014_Bin_44_FD_119774 | JGI IMG/M metagenome (GOLD analysis project Ga0181535, IMG submission 119774) | Peatland microbial communities from MTU Mesocosm Facility, Houghton, MI, USA - PEATcosm2014_Bin17_30_metaG | ecosystem: Environmental > Terrestrial > Soil > Wetlands > Peat | place... | reverse complement strand
GTGATATTTGCAATCCCACACCGTATGGCTGCCACGCTTATAGTTTTCCATCACTACAAGCCTAGTACCTTCCGTCGCCTAAAGGCGAGGGGTTTACGGATCCCCTATCGGGGACTCTAAACCAACGTTTTGAGTCTTTATGTCAGAGAGCTGGCGAAGGCGGAGTCTTCATCCCTCTGGAGGAGCCGTGAAAACCGTGCCGGTTGGAGCCCGGAAAGCCATCTCTTCGAACTTCCGGTAGAGTTCTGATCGTTGCAGTTCGCGGCGGCGCAGGGTCCGCTCCAGTTGGACGGTTCCCTCCCCTGCCGTTGTGGCCTGGGCATACTCGCGCAGGTCGGCCACCTGCGCCATCTGGAGGGCGATGAGGTCGTTGATCAGATCTTCGATGTTTGCCGGGCTCGATGCTTGTTTCATGGAATCTCCAGGTGGAGAGTATCAGAGTTGCTAACCAGATTCTGTATTCAGAGCCCCAGGTTGTCGTTGACGGCGACGGCGATTTCCTGCTCGCTCCCCAGGTACCGTTCTGTGGTCTGGATGGAGGCGTGGCCGAGCAGAAACTTGATCTGTTCGAGGTCGCCGCCATTCTTGCGGCAGAGTTTCGCGCAGGTACGGCGTAGGTCGTGGGCGCCGAAGTGCTCGATGCCGATCTCACTTGCCGATTGCTCAACTACGCTCCACACCGCCCAGTCGCTCAGTTCATCTCCCACGACGCGCCCGCTTTTGTTGACCGGCCGGAGCAAACGTCCGGCACTGTGCCCGGCGGCAGCCGTCCAGGCGTCGATCAATTGCTTGACCCAGATGGGTATGGCCACGGTGCGGATACGGCCGCCTTTGCCGGTGAGATCGGCGATCACCCAGCGGCCCTCGCGCTGCTGAATATTTTCTAAACAGAGCGCGGCCAACTCGGCCCGGCGTAGCGCGCATCCCACCAACAGAGCCAGAATCGCCGCATCGCGCTTGCCTTTAAGGGTGGTGCGGTCGGGCACGGTGAGCAGTTCCTTGGCCTGGTCACGGGTCAGCCAGTTGCCCAGGCGGGTTCCCTGCTGGCGCGCGTTGGGAACATCGGCCATCTGCGCGGCCTGCTCTGCTCCCAGGATGCCGTTGCGCCTGGCCTCGCCGATCAGTTTGCGCACGGCCGCGAGCCGGACATTGATGGTCGATGGACTCAGTTTCCGTTCGATCATCTGGGAGCGGTACTCCATCAGAAGATCGCGGGAGAGTGGCTGGTTGCGCAGCTCGCTCAGGGCGAAGACCTCATCGAGCGCCTTGCCGTAGTTGCGCCGGGTGTGCGGTGAGGCTACCGCCTTGAGAACCATCTGACACAGAGCCAGGATGCCGGCGTTCGGCACTGGAGCAGAGACGGCAAGCGCAAGGCTCCCCATTAGGTTTCCTCACGGTCCTTTTGCTGCCTGATCTCTTTGCTCAGCTTGGTGACGACGGCCTGGAGATCCTCGATCGTCGGCAGTTCGTCCCGCACCGGGCTGGGGAGTTCGCGCGTCACCCGGTAGGTGGAGACGCCGATAGCTTTGGAAATATCCCGCAGGGCGTATTCGGCGACCGGGTTGTTATGGCTTTCACAGAGCAGCAGGCCGATGGTGGGGCCGTCCGGCGCGGTGCGCATGAGATCGTCCACCGCCGAAAGATAAAAGTTCAGCTTTCCGGCCCACTCCGGTTTGAACTTACCCGTTTTTAATTCGATGACGATAAAGGCATGAAGCCGAAGATGATAGAAGAGCAGATCGATGTAGTAGGTCTCTTCTCCAACCGCGAGCGGCACCTGACTGCCGACGAAGGAGAAGCCGCGGCCAAGTTCAAGCAAAAGGTCGCGAAGATGAATTAGCAAGCCCCGCTCGATTTCCCGCTCGTGCGCGTATTCGGCCACGGTCAGGAAATCAAAGTTGTACGGGTCTTTCAAAATCTGTTCAGCCAGATCGGAGCCGGGCGGGGGAAGTGTGCGCTGAAAATTGGTCAGCGCCTTCCCTTCTCTCTCGTGCAGGGCGCTCTTGATGTGGAGGACCAGGATATTTCGGCTCCAGCCGTATTCGACCGCGGCGCGGAGATACCACTCTCTTTCGACCGGGGTTTTCAACCGGTCGAGCAAGACCATATGATGACCCCAAGGCAATTGTGCAGCAAGATGCTGCACAATTGGCTCGTCGGGCCAGGCCGCGGCAAACGCCCTCATGTACTTGAGGCTTCGTGCGCTGAAACCCTCGACGCCGGGAAACTCAACTTGCAGGTCATGTGCCAGCCGCTCGACAATCTTGGCGCCCCAGCCCTGTGCATCTTGACGAGTGAGGATCTCCCGGCCTATCGACCAGTAGAGGAGGATCAGTTCCCTGCTCACGGCAAAGGCGGCGCGAACTTGGGCGGCGTGGATTCTGGACTTCAACTCCTGAAGGAGTTCAGGGTATCCAGAGGGAGGTCGTAGAGATTTTTCCATCTTCGATCTTTCTTTCAAACCAGATAGCGCTATACTGCCTGCGTGAAGCCGGATGAACCCCGGCCGCCTGGATTTGTCCAGGTCGGCATGTGCTCCGGGTAGTCGAATGCCGCCCGAGGACGGCATTCACCTTGCTCGCCGTCTGGGCCATCTCGCATATTCACCTGATTGAGCTACAAAGCAATTCAAAATCAGGATACGCCAATATCGCCCATGACAATAGACATTGTCGTAGGTAATAATGCCACCCCATTCACCGTGAGTAGACTTCTTCGTTGATCCCACTTCGCGGTTTCTACATGTGGTTGACCACGAAGCGGAGATTATCGCGTGGCTCCTTTCAGCATCAGTCGCGAAACGCTCTACTCCTACCTTCGAACCGAATTCCCCAAAGAAACCGCTGATCGCCTTTCCGCGTGAAAACGAGATCTGGCGATCAGTTATTCGCATGAATCATCGATCTGCCCTTTCTGCGCCCGGTGATCCTACCTGACGCTCATCCTAAACCCAACCAATAGCCGCCGGCCGCGCGAATTGCCCATCAAGGCAACCGCGTAGCCGGCATTTTTTTGGAGAGAAAACCATGAAATCAGCAGAAAACTTTGTCGAGGCGATCAAGCAGGGAGTAAGCCCTGTCGAGGCGCTCCATTTTCTTCCCTATTACGAACCGCGCTGCATCGATAGGATTCCTGTCGAGGTCTATCGCACCACCCTGCGAAAGGGCTGGCGATTCTTCCCTGTTCATCTCAACAATCATTTCGCCGAGGAGCGCGCAAACCTGTTGGGTGCCACGGAAAACCTGCGGCAGTTGAGCCGCTGGGCGCGGCAGCGTGCAAACTGGGCCCTCGCCACCGGGCCGGAGTCCGGCGTTTCTGTCCTTGAAGTAGACGGAGACAAGGGGTTGAACTCGCTCCTCAACCGCTGCGGCGATGATTGGAGCTGGCTCGATACGCTTCGCTTCATGGCAGGCGAGAAGCGCTTTATCTTTTTCGCCTGGCCTGCGAGTCGGAGACAGAACTGCAGCGACCAGCAGATTGACGAGGGCCTGCGTGTTCTCGGCGAAGGCGACTGGCTCCTTGTACCGCCCTCCTGCGAGCCGCATGGGGTACTACACACATATTTGAATCCGCAGGACGCAGTCGGCGCAGCTCTTTCCTGGCTGCTCGATCGCGTCTTCGAATCCGCCAATTCAGTAGATCCATGGCGGCCATTTCCCCCACACAGTGCTGGACGCAATGTGTGGTCCAATGCCGTCGCAGCGGAGGCCGTCCATGACTAAGGCCCGGCGACAGGTTGTCCGGCTCGCGTTTCTCCTCCATGTCGCGGGCATTGAACCGGTTCTCGCGGGCGACAGCTATCGCGAGATGCGGGCCGGCCTGGAGCAGCAATTGTCTGTTCTCACGCGCAGCCGTCGCAGAAAGGTGCGGCGGCGTGCGAACCGGTCCATCAGTGAAGCGCAGGGGTTGGAAAACGCCGGCAATCACCTGGTCCCGCACCCGCTCATACCGGAAAGCACTAGAAGGCAGCCGCCAATCGAACTTAATCAGAAACAGATGCAGCTCCTGTCGTCGGAGACGCCGCCGTGTCCGGTCTGCCGAATGCGCATCGGTCGGCCCAAGCACAGTTGGCCCAGCCGGGAGATGGCCGACCAGGTGCGCGAGCGGCAGAACGACCCGCAGTTGGCCATCTACTCCTGTCCGGCGGGGCATGGATGGCATCTGGGCCATCGGTCGGACGCGAGTTCGGCGACAACCGGCCATCCGGCCACAACCGCGCGGCGGGAAAAGCCGCATCGCACCGGAGCACAGGCACATTCACCCATATTCCTCAATCCACCGCAAACGGAGACTCCGATAAAGATGAACGCCACACTCCGCAATCCCTTGTTTATCACCTTTTATGGTACGGCGCTGCTGCTGATCGGCTGCGCCGTGGGCATGCACTGGGCGCACACGCCCGCAACCGCACTCGGGCTGGCCATCGCAGGCGGCCTGCTGATGGCGACGCACGACACAGCCATGGGTTTTCTGTGGTTTTGGGTGACCGCACTGTGGGCCGGGTCCGTTATCGAACGCAATCACCGTAGATGATTATTCGCCGGTTGCAGTACTTCTGCAACCGGCGTGGACCGCGGATAGAAAGTACTCTCGCCCTGAAATCAATGAGAGCCTCACCAAATTTGGCGACAGACTACCCGTGCTGATGGCCAACAAACTTCGAAACTGAATTCCCTTCCTGCCTACGGCTTCCAGCTCAGCGGTTTCAGCCAGCATCCGCAGACGACCTCGAATGACTCAGAACCACTGAAGTTATCCACACCCTGACTGTATGCAACTTGCATTCATTACACATCGCCGGCTTAGTCGGCCCTCATGGAGCAATATTAATGACACTTTCTGAAAAGATCGAGGCAATCGATCACGCCATCACTGCAGCCGAACTAGCGGCACTTCTGCACCTTGGCAAGACGGCCATTTATGACATGGCACACCGGTCCGCCATTCCACATTACCGGATATCGGGGAGCGTGAGGTTCGACCCGCACGCAATTGCCGAATGGCTACGCGACCATACCATCGATAACTTATTGCGGAAGAAGAGAAAATGAACCAAGCGCACCTCCAGACTTGTACCCCCGTTAGGATAATCAGGCAACACAACTCGGCAGGTTGCCCCATATTACCTGATCAATCGCCAAGACCGAAAGATGTACGTCCAGATCCTGCGCTCAGTTTCCAAACCGAGATTGGGCGCAGCCTGCTCTAAACTGAATACCCGCCAGAAGAGTTAGTTACGAACTTATTATTGCTTGCAGGCCTTCTCCGCGCGTACGATCAAAGCGAGTAGAGTATCAACCAGTTCTGCGGTTCTCGTGCCCTCCCGGCACGAAAGCCGGCTTGTCGTGCATAGCCTGGCAATCCGTTTACGCTTGGGGCTCTCATCCACAGTGTGGGCAGCATTCACCCATTGGCCAACGATCTGAGATGGGTGATTATTTGCATCAATCAAGCCGCGGTCACGGAAGACATATTCCAAATGTGCGCGCCAAGGCGGTCGTCTACGCAAGTCCGTGCGTTCGAGCCATTTTTCAAGAATTTCAATTCCTGCGACTACCCGCTTCTGGTTCGTATGTGTGCGGTAGGCGGATTTTGCTTTGGCGCATGTATGGCTCTTTGCACAATCTGTGCAGCAGTATTCCGTCTTCTTGCCTGTTTCAAATACTCCGCCACACCAAGCACACAAACGCACCTTTATTTTTTCAATTAGGAATCTCCTGAAAGTGAGGTAGCTAGCTGAGCGCGCAGCCTCGCGGATGTTGTGCTGATCGACAAGATATTGTGTCCCCAAAAGAACTCTCGTTACAAAGTCATAGCTTAAGTCTGACTGTGCGAGATTTGGCGAAAAAGATGTCTCCCAAAGAGATGATCTGTGGACCGATAGGGCACCCCTATAATCTGTTATGTATACGTGCTGTACTTGTTCTTGAGCATGCTGCAATCTGTATACCTCTATCGCATTCTCGATCCACCAACGCGAGGCGACTTTCCCTGATTTTATCCATTGCTTCAGCAACGACGAACTCTGGCCCAAATATTCATCTAGCGCTCGAAGCCGAGTAACAGGGTTACATTTCGCCCACTCTTTAACACATGCTGGTGCGACGGCCGCCTCTAGCTCTTCAGCAAACCGCTGCCTAAATGCTCGGCCAAACCGCTGCTTCTTCATACGGTCCCAGATCTGGGCCACCCGAAAGGTCTCGACGGGACAAGTAAATAGTTTTATTGCGCGCTCAACTTCGACGGCATGGTCATCGAGGAGGTCGGATTTCATCCTTTGTGTTTTCACCTCCTCTATGTCGAATACGTTTGGATCGCTGCACGCATCGCGTCCCTCAGCAATGAAATCTCTATAGGCCTGTGACTGCCGATATTGTTTGATCAGCTCGTCATGTAACGGATATTTTGAGCGGGTGGTCCTCCGAGTCTTCTCCGAAATGGAAATGAGGACAGTGCCGTCTCTTGTTTCCACGGGACTCGTGCACGTGACCTTATTAACGATTTTAGGCTTCATTTTCGCCTCCTACGCATCTGTCCAGTACGATCTGAACCGCGCACTACTTGCCATATATGCCCTTGTAGACGCTTGCGGTGTGCAGGAGGATAGCAACAAATGTGCTCCCTGCACGAAAAAATGTTCGGTGTGCAGCTCTTGGATCCGTTCATAGGCGCAGGCCGGATCCACGTTCGGTGTCAGAATACTGTCTTTGTCATGCGACCAAGGAGTTGTCATGTAATAAGGGCCTACACGGCGGTCGGAACGAACAGAACGGTCAGAACGGGCGATTCGGACCGATCGTAAGTCGTTGATTAACAGGCGGATAATGCGGATACTGTGCGGAATGTGCGACTTACGGGGCGATGCGGAACCGGCAAAACGTTTCATGGGCAAATCATCAAAAACCCCTGTGTTATGGCCCTTATAAACCTGTTGTCAGCTTGTTGTCATGTAAGTTGGAGGATTGAATATGAGAGACCAGTTTAAACCAAGAAAGGTTACCGTAATGATCCGTGCGCTTATTGAGGGGAAATGGAGGCGGGTCAAGGCCAACTACGGGAAATCTGGCCGCGTGGTTCCTGGCCTTGTGATTTACAAGGGCCAGGAATTGCAGCTTCCAGATGTAGCCTATGAGCTTCGCTTCTACGAGCGCGGGAGGCCTCAGTATCTTCCCGCCGGCAGGAATGCGTCGGATGCAGAGGAGCAGCGGAAAGTGCTTGCCGCACGGCGCAGCGTGAGATCCGCAGCGGAGGCCGCAGGTGTGAAAATTGAATTCGACTCAAATCGGAGACGATTGAAGGAATGGGCCAAAGACTACATCGCCAAAAGGTCCATAAAGCTACAGCGAGACCAAATCCAGCGAGTCGAGTATGTGACTGCGCTCTTTTTCGAGACGTGTAAAAAGACCTACATCGACGAACTCACCGAATCTGATCTGCTGAATTTCCTTCAGTTCCTGTCTACTCTACCTCTGCTGAGAAACGCCAGAAGGAAGCCCAGCATCCGGCGGAATGCCGCTCAACGGCGAACCCGTTGTCCGGTAAAACACGGACTCATTAGTGCGCGGACCATATTTAACTATTATATGGTTGCTTGTAAATGGCTGCGTGAAGGAGGGGTTGATAGCAAGATCATGCCCTCCCCTCCGAAGTATGAGGAGCCAGAAATTACCATCTACACGCCCGACCAAATCAAGGACCTTTTTGCGGTTGTGACAGGCAATCTGCGAATCGCAGCAGGGCTGATGCTGAAATGCGGGCTGAGGAGGCGAGAAGTAGCATTCGCGTATTTTTCGGATATCAATTTCTCCGATAGGACCATTTTGGTCAAAGGAAAGCCGGAACGCAATTTCCGCGTTAAAAACGGCATCCAGCGGTACGTCCCGGTCCCGGATGACCTCCTTGACGAACTTAGGCATTGGGCAGCGGAGCACCCGGGACAATTGTTGATTATCCAGACGGCGAAAAGCCAACCGGAACTTGGCCTGATCAAAAAGCTCAAGCGCTATGTCTATCTGCACGGCTTGCGCTGCGGGCGTTGCGCGCATTGCCGTTCGGGAAACCCTGAGTGCGAGGATTGGGAGCTCCACAAGTTTCGTCGCACGTACATCACCGGGATTGTACGCCATGTCGACCTCCGCACTGCGCAGGGTTACGCAGGGCATTTGAGGATCACCTCGACCGAGCGCTACCTTAAGGCCGCTTCTGCTAAGGAGGGGCAAAAGCGAGTTTCGGGGATTGACTGGACCAAGTCGTTCTACGACTAGGTTTAGTCACCTACTTCAGCTCACGATGTCCGCCAGATCTGCCTAATGTCATTTGTTTTAGAGCAAGTGGTGGCCATTGAGTAAGCCAACACAAACCACAGTCATCGTGATCGATGGCGAAATAAGGAGAATCCGTGATTAAGGAAAACTACCGAATAACACTTGAAAGGCGATTGAAAGGGCTTTCACCAGCATCAACCGAAACGATTCAAGAAGTCATCAAGTATTGTGATGCTCATTTGGGTCTTTATCGTGTACGGGACCTCATCCGCGTCATTGCGAATACCGGAATGACGAATGTGGAGTTTGGCTCACTGCTGGTTTCGAGTATCAATGCCGAAGACAAGATGCTGTTTGCCGGCGAAGGCCGCGCGTCTAAGCACGCTAAGCGCTTTCTCCCACTTGGTCCCAAGACGGTCGCCGCGTTGATGTCTCTGCATCAGTTAAATCCTGGATCATTATTCGTGTTAGGAGATGTTCCGAGAACCCAATTTGCATATGTTCTTGCAAAACTAAGACCGCTGTTTCCGGAGCTCTCGCAAGGCAGGCTGTTGATGTATTCCGTTCGCTTGAACTTCGAATATCGACTTATGTCAACCGGGATCCCCCTCAGCATCGTGAGGTACTGCTTGGGGCACCGGGATTCAGCGTCGCTGTTGGCGCATCTGGCACTGACGCCGGAGGAGAAACTCGCAATCGTGCGACGGAACTTGGAGACCTTTGTCCCTGAATTGTAGTAGCGACACTTCGTATGTCGACGCACTTGCCAATTTAATTGGCAAGAGGTCGGTGCGCAAGCGGCGCTAACGCTGCTATCTCAACCCCTAACCTCGATGGTGAGCCGAATTTGTTGGTGGTCAAGCGTCGTTCTACGGTGTGAGGCCGGTGGCCTAACCCAACTCTAACCGAACCAAAGGAGCTATATCCATGAACTCTTCCGGTCAAGGCCTTCGTTTGCGTCGTCCCATTGGGGCTGCGCTCGTACCCACTCTCTCGATGGAGCAAATCGATCGCATCATCGCGATCGCAAATGCTAATCCGAGCCTGCGCCTCACTCGTGATGTTTTGGTGATTCTCGCTCATACTGGCATCCGCGCAGGCGAGTTGCGCACCCTACGCGTTGCCGACATCGATCTCGCCCGCAGTCGCATGCATATTTCCGCGCCGAACGCCGTTACGAATGGTCGCTGCGTCCCCCTGTCGCCAGAAGCTGTCGACGCCATTAAGTCGTTGCTTGCCCGGTTTCCCAACTCTGAGTGTCTCTTGGGAGACCACGCGCGGAACCGTCTCATTCAGGTGGCCTGTAACTTGAGGCGGATCGCCTCTGAGATTCATTTGAATCGCGTGACGTTGAACTCGTGGCGTCGTTCGTTTGCTGCTCGCGTTTTGGCCTCGGGGATGAGTATTCCCACCCTCGCGCGCCTGATGGGAAATTCTAGTTTCCGCAGTACCATTCGCTACTTGTCGGGACCCGATAAGAAGTAAGAAATCTGCGCCGGTAGTGAACTCTTTGGAAGCCTCAACAATGTGCGGCGAACATGAGGCTTCCAACTTCATCCCAACTGCAAATGACGACTGCCCATGGAATTGACCAATGGGAGTTTGGCGGGGCGGTCGGAATTGACCTTAAACCCAAACGGCAACATTTGAGAGGGCTCATGCGATTTGCCAGAGAAAACTTGATGTCTCCCGGGGAACTTGCCGAGAACTTTGACCTCTCGGAAGATACCCTCGCAGACTGGCGCTCGCAAGGCAAGGGCCCACCTTACTTAAAGGTCGGGAAGAACATCTGGTACCCCAAAGAACACATAGACACATGGGCTGAGTCCCAATTGATTGGAGAAGACAATGGCACTACGAGCAAGATGCGGAAAGTGGCACTTCAGGTTCAAGTTCAACGGCAAGGAATACGCGGAGACGACCGGTTTGGCCGACACAGAAGAAAACAGGACGGAAGCTCAACAATGTGAATTCGACTATCGGAGGGCGTTGAAGGACGGGGCGAGTCCAACACAGGAAATCGTAATCTGCCAATTTGATGATGCTGTCAAAAAGTTTCTGGCGTGGGCGAAGGCGAAGTTCCGCGAACACCCCAGCAGTTTCAGACGCATCAAGACAAGTCTCGCGAGCGCACTTCAGTTCTTCAAGGCAGACTGCGTCAGCCTGATTGATCCAGGAAGAATCGATGACTACGCAAGTTGGCGCGTGACCGAACACGACGTCCGGGACATTACAATTCGGCACGATCTACATGCTCTGAGTTCGTTCTTTCAGTACGCGATTCGGAAGCATTGGACAAAGAAGAACCCGATCGACGAGGTCGAGATCCCTTCGGATGCGGACGCGGTCAGGATGCATGTCCTCACGCCCATTGAGGAGATGGAATACTTCAATCGAGCGCAGAAGTTTCCAAACTTGCATGACGTCTGTCGCCTGATGGTGAACCAGGGGATGCGCCCGGAGGAAGTCACGGTGCTCGCTAAAGAGGACATCGATTTGGATCGTGGCCTGATCCATATTCGCAAAGGGAAGTCGACGGCTTCGAAGCGGGTACTTGATATGACCACGGAATCGCGCGCGATTCTTCTTCGCCGGATGGAAGGAGAATCTCCATGGATCTTTCCTTCCAAAAGGCGGCACGGAAAGCCGATCGGCCGGATCAATTCTGCGCACGACAGCCTTGTTGCTGAGGCCGCCAAAGAGGGTGTCACGATCAACTTCGTTCCGTACGATCTTAGGCATACGTTTGCAACCAGAGTCGCGCAGGAGAACATTGACCTGCCAACGCTTGCCGCTCTTCTTGGGCATGCGTCGATTCGGATGGTCCAGAAGTACGTTCACCCCACTGCCGGACACAAAAAGGCGGCGATGGCGCGTTACGACCAGTCGATCATGACGGCCGAAAAAGAATCGTCGCGTGAATCGCTGGAGAACCGCAATTCCACTGTCGGTGCCGAGGGACTTTCAATGCCGACAGACTCCAAGGTACTGGGCCTCTAAACTCCGCACCGCGTTCCGCACCAAAACCCAAGACAATTGATCGAATAAACGAGCATGGGGACCGCCTAACGCTCGACAGGGCGCGCATCTGGCGCTTTTGCCTACCCGTGGCCTCCGTCGCTGGCCGCCGAAGTCGATGGCCCTATCGGCTTCGGTTTGCCTGCGCGGACGGTGAAACCTTGAATCTCCTGACGCCTTCACTGGAGAGAAGGGGCCTGTTGCTACTCTCAAAGAGTCGGTAGAGGCAACGCCCGCGAATCAATGGGTTCTTGGGCTTTACGAAGGGGATCGGGGGACAATAAGACGTCCAACCAGCTGTTTTTTTGTCCGCCCCCCCACCCTATTTTTGTCCGCTTTTTGTCCGCCCCCCCATCACGATTCAGCCCCATTTTCGCCGATTGACCACGATTGAGGACGAAATAGACACACTGAACAGATTGGAAGGGTAATGGGGGATACTACACAAATGATTGATTTTAGGAGGAATTTTTGGAGGCGCGGGCCGGGATCGAACCGGCGCATAAAGGTTTTGCAGACCTCTCCCTTACCACTTGGGTACCGCGCCTTGGCAGGGCTGCCTACCACCGAACGCTAGCTCCACTCCTGCGCAGCCGAACCGGTCAAACCGGGGGGACAGAATGGAGCGGGAGACGAGATTTGAACTCGCGACCCTCGCCTTGGCAAGGCGATGCTCTACCACTGAGCTACTCCCGCGTTACAAAAATAAGTATACCGGGCCGCCCACTGCCGGTCAAACCGCACCCGTTTCCATTCAAAATGAAGCCTCTTCACAGGAGACGCCGGGCGTGAGCCGCCGCCCGCGCGTGAGCAAGCCGGGAATCGATGTCCCGAACACGCTCTGCAAGCGCGCTTCATTTGCGGTTCGGTTTGGCCTGGACGCATGCCGGCGGCATGTTCTTGATCGATGGTTCCAGATCGGGCCAATAGGGGCTGGACTTCAATGTCATGCAAAATGCCGCTAGATCAGGGTATGGTTCTAGCTGTGCATGGGGATCGACTTCGTCTAAAAACTTCCAGGCAAGATCTGAATGACCGGTATAAATGAGATCAATGACTTTTTGCCAGAGAATATCTGGAAGATTGTTGAACATTTGTTTATGATTGAGTTCCAACTCCCCGTCAACATCCCGATGCATTGCTTTCCATTCCTCGGGTGTCGGGGCGGGTCTACTCATCTTATCCAGGTCGAGATGAAATCCACCCCCATTAAGATCGTCAACAAATCTTAGAACGACTGAATGAATAGGGGAACCGGCAAAAGAAACCCACCAATAAGCGAAAGTCCAGTCTTCGGCGATAAAAAAGAAATGGTGATTTCTGTCTAAATCAGCGAAATACGCGGTCTCAGTGTCAGCGACATCAAGTGTCTTTAACAATTTGAATTCCGGTTCCAGTTCAAAGACATAATGGATATTGCAACAGTGTGCGCCACCTGAATAAAACGAGACAATCATATCTGGACGGCCCCTTCCCGTGATGTCTGTTCCGTTGGGGATGCCGGGAATCTTCCATTTCTTCTCTTCGGGCTGGCCCAGTACGTATTTCCAGGAACTGAACAGGGTGCGACGGAAGATGATCTTGCCGTTATGGGAAACCTGCAAACAATTATCGTTGTTACCCTCGCCGCCCTTGTAGGTGCGAAAGATGTAACCGTCCACACGGACAGCGTCCTTCAATCGCGGCAGCGAGCATGCTTCCTTGGAATTCTCGACCGTATCCTGCGCCGAGCACACAAGCGCCGCCATTGCCAGCGCCCCACCCGCCAGCAGGCAACAAGATACTTTTCGCAGTCTCGAAATATCCATCGATCGCTCCATCGCGCCCATCCTGTCCCGACCACGATAACACTTTGCGCAGATTTCCTCTGCTTCAGCCGCGCTTAAGCATGACGCGCAATAATCGTGGGGAAGGAAGAAACGATGCGCGTGTTGCTGGTGGAAGACGAGGTGCGGCTGGCCGACAATCTGGCAGCCGCCTTGCGCGACGGCCCCGGTTTTGCTGTCGATTGGGCTGAGGATGGGCAGGCCGGCGATCTCTGCGCCCAGAATCGCTGCTACGACCTGATTGTGCTGGACCTGATGCTACCCAAGCTCGATGGCCTGACTGTACTCAAGAGGCTGCGTGCCCGCCAGGACTCGACGCCCGTTCTGGTGCTTACCGCCAAGGAGGGCAAAGGCCCCATTGTCGAACTGCTCAACGCCGGCGCCGACGACTACCTGGCCAAGCCTTTCGATCTGGGCGAGCTGATTGCCCGCGCCAAGGCACTGATCCGCCGCGGCAAGGGCGCTGCCGATCCGGTGCTCACTGCCTGTGGGCTGGAGTTGAACACCCTTGAGCAGACCGTCCATCGCAATGGCGTTCTGGCCGATCTTTCGCCCACCGAGTATCGCATTCTCGAATATCTGATTCACCGTCCCCGCGCCATCGTCAGCAAGCGCGAGCTGCTGGAGCACCTCTACGACTACAACTGGGAGCGGCACTCGAATGTGATCGAGGCGCACGTCTCCAACCTGCGCAAGAAGCTCGACGCGGCGCTGCCCGAGTCTACCGAGCCGCCGCCCGAGGTCATCGAGACCATGCGCGGGCGCGGTTACCGGCTGGCGCCGGAGATGAGCCTCGATGCGATGGACGCCGCGTGGAATGAAACACTGGAGCCGGGCCGATGAAGCTGCCACGCTCCCTGCGGGTGACCGCTTTCATGCCCCGCTCCATCGCCTTCCGGCTGATTGCCGCGGTGCTGGCGGTCGAACTGGCAGCCGCCATTCTAACCGTCGCCCTTTCGTACGGATTTGAGCGCCACATCCACTTTCACACCTTGGATGTCATCATGCACGGCCACATGGATACCATCCTGGGGTCAGTGCAGGAGTCCAACGACGGCAAGGATGACGTCATGCTGGTGCAGGCCGATCTGCATCTGCCCAAGGAAGACGTCTGGGAAGTGGTGGACTCGAGCGGCCGGGTGCTGGGCATCTCGCCCAATTGGCAGGGCGTCGCGGTGGATTCCGTTCCCATGGAGCACGGCGCGTTTCTGCGATTGATCCTCGATGGTCACCGCTATCGTCTGATCCGCCGGGAGGGTTCGCGACTCGTCGATCCGGGTGAACCTGGCGGCGGCAAGCTGCGCACGGTCGAGGTGGTCTATGGCGCCCGCACCAACCGCGTCTGGGAGGCGATCTGGGCCAGCGTCGAGTTTTATGCGCTGGGCAGCGGTTTGCTGCTGCTGGCGACCGGTCCGCTGATCGCCTGGCTGCTGCATCGCGGGCTGCTGCCGCTGCGCCAGTTGGCGGCTTTGGCGGCGCAGGTTTCGGCAAACTCCTGGCAATTCGACCCTCCCGAGAGCGCCCGCAACACGCCCGAACTGGCTCCGCTGACGCTGGCGCTGGAGAGCGTCTTGCAACGCCTGGAGCGCGCGTTTGTGCAGCAGCGGACCTTTGTCTCCGACTCCGCGCACGAGTTGAAGACCGCCGTCGCCGTGGTCAAGTCGTCGCTGCAACTGCTCAGCCTGAAGCGCCGCACCGCCGAGGAGTATCAGGCCGGCCTGGAACGCTGCCTGACCGATTGCCTGCGCATTGAGGACCTGGTGGCCAAGATGCTGACCCTGGCCCGCGAAGAGAGCGCGACGCCCTCCTCGGCGGCGGTACAAGCTACCGGTTTGGCCGATTGCCTGCGCCAGACCGTGGCTGAGTTGACCACCGTCGCCGCCGTGCGCGAGGTGGGCGTGAGCCTGGCTGAGACCGTAGCCGATGCGGCGGGTGCCGCTGTCTTTGTTCCGCTGGCCGGCGAAGACTGCGCTCTACTCTTCTCCAATCTGGTGCTGAATGCCTTGCAGCACAGTTGCGCCGGTGCGACGGTCGCGGTTCGACTTTTGCTCGCCGACGAATATAAGACCGCCCTGGTGGAGATCGAGGACCATGGCGAGGGAATCACCGCCGAGGCCCTGCCGCACGTCTTCGAGCGCTTTTATCGCGGCGACCCCTCCCGCAATCGCAATACCGGCGGCTCCGGGCTGGGTCTGGCCATTTGCAAAGCCATTGCTGAGCGGGCGGGCGGGTCGATTACCCTGGTCAGCCAACCCGGCGTGGGAACCACCGTAACCGTACACCTGCCCGTTGTTGAACAGATTCTTGAAGAGTTTCCAATCCCGTAGGGCCTTTTCATCCCGGATTCACCGGGTTGGGTCACACTTGCAATCGGTGATCGATAATCATCGGTGCACAACCTTTTCACAGGGAGATTCTCATGCTGAAGCAGTTCGATCTTCGCTTTTTTGTCCGGTCGCTGGCGGCCGCGGCTCTTGTTTGCGCCACCTTTGTCGCCCCGGCTCTGTTGACTGGCCAACAGCCCTACAGGGTGATCGACCATTGGAAGGTGGGCGGAGACGGCGGCTGGGACTACATCAACATCGACTCTCCGGCTCATCGCCTCTACATCACCCGCGGCGCGCGCGTGGATGTGGTCGACACTCAGACCGGCAAGCTAACCGGCTCCATCGCCGGATTGCACGGAACTCACGGCGTGGTCTTCGACACCGCCGGCAAGCTGGGTTACATCTCCGATGGCGGCGGCAATGCGGTGGTGGCCTTCGACCGCACAACATTGGCCACGGTCGCCACCATTGCCGCCGGAACCAATCCAGACGGCCTTCTCTTTGAGCCGGCCACGCAATCCGTCTGGGCCTTCAATGGCCGCAGCCACGATGCGACCGTGATCGACACCGCCACGCAAAAAGTGGTCGCCACCATTCCCCTGCCCGGCAAGCCGGAGTTCCCCGTCGCTGACGGCAAGGGCACGGTCTTCGTCAACATCGAAGACAAGAATGTCATCGTGCGGCTGGATGCGCACAGCAAGACGGTCACGGCGACCTGGCCGCTGGCTGGCTGCGAGTCTCCCTCCGGGCTGGCCTTCGATGCCGCCGGCTATCGGCTCTTTTCGGTTTGCGACGGCAAGAAGATGGCGGTTACCGACGCCAAAACCGGCGCCTCCCTGGCCACGCCCGCCATCGGCGACGGCCCCGATGCCGCCGGCTACAGCGCTCAATTCAAACTGGCCTTTTCCTCCAACGGCGAGGGCACGCTGACCGTGGTTGACGCGGCGGCCAAGGATTATCCCTCCATCGAGACGCTGCCCACGCAGAAGAGCGCGCGCACCATGATCTACGACGCGGCTGCGGACCGCATCTACCTGGTCGCCGCCGAACTCGGCCCCCGACCCGCACCCACGCCCGAGAATCCCCGCCCCCGCCCGGCGATGACTCCCGGATCTTTCGTCGTTCTGGTCGTCGGCCGCTAGATCTGCTTACTCGTTTGCAGTAGCAACGGTTCATCCCCAGGTCCCGATCTTGGGGCATGGGGATGAACCTTAAAACAGCAGACTTCGCCGGCTTAGAAACCCTCCGTTGTCAAATAACCTTATTATTATCAAATATTTGTCATCCTGAACGGAGCGAAGGATCTGTGTTTCCGGCGTCACCCAAGGGGTTACCGCAATACCGCAGATCCTTCCCCTTCGCTGCGCTCAGCATCAGGATGACAACTGATTGTATTTGCAAAGTTTAAACTCCAATACCAAGTTTCCGAATTCGGTGGAATCGCCGGATTCGGGTTCATTGGCCCGGCGCTTGCCGGTCTTCGAGCAGAAGCAGCCGGGCGGGATCGATTTGCACGCGCCAGGGCTGCGGTTGCACGCTCAACGCGCGCCAAAGCTCCTTGGGCAGATCGGCTTGCAGATGCGGTGCATCGCCGGTTTGCGGGGCGTGGTGCAGCCGCAGATAGAGCGTCATTTCATGCGGAGCTTCACTGGTCGCCATGAGCCAGCAGGGAAAGGTATTTCTCTCCTCCATGGACGATTGAAAGACAAGCTGGTGTGAACGAATGCCTATGTGGGTCAGCGCCTCCGGGACGCATTCGCTCGTCTGCAATGCACATTCCCAGGCTGCCACGGCAATGCGCTGCGCGTCGATGCGCCGGGCGGGGACGATGTTCTTGCAGCCCGTCAGCCGCGCCGCCACGACCGTTTCCGGCCTCTCGAACAAGCGATGCTTGGGTCCGCTGGCGATGATCTTGCCCGCGTCCACGACCATCAGTTCGCTGCAAAAGCGGAAGGCTTCTTCCATATCGTGGGTCACGAAGATCACCGCTCCCTTGTACTCCGCCAGCGTCTCGCGAAGCTGCTCCTCCATCTGCCTGCGCAGGTGCGGATCGAGCGCCGCAAAAGGCTCATCGAAGAGCAATGCATCCGGCGCGATGGCCATGCAGCGTGCAATCGCCACCCGCTGCCTTTGTCCACCCGAAATACGGGCGGGATACTGATCCGCCAACTCGGCGATGTGCATGTGCTCAAGCTGCTCGCGCACGCGCGCCTGCCGTTCCCGTTGCGGAAGAGCGCGCAGGCCGAAGCCCACGTTCTCCGCCACGGTCATGCGCGGGAAGAGCGCGTAGTCCTGAAAGACGACGCCGACCTTGCGCTTGGCCGCAGGCAGATTCTGTTTGGTTGCGCTGTCGAAGAGCACGCGCCGGTTCAGCACGATGCGCCCTCGATCTGGCGGGACGATGCCGGCAATCATGCGCAGCGTCATCGATTTTCCCGCACCGGAAGCTCCCAGCAAGCCCACCGCGCCCCTGCCCGCGGAGAACTTCACCTGCAAGGGGAAAGCTTCCAACCTCTTTGCAATATCGACTTCAAGAGTCCCGGATTGCTGCATTTTTTCAACAGCGACCGGCGGCGCAAGCGGCAGGGAAGACGCGCTCGATGGCGAAAAACGCGCGAGCTTGCGCGCCCTGCCGCCCACGCCGATGCGCAAATGCAGCAGTCGGATAATGGCCAGCGACAAAACCACGATCAGGCAAACCCAGAGGCTTGCGGAGCGCATATCGCCCCCGGCCGCGGCGGAAAAGATGGCCAGCGGCATGGTCTGCGTGCGTCCCGGGATGTTGCCGGCCACCATCAGCGTAGCGCCAAACTCGCCCAGCGCTCGGGCAAAGGCCAGCACCGTTCCCGCCAGCACACCGGGCGCGGCCATGGGGAGCAAGACGCGGCGAAATACGGTGCGCTCCGTGGCGCCCAGCGTCCGCGCCGCATCCAACAGCGTGGGATTGACCTGCTCGAATGCGCCCAGCGTGGTGCGATACATCAGCGGAAAAGCCACCACGGTAGCGGCGATAACCGTTGCCGGCCAACTGAAGACAATGGTGACACCAAGCTGCTCCAGCGCGTGGCCGATGAGGCTGCGCCGGCCCAGCAGCACCAGCAGAAAAAAGCCGACCACGGTAGGCGGAAGCACCAGGGGAAGCGTGAGCAGGCCGTCGATCCAGGCGCGCAGACTGCCCCGCATCCCCAGCATCGCCCAGGCCGCCAGCAGGCCCAACAGAAAGGTGGCCGCGGTAGCCGCGCAGGTAGTCGCCAGCGAGATCCATAGCGGCGATGGATCGAGGGGAAAGATCATCGTGCGGCTATTGTAAATCCATGCTTCTGAAAGGCGGCTTGCGCAACGGAAGTGGCGAGTGACTCCACAAACCTGCGCGCAGCCGCTTCATCGGGCCTGCCCTTCAGCGCTACTCGGTCTCCACAGGCAGTGCGCTGGAGTCCTGCGAGGGAGCGGGCAGCAAATGGGCGCGGCTGAGGACCTTGCGCGCCAGACCGGTCAGCGCCATCGAGCCGGCCTTGGCCAGCGGAACCCAGCAACGCTCGCCGCCGGCAACCGTCAAAGCCTCCACATCGTCGGCAAAGACGGCGCGGATACGGACGTAATAGTTGACCTGCATGATGGCGTGGCGGACGGTCATACGCAGTTCCGCCGGAGGCACCGCGGCCTCGCGCAGGGCAGGCAACTCCCACAGACTGGGCATGACGGTGAGATGCGCTGGGCGCTGCTCCAGCAGCACCTCGCGGACGAGCGAACCGGATTGCCGGGCGTTGCGCACACTGAGGGCGAACGCCACCTCGCGGCTCACCATGCGCGGCCGCGGCGGGGTCTTATGCTCGCCTTGCGTAGAGCATTCTGCGGATATAGGGCACTGCTGGCACAGCGGACCGCGCGGCACGCAGACCGTCGCGCCAAGCTCCATCATCGCCTGGTTGAAGTCGCCGGGAAAGTCGGGATCGAGGAGCTGGGTGGCCAGAATTTCGACCTTGCGCCGCACGGCCGCTCCGCCTCCGCTGCGGCTGCCCGCCTCCCAGCCGCACAGGCGGCACAGCACCCGCTCGACGTTTCCATCCACCACCGCCACCGGTTCCCCATGGGCAATGCTGGCGATGGCGGCGGCGGTGTAGGCGCCAATGCCGGGCAGCAGCAGCAGGGCATCCGAAGTCGCGGGCAGATTGCCCTGGAAGTGATCGGCCACAAACTGCGCCGCCTTGTGCAACATGCGCGCGCGGCGGTAGTAGCCCAGGCCGCTCCACAGCGCCAGAACCTCCTGCTCCGGCGCCAGAGCCAGGGCCAGCAGCGTGGGAAAGCGTTCCAAAAACACTTCGTAGCGCTCCACCACCACGGCCACACGGGTCTGCTGCAACATGATCTCCGAGACCCAGATGGCGTAAGGGTCGGGAGTGCGCCGCCAGGGCAGGTCGCGCCGGTTGAGCGAATACCACTCCAGCAATTGGCGGCGTAGCCGCTCTATCGTTTCGGCTTCCGGATTCTCCATCGATATACCTTCAGGTTAAGCTATCTCATTCTCCACGCTTGGTGTGCAAGAGGGAACAACACGACCCGCCGCCCACTTGCTACTCTGGGTACGTTTGCACACGATGGGAGCCGGAGAGGCTCCGCCAGCGGTTCAGGCGCTGCTATGATCTGAGGAAAATCTCCCACTGCAACGGGCTGCGTAGTGGCTTCGCCAACGCCCGGGATGTGTGGGACCGGATGCGGGTCGATCCCGGCTCACTGCCTCCGTGGACGCATCCGTTTGCCGGGCTGTTTCTCTTTGGAGGCTCACCGTGAAATCCATCGCTCTTTGCCTGTCCATGGCCTTGCTGGCCGCGCCCCTGGCTTCCCTGGCGCAGACCACGACACCCAACAACTACCCGACCGGCTCGAATCCAGCGCCCAGCCGCGGCGCCGCGGACCAGCCTGTGCGGGCCGCCAAGAAGGCCAAAAAGCCGGCGACGCAGATCAAGCCGTTTTCGCACGTGGCCCTGGGCGGCGGCTTCTCGACCATGGGCGGAAACATGCAGGCGGCCATCAATATGAACCGCCATTTCAACCTGCGCGGCACGGGAAATTACTTTAACTACTCCATCAACAACATCTCGACCAACGGCTTCAACATCGCGGGCAAGGCAAACTTCGCCACCGGCGGCGCCTCGCTGGATTACTATCCCTGGGCCAATCACGGCTTTCGCATCAGTCCCGGCGCGCAGCTCTATAACCAGAACCAGATCACCGCCAATGCCGTGGTCGCCAGCGGAAACAGCTTTACTCTCAACGAGGTGACGTATTACTCCGAAGCGGCCAACCCGGTCGCGGTGAACGCCAACCTGGGCTTGAACACCAACAAAAAGGCCGCCACCCTCACCATGGGCTGGGGCAACATGATTCCCCGCAGAGGCGGACACTGGTCCTTCCCCTTCGAACTGGGCGCAGCCTTCACCGGAGTTCCCACTGTAAACGTGGGGCTGACCGGCTTCGCTTGCACCACCAAAGCATATGCATTGTCGAATGACCCGACGAATTGCGTGAATATGGCCACCAACACCACTGCACAGCGCAACCTGAATGCGCAGATCAGCACGTGGACGAGCGATCTGGACCCGGCAAAGGTCTACCCCATCCTCTCCTTCGGCGTGACCTACAGCTTCCGCATTCGATAGGCGGATGGAAGCAAGCGTACAAACGGGCCGCCCGTGAGAAGCGGCCCGTTAGTTTTGAATGGAAGCGCAGGGTTTTCAATGGAAACGGGGTGCCCCACCCTCGCCGCGCACTTGTTTTTGCGGCTAGGGTGGGTGAGCTATAAAGCCCTCCGTAGATCGCTACCCAAGCAGTTCGGCGACCAAACCGGGCGCCGCCGCCAGTGCCGCGTCGATCTGGGACTGGTCTTTGCCGCCGGCTTCGGCGATCTCCGGCTTGCCGCCGCCCGATCCCCCCACCAGCTTGGCCACCGCGCCCACCAGCTTGCCTGCCTGGATGCGCTTGATCAGTCCCGGCGTCACCCCGGCAATGATGGCCACCTTGCCCTCGGGCTGCGCCGAGGCCAGCACGACTACACCCTCGCCCAGCTTCTGCTTGAGATTGTCGACCAAGGTGCGCAGTTGCCCTCGCTCCAGGTGATCGGACCTGAGCGTAACCAGCTTCACTCCCTTGATCTCGACGGCCCGGCTCAGCGCCTCGTCCAGCGCTCCGGCGGCGGATTTCATGCGCATCTCATCCAACTCGCGGCGCAGGCGCTTCAACTCATCTTCCTGAGAGGCGATCTTGGCGCGGAAGGACTCCGAAAGCGTCGTTCCAACGGAAGGAGGCGCAATCTGCGCCACGATCTGCGCGACGGCGTAGTCCTGACGGAAGGCGTCCAGCGAGCCGAAGCCGCTGATGGCCTCGATGCGCCGCACGCCGCTGGAGACCGCGCCCTCGCCGGTCAGCTTGAAGAGGCCGATCTCGCCGGTAGCCGCGGTGTGCGTGCCGCCGCATAATTCCGTCGAAAAGTCGCCTACCTTGACCACCCGCACCTTGTCGCCGTACTTCTCGCCGAAGAGGGCCATGGCGTGGTACTCGTTAATGGCCTCGTCGATCGAGACATCTTCGTAGGTGGCGACCGTGGTGTTGGCCAGCACCTGAGCGTTCACAATGGACTCGATCTCGCTCAGTTCCTCGTCGGCTACTTGAGTAAAGTGGCTGAAGTCGAAGCGCAGCCGCGTGGAATCGACCGCCGAACCGGCCTGCTTCACATGCGTTCCCAGAACCTGGCGCAAGGCCGCGTGCAGCAGATGGGTTCCGGTATGATTGCGGCGAATGGCGTTGCGGCGCTCGCCGTCGACCACCGTGCGAACCCGGTCGCCGACCGCCAGACCCTCTTTGAGCTGTGCCTTGTGGGCACGCACGCCCTGCACCGGCAACACGCAGCCGTGAATCTCGGCGACGGTGGTATTGCCGTCGGCAGAGGTCAACCAGCCGGTATCGCCCACCTGTCCACCGGAGTCGCCGTAAAAGCTGGTTTGATCGAGAACCACTTCGACCACATCGCCTAGAGCGGCAGCGGGAACGCCAACGCCGTCCTTGACGATGGCCAGAACCTCAGCCGTGGGCGCAATCAGCGACTTGTAGCCCAGAAACTCGGTTTTGCCCAGATCGCGGAAGACGGGGCTGGCCGACTTCTGGCTGCCGCCCTTCCAACTGGCGCGGGCGCGCGCCTGCTCCTCAGAGCGGGCGGACTCGAAACCGGCTTCATCGAACCTTACTCCAGCGTCGCGAGCCGCATCGACCATGAAATCGAGCGGCAGGCCGAAGGTCTCATAGAGGTGAAAGGCCTTGTCGCCGGTAAAGTCCCCTTTCAGCTCCTCGTTCAGGCGGGTGACGCCGATCTTCAGCACGCGGTCGAACTGCTTCTCTTCCGCTTCAACGATCTTAGCCACGCGGTCAGCGGAATCAATCAGCTCGGGGTATGCGCCCTGCATCAGATCGCGGACAGCATAGACCATCTGGCAGAGGAAGGGCTGTTCCTGACCCAGCAAACGTCCGTGGCGAATGCCGCGGCGCAGAATCTTGCGCAGCACGTAGCCCCGGCCCTCGTTGGCGGGCAGCACACCGTCATTAATCAGGAAGGTCGCCGCGCGGGCGTGATCGGCGATGATGCGCAGGCTGGCTTTGCCAATGAGTTCCGCTAACTCCGCTCCCGGCGCCAACCCCGCTAACTCCGCTGCTCTCACAATCAGCGGCGTAAACAAATCGGTCTCGAAGTTGGAGATCTTGCCTTGCAGCACGGCCGAGACGCGCTCCAGGCCCATGCCGGTGTCGATGGAGGGCTTGGGCAGCGGGGTCAGCGTGTAGGCCGCCTTCTTCGTTGCCGGGTCCACGACCGCCGAGCGGTCGAACTGCATGAAGACCAGGTTCCAGATCTCGACGTAGCGGGCGTCATCCTGCCCGAAGGGCAAATCTCGACTGTGCTCGCTGGCGTCGAGGCCGAGATCGTAGAAGATCTCCGAACAGGGGCCGCAGGGGCCGGTCTCGCCCATCTGCCAGAAGTTGTCCTTCAAGCCAAACTCGAAGATGCGCTCCTTGGGAACGCCGGCCGCGATCCAGAACTCTTCCGCTTCCGTATCCCGCGGAACCCCGTCGGCGCCCTCGAAGATGGTGACGTAGAGCTTGTCCTTGGGAATGGCGTACCACTCCGGGCTGGTAATCAGCTCCCAGGCAAAGGCGATGGCCTCTTGCTTGAAGTAATCGCCAAACGAGAAATTCCCCAGCATCTCGAAAAAGGTGTGGTGGCGGCGGGTGAAGCCCACGTTCTCCAGATCGTTGTGCTTGCCCCCGGCGCGGACGCACTTCTGCGAGGTGGTCGCGCGCACGTAGTCGCGCCGTTCGGCTCCCAGAAAGAGGTCCTTGAACTGGTTCATGCCGGCGTTGGTAAAGAGCAGCGTCGGGTCGTTGGCGGGCACCAGGGAGGAAGAGTGCACCCTGCGGTGCCCCTTCGACTCAAAAAAGCGCAGAAAGATTTCGCGTGTTTCGTTTCCAGAGCGGAATTCCATAGCCTTCCCAGTGTAATCGGCAGCGCTCAGGCTGTGCAGCCGGGGAGGGAAAATCGCAGGGCAATCGTATGAAGCTCCTCCTCTGGGAGCAGAAGGGGCCTTGAAAGGGCACGACTTTAGTCGTGCCGCATTCAGCGCAATTTATACGCCGGCTTTAGCCGCTGAGGGATGGTCTTTCCGCTTCGAAACTTCCCTCAGGGGCTGAAGCCCAGGACTCTTAGGGCAAACTTGCGGCACGACTAAAGTCGTGCCCTTTCAAAACCGACTTTCCCTGTGTTCGAAACGTTCATGCGATTGCCCTGGGGAAAATCGCTCCGTCCGCAGCGGAGAGACCGGCCCCGTACAGATCCTTTCGACCAATTCCGCGGGCTTTTGGACGAGTTTCAAGTCGCGCCTTACAATTCTTCTATGCAATTCCTTACCGTCTCCCGCCGCCGCACCGATGCTTTTCCGCCCGAAGCCTTTACCCCGGAACTCATTCGCCGCGAGGGGCAACGGGTCAGAGAACTGTACGCCTCTGGAATTCTTCGCCAGATCTGGAAGCGCGGCGACATGCCCGGCGCAGCCATTCTCTGGGAGGTTGCCAGTGAAGACGAAGTTCATGCCGCCCTCAACAGCTTGCCCATCAAACAGGCCGGCATGATGGAGATTGCGGTCTTTCTTCCGCTCGAGCCCTATCCCGGCTTCGGCCCGGCGTAGGCGGTCCTTCCCAAAGGCCGATCCGATGCCCATCGGACCGCATATCGTGAGAGGATCGAAAGAGCCATTCTTCTTGCGGTCTCAGCAGGCTACGGGAGATGGATCGGCTGGCGATGCCGCTCCGGTTTTGCTGGTGGACGCGCGTTTACCCTCTCTTTGCTTCACTTTTTACCGTAAATCGAGCCTCCTAACCTTCCCCGATTCCACCCCGATTTTTTACCCCGCCCGCATCCCACCGCCGGACGAGGATTTCTCCTCGATGGGAAAAATATGCAGATCCTCCGCTACTTTTTAAGCTGCTTTGACGGAACAATGCGCCTCGTCACCGGCTGGTCAGACTGTCGATTTCTAGTGCGGAGCCGAGGGATGAACTTCTTTTGGGGGCCAATTTCGGGCTGGTAAAACCATTTATGCGGCCACCGAAAAGCCCAAATCATCCTGTTCCCCGCCCTGCTGCCGTAAAAGCCCTGTCTGCCTCTCGCGGGAAGATTGCACCACCGGGGGAAATCACCCAGATATTCAAGACAACCGTTTGACTCGATTCATGCACCGGCCGGCCGCACTGGGGCTGCCCGCGTCCATTCTCGCGCACTGCTGCTTACGTCGCCAACCAAACGCCACCTGTAAATTTATCGGCAGATTACCTTGCGGAGTGTCTTGCAACGCCGCTTAAATGCCTCTTGTTGAAAAAGATAAGCGATTCAGCCCGAGCAGAAACCCCAGCTACCCGAGGCGCATCGCCGGCCGCACCCGTTCTTTGCGGAGCATCGATTTCAACACCGGGAAGGGGACATGTTCCCATCGACTCTGGTGGAATTCGCAAGCTGTGCAGGCCCCTGGAGGGCTAAACGGGTTGCGCATCGACCCGCACCTTATCGTGCGGCTGATTTGGGAGGAATTTCCATGACGCTAAAAAAGATATTGGCCGTAGCCGTGCTCTGTGTATTGAGTCTGGCCGGGCCAGCGTGGGCGCAGTCGGACCGCGCAACCATTACCGGCACGGTCAAGGACGCATCGTCGGCCGTGTTGCCGGGAGTGCAGGTCCGCGTGACCAATGTGGGCACCAACGACGTGCAAACCGTCACTACCGACGCCACCGGCTCCTATCGCGTGGGCAACCTGCCGGTCGGCAGCTATGCCGTGAGCTTCACCAAAAATGGATTCAAGACCCTGGATCGCAAGGGCCTGACCCTGCTGATCAGCCAGGTGGCGGAGATCGACGCAACCCTCCAGGTGGGCGGCGCGACTGAGACCGTGGAAGTGACCAGCGCGGCCCCAATTCTGCAAACCGAAGACGCGGCGGTCTCCACCAACCTCAACGCCGAAGCGGTCAGCGAACTGCCGATGAACGTGCAGGGCAGCCGCAATCTCTCCAATTTCATGTTTAACTACATTCCCGGCGTCGAAGGTTCCGACTACAGTTCGCACATCGACGGCGGCATGGCCATGACCAAGGAAGTGCTGATCGACGGCACCTCGGCGGTTTCGCAGTTGGGCGGCTACATCAGCGAGTCGCAGCCCCCCATGGAAGCCATTCAGGAGTTTCAGGCCGACACCGCGGGCATCAGCGCCGATGCCGGCCGCTCGGGCGGCGGCGTCTTCCGCTATGAGATGAAGTCGGGCGCCAACCAGCTTCACGGCTCGGCCTTCGGCTTTTTGCACTCTACCGGCCTGGACGCGCTGAGCGCCTCCAACAAGCTGTCGGCAATCACCGACCCTGCCAACAAGTCGGCCTACTTGCGCATCAACGACTCCAATTCCGACTGGGGCGGCAGCTTCGGCGGGGCCATCAAGAGAGACAAACTCTTTTACATGGGATCCATCGAGCGCTACATGCAGTCGATGTGGGGCCTGGGCGCCAATTCCCGCACCGTCCCTACCGACGCCATGATGGGTTTGGACGCAAACGGCGCCACCACCGCCTATGCCGACCTGAGCCCCATGCTCTCGCCCGGCACCCCGGTGCTGACGTACGGCGGGGCTCCTGCGGTGGACAGTTGCGGCAATCCGGTCTACAAGGGCGCGATTGTCGATCCCGTCACGGCAACCGGCGGCGCTTTCGGCTGCGTCTTTGTCAACAACCACATTCCCACCGGCCGCATCAGCGCCACGACCGCCAAAATCCTGCAGCTCTACCACAAGTACTACGCTCCGGAATCGACGTTGCAGGCCAATGAAGCCGGGCCCGCCTACAACCCCGATCCCTGGTTCCACAACACGCAAACCAGCATCAAGATGGACTACAACATGAGCAGCCGTCAGCACATCAACGGCTCGTTCTACTACGACAACTATCCCCGCATCAACGCCGATCAGGGCGGCGTCTGGTCGGCCACGCAGCCCTACGGTGGGCCGATGGCCAACTCCTACTGGCACAACACCACCGCGCCGGGCGCGCGTCTGAGCGACACCTTCACCTTCTCGCCCAACCTGGTGAACACCGTCTATGCCACCTTCAACCGCTTCCACAATCCCAGCATCGCCACCGCCGAGCCGGGCAAGTGGGACAGCGCGCTGGGGCTTTTAAACGGCGCGGGCAACTTCCCGCTCATGTATTTCGACTCCGGCATGTACTTCGGCGGGGCCAACTACCAGAACGGCTGGAGCTTCTCGCCGCTGGGCAGCCAGTACAACGACGACTATGCCGGCAACACCTACCTTTATAGCGACCAGCTCGACTGGAACCGCGGCCGCCACAACTTCAAGTTCGGCGCCGAGTTCCGCGCCATGCAGTTCAATTACCACACCGATGTGGGCACCTTTACGGGCGGCTATCCGATCATCTTCGACCCCACCTCGACGGCTCCGGCGTGGTATGACTTCAACGCTTACGATATGGTGGGCAACGCCTTCGGCAGCTTCCTGCTGGGCGATGTCTACAACGCCGAAAACAACAATCCAGACAGCGAATACGGCCGCCGCAAGGCCTTCTCGGTTTATGCCAGCGACGACTTCAAGGTCAATCAGCGCTTGACCGTCAACCTGAGCCTGCGCTGGGACTACAACAACCCCTACAAGGAGAAGTACGGCCACTGGTCGAGCTTCGAACTCAACGACCTCAACCCGGTCACCGGCGAGATGGGCGCTTACGAGTATCTGACCAGCGGCAGCCAGTCCTTTGAAAAGCGGCAAGACTGGTATAACTACTCCCCACACCTGGGCGCGGCCTACAAGCTCACCGAAAAGACCGTGGTGCGCGGTAACTTCTCGGTCTTTTTCGCCCCCCTGAACATGAACACATGGGGCGGCATTCCATATCAGCAAGCCGGCAACGTCGGCTTCCATCCCACCACCCAGGAAGCCAACTTCAATTGGGATAACGGCTATAAGCCGACCAGCACACAGGTCAAGACCCCGGATTACACCCAGGCCGACGTGGTCAGCATCGATCCTCGCTCGCTGACGCCGGGCAATACCTGGCAGGGCAACGTCGGCGTGCAGCGCGAACTGGACCATGTCACCAAGGTGGATGTGAACTGGATTCAAAGCCGCAGCACCCACTTGCAGAGCGGTTCCTTTGTGACCAACCAGCCCAAGTTCTCCGACTATCAGAACTTCGTGGTGACCGGAAAGATGCCCGCCAGTTATAACGGCTATTGGGGCGGCGCCGGTCCCGGCTGGGAGGGTCTGACACCCTATCCGCAGGCCGAAGCCGGCTATGGCCCCTTGCTCTCCGTGGGAGCGCCGCTGGGCAACGCCGACTACAAGAGCCTGCAAATCAGCGTCACGCGCCGCGCCGCCAAGGGGCTCTCCCTGCAGGCAAGTTACAACTGGTCGCGCACCCACGGCGATGTGGACTCCGACTTCCAGGAACTGTGGGGCACGGGTTCGCTGCAAAACATTTATGACCTGAAGGACGAAGCCAAGAACATCTCCGACTTCGACATCACCCACATCGTCAAGGGATACGTAATCTACAACCTGCCCATTGGCCGGGGCAAGCAGTTGATGGCCAATACCAGCCCGGTAATGGATGCCGTTGTTGGCGGCTGGAGCCTGGACGGCAACTTCCACTACAACACCGGCTCGCCCATCTCGATTCACTCCACCAACTACTACAACGGCTTCAACTCGGTCTACATCAACATCGTTGCGGGTTGCAAACTGACCAACGGATCGCCCCAGTTGAACGGTCAATGGTTGAATCCGGCTTGCTTCCAGAACCCCAACCCCGGCGCTTACGGGGGAGCTTCTCCCCAACTTGGCACTGCCGGCAATTTCCTCTCGCAGTTGCGTAACCCCGGCATGGCCACCGAGGATCTGGGCCTGCACAAGAGCCTGGCGGTGGGTGAGGCGAAGCAATACGTTCTCACCTTCCGCATCGAGTTCTACAACGTCTTTAACCGCGACGCTCTGGCCGGACCCAACACCAACCTGGGCGATAGCGCGCACTTTGGCATGATTCAGGGCTACGGCGGCATTGGCGGACGTCAAGGCCAGTTCGGCGCACGCTTCACCTTCTAAACCCACGAACCGCTGCGGGCAGCTTTGCTGGCTGCCCGCGGCATCATCCTCGCCGCTTTCACAACTCGCCCAGCCCAGGCATGGAGTCGAAAAAATGAATAAAGAGATGAACCTGCAACACCAAAAACAGCCGCTTGCCGGCGTCTTCGCTTCGGGGCTGATGGCTCTGGCCGTACTCTGTGTCTCGCTTACCGCCGGTTGTGGCGGCGGGGGAACTGGGGGCTCCGGGGGCGGCGGCGGAACCACCACCCCGGCAGCGGCGCCCACCATCGCCACCACGGCGGCGCAGAACGGCGCCGAGATCGTCTCTCTGAGCGACGCGACCGGCGGCGCAACCATCTATTACACGATGGACGGCAGCACCCCCACAACCTCATCGCAGGTCTACCAGGCGCCCTTTCTGGTGGCCTCGAATCTGACCGTCAACGCTATCGCCGCGGCTTCGGGATATACCACCAGCAGCGTCGCCACCAAGAGTTTCAGCCCCGGCATCGCCTCGGGCACGCTGGTGTGGAGCGACGAGTTCGCCAACTCCACCGGCGTCAACGCCCAGCCCAATCCGCTGGTCTGGACCTACGACACGGGCGGCGGCGGCTGGGGCAACAGCGAGTTGGAAAACTACTGCGGATGGGGATCGAACACCTCCCCGTGCAGCAGCGCCACTCCCAATGCTTACGTAGGCACAGACGGGTACTTGCACATCGTCGCCGAGCAGCCCTCGACGGGCGTTTACACCTCGGCGCGCATGAAGACCGAAGGACTCTTCAGCTTCATGTATGGACGCATCGAGATTCGCGCCCAGGTTCCCGAGGCGCAGGGCTTCTGGCCGGCCTTCTGGCTGATGGGCAACAACATCAACACCGTCAATTGGCCGGCCTGCGGGGAGATGGACGTGATGGAGCGGATCAACGCCGCCGCAACTCCCGACTGGAACGCCGGCTCGATTCACGGCACCGGCTTTACCGGCGGCAACATCGGCACCGATTACACCTTCCCCAGCGGCCAGACGGCGGCCGGCTGGCACACCTACGGAATGATCTGGTCCAAGGGCAGCGTCGCCTATTACATTGACGATCCCAGCGCGCCTTACGCCACCTTCACCCCGGCCAGCATCAGCAGCTTCAGCGGATCGGCTTGGCCCTTTGACACCGGCCCCAACTTCATGATCCTCAATCTCGCGGTGGGCGGCAGTTGGCCGGGTTCGCCCAACTCCAGCACGCCCTTTCCCGCGCAGGTGCAGGTGGATTACGTGCGCATTTACACCAATTGACCGCGCATATTCACCCTGCTGCGCATGAGATCCCTCTGCCGGTCCGAACTTTTTTCCTGGCCCGGCTTCCGTTCAACGGTGATTGTTCCGCTTGCCGCGACGTGGCGCCAACGGCGTTTTCATTCCCGCGAAAAGCAGAAAGAATGAGATCGATGCTGCTCAAGAAAACCCATTTTGGAGGCGTGGCGCTGGCCCTTGCCGCGCTTCTCGCCTGCATGGCCGCTGCCTGCGCCGCTGGCGCCGCGGAGCCCGGTAAAAAGGCCGACAGCAAACAGAACCAGTGGACCCTGATCTGGAGCGACGAGTTCAACGGCCCCGATGGCAGCCTGCCCGATCCGGCCAAGTGGACCGTCGTCACCGGCGGCTCGGGCTACGGAAACCGCGAGTTGGAATCCTACACCGACCGGCCGCTCAATGTTCATCAAGAGAAGGGGAAGCTGGTCATCACCGCCAGAAAGGAGAGTTTCACCGGAGCCGACGGCATTGCACGCGAGTACACCTCCGGCCGGTTGCAGACAAAAGGCCACTTCGAAACCCAGTACGGCCGCATCGAAGCCCGCATCAAGCTGCCCCCTGGGCAGCAGGGAATCTGGCCGGCATTCTGGATGATGGGCAACGACGACGATACCGTGAACTGGCCGGGCTGCGGCGAGGTCGACATCATGGAGAACATCGGCTCCGAGCCCAGCAAGATCCACGGCACCCTGCACGGACCGCAATATGCAGGCGGAGACGGACTCACCGGCGCTTATACCCTGCCCAATCATGCCCGCTTCGGCGACGGCTACCACCTCTTTGCCATCGAATGGGAGCCGAATGTCATTCGTTTTTATGTCGACGGCAGGCTCTTTGAAACCCAGAACTCCGACAGCATTCCTTCCTTCAAACATTGGGTCTTCAATCACCCGTTTTATCTGCTCTTCAATCTCGCCGTGGGCGGAATCTGGCCGGGAAACCCCGACCAATCCACCGTCTTTCCCACCACCATGCTGGTGGATTATGTGAGGGTCTACAAGCCGGCCGCGCCGCACACGGGTCCCACCGCCCACTGAAGGGCAACGCCATAATCGATTCGCTCCGGAGACTTTTACCGCTCCGGAGCGAAGCCGTACACAGCTTCTCCAGCGCAGCTTCCGCGCAGCCCCTATAATGGACTCCGAACGACGAAGGGCGGTTGCGGCCTGTGCGCAGCCCGGCGTCGCGTGGTGGAGAAGAATGCGGCCCGATACTTCGAACTTTTCTACAAAAGATGCTTCCTCCGGTCCGAATTCATCCGGCAATCACGCCTCGCTTCCTGGCGTTTTTCAGCAGGAGCGGGAAGAGTTGCGCCGCCTTCTCGACCATCCCGAGATTAGCCGCTCGGCGAGCCTGGTTCGCTTTCTCTTGTTCATCTGCAACAAATACTTCGATGGGCAGGCCGAGGAGATTCGCGAGTACTCGATCGCTGTCGAGGCGCTGGGCCGCAAAGAGGTCAGCTTCGACTCCCGCGTCGACCCCATTGTGCGCGTAACCGCCCGCGCCCTGCGCAAAAAGCTGGCGGAGTATTACGAGAACGAGGGCAAGGACGATCCGCTCCATATCGTCCTGCCGCTGGGCCATTACGTCCCTCAGTTCGTTCCCCGCCCGGAGCCGGGAATGTTGTCCGCGGCATCCTTGGTTGGTGTGGGAGAAGAAGCGGACGGAGAGGTCTCCGCCGAAGCCCTCGATCTGACGCTGGACGATCGCGCCCATCGTCCCTCCGCCTTTGCGGTGCGCATGAGGCGTCTTCCCTGGTCCCGGCTGGCGCAGGCGGTCGCCATGGCGCTTGCCGTGGCCGTCGTCTTTGGCGGAGGATACCTGCTGGGCCGCCGCGCCGAACAACGGCCCGCCGCCGGCAGAGAGCTGCTCAAATGGGGCGATCCCGTCTGGAGCGACGAATTCGACGGGGCGGCGCAACAATTTCCCGATCCCGCTAAATGGGCCTTCGACAGCGGCAGCCGGGACTGGGGAAGCAACCAGTTGCAGACCTACTGCTCGCCCACCGGCGGCGCTAAAGACTGCAATCCCCGGCGTCCCAATGCATTTCTGGATGGCGCTGGCCACCTGGTGCTGCGCGCGGAGAAGTCCCCCAGCGGCGCTTGGACCTCGGCCAGAATCACCACCAGGGGCCGCAAGGACTTCCAGTACGGACGCATAGAGGCCCGCATGAAGATGCCGGTCGGGACTGGGCTGTGGCCCTCTTTCTGGATGCTGGGCTCGAATTTTCCCTCGGTTGGCTGGCCGGCCGCGGGGAGCGTCAGTTTCATCGAGAACATCTCTCTCACCGCTCGCACCAACGGCCTGGGACCCTCGATGCTGCGCTCCACGCTGCATGGGCCGCGCTACTATGGCGGCAACGGCCTGTGGCACGACTTTCGCCTGCCCAATGGCGGGCGCGTCGACGATAGCGGCTTCCACACCTACGGCGCCATCTGGTCGCCGGGAATGATCCAGTTCTATGTCGACGACCCGGCCAACGTCTACTTCGTGGCCAGCGCCAGCGATGTGCCCGAAGGCGGGCAATGGGCCTTCGACCATCCATTCTTTCTGGTCATGAATCTGGCCATCGGCGGCGACTGGCCGGGCGACCCCGACGCCACCACCCCCAACCCGGCCGACATTCTGGTCGATTATGTGCGGGTCTACAAGAATCCCAGCGTTCCGGCTCCTTCGATCCAGTGGCAGCCGGCGCCGGTGAAGGCCGGTTCCACGGTGGCCAGCAACGTGATTCTGAGCGCACCGGGGTACTCTGGACGCGTTTATCTCTCCTGCACGACCGAGCCTGCCACCGTGGCCTGCTCGCTGGCCACCCCGGTGGTGAACTTCTCCGATACGCTCTCCCAGCAGGACACGCTCACCCTCTCCACGGACTCCTTCAGCAGCAGCGGCAGGGTGGTGGCCCCGGCGGGCCGCTACAAGCTGACCATTACCGCAACCAGCATCAGCGGCGACCATTCCCAGCTCACGGTCCCCTTCGAAGTGCGCGGTGCGGAATAGAAAAACGCCGCGGAAAAGATCCCGCGGCGTCTGTTTTTGATCACTTCTCAATCCAGCCGAAACGATTACTCCAGATCGATCTCCATTCCCTTGCCGCTGTCCGCGACGGTGAAGTGAATGCTCTGCGTTTCGTGCTCGATCCGTGCTGGACTCGGTTTGCTGTCGACCCGGACGGCGTCGTGCTTGGGCGACCAGCCATAGACTTCCACGCGCACCTCCTTCCACCAGGCCGGATAGCTTCCTTCATGCGCGCCGATGGTCAGGCGCAGGCCTTCGGTAGTTTGCCGGCAGGTGAAGTGCATGCGCAGAAAGGCCCCTTGCTCGAAGGCATAGCTTTTGCCGTCGTCCTGGTAGAGATCGCCGGCGCAGGCATCGCCGTTGTATACGCGCAGGGTCAGCGGACCGTGCGGCGTCTCCCCGGTGCTTTGCATCAGCGGCGTCAGGGGCAGAATCGAGCCGGCACGCACGTAGACCGGCAAATCGGCCAGCGTGGGCGTGACCCGCAAGGTGAGCGGAACCGCCGAGGCGTGCAGCGCAGCGGGATCGTCCAACGGTGCGGCGGGAGCTTGCGTCGCACTCAGCCGCGCGCCGCTCCAGAAGTCGTACCAGACGGAGGTGGGCAGCTCCACCGTGTACGCATCCAACTCGTCGGCAAAGTGCCCCGGAGCGATCAGCAGGTCGGAGCCGAGCAGAAACTCGCCCTCCGCATCCAAATCCAGATCGATTGGATGGCGATCGGGCGCCGCGCCGGGGTACTCCAAAAAGAGCGGGCGCAGCAGCGGCATGCCGGTGCGCGAGGCCTCTTCGGCCAGCGTATAGAAGTACGGCATCAAACGGTAGCGGGTTTCGATGAAGCGGCGGCGGATCGCCTCCTGCTGCGGCCCGCCGACCCAGGGCTCCTGGTCGCCGGTGCCTTTTTCGGTGTGGTCGCGGTCGATGGGCTGAAAGGCGGCAATCTCCAGCCACTTGGTCAACAATTCGGTCGAGGGCGTGCCGGCGTAGCCGCCCACATCCGCGCCGCTGAAGGCAAAGCCGCTCAGCCCCAGGTTTTCCAGCATCGGAGTGGTCAGGCGCAGGTGATTCCAGGTGCTGCTGTTGTCGCCCGTCCAGGTGGCGGCGTAACGCTGCCCGCCGGCATAGGTGGCGCGGGTCAGAACAAAGGGGCGAAGATCCGGGTCCAGCGTCTTCAGGCCCTCGAAGGTGGCGCGCGAGTTCTCCATGCCGTAGACCGCGTGGATCTCGGCGTGGGTTGCGGTGCGCGGGGCAAAGCCGGGCTCGTCAATGCGATGCAGCACGTCTTCGGGCATCGTCTTGTTGGCGGTGTCGAAGACCGAAGGCTCGTTCATGTCGTTCCAGAAGCCCTCGACGCCGCTTTTGCGCAGATCGCGATAGAGCGTGCCCCACCAGGCGCGGGTCTGTTGCCGCGTGAAGTCGGGAAAAACCGACGGCCCCGGCCAGACGCGGCCGCTGAAGACCGATCCATCGGGATTCTTGACGAAGTGATCTCCCAACCTGCCGCTCTCGTAGGGCGCGTAGTGCTGGCCGGGCAGTTTGGCGATGTGCAAGTCGGTAATCGCCACCACGTGGAAGTTCTCCGCCTTGAGCTGTGCCACCATGCCGGGCAGATCGGGAAAGGCGACAGGATCGACCGTAAAGGGCCGGTTCTTTTCCTGAAAATCGATGTCCAGGTAGATCGCATCGGCGGGGATATGGTCGGTGCGCAGCCGCTTGGCCACTTCCAGCACGCGATCCTGCGACATATAGCTGTAGCGCGACTGCTGATAGCCCAGCGACCACAGCGGCGGCAGCGGCGGCGTTCCCGTCAGCCACGCATAGGCCGCAACCACCTGCTTCGGCGTGGGGCCGTAAAAGAGGTAGTAATCCACCGGCCCGGCGACGGCGCCAAAGGAGTAAGTCTCCCCGGACTCCTTGCCGAAATCGAAGCTGCTGCGGAAGGTGTTGTCCATCAGCACGCCCAGCGCGTGGCCGGCACCATAGGCCATGAAATAGGGGATGCTCTTGTAGAGCGGGTCGGTGGACTCCTGAAAGCGGTAGTTGTCGGTATTCCACAGGGTGAAGGCCTGGTTACGCCGGTCCAGCGGTCCGGTCTTGTCGCCCAGGCCGAAGTAGTGCTCGTCGGCGGGCATCGTTTTATAGATGCGGAAGCCGTCTGCCTCCATGCGAATAGGGCGCGCGTCCTGCTGCAAGATCGCTCCCTGCGCATCGCGAACGGTCAGCGCCAGCGTCTGGGGGTCGATCTCCACCCGCAGCGCGGCGGTGTGAAAGCCGTTCGGGTCGGCCACGACGGCAACCGAGCTTTTGCGGGCAGCGGCCAGCACCGCCCACGATGCATCTTCGGGCCACGCGCCGTTGCGGCAGACGGTGACGCGCAGCAGATCGTCGCGCAGCGCCGTTACGCGTTCGCGCAGTTCGCCGGCCTGCATTTCAATGCCATTGGGGAACGCTTTGACTGCCGTACTCTGTGAAATAGCCTGCGAAGACGGAGCCGCCTGCGCCTGAATATGTCCTCCAGAAAGAGAAAAAAGGAACAAAAATACCGGAAGCATCGCAAGACAGGTGCGGTGCGAGCGCATAAGAACTCCTGAATGATCGAGTTGAAGCAACGGAATCGGGAACCGCGGAGTGGATGCGGCAGATGCGGCCAGGGGCTCCATCTACCGGCCAGGCAGCGCCGCCGTGAAGCGCGGCCGAGGCCCATCGGGTCTCTGCCGCGCCACGTCTGCGGGTTTAGAAGCTGAACTTCGCGGAAACCTCCATCAAGCGGCGTCCCAGCTTCTGCGGAGCGAAGCCGAAGCCCGACGAAGGCTGGTTAGCAGCCGTCGCCAAGGTACCGGTTGAAGAAGTATCCGAAAGATTCAACGTGGTTTGTGAGGCATATCCCGTGCCGAAGCTGTTCAGCGGGTGGTTGAGGAAGTTGAAGGCGGCGATGCGCAACGCCAGCTTCCGCTTCTCTCCCAGGGCAATGCTCTTCTCCGCCGTCAGATCGCTGTTCCAGAAAGCCGGTCCATGCGCGTACGGCAGAATCGATTGCCCGTTGGTTCCCAGTGCGGGCAGCGCGAAGCAGGCCCCGTTGATGTACTGATTCTTGGCCAGGCCCTTGGCCGGGTTGCACTTCAATACCGGTTGCAGACTTACGTCCGGCGTGCCGAGAATGGTCTGGCTGCTGACGTTGATCGGGTTGTTCGCGCCCACCGTGCCTTGCAGATAGAAGTCAGGCGAGAAGCTGACGCCGGTCTGCATGTTGCCGCCGCTCTGGATGCTGGTTACCCCCGAAACCATCCAGTTGTTGGCCAGCCGGGCGAGGATTCCACTAGTCAGCAGTTTGCCCGTCTGGTAGGAGTAGTTGGCGTTGAGAATCTGCGTGCGATCGAAGTTCATCGGCCCATAGTTGTTGCCGATGTGGAAGGGATCGAGCGGAGCGGTAAAGTTGAAATCCGCCGCCGAGCCCAGAATGCCCAGCGCCTTGGAGAAGGTGTAGTTCACGCCGTACTCCAAGCGGCCCGTCTGCCGCTGCACCAGAGCCTGCAGGCCGTTGTAGTTGGCATAGGTGTTGTGGTGCGGCACGACGATCGAGCCGTACTCGGGATAAGGACGCGCATACTGCACGCTGGGCTGCCCGGCGTAACCCACGGTTGCCGAGAGGTTGGCCGCCTGCTGCGGGGTGCAGCCGGTCGGATTGCAGAAGGTGCCGCCCACGCCCGCATTGATGAGCGCCGCCGCCGCCGGGGTGAACAAAGTGCCCACCGGGATGGCGTTGACGTTGTTCAACACCACGGTCTGCGTGGTGCCGTTGTTCATCAGCGAGTTGCTGTTGTTGCCCACGTAGGAGATCTGGAAGACGTTGGCTTTGCCCAACTGCTGCGTGATGCTCATGCTGTAGTTGTTGGTTACCGGGTCGGTGTGGTCGGCGGGATCGAGGCCGAAGATCGACGGAACCGCCGCCAGGCCTTCCATCAGGCCGTTGGCGCCATAAGTGCTTGGATTGTAGTGCAGGCTGCTGATGCCGGCAAGAGTGACGTTGCCAAAGCCGGACTCCAGCGCATCGCGCATACCGCGCGACTCCTGGAAGGCCTGGTCAACGTCGGTTTCTGCGTCATGGAAGCGATAGACGCCGAAGCCGCCGCGCAGAACTGTCTTCCCGGTGCCGAAGACATCCCACGAAGCGCCGATGCGGGGCGAATAGAAGAGTCCCGGAGCGCCGGTGCCCGAATTCGGAAGGGACTTGTTCAACCCGTGCCACAGCAGGCCGGGCAGGGGGTTGGTGTTGACGTCCGCAGCGGTGGCGATGGTGGCCGGAGTCCAGACCGCGGCACCAATGCCGTGCGAATCGGTCCAGGCGCCGAGATGTTGAATGCGCAGGCCGAAGGTGGCCACCAGGCGGCGGCTCGCCCGCCAGGTGTCCTGGCCGTAGTAGTCCACATTCCAGAAGTAGACATTGGTGCGCGGCAGCATATTCTGCTGGTCGAAGGTCTGCACCTGGCCTTCAAAGAAGTTGGCCAGCCAGTTGCCGCTGTTGAAGTGCTCGCTGCCGTAAACCGGAACGCCGCTCGGCCAGGTTCCGTTGTAGGTGTGGAAGGGGGTTCCCGCGCCGTTGAAGTAGTAATTCTGGATGGCGCCGTTGGAGTCGCCGTTGGTGATGGTCTGGTTGTTGGTTACGCGCTGCACAAAGAAGCCGGCCTTGATGGTGTGCTTGCCCACCACCTTGGTGAAGTTGTCGCCGCCGTTGGGCTGGAACTTCTTCAGCGAAGGCGCGCCAAACGAGAAGTCCGGCCATAGGCCCAGCGGCAATCCGCCAATCGAGGAATAGGTGCGCAACTGCGGATACTGCGTGCTGCCGTTGTCGAAGATGCCGTTGTAGGGGTAGTCGATGGTCTTGCTTTGCAAGGCGCTTACCTGGCGCGCCTGGAAGGTCTCATCGAAGTAGGTCAGCGTGCCGTAAAGTTCGTTGGTCATGGTGGCGCTGAGCACGGCCACATAGTTGGCGGCGGCGCTGTGCACATTCACATCGTTCAGCACGCCGTAGCCAGGAGTGTTGACCGCGCCCAGCACCGAGGATGCAGAAGGGGAATAATAGGGAATTTGAGGCTGGCCTTGCTTACCCTGTTCGTAGCTGTAGCGGCCGAAGATGATGTGGTTGGGGCTCAGAGCGTAATCGAGTCGCCCGGTAGCCTGGAAGATGTTGTTGTTGACCAGATTCTCGTTGACGTAGTTGAAGCCGTTGCTGTCCGTTGCCTGGGAGGGCAGGGGCAGGGTGTTGTTGATGATGGCCATGGCGCCGGGATCGAGAAACGCGGCGATGTTGCCGTTGGTCAGATTCGATCCATCGTCGCCCACGGTGGGTGCAAGGTTGAAGTCGTTGTAGTTGCCCCAGTTGTACACCGGTCCCAGATAATTCTGCAGAGACGAGGTGCTGAAGTCGCCCATGCGCATCGCCTTGGTAGGTACCAGCGCGTGCGTGATGGCGCTGCTGATGTTGTTGTAGGCGTAAACGTTGCGCTGCGCATCGTACTCCGCGCCGGCAAAGTAGGTCAGCTTCTTGAGATACGGCGCCCGGCCGCTGATGGTGCCGCCGGGATAGACAAAGCGGTCTTCGGGACGCTGGAAGTTGTTGTACTTGGCCAGCCAGTCGTTGGAGTTCAGTTGGCTGGTGCGGGCATAGCTGTAGACCGTGCCGTGCAGATTGCTCGTGCCGCTCTTGGTGGCGGCGGCGATCACTACCGGCCCGTTGGCCTGATCCGCGCCGAAGTTCGAGGTCTGCACCTGCACCTCGCCCACGAAGCTGTCGTTGATGTTTTGCAGGTTCGAGCCAAAGCTGCCCGCGTCGGTCAGATTGGCGCCGTCCATCTTCAGGGTAATGCCGGCCACCGGAGCGCCGTTCGAGGCGTAGGGGGTAGGCTGGCCGACCTGTACCTGGCTGAAGTCGGGGGCCGAGTTGGTCGAGTCCAGGCTGCGAATGGCGAAGCCGGGCAGCAGCTTCTGCAACTCGGTCGCGTCGCGGCCGGAGACGGAGAGCAGTTCCAGGTCGCTGGAGGTAATGGTCGCGCTCAACTGGCCGCTATCCAGTGGAAGGCCGGCGATGCTGTCCTCGACAGTCACCGATTCCGTCGCGCCGCCGACGGCAAGGCGAAGATCAGCCAGCGTGCGGTTGTCGCCTGGGTCCAGATGGACGGCCGTGCGCACCAGGTTCTTGAAGCCCTTCTTGGCGATGATCAGGTTGTAGTCGCCGTTGCTGAGCGCGGCGAAGTCGAAGACGCCCGCGGAGTTGCTGGTGGTGCCCCGCTTCACGCCGGTCAGTACGCTCTCAATGGTGACGGTTGCGCCCGGCACGGCTGCGCCGGTCTGGTCCTGAACGATGCCGCTCAGGGCTGCGCTGCCTACCTGTGCCTGGGCCAGCGAGCCGCAAAGCAACAGGAGAAGGAGTACGAGGAAACAAAAAACGCCGGTCTGGGGGCCGGGTGTCCGTTTGGATTGCGGTGGGAACTGCGCCTTCTCGGCTGTCATCTTTTCTATTGCATCTCTCACGAAAAGCCTCCGGAAATCCCTCCTTCGCCCATTTGAAAGCAGCCTGGCTGCCTGCGGGCGGGTGGGAACTTCCCATGGATTGTGTTGCAAGTGTCTTCTAGCAGCCGTCAAGCAGCCCGCGTAAGGTCCTTGCGGAAAGCCCCCATTTCCTTACCTAAGAATCAATGCAAGAAATGATAAATCAACAACATAAACACATGCGCGCGGGATGCATCCTTTACTGTAAGGAGGGTATCGTACCTGCAAAGTGGCTCACCGTTAAGCGCGCCGCCTCCCAAAGGGAGGCGATGAGAGTAGCCCGGGGTGGACCCTGAGCATCGCGAAGGGGGAACCCCGGGAAGACGGCAATTATCCATCTCGCGCCCCGTAGGCGGCGCGGTGAAACGCCGCAGGATCAGTTCTGTTCATGGAGAGGAATCGCACCTTCCGCACCATGGAGGTGTACACTTTCTTCGCGCCCCGGCCTTCCGCCGCTGGGCGAACAGGAACTCCATGCCTACGCAAAAACTCGTACTTTTTTCTGCCCTTCTTGCCGCCCTCGTCCCTTGCCTTGCGCCAGCAGCCCCCGCCCAGAACGCGCCGGTTGCGGATTCTTCGCCGCTGACCGCTGTCCCGCCCAAGCGCCCCATGACCTTTGAAGACATGATGCAGATGAAGCGGCTGGGCGAAACCGCCGTCTCCCCCGACGGCAAGTGGATGGCCTACTCCGTCACTTCCGTCGATTTGGCCAAAAACACCAAGACGGCTGAGTTGTGGATGCAGGCGATTGCCCCGGCTTCCGGAGCATCTAGTGACCCCAAAAAGCTCACCGTCGGCCAACCTGGCGACTCGGGCCTACAGTTCTCCCCGGATGGGCGCTCCGTGCTCTTCCTTTCCGGCCGCGAGCGTGGCCAACAGGTCTGGACAGCCGATTTCGACCCCGCCACCGGCGCAACAGGCAATCCCAAGCGGCTGACGGCGATCTCCACCGAGGCCGATGACGCCCTCTGGTCTCCGGATGGGCGCTCCGTGCTGTTCACGTCCGCGGTTTATCCGGATTGCCCGGCGATTTCGACCGCCGATGCGGCCACCGGCGACAAGTGCAATGCCGACCGCGACCAGGCCGCCGCAGCCAGCCCGGTCAAGGCGCAGATCTTCGACCACCTGCTCTATCGCCACTGGGACCACTTCACCCGGCAAAAGCGCAGCCACCTCTTTTTGCTTACGGTGGCCGGCGGCAAGCTGCGCGACCTCACTCCCAACGATGCGCACGACGTTCCGCCCTTCTCGTTGGGAGGCGGGGGCTGCGGCTGCGCCTTTGCGCCGGACGCGAAAGAACTGGCCTTCACCGAGAATCTCGACGAGGAGCCGGCCATCAGCACCAGCGCGAGCATTTTTACCCTGGATTTGACCAACACAGCGGCCAAGCCGGTGAAGGTGAGCACTTCTGCGGGCGGCAATTTCAATCCAGCGTATTCGCCCGACGGCAAGTTTTTGGCCTGGCGCTCGCAAGAGCGCGCCGGATACGAGGCCGACAAGTTCCGGCTGATGCTCTACGACCGGGCGGTGAAGACGAGTAAGGATTTGGTGCCGAAGTTTGATCGCTGGGTAGATGAGTTTGCGTGGAGCACTTTTTCTGGAGGCATTTACTTCACGAGTGGCAATTATGGCGAAGCGGATATTTACTTTGCAAGCATTGGGGGAGTCGGCCCTCAAGTTTTGGCACCTGGAGCAGAATTCAGCAGTCTGATTGCAATTAACCGACAACAAAAGTTACCAACATTGGCCGCTCCTGAATCGCTGTTTGCAACTACCGTGAAAGTCGATCATCCCTCGGAGGTTGTGTCGATCTCTTCTCATGATTTTTCTTTTAAGGCGAAGGGACAACCGGAGTCCGTACTCCACGAAATTGGTTCAGAAATTAGTCCAATCACCCACCTCAACGACTCCCTCCTGTCTCAGCTCGACCTGCCGAAGATGGAAACCTTTTGGTTCGAGGCAGCCGACAAGACCAAACTCCAAGGCTTCCTCATCCGTCCTCCGGGCTTTGATCCGGCGAAGAAGTATCCGGTGAAGTTTCTCATTCACGGCGGCCCGCAGGGCGCGTGGGGCGATGCCTGGAGCTATCGCTGGAACGCCGAACTCTTTGCCGCCAACGGCTACGTGGTGGTGATGATCAATCCCCGCGGCTCGACCGGCTACGGCCAGGCCATCGTCGATGGCGTCAACGGCGACTGGGGCGGCAAGCCTTTCAGTGACCTCATGCTCGGCCTGGACTACGCCGAGCAGCACTACAGCTTCATCGACAAGGACCGCGAGTGCGCTTTGGGCGCCAGCTACGGCGGCTACATGGCCAACTGGGTCTTGGGTCACACCGACCGCTTCAAGTGCATCGTCTCGCACGACGGCATGTTCAACCCTGAGTCGGCCTATGGAACGACAGAGGAATTGTGGTTCAACGAGTGGGAGTTCAAGGGCAAGCCTTGGGACTACTACGGCAAGCCGGATAGCGAAAATCCCTATCGCAAGTGGTCGCCGATGCTGTCGGCGAAAAACTTCAAGACGCCCACTCTGGTGGTCCACGGCCAGCTCGACTATCGCCTCGATGTCTCGGAAGGCTACCAGCTCTTCGACACGCTGCAACGGCTGAAGGTGCCGAGCAGAATGCTCTACTTCCCCGACGAGGGCCACTGGGTGCTGAAGCCGCAAAACTCCCAGCTCTGGTACAAGACGGTCAACGACTGGGTGGATCGGTGGACGGGAAAAGCAGGGAACGAGGGGACTAGGGAATAGAGAATAGGGACTACTCTGATTTTGAAGAAGAGGAACGATCTGAGATGGGCCGCCGCTGTGCCGGGCAGCCCATCTCTTTTGTTTAAGAATCTGGTTTTAAAAGCCCGCCCGCACAGCGTCGGATTCTGCTTGCGCCACTTGCAGCCGCGCCAGCTCAACCGGCTCACCGTAGTGCGCAGCCACCCTGCCGGCGGCCCGGTCCCGGTCCAGATAGGGAAGCACGACGGCCAGCTTGACCGTCGATTGCGCCGCCATCTGCGCCACCGCCGCCTTGCTGGAGACAGACTGCACCAGCGCCAGAATCGCGCTGACCACCGTGGCCACCGCTCCAATCGCGTTTAATGCGTGCTGCTGACTGGCCGGGTTGACGATCTTGGCCGCCGCCAGCAGCGAGGCGTTGACCTGCTGCTCGAGGATGACGATCTGGCTTTGCAACTGCGCCAGCGTTGAGGCCGAGGGGTTGGCCAGATAGGCCTTGGCTTGCGCCTCGAGCAAATTCGAAGCCGCATCGAATCCCACCGTGGCCGCCGTAAAGATTGCCGCATCGGCCGGGTCCAGCAGCGCCGCGGTCGAGTCCACGGTAGCCACGGCGCTTTCGAGAGCCGGCGTCCAATTGACGATGTCTTGCGCCACATTGGCTCCCGTGCAGGCGGTCAGGCCGGGCAAGGGAGAGAGGAAGATCAGCAGGATCAGCGCCGCCGCGCCTGTCTTCTGCGTTCCCGGCGAGCCGGTGGAAGCATTCTGCGTTCCGGGATCGCGGGCCAGAAGACCCAGCAACGCCGTCGCCAGCGCGGCAGCCAGCGTGACCACCGTTCCGCTGCCTGCCGTGCCCAGAGATACGCCCTGCTGGGAGAGAACGCCTGCGACGGTAACGACGGCAATCAGCACCCCGGCCAACGAGGTCTTGGGGTGTTGCCAGATATTTGCAATGGGATTCATCGAGCTCCTTCCAATAAAAAAGGCGGCCATGGCCGCCGGGTGGTGCAGATTTTTCGGTTCCAATCCACGAGAGTGCGCTCCGCGTTTTGCCCTTGCGCAAAGAGAAGAGGGCCGTGCGAGCCGGAAGGAGACGGTCCCGCCTCCCGGAACCATCCGTCGGGGGAGGGCGTACACATTCGCCGGACGCGGTATCTCCGTCTCCTTCCGGCTACCTTTGAGATTAGTCAATCGCGCCCATTTCTTCGGCAAAGGCTCTGCGTGCTTTAAGGACTTGCAGGTCATTCATTTAGACCTTGAAGGTCAGGTCTGCGGCTTGACAGCCGTCCAACCGGCCGCTCGATCTCGACTGCGGATACAGGATGTGCAGCCTGGGCGAAAGCGGTTTCAGAAGCGCAGAAGAAAGCGTCGGGCTCGGATTCATCCTCGATCTCTATCCACAGCAGAATCTCACCGCAAGATAAGCCGCGCGGTCGTTGCTTCTCCCTGCGCCTCGTACATGTAACTCACGTAACTCCTCGTGGACGATAAAGAAACAGATCGCGAACGGCTTTGCGCCAAATCTATCCATTGCTTTACCGCGAGGTGGGATTAGCGGAAGATCCGCGGTGATGAAAGTTTTCCGCGCGCCGATAACTATAGATAAGCAAAGAACGCGAAAGGAGAGTACTCGATGGTTCCAGATATCAGCCATCCGGTTTGGATGCAGATCGTTACCGGCAGAAAGCCGATACAGTCCAGCAAGGCGACGGTGAACTTGATGATCCACAACAATAAATCCAGTTACGAGCGGGATTCTTCTCCCGAAAACGTGAAGCAGATGATTGCCAAAACGCACAAATTCTTTTCTCAGTTCGAAGCCATTTTTCCGGGTGAAGTCAATCAGATTTCTCAGTGAGGTGTGAAGAAGCCATGGCCACAAAGATCAGTTCCAAATTGCTTTCCATTGCGGATGTACAAGCGGCGATTGCCGCCGGGGAATCGCTGTTTCTGGCGGGCAGCCGCGAGGCGCTGGGTCAGCTTCCCCGCGGCAACTGGGTAGGCGGCACCATCTCCTACTTCATGTCGGACGAGGGTGGCCGGATGTCGGACGAGCAGATCTTCGCCACCTCGATTCCGGAGTTCTCCTTGCAGGCCCAAGCGGCCGATTACGGTCCGCAAGACCTGGAGCAGCTCTACCGGGATACTCCCGATCACGGTCTCACCTTTCTGGTGCTGCCGGCCGCCAGCGCGGTCTTGAAGACCTTTGCCGAAGAGGCTCCCAACTGCGACGGATTCCTCTTTCATCCCGTGGTCGGCTGGGTCTCCGGTGTCCATGCGGACCGCATCGGCATCGATTCGCCCGCCGTATTCAACGGCAAAACCGGCACCGTGTTCGAAGACCGGGCAGTGGCGCTGCATGTTGCGCTGCCCGCCAACAAGATCGCCGAGTTGGACATTGTCAACATCTTTGAGCCCGGCGATGGAGAAGTGATTCGCTTCGAAAAAGCAGGATTCCGCGTGACCGACTGCCTGATCGGCGGCAAGCCCGCCAATCTGGCCGATTACATCCAAAAACTGGGATTGCCCACGGAATTCCCGCTGGTGGGCGATTATAACGGCAGCAGCATCAACGTTTCCTTCCAGGCGGTCAACGCGGAGGAGCATTCCGTCGAGCTCTTTGCCCCGGTCTTTCCCGGAGTCGACTATCGCTTCGCCAAGCCCGTTGCAGACTACGAACAGGCCTTCGGCAAGATCATCGCCACGGAAGACAGCGACCCCGATTTCGCCTGCAACTGCATTCTGAATTACCTCTACGGAAAGCTGGAAGGCAAGCGGACCGGACATGTGACCGGACCCATCACCTTCGGCGAGATCGCACACCAGCTCCTGAACCAGACCATGGTGAGGCTCTACCTGCACGATATTGCCTAAGGCCGGGTTGGCCGATTGGATCGAGGACGGAGGCTGGCTGCGCCTGGATGGGTGGCTGGCCTCTTCCTCTTTAGATCCGGATTTTCCGTCGCACCCCGCGATTCGGGTGGGTCAGTAGTCCAGCTTGGGCAGGGATTCGTGGACGCCGGCCAGGGCAAGATTGCGGTCCAGGGTGACCAGAGGAAGATTCTCGCGCAGAGCCAGTTCCAGGTAGGCGGCGTTGTAGACGCTCAACTGGTGAACCCGCGCCAGACGCAGAATCGCCTCGCCGTCACCCAGATCGCGCAGTTTGATCTCCAGCCGCTCCAGATGGTGCAGAAAAGCCACGGTATCGGCAGGGGTGATGCGCTTCATGCGCTCGGCCGCAGCCAGAATGTGGCGCACCTCATACCAAAAGAGGACAGGAACCATAGCCCCATCCACCTGCGCCATGGTCAACATGCTGTCGGTCAGCTCGCTGTTGTCTTCCGGCAGCGCCCAGGCGGCGGCAATCGTCGCGTCCATGACAAAGAACACCTAGCGCCTCCGCTCTTCTTCGCGCGCCGACAGAATCTCTCGCGGCGCCATGCCCTGCGTGCGGCGGCCGATGGCGCGAATGCCGGCGACCGCGGCAGCGATCTCCTCACTGCGCAACTGCCGCTCGGGAACGATGCGGGCAATGGCTTTGCCGCGGCGGGTGATGCGCAGGGTCTCGCCGTGCTCCACCTCGTCCAGATACTGGAGGAGTTTGGCCTTGGCGTCGGTTACGGCAATTTCGCGCATCGTGGGCTCGCAAATGACTTGGTTTTCAAGTCAGATGATAGCGCAGTGTGGATGCCGGCGGATGACGGAAGAAAGAAGATGAGCAAACTTCGGGAATGTACGCGGGCGCAATCAACCTATCCGGCACCTTACCGCAACAATCAGTTGGATAGAAAAGAGGCATTGGTGGGCGCTATACTGGCGTTCATCGATAGATGGCCGGAGGATGCATAATTCGCATGAAAAGAGCGAGGCTAGTCCAGGTCCTGCTGAGTGTTGTACTGCTTCTGAGCGCCCTTGTTGCCGGCGCCGACGACCGAAATCTACTTCCTAAGTACGGTTCCCTGCCGAAAGAAGAATGGCAGAAAGAAGCGGACGCCGTCTTTATTGCTGGAATCAACCAGGATTACCACGGTGACCGGAAAAAAGCGGCAGCGGATTTCGCTGCCCGAGGATGGCAATTCCTGTATGCGGGTGACCCTGACGACGCTATGCGGCGCTTCAACCAGGCATGGCTGCTGAACAGCAACAACGGCACTGCGCTCTGGGGGATGGCAGCCATCGAGGCAGACCGCGGAATGTTCGATGAATCGTTGCAGCTCTTTGCGGAAGCGGAGAAGTTGGTGGGCAACGACATCAACTTCTCCGTGGATTATGCGAGAACCGTCGGAGTTGCGGGCGCAGAGCGGCATGACGACGCCTTGCTGAAGAGTGCCTTCGAACGCTTTGCACAAATCTATCGGAGAGCGCCAAAAAATGGGCGCAATCTGAAGAACTGGGCAATGACTCTGTACAAACTGGAGAGATACTCCGAGGCCTGGGAGAAGGTAAAATTGGCAGAAGCCACGCCCGGTAAGGGCAATTTCGATCCCGGCTTCCTGGCTGATCTGCAAGAGCACATGCCGCGGCCAACGAAGTAATCAGGAAAATACGGCAGGAACATAGCGGCGGCCATCCAGCTTATATTTACCGCTCACCACCCGTTCGATGGCCTCGCTGTAGGCGATGTGCTCCTCGGCCAGAATGCGCTCGGCCAGCGAGTGCGCGTCGTCGCTCTCCAGCACCGGGATGGCCCGCTGCAGGATAATCGCGCCGTGATCCAACTCCTCATCCACAAAATGCACCGTGCAGCCGGCCACTTTCACGCCGTACTCGAAGGCCTGGGTCTGCGCCTCCAGCCCTGGGAAGGCCGGCAGCAGCGAGGGATGAATATTGAGAATGCGATTGTGGAAGGCGGCGATGAACGCGGGCGAGAGCAGCCGCATGTAGCCAGCCAGGCAGACCAAGTCCACGCCGTGCGCCTTCAGGCAAGCCTCCACCGCGGCGTCGTGCTCGGCGCGCTTGCGGCCTTTGGAGACGAAAAGCTCCGTGGGAAGGCACAACTCCCGCGCCGCCTGCAACCCGCCGGCCTCGGCCACATTGGAGATGACGACAGCAATCTCCACGCCCTTCAGCCGGCCCGCGCGGATGGACTCCGCAATGGCCAGAAAGTTCGAGCCGCGGCCAGAGAGCAGAATGCCGAGTTTCACGGGCGATGAAGGGACAGGATTAAGATTCATCTTCGTCTTCGTGCTCATGAATGCCTGCTGGAACTTGATTGAGTCCAAGGCTGATTTCTGACCCCTGACCACTGACCACTGACCACCGACCACTGATCCCTGACCACTGATCCCTGACCCCTGTCTTACGTGTACTGCACCTTGCGGTCGCCCTTGACCACGCGGCCAATGACGGAGAACTTCTCCTCGGCGCGATCCAGCAGCGCCTTGGTCTTTTTGAACTTCTCCGCGGGAATCGCCGCGATCAGGCCCACGCCCATATTGAAGGTGCGCATCATCTCTTCGTCCGAGACCTGGCCCAACTGGCGCAGGTGCTCGAAGATGGGCAGCACCGGCCAGGAGCCGGTCTCGATCTGCGCTCCGGTTCCCTTGGGCAGAATGCGGGGCAGGTTCTCGGTGATGCCGCCGCCGGTGATGTGCGACATGCCGGTGGTCACGCCCGCCGTCACCAGCTTCTGAATCACCGCCAGGTAGCTGCGGTGGGTCTTCATCAGCGCCGCGCCGGCCTTGTCCTTGATGGCGCCAACGTATTGCGCGGGCTTGTAGCCGGCCACTTCAAAGAAGAGCTTGCGGGCCAGCGAGTAGCCGTTGGTGTGCAGGCCGGTCGAGGGCAGCCCGATCAGCACATCGCCCACCTTGATTCCCGTGCCGGTGACCATCTTCTCGCGGTCCACCGCGCCCACGATGAAGCCGGCCAGGTCGTACTCGCCGTCGGTGTAAAAGCCCGGCATCTGCGCCGTCTCACCGCCGATCAGGGCGCAGCCGTTGGCCTTGCAGGCCTCGGCCATGCCGGTAATCACGGATTCCGTGACCTCGGGTTCGAGCTTGCCGCTGGCCAGGTAATCCAGAAAAAAGAGCGGGGTCGCACCCTGCACGGCGATGTCGTTGACGCAGTGGTTGACCAGGTCGGCGCCCACCGTGTGGTGCATCTTCATCTCGAAGGCGATCTTCAGCTTGGTGCCCACGCCGTCGGCGGAGCTGACCAGAATGGGGTTCTTCCAGCGCTGCAAGTCCAGGCGGAAGAGCGCGCCAAAGCCGCCTATCCCTCCCAGCACGTTGCGGTTAAAGGTCTTCTGCGCAAGAAACTTGATGCGTTCCTTGGCGCGGTCGCCACTGCTGATATCGACGCCGGCGTCGGCGTAGGTAACGGATTTCGGCTTGGATTTTTCAGGCACGGTGAGGACTTTCTGCGCTGGATTTCTGAAGCGGCGCGAGGGCCAGAACCTCGATTTTAACAGGATTCACACTGCCCGGTGCGTGCTCTTTCGGGCTGAAGCACGACCGGCCGGGATTGCAGAGGCCGATGCAGCGGCGGATGAACGTGCTGAATTGAAGGAAGGACCCGCGGCCTGCCGGCAGACCTGCTCCTCCTCGATCGACATACTGACCGGCTTCAAGACGACGTTGTTGCGCCTAAGTCATCGCCGTCCCTGCCGGCTCCGATCTTCTTTTCTTGATTAAAGCCTTCGCTTCTGAACTGGCTGCTCGGGTCAATGAAGGACGCTCCGTCTGCACCCTATTCGCTTCACTTCAATTTATAATGATCTAGACAAAGTAAGTGAAGCATAGGGTATTTTTTGCTCGAGTTGGCTGCCAGGTTAAATAGCCTCCTTGGCATTGTTAGCCGGATTGTTCATGCCATTGCCGGGCAGTGTTTCGATCTTCTCGATTGAGGGACGATGTTTCGGATGAAGTTCAGCGAATTCGTAGCGGTCACGATTATTTTGATCGCAGTGGCCGGACGAGCTTGTAGTCAGGGCATGGGACATCCTACCCCTCCACCTCCCATGCCGGGGGCCAAATCTTCCAAGTGCTCCAGCCGCCCTGTTCCACAACTTGAAGACATTACTGCCAAGGCGGGGATCGTGTTCACTCACGCCTCTTCGCCAGACAAGAAGTACATTTTCGAGTCTATGAGCGGCGGCGTGATCTTGCTTGACTACGACCGCGACGGCTGGCCCGACATCTACTTCACCAACGCGCCCACGGTGGCCATGGCGCTGCAAGGCAAGACGAGTTTAGGCGCGCTGTACCACAACAATCGCGACGGAACCTTTACCGATGTGACAGCGCAGGCGGGATTGACCAAGGCCTGCCTGGCCATGGGCGGCGCGGTCGGGGATTATGACAACGATGGCTGGCCCGATTTGTACATTACTTGCCTGGGCGGCAATATTCTCTATCACAACAATGGCGACGGAACCTTCACCGATGTGACGGCAAGGGCCGGCGTGGCGGATGGACGCTGGTCCGCGGGCGCATCTTTTGGCGACTACGATGGCGATGGCTTTGTCGATCTGATGGTAACCAACTATGTCGATTTCCACCTGGACGATTTGCCGCAATTCGGCAGCACTCCCTATTGCAAGTATCGCGGCGTCGATGTGCAGTGCGGGCCGCGTGGCTTGAAAGGCGCCGGCGACGCACTCTTCCATAACAACGGCGACGGAACCTTTACCGATGTCTCCAAAGCCGCGGGCGTGAACAATCCGGATGGCTATTACGGATTGGGCGTCATTTGGGCCGATTTCAACGGGACTGGCCGTCCGGATATTTACATCACCAATGACTCGACCCCGAAATTTCTTTATCGCAATCTGGGCAAGGGAAAGTTTGAGGAGATAGGTTTCGAGTCTGGAACCGCGCTCAGCCAGGAGGGCTCGGAACAGGCTTCCATGGGCATCGCCATTGGCGACTATAACCACACCGGCCGCCCATCGCTTTTCGTAACGAATTTCGAGAACGAAAACCCCGACCTCTATCGCAACGAAGGCGGCTGGAACTTTCTGGAACAGTCCTTTCCTTCAGGTCTGGCCATGCCTGCTTTGCCTTGGGTGAAGTGGGGCACGGCATTTGTCGATCTGGATAACGACGGCTGGCTTGATCTGATTACGGCAAACGGCCACGTCTATCCACAGACGGATCAGATGCCCTCCGATCCCGGCTATCGTCAGCCTAAGCAGCTTAGCTTGAATCAGAGGGACGGGACCTTTTGCGACGCCAGCGACCAGGCCGGTCCCGCGCTGCAGCAAAAGCGCGTATCGCGCGGTCTGGCCGTTGCGGACTTGTTCAACAACGGCAATATGGATGTAGTGATTAACGATCTGGACGGCAGCCCCATGCTGCTGCGCAATCATGGCGTTCCGGGCCGCCACTGGGTGAGTTTCGAGCTGGCTGGAACCAAGAGCAACCGCCTCGCGCTGAATGCGCGCATCAAAATCGTTGCCGGCGGCATGACGCAGACCGACGAAGTGCACAGCGGCGGAAGTTATCTTTCGCAGAGCGACACGCGCCTTCACTTCGGCCTGGGCACGGCCACCAAAATCGATAGCGTCGAGATTCATTGGCCATCGGGAGCCGTCGATCACATCGGCAGTCTGGCCGCGGATCAGTTCTATTCCGTTCTGGAAGGCAAAGGCATCGTTCCGCGCGAGGAGATACTTCCTCACAAAAGCGCAAGCGCTCTGGAGAAGACACATTGAGAATGAGGTTGGCTGAACGGGTGAGCGCAATCCGCTGAATGCCGCGCTCTGGCTGATTGGAAAATCTACGGTTTTTGTGGAGCGACGCTGGTTGGTGTGGACGTGCTTACCAGCTTTTCGTAGATCAGGCGTTCTTTTTCCGCATCACCCATGCGGAAGGCGTGTTGATACGCGCTGGCCAGTTGGCGATGGAACTCCGCATGGTTTGGCGCAAGGCGCACGGCCGCTTCCAGTGCCGTTACTGCAGCGGCTGCGTTGCCACTGGCGATTTCGATCTTTCCCAAATCGAAGTATGTTTCCGCGTCGTTGGCATTGATGCGAAGCGCGCTGCGCAACTCCTCTAGAGCCTGCGGCCGCTCGCCGCGCTGCTCATGTACCTCTGCCAACCCGCGGTGCACCTCGGCAATCTCTGGATGCGCTGCCGCCAGCGCTTGCAAGCGCTCGCTTCCGGGTGCGATCTGACCGGTCTTCACAAGAGATTCCGCGTAGATATACTGCATTTGCGGAATCGATGCGTTGGCCGCTTCCGCGCTCTGCAGCAATGCAGCGCATCCGCGGTAATCTTGCGTCATAAACAGACTCATCGCCAGCGCGTTGCGCACTCCGGAATCCTCCCGATGCACGCGAAGGATGCGTGAGAGCGGAGGAATCGCCTCAATAAATTTGGATGCCATGAAGGCTGCGCGTCCCAAGTTGTAATCGAGTCCCTCGAGCGCAGGGTTCCACACTGCGGCGTGTGCAAAGTCGTTATACGCCGCCGTGTAATCTGTTTTGCCCGCCGCGATCGCTCCCAGGTTGTTGTAGCTGTCTGCGATGGCTGGAGCAAGCCGCTTTTCAAAGGCTGCTTGCTGAATGGCATCTTGAGGATCGGCGATGCTGGGCGTGAAGGAAGAAGTGTCTGCTGAATCCGCTGCGGCAGTGGATGGGCTCGCAGGATCGGGATTTCCGTTCAGCATTCCGGCGAGTTTGTTCTTGTCTTTGGTGAGCGTTTTGTTGGCCAGCGTGTGCGCAATCTGCATCTCTGCGTGCGCCTGATCTTCGCGGTGCTGCGTCATCAGAATTCTGCCCAGCAAGAAATGCGCTTTTTGAATCTGATAACGATTGCGCGCAATGTCCGTGGTGTGTTGGATGGCCTGACGCAAAGCAGCCTCGGCCTCAACCGGGCGATTGCTGTCAGAGTACAACTGTCCCAGGTAAAGATAGGCGTCGGGATTGTGCGGATTGAGAGCGATGGCTTGCTTCAGATCGCTCTCTGCCTCCACATTGCGATGATCTTTGGCGGCCAGCTTTCCCAGCGCCGCCCAGGTGAGAAAATCGCGCGGCGAGATTGCCTGTTCCTTCTTGAGTTCCGCTTCTGCTTCGCGGGTGCTGGTTTCATCTTCGCCGGCGGTGAGCAGCGCCGCAGCCAGCGAATAGTGTGCACCTGGCAGACGCGGGTCTTCGGCAATCGCCTCGCGGAACTCCGCCACCGCACGCGGAGAGAAATCGGAGTTCCCATACGCGCGGCCGAACTGCATGTGCAAGGCCGGAGTATCGCCCAGCGAGCTCTTCATCTGCGCAAAGATCTGCGTGGCGCAACCTTCGTCGTCCATGTCCAGGCAGACAACGGCAAGGCCATAACGATCTTCAAAGTTGGGGTCGAGCGCGATGGAGGCCTCCATCTCTTTTCTTGCTTCCTGATCGCGATTCATCTTGAGCAGGATGCGGCCCAGAAGCTGATGGGCGCGAGCCTGTTCTTTGCTCTCCTGCGGCGGGTTCGCGAGGATCGCTCGCGTCAATCTCTCAGCACGCTGCAGATCGCCTGCCTCAAACGCGGCAATAGCGTAATCGCGGCGCAACCACAGCGCATCGGGAGTCAGTTGCAGCGCCTCGTCGAAATATGCGATTGTCTTGGCGGTTTCGCCTAACTGCTCATGCTCGATCGCCAGTTGGTCAAGGGCCTGGGTAAAAAAGGCGCGATATTGTTCCGCAGCCTCATCCAGATTGCCGGCTCGTTCGGCGCGATGGGCTGCGTCCATATGTTGCCGCAGCGAAGCGCTCTTCACATCCGGGTTCTTGTCTTGCGCGGGCAACACCGCAGGGGATAAAAGCACAGAGAAGACACCGTAGATCGCCAGTCGAGCAGAGATCGGAATGAGAGAGCGGTTGAACATCGTGCCTCGTTTTGGAGCGGCGTCTTTACGATTCCTTGTAACTCACTGAGACCGATTGTGGCAGGAACTCATGAGTCGCGCAAGGATGCTCGGAATGGGTGTCGTGGAGACGATTGCGCAGTACAGAAATCGTCTCGAATCGCTGGAAGTATTGTGAGTGCGTGGCACATTGAATGTCGCCATGGCTGAACGTCTGGTTTCGCTTTCCATCGCACCCTAACGATAGTATCGCCTGGGACGGCATGGCGCTGACGATTCGCCAAAGGCAAAAAAAATGGAAGGCGGACTGTAGCCCGCCTTCCCAAAGGTGGAGACGCTTAGAAGCTGTACTTCACATTCAAAGTGATGATGCGCTGGTAGGGAGCCGCCGTCTTGGTGTCCATCACGCCGTAGTTGTAACTCGGCTGAGTGGCGCCGCTGCATCCAGCCGTGCCGCACTGGTTTAGAGTGATGGCCTTGCTGTTGTAGTCAACGTTGTACCACAGGTTGACCTGGTTCTGGCTGCTGTACTGCGGCAAGGGGTGGTTCAGCCAATTGAAGGCCGACATGCGGATCTGGACCTTCTGCTCGTGGTAAATCGTGAACGACTTGAAGATTGCCAGGTCGTTGTCGAAGTACGCGCCCATTCTCATGTACGGATACGCCATACCACCCTGATTGCCTACCGCGGGTGCGGAGAAGCAACCCTGATTAAGGCGCTGCATGCCATGCACACCCTTGCGGGGGTCGCAAGTCAACACCGGCATGATGGGAAGATTGGCATCCGTACCGAAGTAGGTGGCCGATCCGATTCCCGTGGTGACACCGGGGGTGGGGCCGTTGGCGGCCTTGGTGTTTGAAAGTGCGGCAGGCACGTTGATGTAGCTCTCCGATAGGCCGAAATTCGGCACGCCGTTGCCCAGCAACGCGGGAATGTAGCCGCCCGCCTGCCAGGTGGAGATACCGGAGATAGCCCAGCCGCCGGCAAGGTAATTGACAACCTGATTGCCGGTATGCAGCTTGCCGACGTTGTAGGTGTACGAGGAGTTGAAGACATAGGTACGGTCAATTGCGGTTGGACCGTAGTTCCCATTGATAGAGTAGGGGTTTTCCTGGAGGCCGGTTCCGAGCGCCTTGGACCAGGTTCCATTGATGTTGAAGGTGAGCTTGCCGCTGGTCTTGGTGAGGACAGCCTGCAGGCCGTTGTAGTTGGTGGTGGCGATGCCCTGGATCATTTCCACGGTGTTGGTGCCATAGGCGTAGCCGAGCGGATGGTAATCGGCGAGCTTGTTTCCAGTTGCGGAGCCGTCAAGGTTGGTGCCAACCTTTTCCGGATTGGTTGAAAGCACACCGGTGACCGGATCTTTCAGGAACAGGGCGCCCAGCGGCGTCTTGTTTTGATCGGCGACCGCACTGAAGACGCTGCCTTCGATTCCTTCGCTGGCGTCGGGAAGCTCGTTGGTCCGGCTGCCTACGTAAGCGATTTCAAACTGCGTATGGAATCTCAACTTCTGATCGATGGTGAAGTTGTAAGCGTAGGTCTTGGGCTGGGTGTAGTCGTTGGGATCGAAGCCGGTCTGCCCGCCGTTGGTGCAACCGTTGTTGCAGACAGTGGAAGGCGCAGTCAGGCTGCCGATTTGCGAGAGCATCACCGAATGCCCGCCGCTCAAGCTGTAGCCGAGGACATGTTGCGCGGTGGTCAACGGTGGAGCGATGTCGTTGACCTGGGTCACGAAGCGATAGGTGCCAAATCCGCCACGAATCACGGTGTTGCCGTTGCCGAAGACATCGTAGGAAGCGCCAAAGCGCGGCGAGATAAAGGCCAGACGGTTGGGCTGGCCGCTTAACGGTACGGTGGAATCCATCCCGTGCCAGCGGAAGCCGGGTGCATACTTGCCCGCGGCATAGTCCGCCTTTACCAGCGAGGGCTCAAACACTGCCATACCGGTTCCCTGACGGTCATACCAGTGGCCCACGTGCTCGACGCGCGCGCCCACTTCGACTGTCAGGTGTTTGCTGGCCTTCCAGGTATCGTCGACGAAAAACGACGTGGTCTGCTGGGCCGTATCGGCCAGCGGCGAAGAGTTGTTTTCGCTGTAGCTGCTGGTGATGCCTGTGGCCAGGTTGGCGGTGGGGTTGAGCAGCGATCCCATCGGCGCCCCGGTAAGGATATTCGGGTTCTGCCCGGTGGTGCCGCCGAAGCCGCCGACGTTCCCGTCCTGATAGGTGCTGAAGGTGCTCTGGTAGTTGTCGGTGTTCTGGCTGTATCCGCCCATCTTCACCGTGTGGGTGCCCCAGATTTTGGTGAAGGTGTCGGAGAATTGGGGCGCAGCCTTGTGAACGGCATACATGCCCTTGGGATCGTCGAAGATGGAGTTTTGGGAGAAGTCGGGGAAGGTATCCGTTCCGCCGCTGTAAGCAGGAATGTTCAACGCGGCGCCGAAGACCGAACCATAGGCTACGGGGTAATTCAGCGTGGTTCTCAATGCCGCCGAGGGGTCGGGTTCAACGAAGGGGAAGCTGCCATAGGACCAGGCCGCCATCAGATCGTTGGTCGCCGTGGAGGTAAAGGTATGCACCAAGTGTCCGGCGATGACCTTGCCGTCAAAGGTCTGCTGCTCGCCGCCGCCAGGGTAGGGGATGGCCGTGCCGGGTGTCCAATAGAGGTGAGCGCCGGTGCCCGAAGCCAGCTCTGAGTTGTGCGCCTGCTGGTAGGTGATGTAGAGCTTGGTGTTTTCTCTGAAGTTGTAGTCGCCGCGAACGCGATAGACCCAACCATTGTTCAGTCCGGGGACTGGTGCGTAGTAGTTGTAGCCCTGTGCGTTGCTGGAGGGAGCAACATTGGCTTTGGGCCAGATCTTGGCCAGAGCCGCGCCGCCGGGATCGAGGAACTGAGAGGGAATCTTGCCGCCGGTCGCACCCGCTACTGCCAGCGGGGCGCTGCCGTCAGGCAGGACCATGCCGGAAGTGATGTCGTTACACCAGGTGCCCTTGATGGCTGATGAAAAACCAGTGGGGCACAAAAGCTGGTTGTCGGCATTATCGGAGCTGAAATCGCCCTGCATCATCTCCGGGGAGGGTATATAGGAGTGGAGGACGTTGGAATTGCCCAGGTTCTGGCGCCACAGTTCGCCGCCGCCCCAGAAGAAGACCGATTTGTGGGTGAAGGGTACCGGACCGCCAATGTCGCCGCCAGGATAGTAATAGCTGGCTGCTCCTTGCGAATTGCCGTTGTGGTTGTCTTGCCAGTCGTTGGCATTGAGCACGTTGTTGCGCGCGTCGAAGTACGCCTCGCCATGCAGCCGCTCGCTGCCCGACTTGCTGATGGCGCTCACCACCACCGGCCCGTTGGCGATGTCGGCGCTGAAGTTGGAAGCCTGTACCGTGACTTCCTGGGTGAAATTGGGATCGACGATGGAGAGCGAAGATGCCATGTCGCCCGGATCGAGGATGCTGGCGCCGTCGGAGAGCAGCGCCGTTCCGCCGCGGTTCACGGCGCCATTGATGTCAACGCCCATGCCCACCGCGCTCTGCTGAACGGTAATGCTCATATCGCTGAAGGAGGGACCATTCGAAAGTCCGCTCGAGGCCGAGGTGGCGCCGGGAAGAACCTTCAACAGTTCGGTGGTATCGCGCCCTTCAAGGGCCAGGTTGTTGATCTCCTGCGAATCCAGCACCGCGCTGCGCTCGCCGCTTTCCACAGGAATCAGATTCTCGTCTGCCTCGACCGTAACCGTCTGGCTCTCGGAGCCGACCGCCAGTGCAAAGGAAGGGATGGTGCGCTGATCGCCGGTATGCAATTCAATGCCGGTGATCTTTTTGGGCGCAAACCCCTTCGACGTCGCTTCCAGGCTATAGGTGCCCGGTTCAATGGACGGAAAGACGTAGAGGCCCACACTGTTGGTTTTGAGGCTATGAGATTGCTTGGTTGCCTCGTTGGTGAGTTTCACCTGCGCGCCGGCAATGACGTTCCCCGAGGAATCCTGAATGGTTCCGGAGAGAGTCGCGGTGGTTTGCGCCCCCATCTTCTGGGAGCCGGTAAGGACCAAGATTGCCGTTAACAGAAGCGACAGGATCGCTCCTTGCCAGCGGAATCGCCTTATGCTGCTGAGATTCATATTGCCTCCTGAATTGGACTCAGCCCCAGGGTTTTTTCTGGGGTCGAAATCGCCAATTGAATCAAGCAGATCGAGATCTGCGGGCATTCATTGGCACACGAACTATATGCAGCATGGAAACGCCGTGTCAATCGGAAAAAATCGCAAAACCCCTCTAGAAAAGCGATTTATTTCATTTTCAGGTCGGGCGTGTCGGGCATATGTCTGGCCTATATGACGGCCTTTCTGGCGGCTGTTTTCTTAAACCGCTGCAATGGTTCAAGAATCGATTCATGGCCGCTTCGATCTGACCAGCGACGGCGTGAGTTTGCATCTGTCGGTCACAGACCGTCAGATTTGCGTGTTTTTGTTTTAGATTTCAGCAATTTTTGACAGAGAATTAAAAATCCCCTGGACCACACAAAATGGGAGGCCTCGTCCCGGTTTCGTCCGGCGCGGGGGGAAAATCGATTTATATGGTAGAATTTGGGCGGTCCTGAAGGAACATTTATGCCCCAAGATCCCGTCCCAGCCAACAGCTCCGTTCCCTGTCGACCGAATTCTGTCTCGCCCCCCGGCACGGGCGCAGATCAGCAACAGGTGCGGGAGCAGCTCCAGCGCATCCTCTCCAGTCCTGCTTTCCAGAACAGCAAACGCTATGCGGCGGTGCTGAAATATGTCGTAGAACAGACGTTGGAAGGTGCTGGCGCCCTGCTGAAAGAGCGTTCCATCGGCATTGACATCTTCGCTCGAACCCCCGACTATGACACCGCCAGCGACCATGTGGTGCGCAGCGCCATTGCCGAAGTCAGGAAGAGGCTGGCGCAGTATTATCAGACAGATCCCGTTGGTGAACTGCGCATCGAACTCTTGCCGGGCTGCTACACGCCACAGTTCCGCTACCCTGATTCTTTACCGAACTCCTCGGTTGTCGCAGCCAATAAAGCGCCGAAGCCGCCGCTTCCCCTCCTTGTAGACCTTTTTTCTGCTCCAGCAAACCAACCTGGCAGGCTACGTACAATGGCTGTCATGGGCGGCCTGCTGGTTCTTTTGGCCGGCCTCGCCATACTGTTTGCTTGGAACCGGCACGACGATGCCCTGGACAGTTTTTGGCGTCCGGTTCTGTCTTCCCGTGAACCCGTGCTGCTGTGCGTGGGCAATCTGGCTGCCGGTAAAAAAGAAGAGGGCGCAAATACCAGCTTGAGTCCCTCCCTCGACCTCGGAGGCTTTCACAGTTCGGAGACCGAACTCATCCACGTATACGATGCCATCACGCTGGCGCGATTCGCCGGATTCATTCAAGCCCATGGGAAACAGATTCGCCTGCAATCCCAATCCGATGCCACATTTACCGATCTGCAAAATGGCCCCGCCATTCTTGTCGGACTGATGAACAATAGTTGGTCCGAGCGGCTGATCTCCAAACTCCGCTACACCGTCGATCAGACATCTCCCAGCGAATATGTGATCCGGGATCGAAACGATCCTTCTAAGAAAGACTGGTCGATCGACTACGCTGTGCCCTATCTGAACGTGACTCGCGACTACGCAATCGTTCTCAGAATGGTGGATCCCAAGACAGAACAAATGGTGGTTGTGGCCGCGGGCATGACCGTCTTTGGCACCCAGGCGGCCGGGAAGTTCTTAACCAACAAGAACGAGATGAGAAAACTCGCCGCTGCCGCTCCACCCGGATGGGAAAAGAAGAATATGGAATTTGTACTTTCAACCGACGTGATCCGGGGCAGATCGGGACCCGCCAATGTCGTCGCGGTGCAATGCTGGTAGCCCGTCCTGCACCATCGCCGCTGCTCTGCCAGGGAAATCCGTAGGTGCTCGAAGGTTCCTCTTGACGGGTGGCAGTGTCGAAGCCCGATGTGTCCACTTTTTTGGACTCTTGTTGAGTGGGTCCATAGCGGCTTGAAATAAACCTATGACAGGACTTGCACCCGCAAGAGTGCGCCCATGCTGGGCGCTCAAGAAACAAGCGTGAACCGGGAGGTCCACAATCCAGCCGGCCAGGAGGCCAGCGCTGCAACTTTATCCCTGTGGGCCGGAAACGCCGGTGAAGAACCAGAAACGGAAAATACTCAGATTCCTTCGCCCATCGAAACCAGGCCGCGCAGCCGGTCGAGCTGTTCGCGATAGTTGGTGCGCTCAGCCTCTTCCGCGGAGAAGGGAACAGCCTGTGCCGTCTCGCCCAGGTTTCCTTCCAGCGCCTCGACGCGGGCCGAGAGCGCGATCAGAGCGTCGCTGAGCGGGTCTTTCACGTCGTGCGGGTCGGTAATCAGCACTCGCTGGCCGTTGCGGTAGACGATGTGCGCCGGAACGCCAACCACCGTGGAGTTGGGCGGCACGTCCGTAAGCACCACCGATCCAGCCCCCACGCGCGAGTTCTCGCCCACCGTGATGTTGCCCAGGATATTGGCGTTGTTGCCGATAAAGACACCGTCGCAGATGGTGGGGTGGCGCTTGCCATGCTGCTTGCCGGTGCCGCCCAGCGTAACGCCCTGGTACATGGTCACGTCGTCGCCCACGATGGCGGTTTCACCGATGACTACGCCGGTGGCGTGATCGATAAACAAGCGCCGCCCCAACTGCGCGCCGGGATGAATGTCCACGCCGGTAAAAAAGCGCGCGATCTGCGAGACCAGCCGCGCCAGTAGTCGCAGCCGGGTGCGCCACAGACTGTTGCTGATGCGCTGAATCCACACCGCCCACAGCCCCGGATAGCAGAGAAAGACCTCCAGCCGCGAGCGCGCCGCCGGGTCGCGCTCCAGTATCGAGTCGATGTCTTCGCGGATGTGGGCAAGGAGGAACATAAGTTCGATCTCCGGCAGCGAAACAGCGAACAGCCGACAGTAAACAGTTGGAATTCCTCCCGTAACTGTCAACTGTCCGCTGTCCAATGTCTACTGTTACAGCGTAACCTCTTCGGTGGGCAGGGCCAGCGCCTTTTGCCGCAGGGTGTCGAAGAGGATACTGCTCAGGTAACGCTCGCCGAAGCTGGGCAGGATGGCCACGATGGTCTTGCCGGCATTCTCCGGCCGCGCCGCCAACTGCAGCGCCGCATAAACCGCCGCGCCCGAGGAGATGCCCACAAACAGGCCCTCTTCCAGCGGCAGGCGGCGGGCCGTGTTGATGGCGTCGTCGTTGCTCACCTGAAGAATCTCGTCGATCAGGCCGGTATCCAGTACGCCGGGAACAAAGCCGGCGCCGATGCCCTGAATCTTGTGCGGACCGGGCTTGCCACCGCTCAGCACCGGGCTGTCGGTGGGTTCGACGGCGACAGCCTTGAAGGACGGCTTAAGCTCCTTGATGTACTTGGCGACGCCGGTCAGCGTGCCGCCCGTTCCCACGCCAGAGACCAGAATATCCACCTTGCCGTCGGTATCGTTCCAGATCTCCGGGCCGGTGGTGGCATAGTGGATGGCGGGGTTGGCGGGATTGTCGAACTGCTGCAAGATATAGCCGTTGGGCGTGTTGGCCAGAATCTCGTTGGCCTTGGCGATGGCTCCCTTCATGCCCTTGGGTCCGGGAGTGAGCACCACCTCCGCCCCAAAGGCCAGCAGCAGGACGCGCCGCTCCAGGCTCATCGTCTCCGGCAGGGTGAGAATCAAGCGGTAGCCCTTGACGGCGGCGATGAAAGCCAGCGCGATGCCGGTATTGCCGCTGGTGGGCTCGATCAGCACCGTCTCGCCGGGCTTGATCTTGCCGTCCTTCTCGGCAGATTCAATCAGCGCCAGCCCGATGCGATCCTTGACGCTCGACAGTGGGTTCTGACTCTCCAGCTTGGCCAGCACCGTGGCTCCCAGTCCCGAGGCGATTCGGTTGAGCCGCACCAACGGGGTACGGCCAATGATTTCGGTTACATCCGCGGCAATCTGCGCCATGATGGTCTCCTCTCTGGGATCTCTCCCAGGTCCTTCGTTGTGAGTTGGGGAAATGAAACGGGCTGCCGGGCGAGCAGGATCAACTGAATTTGCGCACACGGGAGCGTCGGAGCAGGCACCAGGGCGGTGTTAGCGACATCGACGCATACCGATAATTTAGACCCGCGTCCCACCTGCTGGCAAGCCGTGCGCCAATAATTATTCCCCTTGGATTCAACCGAGGGCGAAGAATTCAAAAGTTTCCTTCTCTCCTTCTTTGGCTTGGATCGCCCGAGGCGCAATCCTCTCGTCGCAGGATTTCGCCATTTTCGTCTATAGCTTCCGCTGCTTTCCTGCCTCGATTCCAATTCGGCATCCGCTTTACCCTGGGTGAAAAGAAAGCGGCTCAAACAATCCGGTTTTGTGCCGAAATGTAAAGAACAGGGGAACTAGCCTGCTGAAGCTGTCCGGGGGCCGGTGCAGAGCATGGAGCGGAGCCGGCAAGGGTCTGTCGGGCTCCGGTCGCCGGTCCCGAGGCCGTATCCTGAAGGTGTGCAGTCGTACGCGAGGGAGTGACAGACGGTGCAGTTCGAAAAGCAACGAAATGAGGTCACGCAGGTATCGTGGGCGCATCTGCGTCTGCCTCCGTTTCCCCAGGTGGCCATCCGCGTGTTGCAGTTGGCCAACAGTGAATCCGTACAGTTGCACCAATTGAGCGATCTGATCTCCTCCGATCCGGCCTTCGCCAGCGAGGTGCTGTCGATTGCCAACTCTTTGCTTTATGCGCCGCGCTTTCCTTCCAACAGCATCCTGCAGGCCATCGCCGTGCTGGGCATCAACAACCTGCAGGGGCTTTGCCTGACGGTCGGCGCTCGCGCCTATCTGGGGAAATCGCTGAGTCTGCCGGCGATGCGCGCGCTGTGGCGTCACGATCTGGCCTGCGGCTTGATTGCCGAACAATTGGCTTCAGCCGGCTTCATGGACAAAGACACGGCCTATACCTGCGGCGTTCTGCACGACGTTGGCCGCCTGGCCCTGGCCGCCGTTCGTCCCAAGGAATACTCGGTTTTGCTTGGCGCTCATAGCGGACCCCCTGCCAGCGTGCTGAAGGCCGAGGAGGCGCTCTTTGGCCTGGACCACTGCGCCGTGGGCCGCCAACTCATCGCCGATTGGAAGCTCCCCCCCGACTTCGAGGCGGTGGTGGCCGAACACCACGTCTCCCGTCCCAAGGATGGACCCTGGGGAATGGCGGAACTGATCAATGTCAGTTGCCGCATGGCCGATACCGCGGGTTTTGCTGCCTTTGCCGGCTGCGAGATCACGGGCTATGCCGACCTGCTCGAGGAGCTTCCTCCCCGCGAGCGGCGTCTCTTCCACCCCGAGATCGATACTCTGGCCGTCGAGATCGCCAACCGCATCAGCGCCGTCGAATCAGCTTAGAACTCTCTAAGAATTGGAACTCAACACGGAGAATATGGCTTCCTGCGGAGTAGATTGCCTCCACTATCTCTTCGGTATTTTTCCCGTTTTCGTCCTGTTCCTGTGCTTTTTCGGCTATTTCTCCTCGGTTTTCCACAGATCGCGGCCTTGCGCTCACAAATGAACCAAGACAGGTACGGGTTATCCACGATTTTTTTTGTTGCGGCGGTAGTTCTCGTCTGCTTATCCACGCATACTCTTGGCATAATCGCTGCAAGAGCGGTTCTTCCGGGCTTCTTTCTGCGGTGCGATGCAGGGGAAGAGCACATTCGAGGAGCCGTCCACCGGGTTTACGATCCAAGGCCGAGCCGGACCACCCAAGGAGCTTCGCAGAGTGACCAGCTATAGCCGCCAGGAAGTCCTGCGTATCCTGCAGATCAGTCCTCGCCAGTTGCAGGGGTGGGAGCGCGCCGAACTCATCCCGCAAAAGCAGAGCTACACCTTTCAGGATCTGGGCCAGTTGCGCACTCTGCGCATTCTGCGCGAGGAAGCGGTTCCGGCGGCCTCCATCCGCCACTCCATCCTGGCCATGAAGGCCGTCGCCGGAATGACCAATCCGCTCATCGAGGCCTGCCCGGTCCGCACCGGCACGCGCCTCGCCTTCCGCTATCACGGCGCCATTGTCGACCCCATCCGCCGCCAGTTGCTCTTCGACTTCGAGCGCTGCAGCCAGCCTGGGAGGTATGGCCAATTGGGCGCGGCCCGCGAGCCAGCGCATCTGCGCCGCCCCGGCGGTAGCGGCCAGCCGAGCGTGCAGGACCGCTTTCTCGATGCCGTACAGGCCGAAGAGCTCGGTGACAAGCAGCGCGCCATCGCCCTCTACGAGGAGATTCTCCTCATAGACCAGTCCTATGCGCCGGCCTTTATCAACTTGGGAACCATCCACTTCCACTTGCGCGAATTCGACCGCGCCGAAGATCTCTATCGCCGCGCCACCGTTGCCGATCCCAACTATGTGCTGGCTTTCTTCGATCTGGGCAATGTACTGGACGAGCTGGAGCGGCTGGACGAGTCCATCGCTGCCTATCGCCGCGCCGCCGCGCTGGCTCCCCGCTACGCCGACGTGCACTACAATCTGGCCCTGGCCTACGAGCGCAAGGGCCTGCGCCGCCCCGCCCTGCGTCACTGGGAGGCCTACATCCGTCTGGACCGCAGCGGCCCCTGGGCCGAACACGCCCGCGGCCAAATCCACAAACTCCTCGACCGCGAAAAGCTCTCCATCGCCTGGCGCAAAGACGGCTTCGTCCCCCGCGGCAACGACCGTGCGGCGCTGGCGCTGGTGTAAGAGGGCGTCCATCGGCCTGAACGGCCAGCCTTCAGGGCGATAACCCCTGCGCCGGCGGTTTCAGTGGTTTTGAAACTGAACCTTGAGATGTGAAAGCCCTCTTCTTAAAGGCCTGGATGCGTCCAGGTTTTACCGTTTCTGAGACAAAATCTATTTTGAGACAATCGGCGGCTGCCCGAGTGCCGTTAATTTGTATCTTGGTTCGAGTTTTCCGTCTGAATTCGGGATCGCGTCCGGCGCTGTGGAGTTCACAATCACTTTCCTTGTGGGGGTATCGAAAAAACACGAGCACGAGTAGCTTATGGCGTTTTTGGATTACGTTATGGCGATTGAAGTCGTCGACGAGTCGCCGTAACCGCCGGCCCGGCCAGGGCAAACGCATCTTAAATCGCTACCATACCGGAAGATTTAATGGTGCGCAAAATATTGAAATCATGTGCTTTGTAACAGGGCACGACTTCAGTCGTGCCGTGCATGGGCGAAGCAAGCACGGTGGGCTTTAGCCCCTGCATGCGGCATCGACTGGGTTTCGGCAAAGGGGACATGAAAAGGTTGGCAGGGGCTAAAGCCCTTATTGTCTTGTGCTCTTGTCGCGGCACGACTGAAGTCGTGCCCTGTTACAAGACCGACCGTAGATAGTGATTATGGTGATTTAGATGCGTTTGCCCTGCCGGCCCGGCAAGAGAAGCAATCGAAGAGTCACCCTATCTTGTGGATGCGTGGTATCGCCTGCTCTTCTTTTGGATCACGGCGTTCCGAATCGTTGAGCAGCGCAGTTCTTTTTTTGTGTGCCTCATCAACCCACTCCGGCAAAGCAGATTCCTCTTCCAGACACCGTGTCAGTTCTGACACGGCTGTGTCTATGCTGACCCGCCGATCTTCCCCCCTGCGCGCATAAGTCATCTGTTATCAATCGCTGCCAATTGGCTCATGGGTTGCACTTTGTCTGGGCGCAGGCAATTGAGACAGCGCGCCGGCGAGGGGGAAGCGATGAGGACTTTAAAGCTCAACGGATGGACGGTGGCGGCAATAGCGATGGTGCTGGCGATGCAGGCGGCGGCGCAGAGCACGGCCAAGCGGGTGATCGTGGTCAGCCTGGAAGACCGCAAGCTGGCGCTGGTGGAAGACGGCGCGGTGAAGAAGGTCTATACCGTGGCGGTTGGCAAGCCCTCGACGCCCAGCCCGGAGGGTACCTTCACCATCGAGCGCCGCGCCAAGAACCCTATTTATCGCCACGACGGAAAGGTGATTCAGCCAGGGCCGGGCAATCCGGTGGGAACGCGCTGGATGGGGCTGAGCGTGCCGGGGTACGGAATCCACGGAACCAATGAGCCGAAGTCGATTGGCAAGGCGGCTAGTCATGGGTGCATCCGCATGGCCAAGGCCGACCTGGAAGAGTTCTACGAACTGGTGGCGGTGGGCGATGCAGTGCAGATTGTGGGCCAGCGCAACGCCGAGACGGCCCAGTTGTTTGGTCCAGCACCGCTGCCCGGCCAGGCGGACGCAGACACGGCGCTTCTGCTGGCGCAGATCCCTCCTGTGGAGCAGATTCCCTTTCTGCTTGAGACGCCGGTGGTGACGGCGGCGCTCAATGAAGCAGCGGTGGATACGCCTCAAAGCGAAGCAAACCCGCCCGCCGCGGAGCAGCGGTAAGGGAGGCGACCGATGAACCTGCCTATGGATGGGAACTACGGATGGGGTGCGGCGTTGTTGCCGGTGGCGGCGGGGCTGCTGCTGGAGGAGTTGACGTTCGGGGGACTGGTCCGGCTGTTTTTGGCTCCATGGCCGAAGACCGGGGAGGATGGGGAGCACGAAACAGAATGCAATCAACCGAAGGCGGCGAACCGCCCTGAAGGAGAAGGAAAATGATCGCGCTGAAGCTGTTGTTGATGGGAGTGGGGATGTTGATGCTGGCCGTGGCGGCGGGGATTCCGCTCTACGCGCTGTGGATGCGGGTGCGGGCTGCGCGGCAGGCTCAATCGGAGGAAGAATCGGCGGAGCCGCCCACCGAACTGCGCTGGCGCGGGTCGGCGGTCCTGGCGCTGGCAGCCTGCCTGCCGCTGCTGGCCGCCGCCAGTGTAGTGGTGGTGCCCAGCGGCATGGGGGGTGTACGGGTTAGCCAGATCAGCGGCACGCTGCCGGGAACGCTGTATCCGGGCTTGCACCTCATCGTGCCGCTGGCCGAAACGGTGCAGATCTTCGACCTGCGCGATCACCTGTTCACCGCTGGAATCGTGGCCGAAGGGGGCAAGGGCGTCAGGAACGGCATGAACGTGCAATCGCTCGAAGGGTTGAATATCGGATTGGCGGTGACGGTGCGCTACCGCCTCGATCCCAGCAAGCTGGACAGCGTGCAGGCGCACATGCCGCAACCGGTCGACAAGGAACTGGTGCCGCCGGTGGTGGCCAGCGCCTGGCGCGAGCTTGCGCCGGAGTACACCGTGCGCGAGATCTTCAGCACCCGCCGCGAAGAGGTGCGGGCCAAGGCAGCCGAGATCATCGGCCGCAAACTGGGCGCGGACGGCATCGTGGTCGAGGAGGTCATGCTCAGCGACATTCAACTCCCCGAGGAGTACGCCAAGGGGCTGGAAGGCCTGTTGCTCAAGGAGCAGGAGGACGATCAGTTGGGGGTGGTCACCGACATTCAGCAGAAGCAGGTCAGAATCGCGGAGTTGCAGGCCGAGGCCGAGGCGGTGCAGAAGGTGAAGGCAGCCGAGGGCGAGGCGCAGTCCAAGGTGGTCGAGGCCAAGGGCGAGGCCGACGCCATGCAGTACACCCTGCCGCTCAAGGAAAAGCAGATCGAGCAAAGCAAGCTGGAGGCCGAGGCGCGCAAGGAAGCAACCATCCAAAACGCCCAGGCTGACGCCGAGGCCAAGGTCATCGACAGCAAGGCCGAGCAGCAGCGGCGCAATCTGTTGGCCGACTCCGAAGCCAGCCGCATCAAGCTGATGGCCGCGGCCAACGCCGAACGCATGACCAGCGAGGCGGCCCTGCTCAATAAGTCTCCGCTGCTCATCAACAAGATCGTGGCCGAGCGCTTGTCGGACAAGATCCAGGTGGTGATGGTGCCGTCGGATGGAAAGTTCTTCTTTGCCAACGATGTCTTTAAAAACATGGCCAATGCGCCGGTGGTCAAGCAGGAGATGGACAACGAATCCGATCCGCAGCAGCATAGTGGGCATTGAGGTCAAAACTGGCTTGCAAGGGGGATTCAGGGCTCCCACTCTAGCCGCATAGACAAGAACGCGGCGAGGGTGGGGCGCCCCGTAGTGTGGTCAGACGATATAATCCGCGCAAACGAAAAAACGCGGATAAGTCGCACCTAGAGAGATAAACACGATGACTTTCCTTTTGAAACTGGCGGCGATAGGGCTGATGGGGCTGGCGATGCAGGCCGCGGCGGCCTCCAGCGAATGGGCTCACCCGGCGGCGGACCTGGCCGAGCAGATCGCCGGGGTTCTCGGTCCAGGACAGGCGCGGCTGGTGGTGCGCAACCTCTCTTCGATTCCTGTCGCAGATATCCCAGCGATCCGCAAACTGATCGAGCAGGATCTGAAGACGCACGGGGTGCTGGCCGCGGGAGCGGAGAGCGCCAATACCATCCAGGTGACGCTCAGCGAGAATGCGCAGAAAAGGCTATGGGTGGCAGAACTGGTGCAGGGCAGCGAAAAGCGGGTGACGATGGTCGAGTTTGAATCTCCCCCTCGCCAGATTCCGGTCACTCAGGAACAAATCCAGCTTCGCCAGGAGCAATACCTTGGGCCCTTCACACTGGATTCGCTTCCCTGTTTCCCCGACGCTAAGCCGCCTTTGCTCTCCGTCGTTGAGTCGCGCCACGGTTTGGCGGTTCTGAAGCAGGGATGCCTGCTCGCCTTGGACCGGACTCCGTCGGGTTTCCCCGATGGGAAGGGCTTTTATCATCTCGATTCCGCACAGCCTCCAGTGCGCGATCCGCGCGGGATACTCGGGGGGACTCCAGACGGCGAGGGGTTTCTCGCCTACTTTCCCGGAACCTCATGCACGGGAAGCTACACAGCAACGCAGGATACAGACCGGCCTCCAGGGGAGGGTTGGACTCTGCATTGTCACCCGAGCGACGATCCGTGGCCACTCCTCTCCGCAGACTCGCCGGCTGGCCCCATCCAGTTCAAAGCCTTCTACAACGCGGCGCGCAATTCCTTCACTGGCGTGGTGACGCCCAGCGTGGGTGTGGATCTGCCGCCGTTTTACACGCTGGCGGTGCTGGAGCGGGCAGGCGGGCCGGCGCTGCTGGTTGGCGGCATCGACGGCAAGGTGCAACTGGCGGAAAACGGTACGCTCAAGCCGGTGAGCGGGGCGCGGGACTGGGGCAGCGACTTCGCCGTCTTGCCGGCGGCCTGCGGGATGGGCGACCTGGTGATTGCCTCGGCCTCCGGCGAAGCGCTCAGCGACAGCCTGCGCGCCTACAAACTGCCGGGGCAGGAGGCGATTGCCGCCAGCGCTCCCCTGGCTGTCGAGGGAACGGTGACGGCGCTCTCAACGGCTGCGGACAAAAAGAGCGTTCTGGCGATCGTGCGCAGGGCGGACGACCAGCAAGAGGTGGTGCGGGTGACGGCGGTGTGCAATGAGTAAGTGGGCACTTGTGAAATCTACTGGCCGGGAAAAGATTGAGGTCTTCCACCCTCGCGGCGGGGTACGGGGCATTGCCGGATGGACCGGCAAACACGCGGGCATCTTGTCGTTGATTCTGATGTTGGCAGTTTTTGCGCTGCCCGCCGGAGCGCGCACGCGGCCTCATTATGGCGGAGCGCTACACGTCGAGACGGAGGGCGAGGCCTGGCAGGCGAACGGCCTGGCGCGGAGCCTGGTACTCGATGGGTTGACCGAGCGGGATGCAAAGGGAGCGCTGGAGCCCGCGCTGGCGGTCGAGTGGTCGCAAGAGAACACCGGCCATCGCTGGGAGTTCAAGCTGCGGCCGGGGGTGCATTTTCAGGATGGGAATCCACTGACGGCGGCGGCGGTGGCGGCGGCTCTGGATGCTGTTTGCGGAGCGAAATGTCCTTGGGCGGCGGTTCATGCGGTGGGCTCGTCGCTGGTCTTTCTGGGCGATGGACCGATGCCGAATCTGCCCGAGTTGCTGGCCAACGACGCCTATCGCATTGCCGAAAGCGGAGCCGCCGGCGCACCGGTGGGGACGGGGCCGTTCCAGTTCAGCGCCGCGCAAAGCGGAGTGGTCCTGCTGACCGCTAACGACAGTTGCTGGGCGGGTCGGCCGTTTGTCGACACCGTCGAGATTCGCGAGCACCGCGCCGTGCGCGACCAGTGGCTGGATCTGAGCGTGGGCCGCGCCGATGTGGTCGAGGTTCCCGCGGAGCAGATGCGGCAGGCGCAACAGCAGCGACTGAATCTGCTCTCGGCGCCGGCGGCTTCGCTGCTGCTGTTGCAGGTGAGCGACGCTGGAGCCTTGGCGAACCCGGCGCTGCGAGGAGCGCTGGCGCTGACGGTCGACCGCACGGTGCTCTCCAACGTGATCTACCAAAGGCAGGGAGAGACGACGGCCAGTCTGCTGCCTTCGGCAACCACGGGGTACTCGTTTCTGTTTCCAGTAGAGCGCGATCTGGCCAGGGCGCAGGAACTGCGCGGCGGGCAGACGCCGGGGCCACTGATACTGGCCACCGAGAGCGGCGGGGCGATGCTGCTGGCGGCGCAGCGGCTGGCGCTGAATCTGCGCGAGGCTGGCTTCAACGTTCAAGCTGGAATGGCCGGAGGCGGTCTGCGAGCCGACCTGACGCTGCGGCGGATCCCCTTCGAGGACGGCAAATCAGCGGCGGCGCTGGAGTCGGTGCTGCGTGCGCTGGGCAGTTCGGCGGCGGTGAACGAGACCGCACCTGTCGGAGTTTATCGCGCAGAAAACGAGTTCTTGCAGAAGCGGACAGTGATTCCGCTGCTTTATCTCCCCAGGAGTTGGGCTCTGGGCAGCCGGGTGCGGGGGATGCGGCTGGGCGTGGACGGGTTGCCGCAGTTGGCCAATGCTTCGCTGGAGGACGCACCGTGAATCTGCGACAGAAACTGCTCTTGCTCTTTTCGCTGACCGTGGCCGCAGCCGTTGCGGCGGTGGCCTGGACGGTGCTGGTGCGGGTGCGCGAGGTCTTCGACCGCCGCGATCAGCAGGAGACGACGCTCTTTGTGGCGCAGATGCAGCGCGAGTTCCAGCACCGCTCGGCGGAGGCTGCGGCAGCGGTCGACCGGCTGGCAGCGAGAGAACGGGTGCGGACCATGGCTTTCGAGCTGGCCCAGTCCGGCGATGCGGCGCTCTTTGTCACCGAAGCGCAGACCTTGGCCCAGGAGGAACAGCTCGACTTTCTGGAGATTGTGGGGCCGGACGGAAATGTAGTGAGTTCTGCGCAGTGGCCGGCGCGTTTTGGCTACCCCGAACCGGCGGCCAAGGCGGGAGCGGGGAGCTTGCTCAAGCGGGAGGAACTGCCGGATGGGAGCACGGCGCTGGGCTTTTTTGCCGTGCGCTCGGTGCGTGGCGTGGAGGCAGTGCGGCTGGTAGGCGGCAAACGCCTGGATCAGGCATTTTTAGCCGATTTGCCAGTGACGCAGAACATGCAGATTGGCCTGTATAGCGATGCGGGCGCAATTGCGGTAGCCAATCAGACGCCGGCGCAGTCCAGCGCGGCGGCCTTCGATCCCAGTCGGCTGGTGGGAGCCAACGGGGTTCTGGCGGGCTCCGAGCACTATCAGTCCTTGATCGATGCGGCGCGGCGCAGCGGGCAGCCCGCGACCGGGATCATTTATCCCACCGGGCGGCGCGAAGAGAGCGTGAGCGCCACGGCGCTTCCCCTCAAGAACGATGCCGGCGAGGTGCTGGCGGTGTTGACCGTAACCATCTCCCGCGCCGGCATGGTCGAGGCGCAGCGGCATATTCGCGCCATCGCCTATGGAGTGGCGGCGGGCGGGATTTTGCTGACCATTGTCTGGAGCTTGTGGATTGCGGCGCGGGTTTCGCGGCCCATCGAGCGGCTGGCGCGGGCGGCGGAAGCGGTCGCAGGCGGGCATTGGGAGACGCGGGTCCCAGCCGGCGGGCGCGACGAAGTCGGTGTGCTGGCGCGCAGCTTCAACCATATGACCGAAGAGCTGAGCAGCCAGCGGGAGAGGCTCGTGCAGAGCGAGCGCGTGGCCGCCTGGCGGGAGCTGGCAAGGCGTTTGGCGCACGAGCTGAAGAATCCGCTCTTTCCCCTGCAACTGACGGTGGAGAATCTGGTGAGGGCGCGGGAGCTGCCGGCGGAGGAGTTCGACGAGGTCTTCCGCGAGAGCACGCAGACGCTGGGGATGGAGATCGGCAACCTCAAAACCATCATTGCCCGCTTCAGCGACTTCAGCAAGATGCCCAAACCGGAGTTGGAACAGATCGATGCGCGCCAGGCGATCGAGCGGGTGCGGGCGCTGTACGAGGCGCGCGCTGCGGAAGAGAAGATTCGCATGGTGGTCGATTTGCCCGAAGAGAAAATGCCACTGATGGCCGATCCGGAACTTTTGCACCGGGCGCTAAGCAATCTGGTCCTGAACGCGCTCGACGCCATGCCGGAGGGCGGAACACTCACTCTGGCTGCTCGTCCAAAGGGAGAGAGAGTGGAGCTCCGCGTTGCCGACACCGGCGCTGGCATGACGCCCGAGGAGTGTGCGCGGCTCTTTACCCCCTACTACACCACCAAGCAGCATGGAACCGGGTTGGGACTGGCCATTGTGCAATCGGTGGTGGCAGACCACCAGGGAACCATCGCGGTGGAGAGCCCCGCGGGCGGCGGCGCAGCGTTCGTCATTACGCTGCCGGCGGCGAAAGGGACAGACGCATGAACGGCAAGGCCAAGATTCTGATTGTCGACGACGAGGCCAACACGCTGGCTTCGCTCTCCCGCGCCTTCCGGCTGGCGGGGCACGAGGCGGTGGTCTGCGACAACGCCGTGCGGGCGCTGGAACTGGCGCGCAGCCAGCCCTTCGACCTGATCCTGAGCGATGTGGTGATGCCCAAGCGAGACGGTCTGCTGCTGCTGGAGGATCTGAAGGCGGCGGAAGTTGCCGCGCCCGTGGTGATGATGAGCGGGCAGGCGCATATCGAAATGGCGGTGCGGGCTACGCGGCTGGGCGCGCTGGACTTTCTGGAAAAGCCGCTGAGCACGGAAAAGCTGCTGGTTACAGTCGAGAATGCGCTCAAGCTGACCCGCCTGGAGACGGAGAATCAGGACCTGCGCAGCCGCGTGGGCCGGCACACGCTGGTCTACAGCGGCGAAACGATGCGGCGGGTGATGGCGCAACTGGAACGGGTGGCGGCCAGCGAGGCGCGCATTTGCATCTATGGCGAAACGGGCACGGGCAAGGAACTGGCCGCTCGCACCGTCCACGAAAAAAGTCCCCGCTCCGCCGGCCCATTTGTGACGCTGAATTGCGCGGCGGTTCCCGCGGAGCTGATCGAAAGCGAACTTTTTGGCCACGAGAAGGGCTCGTTTACCGGCGCGGCGCAGCGGCACACCGGCAAGTTCGAGCAGGCGCACCGGGGAACTCTCTTTTTGGACGAGATCGGCGACATGCCGCCGGCCATGCAGGCCAAGCTGCTGCGCGTTCTGGAAGAGGGCGAGGTCGAGCGGATCGGGGCCGACAAGCCCACCAAGGTCGATGTGCGGGTGGTGGTGGCCACCCACCGGAATCTTGAGCAACTGGTCGAAACGGGCGGATTTCGCCGCGATCTTTATCACCGCGTGGTCGTTTTCCCGGTCGAGCTGCCCCCGTTGCGCTCCCGTCCGGAAGATTTGCCTGCTCTGGTGGAGCACTTTGCCCGCCAGGTGAGCGCGCAGAATGGATGGAAACTTGTTCCGTTTGCCGAGGAGGCCATTGCCGCGCTGAAAGAGTATGCCTGGCCGGGAAACATTCGCGAACTGCGCAATGTAGTCGAGCGCTTGCTGCTGCTGGCCGGCGCAACCGTGGACGTCGAGGCGGTGCGCCTGGCGCTGCCGGCAGTCCGCGCGGCGGCGAGAGCGCCCGATGGGTCAGGTCCACTGGCCGAGCGGGTTTCAGCCTACGAGCGGAGCGAGGTGCTGCGCGAACTGGAGCGGCATGGACGAAATGTGACGCAGACGGCCAAGGCCCTGGGGCTGGAACGGAGCCATTTCTACAAAAAATGCCAGCAGTTGGGGATCGAGCCGCAGCGTTAGAGCAGAATCAAAGTCTCTGTGCCCTGTTCAGTGATTTCCAGGTCGCCGCTCCCGTATGGATGCGTCGACTGGAGTGTATTGCTTTCGGGATACACCAACGCAGGTTTTTCTATAAGCCACCAGGCGGTGCTCTAAAAAATATTGAGATTGTGCCGACACAGTTCAGGCCATCTTTGCAGATGGCCTGAAAGTGAATGAATCTCTGGAGCCGACAATCGGATTTGAACCGATGACCTGCTGATTACGAATCAGCTGCTCTACCAACTGAGCTACGTCGGCTTTCAGTTTGATTGTATCGCTGGTGTGGCTTCCGGTAAAGCAGAGGGGAAGGAAATCTGCGTTCCGCGGCGCAAGAGTGGACCGATAGGATGGTCGGATTCTGCTCAAAAAACGGAAAGAGCCGCCCGGCAACAGGGCAGCTCTCTCCTCTGGGAGAATAGTTCCAACGGAGGCAAAGCCATCAGAACTTTCTGGCTGCATAGTAGGGGCGGGGGAAGCGAGTGTCAAGGATAAATCTCAGGCAAAATAATTTGTTTGTAATCAACTATTTAGAAAGACGTACCCAGGTTTTACCCGGCGCTTGTCTTCGCCTCCTGTTTGCCTTTCAGCTCTCCATGAACTCCGGTATTTCGGGGTGTTTTCTCGGGTTATGGACGAGTTTTCCACAGAATTTAGGCCGCGCTCCCCCTGCGGATGCGGCCCATTGGGTTTCCACGGCGCGGGCGCGATCAGTTGTGCAGATTCAAGCTGGTGAACTCCTCTTCATAGACGGAGGAAGCAGGCTTGCCGCGGGCGATCCGATAGAGCGCCCGGCCGCCGCCCAGAAAGAAGCCGAGCAGAATGGCCGCGCTGGCGCCGATGATGACCAGGGTGGCGATGCCCAAGAGCAGCTTGCCGGTCTTCTTGATCTCTGACTCGGTGGGTTGGGGGATCGAGGTCAGATCGGCCTCGTAGTGCACCAGCGCCAACAGTTTGTGGCTCTCTTCGGGAATGGCGTCGCCGCTCACCAGGGCCACCAGCGGGCCGCTGCGGCGCACTTCGAGGGAGACGAGATCGGAGTCCTGAAGCGGTTTGGGCCAGGCCGGCTGGGCCTGCTTGCCGGCCTGAATGTAGGCGCGGATCTTGGCTTCCTGCGCGGCGGCCATCTGCGGAGTGGGGTAGTCGATGATGGTGAGCGTGGCCTGCCCGGAGCGCAGCTTGTAGCTGGCGGTGGCGGTCTCGGCGCCCAGATCGAAGGCCACCAGTTCTGCCGGAAGCACGCCGCCACCACCGGTATACCCTGCCGGACCTACAGCATAATGGGTGGTCTGGCCGTCGAGAGAAGTCTGCGGCAGGTTGGCCAGGATGGGCGGGGTCAACGCCTTGGATCCCTGCGGAACCGGCAATTGGCTGGCCAATTCGCGCAGTTCGGAGCCGGACATGGGGCCGATGTGCGAGAAAGTGGCGTCGACCACCGTATTGCCCAACCAGAACAGGACGCGGTTGTGGTCGGATGTTGCGCCGGCGCCGATCTGCTCCCTGGGCCAGCCGTCGTGGCGATAGAAGGAGTAGGCGCCGTAAGCGCCGCTGGCGTCATGAAAGCGCAAAGCGCGCACGCTGAGGGTTTCACCCTCGCGCTTATAGGTGGCCAGGGCTGCGCCAGTCAGGGAGTACTCGGCCAGCGCCGCGGCGTTGGCGGGGTCGGCTTGGGCAGCGTCGCTGACGGTCTTGATCGGCCCATCGGCAGCCCATCCGGCGAAGGCCTCGGGCAGTTGCGCCGGAAGGTTTGCGGGCGGCTTGGCGGCGGCGTTTTGAGCGGGTGCAGTCTGAGCCTGGGCCAGGGGCGCGCCACCGGCCAGCGCCGCCGAACACAACAGGATTGCAATGCAACGCATGAATAGACTCCCGTCTTCAACTTGAATGGTACGGCATTTTCACCGTGAAAACGCGCATGAAAGTGAGGCATCGAGCCATGGGGCGAATGTCCGGCGGTGTCCAGACTCCCATTCAGCCTGGCTATTTTGCTGCTGTGGCCATCGCCTCGAGCGACTCCCCATAGGGGGCGCGCAGCACGCCGCGCTCGGTGAAGATGGCGGCGATGTACTTGGCTGGGGTTACGTCGAAGGCCGGATTGCGAATGCCCACGTTGTGCGGGGTCAACTGCTTGCCGCCGTGGTGAGTGACTTCGACAGCGGGGCGCTCCTCGATGGGAATTCCGTCGCCGGTCGCCGTGGACCGGTCGATGGTGGACCAGGGCGCCGCCACGTAAAACGGAATCCCGTGCTCCCTGGCCAGAATCGCCACGCCATAGGTGCCGATCTTGTTGGCCGTGTCGCCGTTGGCGGCGATGCGGTCTGCACCCACCACCACCGCCTGAATCAGCCCCTGCTTCATCAGGCTGGCGGCCATGTTGTCGCAGATCACCGTGGTGTCGATGCCGTCTTCCATCAGTTCCCACGCCGTCAGCCGCGCGCCCTGCAAAAAAGGCCGGGTCTCGTCGGCGTAGACCTTGATCTTCTTGCCCATGGCGACCGCCGAGCGAATCACGCCCAGCGCGGTGCCGTAGCCGCAGGTAGCCAGCGCGCCGGCGTTGCAGTGGGTCAGCACGCCGCCCTCCGCGGGCAGCAGCGCTCCGCCAAATGCGCCCATCGCCTTGCAGGCGGCAATGTCTTCGTTGTACATGGCGTGCGCTTCGGCCAGCATCTTTTCTTTGATCTGGCCGAGCGTCGCGCCCGCAGCGGCCAGATTCGCAAAGAGCAGCTTCATACGGTCGATGGCCCAGAAGAGGTTGACGGCGGTGGGCCGGGTTCCGGCCAGGCGAGCGCAGATCGCCTCAAATTCAGGCGCAAAGTCGCTGACCGTAGTGCAGGAAGTGCCCAGCACCCCTAGAGCCACTCCGTAGGCGGCCGAGACGCCAATCGCCGGAGCGCCGCGCACCACCATGGTCACAATGACCTCGGCGACCTGTTCATAAGTGGTTGCAAGCACATAGCTCTCTTCAAGCGGGAGCCGGGTCTGATCGATGAAACGCACCCCTTGCGGGGTCCATGCGAGTGTAGGAATCATGCTCTTCCAGTGTAAACGGTAGGGAATAGGGAGGCGGGAATCGGGAATAGTTCACCGCGGCCGCGACGATTCCTCTCAGATTCGGCAGCCTCTCCTCGGTTTGGAACCTTGCGTTGTCAATTAACCCACATAGAATGAAGAGCTTGTCATTTTGAGCGCAGGGAAGGATCTGCGTTTCCCATATCATTCAATGGATGATGTCAAACCGCAGATCCTTCGCTGCGCTCAGGATGACAAATTGCTGGTGAATATAAACTTAGTTGAGTATCCGGCATTCGGACCCGCATTTGAACTGCCGTCTTAAGGTTCATCTGGCCCCAAAACTGTTCAACGGCAAAGGCCGCTGTGGCTCTGGGAAGAAGGCTGCGGCGCACTCCAGAACGTCAGGCATTATTTCATCTTCATTGTTTTCCATGTTGCTCTGCAGCCGGGGGAATCGCAGTCGCATCGAGCCGGGCGATGCGCCCCCGCGGCCCCACCACAAAGGGTAGCGACAGTGCATTCCAATTGCCGTCGTCCAGCGGCTGCCAGGTCTTGCCGTCGTCGCGGCTGATGTCGGAGCCATTGGTACCAACGGTGATCCAAAGCTGGAGCGCTTCGCTCCACTGAACGGCCGAACGATAGCCGTGGGGCGGCTTGGTAGAGGCTTGCCAATGGAATCTGTCTAGGGAATAAGCAGCATCTCCATTTTCGTTAGACTTCTGGTAATCTCCACCCACTGCCACCAGGCGGAGCCCATACCGAGGATCATCAGCTCCAATAGAGAAGATTCCTGCAGAAGGTCCGTTCCTGAACATTTTCATCGGTCGGACAATGAAGTCATCTTTATCAAATGGCTCCGAAGTGCAAGGATCGCACTCCATAAAAAGGCGAGCTCCTTCTGGCCCGCCAGTCCCGAAAAGCCGGAATCCATCCAGCGTTAGGTCAAGTAGAGCGGTATTACTCGCAGCGAATGCACTTTCACCGGCGGCGCTTGGTTGAGTGGGCCATTTCTTCCAGTGATTTCCTCCGTCACCAGACCACCAGATAGCAAATTGCCCGGCGACGGGGTCGCCAAGAATCATTAGCCTTTTCTCGTCATTTGGTTGCCATCCATCCTCGACCGTGAAGGCGTCCCAAAACCCATTTCTGTCTGGATTGGTGAAGAGCAACCTCCACGTCTTGCATCCATCGGTGGTCTTGTACAGCCGGCTCTTTTCGCCGGGGCCGGAGGCCATGACGATGGCGGTGTCCTTGTCCCAGGCCTGAATGCCGCGAAAGTCGAGCGTAGCGCCGTCCTTGGCCGCGTCGGGAGTAGCGCAGAGGGTCCAATGCGCGCCACCGTCCAAGGTGCGCAGAACGGTTCCCTCGGTTCCGCTGGCCCACGCTACTGTTCCGTCCACGGAGTCGATGCCACGCAGGCCGGCCGTCGAGCCCGACTCCTGCATCTGCCAGACCGGGCGCGCCGGAGATTTGGATGAGGTCGCAGGGGTTGCGGGAGCGGGCGCTTGCCCGGCGGTGCAGGCCGCGCACAGAAGGAACGCTATAAAGTAAGGAATTCTCATGGCTCGCAGTATAGTGCTTCCCGCTTCTGCTTCGGAGCAGAAATACTTTTCCGTTTGTGGTTACAATTGTGCTAACATGACCGCAACGGAGGGAATATGCCAGCGCTGAAGGATCAGAAACCGGCGGTCACGACGCGGGCGGTCGGAGCGGAGTACCGGGGCAAGCAGATCCGTACCGGCAACTCCTCCGGCTTTCGCTTCGAGGGTGCGCTTTTCAAGAGCCATCCGGAGTTCATGGGCGCGGTCAAGGCGCAGATCATTGCGCCGGGGCAGATGCTGGTGACCGCTGAGATGCCGCAGAGGGAAGAGACCGATCCGGTGATGGGTGCTTTTCTGTCCTTCCTGGCGCAGGACATTTCGCAGCATCCCGAGGCGATCCGGCCTCTGACCGCGGCCCGCGCGCGGCGCATGGAAGAACTGACGGATGGGATCGCGGTTGATCCTGCTGAAGACCTTGGCGATGAACGGCTTCTGTAGCGCGCGAAATCGCCCGCATCCCGGCGTGGTTTTGTTTGCGGAGGCACTGGCATGATCGTCCATGGCTGGAGGCTTTTCCTGCACCCGCTCTTCGACCGGCAACTTGGCCAACTGGAGCAGCGCGTGCAGGCCCTGGCCGCCAAGAACCCGCAAGGCTACCGGCAGCAGCCGGCGGCCAAGCTGTTGGCGACGATTCGCCGCCTGATGCTCGAAACCATACCCAGAGATCCGAGCGCCGTGGAGTTCCGCCAGGGCAACACGCTGGGTGCGGACAATCGCCACTGGTTTCGCGCCAAATTCCATCGCCGCTATCGGCTTTTCTTCCGCTTCTCCAGCCAGGAGAAGGTCATCGTCTACGCCTGGATCAACGATGAGGGAACGCTGCGCCAGGCGGGGGCAAAGACGGACCCATACGCGGTCTTTCTGGCGATGCTCCAGGCGGGCGATCCGCCGCACAGCATTGAAGCGCTGCTGGCGCGATCCCGTGAATTCAGCAAATGAACGGGAATACTCGATCAGTAGTCGATCTTGTTGGCCGAGGCGATCCAGGCGGCGAAACTGGCCCAGGCTGCTTCACCCAGCAGTTGCCCGGCAGGGAGTGAGCGCTGGGCGGCGTCCTTGCGAAACTCTTCGTAGAGAAAGGCGTCGTCAAAGCCGGCGCGGGCGGCGTCGGCGGCCGAGGCTCCATAATAGATGGCGTCGAGGCGCGCCCAATAGGCGGCGGCCAGGCACATGGGGCAGGGCTGGCAGCTCGTATAGAGGGTGCATCCGGCGAGAGAGAAGCTGCCCAGCGCTTGAGCCGCGGCGCGGATGGCGTTGACCTCGGCGTGGGCGGTGGGGTCGCAGGCGGCGGTGACGGTGTTGACGCCCTCGCCCACAATCGCCCCGTCGCGCACAATCACCGCGCCAAAGGGACCGCCCTTGCCGTCGAGAACGTTCTCGGTGGCCAGTTGGATGGCGCGGAGGAGGAACTCTGGATTGGCAGGCGTCGGCACAGCCGTTAGTGTATCGCAGCCTTACTGTCCCCGCCGGGCCGAATTGCGGCAGCCCGCGACTTATGCATCTTTCTTGAGAGACGACAACCGGGGAGCGCAGACTCCGGCCGAAGTGTCGAAGAAAGGTGCAAATCTTGCAGGTTTTGTGCAAAACCAATCTCTATTTACATAAACAGGCCAGAATTGGCAACCGGAAAACCTTGAATTTCTTGTTGAATTTTGCTTTCGAGCCTTTATCCTAACGGTATTCCGATTTCTCACCCTTGAAATTTCCAACCGGCAGGTGACCCGCGTGGCCCCACCCGATTCTTGCCTTCGGAACGGCACACCCGTTGGGATCTTGATTTGTCCCATGGATTCCTTATGGAAAGCAGAAGAGAATCCGAAGGGAAACTCCTATCTTTGAGGCTCTACAACTTGAGGTATTCGATGCGTAACGTTTCATTCCGAATTCTTGGTTTCTCGATTCTGCTGGCAGCCGCTGCGCTGCTTTGTCTCCCTGTGGTAGCCCAGCAGACGCTGGGCGGCATCACCGGTGTGGTCACGGACAGCTCCGGCGCCGTCATTCCCAACGCTACCGTCACGGTAGTGGGCGAACAGACTTCACTGACTCGCACGACCAGGACCAACGGCACTGGCGTCTATCAGCTTGTGAACCTGCCCATCGGCACCTACACGCTGACCTACACAGCCGAAGGCTTCGATGCGCAGAAGACACAGCATATCGCCGTGCAGGCCGAGCGCACCGCCACGGTGAACGCCGCGCTCAAGGTGGGCCAGATCACGGATACCGAGGTGGTGGAAGCCTCGCCGCTGATGAACGCCGTCGACACCACCAACGGCTACGTGATGGACAAGGCGCAGATCGACATGGTGCCGCTGGCCACGGGCAGCTTTACCGGCCTGGCCACGCAGTCCACTGGCGTCAACGCGGAGCTGAGCGGCGGCACCGGCGCGAACTCCGGTTTGGGCAACGCTCCGATCTGGGCCAACGGCCAGCGCGATACTTCGAACTCGTTTTTACTGAACGGCGTGGATGCTTCCAATCTTTTTAATGGCAAGAGCACCAGCCAGGTGCCATCGTCGCGCGTGATCAACAGCACCGGCGTCAGTAGCAGCACCGGAGCCGGCGGCGTGATTTCGACAGTGGCTTCGATCTATCTCTCCATCGGCAATGCCCTGCCCACGCCTGCGCCGGAGACGCTGCAAGAGGTGCGCGTCAATGCCTCGATGTACGACGCGCAGCAGGGTTCCACCAGCGGCGCGCACATCGACATGAGCACCGCCAGCGGCAGCAACGACCTGCACGGCATCGTCTATCTGCACCGCGGGACAAGTTGGTTGAATGCCGCGCCCTTTTTCTTCAACCAGGATGCGGATATTCCCCAGTACGACAAGGTTCCCCAACTGCATCGCTACACCCTGGGCGGCACGCTGGGCGGGCCGATCGTCAAGGACAAGCTCTTTGGCTATATCGCCTACCAGCATCTGCACGTCAGCGATCAGGAGATCGGCGACTCGGTGCTCGATGTTCCCATCGGCCTGAGCGACGACCGTTCGGCCGGGGCTCTGGCCAATCTAGCGAACAGTTCCTTCCCTGGGAGCAACGATCCCAGCGGCGTCAACTGGACGGGCAACCCCAATCTGACCTCGGCGCAGATCGATCCCGTTGCTCTCGATCTTTTCAACGCCCCGTCGCTCCCTGGCGAACCGGGCAAGTGGCTGATTCCCAACGATGCGCTGCACGGCGCGATCCCCACCGCGGCGCACATCGACAATGCCTTTCTGCCCGGCACGGGGCGCTTCATCGCCGATATGGCGGTGGCCAACCTGGACTACAACGCCAGCGCCAAAGACACCCTGGCGCTGAAGTACTTCTACCAGCACGATCCCACCACCGCGCCCTATTCGTATTCCAGCGTTCCCGGCTTCACCGAGCACCTGGACGCCGGCGCGCAGGTGGGCTCCATCACCAACACGCTGCTGCTGAAGTCCAACCTCAGCACCACCCAGACGCTGGGCGTGCTGCGCGAGAAGATCTGGGCCGACAACGAACAGCCCTTCGGGCCCACCTCGATTCCCGGCGGCGGATCGATCAACGTCTTCGGCTCCAAGTACTTTCCCGGCGTCTCCATCTATAACGTGCTGGGCCAGTACCAGCCCTCGGGCATGTCGCAGACGATTCTGAACATCGGTCCCAACTCGGAGGGCCAGGCGGCCAACACCGGCGTCTTCCAGAATCGCCTGGCGCCCTCGGGCAACGCCATCTGGATGCTGGGCAAGCACACCGTGGCCTTTGGCGCCACCTATACCTATACCCAGCTCAACACCATCGACAAGCGCACCGGCATCGGCACCATCGCCACCGACGACTTCAGCCAGTTCGCGCAGGGCCTGGTGACGCCGGGCAACCCCTCGACCGGCTACTACGTCAGCTCCTTTTTGCAGGGCAACGCCAGCCGCTACTATCGCGCCAACCAGATGGGCACCTATCTGCAAGACAAGTGGCAGATCACGCCCACCATCTCTCTGACCGCCGGCGTTCGCTGGGACTGGGACGGCGGCTTGACGGAAAAATACGGCCGCATCTTCAACTTCGACTCCAGCAGCTACAAATACGATGTGGCCAGCGACACCATCGAGAACAGCGGCCTGATCATCGCCGGCAACAACGCCAATGGCACCAAAGGGGTGAGTGCAACCACCCTGACCGGCCGTCAGTGGGGCATCGGACCCCGCATCGGCGCGGCCTGGCAGCCCGGCTTTCTGCATGACAAGGTGGTGATTCGCAGCGGCGGCGGCATCTATTATGACCGCGGCGAGCTGTTCAGCTACTTTTCGCTGGGCTACGCCATCGGCAGCGTCACCGGCGGCCCCTTCGGCGTCAATCAGCAGTTGCCGTTCGTGAATGACTCCACCTGCCCGGTAGCTGACCGAACCCTTTATCAGGGATACATCCCCACCTGCGGCGGCCAACTGAACGCCAATGGCTACGAAACCTCCAACGCGACCTACGGCAACCTGGAGAATCCTTACGGCAGCCAATTGCTGCCTGCGCCGAACAATCCCAAGGCCTCGGATCTGGCCAATTACCTGCCCAACGCCAACGCCATCGTCAACAACAATGGCCAGCCCATCTCTTTGGGCGTTTACGATCGCGCCAACAAGCTGCCCTACACCATCAATTACACCCTCGACATCCAGTGGCAGCCGCGCAGCGATATTGCCGTCGAGGTCGGCTATGTAGGCAACCTGGGCCGCCATCAGGTGATCCCGGTGCCCTTCAATCAGCCCAACATCGTTTCCAAGACCAACCCCGCACTGGCCGGCAGCCAGTTTCAGCAGAACTACAGTTACGGCTACACCGTCGAAGGCCCCACGGGGTGCGCGGCGACCTACTCCTGCGGCCCCATCAATTTGCCCGACGGAACTCCTTACTTGTGGAACTACGAGGGTGGCAACGTCGATCTGCGCGTACCTTATATTGGCTACGCGGCCGAGTCCATCTCCTACAAGGCCGCCGGCGTGGACGCCTACAACGCCCTGCAGGTACATGTCGACAAGCGCATGAGCCATGGGGTGCAAGTGGGCGCTTCCTATACTTACTCCCATGCTCTGGACGAGCAGAGCGGCCTGGGTCTCTTCTTCAACGGCAACAATCCGCTGAATCTGCGCAGCAGCTACGGCTCTTCGGACTTCGACCGCACCCATGTGCTGGACTTCACCTACGTCTACCAGGCGCCCAACCTGGCGCGGAAGCATTCGCTGGCCGGTCTGGCGGTGAACGGATGGTCGCTGCTGGGCCTAACCGTGCTGGAGAGCGGCCAGCCGTACAGCGTCATCGACTTCTCCGGCGCGGTGGGCGGCATCTATTACTCGACCGCCAACGGCATCACCAATCCCATTGTGCCGCTGGCTCCCGGATGTACCGCCAAGAGCGCCGTGACCGGAGCCTCGGGCGCCTGGACGCCGGCCGGCGGCAAGACTGCGCTGAATCCGGCCTGCTTCACCGTTCCGCTGTTGCCCGCGGGCGGATTGGGCGGCGCCATTCCCAGCAGCGATCCCTTTGAGACCGGCTTCGCTACCGGTCAGCGCAACATCTTCCGCCAGGCCTTCCAGAGGCGTGCCGACGCCTCGCTGGTCAAGACCTTCGAGGTCAGGGACCGCTACAAGCTCAAGTACACCCTGGACGTCTTCAACCTGACCAACACTACCAGCTTCGACATCCCCGGCAACCAGGTCTCGCAGAATCAGAACTACGACTCTGCGCCGACGGTGGATATGAAGGCTTCCGACCTGTATTCGGCGCCCTCCGGGCTGGGTATCGTCACCCACACCATTGGCAGCCCGCGCCAGGTACAGATGTCCTTGCGACTGGATTTCTAAGCCGAGACCGTCGTTCTACACAGTGGGCGGCCCTCGGGCCGCCCATTTTTGTGCAATGCGGCTCATCCTGCAGACGGAGAAAGCGTCCGTACCGCCTCTCCTCAAAAGAGAAGGTTTTACCCTGCGGTCCGACCGCATGTAGATTTCTGTACGATTAAAGCGATTCCTCCACCATGCCGTCGGGAAGATCGAGAGCCACTGGGCTCGCCTCTCATATTTCAGTATTGACAAGTATGGCGAGAAGCGATGAGAATTCTGGTGGCATCAGTACAACCCCCCAGAAAAGAGACACAAACAATGTTAAGGCCAGTTCAATACGCGACGCAAGAGGTCGGACCACAAGGTGATGGTCAGATCAGTGCGGTCGGACATCTCCGCAGCAGCCATGCAGCACCGCCAGCGGGGCCGAGCAAACCGCTTTCCACCATCGTCCGGGCAGCCAGTGCAGTCTTCGCCTTGGCGATTTGCCTCTTCCTGCTGCTCCCCAGTGGAGCCTTCGCACAGGAGTTCCGTGGCACCATCAGCGGCTCCGTCCTCGATCCCAGCGGCGCTGTTATACCCGGCGCCAGCATCGAGATCACGAATGCGGAAACCGGCGCAGCCAGCCACACCGTAAGCGACAAGGCCGGCTTGTACGTTGTGCCTTTCCTTCCTCCGGGCAGCTACGTCATCACCGTCAAGAAGAGCGGCTTTGAAACCCTTACCCGCAACGGCATTGACCTGCAGGCGCAGGAGCATCCCATCATCAATCTGACTTTGACGGTCGGCAGCGCCAACATGACGGTGACGGTTACCGCCGAAGAGCCGCTGGTCGATCAGGCCAACTCCTCCGTGGGTGAGGTCATCAGCACCGAGTCGGTGGACGATCTGCCCCTCAACGGCCGAACTCCGGTTGTGCTGACTTCGCTGTCGGTCGGCGTCGTGACCACCTCGGCTCCCGGCATCACCCATCCTTTTGACAACAACGCGGCCAACTCCTGGTCCATCGGCGGCACGCCCAACCAGGTCAGCGAAGTGCTGCTGGACGGCTCGCCCGATCTCACTCTGCTCGGCGCCCAGGCTTACAGCCCCACCCAGGACTCGGTGCAGGAAGTCTCCGTGCGCCCCTTCGACACCGATGCCTCTTTCGGCCACACCATCGGCGGTGTCATCAATCAGATCACCAAGAGCGGCACCAACGCCTTCCACGGCACCATGTACGAGTTCAACCAGATTCCCAATCTGGACGCCAACTTGTACTTCAACTCTGCGCCGCGGCAAAGCAACGACGTCGCCAAGCCGACCCCGACCTTCCACTACAACCAGTGGGGCCTGACCTCGGGCGGTCCGGTGCTTCTGCCCAAGCTCTTCAATGGCAAGAACAAGCTGCTCTACTTTTTTGCCTATGAGGGTTTGAAGGACAACACACCGGCGTCAACAACGCTTACGGTTCCCACGGATGCCGAAAAGCAGGGCGACTTCTCCGCACTGCTAGCCACCGCGGCCGGTGGGTCGGCCAATCAGCTTTATCTGCCCGGCAGCGGCACGGCGGGCAGTTCCTTTACCCGCACCGCGATCCCCAACAACTGCCTGACCAACACCACCACGAACTGCGCCAGTGCAACCACCGGCTTGAGCGAGAACTCAATTGGCGCGGCCTATTTGAAGCTCTTTCCAGAGCCGAACGCCACCGGATCGGCATCGGGAATCGGCAATTACAACAGCAACGCGCCCAGCATCGACACCTACAACAACGAGTTCGGCCGCTTGGACTACATCCCCAACGACCGCAACCACGTCTTCTTCGACTATCGCCACAACAACCGTAAACAGGTCAAGAACGACTATTTTGGCAACCACACCACCGGCACCACGCTGACCCGCGAAAACTGGGGCAGCACGCTGGATGATGTTGTCACGCTGAACGAGACCACGGTCTTCGACGTGCGCTTCAACTGGACCTTCTTCGACGAAGCCCATGGCACGCCGGCGCAGGCCTTCAGTCCGGCTTCGGTGGGATTGCCCAACTCGTTGGCGACAGGCAGCAGCGAAGTCCAACTGCCATATGTCGGATTGACCAGCTACCAGAGCTTGGGCGATACCTCCTCGGCGATCGATCCCACCACCAGCTACCAGGGCTTTGCCGACGTGGTCAAGCTGATGGGCAAACAAACCTTCAAGGTGGGCTTCGACGGCCGTCAATACCGCCTGCGGGTGCAGAATTTCGGCGACTCCTCGGGCAGCTTTACCTTCGCCAATAGCTGGGTCACCAACGGCACCGGCGGAACCGGCGCTACTACCGGCGGCGATCTGGCCGACCTCTTCCTGGGCATGCCGACCAAGGGTGAATACGACCTCAATGCCAAGGGCGATTATCGTTCCTACTACATCGGCACCTTCTTCCAGGACGATTACAAGGTCAGCGATCACCTGACGGTCAACCTGGGCTTGCGCTTTGACATCGACACTCCCTACCACGAGAAGTTTGGCCGCACCGTGAATGGCTTCTACCCAGGGTCGGAGAATTCGGCTTCGGCGGCTGCCGCGGCGGCGTTTGTAGCCAGTTCCACCACCTATCAGGGAACCACGGTGAAGGTCGCCAGCATCAACACCCTGGGTGGCCTTAGCTTTCCAAGCGCCAGTGGCGGGGCGCCGTATCTGACCAACAAGTACGGCTTCTGGAGCCCGCGTATCGGCTTCTCCTACAACCCCTCATTCCTGAAGAGCAAGATGGTCATCCGCGGCGGCGCCGGCATCTTTGTGCAGCCCGAGACCCTGGCCAGCCTTGCGGCCACGGGCTCCTATTCCTCCAACGCACTGGACAACCAGGAGGGCTTCAGCGCCTCGACGGCGTATTCGGCCTCCCTCAACAGCTTCTTTAACCAAACCGGCGCCAGCACCTGGGCCAACCCCTTCCCCAGCGGTTATGTGCAGCCCTCGGGATCGGCGTTGGGCGCCAGCACCTTCCTGGGTTCGCCTGCGACCGTTGCCTTCATGGCTCCCCAGCAGCACGATCCCTACTCGGAGCGCTGGAACCTGGGCATGCAGTACACGGCCACCAACAGCACCCTGGTCGAAGTTTTGTATGTAGGCAACCGCGCCACCCACCTGCCGGTGGCGACCCAGAACATCAACGCCACGGAAATGCAGTATCTGACCACCAACCCGTACTACGACTACAACCTGAGCAAGGCCGCGGGCACCACAGTCAACAATCCCTTCGCCGGCTTGCTGCCCAACGGCACCAGCACCTACAACGCAGCCAAGACCGCGATCAGCAACCTGATGGTTCCCTTTCCGCAGTTTGGCAGCGTGGCCGTCAACGAACAGAACGAGACCATTGGCACGTCGACTTTCAACAGCGCCATACTGCACGTGCAGCAACGCGCCAAACACGGCTTGACGCTGACCGCCAACTACAGCTTCGCCAAGTTGATTGAGAAGGATACCCGCCTCAACGACCAGGACATCCAGCTCACCAAGCGCACCTCGCCCTTCGACCACACCCACCACTTCACCGTCGGTGGAACTTACGACCTGCCCTTCGGCCACGGCAAGCTGATCAACTTTGGCGATAACAAGATCGTCGACAAGGTTCTGGGCGGTTTCGTCATCAACTCCATCTACCAGTTCCAGACCGGCGCGCCCATCGAGTTCTCTTCGGACCTGATGTTGCAGCCGGGCGTCACACTGCGCCAGATCAAGAGCGCCCCGCGCAGCACCAGCCTGACCGGCACCGGCAACTCGGCTCTGGTCAACGCCTCCAGCATCTTTGTCGAGGGCAACACCGCTTGCCCCTCGACCGACGTGTGCGATGGATCGGTTTACAATGCGGCCGTTCCGAACGCCACCTTCTACAACCACTACCGCACCTTCCCCCAGACCATGGGCTGGGTGCGTATGGACGGCTTCAACAACATGGACGCCTCCATCCTGAAGAACGTCACGCTGTGGCGCGAAGCTCACCTGCAGCTCCGCTTCGAGACCTTCAACACGCTCAATCATGCGGTCTTTGCGACGCCCAACGTAACCAGCGCAACCTCCGGCACCAGCGGCGCCTTTGGCTACATCACCGGCGTGCCCTCCACGGCTCAACCCCGCCAGATTCAGTTGGGCGGACGCATCATCTTCTAAGCAACACCTTCCTGAACCAGCAACGGCGCGAGGCCAGTCAGCCTCGCGCCGTTGCTATTTGGTGCACATCTTCCTCGAACAGAGCTTTGCTCAAGATGGATGCGGCTCTAAGCGGTGCTTTTTCATTAGAAGCAACCCGACACGTTTGGTCGAGTTACGGCTGGGCTGAACAAGCCGCGTCAACATCAGCCCCGGAGGGGCAGCGCGAAAGTAGCCCAGGGCAAGCGTAGCGCAGCCCTGGGAAAGCGGCCAGAACCAGCCTCGCGCCCCGTGGGGGCGCTACGATATGCATCATTTCTGCTCTCGCCTACTCCGCGTGCAGCACAACCTCGAAAAGCAGCAAACTTACCGTGGTGAAGATGATGTCGTAGCCCAATAGCAGCTTGATCCACAGCGTGGGATCGCTCTCGCCGGTGAGGATGGCGCCGGTCGCCTGCACCATGGCCAGCAGCGCTGGAATGAAGATGGGGAAGAGGATCAGCGGCAGCAGCAATTCGCGGTTGCGGCTACGGATCGAGAGCGCGGCAAAGAAGGTTCCGTTGGCCACCAGAGCCCAGGTGCCCAGCGGCAGCACCAGGGCCAGCAGCCAGGCATTGCCCAGCACATGCAAGTTATAGAAGATCAAGAAAACCGGCGCCAGTCCCAATTGCACAATCGAGACAAAGAGAAAGTTGGCCAGCACCTTGGCCAGATAGAGCTCCGCGCCGGGCGTGGGAGCCATGCGCTGCGCGTCCAGCACCTGGTGGCGGATCTCGCGTGCCCAGGCCTGATTCAGCGCGCTCACCGAGGCGAAGAGCGTGGCCACGCAGAGCACGCCGCCGGCGATCTCGCGTGAAAACGCTCCCTGCGGATCGAAGGCGATGGAGAAGAGCACCACCACAAGCAGCGCAAAGAAGGCCATGGAATTGATGGCCTCCTTGGAGCGCCACTCGATGCGCAGATCCTTGATGAGATGGGTCCACAAGGCGCGGGTCATGGCCTTTTTTCCTCCGCAGCGCCGTGGAGATGTGTGGCAGCGCCGTGGGTCGGGCTCTTGGTCAGGTCGGCGGTCTCCACCGCGACATCTAGCGCCTGCGCGGCCTTCAGATAGTCGCTGGGGCTAAGAATAAGCTGGGTTCCTCGCGCTCCTGCAGAAACGCTGATGGAGTCGAAGAGGATCACCGTCTCGTCCACATAGACCGGATAGGCCTTTTTGGCTCCGAAGACGGTGACGCCGCCGCGAATGTAGCCGGTGAGCGGCTGCACCTCCTTGAGCGCAACCATCTCCGCCTTGTGCAGCCCCGCCACCCGCGCCAGCTTCTTGAAGTCCAGTTCGGCGTCGCCGGGAATGACTGCAAAGGCATACTGCCCCGGTCCACCCGTTGTCAGCAGTGTCTTGAAAACCTGCTCAGGGGGCATAGAGATTTTTTTGGCCACGGTGAGGGCCGACAAATCCTCGGGATCGACCTCGTACTCACGTAGCTCGAAGGGAATCCCCAGCGTCTCTAGAAAGCGTGCTCCGTTGGTCTTCATAGCGTCGGCGCTCCTTTTTCCAGAGAGGCCACGCGTCCGGCGTGCAGGGTGAGGATAAAGTCGGCGATGGGGGCGGCCAGCTCGCGCTGATGGGTGGTCAGTACGATGGTGCGGCTGCCGTGGCGAAAGCCGGCCAGCAGCGCGACCATCTGCCGGGCCGACTCGACATCCATATTCGAAAAGGGCTCGTCGAGCAGCAGCAGCTCGGGCTGAGAGAGCAGCACACGGGCCAGCGAGGCGCGCTGCCGCATGCCCTGCGAGTACTGGCCCAGCAGGCGAGGCAGTGTTGGGTCGAGACCCACCTGGCGCAGCGCTTCGGCCGGCTCCAGGCAGGTGCGATCGGGATAAAGGCTGGCGAAGTAGCGTAGGTTCTCCACCCCGGTCAGCTCGTCGTAAAGCATGGGGGCGTGGCTCATGTAGCCGATGCGGGCGCGGGCCTCATGCGGTTCGTGTTTGCCGAAAACCGTGACCTTGCCATGGGTGGGACGCAAAAGGCCGGCCAGAATGCGCAGCAACGTGGACTTCCCCGCCCCGTTCTCGCCCAGCAGCACATAGCAGCGCCCTGGCTCCAACTCGACCGAGATCTGGCGCAGGGCGGCAAACGATCCAAAGAGCTTGGAGACGCGATCAACCTTGGCCTGAAGCAAAGGCTGGCTCGACGGGCTCATCGGGTCGGTTGCGGCGGCGTTCTCGGGGACGGCGGCGTTCATGCGATCAGTTGGCCGAGGTTGTGGGAGCGGCTCCGTTGCTGGCGGTCTTGGCCGGAGCGGCGCCCGGTTGACCGGGCACGGTCGGCGCGTACTTGCTGGCGCACTTGGCTTGCAAGCCGGTGGCGTGGAAGACACCGTCGCGGCCATACGTGCCGTCGGCCACCGCCTCGGAGTCGTCCTTAAAGGTGTCAGGGGGCGGTTCCGAGCCCTTGTAGACCACCTTCAGCAGGCGGCCATTTGCCGCGTTGGGGGTGTGGCTCTCAAACTCGTTCATCACAAAGGTGACGTGGGGGCCGCTGTGTTCGATGGAGCCAGGCTGCACAAAACCATGCAACCGAATATGGCTCTTGTAGGCCTTGTCGCCCATCTGGCCCAACTCGGCAATGTTCTTGTAATAGCTCTGGTTGGCATCGACGCCGGAGATGGCCAGCCAGGCGACCACGCCCACGATCACGGCAGCCGCCAGCCCGATGCGAATGGTGTTGGGGGAAGTTTTCATCATCAACCTCTCACCCTATGAGGGTAACAGGAACGGGGCATTCCACCCAATGCGCAAACCAGCCACGGCAAGAACAGCAGTTGCGCTGCAGCGATGATCGGCGCCGGCACAAAACGACGGCAGAATCGAAAGCCGAACGCGCACACCGGGACTTCATCCTGGGGTCTTGCGCTCCAAAAGTTTTCTGAAAGGGAGTGATTCGTTTTAACGCGCTTTATGCGTCGTGGTCGTGCGTACGGCGTTTTTGCAGAGACGCTACCACGGCTGGGGTCAGGATCATCGCCACAAACGCCAAACCGATGAGGAAATCAGCCATAATTTACTCCTGCACGAACCGTTTAAAGGGGAAAAGTTGGGCTTGATTGCCCCTTCCACATACCCTGGCCATCTGCTGCTTTGGCTCTCCCTACAAACTAGTGCAGATGTCCAAAATGGGGAATAGCACTTTCGGGGGGGACTGATTACGCCTGGCGCAAAAGTAACCGGGCTGAAACCTGCGCAACCTGCTGACCAATGAGGGCCAGAAAGATTCCAGCACGCCGGCGCCGAGCGGGACTCACCCCGCAAATGGAAAGTTCTCAGTCCTCGTCAACCGCATTCCGTTGCTGGAAGGAGGCGGCCAGAGCGGGGCAAAGGACCATTCCGATAAATGCCAGGGCGATCAGCAGATCGAACATATCGAGAACTCCAAAAGAAGAATCCATACCAGACGCCGCATTTATCCGCAGCGTGCGCTGCGCATGAGTAATCATTGAAATGCGCGTTGGTAATCTTTTGAAAGATTACCATGGTTCTTGACATTCGTATCGAAGAAAATATAGCTCCTGTGGAAATCGAGCCTTCAACTTCTTTTGTAACAGAGGAATGCGGCGCCCTTTTTTGAGCGACGCCGCAGCCGCGGCAGATTTTGGAGATTTTTATCGAACTTCGCCGAGAGTGTTCGCTGCCCGCTCCAGGGCCTGGAGAAGGACGCTCAACTGACGCTCGGCACGACGAAAATCACCGGCGTCGATGGCCTCGTTGACTCCCGGAATGGCCACTGCGGAGTAGCCGGTGAACTCACCCGGCGCATAGATGGTGTGCCGGTACCAGGGGCGATTGGGCAGGCCGGGCTCACTCAGCAGATCCGACTCGGTCTGACGCAGCAGCTTATCCAACTGATTCATTCGGGACAGGTTGCCTGTGGGCGCGAGTTGCCGGCCATCCGCTTGCTGGGCGGCAGCGGCAAAGCGGGCGGCAGCGGCCTGGGCGGGGGCAAAGTCCAGCTTGTTCAGTCCTGCCTCCTCGGCCTTGCGCCGGGCCTTGGCCAGATAACCCTCGATCTGCCGCGCGTAGGTCACGTAGTCGTAGGGCAGAATGTCGGCGTCGGCCATGCGCACCGCTTCCAACCCAAAGACCCGCGCCATCTCTTGCAGATAGTGGAAATGTGGATCGGCATTCTGAGTAAACCATGCATAGTTGTCGAAGACCGAGTGGTAGACGCCGTAGGGCCCCTCGGAGCTTATATCGGTGGCAGGCACGCCGGCATGTTGGAAGAAGGGCGTGTAGTCCGAGCCGGAGCCTAGATCGCCCATGCGCACCTCTTCGCCGGGCGCGGTCTCGCCGGCGCTCTTCACCCGCCATTGCTGAAAGACGGTGCCGCCCAGCGGGCTGGGCACATCGCGCACGACCTCGCGCAGAAACTGCTTGAGCGAGGGAACGGCCTCGGCGGTGAAATCCGGCCCGCCGACGGCCATATCGGTGTTGAAGTAGGCCACGGCATGTTCCATCTCTTTGGCGTGCTGCTCGACCCACTCCGTGGAGCCGATCAACCCCTCCTCTTCGGCGTCCCAACTGGCAAAGAGCAATGTCCTCTTGGGCCGCCAGCCGTGCTTGAGCAGGGCCCCGACGCCATGCACCGCCTCCAGCATGGCCGCCGTGCCGCTGGAGGGGTCGACCGCGCCATAGATCCAGGCGTCGCGATGGTTGCCGGCGATCACCCACTCCTCGGGGCGCTCCGCGCCTTTTACTCGTCCGATGACGTCCCAGATGGTGCGAAGCTGGTAGTCCTGATCGCTGTACAAATGGACCTTGACTGCGCCCGGCCCCGCCGTGAGCCCCAGGTGATAATGGAAGGGCAACGCGCCTTGCCAGCTTTGCGGCGCCGCGACGCCCTTCATCGCTTGCAGGATGGGTGCGGCGTCGTCGTAGCTGATGGGCAGCGAGGGAATGTGCGGTTGATTGCCGGTCTTGTCGGCGCGCAGCCGGGCGGAGTCGGGCAGCCTGGGCGTCGAGGCCAAACCGGGGGTCTCCGGGTCGCCGGGATACTTGAAGAGAAACTGCACCGAGCCCATCTGCACGGCGCTCTCTGGCCGCCAGGGGCCCAGAGGATACGCATCGCCCTTGGCGTAGCCGTCGTCGTGCGGGTCGCTGTAGATCAGCACCCCGGCCGCGCCGCGCTGCTCGGCAATGTACACCTTGACGCCGCGGAAGTTGGCTCCATAGCGGCAGAGCACGATCTTGCCGCGCAGGTCGATGTGCTCGGCAGCCAGGTGGTCAAAGTCCTCCAGACGGCCGTAGTTGGCGTAGACCACCTCGGCGGTCACGTCGCCCGAGGCCGAGGAGCCGTGAAAGGGCATCGAAGCCCGCGGATCGTTCTGAAAGGGATCGCCCTTGACGTGCTCCCGGCTGAGCCCGCTGAGCAGCACCTTGCCGTCGGAGTCCCATGCCTCCAGCAACTGCTTTCTGGGCCGGTTGAGCAGCACGCGGTAGGGAACGATCTCGGTATCGAGTCCGGCGGCGCGGAATTTCTTGGCCACATACTCGGCGGTCTTGCGATCGCCGGGCGTGGCGGCCAGATGCGGCTCGCTGGTGAGGATCTTCAGGTGCTGCCCGGCCAGCGCCGCCTCGGGCACAGCAAGAAAGCGGGCCTCGACCTTGGCCTGGGCGGTGAAGTCCCGGTAGCCGATGACGGACGGCGCGACGCTCTGCGCAGAAATTGCGCCGAAAAAAAGCGGGAAAAAGAAAAGAACAACCAGCAGCGAACGGACCTTCATCGGCGGAACCCTTGGGCAGAACGGCAGTAGACGACAACTTCAAAACGGAAGCTGCGCCGTACAGATTCTAAACGCCCGCCACGATGTGGATATTTTTTGTATCTCCAATAGAAAGCTCCGAGACTGACTTTGAAATCCGGTCGAAGGCGATCTCCGATCCAGAATGAGAGGCTCTGCGCGCCGCCATTGGTGAGGGAAACGCCAGAGGCGCCGCGAAGATTTCGAGGCAAACAGGGTTCAGCTCAATTCATCGAAGTCCATAGCCTTCCGCTCAGGAGTTGAATAGGTCGTCTAAGGAACCTCTGATTAAGTCGGAGGTTTGAAGGGTACGGGCTTTAGCCCGTACATAAAGCTTAAAGAATCAATGGGCTTTAGCCCCTGAGGGAAGGTTGGGTCATAGGAAACACACTTAATCAGAGGTTCCCTAAATAATCGCTGGAGTCTAATAAGCGATCCTGAAAGCTATTGGCCTAAAGCTCCTGTAAGTTGGGGGTCTTCTCGAAGTGAATATGGCTGAATATCTGTGGAATTTTGTAACGGCCGGTCTCCAGAACCATCCTTTTGCCTACAATAACGACCGGTACGAAAACCGGAACGGCGACCCTGATTTATTCTCAAGATCGCCCGGCACAGTTTCTTACAGTTATGAACAGTTATTCCGCCGCCCTACACAGCCGGCGGAAGTTTAGATGTCCAGGTTCTTCACGTCCAGCGCATTGTCTTCGATGAACTTGCGGCGCGATTCCACGTCTTCGCCCATCAAGGTGGTAAAGATCGCCTCGCACTCGGCAATGTCTTCCAGCTTGACCTGCAACAGGGTGCGGTGTTCGGGGTCCATGGTGGTCTCCCAGAGCTGCGTGGAGGTCATCTCGCCCAGGCCTTTGTAGCGCTGCACGTCGTAGCCCTTCTTGCCCTGCTCGACAAGATAGGTAAAGAGCTCGCGGGCGGTCTGCTTTTCCACCGGCTCCAACTGGGCGCGGGCGATGCGGCGGGTCTGCTTGGCTTCGGCTTGCGCCTCGGCTTCACTGACCTCGGCGGTCTCCCCATCCTCGGCCGGGGTTTCGACCACGGCAGCGGACTTGGTGGCGAACTCGATGAGGAAAGGAGGCTCCAGAAAATTCTTGATCTGGTTGTACTTGGCCATCATCTGGCGGAACTCGGGGCTGGAGGCCAGGGTCCAGTCGATACGGCGTTCGGCGCCTTGCGCGTCGGTGAAGCTGATCGACCAGGTGTGGTGCTCCTCATCCTCGATCGGCTCGCCGAGAGCCTTGAACTGGGCCTCGTCGGCCAGCGGCCGCAACTGCTCGGCCAGGGCCAGCAACTTGGGCGGGACCTCGCTCTCCTCCTTGGAGGCGAAGTCGGCGCGGTGCACCAGCTCCAGACGGGCCAGCATCTCGGTGAGCTTTTCGTTGCGGAGGCGTCGGTCCACCTTCTCCACAAACCCCAGGTACTCGTTCAGAGTGCCCATGAAGCGGGTCAGGTCGGCGCCCTCGATGCGCAAGGCTTCCTCGCCGTGACGCACCACCATTCCATCGGAGGCGCGGCTGACCATCACCTTCACAAAATCGCGCTCGTCCTTGATGTACTCCTCGCGCCGGCCCTTCTTGATTTTGAAGAGCGGCGGCTGGGCGATGTAGACGTTGCCGCGCTTGATCAGCTCCGTCATGTGGCGGAAGAAGAAGGTAAGCAAAAGAGTGCGGATGTGCGAACCGTCGACGTCGGCGTCGGTCATGAGGATGATCTTGCCGTAGCGCAGCTTGGCGACGTCGAAGTCGTCTTTGCCGATGCCGCAGCCGAAGGCGGTAATCATGGCGCGGATTTCTTCGTGGCCCAGCATCTTGTCGTAGCGGGCCTTTTCGACGTTGAGGATCTTGCCGCGCAGGGGAAGAATCGCCTGGAAACGGCGATCGCGGCCCTGCTTGGCGGTGCCGCCGGCGCTCTCACCCTCGACCAGATAAACTTCGCAACGCTCCGGGTTGCGTTCCGAGCAGTCGGCCAGCTTACCGGGCAAACCGGCGCCGTCCAACGCGCCCTTGCGGCGGGTCAGATCGCGGGCCTTGCGGGCGGCTTCCCGGGCGCGCAGGGCGTCGATGGATTTATTGATGATCTTCTTGGCGACCTGCGGGTTCTGCTCCAGATAACCGCCCAGGCGCTCGTTGACGAAGGCCTGCACGGTGCCGGCGATGTCGGAGTTGAGCTTGCCCTTGGTCTGGCCCTCGAACTGCGGTTGCGGCAGCTTGACGCTGATCACCGCCACCAGGCCCTCGCGCACATCGTCGCCGCTGAGGTTCTCCTTCAAGTCCTTGAAGAGGCCAAGCGACTGGCCGATGGCGTTGACGGTGCGCGTGAGCGCGGTGCGGAAGCCGGATAGATGCGTACCGCCGTCCACGGTGTTGATGTTGTTGGCAAAGCTGAAGACCGTCTCCGAGTAGCTGTCGTTATACTGCAACGCAATATCGATCTCGACGCCGTCGCGCGAGGCTTCCATGACGATGGGCTTCTCGTGCAGAACCTGCTTGCCGCGGTTCAGGTGCTTCACAAACTCGGAGATGCCGCCGGCATAGCGGAACTCGGCGCGGCGCGCTTCGCCGGTTTTGGGATCGGCGGTGCGCTCATCGGCCAGCGTAATGAGAAGACCCTTGTTGAGAAAAGCCATCTCGCGCAAGCGCTGGGCCAGCGTGTCGTAGTTGTATTCCAAAGAGGTGAAGATGCTCCTGTCGGGGAGAAAGTGGACTTTGGTCCCACGCTTCTTGCTGGTGCCCGCCTTGCGTAGTTCGCTGGTGGGCGCGCCGCAACTGAAGTCCATCTCCCAGGTGAAGCCGTCGCGCCAGATCTCGACGTTGAACTCCTGGCTCAGCGCGTTGACGCAGCTCACGCCCACGCCGTGCAGACCGCCCGAGACCTTGTAGGTGGAGGCGTCGAACTTGCCGCCGGCATGAAGCATGGTCAGCACCACCTGCACCGCCGGCATCAACTCACCGTTGGCCAGGGTCTTCATGTCCACGGGAATGCCGCGGCCGTCGTCGATCACGGTGACGGAGTTGTCCACATGGATGATGACTTCGATCTTGGTAGCGTATCCGGCCAGGGCCTCGTCGACGGAGTTATCCACCACCTCGTAAACCAGGTGGTGCAAGCCCATCTCGCCGGTCGAGCCGATATACATGGCGGGGCGTAGTCGAACCGCCTCCAACCCTTCCAGGATTTTGATATTTTCGCTGGTATAGCTGTCGTTGTCGCCGTGTACCGGGGTGCCGTCAGGATTTTCAGTCGCCATAAGATTCCGTTCGCTCTGCCTTGGTTTCGAACCCCTTGCGGGAGGGGCTGAGCCGGAATGCCATTTCCGGCCGAAATGGGTATGAACCGCTTGAAAAACAAGGGTTTTCAAGCGATTCCTTCAGCTTCAATTTTAGCATGGAGGAGGCTCTTCGGGAGGCGGAATCGGGAGCAGCCGGGAGCACTGCGGGATGACGCCAAAAGAATCGGACGGATAGATGCGCAAGTCTGAATTTCGAGGCTCCGGGCTGTGGAAATCGTTCGAATTCATGTAGCTTCAACTGGGGAATCGGAGCAATCGGCCAAATTCCATCTCCCCGAGAACGAGGAGAATCCTCTACCAGCGTATCGGAGAAATAGCTCCGCCTGACCCGCATAGGCGGGAGGAAGATCAATGAAAACAACAAGATAAAGTCATAAAATGAAGAAGTGGAGTGAATCCGGACAAGGATAGCAATAGAGTACGTTAGTAATAGTCATCCTGAATATTGTGCGAAATCGTTGAATCTGCTGGACTTTTACAAGACAATCGCGATAGCCTGCTGTCCAGAAGGGAGACAATTCTCCCTCACCAAATTTCTCACAGGGGTTATTCGCCATGAAATCTGCTATCCGTATTTTCTTCCTCGGTCTCGTTGTGATCGGCGTTGCCGCCGGTGCTACCGCTCCTGCTCCTTCCTTCTCAAGCCATCAAACCACCTCTGCGAGCTTCCCAGTTCCGCAGTGCGGACCTATGATGCCGGGCTGCAACATGGGACTCCGCTAGATTCGGGCTTGCGAGGTTCCTTTGTCGATCCCACAAAAGGGTTATCGACGGAATCGGATTTTACTTGAGTCTTTTATCTGTCGGCGCTATCCTGTATCCTCCCCCAGGATGGTGGCGGTAGAGTATGCCGATTAACCTAGCGATGACTTTGATGGGCGCGGCCGAGTTCGCGCTGTGGGTGGTTCTGAGCGTTCTTTTCTGGCGCAGGGGCTTTCAACGCCGCTTTCCGGCGATGCGCGCCTATCTGTATCTGCGGGTCGCATCGGCTCCGGTATTGATGCTCCTGCTTTTCGGCCAGTCGCGCCACTGGTTTCACAATTATGCTTTTCTTGCCTATTTCTGTTGTTATTGGGCCGTCTATCTGGCTAGCGCCATCATGCTCTACTTCATCTCCTACGAGGTCTTCCGCACGGCGCTGGCTTCCTTTACCGGCTTGCTGAGATTGGGAACGGTGGCCTTCCGCTGGGCGGCGGTGGTCTCGCTGCTGGTGAGCGTTTCCAATGTCTCTTACAAAGGTCCCGGTATTATGATCATCCCCGATATCGGTATCGGCTTGATGCGCTCCGTCAGCATTCTTGAATTGTGCCTGCTGGCCTTCCTCTGTCTGAGCTTGAATGCGCTGCGGATTTCCGCGCGCAGCATGCCCTTCGGCATTGCGCTGGGTTTTGGTCTGCTCTCCTCCAGCGATTTTGCCTTGGCTACGTTGGCTTTCAGGAATAACTCCTTGGTCGCTCCCTTGCAGTTCCTCTCCGAGGCGCTGGCGTTGGTTTCTTTGGCCATCTGGATCGTCTACAGCGCGCTTCCCGAGCCTAACAAAAAGCCCTTTGTGGTGCCGGCGAACTCCACCATCTATCGCTGGAACGAGATTGCCGCGGTGCTTGGCCACACCGGGACCAGGGTCGCGGTGCAACAGCCCGCCACCGGCTTCTTCCTCACCGATGTGGAACGGGTGGTTGAAAGAGTGCTCGCCCGCAACCTGCAAAAAATGGAATCGGAGCAATAACCAGCTTCGTTCGAGCAAAAAAGTGCCGGATCCCTTCGGGGTCCGGCACTTTTTGCGTAGGCGCTCAGAGAGCCATTCGAATTCAGGGCAAGTCCAGCACAAACAGCAGCAGGCCGCGGCATTGCCACGGCCTGCTGCGTAAAACCGCGCCGAAACTACTCGGCGGCGACGGGTTCGATCGAGGCGAAGCGGCCCAGATTGCCGCGATCGCGGAACTTCACCCGGCCGGTGACCTTGGCGAAAAGCGTGTCGTCGGAGCCGATGCCCACGTTGACGCCCGGCTTGATGCGGGTGCCGCGCTGACGGACGATGATCGATCCGCCGGTAATCAGTTCGCCGGCAAAGGCCTTTACGCCCAGCCGCTGTGCATTGGAGTCGCGTCCGTTTGTGGAGCTGCCTCCACCCTTCTTATGTGCCATTGCCGAATCCCCTTCTCAATTTCTCTGCTGCCTTCGCCTGAGCTAGACGGCTACGCTATAGGTCACGCCGTCGGCCTCGATGGTCTTGATGCGCACCTCGGTAAAGTTCTGACGATGCCCCTGCAGCTTTTTGTACTGCTTCTTGCGCTTCAGGTGGAAGACCAGAATCTTGGCGCCGCGGCCCTCGCCGAGGATCTCGGCGGTTACCTTGGCGGTGGCGGGCTTGGCCACGGTTCCCGGTTCGCCGGAGACCGCCAGCACGTCGCTGAACTCGACGGTCTGGTCGGGAGAGTTCAGGCTTTCAATCTTCACAACGTCGCCAGGTGCGACGCGATACTGCTTACCACCGGTGCGAATAACCGCGTACATAAATCCTCCAGCGCGGCCCCGGCGGCGCCGGTGCGCTTATGCTTCCTGAAAATAGCTCGGGCGGAACTTCCGGACCGCTTTCCACTCAAGTCCTCACGCAGAGAACGAGCGTCAACCAGCAGCCACTGCCAGAAATCGCCAAACTAGAGTAGTGTACCGGCTTTGCGGGGGAAAATCAATCTTCGACTAATTTGCACCGATTGCGGTGCAGCCTGTCTGGCTCTCTGCAAGCGCCGCAAATACAAGGCGGAGCGGCCTCACCCACGCCGCGGAACCACATAAAAAAGGATAGCAAAATAGTGCGCTACGCTGCCCGCCAGCACGAAGATGTGCCAGGTGGCATGAAAGTAACGCAAGCGGTCGAAGGCAAAGAAGAGAATGCCCAGCGTGTAGGCCAGGCCGCCAGCCCCCAGCCAGGCGATACCGTGCCAGCCAATCGCAGCCAGCAGCGGCCGCGCGGCAAAGACCACCACCCATCCCTGAAAGAGATAGGCCAGTGCGGAGAGAACCTCTAACCGGCCCAGGGCGACGCTCTTGAAGACGATGCCCGCCAGGGCCATCAGCCAAACCACGGCAAAGAGCGTCCAGCCCACCGGTCCGCGCAGCGAGATCAACGTGAACGGAGTGTAGGTGCCGGCGATGAGCAGATAGATGGAGGCGTGGTCCAGCACATGAAAGACGTGCCGGGCGCCGGTTCGCACCAGAGAGTGGTAGAGCGTGGAGCAAAGATAGACCAGCACCAGGGTCGCGCTGAAAACGGAGCAGCAGACCACCAGCAAGCCCGAGCCGCGCGTAGAGGCGGCAATCAGATAGACGGCGCCCGCCACGGCCAGCGCCGCGCCGATGCCATGAGTGATGGCGTTGGCCAGAATGTCACCGAGATGGTAGGAAGAGGGCACAGGTCGATGATAGACCGGGCGTTTCGTCCATCTTGTGAACAGGATTGAGAATCCCGCGGTACGAGCCGGCAGGGCGTTGCGACAACCCTGGTTTGCGGCTATGCTGATTCTGTCTGAAGCTGTGGCGTCCGCATGAACAGCGCACTCTTTGACTGGGACGACGCCAACGTCCTGCACCTCGCGCGCCATGACGTTTCTCCCGAAGAAGCGGAGGAGGTCATGCTCGGCGACCCGCTGGATCTCGGCTTTGATGAAGCCTCTGGAGAAGATCGCTGGAGTTATGTCGGCCAGACCAGCACAGGGAGGATTCTTCGCATCGTCGTCACAGATCGCGGCAAACGGGTTCGGGTGTTGGCGGCGTTCGAACCGGGAAAGACACAGAAGATGGTTTTTCTTTCACGACAGGCAGGACACAAATGGACACCCTGAGAGGCTATAAGAGCGATCTGGTCATTCCTCATTTTGATTCGGAGGCCGAAGAGGCCCGATGGTGGTTTGAGAACGATGACCTCGTGTCGGCGGAGTTTGAAAAAGCCGCCAAAGAAGGCCGTCTGCGCCGTGGTGGCATCCGGCGCTTGTTTGCCGAGAAGGGCATTCCCTTTCCCGAGCCGGAAGCGACGCCCGTCCCCACCGAAACCAAGCGCGAGTCCGCGGCGTAACCCGATTCTCAATACACATGTCTTTGCGTCCCCAGATCCCAAAAGCAGGGATCTGGGTTACCACAGCTGATTGCCATTGGCGCCTCGCTCTTTTCCAGCGCAATTTTCTAGTGCGGTCTAGCCAAAGGCGTCTGTCCCACAGCAGATGTTCAGGCCATCGCCTCGCGGCTCATGGGCTCGAAGGTGAGTTTGTTCGAGGCGCGATCCACGCCGATGCGCACATGCGCGCCGTGCTGCACCTCGCCGTTGAGGATGAGGATGGCCAGCGGGTCCTGGATCATGCGCTGCAGGGCGCGCTTCAGCGGACGCGCTCCGTAGGCGGCGTCGGAGCCGGCAGCCAAGATCAACTGCCGCGCCGGATCGGTCAGCTCTAGCGAGATCTGCCGGTCTTCGAGCAATTTTCTCACTTCATCGAGCCGCAACTCCAGGATCTGCGTCATCTGCGCCGCGCCCAGCGGGCGGAAGATCACGATGTCGTCGACGCGGTTGAGAAACTCCGGCCGGAAGTGCTCGCGCAATACGCGCATCACCGATTCGCGCGCCTGATCGAAGTCGTGTTCATTCTTCAGCGCTTCACCGTTGAGGAGCTGCGCCCCCAGGTTCGAGGTCATGATTAAGACGGTGTTTTTGAAATCGACGGTGCGGCCCTTGGCGTCGGTCAGGCGGCCGTCGTCCATCACCTGCAAGAGCACGTTAAAGACGTCGGGATGGGCCTTTTCGATCTCGTCGAAGAGGATCACGGCATAGGGACGGCGTCGGACCGCCTCGGTCAACTGCCCGCCCTCGTCGTAGCCCACGTAACCGGGGGGCGCGCCGATCAGCCGCGCCACGGCGTGCTTCTCCATGTACTCGCTCATGTCGATGCGCAGCATGTTCTGCTCGTCGTCAAAGAGGAACTCGGCCAGCGCGCGGGCGGTCTCGGTCTTGCCCACGCCCGTCGGTCCAAGAAAGATGAAGGAGCCGATGGGCCGCTTGGGATCGCTGAGGCCGGCGCGGGAGCGGCGAATGGCGTTGGCCACCACGGTCAGCGCCGCATCCTGGCCAATGACCCGCTCGCGCAGCCGCTGCTCCATCTCGACCAGCTTCTTCACTTCGCCTTCCAGCATCCGCGAGACAGGAATCCCGGTCCACTTGCTGACGATAGCGGCGATGTCTTCTTCGTCGACCTCGTCCTTCAACATGCGCGCCACACCCGCGTTTCCCTCCTGCGCGGCGCTCAACTTCTTCAGTTCCGCTTCCAGCTTGGGCAGCTCGCCGTATTGAATCTGCGCCGCCCGGTCGAGCACGCCCTTGCGCGTCTGCTCTTCAGCCTCGAAGCGCAGCGCCTCGAGCTTCTTTTTGACCTCGGTGATGCGGCTGCTGGCCTCGCGCTCCTTGGTCCAGCGGGCGGAGAGCGCCGTAATTTCTTCGTTCAACTCGGCAATCTCGCGCTCGACTTCCTTACGCCGCTCGACACTGTTTACGTCGGTCTCGCGCTTGAGCGCCTCGCGCTCGATCTCCAACGAGGTCTTCTCCCGCTCGCGCTGATCGATCACCGTGGGTTTGGAGCCTTTCTGGATGGCCAGCGAAGCCGCCGCCTCGTCGACCAGGTCGATGGCCTTGTCGGGCAAAAAGCGGTCGCTGATGTAGCGGTGCGAGAGCGTGGCGGCGGCCACGATGGCCGAGTCCTTGATGCGCACGTCGTGGTGGGCCTCGTAGCGCTCCTTGAGGCCGCGCAAAATGGCGATGGTGTCTTCGACGTTGGGCTCGCCCACGTAGACAATCTGGAAGCGCCGCTCCAGGGCCGCGTCTTTTTCAATGTACTTGCGGTACTCGTTCAGGGTGGTCGCGCCAATAGCCCGCAGATCGCCGCGAGCCAAGGCCGGCTTGAGCATATTGCTGGCGTCGATGGCTCCCTCGGCCGCTCCCGCGCCCACCAGCGTGTGCAACTCGTCGATGAACAGGATGATCTCCCCATCCGACTCTTCAATCTCTTTGAGTACGGCCTTCAGCCGCTCCTCGAACTCGCCGCGAAACTTGGCCCCGGCCAGCATCGAACCCAGATCGAGCGAGATCAGACGCTTGCCCTTGAGGCTCTCCGGCACGTCGCCACTGACGATGCGCCGCGCCAGCCCTTCGGCGATGGCCGTCTTGCCCACGCCAGGTTCGCCGATCAGGACGGGATTGTTCTTGGTGCGGCGGCTGAGCACCTGAATAACGCGGCGAATCTCCTCGTCGCGGCCAATCACCGGGTCCAGCTTGCCGCGGCGGGCCAATTCGGTCAGATCCTTGGCGTACTTCTCCAGCGCCTGGAACTTGCCCTCGGGGTTCTGGTCGGTGACTCTCTGGCTGCCGCGCACGGCGGTCAGCGCCTTCAATATGGCCTCTGACGTCGCGCCCAGGGCCACCAGCGCATCTTTCGCCGCATCGTTCTTCTGGTGGGCCGCGCCCAGCAGCAGGTGTTCGGTGGAAACGTACTCGTCCTTGAAATTCGTAGCCTCGCGGAAGGCCTGATCCAGCACCTTGCTCAGCGCCTGGCTGAGCGTGGGCTGCGCGGCTGCTCCGGCAACCCGCGGCAGCTTCTCTTCGATTTGATGGAGATCGTGCTCCAGCCGTTCGATAGGAACGCCGATCTTGCCCAGCACCGAGGGAATCACGCCCTCGCGGTCTTCAATCAGCGCCAGCAACAGATGCACGGGCAGCGTCTCGGGGTTGCCGAGTTCGGTGGCCCGCCCCTGCGCCTGTTCCATCGCCTGCTGCGACTTGACGGTCAGTTTTTCCCAACGAATAGACATTGTGCCTCCAGGGGCCAGGGTTCAGGGGTCAGGGTTCAGTCCAAAGCTACGACGGGATCAATGTCCTCGATCCTAAGCTCCTTCCTTGCCGCCGCGTAAACCGCATTTATTTTTCGATCACGTTCGTACATAGAATCCAATAAACGATCCACGTCATTCATCAGAAAATAATTCCGCCCACCAAGCAGCGCTGAACTGCATTCGGACATTGCATTGCGAAGCGATTCACCAACAACAAGATCGGCTATGCTTCTTGAACACTCAAATCCATCCCAACACGATCCAACATCTTTGAACGCTTTTTCTATTGCCTGCGTTTCACCGATCCTATATGCCAGTTCAAAATCGCGGATGGCTTGATTCAGTGGGCCAAGCGACTTAAACACATCGGCAACAGCGTCGCGTCTCATCTCCCACTGCCTTTGCCGGTCCCATACCTTGTCGGAGATGTCAGCTTTGATTCCCTCAACGATCTTAGTTAGCTGCGCGATGTCTTCCTTGGTGGCGAGGTTTTCACCCTTCTTGGCCGCGTAGGAGCCAATGAGTGGCTTGAAGACGTTCGCGACAAGAAAAATTAGGATGACCGAATTGAGGCCGACAAGTAAATTCAGAACATTCATCGCTTATTTCTTTCTGAGCAGCCCGTGGTTAATGTCCGTTTTGTAACAGGGCACGACTTTAGTCGTGCCGATAGAAGCCCAATCAGAATCTCGGCTTTAGCCGCTGCCGATTTCAACGAACAAAAACAAACATAGCAGGGGCTAAAGCCCGTACTCATATGCGGCGTTTGCGGCACGACTAAAGTCGTGCCCTGTTACAAAACCTTTCAAGCCCTGATCTTCGCCACAGGCTGTTAGGCAGTGCCCGTCACAAACCTACAACCCTCAAACCCGGCAGCCCCTCAAAATCCTTGATGTTCGTCGTTAAAAGTACAAAATCATTTTCAATTGCCTGCGCGGCGATCCAGAGATCGTTCACACGCGTTCTTGGCGACCGGCCCGTCTGCTTCAGGAAAGCGGCCAGCATACCGAAAGCTTTGGCCGTTTGTGCAGTCACATCGAGCACGGGCATCTCTTCGAATGCGCTCAGTGCTCTCCTTCGATGCATCCGGATAGCAAGGTCGCCTGCCGACTCGACGCCAAAGCTCAGCTCTCCCAGTGAAATCACCGAGATGAAGACCTGTTGTTCCCCAGCGGCCCCAGATGCAACCTCTTCGGATATTTCCTCTTCCGTCAGACCAATCCAGATCGAGGTGTCGAAGATTATTCCCATGGGTCGTGAACCCCTTGGTCGAAATCTCCACGGCTGTCTCTCAGCCAGGCTTCACCCTGGGCTGGCGTCAGCAGTCCTCTGATCCGGGCGATGGCTTGCGCAGCGGTCATCGTACGACGGGCAGGAACAATATGGGCAATCTCGGTGCGATTCCGCAATACGCGGACCGTCTCTCCCAAAAGAATCCGCTCCAGTATTGCGCTCGTGTTGCGCGCCAGATCGGAAGCACTAATCGTTTGCATCTTCATCCCTCACTGCAAAAAATACGTACCGCTACATACGGGTACATATTATTCGCATTAGGGGCGAAATGAAAGCACTAACCGACCGGCCACGACAAAATCAGCCATCGGTTCCCAGTTCTCAGGTTTGAAAACTGAGAACTGGGAACTGAGAACTGGGAACTGAGAACTGGGAACTGAGAACTGGGAACTGCCGCTACGCGGCAATGTTGATCTGGATCTGCCGGGGCTGGGCTTCGGGCTTCTTCTTCAGCACCAACTTGAGCACACCGGCATTGTAGCTGGCCTCGACGTTGGCCGCATCGACGGTGGTGGGCAGGGTGAAGGCGCGGAAGAAGCTGCCGTAGCTGCGTTCGATGCGATGGAAGTTCTGCTCCTTCTCCTCGGCCTCGAACTTGCGCTCGCCGCGCACGGTCAGCGTGTCGTCCACGACCTTCACGTCCAGATCCTTCTGGTCGATGCCGGGGATCTCCAGCTTGAGCACCAGCTTCTGCGGGTCCTCGTAGATGTCGACGGCCGGCACAAAGCTGGCCGCCACCAACGGGGCATCGCCCTCGTTGAGGTTGCGGAAGAGAGAGTTGACGCGGTTTTGCAGGGAAACGACTTCGCGGAAGGGGTCCCAACGGGTGATTGCCATGAGAATGTACCTCCAGGTGAGATTTCGATGATCGGGGCCAGACTTGAGTCCATGCCGCTCAATCAATCTTATAAATTTATAGCACAAAATAATCAACAGATGTGAGTGTATTTTGCTCATGTATCGCAAAATGATTTGTAAATCACTAAAAATAAATAAGATAAATTTTTCTAAAACGGAAGCATTTTTCTGTTTTTGTCCTGCGGGACTGCTTTTTCGTCGAAGTTTCCGTCGTTATCGCGCCTCCTGGCCGCTCGCCGGGCTCAGTACAATAGACAAGATGATGCATCTCGCCACTTTCGTGAATGGAGCCTGGATTTGGATGATCCTTGCCTCCTTTCTGGCCGGCGTGCTGAACGCGGTGGCGGGCGGGGGCTCGTTTCTATCTTTTCCCGCCATGCTGGGGACCGGAATCCTGCCCGTGCAAGCCAACGCCACCAACACCGTGGCGCTGTGGCCGGGGCAGTTGACCTCGATCGCCGCGTATTGGAAGGACATCGAGAAGAATCGCCGCCTGGTGCTGCCGATGGGTTTGGCCGGCTTGCTGGGGGGAACGACGGGGGCCCTGGTGCTGCTGAACACACCGCAGCGCACCTTTATGCATCTGGTGCCCTGGCTGCTGCTTTTTGCCGCCTCGACCTTTGCCGCCACCGGCCCGGTAACCCGTTGGCTGAAACGCCGCAAGAATCTAACCAGCGGACAGCCCGTCGCGCCGCACGTGGTTCCGGTGTTTCTGGGAACGATTTTGATCTGCTTTTATATTGGCTATTTCGGCGCCGGTGCGGGCTTTTTGCTCATCACCCTGCTCTCGCTCTTCGGCTTTCAGGATCTGACCGAGATCAACGCTCTCAAAGTCGTCACCACCACTCTGGCCAACGGGATCGCGGTCGCCATCTTTGCCGTGGGCGGGCAGGTGGTGTGGCCCAACTGCCTGGTGGCGATGGTGGTTTGCGCTATCGGCGGCTATCTCTCGGCGCGCATCGCACGGCGCGTCTCGCAGCCGCTTCTACGCGGGCTGGTGATCTTTATCGGCTTTTCCATGGCCGCTTGGTTCTTCTGGAGCGCTCGCTAAATGATGCTTGCCGACCCCGCCGCCCGCGCTGCCATGGAATGGGTTGGCTCCGCCGCCGCTGCCTGCACCACCATCTCGTTCTTGCCGCAACTCGTCCGCGTCTGGCGGCGCAAGAGCGCCAGCGACATCTCGCTGGCCATGTTCCTGCTCTTCGACCTGGGACTGGTATTGTGGCTTCTCTATGGGATCGGAATTCACTCAGTTCCCATCATTGCCGCCAATACCGTCACCCTGGCCCTGGCGCTGACGATCCTGGTGTTGAAGGTGAAGTACGACAGGGAACAAGGGAACAAGGGAATAGGGAATAAGCCTTGAATTCAAAGCGGAATAAACCAATTGCCTCCGCTCTAACTGTTCCCTCGTTCCCTGCTCCCTAGTTCCCTGTTCCCTCGTTCCCTGTTTCCTCGTTCCCTGTTCCCTTGTTCCCTCGTTCCCTGCTTTTTCGTTCCCTGTTCCCTTGTTCCCTCGTTCCCTGCTTTAAAAGAACTTCGGCTTCCCGCCCGGCTGCCACGGATCGTACTGCGCGGCGAAGCGGGCGCGGCGCTGGATCGAGGGGTGGCTGTAGGTCCAGAACTCGATAAAGGGGCTGGGGTTGGGATCGTCGAGAACGGCTGCTCCCAGATGGTTGAAGGCGCTTACGGCGGTCTGCTGTGGATCGGCGACGATGCCGTGGATCGCCTCCTGCCCGTAGATGTCGGCCTCGTGCTCGAAGTGGCGGCTATAGGCGTTGCTGACCGGCTCGAAGAAAATCTGCGCGGCTGAGAGGGTGAAGAGCAGCACCACAAAGCCGGCCCGGCTCGACAGGCCTTCCAGACCCCAGCGCGGGCCCATACGCAGAGCCAGCCAGGTGGCAAAACGAGCGCAGATCCAATAAAGAAAGAAAAGACCGGCAGCCGCGCCCGCCAGCCCCTTCAGAATGTGGTGCAAAACGTAATGGCCGCTCTCGTGGCCGAAGATGAAGAGAACCTCGTCGTCGGGGATGCGCCCGGCGGTGGTATCCCAAACTACGATGCGCTTGGTTTCGCCCAGGCCGGTGACGTAGGCGTTGAGTGCGTTGGTTTTGAGGCTGGCCTTCATGAGGAAGATGCGCTCCGGGGGAATCTTCGTTCCTGTGCGGGCGGCGACCTTTTCCAGCTTCTCCACCAGATCGGGCCGGCTCTTGGAGAGCGGTTCGAACTTGTTGAAGAGGGGCGCAATAAGCGGATCGCCGCAGGCGCCCATCACCATCAGAGGCAGGGTCACGATCCACGCCCAGAGCCAATAGCGGCCGGGCGAAACGCGGACGATCCAGTTGAAAAAGAGCAAAAGCGGCGTTCCAAGGAGGAGAGATAGCCCCAGCGCCTTGCCTAGATCGCCCAGCCAGCTCCACCAGCCCTGAACGCTGATGCCGTAATGCAGGCTGACGGTGTGGCCGATGAGGCTCAGCGGCAGGTCGGCAACTTCCACCACGATCTGTAATGCGAGAAAGAAGAGAATCCCTTGCAGCCAGCGTTGTTTGACCAGGCGTTTTGCTCCGTTTTCCATCCCGGCTGCCCCACGGGACGCCAAGAGCAGCCACAGGACCCCCAATCCCCACAGCGCACCGCCAAAGTGGAAGGTGGAACGGATATAGCCCAGGGTGGTCGCCTTGGCCAACTTGTCGGGAGGCAGCGTAAACCCCTGCCCGCTCTGCGCCGTTGAAGCAGTTGCCGGAGGGGTTTGCGCGGGAGCGGCTAGCGGCGCTTGTTGGCCGTTCAGCAAGCGCGGCGCAAAACCGATCAAAACCGTAAAAAAAGCCGCAAAACAGATGATGAAGAGCCTGGAGCGTACTGAGCGCACGGGGAGTTTCCTCCTTCGTAGCTTACTCTGAGGGGGCCGGGAGCAGCGATGGATTGGAGAGCGTTTTCGACCCTATGCGACAAATGGAGCTTGCCGCGGAGGGTAAGTATTCCTTCGTCAACAATCAGCCGGGCAAACTGCCTGCCGCTTTGCGCTATTTTTTCTTCCAAGCGCCGACAATGGCGCCTTCGAGTATCATCCCCAGCAGCCAGAAGCCGCCATTGACGGCGAGCAGGCTGAGCGGGCGCACCTCGAAGACGTATTCGGTGGCGATCGTGGTGAGAACAAAACCTAACCAGAGAAGCGCGGCGACCTGAATGCCGCGCAACCAGGTCTGTGCTCCGGTGAGTTGGGTCACGCAAGAGATGGCGGTGGCGATGAGGGCTTCGCACAGAATCGCTGTTGCGAACTGCAAGGCAGGGTTGATGCCGGTGCCCATCAGCCATTCCCGCGTATGGCCGATGCCGTTCAGCCAGGTTTGCAGAAAAAGGCTGTACCAGCCGGCCTCGAAGAGGAAGCAGGCGATCGCCGCCACCAGGATGGCCAGATAATTCTGTCGTACGCGCGGTGTTTGCTCAGTCATTCCGTCCTCCTTGGAAGTTTGCGAGGTGCAAAAGAGGAGGCCGCCGTCTAGATCTACGGAGCGGTTGGGGGGAAGCTGAATCGCCGGCAAGAGAAGGTTTTTCGCTTGCCGGGTGCGAGCCTCTTCCTCTTCGCAGGAAATTGTAGCCGAGATCGCCGCTGAAGCAATCGAGAAATCAGTCCAGCCGCGTCAGATACGCCGTTCCCTCGTTGAGGCGCAAGTGGCGGGCGATGGACTCGGCCTGTTCGCGGTTGTCGCCCTCGGGACGAACGCGCACCCAGAAGCATTTGTCGCCGGGGAACTCGATAACCGTCGCGTTGGAATATTTGCGCAGCAATTGCTTCTTCAGGCGGATGGCCTTCTCTTCGCTGAGCAGCGCGCCGATCTGCACACACCAGCGCCCGCCCGTGTCGATAGGCTTGGGCGTGCGGTACACATCGATTCGAACCAGCGCGGTGCCGGGCCGATAGACGCCTGTGGCCTTGGCCGAAGCGGCAGTCAGATCCAGGATGCGATCTTCCACAAACGGGCCGCGGTCGGTGATGCGCATGGCGCTCGATTGCCCGGTCTTCAGATTGGTGACCACGATCAGCGAGCCCATGGGCAGGGTGCGATGCGCCGCGGTCAGAGCGCTGTCGCTGAAGACCTGTCCATTGGCCGCCTTGCGGCCCTTGTAGGGCGCCGAGTACCAGGAGGCCATTCCGGTCTCTGAGCGGATCGGGCGGTGGTGGGCGATGTAGGCCCGGTCTTCGTCGTCAATGCCGCCGGGCGGCGCCGGGGTGATGGGAATGCGTCCAAGTGGAAGCGAATGCGCTGGGGGCGTCTCGGTCTCGGCGGGAGCGACCGCTTGCGGCGCGGGCGGCGAAGCTGTCTGGCGATGATGCGCGCAGCCGGAGACCCCCAGCAACGCCAAACCGCAAACGGCCCAGCTCGTCCCGACACCAAGTCTTCCCAGCCCATCGCGAAGATTCATCAGGGGCGTGGCCCCTTCGACTGGTCAAAGCGGTCGGCCAGCTCGCGCATCTTTTCGGCGATAGTGCGCATCGCGGAGACAGACTCGGCGCGTACCTGCGGAATCACAGCATTGTTGACATAGGCGATGGTGTGGCGAAGCTCCATCTCGATCAATTCGATGGCCTCATCGATGCGCTGGCCCAAGCCGCCAGGGCCGGGCGGTGGATATGTTCCCATTTGAGTAACCTCCGAGGCCGTCCCAACCGGGGCGCCTCCTCTTCAGTCTGGCTGACCGGTTTCTGCCCGTCAATGATCGGTGGGACGAATGTGCCACACTCGGCAATAGGGTTTTCAAACAGTGCGAATTCCCTCCATAGCGGACAGGAGCTGCCATTTCAGACTGCATTGCTTGCCCAAATAGACGGATTGGGCCGTTTTGCGTCTGAACGAAGAGAAGGTGTGAATAGAATCCACAAATGCGAGGGTTGGAATTTGCACTTTGAATCGGAAACGCGCAAGGAGAGCGGTTTTTCTGAGCGGTCGAGCTTCGGCTTTCGATCATCGGGGAGAGGCGGTATCGCCCTCTTGCTGCTGACCTTTCTTTGCTGCGCCGCGGCTCCCCGGTGCGCAGGGCAGGCGAACACTGCTCCAACCGGCTCCGCACTGCCGGAGGCTCCGCAATCCCAGCTCCCGGCTTCCGCCGCCGCACCCGTTTCGCAGCCAAAGGCGGTAAACACACCGGGACCCTGCGCGGCGCAAAATAATCCCAGCGCGGCGGTTGGCCCGACGGCGCCCTGCCTGCCCCCGCCGCCCAAGAACTGGTTCGAGCGCTTTTTGACCGGGCCGGAGGTCAAGCCGCTCACTCCCGCCGAAAAGGCCCGGTTGGCAGCGCGCAACGTGCTCGATCCCTTCAATGGACTGACGATTCTGGGCGACTCTGCGATCGCCACCGGCCTCAACGCCCACTCCGCTTACGGGCCAGGAATGCGCGGCTTTGCCCGCAATGTGGGCGTCAGCACAACCCAGGACCTGAGCGGAGAGTTTCTGTGCACCTTTCTGATTCCATCCATCATGGGCCAGGACCCGCACTACCACCGCATGCCCGACGCCACCATTCCTCGCCGCATCCGCCACGCCATCGTTCAGATCGCCTGGACCCAGGGCGACAACGGCAAAGGGATGGTGAACTACGGCGACCTGGTGGGCGGAGCGGCGGTGCTGGAGTTGAGCAACCTCTATGTCCCAGGCCAGCAGACCAACCTGCCAGCCAGCGCCCAACGTTACGGCATTGGCCTGGCTACCGCGCCCATCGACAACTTTGTCAGCGAGTTCCTGCCCGATGTGGCCCGCCACATCCACGTGCAGATTGTGGTCATACAGCGCATCATCAACAAAGTCGCGCAAACTGGCGGGAGCGCAACGCAATAGCTTCGTTGGTCTCTTATAGCTCTCCGTTTGCTTGCATTTACTCCCCGTTCAGACGCGATATTCGCCATTCGCTGCTTGGTCTTTGGATTGACTGGAGGGTGCGGTTACTCTGACGCTGGCCTTTCAGCCTCTGGAATTCCCTGGGTCTGCGGGACGGAAGCTGCGCCGGACGAGTCGAACCGCCGGCGGCCAAATCTTCATCAGGAGTCAAATTACCTATGCCCAAAGCAATCAAGTATGCCGAAAAAGCCGTCACCTACGCGGCCAAGGGAGCCTGGGTGGTCTTCGAGCGGTTGAACCGCATCAGCCCCAACGCCTCTTTCACTCCCAAGTGGAGCGACAAACCCCTGCTGAAGAGCTATCAGAAGGAAAAGCCGCCCCTGGGCTGGCCGCGCACAACCGATTCGCTCTGTCCCAAGTGCGTTCCTGAGTTGCGCAAGCAGATTCTCGACGGCAAGCTGCCCCACGAGATCCTGCTCAACGAGAAGGTGGGCGAGATCAAGGCCCAGATCATCGAACGCGACGGCAAGATCCTGATGGTCAAGGATTGCCCCAAGCACGGCCACTTCGAAGACGTCATGTCCATGGACCCGGCCTTCTTCAAGCATCTGGAAGAGAACTTTCCCGGCCGCGACATCCGCGCCCACGGCGACGAAAAGCTGCACAAGCACGGCACCTCGACCATGACCCACGGCCGCGGCGCGGTGCTGACCATCGATCTGACCAACCGCTGCAACATGATGTGCGATCCCTGCTTCATGGACGCCAACCAGGTGGGCTTCGTCCACGAGCTGACCTGGGACGAGATTAAGACCATGCTCGACAATGCCGTCAGCCTCAAGCCGCGCCGGCAAATGAGCGTACAGTTCTCGGGCGGCGAGCCGACCCTGTCGCCCTACTTCCTTGACGCCGTCGCTTACGCGCGCAAGGTGGGTTACAACAGCGTTCAGGCTGCCTCCAACGGCATCGAATTCGCCAAGAGCAAGGAACTTTGCCGCGCCGCCGCCGAAGCCGGACTGCGCTACGTCTATCTCCAGTTCGACGGCATCGGCAACGCCGCCAACTCGCACCGCAAGGTGGGCAATCTTTTCGACGTCAAGCTGCAGGCCATCAACAACCTGCACGAAGCCGGCGTGGATATCGTGCCGGTGACGACCATCATCAACGGCATCAACAACGAGCAGGTAGGCCGCATCATCGAGTTCGCCCTCGACAATCCCAAGAAGATCAACTTCCTCAGCTTCCAGCCGGTCAGCTTCACCGGCCGCGACGAGGAGATCAGCGACGAGCGCCGGTTCGCCCAGCGCTACACGCTCAGCCACATGGCCCACGATATCAAGACGCAAACGGGCTTCGGCGAGCCGGAGCGGGATTGGTTCCCCATCAGCTTCATGAGCACCTTCAGCGATTGGGCCGACCTGATTCATGGACCCAGCGCCGATTGGGGCTCGCTCAGTTGCGGCTGCCATCCCAATTGCGGCATCGGCATGGCTCTGATGATCGACAAGGAAACCAAGGAAGCCGCGCCTGTCTCCGCCTTCCTCAATGTCTCCCGGTTGGCCAAAGACATCGCCAAGATCAACGATGCGGCGCGCGGCAAGGTGCTCTCGGTGCTGGGCGTCGCCATCTCGCTGATGCGCAACTACGATCCCTTCAAGGCCCCTACCCACTTCAAAATCACCGACATGATGAAGAAGATGGATAAGACCTTCAACGCCACCGGCACGGATTACGGTTCGGTCAAGGGCGACCGCACCCTCGAAGACATCAAGAAGCGCCGCGCCGATCGCTGGAACTTCCTCTTTATCGCCGGCATGTGGTTCCAGGATCTCTTCAACTACGACTTCCGCCGCACCGAGCAGTGCATCATCCCCTACGCCACCCAGGAAGGCGAGATCAGCTTCTGCGCCTACAACACCGGCATCGGCTGGCGCAACATTATTGAAAAAATGCACATGACGGCTACTCTGACCAAGTGGTACGAGGAGCACGGCCGCCACGAGATCTTCGCCGGCGGCAAAAAGGTGGGCATGACCGAAGTGGGCCACGACCTGACCCTCAATATGGCTCACGTCAACTCCGAGGCCAACCACACGCTGGACGAGTTGGGCATCGCCAAGAACGCGCGCGAGGAGAAGATCCGCGCCCGCGACCTCAAGGCCGATCCCGAACACCTGCGCATGGCCAAGCTCTACCGCGAGCACATCCTGGGCGAAAAGCCGGTCGCCGGCGTCGTCAGCCTCAGCGAGATCGCCCCCGCCAAGCCGGTGCAGGAAGAAGAGACCGTCGCCGGGGACTAACCGCATAAGAAAATCGTGAATCGACTTCAGGCCGGGACTTCCAGTTCCGGCCTGAAGTGTTTATCGCCCCTTTTGAGCGACTGCGCACTCTTGGTACGATGGACCTTGGAGAGCACGATGCCCAGAATTCTGGATGGCGCGGTGATCGCCGCGGCGATCAAGCAGGAAGTGGCCGAAGAAGTGAAAGCGCTGGCCGAGCGCGGCATCCGTCCCGGATTGGCCGTGGTGCTGGTGGGCCATGTGGCCGCCTCCGAGATTTACGTACGCGGCAAGGTGCAGAGCTGCGCCGATCTCGGCATTTTCAGCGAGCTGATCACTCCGCCGGAGACCGTCACGACCGCCGAGATGCTGGCGCTGGTCAGCCAGCTCAACGCCCGCGAGGAGATCGACGGCATTCTGATTCAGCTTCCCCTACCCGCCCAGGTGGACACCAAAGCCTTGTTAGACGCCATCGATCCCGCCAAGGATGTGGACGGATTCCATCCGGTGAATGCCGGACGGGTGCAGGCTGGGCGTCCGGCGCTGGCGCCGTGTACGCCGGCCGGAGTGATCGAGATTCTCAAGCGCAGCGGAACTCCCATCAGCGGTCAGCACGCCGTGGTGGTGGGCCGCAGCGACATCGTGGGCAAGCCGGCAGCCATGCTGCTGCTGCACGAGAATGCGACCGTGACTATTTGCCACTCCAAAACGAAAGACCTGGGAGAGATCACCCGCCAGGCGGATATTCTGGTGGCCGCCATCGGCCGGGCCGGATTCATCACTGCGGAGATGGTCAAACCCGGCGCGACGATCGTCGACGTGGGCATCAACCGCATTACGGATCGATCCGACTTCGAGCGCTTCTTTGCCGGTAACGAGAAGCGCGCAGCGGCCTTTGCCAAACGCGGCTCCGTGGTCATCGGCGATGTGCACCCGGAGGCCTTCGCAGTGGCCGGTGCGTATACGCCGGTTCCCGGCGGAGTGGGCCTGCTGACCATCGCCATGCTGATGGCCAACACCGTGCGCGCCGCCAAGATGCGGCGGGGGCTGTAACGCTTTCCGTCGGTTGTCACAGAGCCGTAGGAATTCCGATTCGTCGCAGCAGTAATTGCTTGACTTCCTGCAAGGCGACTTCATGGGACTTATCAGCGAAATTAGAAAATGAGGTCATCCGCATTGTCTTGTGAAGATGACCTCATGTCGTTTGGTTGCCTTCGACTCTCATTTTACAAAGGATGGGTCGATGGCATTTCTTAGCGCGTTCTGGAAGCCATTCCACTCACACTCACCATCGGCTCTGTGGCGAAGCCAGTTTCCAACATGCTTCAGCAACACGAAAATGCAAGTCATATTGCTTTCGAACTCTACCGACTGACCGGTGAATATGTGTCCCCAACCTTGACATCCGGCACCGCAGGAGGTGGTTGATGCAGGTGATATATCGTGATACGATATAAACATGCCGCCGATCAAGATGGAGCTTTCAACGCACGAGTTTCAGGAACTTGCCGAATTTCGATTTCAGATTCGCAGGTTTTTGCGGTTCAGCGAAGACCAGGCGCGAGCGAGCGGAATCGAGCCGCAGCAGCACCAGCTTCTGCTGGCGATCAAAGGCCTCCCGGACGGCATGAAACCCACCATTGGCGAACTTGCTTCGCGCATGTTGATTCGCCATCACAGCGCGGTGGAGCTGGTGAACCGGCTGGCGGAATTCGGCGCGGTCGAACGTGTTCAAGCGGATGAAGATCGCCGCGAAGTTCTGGTTCGGCTCACGAAAATGGGAGAGAAGTTGCTTCTCAGCTTGTCGATTGCACACCACAGCGAACTGCGTGAGCATGGCCCCGAATTGATGAATGCTCTCAAAACGGTACTGGGCAGCACATGAAACTATCGCCTGAATTGAAGAAGCTTGGTGATTTCACCACCACCACCCGCGTTTTGCCGATTGCGGGAATGGCCATGGCGATCGGCCTGATGAGCGCGTTTGTGGCGCTGGCTCTATTGCGTCTGATTGGGTTCTTTACGAACCTCTTCTACTACCAGCGGATAGCCAGTACATTGGTGTCGCCGGCGGGCAACCATTTAGGGTGGTGGGCTCTGCTGGTGCCTGTTTGCGGCGGGTTGATCATCGGCTTGATGGCGCGTTACGGCTCGGAACGGATTCGCGGGCACGGCATACCGGAGGCCATCGAATCCATCCTTACCGGGGGCAGCAAGGTGCAGCCGCGGCTGGCCATTCTCAAGCCGCTGTCGGCAGCGCTCTCCATCGGAACCGGCGGGCCTTTTGGCGCGGAAGGCCCCATCATCATGACCGGCGGCGCTTTTGGTTCGATGATCGCGCAATTCTTTCATTTCAGCAGCACGGAGCGGAAGACTCTGCTGGTGGCTGGGGCGGCAGCGGGCATGTCGGCTACATTTGCAGCGCCGTTGTCGGCGATTCTGCTTGCTGTCGAACTATTGCTCTTCAAATGGAAGCCGCGCAGCCTCATTCCCGTAGCGCTTGCCAGCGCGACAGCCGGCGCCGCAAGGCGTTATCTGATCGGTGTGGGGCCGTTGTTCCCCACTCCGCCCCATCCTGTCTTCATTGGGCCAGCAGGGCTGATCGGTTGCGTCGTTTGCGGGATTCTCGCAGGTGCGCTTTCGGCCTTGCTCACGTGGGCGGTCTATGCTGCCGAGGATGCCTTTGCCAAGCTGCCGATTCACTGGATGTGGTGGCCCGCTCTGGGAGGACTCGTGATCGGGCTAGGCGGCATGATCTTTCCGCAAGCACTCGGCGTGGGTTACGACACCATCGGCACTCTGCTGCAAGGCCAGGGAGCCGTGGGACTACTGGTGGGCATCCTGCTGGTGAAGTCCACCATCTGGGCGGTATCGCTGGGGTCTGGCACATCGGGCGGCGTGCTCGCGCCGCTGCTCATGATGGGCGGAGCGCTGGGTGGCGTGGAAGCAATGTTTCTTCCCGCTGCTGGCGCAGGTTTTTGGCCACTGGTCAGCATGGGAGCGATATTGGGCGGCACCATGCGCTCGCCATTTACAGGGATTGTACTTGCAATTGAGCTGACCCACGACATCAACATGGTTCTACCGCTGATTGTTGCCGCGGTCATTGCGCATACCTTTACTGTGCTGGTGCTGAAGCGCTCGATCCTCACCGAGAAGGTGGCGCGGAGAGGTCTTCACCTCAGCCGCGAGTACAGCATTGATCCGCTGGAATCCTTGTTTGTTTGCGAGGTGATGCGAACCAGGGTGATTGCCTTCGAAGACGGAGCCGCCATAGGCGAGGCCAGGAGCCAAGTTAAGAACGGCCGGCCATCTCGCAGACAGCATCTATATCCAATCATCGACGCCGAACAGCGTCTCACGGGTGTCGTCACCAGCCGAGACCTGGCCTCACACAGCGGTAAACGAATTCAAGTGTCGGACGTGGCGCGCACCAACCCCGTGGTTGCCGTTGCAGACGAGCCGCTGCGGGCAGCCATCGCTCGCATGGCGGAAACTGGCTACACGCAGATGCCGGTCGTAGACAGCTACGAAGAACGAAGAATCGTGGGAATGATCTCGATTGAGGACATGCTGCACGCGCACGTGCGCACCTTGACCGAGGAGCACAGCCGCGAGCGTGTCTTGCGCATTCGCATGCCATTCCTTAACAGGGATTCCGCTGCAGCCGCAAAGTAAGAGATTCCTCCTGGGGGGTTGCAAGTGGGAATCGCCAATAGGCGTTGTTTTACTGAATCCGTGGGTAGGGTGGAAAGAAATAACCTGATTGCGACTTTGGTCACTGCGTTCTCGGGCCAGAGCCCGGTTTGATAGGTCAAGAGGCTGAAATGCAAATGCGCTTGCCGTAGATAGGAAGAGGCTTGCCGAAGACAATACGCTGGCCTCTGCGGTGCGAAGTAGATCCGGCCTTAACAAGTTGAAACCTGGGAGGAGAAAGATGGCGATACAGATCGGCGCGAAACCGGATTGCGGATTTGACGATCCCCTCGGCATGCTCAAGGATTGCCATCGCCGCATCGAGCGTTTTCTTCACATCCTCTGCGTAGTGGCAGATACAGCGGCAGGCAGGGCTTTGACGGAAGAAGAGATTGCAGCCGTGCAGTCGGCGCTTGCCTACTTCCGCTCGGGAGGGCAGCGCCATACCGAGGACGAGGAAAGGTCCCTGTTTCCCCGCTTGCGTGCCGGCGATGCCTGCGGACAATTGGTGGAGATGAGCGGGCTGATAGACGACCACAGCATAGCCAACGGTCTGCACTGGACAGTGGAGAAGTTGTACCAGGCCTGGATGGCCGGCGGCTTTGCCAACCCGGAGGACTCGGGGCAGCTTGCCGCCGCCACGCTGCGTCTCAAACGCCTTTATGAAGCGCACATCAAGATTGAAGAGGAGATCGTCTTTCCGCGCGCGGCACAGGTTCTATCGATCGATGCCGTTGCCGCCATGGGTAGGGAATTCCGTGCGCGCAGAGCATGAGTCGATCCCGCAAGGTATGTTCTTGCGATTTAGGGGACCTCTGATTAAGTGTGTTTCCTTTAACCCAACCTTCCCGCAGGGGCTAAAGCCCATTGATTTTTTGGGTTTTTGTGTACGGGCTAAAGCCCGTACCCTTCAAACCTCGACTTAGTCAGAGGTTCCTTAGACCGAGGTTTGCAGAGCTTCGGTAAGATTCAACCGCGAATAGCTTTTTCCCACGCTTTTAGGTGCGGCCTGCGCGGCATTTGAAGTGACGTTCATTCAGGGGAGATCGACAGCATGAAGCAACCGCAATCTTCGCCGCCACTGCAATTGGCCCTTGGCACCGGGGCATTCGCTCTGTGTTTCGCTGTCTTTGGTTCGCTCTCCGCCATGATGCCCATCTTGAGCAAGCAGATGCACCTGACCGCCATGGAGAAGAGTATTGCCGTGGCCGTTCCTGTGCTGCTAGGTAGTCTGGGCCGTATTCCTCTGGGCATGCTCACGGACCGGTTGGGGGGCCGCTCGGTCTTTACAGCGGTCATGGCTCTGTCGCTGATTCCAGCGTTTCTGATGGGGGGCGTTCAGGACTATTCGCATCTGCTCATCTACGGCTTCTTTATCGGGATCGGCCTGGCCAGCTTTTCGGTTGGGGTGGGCTTTGTCAGCGGCTGGTATTCGGCCCAGAAACAGGGCTCGGCCCTTGGCATTTATGGAGCTGGCAACATCGGTCAATCGCTGGCGGCATTTGGAGCACCGGTGATTGCCGCTGCTTGCGGCTTTCGCTGGGGATTCTGGACCTTCGGAATTCTGCTGGCGGTGTGGTTGGTGATCTTCGCCTTTGCCGCACGGAACGCACCCCGGCGCGTCCCGGTGAAGAGCTTTACCGAGACGCTTCGCCCTCTCAGCGACCGCCGTAGTTGGGTGCTGAGCCTCTACTACTTTCTGACCTTTGGCGGATTTGTGGCTATGGCCATCTACCTTCCCATCTTCCTCACCGAGATCTTCCACCTTACGCCCCAGGATGCAGGGCTTCGCACTGCGGGATTTGTTGTGCTGGCCACAGCCATGCGCCCTGTGGGTGGCACGCTTGCCGACAAGGTGGGTGGACGAACCATTTTGAAGTGGGTTTTTCCCGCCGCCGGTCTCATGGCAATTTTCATGGCTTGTCCGCTCATGGTGACCTTTACCATCGGCGCACTGGGTGTTGCCGCGGCTATCGGACTGGGCAACGGAGCGGTATTCAAGCTGGTTCCCGAGTACTTTCCCAATTCGGTAGGCAGCGTCACCGGTCTGGTGGGCGCGGCCGGCGGACTGGGTGGATTCTTTCCCCCACTGGTGCTAGGCTTCGTGAAGCAGCAGACGGGCAGCTTCGTCCCCGGCTTCCTTCTGCTCTGCTGCTTTTCCTTCCTTTGTCTGATCGTGCTCCTGACCCGCAAGAGCGCTGCTAAGGTTCCCGAACCTGCTTGCGCGTCATAAGGTTATCGCCATGAGACAGCCCACGTTGTCGGCCAGAGGCTCGGATTCCCTTCATGCCATGTTGGGGGGGACGGTTGCGGCCGTGGTTCTGATTGCCGGCATCCTCGTCGGCAGCCGCGGATTGCGCGATTTCGATCCCGCGCTGGTCTCCTATGCGGGAGCTACGGTGCTGGCCGGATTCGGACTCGGCTATCGCTATGCCATGTGGTTGCGCAGGCCGCCCACCCGGCTCTACTGGCAACGCGGCTGGCAGATCTTTCTCGCCCCCAGCAAGCTACTCGCGAACCTTGCGTTTCTGGCCCGCATCGTTTGGAACAACGTTATCTTGCAGCGCTTCATCGAGCGCCGCTCCCGTCTGCGCTGGACCGCGCACTGGTTTCTGGCCTGGGGATGCCTGCTGGCTGCGGCCATCACCTTTCCCCTTTCCTTCGGATGGGTGCGCTTCGAGTCCGCGCCGGACAACCAGGAGATCTATCGCGCCTTCATGTTCGGCATTCCGGTGGGCAGTTTCCATCTTGGAACGGTCGTCGCCGAACTTACCTTCAACATACTCGATATTGCCGCAGTAATGGTTCTGATCGGCGTCTTCTTTGCCCTGTGGCGACGCGGGCGCGACCATGGAGCCTTGTCGGTGCAGCAATTTTCCAACGACATGCTGCCCCTGATCTTTCTCTTCGCCATTTCGATAACAGGACTTTTTTTGACGATTTCCACCCACTTGATGCGGGGAATCTATTACGGTTTTCTCTCCCAAATGCACGCCATCACGGTGATTCTCACCCTGCTCTATCTTCCCTTTGGCAAGTTCTTCCATATCTTTCAGCGGCCGGCTCAGTTGGGCATCGACTTCTATAAGAGGGAAGGCGAGGCTGGAGCGCAGGCAGCATGCAATCGCTGCGGTCAGTCCTTCGCCAGCCAGATGCACATCGACGATCTCAAAGCTGTTCAATCCGCCCTGGGAATTCGCTATCAACTCGCCGACGGCACGCATTACCAGGACATCTGCCCCTCCTGCCGCCGGAAGAATCTGGCCCTTACCCAGGACGGTCTTTGGAGAGCATTTCCATCCGACCAAGGAGGTTGTTGAAGATGGCCAAGCTTCCCCTCGATATTCCCCATCTCGTGCAGCAATTTGGCCCTTCGTTGCACACCATCCCCTCGGGCGGATGGACGCGCAATGCGCAGGATGAGACGCTGGTCAAGACCCACTGCTGTTTCTGCGGCCAGCAATGCGGCATTCAACTGCGCGTGAACAACAACAAAGTGGTCGGCTTCGAACCATGGGAAGATTTCCCCTTCAACAAGGGGAAACTCTGTCCCAAGGGCGTCAAGCGCTACATGCAAGACGAACATCCCGACCGCCTGAAGACGCCGCTGCGGCGCGTCGAAGGCCGCGGCTTCGAGCCTCTCGGCTGGGAGCCTGCCATGGAGCGGGTGGTGAGCGAGATACGCCGCATTCAGCAGGCTTATGGCAAGGATGCCTTTGCGCTGCTGACGGGCGCTTCGCTGACCAACGAGAAGGCTTATCTGATGGGCAAGTTCGCCCGCGTGGCTTTACAGACTGCCAACATCGATTACAACGGCCGCCTGTGCATGGTCTCAGCCGGAGCGGCTTCAAAGAAGATCTTCGGCATCGATCGCAGCGCCAATCCCTGGAGCGACATTCCCAAGGCCAAGGTGATTCTGGTCGCCGGAGCCAACATCGCGGAGTGCGCGCCCATCACTACCGACTACCTGTGGCAGGCGCGCGAGAACGGCGCCAAACTTATCGTCATCGACCCGCGCCTGACGCCCATTGCGCGCAATGCCGATCTGTTCATCCCGGTGCGGCCGGGTGGCGACATCGGCATCTTCAACGGCATGATGCACATCATGATCGAGCGCGGGTGGATCGATCGGGAGTTCCTCGCCGCGCACACCACGGGATTTGAAGCCGTGGCCCAGGCGGTAGAGAAATACACGCCGGAGTATTCGGCGAAGATCGCCGGCGTACCCGCTGGGATGATCGTGAAGGCCGCGGAGATGTGGGGTCCGGCGTCGAGCAGCTTTCTGTTGCATGCGCGTGGCATCGAGCACCACTCCAAAGGCGTGGACAACTGCATGGCCGCCATCAATCTCGTTCTGGCCAGCGGACGCATCGGCCGCGAGGGCTGCGGATACGCCATGATTACCGGTCAGGGCAACGGCCAGGGCGCGCGCGAACAGGGGCAGAAGTGCGACCAGCTCCCTGGCAGCCGCGACATTTCCAACCCGGAGCATCGCAACTATATCGCCGGCGTGTGGGGCGTTCCCGAAGAGTCGATACCGCAAAAGGGCCTCTCCGCCGTGCCGCTGATTGAGGCCATTCACGAAGGCAAGATCAAAGGCTTGCTATCGCTCTGCTTCAACCCCGCGGTGTCGCTGCCGGATGGGAACTTTGTGCGCGAGGCGCTTGCCAAGCTGGAATTCTTTGTCAATATCGACTTCTTTCTTTCAGAGACCGCTCGCTACGCCGACATCGTGCTACCCGGCTCTTTGATGGAGGAAGACGAGGGCACGACCACCAATGTCGAAGGCCGGGTGATCCTGCATCGGAGAGCAGTGACGCCGCCAGGCGAAGCGCGCGAAGACTGGAAGATCGTCTGCGACATGGCCCATCGCCTGGGGCATGGAGATAAGTTCAATTACGCTGGGCCGAAAGAGATCTTCGAAGAGTTACGCCTCGCATCGAAGGGTGGAACGTCGGATTATTTCGGCATGAGTTGGGAGCAGATCGACAAGAACAACGGCATCTTCTGGCCCTGCCCGGAGCCCGGTCATCCCGGTACACCGCGGCTCTATGAAGGCGGTCAATTCGGTCATGCCGATGGCAAGGCGCACTTCATGCCGGTAGATTGGCGGCCTTCGGCGGAGATGCCCGACACGGAGTATCCCATCATCTTGACCACTGGCCGGGTGGTCTCGCATTTTCTCTCTGGAACGCAGACGCGGCGCATCGGCGCGCTTATGGATCAGTATCCGCAGCCGCGATGCGAGATGCATCCGCGTCTGGCCGAGCAACTGGGCGTGGCCGATGGCGACTGCGTGAAGGTGGAAAGCCGGCGGGGAACGATGGTGGTGCGCGCACAAGTCGTCAAGACCATTCGGCCTGACACAGTCTTTGTGCCCTACCATTGGCCGCACGACCGCTCGGCCAACAACTGCACCATTCGGGCGATCGACCCCGTCTCCAACATTCCGGAGTTCAAGATCTGCGCCGTGCGCGTCAGCAAAACCGATATGCCCGTCGACGAAATAGCCGCACTGGGCCTGGAGGCTGGAGGGATTCGATGAACGAACGGCAGTTCTTTCTCGATTACTCGCGCTGCATTGGTTGCCAATCGTGCGTGCAGGCCTGCGGCGAGTGCGACACGCACCGCGGCACCAGCATGATTCATTTGGAAACCATCGAGCGGATGGACAGCGTGCAGACCGCGCCTCAGATCTGCATGCACTGTGAAGATCCCATCTGCGCCCAGGTCTGCCCTGCCGATGCCATCAAAAAGACCCCTGACGGAGTGGTGCAGAGTTCGCTCAAACCGCGATGCATTGCCTGCTCTAACTGCGTTGTCTCATGCCCCTTCGGCGTGCCCAAGTATATGGCCGAGTTCGAACAGATGATGAAGTGCGACATGTGCTACGACCGCAGCAGCGTTGGTAAAAAGCCCATGTGCGCAACGGTGTGTCCCTCGGGCGCGCTCACGTTCACAAGCATGGAAGATATTCAGCGCACCCGCCGCGGCATTCCTGTGAACTCCTGGAAGTTTGGCGCGGAAGTGGTCAAGACCAAGGTCTTCGTCATGGTTCCTCGCGCAGTGGAGCGCATTGATGTGAATCTCATTCAGATCGCTCCCACACCCGCCGCACTGCCCGTCGATCCTTACGATGTAGCTCTCATGTTGGAGGTTGCGCAATGAGCAGGGAACTTGAAGTCAGCGCAGAAGGCCAAGGCTGCACAAACTGCGCCAAGACGCCGCGCTACCGTCAGGATTTTCCTGTCGAGTGGGAAGGCGATCACTATGTAAGCCGCCGTGAAATGGTTAAATTCCTCACGCTTGGCTCGTTTCTTCTGGTTGTGGCCAATTGGGTCACGGTATTCGCCAGAAGATTTGTCCGTCGGGGGTCGAGCACTGTGCAGCAGTTGGGACTAGCCAAAGATTTAACTCAAAATGGTTCGATGCTCTTCCGCTACCCAACCCTACAGGACCCTTGTATCGCCGTGCGCACCGCCGAGGGTGAACTGGTTGCCTATTCGCAAGTTTGCACGCATCTTTCCTGCGCGGTGGTCTATGACAAGAGCAATGACCAGTTGCTTTGTCCTTGTCATCGCGGTGCTTTCGACGTCGCCAGGGGAGCACCGATCGCCGGGCCTCCCACCCGGCCGCTGGTCAAGGTAAAAGTCGAACAGCGCGGAGAACATCTCTTCGCCACCGGACTGGAGCTCTAAATGAGCCTTCGCACCCAGGGTTCCGCGCTCTTCAGCGCCATTCTCGTGTTGGTCGCTACGACGGTTGTCCTGCAACTGTGGCTGCTCACCTTCTCCATGGAAGCCTTGCTGCGAGGCCAGTTCAATACGCTCCTCCCGGCCGCGATTGCATCCACCTTGCTGCTTGCTGTAAACGGCGGTCTACTGCGCTATGTTTTCCGTTTTGATAATGAAGTCCGAAAAAACCTGTGAGGATGCGCGCCTGGCGTCTGTTTGTGGCGGCTCAAGAAACTGTGGACTGGCGATAGGAACAGTCTGCAGTACTTCATCGGTCAACTCTCTTCATCGATTCCAGTCAGTCCCGCGTCTGGATCCACGCTCTGCTTGCGACTCAATACACGTCGCGATGGTAGCGATGCTAATCATTGAGGTTCTGCACATATTCAACCGCAGCTTCCGATGTTCCTTTCCGGGATACTGGCAAAGAACTCGAGAACGGCCTGGAAGTCTTCTCTTTCCAGGTAGGGGAACTCGTGCAGGATTTGCTCCTCGGTCATTCCAGAGGCAAGGTAGGAAGCAAGATCGTAGACGCTGAAGCGCAGGCCACGGATGCAGGGTTTTCCCCATCTTGCCGGCTTCGATCGTGACGCGCGGGTTCAGGGCGACCATAGACCGCTGCGCTTCCTGCCGTGATCTCATTCTTCGGCAGATTTGGCTGGATCGCCTATACTGCCTTCAGCGATGGACGCAGCCGAATGCCGCCTGGACCGGGTTTGTGCGCGCCCAATGCCGGGTTTGTTCATCATGCTGAGAGTAGGACTAACCGGGAGCCTGGGCAGCGGCAAATCGACGGTGGCGGTCTATCTGCGCCAGTTGGGCGCAGAGGTCATCGAGGCCGACGAGTTGGGCCGCGCCCTGATGGAGCCGGGGCAGCCGGTCTTTGCCGGGATTGTGGAGCACTTTGGCGCTGAAGTGGTCAGCGCCGAGGGCAGATTGAATCGCGCCCGTTTGGCAGCGTTGGCCTTCAAGGAAGGCCGTTTGCAAGAGCTGAACGCCATCGTCCACCCCGCGGTGATCGCGGCGCAAAGGCGCTGGATGCGCGAGGTCTTTGCCCGCAATCCGGCGGCCATTGCGGTGATTGAGTCGGCGTTGATCTTCGAGGTGGAGCGCGACGCTCTCGCCCGCGGCGAAGAGGATGGGGTCTTGGCCGACTGGCGGAGGCGCTTCGACAGGGTTGTCGTCGTCACCGCTCCCGAGGAGGTCAAGATCGCCCGCTGGGTGGCCCGCATCAGCTCGATGGGAGCCGGCCACGCGACCGCCGAAGCCGACGCCCGCGCCCGGCTGGCCTTGCAGATCCCCGATGCGGAGAAAGCCGCCCGCGCCGATTTTGTCGTCGAAAACAGCGGCGATCTAGCCGCCTTGCGCGCCGAAACAGCGCTTCTGTGGCAAAAGCTGGTGGAAGAGAACAACAGAAATCTTCTTACCGAGTCTTTAGAATAGGGACTGAGGGACTGGGGGACCAGGGACTGAAATCTCGATCCTTGATTCGCTCCTTCCTTTGCTCCGTTGGCCACTTGGTCCCTCAGTCCCTGTTTTTAAGAGGTTGAATCTCAATGAAACTGCGACCGGTACTTCTGATTGTCGTTTTGGTGAGCGGATTCTGGATTCTCACCATGCATCTGCCCTTTGGGCTGGGCCACCTTGCGCTGTTTTCTGGCCATGGGGCCAAATCTTCTCTCGATCTGACCGAAGCCCAGGCCGCGCCCAGTTACGATGCGGAAGAGCAGAACAATATTGCCGTTTACAAGCGGGTTCTGCCTTCGGTGGTCAACATTACCTCGACTACGCTGGTCTTCAACTTTTTCTATGGCGCGGTGCCGCAGCAGGGCCAGGGGTCGGGCTTTATCCTCGACAAGGCCGGACACGTGCTCACCAATTATCACGTGGTGGCCAACGCCAATCGCGGCATCGAGGTGCAGCTCAGCAACAAACGGCGTTACACGGCCAAGGTGGTGGGTACGGACAAGGTCCACGATCTGGCGCTGTTGCAAATCGACGCGCCGAATCTGGAGCCGGTGACGCTGGCCGATTCGGCCGGGCTCTCGGTGGGCCAGAAGGTCTACGCCATCGGCAATCCCTTTGGGCTGAGCGGCACGATGACGCGCGGCATCATCAGCTCGATCCGCTCCATCAAGGGCTCCGAGGGCGCACCGATCGAAGACGCCATCCAGACCGACGCGGCCATCAATCCCGGCAACTCCGGCGGCCCGCTGCTCAACTCGCATGGAGAGGTGATCGGCATCAACACCATGATCGCTTCGAATGGCGCCGATCAGAGTTCCGGCATCGGCTTCGCCATCCCCATCAACACGGCCAAGGCGGTGCTGGCCGACCTGACCCGCTTCGGACGGGTGAAGCGGCCCTCGCTGGGCATCGTCTCCTATGCCATCGGCCCCGATCTGGCTTCGCAGATGGGCCTGGCGGTGGATTACGGCGTGCTGGTGCAGAAGGTGATTCCTGGCGGCGCGGCGGAGCGGGCCGGCATCCACGGCGGAACGCAGCAAGCCTATGTAGGCAATACCCCCATCATGCTGGGCGGCGATCTGATCGTGGCCATCGACGGCCAGGAGGTCGCCGAGCCACAGGAGATCAACGCCATCATGGACCGCCATCAAGCCGGCGACACCATCAGCATTACCCTCTTCAGAGGTCACCGGCAGATGACGCTGCGGCTGATCCTGGGCGAAGCGCGGGGTGTGAACACCTAGGGCGGATAAGGAACATTCCCCGCCCTCGGCGCATCTTCGAGCGTGCGGTAAACGCGGCTTTCAAACCAGGAGAACGAGATTGTCTTTCAAGCCCAAAAAGCCGCCCGCGCCGCTCGACGAGAATGCTCTCTTCGACTACGCCGTCAAGGCGCTGGGTAGGCGGATGAGGACGGAAGCCGAGTTGCGCCGCCAGATGCGGACGCGCGTCGAACAGGAGCCCTCCGGTGCGGGGCGCGTCGAGGCCGTGGTGCGCCGGCTCAAGGAGTATGGCTACCTCAACGACGCCTCCTTTGCCGAGACCTACGCCCGGCTGCGCCAGGAGAACGAAAAATTCGGCCAGCGCCGTGTGCAGCAGGACCTGCAACAAAAGGGCGTCCACGGCGAGTTGATTGCCGCAACGCTCGACGCGCAATACGGCCAGACCGACGAGATCGCCCTGGCCCGGCAACACCTGGAGCGCAAGCGCATTCGCAAACCGGAGAACGACAAGGAGACGGCGCGGGTGATGCGGCGGCTGGTGATGGCGGGATTCTCGACCGGGACGATTCGCCAGGTGCTGCGCCAGTGGGATGTGCCGGAGGAGTCGCTGGCCGCTTTGGACAATTTGGAAGGCGATCTGGGCGACGAAAATCTGGAAGTGTAGCCGGGCCTGATCGCAGGCAAGGAGCCGGCAAGTTGCCTTTCTTGTCCCTTACAAAGTCTTCTCCGCCACCGTCTCCGTAGAATCTGCTTGTAACTCAGACCAGGCCGCTCGGGCGCGGGCGACGAACTCCCTGACCCTTTCCGGGTCTTTGCGGCCGGGAGCGGACTCGACGCCGCTGGCTACATCCACGCCCCAGGGGCGCAGAATGGCGATAGCCTCGGCGACATTGGCGGGGTTCAAACCGCCGGCGGCGATGCATTTTCGTCCGCTTCCGTCCTGGAAGAGCGTCTTGCGGGCAAGAGCCCAATCGAAGGCGATGCCGGTGCCGCCCACGGCCTGGGCAGTGCGCGAATCCACCAGGACGGCGTCGACGTTCCCGTTCTGCGCCAGGGCGGCGGCCTGCTCTTCCGCCTGCGGGCCAAAATGCACCACGCGCAGAATGCGAAATCTTGCTCCCAGCCGCTCGCGCAACCGCGCGGTCAGCTCCGGGCCGGCCGCGGAGTGCAGTTGCACCCCGGTCAGTTTGCACTCCTGCACGGTCGCAACAATCTCTTCTAAATCGGCCTCGACGAAGACGCCGATCTTCTCCACGGTTGTCGGCAGGTGCGGCGCAATCTCCGCCACCTGTGCCGCCGTCACCCGGCGGGGACTGGGGGCAAAGACAAAGCCCACCGCTTCTGCGCCGGCCTCGACCGCCAGCCGCGCGTCTTCGAGCGAGGTGTTGGCGCAAATCTTGATCCACAAGCTCATGGACTAAACCACCGCCTTCGCCAACAGTTCTTGCAGCGCCACGCCGGGATCGGGCTGGCGCATCAAGCTCTCGCCAATCAAAAAGGCGTCGAAGCCGGCCTTACGCAGCAGAGCCAAATCCTGCGCAGAGGCGATGCCGCTCTCGGCCACTCGCAGGACGCCCGTGGGAATGCGCTCGACCAGCTCCAGAGAGGTCTCCAGACGGACTTCGAAGGACTTCAAATTGCGATTGTTGACGCCGATGGCGTCGGCGCCGGCTTCTCCCAGCGCATCGAGCACATGGTCCAGTTCCTCGCCGGTGTGCACCTCGACCAGCACGTCGAGCGACCATTCGTGCGCTCGCTGGGCAAAGCGCTGCATCTCGGCGCCGGTCAGCGCGGCTGCGATGAGCAGAATGGCGTCGCCGCAGTGGGCGCGGGCTTCGGCGATCTGGTACTCGTCGACCATGAAGTCCTTGCGCAGACAGGGCAAGGGAACAGCCGCCGAGGCCAGCTCCAGATTGCGCAGGCTGCCCTGGAAGAACGGCTCATCGGTGAGCACGGAGAGCGCCGCCGCCCCGCCGGCCTGGTAGCGGCTGGCCAGCCAGGCCACATCGAAATCGGCGCGAATCAGCCCCTTCGAGGGCGACGCCTTCTTGATTTCGGCAATCACCGCGGGGACAGTGGCCGAACGCTGGCGCAGCGCCGCCGCCCAGCCGCGTGGCTGATGCAAGGCCGCCTGCCGCTCCACTTCCGCTGCGGGAACGTGCGCCTTGGCTGCCGCCACCGCGGCCCGGGTCGCCGTGAGAATTCTGTCGAGATGGGTAGACATATGCTGGGTTGAGTATACGAGGCGACGGGCTGCCGCGCACGCTGAGGGCCTCTTCCGTTGAAGAGCGTGCGAACCGCTCTTTCTTGACTTCGCAAACTGGACTAAGCATACTTAGTCCATGGCCTATACCGTTCATCAGGCAAAAACCCACCTCTCGCGGCTGCTCAAAGAAGCTGAAGCGGGCCAGGAGGTGGTGGTGATGCGCGGCAACAAACCCGTGGCCAAACTGGTGCCGTTTGTATCTCCTTCCGAGAAGCGCCGCATCCCGGGCGGATTCGAGGGGTTGGTTCATGCCGAAGACAGATCTTTCGACGCGTTGGCGGATGAAGAACTGGTCGAGTATGGATTTGGTTTCATGCTGGAGGGCAGGAATCTTCCCGACGCGCGCCAGCCTGAAGCGGTTTTGGCAGCCGATCCCAGATGATCTATCTCTTCGATACCCACACCTACTACTGGTGGCGGACCAATCCAGGCCGGCTTTCTGGCCGCATCAAAGAGATCCTGTCTTCTGCTAAAAACGAAGTGCTCCTCCCTGTAGCTGTGCCCTGGGAGATGGCCATCAAAACCAAACTGGGCAAGATGGATGCAGCCCGGTTGCTGGAGAACTTCGAGGCGCGGGAAACGGCAGCAGGATTCATCGTGGTGCGTCCTTCCGCGACGCAGGCCATTCGCTCGGGGTTGCTGCCCTTGCACCATCGCGATCCTTTCGACCGTCTGTTGGCGGCTCAGGCGCTGGATTTGGACGCGACCCTGCTCAGCCGGGACCGGGTCTTCGATTTGTACGGTGTTCAACGAATTTGGGAATGAAATCGCTGTCTCCCATGAGACGGCGCGTGGAGAATGAAGTGTCGAAGTATCACAAATCGGTTGTACCAACCAAGATGCGCGCGGGCACGGCGCCTCTGGTGGCCATTGTAGGCCGCCCCAACGTGGGCAAATCCACTCTCTTCAACCGCCTCACCAAGAGCCGGCGCTCGATTGTGGGCGACGAGCCCGGCATCACCCGCGACCGCATCTATGGCGAGTACGAGTGGGGCGGACGCATCTTTCGGTTGGTGGATACGGGCGGCATCGTCCCCGACGACCCCGAGTTGATCCCCACCGAGATCTACAACCAGGCCAAGGTGGCTCTGGATGAGGCCGACGCGCTGGTGCTGGTGGTCGACGCCCGCACCGAGCTGGCCAGTCCCGATTACGCTCTGGTCCGCCTCCTGCAGCGCAGCAACAAGCCCGTTTTTTTGGCCGTGAACAAGGTCGAGGGCGAGGCCATGAGCTATGTCGCCGAGAACTTCCGCCAACTGGGACTGCGCAATCTCTTCGCCATCAGCTCCGAGCACGCTCTGGGCATCGGCGACCTGCTGGAAGGCATCTCCGATGCGCTGCCCGCGCCGCCTGAAGCGGAGGCATTGGAGGACGAAGAGCTTCTGGACGACTCCGCCGCGGACGAGTCAGAGGTGGAGGAAGGCGCAGAGGAATCGGATGAACTCGATGAAGCAGAGGATGAATCGCTCCTTGAGAACGGTCAGGCTCCCCACAAAACCCATGGCGAGTTCGAGCAGTTCGAAACCTCGATCGCCATCATCGGCCGTCCCAACGTGGGCAAGTCCACGCTGCTCAACGCGCTGACGGGAACCTCGCGCGCCATTGTCTCGCCCGTCGCCGGAACCACCCGCGACGCAGTCGACGAGGTGGTCGAGTTTGAAGGCAGCCAGTTGCGCTTTATCGACACCGCCGGCATTCGCCGCAAGGGAAAGACCCACTTGATGGCGGAGAAGCTCAGCGTGGTGATGGCCCGCCGCCACTTGGAATCCGCCGACGTGGCCCTGCTGATGATCGACGCCACCGAGGGCGTCACCGCCAGCGACGCCACCATCGGCGGCTACGCCCACGAGAGCGGACGCAGTGTGATCGTCCTTATCAACAAATGGGACGCCGTCACCCACAACCGCACCGACGGCAAGCCCCCCGCCGACCGTGACGTCTTCGAGGAGCAGGTGCGGCGCGCCCTCAAATATCTGAGCTACGCCTCGATCATCTTCCTCTCCGCACTGGAAGGCACGGGCATTCAGCGGGTGCTGCACGAGGTCAAGGCCGTGGCCGCCGAGCGCCGCAAGCGCGTCACTACCGGGCAGATGAACCGCTTCCTGGACAAGATCGACTTCCAGCGCGCTCCGGTGCCCCTGAACAAGCGGGTGCGGATCTTCTACATGACCCAGGCAGCCGTGGCGCCGCCTACCTTCGTTCTCTTCACCGACCGCGACGTGCAATTGCACTTCGCCTTCGTGCGCTTTCTGGAAAACCAGATTCGCGAGGCCTTCGGCTTCAAAGGCACTCCCATCTGGTTCAAGGTCCGGCCCCGCAATGTGAAGAAAGACGAATAGGGCCCTTCGGGCCGTTCTCGATGGTTCAGAATGCAAGGACGCCGGGAAGCTAACCCTTCCTGGCGCTTTTGCTGGTCAGCTTTTTTGCAGCAGTTTTTTTGGCCCGCGGCGGCGCGAGACGCGTAAGTTGCTTGTTGATCGCATCGAGATCGAAAGCTGCGGCGTCGAAGCCGGGGCCAATCCACTCCTTCATCTCCGCATATTCCGGGTGTTTGGGATCTTTCAGGATCGCGAGCAGGTTGCCATAGCCCCAGGGACCGCCACAGTCCTCTGGAGGGCACTCGCGCGCACCGCCCGTGCAGAGGGCGAGAAACTCGTCCTCCAACTCCACAACCTTTTCGAGCAGAATCTGGTGGTCCCACCCGTCGCCGAAGTCGTAATCGTAGCGGATGGACGACTTGGGTTGGGAGAGTACAGACACGAGCGTTATCTTCTTGGAACTTTCTGTCTCTTCCATCTCTAAAGAGGGATCGGCAAAGAAACCCTCCGGCGTCTCAAACTGGTGCATATGGGAGTCGGTCCAGCCCATAGAGATTTGCAGTACGTCATGCAGCCGGTTGAGCTTGATCTCCGAAGTAACGAGAATCCTGCGCCAGATGGGCGGTTTGGTGTGCTTGAGCGTTACCTTGATCTGAAAGTATTGCATGGTTTATCTCTCCAAATGAGTCATTTTTCCTTTACCCTGAATCAACTTGTCCGAAGGCAAATCAAGCATACGAAACTGAAATCCATCCTTATCCTCCGGCGCTCTCGGGTGACAATCTTCTCTCATGTCGCGCATGAGCAAGTTAAGAAGCGAATTGGCTTTCAGCGGATCATGATTCTGATTTGCTTCACCTAATTCATCCTGAAAGGCGTATAGATCTGCCAAAATTTTAGACGGTGCAACGAGGGTTAGACTATTCGCCGCATCGGCATATCTCCGTTGAGCTTCCATATCCGAATCACGACGAACAATTCGGGATAAAGCAAGCAAATACTCAGTGTATTGTTCTAGTTTCAGTTTTCGCCAGTCCGCCTGATGAGCATTCTTGCGACTGAAGAAGTATGTGAGTGTCTGGGTAAGGGTCACCGTACCGAGGGCAACAACTCCTGAGACGAGGGCAGTGTAGACGGTTCCGTCCATGACAATTGTCCCTCCTTTCACCCGGCCAGAACAGCATACCTCAGGGCCTGAAGGCCCGTCCTTCTCGCTTGCTTCTTGTCGGGGTTAAAACCCCGACCTACCGCTCCGAAAAACCAATCCTCCCCCCATTTGCGTTGCTGCGCAGTCATTTGCTCCCAATGAAAAAGATCAAAAATGCAGGTTTTCGTAGCGCCCCTACGGGGCGCAAGGCTAATTCTGGCAGTTTTCCCAGGGTTCCGCTACGCTCCACCCTGGGCAATTTTCGCTGCCTCCCTCTGGGAGGCATATGTCAGTTCATCACTGCCGTAACTCGACCCGGCGGGTCGGGCTGCTTCGAACGGGCTGCTTATCACCGCAACGGATTTGAAGGGCTCGATGCACCCGGCCCCGCGGCCTGGTCGAGTTTGGTGAGATGGATGGTGGTTTGCGTCTCGGGGATGGTGCCGTCGTTGAGTTGGACCTCGAAGGGCCTTCCCTGGATGAGGATGCGCTGCACAGCCTTGCTGCGGGCGGGCACCAGAAGGCGCTCGGTCGAGGTATTCGTGCCCGTGCGAGCTGTCACAGAGACCTCCGCGGCGGCATAGCCATTATTGGCCACATTGACCGCGACCAGCCAGTTACCGGCCTGCTCGGCGGTGGGAAAGACGCCTTCAATGCTCAGGTCGGGCAAACCCTTGTCCGCATCTACCCAATCGGCGAAAAACCAGCCGAGGTCGTGACGCAGCGAGGCCTGCTCGATCAGCTTCTCGAAGGCGCTGCGCCCACCCGTGTTCGTCTCTTGCGCCGGATCGTAGGCGCGCAGGGCCGCGGAGAGGGCCTCGTCTCCAGCCACATCCCGCAGCATCCACAGCACATAAGCCGCTTTGGTGCGGAAGTAGACGGGAGAGATGGCGGCGGCCAGGGGCTGACCGGCGCTCTGGCCGGGGCTCTCCGGCTCAATCAGCGCCAGGGCGGTGCGCCCGGCTTCGAGCGATCCCAGAGCCTGATCGCGGCCGCGCTGCTTCTCCACCCACAGGGTTCCCATGAAGTGCGCCACGCCTTCGTCCAGCCAGGCGTGGGGCGAGGCGGTCAGATGGTGGGTGTAGGCGTGGGTCAGCGCGTGGGCCATGATGCCGTTCAACTGCTCGGAGCTGGCCTCGCGCAGCACGGTGGCCAGCATCGAGCCGGTCTCGAAGGGCGCGTCGTCGCGGTCGGGCAGGTCCAAAAGCGTGAGTTGAGCGCGAGGACGCTGGCCCAGCCAACCTTGCAGAAAGGGCGTCACCGCCGCCGTAGCCGCCGCCCAGGAGATGGCGGCGACGTTGTTCTCGGGGAGCGTCCAAAGCGTCGCATTCGTGCCAGGGTGTGGCGTGCGAATGGCGACAAAGAGGCTGGGCGCCTCGTTGCCCAGCGTCGCGCCGTCCAAAACAGCGGTGGCTACGCTCGATACCTCCTGCGTCTGGTCCAGGCTGCCGGATTCGGTGATCGTCAGCGCCGCCGGGTGGCCGTTGATCAAAGCGATGGTGGGGGCCTGACCGTGGGGGAACTCGTCGGTCAGCCGCAGCCGGAAGCGCGCCCCCGAGAGGCGCAGTTTGTGCTCGCCGATCTCGTCGAAGAGCCGCGCGCCGTCGCCGAGCATCGCCGGGACGCTCGCCACCGGGTACCAGACCACGTTGCCGAAGCCGCGCAGACCGGTGAAATCCGTGCCGATGCGGTCCCAATCGGCGTGGCGGGCCACATCTTCCGGGGTGCCAATGGCCAGCAGGCGCTGCGTAGTCTGAAGGATGCGGCCGCCGTAGCTGACGTCGAGCTGAAGACTCGCGCCGGGCGGCAAAGGCCGGGGCAGGGGAACGACGGCTTCATGCAACTGGCCAGTATGGTCGGTGTCGGTATTGATCGTGGCCACCTGGAAGGCGACGTCGCGGCCGTTAAGGCGAATCCGCTCCCAATTCAGCGAAGAGGAGATTTGCAGCGGAAGTTGCACGAGCGGCGTCTTGCCGTCGTTGCGCACGGTGAGCAGTGCGCGCACCGCGATCTGCCCAAAGGCGGCCTGCAAGCGCACGTCCATATCGAAGGCAGTGAAGGTGACGGCCTGCCGGTCGGAGTCCGCGGCGGCGGCCTGACTCACGGTCTGGTTGGCGGTCTGGATCGGAGGCAGCGCCGCAGCCGGGCCGTTGTGCGTCTGCGTCTCGCCGTTCTCGTCAATCGAGCGGGAGAAGATCACCTGCCCCTTGGGCTGCTGTTCTTGCCCCACAGGAGGAGCGGCCTGCGCCGCGCAAGTTACCGCTATCGATACTGCCGCGGCTGCGGTCAGCACTCTCATCCACTTCGAATTCATGAACCCAGGCCTTTCTGTTTCTTTGGCTTGGACGCCGGCGTGGCAGCAGGGCGAGCGCCCGATGCGTTCTGCGTGGCAACCCGGCGCTGGCGGAAGGCCTCGTAGAGCACCACCGCTCCGGCGGCCGAGACATTCAGCGAACTCACCCCGCCGGCCATGGGGATCTTCAGCATGTGGTCGCAGGTGCGCTTGACCAGTTCGTGCAGCCCAGCGCCCTCGCGGCCCAGCACCAATACGCAATTGCCGGTCAGGTCGAACTGGTCGTAGTCGCACTCGCCGCGCTCGTCCAGCCCAATCACCCAGATGTTCTGCTTTTTGAGGGCTTCGAGAGAGCGCACCAGATTGACAACTTTGGCGATGCGCAGGTGCTCGGTGGCCCCAGCGCTGGCCTTGACCGCAACCGGACTGAGCGGAGCGGAACGGCGCTCAGTCAACACCACGCCGTCGACGCCGGCGCCGTCGGCCACGCGCAACAAAGCGCCAAGATTCTGCGGATCTTCCACCCCGTCCAGGGCCAGCAGCAGGCGCGGGGAGCCGAGACGGCCAGCCTCGGGCTCAAAAAGATCCTCCAGGGTGAGAAACTCCTGTGCCCGCACCAGGGCCACCACGCCCTGATGGGCGGTGGTCTGGGCCTTCAGCGTCAGTTGCTCGCGCGACTCCTGGAGCACCCGCACACCCGCCTCCCGGCACAGGGCCACCAGCCGCTCCAGGCGGTCGTCCTGACGCTCGCGAGCCACCAAAACATGATCGAAACGCCGTTTTCCGGCGCGGAGCGCCTCCTCCACCGGATGCACGCCATACAAAACTTCCATAAGAATTAGTGTAGATGGAGCACTCGCTTACGAGGACAGTTTTGCGCTGGCCAGACGGTTCAGACTGATCTTCTGCTCCGCGGCTTCCAGGGCCAGAGAGCGGTGCACATGGGGAGGAATCCGCACCCGAAACTCGCCACTGTAGTGCTTTTCCGCCAGCGCTACAGGAATCGGCTCCCCGCTGCCTTTCATCTCCCGCACGACCTCGCGCACCATGTGACGAATACCAGCCAGCGCCTCTTCCGGCGTTGCCGCCAGCCAGGAGAGCGAGGGAAACTCCGCGCAGAGGCCCACATGCTCTGCATCCTCGGCCGACCAGGTCACGCGATAGGTAAAGTGATCAGTTTTCATCCTTTTTCCTCCTTGCGCCCGGCGTTCCGGTGTCGGAAAGCTTGTCGATAGCCAGGAGCACCTGACGCACCTGATAGGCCTTGGCCATTCCATCCGAATTCTGGATGTTGACGCGCGGATCGCCCGGCCAGGGAGTCTTGAAGACCGCGTGGCTGCTCCCCCGTTGCCGCGGCTCTCCGAAGTATTCGATGCACACCTTGAAGAGATCGGAGAAGCGCACATTGGCCGGTGAGCGCCGCATCGCTTCGAGAGTCTTCCTCGCCGCCATCATCGCTCTCATGGTACCACTATTGGAACCATTACGATAAAATCAACAATGGATTTTTTTACCGCATTCCAATGATATTCAGACTTAAACAGGAAGGTCTTGAGGCACTCGCAAGTCTCATTTGTTGGTTCTCAGCAGGTTTTTTTGCTCTGTATGAATCAATTCAATTGCATACTGAGATTGCTGCTATGCCCGATCAACAACCAAAGCGAATGAACTTTCGCGCCGTTCTGGAGCCGGACCAGACGCGTCTGCGCTGGGTGATCGCCCGTGTGCCCTTCGACGTGGCGAAGGCCTGGCCGGTGCGGCGCGGCCGGCGGGTGCGCGGGGAGATCGAGGGGGTTCCGGTGCGCACTTCGCTCTTTCCCGACCCGCGCGGCGAAGGCCAGGTTTTGCTGGTCAACAAACGGTTGCAGAAGGCCATTGGAGCGACCGTGGGCGCGCAGGTAAAGATCTGGCTGGAGCCCGATCTTGAGGAGCGGACCACCGAGACTCCACGTGAACTGGCCGCGGCGCTGCGCGGCGATCGGCGGCTGCGCAAGTGGTTCGACTCGATGAGCTACTCCATGCGCAAGGAGATTGGCGCCTGGGTTGTAGAGCCGGCGAATCCCGCCACCCGTCAGGTGCGCGCGGAGCGCATGGCGGAGCGTCTCTTGCAGGCCATGGAGGGCGAAACGGAGCCCCCGCCGATTCTGCGTGCGGCCTTTGCCGCCAACCCAAGGGCTGAGGAGGGTTGGATGCTCCTGACACCGACGCAGCGGCGCAACCATCTGCTGGGCATCTTTTACTACCAGACCGCCGAGGCGCGGGAGCGGCGCGCGCAAAAGGCATTGGAAGACGCGCTGCGAGCGGCCAGGAAGCAATCGGTCAAGAAGTCCAACTGAGAGTGTTGCGGCAGTTGGCGGAAAACGCACTGAAATTCGCGCCCCACGGCACGCAGTGGTAACGGAGGAAGCCTCCGCTGCGCCAATTCTCTGCGGCCATTCCGGGGTTTATGTCGTCTAATGGGATAAGATGAGCGCTTTTGCCGCGATCCGCCCCTTCTTTGCGCCGGGTACCGCTGCCGTGGATGAACAACTCCGGCAGGAGACTCTGGCTGTCTCCGAGGGCCTCAAACGGCAAGACGCCGGACTTTTGGACGAGCTGATCGTCCGCTATCAACACCGGCTCCTGCGCTATCTTCTCTACCTCACCGGCAACCGCGAGCAGGCAGAAGACCTCTTTCAGGAGGTCTGGATGCGGGTTCTGGTGCGCGGCTCGCAGTTCAACGGGCAGGCGCGCTTCGACACCTGGCTCTTTACCATCGCGCGCAATCTGGTCATCGACCAGAAGCGCAAGAAGACCATGTCGAGCCTCGACGAACTCTTTGAGATGGGCAGCGACGACGACCGGCCGATGAGCTTCGAGGTGGCCGGCGACGAGCCCACACCCTTCGACTCCTGCTCCAGCGGTGAAGACCGCGAACATATCGCCGCCGCGCTGTTGCAGTTGGACACGCTCTATCGCGAGGTGCTGGTGTTGCGCTTCCACGAGGATCTTTCCTTGGAAGAAATCTCGAAGGTGACCCGCTCGCCGCTTTCCACCGTGAAATCCCGGCTCTATCGCGGACTGGCCGCTCTCAAGCCCAGGATCGAGCGCCGCATGCGCCGCCGCGCGGAGGCCGTGTGAAGAGCCCCTCCGGTGCGCCCTCACCCGCACCCGCTAGCCCTGTCGCTTCCGCCGACGAAGAACTGCTGGCCGCTCTGGCCGGCAAACGTGCGGACCGCGCCTGTTTGGTGGCCTTTCGCACCCGCTGCGTGGTCAGCACCTCGCTGGGCGTGATGAGTGAGCAGAAGGCTGGATGCAGGCACACCCGCTCCGTGGCGCTGGCGGCAGCGCTGGTGGTTGTGCTGCTGGTGGGCCCACTGGTCTGGTTGGCCGCGGATACCCTGCTGGCCGGCGAGCATATCACCGATCTGCCCGGACAGTTGGGTTTCTGGCTCTGCTTTTTGGGCGCGGCGCTGCTGGGTTCGGCGCTGCTGGCCGGGTGGATGCGGCGCAGGCCATAGCAACCTTTCTCGCAGCCGTTCGTAGCCAAGCCCTAAGAGTCGCAACTTCCCCCTTCCTTCTTTCGTCTACCGGAACAGAGTTGACCCATTCTGCCGATTTGGTCAACGAATGCTTGCGAAAGGCCCTCCCTGGGAGGGGTAGTTCATGCGCAATCCCCAGTCCATTGCCGCCAACGAAGAATCCCGGATGGTTCCGGCGTGGTCGATTCTGGCCGCCGCCGGCGCCTTTGTGCTGGTCGAATACTACGTATGGATGGTTCTTCCCGACGGCAAGCATCCGATTCCTCTCGGCTTGCGGATCTATTTCAATATCTCTTGGGGGGTGGTGGCCGCGCTTTACTTCCTGATGGTGGGCTACGTCAGCAAGGATGCGCCGCGTCGCGCCATGAGCGCCCGCTTTTGGATGCTGCTCTGCTTCGTCATGCCCGGCGGCATCGGCGCCGTGCTTTACTTCCTGTCGCGCGCGCCACGGGTCTCGCGCTGCCCGTCCTGCGCCACCCATGTGCAGAGCGACTTCCACTTCTGCCCACAGTGCGACTACCGGCTCACGGCCAGTTGCGGCAACTGCTTTCGTACCGTGCGCCCCACCGACCAGTTTTGCACCCGCTGCGGCCACGAGTTGGCCAGCGACCACCTGCCGGCGCGGCTCCACGCACTGGCCCAGTGAGCGAAAGCCCACGAGCCACTCTGAACGATTGACCGGGACGGGTTCGCTTCCTACAATCGAGCTTCGCGTTCTTTTCCACCCCTCATGACCCTCACCGCGCTCATCATCGACGACGAACAACTGGCCCGCGAAGAGCTCAAGTACCTGCTCGACGGGCTAGGCGGCGTCGAGGTGGTGGCCCAGGGAGTCAACGGCATTGAGGCCGTGGACCTGATCGAAGAGCATCATCCCGACATGGTCTTTCTCGACGTGCAGATGCCGGGCCTGGACGGGTTTGCCGCGATCGAACGCCTGCTGGAGCGCAACCGCGTCCGCGGCCTCTCCAGCGAAGTTCCCGAGCCGCTGCCGCAGATCGTCTTTGCCACCGCCTACGATCAGTACGCGGTGCGCGCCTTCGAAGTGAATGCCGCCGATTACCTGCTCAAGCCCTTCGACCGCACCCGCATTCAGCAAGCTGTCGAGCGGGTGCGCGGACGTCTCACTGCAGCCGCGAATTCCAATGGAAGCGCCGGCGCCGGCTCGCCCGTCGAGTCGCAGTTGGAGGCTCTGCTGCGCCTGCTCAACCGTCCTCAGGGCGCGGCGCGCTCGCCGCAACCGGCCAAACTCATCGTCCAGGCCCAGAACCGGCTTTTGCTTGTCGATCAGGCTGAAATCGTCTTTGCCGCCATCGACGAGGGGGTCATTCGCGTGGCCATGCAGAGCTTCGAGGGCCTCTCCAAGTGCCGCACGCTGGAAGAGCTGCTCGACTTGCTCGACCCGGCGCTCTTCTGGCGCGCCCATCGCGGCTTTGTGGTCAACATTAACCACATCCGCGAAGTGGTGCCGTGGTTCAAGTCCAGCTACCAGTTGCGCATGGACGACAAACGCCAGACCGAGATCCCGGTCAGCCGCACCCAAACCAAGCGGCTCAAGGAACTCTTCAATCTGTAGGTGAATCGGTTCAGTCGTAGCGCTCGTAGACGATCTGCTTGCGGTGCCAGCCCAGGCCGGTCAGCCGTTCGCGTACACTGGCGACCATCTCGTTGAGTCCGCAGATATAGGCGTAGATGTCGAAGAGCGGTTCTGTATCCCCCGCCAGCACGGCCTGCTTCGGGCCACGCCGGGCGGAGCGATCCTCGACGATGCGGGCCACGTGCTCCTGCACATAGCCGCGCAATCCCGTCCACGACTCCCCGGCCCGGCTCAGCGTAGGCAGATAGTGGAAGTTGGGCGCGCGCTCGGCCAGCGCCTCGAACTCCTCGCGATAGTAAATGTCGCTCTCGTAGCGGGTGCCGTAGACCAGCCAGATCTCTTTGCCGTTGCTGAGGTCCCTGCCGGCATCGGGGCCGTGCTCGGGAAAGAGGCTTTGCAAAAAGGCGCGCATGGGCGCAACGCCGGTTCCGGTAGCGATCAGGATGGAGTCGGTCAGCGGCTCGCGCAGGGTGAAATATCCATGCGGGCCGTGCACGCGAATGGCGCCGCCCACAGGCAGCAACTCATCTTCGGGAAGATCGGCCAGATGGTTCGAGAAGAAGCCGGCCTCGACGCGATTCACGCACAGCTCGAAGCGGTTGCCGCTGGGGGCCGAAGCCAGCGAATAGGCGCGCGTCTGCGGCTTGCCGCTTTCATCCTCGGCTACTGCGGAGATGAACTGGCCGGGCAGGTAGGTGAAGTTCTCCACCTCGTCCATCACAAACTCGAAGTGATAGCACTGCGCCGCTTCAGAGATGCAGGTCTTCCACTCTAGCCGGGCCGTAACCAGTTCTCGCGCCATCCAAGCCTCCATCGACACACAACTTGCCGGTGTACTCAAGTGATCGCTAAAAGGAGAGGGCCGATTCAAAAACTGGGTGGAATCTCGGTTTCCTTCAATAAGGCAGGCAGATTCCGGCCGCCATGAAGAACGCGTTCGATGCGTACTGGGTCCTTGCGAATGCGGAAGAGAAAAACGTAGTTGCCAGCCGCGGCGACAGGCGCAGACGCATCGCTAATTGGTTGCCTCTGCCGGCAATTCGTATTTCTCTTCCAGCCTGTCGAAGACCTGCTCCGGATCGAGCCCCTCGGAGTCATCGGCGACGGACTCTAAGCACTGGCTGTGCAAATCCGCAATGCCCTGTGCGCACCTTCCGCTTGTTGCTCCATTCACGCAGTGCCTCGCTCATCACTTCGCTGTCGGATGCGTACTCGCCCGCGCCCTCGGCGCCGCGCACCTACGCTGCCATTTCAGCAGGAAGAGCGATGCTGAGCTTTTCAATTGCTGGCATGAAGGGACCTCGGTAGGAGTAAATACCACCACCGAATCGCGCCGCTTAATCAAATCCTCCACAGGGCCTTTAACCCTGCGTTCCTGAACGCTCCACACTCACTCTTGGCGCGTTATCATGAGCGGTATGAACATCGAGGCGATTCAGGCAGCTCTGCGCGAGGCCGGCCACGACGGCTGGCTCTTCTACGACCATCATCACCGCGATCCCATTGCCGGGCGCATTCTGGGCCTCGATCCCAAGGCGCACATCACCCGCCGCTGGTACTACTTTGTGCCCGCTGTGGGCGAACCGCGCAAGCTGGTGCATCGCATCGAACAGGGCCGTCTGGATACGTTGCCGGGCTTCAAATCTCTCTATTCGAGCTGGCAGGAACTGGCCGCCGGGCTGGAGACGATGCTCGCCGGCGCCACCCGGCTGGCCATGCAGTACTCGCCCAACAACGCCATCATGTACGTTTCCATGGTCGATGCAGGGACGGTGGAGTTCTTGCGTGGCCTGGGCAAGCAGATTGTCAGCTCCGCCGATCTGGTCTGCTCCTTCGAGGCAGTCCTGACCGCCGATCAGATGGCCAGCCACACCGTGGCGCAAAAGGCCATCGACGAGATTCTCACCGAGGGCTGGCGGGAGATCGGCCGGCGGCTCAGACCCGCTTCCGGGGGCGCGGGCCGCTATACCGAATTCGACCACGTGCTGTGGCTGGGCGAGGCCATGCGCCGCGCAGGACTCGTCTGGAGCGACGGCCCCAACGTCAGCGTCAACGCCAACTGCTCCGACTCCCACTACGAACCCACGGCGGAGCGCTGCGCTCCGATCGCCGAGAGCGATTTTCTGCTCATCGACATCTGGGCCCGCGTGGACCGGCCCGCCAGCATCCACTACGACATTACCTGGACCGGCGTGGTGGGCCGCGAGCCCAGCAGCCGCGAGCAACTGGTCTTCGAGACCGTGCGCAACGCCCGCGACGCCGCCATCTCCGCTGTCGAGCGGGCTTTTGCAGAGGACCGGCCCATTTGCGGCTTTGAGGCCGACGACGCGGCCCGCGCGGTGATTCGAGAGGCCGGATTCGGCGCGTTCTTCACCCATCGCACCGGCCACAACATCGCCCAGGAGTTGCACGGACCCGGTGCGCATCTGGACAATCTGGAAACCCACGACGAACGCCGCCTGCTGCCCCACACCTGCTTTTCGGTCGAGCCCGGTATCTATCTGCCCGAGTTCGGTGTGCGCAGCGAGATCGATATGCTCACCGCTCCCGGCAAGGCCTGGGTGACGGGTATGATGCAGCGCGAACTGGTCCGGATTTAGAAAACAGCGAAGCGAAGGATCTGCGATTTTGCGGTAACCCATTGGGTGACGCCTAAAACACAGATCCTTCGCTTTTATCAGGATGACAAGTACTTGAAAATATGTATGTTATATGTGAAAAAGAACAAGGATCACGGGAAAGTCTGCCGGAATTAAGTTCAACGCTCCTGTACGCGGTTGCCCATCCAGGCCCCGTGCGTAAAGAACAAACCAACCCGCACGGATGCTGATTAACCGATGCAGGGAAAGTTGAAAAGCAGGGAGTCCCTGCTCACCTTCGGCCAGGATTCGCCCGCGCCCGGGTCCGGCTCAACGCGCCGTTGCCGGCAGAGCGTCTTTGGCCCGGCCCGCGCCCATCAGCACCAGCGAGCGCTGGGCAAAGGGCGAATAGACCAGCAGGGTGGTGCAGGCCAGCGCCAGTCCGAAGTTGATGTGGTGCAGCAGCAGGAAGGGCGCCAGCGACCACAGCACATCGAACGGCAGCAGAAACGGCCAGATGCGGATGAGTTTCTCCCGCACTCCAGGCGCATGGAAAAGCACTGCGCAGAGCACAAAGACCCGAACTGGGATAAGGATTGCGGCGGTCACGATCAGTACCTCGAAGGTCAACGCCGCCCTGGGCAGCGGTGAAAAGAGCTCTTCAATCTCCGCCAGGTTGGCCAGCGCACCGACATAGAAGCCCAGATACATGATCTGCAACAGGAGGAAGAGCGTCTGCACCACCGCATAGGGCGTCTTGGGCAACTCCCGCGGCGAGGCCAGAAAGCGGCTGCCGAATCCGTTTTCAGCCGCCAGCGAAACAGCGCTCTCCTCTTCCCGCGTCGTTGCCTGCGGCAGGCCTTCTGCGCGGTCGATCCGCTCCACCGAAGCCACAAAGCGATAGCCGCGCCGGGCCAGGGTCTCGACGAAGCGGGAGTTGCCCGCCTTGTCTCCCAGAGCTTCGCGGATGCGATTGATGGCGGAGTTGACGCCATGTTCCGCGTCGACGAAGGTTCCCTCGGGCCAGAGTGCGCGGCTGATCTCCTCGCGGGTCAGCACCTCGCCTGGCCGCTCCAGCAGCATCAAGAGCACTTGAAAGGGTTGGGTGTTGAGCTTTCTGCGGATGCCTTGGCGGCGCAACTCGCCCGTGGCCGCATCGGCCTCAAAGCTGCCGAAGCGATAGCGCCGGGTTGGCTGCGGGTCGGTCATATCTTGGTCATTGTAGCCGATGGAGAGTTCTTTCGCGGCCCTTTGCACAATGTATAACTTTCGATAAATCCAATCTTTGCAATCGCCTGCACGGTGACAATCATGCACCGGCGCGTGAGACTTGATGCATTGCTTTGCTGGGCCGCTGGAGCGCAAAGTGTTCTTCATGATGCGACCCGAATTCACTCATTCATCGAGATTCACCGTATTCTGCGTGTTGCTGGCTTTCGCGCTGCCTCCCTGCTGCGGAGCGGAAGCGCCCACCCCCGCGGCCACTGCCGCTTTCAATACCTATGCCGCAACGGTAGAAGCCCGGTTAGCGCAGCAGCATCGGTCGCCGACTGGCTTTCTTGCTCCACCAGATCCGGTTGCACAGAGCGAGATGCGTCTGCGCCGGGGAGAACTGATCGTCGAGCAGCTCACGCCAACTCAAGGAGTGGATTTGCCCGGCGCCATGCTCCACCACTGGCGCGGCACGGCCTTCGCTCCGGGCGTCAAAGCCGCGGACTTTGAGCGCTTGATGAAGGACTTCAACACCTACCCGCGGCGCTACTCTCCGCAGGTGCTTCAGGCAAAGATTCTCTCGCAGCAAGGGGACCACATGCAGGCCACGATGCGCGTTCGCCAGCGCCATGTGCTCACCGTGGTGATGGATACGGCTTACGATATCGTCTTTGCCCGGCTTGACCCACGGCACGGTTTCAGCCTCTCGCGCAGCACCCGCATCGCCGAGATCGACGCGCCCGGAACGGCCAAGGAGCGTGTTTTGAAATCCAGCGAGGAGCACGGCTTTCTTTGGCGGCTCAACACCTATTGGAGCTACGAGGAGCGCGACGGCGGGCTTTATATGCAGATCGAGTCGATCTCGCTCACCCGCTCCATTCCCACCGGCCTGGCCTGGGCGATTCGTCCCTTTGTCGAGAGCGTTCCCCGCGAATCGCTGGAGTTCACCCTGCGCTCTACCTGTAACGCGTTGCGCAAGTAGACCGGCAATTCTGAACCATCGAAGCAACCTCTGATCAAGCCGGAGATTTGAAGGGTACGGGCTTTAGCCGTACTTAAAACCATAGGAATCGATGGGCTTTAGCCACTGAGGGAAGGTCGGATTTTACAAGGAGCGCTTAATATGAGGTTCCCTAAACACCGAATTGAAAGGACACAATCATGCATGTTAGCTCAGTAACCGCCAATCCTGCCCTACGCTTCGCCCCGGCGCGGCGCGTCAATCATGCATTTACAGCTTCTATGGAGAAGCGCGCCCTTGAGTGGATGGCGCAGCGCGCGCCGCGGTGGCTCAGCTCCGACCAGCTCACTGCGCTCGGCCTCGGCGCACAGGTGGGCGCGGGCGTCTGTTACGCCTGGGCGCGCTTCGACCGATACGCGCTGCTGCTGGTGATTCTCTGCCTGGCGCTCAACTGGCTGGGCGACAGTATGGATGGAACCCTGGCCAGGGTGCGCCGGCAGCAGCGCCCGCGCTACGGTTTCTATGTCGACCACATGGTGGACATCTTCGGTTCGGTGGCGCTGATGTGCGGCCTGGGCGCTTCGGGATTTCTGCACTGGCCGGTGGCCATCGCCATGCTGATCGCCTTTTTGCTGCTGGCCAGCGAGAGCTATCTGGCCACCTACACGCTGTCGTGCTTTGAGCTTTCCCACGGCTTCTTCGGTCCCACCGAGATCCGCATTCTGCTCATCATGGGCAATCTGGCGCTGCTGCACAATCCAATCGTCACATTCTTCGGCCATCGCATGCTGCTCTTCGATCTGGGCGGAGCGATCGCGGCGGTCGCTATGTCGGGGTTGGCCCTCTTCGTCACCCTGCGCCACACCGCCGAACTCTATCGCCAGGAGCCGCTGCCATGAACACCCTGATCCGCTGGAGCAAGTTCAACCTGGTGGGCATCATGGGGATGGCGGTACAGCTTGCGGCCCTGGCTCTGATCAACCGGTTTACGTCGGGCCGCTACCTTTTCGCCACGGCGGCGGCCATCGAGCTGACGCTCTTGCACAACTTTGCCTGGCACTTGCACTATACCTGGCGCGACCGCCGCGACAGCTCCGCGTTGCTGGTGCAACTGCTGCGCTTTCATCTCTCCAACGGACTGGTTTCCTTGCTGGGAAACCTATTGCTGATGCGCATTCTGGTCGAGGGGGCTCACCTGCCTCTGCTCGCCTCGAATTGTCTGGCGATTCTCTGCTGCTCGATGGTCAACTTCTGCCTGGGAGAGCATTGGGCCTTCGCCGCAAGGATCTAGCTTGGAAAGGCCAGAGCAGAAGTTTTCTTGTGGTGTTTTTCGATTGGTTATACGATGTATCTACATTGTGAAGGCCACAGGATCGGCCACAAGGAGCACGCGATCATGAGGGCACAGATGATGAAGTGGGGCAATAGTCTCGCCGTGCGCATCCCCAAGCCGATTGCCGAGGACGCCCATCTGCGCGCCGGCGATGCACTGGAGATCGTCGTCGCCGCCGGTGGTGCTTTGCAATTGCAGCGTGTGGACGCGCTACCCACGCTCGCACAACTGGTGGCGCAGATCACTCCCGCGAATCGCTATGAGGAGACTCCCACTGGGCCGGAGGTGGGCCGGGAGGCGCTGGAATGGTGAGTTCCTACGTCCCCGACGCCGGCGACATCGTCTTTCTCGATTTCGATCCGCAAGTGGGCCGCGAGCAAGCCAGGCGGCGGCCGGCGCTGGTGCTCACCGAGAAGGGATACAACCGCGCCAGCGGTCTGGCGGTGGTTTGTCCGCTGACCAGTAAACGAAAGCCCTATCCTTTCGCCCTCCCGGTCAGCGTCGGCAAGGTGGATGGGGCGATTCTGGTCGATCACCTGAAGAGCATGGATTGGACTGGACGCCATGCGGAGTTCCATTCCAAGGCCGACCCGGCGCTGGTTTTTCGCGTGCGGCAATATGTGGGCGTCCTGCTTTCGATTCCCGAGAACCGCGGAAAAGAGCAGCTTTAATTACTCATAAGAAGTCGGCTTTCGAGCGCCTTACGCGCCTTCCAACTGCAGCATCAAATCTTCCCACTCGGCGGTAAACGTGGCCAGTTCCCCGCGTAGGTTAGCGGCCAGATCCGTGAGCCGCTGCGTCTCCGCCGCCGAGATGTAGACGCCCAACTGCTCCTCGGTGTGGGCCAGCGAGGCCTCGACGCGCGGAACTTCCTCTTCCAGAAAGGCGCAGCGCTCTTCCATCTGCTTTTGCTTGATGGGATTCAGGCGTTTGGGCTTGGCGTCGTCGCCATTGGCCACGACTGGAGACAAATCCGCCGGCTTGGCCTTGGACGCCGCTTCCATCTGCTTTTCTCGTATCTGGAATTCCGCGGTTGAGTTGCCGGCTGCAAGACCCTTCCAGCGCAGGTAGTCCTCGTAGTTGCCTTCGTGGCTGGTGACCTGGCCGCCCTCGACCTCCAGCACCCGCGTGGCCAGCCGGTCGATGAAGTAGCGGTCGTGGCTAACGAAGACCACAGTCCCACTGAAAGCCGCAATTGCCTCCAAAAGAACATCCTTGGCGCGCATATCGAGGTGGTTGGTGGGCTCGTCGAGCAGCAGGAAGTTCGACGGCGAGACCAGAATCCGCGCCAGCGCAAAGCGGTTGCGCTCGCCGCCGCTGAGCACGCCCAGGGGCTTGAAGACGTCGTCGCCGCGGAAGAGGAAGCAGCCCAGCAGCGAGCGCAGCTCCGACTCGGGAACCTTGAGCGCGGCGCGGCTGATCTCGTCCAACATGCGCGCTTCGCCGTCCAGCACCTTGTACTGATCCTGAGCGAAGTATTCGCTGACCACGTTGTGCCCCATCCTCACTTGCCCGCTCGTCGGCGTTTCAAACCCGGTGAGCAGCTTGATGAGCGTGGATTTGCCGGCGCCGTTGACGCCCACCAGCGCCACCCGGTCGCCGCGCTCGATGCGAAAGGCCACGTTGTCCAGCACCTTCTTCTCGCCGTAGCTCTTGGAAAGCCCCTCGGCCTCGACCACCATGCGCCCCGAGGGCGGCGGCTGGGGAAAGCTGAAGTGCATTACCGGCTCCTCTTCGGGAATCTCGATGCGCTCGATCTTTTCCAGCTCTTTAATGCGGCTCTGCACCTGTTTGGCCTTAGTGGCCTGGGCGCGGAAGCGGTTGATGAAGGCCTCCAGGTGCTCGATCTGTTCGCGCTGATTGCGGTAAGCCGCCTGTAGCTGCGCCCGCCGCTCGTCTTTCTGGGCCAGATATTTGGTGTAATTGCCCTGGTAGGTGTTCAGCCGCTTGTTCCAGATCTCCACCGTGCGGTCGATGGTCACGTCGAGAAAGTAACGGTCGTGGCTGATCAGGATGTAGCCAAAAGGATAGTTTTTGAGGTAATCCTCCAGCCAGTTGCGGGTTTCCAGGTCGAGATGGTTGGTCGGCTCGTCGAGAAGAAGAAGATTCGGCTTGGCCAGCAGCAGTTTGGCCAGGGCGATGCGCATCTGCCAGCCGCCGCTGAATTCGTCTGTCTGGCGCGCCCAATCCTCTTTGCCGAAGCCCAGGCCGGTCAATACGCCGCCCACCTGCGCGTCCAGAGCGTAGCCGTCGAGCGCGTGAAAACGCTCCTGCAACATCGAGTAGCGTTCGGCGGCGGCCTCGTACTCGGCGCTGGCGTGGTCCAGCTCAGCCAATTGCCCGGCCAGCTCTTCGCACTCCCGCTCCATGCCGCGCAGTTCGTCGAAGACCGTCAGGCACTCCTCGAAGACGGTCCGGCCGGTCAGATTCAGCCCCTCTTGCGGCAGATAGCCGATGCTCATGCCACGGGTCTGCTGCACTGCGCCGTAGTCCAGAGCTTCCTGGCCGGCGAGCACCTTCATCAGAGTGGATTTGCCGGTGCCGTTGGCGCCCACCAAGGCGGTCTTTTCCTTGGCCCGGATCAGCCAATTTGCTTCCATGAAGAGCACACGCGGACCAAACCGCTTGCCGGCATTTTGCAGGGAGATCATCCCCTCTATTCTCTCAGAGGGAGGCGGATGAAGAAGATGTTGGCTACACTTGCTTGATCTGCACCGTCAGCGCATCGGCCAGATCGACTAGGACTCCATCCCCATCGAGACTTTTATAAGCGGCCACATCGGTTGCTTTGGAATAGGCATCTTTCAGAAAGACAAGCTTGTGGTTTTCTTCATCGTTGCTAATCGAGAAGCTGGCCACCCTCCCGGAGATGTAACCTTGGTTATTCCTTAGCAATAACTCCAGATAAACGGTCTTCGGCTCCCCGCGCTCATCGAGTTCGGGAAAAAGAGCACCGTAGATGATCGGCCTTTCGGTGATGAGGAAGCGCTCAATATTCTTGGACCAAAAGCTGCCGGCACGCCGAAAAATGGCGCCTGCACGGGCAGCAGCCCGCTCGCCGACCCGCCATGCGTCGAGCAATCCCCGGGCAACTCCCAAAAGCCAGCCCACGGCCAGCGCAAGCATCAAATAGGTTGCCAGAATTCCCGCGGGAAGAGACTCGACCTTCTGCAGAAGCGCGGAGGGCGACAGCGAACGCCAGCCATCCAGATAGAACAGAGGAGAATGCCAGAACAGAAGACCGGCGAATGCGAATAGGAGCGCACCAAGAACAGCCAAACAGAAATGTGCGGCGATGCTATAAATGAAAAACTCGGCTATCTCTTCAGTCGTACCCATCTTGCGCTGCGCGCGGGGGATGACCCGGGCGTTGCCCCGTCTGGCCAGGAAGCCGGGAAGCACTGCAAGTACGATGATGACGACCTTGCCGAGGTCAATTTCCATAGTGCCTTAAGACTGGTCTGTACGCGTTGAAGAAACCGGTTCCAATGGAGCCTGGACCGCCCCCGGGGTTTCCTTCCCATTCAGCTTCTTAACGAACGGATTCTCGCCCCTGGCCGGCCCCAGAAAGTTGTTGGCCGTACTGAAGATTTCATTGAATTTATTCGGCTTTCGCTCGATCGCTTCGGGCACGGTGCACCTCTCCATCTGCCCCTGATTTTACTCTCTTCCCGATTTCGTTCCAACGGGGGAGGCAGGAGTGTTCCCGGTTTGCACCTGCGGGGACTGTACTGGTACAAAAGGATTCTGTTTGGCGGGATTCGCCGGCCCTTTCGACCAATGTGCATCTTTTTGCACCCATGCACTGTCTTGAGCCATAACGGAATTCTGGTTTATGGCAATCTTTGCCAATAAATCGCCTGTGCTTTCTCCGGCCATGGATTTCTCCTGCTGGAAAGAATAACTCCGCATCGTCGATTATCGGGCGAAAGATCATAACGTCCTTAAAAACCTCTACGGCCGAATCTCGACCGGCGTACCGTCGGGGACCAGCTTCCAGATCTCTTCGATCTCCTCGTTGGTGACGGCCACGCAGCCCAGCGTCCAGTCCCACAGCACGTGGCGCGCGCCCACCCAGGCATACTCCTTGGGCAGGCCGTGGATCATCACCGCTCCGCCGGGCGGCACTCCGCGTGCGGCGGCCCGTTTCCGGTCTTCCGCATTGGGATAGGAGATGTGCAGAGCCAGATGGTAGTGACTGGCCGCGTTGCGCGAATCGATGAAATAGCGGCCCTCGGGAGTGCGCGCGTCGCCCTCGCGCTCTTTGGGAGCAAGCCCGCCGCTTCCCAAAGCGACCTTGTAGCTGCGGATCACCTTGCCGCCGCGAAGTAATTCGAGCACGTGATCCTTCTTCAAAATCAGGATGGAATCGGCCTTTTCTGCAGCGGCCGGCGCTTGCGCGCGCGGTCCAACGCAGAAAAAGCAACCCAACAGCAGCAACCCGGCCGCTGCACCGAACACCGCCAGCCCGCCGCGCAAGTGCGTATCTACCCGCCCGATTTTCATGCGCCCACTGTACACCATCCGCCGCGTGGTTCGAACGCGACGAAGCGAATGGGTTGGTCAAAGACCCATGGAACGCTCAGAATGGTATTTGGATTGCCAGCTTAGGCTCAGGAGCTTAGCGGGCGATGAGGAACATCAGCCAACTGAGCAGAATCGCCGAGCCGACGAAGAGCACGAAGCAATAGATGCCGTAACGCACCATGCGCCGCGGCGTCTCCCGCTGGGTGATGGCGAAGACCGTCGAGGCGAACAGCGCAAAGAGCACAACCGCGGCAAAATGAGAGGGATGCATCAGGACTTCCTCCCCGTGCGCAGATTATGGGCGTCCACGGCGGCGATCACATTGAGCAACCCGGCCACCACGATGAAGCGGGAACCCCAATCGGCGGTCGTTACCTGCACCTGATCTGCGCCCCATCCAGCCAGCCGGCTGACGGCAAAGAGCACCCCGTTGCACAGGTCGCCTGCCAGGCAGAGCGCATCGAGAATGTCGTGGGGAGCGCCGTAGAGCTTGCCCTGCATTGCCAAACCGAGCGCGAACATGGCTACGATCGAGACCGCAAGCAGGGTCCCGCGAACCCATTTGCGCAGCAAAAAATGCCCGGCGCCGGGCAGCAGCCAGCCGGCAATCAGCGGCAGGTAAACGAATCCCTGCTCCGCCGCTTGCCCTGCCGTAACGATCTTGTTCTCTGGAGTTGCCATGCCTTCTTGACTATACCGTATCGAGGCCGGAAAAGTTCCCTGCGACCGATCACCTTTGCTCCGGCGTCGTGGCGGGCGGCAGATTGGCGGGGGGTGGTTCGCGGTGGACGAAGATCACGCGTTTGACCTTGTTGCGGTCGATGGTTTCGAGCGCGCCGCCCACGCGAATCTCCACATCCATCCCCGAGATGGAGACCAGATCGCCGTTCAGTACACTGCCGTCGCGCAGTTCGATGGTGTCGAAAGCCGCCGTGCCCAGCTCGTAGGTTACGCTGCCGCCGGAGACATCGTCGCGGCCAATCTCCAGAGGAAAGCGCCCGTTGACGAAGCCCTCTTTGCTGAAGATGAGGGTGTGCCTGCCCACGCCCACGTCGATCATGCGCGGAGTCGTCCCCGCATCCACCCCATCCACCTGCAATTGCGCGCCCTGGGGAATGGAGTTCACCGTCATCGAAACAACTTTGGCCGCCGCCTTGATCTCCTGAATCGAGACCGACACCGGCGCTCCCGAGGCCACGATGGTGGTCTCGAATTTCACCGTCTCACCGGGGCCAACATTGTTCAACGCAATCACATCTTCGCCGACGCGCGCATTGCTCTTGTCGAAGAGATAGACCGTGAACCGCGCGCTTGGAATCAATTTTTGCGAGAGATTTTCTGCCGTCGTGTCCATCACATAGCCGTGCAGGTTACTCATGCCGGGCAGTTGCTTAAATTTGCCGAAGGTCAGGCGCACCACCGGGGTTCCGGTAGCAGGCCAGTCGATGACTTGCAGGGGAGCATCCTTGGCCAGTGCCGGAAGGGCCAGCAGAACGAGAAAGGCAAGAACGCGGCAGATCTGCTTGGAAATCATGGATGTATTCATAACGAGATCAGGATAACCGATGCTACTTGCCGGCGGGTTGCAGTTTCAACTCGAGGGCTTGCAGGCGGCGGCGGCCTTCGGCCTGCCAACTGGGGTCGTGCTCGAAGCGCAAAAAGCGGTTCCAGGTCTCGACGGCGTTCATCCTCTGGCCGCGGTCTTCCTCAACGATGGCCTCGTTGAAGAGCACCACGGTGTTGCCGGGGGTCAACTCGTCGGCGCGTCGCAATTTGTCGAGTGCGTTGCTGCGGTCGCTCTCGCTGCCGGTAATGAGGCCGCGCTGGAAGTAGGCGGCGGCATCGTCCGCCAGCAAACTGGACGTAGGCGGCGCAGAGGCCAGCAGTCCATCCAAAATCTCAATCGCTGGATCGAGTTTCTCTTGTAATAGGTCGGCGCGGGCCTCGAGTTGCAGCCAGTGCGCGTCGTGGGGAGAGCGTTTAAGGTGATCTTCGATGCGGGTGCAGGCCGCAGTCAGAACGGCGGTGTCTTGGTTGCCTTGGCCGCCGCGCAGATGGGTGGTCGGATCGACCTGGGAATAGCCCGCCCCGTCCATGCGCAGATCGTAGCAGCGACAGCGGCTATACACTTCGGCCAGCATCCGCTCCGGGGTGTTGCGTTGCTGCCACCAGAGACTCAAACCGACCGCGGCGATCAGCGCAGCCGTCAGCACCGCGCCGCCCCAAAGCGTAATTCCCGAGAACCAGCCGCGCGGTTCGCGCCGCGGAGTCTGGGCCAGTTCAACCGCCATCTGGTGGCGCCAGGCCGGAGTGGTAGTCAAAGCAGAACTCAACGCGGCATCTTCCTTCGGCGGCAACTCGACGGAGAAGAGCCGAATTCCCTCGCGCAAACGCGCCGCGCAGCCCGCACAGCCGGCCGCATGGGCTAGCAGGGATTCCCGCTCTTCGGCAGTGCTCTGGCCGCAGACAATGGAAATCCACTCGCCGGCCTCAGGGCACAGGCCGGGTGCGCCGAAAGACGCAATCTCCGCGGCCTCTGCGGGAAGGGTCTCCCGAGGGGGAACTGGGCCCGCTAGCAACTCTTCCCAGGCTCGAACCATTTCTTCTTCCGAACCGTACATGAAGCGCTCCAGCGGGTGTTCCGGGTTGAAATCGTAATTCATCGCTGCACTCTATCTACCGTATTCCGGATTCATTTTCCTTTCGCAAAGTTTCTGATTGCGCGAGAGATCCATTTCCTTGGCTGGTGCGCTGCTTCTCGATCTCCTCACGCACCCAATCGGTAACTCGCCGCAGGGCGCTTTCAACGCCCTTGGCGGTCAAACCCGAATCTGTAACCTGAGCAATTTCCCCAGCGGTGAATCCCTGCTGGTAATACAACCAGAAGAGGATACGGTCGCGTTCGCTGACCGATTCCGGCGCCTTGCGCATCCTCGAATCGAGTTGCGCCAATAAAACCGCCTGCTGCATCTCCTGGGGCTGGCGCAAGCTCTCTACCAAGTCGGTATGGGAATCCTCGGCGAGAGAGCCTGTTACCACTTTGCCACCCCTTTTGGCAGAGTACAAACGGCGGAAGTAGTCGTTGGCCACGGAAACTGTAACGGTACGCAGCAGAGCCAGGAAAGAGTCCTCCCCGCGCGGCTGAAAGGTGCGCAGAATGCGCCGCTCCTGCTCGCAGAGTTTAAGGAAGACCTCCTGCGCAATATCGTCTACCAGCGCGGGGGAGGCGGCTTTCAGCCACATGCGGGAGACGTGCAAAACCACCAGCCCGATCAGGGGCGTGCTGCGGCGCAACAACTCCTCCCACTCGGCCGCATCGGCAGAGTGGGCACACATCTGGGCGAGCTCGTTGGTCGTGGCGCGATTGGCTTCCATCCGCGGACTTCAGTGTATCGTATGGGGTGAACAAGAGTAATTCCTTTATAAAGTAAAGCTGGTTACGAAAAATGGTCTCCGGCCCCCGGTTCCGTGCAATGGCGGCACGTACAAGCAAGGATCTTCGTCCCTCCGGCCCGCTTAGGAACGCCCCACCTAGGGACCAAATCCACTCCGCAGCCGCTGCAAAAGATCCGCGGAAAGGTCATCTGCGGATCGAATAAGCGGCCGGCCTGCTACTTTTCTTCGCTGGGGCGAAGACGCTTGGCCAGCGACCACTTGAGCGCCTCGATGCCCTCGCCGGTCACGGCCGAGATGGCGTGAAACTCGAGCTTCCGCCGCTTGGCGTGTGCGGAGAGCTTCTTCAACTTCTCTGGGTTGGCGGCGTCGATCTTGGTGGCCACCACAATCATTGGTTTCTCGGCCAGGCCATTGCCGAATCCGGCCAGCTCCGCATTGATGACCTTGAAATCCTCGACCGCATCCGGCCGCGCCGAGGCATCCGAGACATCGACCAGATGGACCAGCAGGCGGGTGCGCTCGATGTGGCGCAGGAACTGCACGCCCAGGCCGGAGCCCAGGTGCGCGCCCTCGATCAGGCCAGGCATATCGGCCACCACAAAAGACTCAAGTTCTGGCTCCTCGCCCACCGAGACCACGCCCAGATTGGGTTCGATGGTGGTGAAGGGATAGTCGGCAATCTTGGGTCGCGCGGCCGAGATGCGTGAGATCAGCGTGGACTTGCCGGCATTGGGATAGCCCACCAGGCCGACATCCGCCAGCAGCTTCAGCTCCAGCCGGTAGAGGCGTTCTTCGCCGGCGCGGCCCAGTTCGTGCTCCCGCGGAGCCTGGTGGGTGGATGTGGCGAAGTGCTGATTGCCGCGCCCGCCGCGCCCGCCCTTGGCAATGACCACCTCTTCGTCGGGCGCAGAAAAGTCATGGATCAGCTCGCCCGTCTCCTGGTCGTAGACCGCGGTGCCCACGGGAACCTGCAGGACGATGGAGCTGCCGGCCTGGCCGGTGCAGTTGGAGCCCATGCCGTGCTCGCCGCGCTGCGCCTTGTGTTCCGGGTTGTAGCGGAAGTGAATCAGGGTGTTGTGGCGCTGCGACGAGATCATGACGACATCGCCGCCGTGACCGCCGTCGCCGCCCGAGGGGCCGCCGCGAGGGACGAACTTCTCCCGCCGGAAGGCCATGCAGCCGTTGCCGCCGTCGCCGGCCTTTACGCGAATCTTTGCTTCATCAATGAACATAGCGATACCAGGGGACAGGGGATAGGAAACAGGGATCAGCTTTCCCTGCACACTGGCGGGGGTAAATCTGAGTGACCGTCTTTCCAGTTTAACGAATTCTGAACTACAATCGCTGGCAACTTCGCAAAATCCTCCCGGCATGGTTCGAATCAGGACATTTTTTGAATAGAGCGAAGCGGCCCCAGCAGGACCCGACAGCAGAGCGGGCAGGGCACTGAGAGCATTTGCGCATCTCCTGGATCTGCCCCGGCGGGCATTCCGATGGCAGGGGCTACAAGAAATTGGAACAATCCGCTGGCTCTGGCCGCGCTGTTGCTCTGCGTGGCGGCGGCGTTTGCCCAGAGCCCACCCGGTGCTCTCACGGGCAGGCTGACCGATCTTCACTCCAAACCGGTGGAGGGAGCCACCGTTATCGTCCGCAATGAGGCCGGCGGAGCTGAATTGCGCACCACCACAGGTAAAAATGGGGTCTACCGCTTTGCCGTCCTGAGCCCCGGCCTCTACACCATTGAGGCAGCGAGTGCGCCATTGGGCCGGGGACGGCTGGAGGGGATCGCCATCGCCGCTGGAGGCGAGGCGCGGCTGCAAACCGCCATGGAGTTCACGACGGTTCCCGTGCCGGAAACTCCGGAAAAGGCCGTTCAGCCCGTCCCGGAGCGATTGCCGCCCATCTGGCCACCCAGTGGGCCGGCATTGTCGACGCAAGCGATTCAGATCGAGGCGTTTGTTCCTGTTGAGCCACTCGAAGAACTACGTATGGTCGGCCACACCCCTCCGGAGCCGCTCAAAGTGGTCAGTGGTCGGTGGTCAGTGGTCAGTGAAACCGTCTCTGCGCAGGTCGAGGTAACTCTTCCCGCGATTCCCTTCGAGACGCTGCCGCTGCCGGGGCGCGATGTGGGAAAAGAGCCGACTGAGCTCACTCGGACTGAATCCGTTCCCAGTCTCCAACCGAGCTCCCCTTCGGCACAGCAGGTGGCGTCGCCCAGAGCCGGTCCCGCCGCACAGGCGGTCACAACAACCCTCAGCGGAGAAGAATTGCAGGCTCTGCCCAGCAGCGGCCGCCGCTGGCAGGATTTTCTTCCCGAGACGCCGGCAGCGGTGAGCAATGCGGGCGGCGAGGGAGCAGCCTCCCTACGCGGCAGCGGACAGGAACCGGCTTCGCCAACCCTCGATGGGAGCAGCCGGGAACTGGTTTTTGGCCAGGGCGGGCCAGCCTTGAAGGACAGCGCGGCGGGCCAAACCGGGGCCGTTGGACGGGGATTGGCCATCGGCGAGGTCGCCATCCGCGCCGTGCAGACGGTGGCTGGGAACGTCGCGGCAGAAGATAGGCGAGGCGCTAGCGGCCGCGTCAACGTCGAGACGGAAAGCGGCTCGAACGGCTGGCACGGACAGGGATTTGTCTTCGACAAGCAAAGCGCCTGGGGAGCGCAGAATCCCTTTTCCCAGTGGGTCCAGGAGACAGCTCCGGCGGCCGGCGCCAATAGCGCTAACCCTATCCCTACCTTCACAGGCGAGCCCTATACCCCAACGGATCGCGAAATTACCTGGGGCGCCGGCGCGGGCAGCCGCATCCGCCGCGACAAGCTCTTTTGGTTCGCCGCGCTGGACGGCTACCGGCGCAACGATCCCGGCGTGGCCACCGTCAAGCACCCGGACCTCTTCTTCGCCCAGCCCAGCAACGATCAGATGCAGGTGCTGAGCGCGCGACTGGGGTCGAGTTCGGTCAATCCCGTCGCCGAGGGTTTGACGAGTTACTCCTGCCTCTTGGAGACCTTGGGCGGAGCGTTGGGTGGATCGAGTTCCGACTGCCTGACCAACCAGCCGTTCCCTCCGCTGCTCGGCCCGGCCCCGCGCAACGCCGCACAGGACACTGGCTTTGCCCGCATCGACTGGCAGGCGGCGGAACGGCATCGCCTCACCCTGGAAGCGATCGGGGCGCGCTGGAATTCTCCCGGCGGTGGGCTGACGCGGAGTTCGGAGGCCTATGGCAACCACAGCTTCGGCTCCAGCCAGGCCAGCGAAGAGTGGCTGTTGGGCCGTTGGGAGGCCTTTCTGACCCCCAACCTGCTGGCCGTGACCCAGGCTTCGGCAGGCCGCACCCTTTTGAAAGCGCCGCCGGAGACGCCTTCGGTCTACGAGAAGAGCTTTTTACATGTGAATCAATGGGGTCAGTTGCCGCAGATCGTGGTGGACAACCGCTACGGCTTCACCATCGGCAACCCGGCGCGCTTTGGGCCGGGGAGCTTTCCCGATGAACACCTCTTCCAAATGCAGGAACAGGTGGATTGGGTGCGCGGAACTCTGCTGGTGAAGAGCGGCTTCGAGGTTCAGCACACCGCCGATGCCACCAGCCTGCTGCGCAACCGGACCGGGACGTATACCTATGCGAATGTGGAGAATTTCGCCTCCGATGCGCTGGTCTTTGCCGCCTTTGGAATCTCCCCTGCGCCGAATCCGCTGATTCAGCCCTACTGCGACCAGACAGGGAAGGCCTGGCGCGACGCTTCGGGCGGTTTGCACGGCATGGGCAGCTTGCCTTGCTACTCCTATTACTCGCAGATGCTGGGCCCCACGGACTGGTCGGTGAGTACGAACGATTGGGCAAGTTACGCGACGGCGCAGTGGCAGCCGTTGAAGCAGTTGGTTGTTTCAGCGGGCCTGCGCTGGGAGCGGGAGCAGATGCCGCCGCCCATCGCCGCGCTCTGGCCGCCGCCGCTTGCGACCCTCCCCAATTCCAATCCTTCGTCCCCCAAAGCGCTACCCAGCCTGGGCAATCAATGGGGTCCGCGAGTGGGCCTGGCGTGGGGCTTGGCGGAGGGCCACTGGCCGGTGCTGCGCCTGGGCTACGGCATGTACTTTGGCCGTACGGAAAACTCCACGATCGAGGCCATACTGACCCAGACTGGCTCGCCCAACGGCGATTTGTACTACTTTTTGCGCCCCACGGACAATCTCAACGGCGGCGGCGCTCCGCCCTTCCCCGCAGTGCTGACCGGCGAGCCGGGAAGTGTGGTCAAGCCGGGCGCGGTCGAGTTGGCGGCGAACTTCCGTAATCCTGAGATTCACCAGGCCACAGCCGCCGTCGAAGAGCGCTTGCCGGGAGGGATCGAAGTAACCGCCAGTGCGCTGCTCAGTCTGGGGCGGAGGCTGCCCGTCTCCATCGACACCAACCTGGACCCGGCGGTAAATCCGAAGGCGATCACCTTTGCTGTCGTCGATGGCAGCGGCCTGGGACCCATCAAATCCTCTTCCTCCCCGATCAAGGTTCCCTTTTATGCCTCCTGGCCCTTCGCCGATTGTCCCAGCGGCTCCGCGCAGAACGCAGCCGGCCAGTGCGGACGGCTGAACTCCGGCTTTCAGCAGATCGACCAGTTGATGAGCCGGGCCAACTCGACCTGGGAGGCGGCCATGGTCAAGGTCGAGCGCTCCAGCCGCAAGGGATTGAGCCTGCACGCCCATTACACCTACTCCCACGCCATGGATTGGAATCCCAGCGAGGGCGGGCAGGCGACCGGAAGCAGTGTTTTGGACCCGGAGCATTTCAACCTCGAGTACGGGACCGGGGACCTGGATGTGCGCCACGCAGTTGCGGGGATGGTGATCTGGGAGGCTCCCTGGAAGCTGCACGGGTGGGCCGCGCGGCTGGGAAACGGCTGGATGCTTTCAACAATCGGGCAGTTTCGCAGCGGTCTGCCCTACACCATGCGCGTCTCCGGCTCATTGCCCAAAACCTTTGACACCGCCACGGGCGCGGCCATCGTGGGTCTGGGACCGGGGATCAACGGCCTGGGCGGCGACAACCGCATCTACTGGGAAACCGGCGACGGCCAGATCGAAAGCATCGGCCGCAATACCTACCGCTATCCCTCCACATGGAAGGCCGACCTGCGCCTGGGGCGGCGCTTCGATCTGGGCAAAATGCGGGAGCTGGAACTGCTGGCCGAGAGCTTCAACCTCTTCAACCACCAGAATGTAACCGAATTGGAAACCACCGGCTACTTCATCCAATCCGGAAGCCCTCCCAGCACGCTGGGCACGGCCGGCTCGCTTCCCACGCTGAACTTCATGACCGGACTGAAGGCCGGCGCCACCGCCTTCGGCCAGCCGCTCAACGTCAATGCCACCAACTTCTTCCATCCACGGCAGATCCAATTTGGGTTGCGGATGCGCTTTTAGAAGCCTTCTGAACCGGTCCTGCTTTCAATGGGCACAACGTCAATCCCTGTTCTGAAGGAATTGCAATCGGTTCAACTGCGCAAGAAGATGAATGAAAATACGATGAATTTTTTAACTCCGATTCCCGATTCATCTCCATTTCATATGCCCCGTCTATCAATGGCTCAGCCGGACAAGTGCGTTTTTGCCTTCTGGCAGCGCAAGATAATTCAGAAATCTGGAGTCCCTGCATGTCCGATTTGGCGACCGCGGTAGAAGCACTGCCCCCTGGGGCATCGTTGCTCGACCGCAAGATGAAGAAGTCCTCCGCGTTGATCAGCGGCGCGGTGGTTGCGGCAGCATTGATCGGCGGCCTGGGATTTATTGCCTACCATATCGCCGGCGACCTGGGCGGAATCCAGGTTGTCAGCATCTGGCCCTATCTGCTGCTGGGTCTGGCGCTGCTGATCGCGCTCGGCTTCGAGTTTGTGAACGGCTTCCACGACACGGCCAACGCCGTAGCCACGGTGATTTACACTCACTCGCTTGACCCCAACATTGCCGTAGTTTGGTCGGGGCTGTGCAATCTGCTCGGGGTGCTCACCTCCTCCGGTGCGGTAGCCTTCTCGATCATCACCTTGCTGCCGGTCGAGTTGATCTTGCAGGTCAGTTCCGGCGCGGGATTCGCCATGGTCTTCGCCCTGCTGCTGGCCGCGATTCTGTGGAACCTGAGCACCTGGTGGTTCGGCCTGCCGGCATCGAGTTCGCACACCATGATCGGCTCTATCATCGGCGTGGGCATCGCCAATCAATTGATGAATGTTCACGGAGGCACCTCGGGCGTCGATTGGGAACAGGCCACCAAGGTCTTCAAGGTGCTGCTGATTTCCCCGCTCATCGGCTTTGCCTGCGCCGCTCTGCTGCTGCTGCTCTCCAAGGTCTTTGTGCTCACCAAATGGGCCCGAAGCACGGCGATTTTTTACAATGCAAACCATAAAAAGCCCTTTTGGGCGATTCTCTCTATCGCCGTCTCCGGTGTCTGCGGAACCTTCCTGCTGAAGTGGGTTGGCCCGCTGCTCTTTGGGCTCTTCGGCGCTCCCGGTCAGGGGGCCTGGGGATCCATCCTCAAGTCTGTCGATTGGGTCATCTCACTGAATAGGGTTCTCGGGCTCACCTTGATCGTGCTTTTGGTGGGCTTTCTCGGCCTGTACATCATGGCCCTGCTGGCCAGGGTGGTCGTGGAGCACGGCCCCGCGCTCTTCACCGCTCCCAAAGACAACACCCCTCCGCCGTGGCCCATTCGTGCTTTGCTCATCTTTACCTGCTCGGGTGTGAGCTTCGCGCACGGCTCCAACGACGGCCAAAAGGGCATGGGCCTCATCATGCTGATCCTGATCGGCACGGTGCCCACGGCCTATGCGCTCAACCACGCCGTTACCAGTCACGATATTCAGGCCTTCATCGCCGCCTCTGAACAGGCGGGACACATCCTCGACCGGCATATCGACAAGACCGGCATCCTCGGCGAAGATCCTCGCGCCGAGGTCACCGACTACATCCGCACCCGCGAGATCAAGCCCGACACCATGCTGGCGCTGCGCGAATTGGTCTACGATCTCAAGGGCAACGTGCTCACCTACAAGGAGTACAAAGCGGTTCCGGCCAACAAGCAGGCTAACGTGCGCAACGATATGTATGTGGCCAGCGAGGCCATCCGCCTGATGCAAAAGAGCGACGCCCAACGCGTCGCCGACCACCAGACGCCGATCTTCAGCGCCAGCGAAAACAAGGACCTGGCGGTCTACAAGAAGACCGTCGACAACGCCACCAAGTTCATTCCCAGTTGGGTGAAGGTAGCCGTGGCCCTGGCTCTGGGGCTGGGAACGATGGTGGGCTGGAAGCGCATCGTAGTGACCGTGGGCGAAAAGATCGGCAAGGAGCATCTGACCTACGCCCAGGGCGCCTGCGCCGAACTGGTCGCCATGGCCACCATCAGCGCCGCCGACAACTTCGGCCTGCCGGTCAGTACAACGCACGTGCTCAGCTCCGGTGTGGCGGGCACCATGGCCGCCAACAACAGCGGTTTGCAGTTCTCCACCATCAAAAACATCGCCATGGCCTGGGTATTTACATTGCCCGCTGCGGCGCTGCTTTCGGGTTGCTTGTTCTGGATTTTCAGGCAGATCGCCGGATAAAACCGGTTTTCCTCCACGAGAAATGGGCGTCTGGCACAACCGGACGCCCTTTTCCTTTGCCCGCGCTCGAGCAATCGGTGAAGAGAGCACGCAGGAAATCTGGACTTCCGGTACGATACTTAAGGTACCTGTTCAAGAATGAGCCTGAAAGCCAAGCTGGAAGCTGTCATCTACGCCGCGGAGGAGCCGGTTACCCTGGCCCAACTCGCCGCCCTCTTCGCCGCCGACGCCCTCGAGTGGAAAGCGGAGCAAGAAGCTGCGTCTATTAAAGAGGTGGAATCCACTCCCTTTTTGGGGGAGGAATTTGGCTTCACTGAACCGGAAGTGGATTTTTCGGATCTGGACCAACCTGCCGACGGCGCTTCCGATCGAGAGAGCGATTCAGGCCCAGAGAGCAGCGCGGACCAGAACCTTTCTGCAACGGAGGCGGGTTCCGCGCCTGCCGCGGAAAGCGAGAGCGAAGGCGAGCTCAAGCGTCAGGCTCGTCAGCGCGACCGCGAAGTGCGCGTCATTCTGAGACGGCTGCTGGACGAGATTGTGGCCTCTTGCGTTGACGATAGCCGCGGTGTTGAGATCCGCGAGATCGCCGGCGGCTACCGTATGGCCACCAAGCCGGAGTGCCACGATGCCGTGCGCCTCTTCGTCAAAAGCCTCAAACCGGCGCTCAAGCTCTCTCTGGCGGCGCTGGAGACACTGGCGGTAATCGCCTACAAACAGCCAGTCACGGGGCCAGAAGTCAGTGAGATTCGCGGCGTCGAGTCGGCCGGCGTGCTGGGCTCCCTGCTGGCGCGCAAGCTGATCGCAACGGCAGGGCGCAAGCCGGTGATTGGCCGGCCCATCCTCTACAAGACCACCAAGGAGTTTCTGCTCCGTTTTGGTCTGAAAGACATTGCCGAGCTGCCCTCGATGGAAGAGTTCGAGAAGATGGCCGTTATCGAACTGGAGGAGCCGGGCAGCGATGAATCCGCCCCTGAAGCGGGCGCTGAACCGGGCCAACGGGAGATCGGATGGAGCGACGAGCTCGAGTCCGGCGATGAAACAGATGAACTCGGCGAAGATTTGCCGATAAACGAATCGGACGCTGGCCTCGCGCCAGTGCCGGCTGGCGCTTCCCTGGAGAATCGGAAACAGGAGAGCCCAGCAGAAGAGGACGGCGCAGAGACACCAGCCGCCCTGCACACCTACGAGTCCACCGTGAGGTCGGACCCTCAACCGGCGGAAGCGCCAGCCGCGATGGCTGCCGCGTTCCAACCCGCCAGCGATGATCCCGTAGCCGCCCCGGCGTCTACGGCAGACCAGGAACCAACGCCGAAGCCCGTCTCCCTTGTGGATCCCACCGGCGGCAACCCGGCGAACGACGCGGAGTAAACCCGCGAAGGCCTCGCCTGCTGCGCCTTCCCCTTAGAGCAGGCAGAAACTGAGAAGTACCCCCATGAGCAGAAAAAAGAAGCTGGATGCTACCGAGCCCCTGTTGGCTCCCGTGCCGGAAACCGAAATCGCCCCCGCCGTTGAGGCAGTGAGCGAAGTTGCGGCCGAAGCCGCCCTGGAAACCGCCCTCACCGGCGAGGAAACCAGTGGTGATGCGGCGGAAGAGACTCTCTCCGAAGAGCTTTCCGCAAGCGAAGACGAAGAGACCGAGGACCTCGACGAGGACTCCGGGACAGACGAAGAAGACGAAGACGAGGACTCCGGCCTCGACGATGAGGACGAGGATGACGATTCCGCCGAAGAGATCGGCGATGAAGAGTCCGACGATGAAGATTCCGGCGACGACGACGAGGACGATTCCACTGCTGACGACGACTCCGCCGACGAAGATGACGACGCTGAAGAAGAGTCTGCGCGGAAATCTGGACAAAGCAAGCCTCGTCCCCCGGCCAAACTCGAACGCTTGCAGAAGATCCTGGCCGCCGCCGGTGTCGCCAGCCGCCGCAGTGCCGAAGAGATGATCGAGCAGGGCCGTGTACAGGTGAATGGCAAGGTCGTCACCACCCTGGGCACCAAGGCCGACGCCGGCCGCGACCACATTCGCGTCGACGGCAAGCTGCTGCAAGGCGCCGAGCGCCACCGCTACTTTGTGCTCAACAAGCCCAAAGGCTTCGTCACCACGGTCAAGGACCCCGAGGGCCGGCCGACGGTGATGCAGTTCTTCGAGAAGATGAAGGAGCGCCTCTATCCGGTGGGTCGCCTCGACTATCTCAGCGAGGGTCTGCTGCTGGTTACCAACGACGGCGATCTGGCCCACAAGCTCACCAAAGCCTCCAGCGGCGTGGAGAAGACCTACCTGGTCAAAGTGGCCGGTCAGCCCACTGAAGACGAGCTCGACGTTCTGCGCGGCGGCGTCTCCATTCCCCACGGCAAGGACGGCGAAAAGCGCGTCAGAACCTCACCCGCGCGCATCCGCCAGGTCCGCCAGGGCGACAACCCCTGGTACGAAGTGATTCTGATCGAGGGCCGCAATCGCGAACTGCGCAAGATGTTCGAAGAGGTTGGCCATTTTGTCGAAAAGATTCGCCGCGTCGGCTACGGTCCTCTGGTTTTGGACCAGGAGCCCGGCCAACTGCGCGAGCTGGACGAGCAGGAGCTGAGCCAGTTGCGTCTGGCCGCCGACGGCAAGCTGCGCAAGGTGAAGGACGTGCGCAAGGAGATGGAGCGCCAGTTGCCTACCGTCAAATCGAGCCCCACACCGCAGCGCGCCGGCCAGCCTTACGGCGAGCGCACGGCGGGCCGCGGCGGCGACTTCCGCACCCAGCGCGCCTCCAGCCAGGAGTTTTCCACCCGCGAGCAGGGGAGCGACGATCGCTCGGCCCGCCCCTCCAGCTACCGTCCCAATGCACCGCGCAACGAGGAATTCCGCCCCAGCCGCGGTGAAGATCGCCGCCCCGGAACCTTCGGAACCTCAACCTACGGCAGCAAATTCGGCGCATCGCGCCCTGGCAGCAGCCGCCCCGCCGGTGGACCCGCCGGCCGTCCCTCGGCCCGTCCCGCCTGGCAGCGTCCCGAGCAATCGCAGGATCGGCCTACTGGCCGCGATGCAGGCTCCTTCGAGCGCCGCGGACCCGAACAGAGCGATCGCCCGCGCACCTATGGCGATCGGCCCACACGCCCCACTGGGGATCGTCCCGCTACTGCTCGTCCTTCTAGCGACCGCCCCTCGGCGTCGCGCCCCTTCACCGATCGTCCCAAGCCGTATGGCGACCGTCCCGCACGTCCTTTTGGCGATAAGCCCGCGGGCGGTGGTTTTGGGGAGAAGAAGCGCAGCTTCGACAAGCCGGAACGCCCGGGCTGGAAGAAGCCGGGCGGCGATGATCGCTCCAGCTTCAAGCGCCCCGCCCCGTCCACCCGCGCCGACGACGACTACTCCGATTTGGAGCCGCGCAAGCCGATGAAGATCTTCATCGAGCCGGTGCAGCCGAACGATCGTTCCAGCTTTGCTCGTCCCAGCGGGACTCGTCCCTACACCGGCCGCCCCAACGGGCCGCGTGCGGGTTCGGACCGTTCCGGCCCTGCCCGCTCAGGTTCGGACCGGCCTGGCCCAAGCCGTTCCAGCTCAGATCGTTCCAGTTCTGACCGGCCCAGCTCGCCGCGCCCGTTCACGCCCCGTCCCGGTTCGGATCGGCCCTATTCACCGCGTCCCAGCTCGGACCGTCCCTACTCTCCCCACCCCGCTTCCGGTCGCGGTGGAGAAGACCGGCCGCGTCCGCAGAGCCGCTCCGACAGCCGTCCGGAGAGCTTCGACCAGCCGGATCGCCCTGCTCGCCGTGAAGGCGAACGCCGCTTCACCACCAGCAGCGGTATGCCGCGCGCCGGTGGAGCACGGCCCAGCAGCAAGCACCCCAAGGGCAGCCGTCCCTCGGGGGGATCGGACTCCCGCGCCGGTGGCCAGCGCAGCTACGGCAGCAAGCCCGGCGGTTTCAGCCGCCCGGCCGGCGGTCAAACCCGCCCTGCCTTCCGCCGCGACGAAGGCGAAGGCGCACCTCGCACGCCCCGGCCCTACACTCCGCGGAGTGAAGGCGCCGCCGACTCCCGTCCCCGCAGCCCCAGGCCCTTTTCCGACTCCTCGGCGCCGCGCACCGAGAAGAGGACCGGCTGGAAGCCCAAACCCGGCGGCGGCAGCAAGCCGGCCGGCCGTTCCGGCGGATTCTCCAAACCCGGTTCCAAACCGGGCGGATTCAAGAGCGGACCGCGCCCCGGCGGCAAGCGCCCCGGCGGCGCACCGGGCGGCAAGAAACGCAGCTAACCCAACGGCCCCACTGCTCACCCAGTGGGGCCGTTTCACGTTTGCCGCCGCTTCGCCGGAAAGACGAGAATTCGCGCCTCGGTGAGAAACCAAAAGCCGCTCCCGATGCCATCGGCGTTTACCGATACCTATCCTGCTCTCGTTACGGAAACGGTTTTCGATCAGTGAGTTGCTTGTTACGACCCGGTTCACCAGAGGCCCTGCAGAACGACGTTGGGGAAATAGAAACCATCATGTTGTTCCCTTATGGGCTCTGCGAAAAGACGGGTACCATTAAGCGGGGCGCGCTAAACTGTATGTGTAACATGAGGAGGGTATTAGCACCATGGAAAGGGCCATATCGGCGGTTCGGAACACCTGCTTTGCGATCTTGTCAGCCGTTGAAACGGATGTCCGCGATACTGTCGCCCTCGCCTGCCTCGAGGGTAATAGCGCATCTTTTCTACCGGAAGACATTCGGCAAAGAGCCTTCACCAGGTTCCACCAGGACTCTGCATCGGATGCACTCCTGACTGAGACCCCCGATTACGACCTCCTTGCCTATGCGGATTTTGGTGACCTCGCCAAGATTCTCTACTCCACGAAAACTTTCATCGAGACGACAAGCGGAGTCTCTGTAGACATCGTAGCGCCGAAACTGGAGGCTCTCGCACGCGCCCGGAACAGGGTCTGTCATTCAAGACCATTAGAAGAGGAAGACCTTCCAAGCTTTCTCGACCTTGGTAAATTTCTTCTGCAGCATGCTTCGACATGGAATTGGGGAGAGTTGGAAGCGGTTCAGAAAAGAATGGATGAAGACCCTAGTTATGTCCTCCGCCTTCAGATACCGGAGTTTTGGCGTCTGGAGAGAGGAACCGTCCCGAATAACCTTCCGTTACCGGACTACGACGAAACGACCTTCCTCGGCAGGATAACCGAGCGCAAAGAGTTGAAAAGGCACTTGCTAGGGCGCCATCCAGTTGTCACGTTAGTGGGAGAAGGTGGCGTAGGCAAGACTGCTCTTGCCCTTCAGTGTGTCTACGATTTGCTTGATCTCGGAGAGGAATGTCCGTATGAGGCAATTGTTTGGGTTACGTTGAAAAACAAGGTGCTAACGGCTTCTGGAATTGCTAGCGTTCAGGGCGCAGTCGCCGACGTGCTAGGCATCCTCCAAGTGTCTGCGACTCAGCTAGGGGCGGCAGGACAAAAGCTTCAGGTTCACGACGCCGCGAACGAACTGATCGCATATCTACGTGAAATAAAAGCCCTATTAATTATCGACAATTTCGAAACCCTAACATCTAACCCTTTACGAGATTTTTTTACTGAGATCCCTGAAGGGTCCAAGATTCTCATAACGTCCCGGGTGGGACTCGGCGAGCTTGAGCTGCGCTATTCGCTGGATCCATTGGATATGAAGACCGCGAGCAACTTACTCCGCAAGTATGCACGAGCTTTTAACTTACATCTCCTAAGCGATGCCCCGAATGCCAAAATTGAGCGATATGTAAAATTTCTCTTTGGCAGTCCTCTCCTGATCAAGTGGTTTGTACAGAGTGTTGCATCAGGGGCAGACCCTGAACGGATCACAGGAAAGACAAATCAGAACTTTGCCTCTGCCATCAGATTCTGCTTCGAGAATCTCTTCGAGCGACTGACACCAACGGAAAGGGAGGTCTTGCACATTCTCTCGGCAGCCAGAAAGCAGTTAACCTTCACGGAGCTAATGTTTTTGATTCAAGATGTCAGCAAAAGGTCGCCGCTGGACGTTGAGTCGGCTCTAACTACTCTCCACAGTTCGAGCATGGTCAAACGGACGGCGCCAGACTCCCGCAGTTCGGACGTTTCCACACGACTAAACCTTACTGAAATTGCCACTGAATACTTAGGCAAGTTCGCGCCGCCGAGCACGTCCACCATGTCAAAGGTCCAAGCGGCTCTAAAAAAATTACGAGAAACTACCGAGCTTTCTTCGGTACAGAAGCTGATTTACAAGTATGACATCACGGCAGTGCGGGCCGAAACGAAAGACGAGCGGATTTGTGCCGTCTACCTCAATCAAGCACTGAGCTTCACGAAAGTGCACAGATATGACGACGCCGCCGAGAGCATTGCAAAGGTCCTGACTTTGCTCCCAAGTTACAGCGAAGCATATCGCATTTCTTCCTTTCAGGCTGCAGCAAAGGGCGACCTTTATAAGGCTGCGGAAGAATTAGATAAGGCGCTAGAATACTCTCCTAAATCTGCGCTAATCTACTATCAATACGCTCAATTGGCGCTATACAAGCTCGATGATCCAGGCCTGGCTCTAGAAATGACTGATCGAGCAATCGAGATAGATAGACAGGAGGAGGCACTGCATACGCTACGCGCACTGGCCCTAGTGAGGGTTGGCAGGTGCATTGAAGCGGCCGAAATCTATGAGACGCAATTGGTTAACTTGGACAGTAGGCAGAGGAAGTGGAGGATCACCACGCGCGACCAGTCATCGGAATGCTATCGGCGACTCGCGGAGCGCGACATCAAAATGAAGGAAAACGATCTTGCGAAGACTCACCTCGGTAGGGCGTTAGAAATTCTAGAAGGGGCGATAGCACATGGCGATTTCGATGAGCGGATGGGGCGGCTCTACGTCAATGTTGTTGAAGATGCGCTCTTCTTTGCTCGCACGAACTCAGATCATGAGTATGCCTCTGATGTTCTGAAGCGTTATAACGATGCCGGGAAGGCAGCCGCCATACCTAGCTTTCGGCGATTTTCTCTTGAATCTATGAGCCAGTCATTAGGCCAAGATCCTTGGATATGCAATGCGGTTGCTGAAGCGCTCGGCACCCCTTCATTGAATCGATCTACGGGTGTTCAGTCGCTGGCCGGAGCGGATTTTCAAACGAATCACCAAGGGAGGGTGAAGGCTCCATTCAGCCAAGCCAGCCAGCAATTCGGTTTCATAGCCTCACACGGACAGGATTGGTTCTTTCATCGTACCGATCTGATAACAGCCGCAGAGTGGCCGCGACTCGCTGCGGGATGTCTCGTGAACTTTGATGAAGGAAGAGACGCCACTGGAAGGGTAAAGGCGATAAGAGTCTCAATAGACAAATAGCCTTAAAGATGCGCCTGCAGTCATTTCATGGGTCGGATCAGCAACAATAATTGCGTCCGTGTTGAACCGACCCTGCTTATTTTGGCTCCTTCAGCAACGCAAGTCAGCACGCCCGCTCTCAGTTGCTGCCGAATCGCCAAAAGTACTCAGCAATGTCGATTACTCCCCGAAAGTCGCCTTCTCGACTGCGTTCCGCAGTTTTGCGGTTCAGAGTGAGTGCCTGCCCACTTGGCATTGGCCGTTGCAGCGGCCTTCCCGCACGCTTCAATCCAGTGCTTGCGGCGTCAGGGCGCAGACAATCCTTCGCTGGAATTGGCTTGGTTTCTCACTTTCGCGCATCTTTGCGTGGAAATTCGAAGGCATATGCTTCCGTTTTTCGTCGCATCCCTCCGCTGGCCAGCGAAAGGTGTTGCGCCCGCTTCCTCTAGGGCAAACGCATCATTTTCCCGCCGGCGTACCAGTTTGAGATGGCGAATCGATGCAAAGGGTAGTTTGGGGAGGGAGCAGGGGCCTTCAGGCCCCTGAATTGGGCGATGGATTGCCGGGCCTTCAGGCACGGGACGTTTTGCATCTGCGCGTAAAAGGCCCGAGGCTAAAGCCCGTCGCTCTTGCATCTGCTTCAGGGGCCTGAAGACCCCTGCTCCCTCCGTAAGAACAAACGAAAACAACCGTTACAACTGTTTCACTCGATCAACGGTCGAGAGATTCAGATGCGTTTGACCGGCTGTCTCCTTCATCTGGGTGGCGGGCGTCGCGGCGATGGAGGCGTCAAGCCGAAGTGTGATTCAATGGAAGGGATGGCAACTCCCCGCAGATCGACGTTGGTTGGACGCTGGAAGGCGGCCACGCGCAAAGTGCGCGAAATCCTGATGGTGGGCCGCGCGCTGGCCCATACCGGCCACCCGGTGATGGCGCAGATTGTGCCCAATCGCTTTTGCAATCTGTCGTGCGGCTACTGCAACGAGTACGACAAGGTTTCGCAACCGGTGCCGCTGGAAGAGATGAACCGGCGCATCGACCATCTGGGCAAGCTGGGCACCGCCGTCATCACCATCAGCGGCGGAGAGCCGCTGACCCATCCCCAATTGGACGATGTGATCCGCCGTATCCGCCGAAACGGGGCGCTGGCCGGCATGATTACCAACGGCTACCTGTTGAACCGCGAGCGCATCGAGCGGTTGAACAAGGCCGGGCTGGACCACATGCAGATCTCCATCGATAACCTGGAGCCCGACGAGGTCTCGATGAAGAGCCTCAAGGTGCTGGACAAAAAGCTGGAGATGCTGGCCGAGTTCGCCGAGTTTCACGTCAACATCAACAGCGTGGTGGGCGGCGGCATCAAGGAGCCCAACGACGCGCTGGTGGTGGGCCGCCGGGCGACCGCGCTGGGCTTTACTTCGACAATCGGGATTATCCACGACGGCAGCGGCCAGCTCAAGCCGCTCCAGCCTAACGAGTCCAAGGTGTACTTCGAGATGCGCGGCTGGAAGAAGAAGAACTATTCGCGCTTCAACAAGTTTCAAGAGGCGATTGCGCAGGCCCAGCCGAACGTGTGGCGCTGCCGCGCCGGCGCGCGCTACCTCTACGTCTGCGAAGACGGCCTGGTGCACTATTGCTCGCAGCAGCGCGGCTATCCCGGCACGCCCATCGCCGCATACACCGTTGCCGACGTCAAGCGCGAGTTTCTCACCGCCAAGAGCTGTTCGCCGCACTGCACCATCAGTTGCGTCCACCAGGTCAGCTATATCGACCACTGGCGCACGCCGCAGACCATGCTCACCCACCCCGGCATCGCGCCGGCGGCCAAGGATCTGGTCAACATTCAGTTGGGCGGCTAAGGTACGGCGGGGAGCTTTCTCTCGGTCCCCCACTGCCGTTATCGATTCTGGCAGCAGGAGCCTGGGAGCATGAGCACGGCAGCAGGAGCCTGGGGGCAGGAGATTGTAGCGCGGACCTCCGGGTTCACGCTTGTTTCCTCTCAGCACAGATTCCAATCCCGCGGCATCCTTCCCGACAGCCGTGCGGAGTCAGATCCGTTCTGGGTTAATCGTCCAAACGATTGTGTAAACCGCTCAAGTTGCCCCCGCGCCAACCGATAAGCTGTGTGGGAGTGGTTTGGATGGCGACGCAGGCAGCGGCTACAGGCCCCGGAGTGGGCACAGGCGGGGGTTTGGCCGGAGTGCGCTATGTGGCGCGCCAGCCGATCCTGGATTTGCGCGGCAGAGTGCACGGGTACGAGCTGCTCTTCCGCAGCGGCCCGGAGTCGGCCTTTAGCGGCGACGGCAATCTGGCCACCCGCACCATGCTCGACAACACCGTCCTCTTCGGCCTGGAGAAATTGACCGTCGGCCTGCCCGCCTTCGTCAATTGCACCCACGAGGCTCTCACCGGACAATTGGTGGATGTTCTGCCGCCCAGCATGACGGTGCTGGAGATTCTGGAGACGCTGGAGCCCTCCCCAGAGCTGGTGAAAGCCTGCCGCGATCTCAAGATCGCCGGCTACCGGCTGGCGCTCGACGACTTCGTATACAAGCCGAAGTTCGAGCCGCTGGTCGAGCTGGCCGACTACATCAAAGTCGATTTTTTTCTGACCGCCCCCGCCGAACGCGAACAACTGATGAAGCACTTGAGCCACAGGGCCATCGCCATGGTGGCGGAAAAGGTGGAGACCCAGCAGGAGTACGAGAAGGCGCGCGGTGAGGGATTTACCCTCTTCCAGGGCTATTTTTTCTGCCGTCCGGTGCTGCTCAAGAGCCAGAAGATCCCTGCCAACAGCCTGTTTTACATTGAAATCCTGCAGATGCTGCAGAAGAGTCCCATCGAGCTGCACAAGCTCAGCAACCTGGTCAAGCGCGACACCTCGCTGACTTATCGACTGCTGCGGCTGGTCAACTCGCCCATCTGCGCCATGCGCCAGGAGGTGGACTCCATCGAGACGGCGCTGATCGCAGTGGGCGAAGACGCCTTCCGCCGTATCGCCATGCTGGCCATCACCAGCGAGTTGAACGCCAGCCAGCCGGCCGAAGTTCTGCACATGTCGTTTGTGCGCGGGCGCTTTTGCGAGCTGGCCGCGGTGCTTTGCGCGCTGCATCCCACCGAACAATACCTGCTGGGCATGTTGAGCCTGCTGCCGGCGATGATGCGTCTCTCCATGGACGAGCTGGCTCCGGCGCTGCCCCTGCGTGGCGCCATCCGCGAGGCGCTGCTGGGAAAACCAATTCCCGAGCGCGATCTGCTGCACTGGCTGGAGTGCCACGAGCGCGGCGATTGGGCCCAGTGCGATGCCACAGCCACGTCTAGAGGGCTGAATCAGACGGATCTGGTGCGCTGTTATGAAGAGGCGCTGCTGTGGGCCGAGGCGGCCTTCCACTCCGCCCCCTGAAGACGCCGGCGCGCAATCGTCTTCGCGTTGCAGCGAACCAAGTGCACCGGCCCTCAAATTCCCATGCGCTCTTTCAGCGTGCGGACCCGATCCCGCGCCACCGGAAGCTGGGAGTGCTGCGTGTCGCGGAGAATTAGCACCATCTTGCCGGCAAACCAGGCGTCGAGTTCCTGAATCCAGTCCACATTGACCAGCACGGAGCGATGCACGCGCAGAAAGCGTGCGGGATCGAGCCGCTCCTCCAGTTCGAGAATGGTCGAATCGACCATATGCTGGCGGCCGTTGATGACCGCATAGGTCAGCTTCTCGTGGGCCAGGAAGTGGGTGACGGCGTCCAGTTCAAGGAAGGTAATGCGCTCGCCGACTCGGGAAGCGATGCGGCGCGGATAGGCGGGCCGCTCGCCACGCAGCGAGGCCGCCATCTCGATCAGTAGCGCCGGCAGGTGCGGATCGCTTTGCCAGGGCGCGCGGGCCGCTGGGCGCAGGCGGCCGAGCTTGGCCAGGGCGCGCTGCAATTGCTCCAGTTCAATCGGCTTGAGCAGGTAGTCGATGGAATTCACTTGAAAGGCGCGCAGGGCATACTCGTCGAAGGCGGTGGTGAAGACGACGAAGGGCTGCGCGGGCAGCCGCGCCAGCAGCTCGAAACCGTTCATCCCCGGCATCTGAATATCCAGAAAGAGTACATCGACGGGGTCCTTCTCCATGCGAGCAAGGGCCTCCAGCGCCGCCTGCGGGTCGGTGGCGCTGCCCACAACCGTCACGCTCTCGAAGCCGCCGAGCAGGCGGGTGAGGCGCTCGATGGCCAGCGGCTCGTCGTCCACCAGATAGGCGCGGATTGCGTTGGTCTCCATGCTCAACTCCCAGACTTCGTGGCGGGAAAGAGCAGGCGGACGTTAGTCATTCCCTCCGTCCGCGCCACCTCCAGCCGGCCGGCATCGCCGAAAAGCAGTTCCAGGCGGGCGATCAGATTGCCCAGGCCGTGCTCCGGGTTCATGGCCTCGAGGGAGAATCCGGGGCCGTCGTCCAGCACTTCCAGGCAGATGCTTGCTTCGCCGCCCGCGTCCGCATTGCCCTCCAGCATGGATCCCCTCACCTGAATGGTAGCGCCTTCGCTGCGTTGCGCCACCACGTGCTTCACCGCATTCTCGACCAGCGATTGCAGCGCCAGCGGCGGGACAAGCGCCTGATTCAGGCTCTCAGGAAGCGTAATCTCATAGCGCAGGCGCGCGCCGAAGCGGGTCTTCTCGATCTCCAGGTAATCGCGCACAATCTTCAATTCCTGGTGCAGCGGCACCGTTCCACTCTGATTGGCGGTGAGCGAAAAGCGCAGCAGCGAGGCCAATTTTCCCACCGTGTCTTCCGCCTTTTGCGGATCGGAAGGAATCAAAGCAGCGATGGAGTTGAGAGTGTTGAAGAGAAAATGGGGATGAATGCGCGACTCCAGCGAAGAGAGCTGGGCCTCGGCCAGCAGTTTGTAGGCCCGCTCCTGCTCCAGTTGGCGGGTGCGCAACTCGAGTGTGGCGGCTTGCAGCCGGTAGCGCATGGTCTCAAAGGCCGAAATGCTCAGGCCAAACATCAGCGTGACCACCACGCTGAAGGGCGCAGAGAAGCGGAATTCAGGCCAAAACGCACTGCGCGGAAGAAGCCCGAAGATCTGAAAGACCAGGCCGGCGGCGAAACTGCCGGCGATAGCCATACAAGCCAGAACAGTCGCTTGCATCAGAACAATCAGCCGAGGGAATTGCGCCGTAAAACGCACCGAGAGACGGGTCAGAACCACAAACGAAGGCAAAACAATCAGAACACAATAGGTAAACGCAAAGAAGAGGACACGGCCCGTCTCCGGAAGCCGAAATCTTCCCAGAGATAGAAAGATCAGGACCACCAGCAAGGTGCATCCCGATGCGACGATGATGGCGCGAAGCAGATAATTCGCAATACCAGTGGACGGGTAGAGCGGTTTGGAAGGTGCGGATAGGGTTGAATCGGATGGGTAACTCATAGCTGAAAGCGAACCCCCATGGAGATTGCAGTGAAGTAGGGCGTAGCTCCGTACTCGGAGGTTTGGCTCCCCGTGGGGAACTCTCCATGCACGTAGGACGAGAAATGATTGCCGAAACGGCGGTTGGCGTCGAAGGCGGTGGTTGAGCTGTGGTCGTCGAGATTGGTCACGATGTAGGCGTCCAGATCCCACTCCTTCCATCCCGGCCGCTCGCGCAGGCGGGATTTGCTCACGTCGAAGAATGCGTAATGCTGCCTGCCGGCCAGCGGCGAGACCGTCGCGTTGCCGAAGTATGCGGTATTGGGCGGCGTATAGAACTCGGCGATGAAGCTGACGCCCGATCCAGCGATGAATTTGCCGCCCAACAGCACCGCAGCCTGCTCGCGCCAGGCCGCTTCGCCGTGCACCTCCCAGGCTTGTCCAATGACGCGGGTAAACGTGAGAGCGCCCTCGGTGTCGCTCTTGCGATCGTGGCTGGCGATCAGCGAGGTGTCGAATCCATGCACCAGAACGTTATACCGGAAGGCCGTTGTGTCGTGCAGATTGCTCTGACCGGGCGCCAGCACGGCGGTGGACCAGGCCAGTTGCAGCGCCTGCTGCCCGTGCACAAAATCGGCCTTTACCATATCCCGGCCCGCGTTCAGATTGAGCCGGTCGGTGGGATTGGTGGGATTGCGCGGCGGATCGAGCACCCCGGCGGCGGTAAAGGCGTAACCCGTGCCCCAACGCACCATTCGCCGGCCCAGGGTGAAGTCGAAGTCCCCGGCGGAAAGGCCGGCATAGGCCTCCTTCACCGCCAAATGGGTGCGCGTGCCGGAATACGGCTCCAGCGCGGCGTTCAATGCGCTGGCAATGGCGGTGTTTCCCGGAGGCAGGTTGAAATCCGCGACAGAAAGGCCATGAAAGCTCTCGGCCAAGCCCACCGCGCTGGCGGCGAGGCTCCAGCGGGAGCGGTAGCGAAGGGTGAAGGAGGGCTCCAGGAGCAACTGATTCTGAAACAGGCTTACGGTGGGGCTGTTCAACTGACTTGCTTGCGCCGGCAGCGGCGGGTGGAGGTCGCTATAAATGGTTGCATCGTCGATCACCGATACCGCGTAGCGAAGGTCGGACCGGCTCTTCGCGGCCGACGCCTCGGGAGACGCACCCTCCTGCGCCGCCGCGCCGAGAGAAGCGGCGGCAAGAAGCATCGGAATGAGAATGCGAAGGTTCATGATGTGCGCCCCGGTTGCGTAGGTTCGTTTGAAGCGTCTTGGCCTGCCCTGCCGCTCCCGCTCAGAAGCGGTCGGTACGGCCCTGGTAGAAGAGCTTGTCGGGTAACTGCCGCGGCGCAATGTCGCTATACACCATCACGCTGTGCGAGTTGTGGCGAATCTCGTCGTAGAGCGTCATGCGGCGCAGCAGCGGCTTGCCGTCTACCGTGATGTATTCGTCGAAGCTGGCGGATTTGATGTGCTTGCCCGAGGTCAGATAAAACTCCGCCCGCACCGGCCGCGCATCTTCGGTGCGCAGCCAGTAAAGAATGCGTTGATAGGTCGAGCCCTTGCGTTTGGCGGTCAGTTCCAGCACATAGCAGCTTTCCGCACCGAGTTTCTCCGTGCGCAGATAGACCGGGGTGTAGTCGACGGCGAAGTTGGTGCGGGCCACGTCGCCGTTGGAGGCGTCGCCGCTGAGGCGCTCCAGCGGCGTGATACGCACCGGGCGGCTGGTATCGGGCAGATAGACCCACATATCGTCGCCCAGCATGAGCAGATGGCGTCCCTTGTCGCGGGGGCTGAGAAACTCCACATAGGTCTTCTCGGTTCCCTTCTGCGAGACCTCGTAGAGACTCTCTTCGTCCGGCTTGCCGTTCTCGTAGTTGGATATCTTGACCCGCAGCACATACGAGGGCCAGCCGTTGCGAAAGCTGTCGGAACGCTTGAGCAACTCCATCGCGTCGGGCGCTGCCGGCGGCGCCGCGTGGCAAACCAGCGCCGCCGTCACCAGAAACGGCAGCATAAAGATCGGCAGAAACGTGCGCAGTACATTGCTGAGGCCGGACTTCCAGGGCGCATTTTTAGGGGCATTTTCCGGAGGTATTCTGGTTGCGCAGATTGGTTCAGCCGCAGCCGATGCCCCACTGACCACTGACAACTGACAACTGACAACTTCTTTTCTGTTAGACATGAGCCAAAGCCTCCGCAATTTGCAGCCGCGATGCGCGCACCGCGGGCACGATTGACGCCAGCGCCAGCGAGATCATCACCAGCAGCGACGCCCCTACCATTTCAGCAGGAACATAGTGAATCTGGAAGGGAATCGCCACCGTATATCCCGGCGGCGGCGGCATATGCAGCCCCGAGGAGTTCAACAGCACTCCCAGCAGGTTGCCCACAGTTACGCCCAGCACCGCGCCCAGCGCGCCCAGAATGGTAGCCTCGCAGATAAACAGCAGCACGATCCACATGCGCGGCGTACCCATGGCCAGCATGGTGCCGATCTCGCGGGTGCGTTCGAAGAGCGCCATCAAAAGCGTGTTCACGCTCGACATCAGCACCATAAAGAAGACAATCACGCCCATGAAGAGGAAGATGCCGTTGAAGAGGTTGCGCACCTGCTTGTAATAGGTGGCCAGGTCGATCCACTTCTTCAACTCCATCTTCTGCGGCAGCCCTTTGAGGCGCGGATTCAGTTCGTCGTAGACGATATCGGTGTTGGCGGTTGCGTCCAAACCTACCACCAGATTGGTGATGCGGTCGCTTTGCAGCAAGCGCTGCGCGTTGGGCAGGGCGATGCGCAAATAGCGGGCGTCCAACTCGCCCACTCCGGTGCGCACGATGCCGGCGATCTGCACATCCACGCCGTTCAGCGCGCCATCGCTGGTAACGGCCAGCAGGGTCAGCCCGTCGCCCACCTTCACGTTCATCGACTTGGCCAGACCGGTGCCGATGAGCGCCTCCACATCCCCGCCGGGCTTCGTACTCAGGTCGCTGCCCTCCACCAGGCGCGGCGTGAATCCCAGCCCGCTCTCGGCCGCGGGATCGACGGCGTTGCCCATATACACGGCGGACTTCACCCCATTCGAAACCATGCCGTAGAACTCGATGCGCGGGGCCACTCCGCGCACGTGCGGAGCGCTCTTGACGCTGGCCGCCACCTGCCGCCAGTTGTCGATGCCGGTGTCCAGCACGCGCACCTCGTCGCGTTGAAAGTGCTCGGCGGTGAAGATCTGCAAGTGGCCCAGGCCGTCGCGGATGGTGCTCTCGCGCAGTCCGTCGATCATGAAGGCGAAGTAACCCCCGGCCAGCAACAGCCCGGCCACGCCTCCGCCCACCATGAGGAGCGTCATCAGCGTGCGGCGGCGGTTGCGAAAGACGTTGCGAAACGCCAGCAAGAGAAACTTAGCCATGATAGCCTCCTAGATCGTTTTTAGGATCGCGTTCAGGATCGCTTGCTTGCGCCGCGGCGGGAGCCGAGTTTCCGTCCCCGCTGTCGGAGACGACCTCACCGTCGCACAGCCGGACGATGCGCGGCGTGTGCTCCAGCAATCGGGCATCGTGGGTCGAGAAGAGGAAGGTCAGACCCAGCCGCCCATTGAGGTCGCGCATCAGATCGATCAATTGCGTGGCGTTGTGGGTGTCGAGATTGGCGGTGGGCTCGTCGGCCAGCACCAGCGCCGGGCGGTGCACAATGGCGCGGGCCACGGCCACCCGCTGCCGCTCGCCGCCGCTGAGCAGGTCGGGACGTTGCTGCGCGCGGCTAGAGAGCCCAACATTGTCCAGCGCCTCGGCCACGCGGCGCTTGCGCTCGCTGGCGCTGACCCCCTGAATCAGCAGCGGGTACTCGACATTTTCCGCGGCGGTGAAGACGGGAATCAGATTGAAGGTCTGAAAGACGAAGCCAATCTTCTCCCGCCGCAGCTTCGATTTGACCTTCGGTTTGAGCGTCGAGGTATCGACGCCGGTCACGAAGATGCGTCCGCCGGTGGGCTGATCAATGCATCCGATCAGGTTCAATAAGGTAGATTTACCGCTGCCGCTGGGCCCCGCAATGGCCAGAAACTCCCCCGCCCGCACCGTCAGGCTGGCGTTGCTGAGCGCGCTGACAAAGGCGCCGCCCGTGTGCCGTCCCGGACCGGTGTCCAGGGCAAATCGCCGGCTGACCGACTCGACGCAAACCAATGCACCGCTTGCATTCATAAGTCCCTCTCCCGAGCATTCTTTTGCTCTGAGAGAAAGGTAGCGCCGAGCGGTCTGGATTGCGCGCACTTCCAGACGAAGTGTAGGTTTTCGGGATGAGCTGTTCGATTTCAGGGATCAACGGTCGGTTCTCGGTTTTCAGTTCTCAGGTTTCAAATCTAGATTTTCCTTCCTTCGTGGTTCAAGAGAATTTGCCGGAAATGCGCGTAAAACAGTGAACCCCACCCTGGCCGCAAAGACAACAGCGCAGCGAGGGTGGGGCGCCCAGCTCTTCAGAAACGGAAACTGTTCCCTCGTTCCCTTGTTCCCTTGGTCCCTTGTCTAGCCTTTGGCGACCGCAAAGCGGCGATTGACCTCGGCCCAGCTCACCACGTTCCACCAGGCGGCCAGGTAGTCGGGGCGGCGGTTCTGGTACTTCAGGTAGTAGGCGTGCTCCCATACATCGTTGAAGAGAATGGGGAAGTGGCCCTGCGAGAGCGGCGAGTCCTGGTTCAAGGTGGTGACGATCTTCAGCTTGCCGTCGGCGTAAATCAGCCAGCCCCAGCCGGAACCGAACTGCTTGGCGGTGGTCTCGTTGAAGAGCTTCTTGAAGGCCTCGAAGTCGCCGAAGTCCTTGGCGATCTGCTCGGCGATGGCGCCGGTGGGAGCGCCGCCCACGCCCGCGGAGCCGGCCGGGCCCATCAAGTTCCAGAATCCATTGTGGTTGGCGACGCCGCCCGCCTGGTTGCGCACCGCCGTGCGAATCTCCTCGGGAACCTGGGCGATGTCGCGCACCAGATCGTCGATGGGCTTGGCCGCCAGATCGGGATGGCTGGCCAGCAAGCCGTTGATGTTGTTCACATAGGTCTGGTGGTGCTTGTCGTGGTGCAGGTGCATGGTTTCGGCGTCAATATAGGGTTCCAGTGCCGCGTAATCGTAGGGCAGGGGGGCGAGTTCGTAAGCCATTGGAAAACTCCTCGTGCGGGGTTCGTACTGCGGTTGAGCCGGACTGAAGCAGAGGGGAAGCCTCGCCCGCCGGAAGGTTGCGATGCAAATCTGTGGCACACACAGAACAAGTGCGTCCCTTCCATGGATGCCGAAAGAGGTTGCGAGGGTGCGGGAAACTTTCTCTGCATCATCAAACGGCCAGGCGGCAGGAACTCCTTTGCCCTGCACAGGATTGCACCAGATTCGCTGCATTGGTCAGTCCAATGCCTGAACGGCTAGAGGATGAAGCGAGGGTTTGGAGTGATTCCCGGAGTTGCTCAAACGTTTTTCTATCCCAACCTGGAATCCGGCCGGTGAGATCGTCCCGCGTCTGGGACAGTTGCGAGGCCAGTCTCCGCTACAATGGACGTGAAGGTTTGCCGCAGGAAGCGACGCCGCCATCGGCGACCCCGAGAAATCGATTTATCCGGAGCGGCCGCACCCCCTCGAAAGGAAATCGCAGAGACTTTATGACCACCAGCCCCGCGGAACACTCTCTCGACCAACTCTCCATTGACACCCTCCGGCTGCTCGCCGTGGATACTGTGGAAAAGGCCAAAAGCGGCCACCCCGGCGCTCCGTTGGGCTGCGCCCCGATTGCCTACCTGCTCTTCAATAAATTGATGAAGCACAATCCGAGCCACTCCAAGTGGTCCGACCGCGATCGCTTTGTTCTCTCCAACGGCCACGCCTCGGCGCTGCTCTACTCGACTCTGTTCTTGTCCGGTTATAAGGTGACACTTCAGGATTTGCAGAGCTTCCGCCAGTGGGGATCGCACACCCCCGGCCACCCCGAGCGGGGCGACACCGACGGCGTGGAAGTCACCACCGGCCCCCTGGGCCAGGGTGTGGCCATGGCCGTGGGGATGGCGATTGCCGAGAAGCACCTGGCCGCCGTTTACAACCGTCCGGGATTCGAGATTGTCGACCACACCACTTTTACCCTGCTGGGTGACGGCGATCTGATGGAGGGCGTCTCGCACGAGGCTGCGGCGCTGGCCGGAACCCTGGGCCTGGGCAAGCTGATCGCGCTCTATGACGATAACCTGATCTCCCTCGACGGCCCCACCAGCCTGAGCTATCACGAAGACGCGTTGCAGCGCTTCGAGGCCTATGGCTGGCATGTGCAGCGCGTGGCCGACGGCAACGACCTGGCGGCGATCGAAGCGGCCATCGCCGCGGCCAAGGCGGAGACCTCCAAGCCCTCGTTTATCGCGGTGCGCACCATTATTGGTTACGGCAGCCCCAAGGCGGGCTCGAACAAGTCGCACGGCGAGCCGTTGGGCGCGGCCGATGTAGCTGCCACAAAGAAATTTTTTGGCTTCCCCGAAGATCAGAGCTTTGTCGTTCCCGAAGCGGCCGAGGCCAACTGGCGCACCGCCGTCGCCCGCGGCGCGGAGTCGGAAGCTGCCTGGACCAAGCTCTTTGCCGCCTATGCAGCCGCCCATCCCGAGTTGGCCGCCGAGTACGAGCGCGTGCAGAAGGGCGAACTGAAGGCCGGCTGGGAGAAGGCGATTCCCACCTTCCCGGCGGGCAAGCCCGAAGCCACCCGCAACGCCGGCGGCGTGATTCTGAACGCCCTGGCCGCGGCTGTGCCGGAGCTGATCGGCGGAGCCGCCGACCTGACCTCCTCGACCAAGACCATCTTCAAGCCCGGCGCCGACTTCCGCGAGGACCCCGCGGGCCGCAACATCTTCTTCGGCGTGCGCGAGTTCGGCATGGGCGCGGCGGTCAATGGAATGGCTGCCCATGGCGGCGTGATCCCCTTTGGCTCGACCTTCTTTGTCTTCTCCGACTATTTGAAGCCGGCAGTTCGTCTGGCGTCGCTGATGCAGGTGCACTCGCTCTTCATCTTCACCCACGACTCCATCGCCCTGGGTGAAGACGGCCCCACTCACCAGCCGGTCGAGCAGTTGGTTGGCTTGCGCGCGATTCCGGGGCTCACCGACTTCCGCCCCGCCGACGCCAACGAAACCGCGGCGGCCTGGCGTCTGGCCATCGAGCGCAAGAAGCCCTGCTTCTTCGCTCTCACCCGCCAGAATGTTCCGGTGATCGACACGGAGAAGATCGACGTCTACGCTGGTGTGAGCAAGGGCGCGTACATTGTGCTGGACGCGCCTGAGCCACGTGTTCCGACCTTCCAGAGTTTCGTCAAGGACTCCGTAACACCGGATCCTCTGAAAATGCAAGTGATTCTCATCGGTGCAGGTTCCGAACTGTGGCCGGCCCTGGATGCCGCCAAATTGCTGGCCGCCGAGGGCATTCGCGCCCGCGTGGTTAGCTTCCCCAGCACCAGGCTCTTCGACGAGCAGACGGCCGCGTACAAAGCCAGTATTCTGCCTGCCGGAGTGCCCAAGCTGGCCATCGAAGCCGGCAGCCCCCTCGGCTGGTGGAAGTTTGTGGGCTCGGAGGGCGATGTGATCGGCCTGGACCGCTTCGGCGCTTCGGCTCCCGGTCCCAAGGTGATGGCGGAACTCGGCTTCAGCCCCGAGAACATTGCCGCAAAAGCCAAGAAGCTGGTGGAAGGAAAGTAGCGGGGCTGGCGGAGTTAACGGGGCTACAATCAGCCAACACCGCTAACTCCGCCAACACGCGCGAAGCGCGGCTAGTTCCGCTACTTCGCTCTCAACGAGGAGAGGATTTTTCATTGAAGCTCGTCATCGGTTCCGATCACGCCGGGTTCCCGCTCAAGGAAGAGGTGCTCGCCCATCTGGCCGGCAGCGGCCATGATTTGGTGGACCTGGGGGTCTACAACACTTCACCCTCCGACTATCCCGACGCCGCCGAGCGCGTGGGCCTGGCCTTGACGCGCAAAGAGGCCGAGCGCGGCATTCTCATCTGCGGCTCCGGTGTGGGCGTTTGCGTTGCCGCCAACAAAATGCCCGGCATTCGCGCCGGCATGTGTCACGACACCTACTCCGCCCACCAGGGCGTGGAGCACGACGACATGAATGTGGTCGTGCTGGGCGCGCGCATCATCGGTTCGGAGCTGGCCTTCGAGGTGGTGGATGCTTTTTTGGCGGCGCGTTTCTGTGCGACCGAGGAGCGTTTCGTCCGCCGTTTCAAGAAACTGTTGGCGATCGAAGCCCGCTATTGTTGCGGCGGTTCGGACCCTACGGCTTAGTGGATTAGAATCGTAGATATTCACAACGAGACGGATTGCCGTTGGGGAGGTCCAACGGTATATCCGATCTTGCAGCAGCGCCCATCCCCACAACCCTCGACACGATCAACGTTTGTACGAGAGGCTCGAATGCTTCCCTTTGATGTGATCCTCTTCGACGTGGGCGGCGTTTTGCTGACCAATGGCTGGGACCGCCGCGAGCGTGGAGAGGTGCTGGACCGCTTCGGCTTGGACCGTTCCGTCTTCGAGGCCCGCCATCGCGAGGCCTACCGCGCCTGGGAGCGTGGGGTGGTTCCCATGGAGACCTACCTGAACTCGACCGTCTTCAACGAGCCGCGCAGCTTCAGCCAAGACGACTTCTTTCAGGCCATCTGCGCCAGCTCGCAGTTGCTGCCCAACGGCGCTCTGGGAATCCTTCAGGAACTTGCCGCATCCCATCGGTATATGCTGGGCACACTCAACAACGAACCGCGCGAGACCCAGGCCTACCGCTTCCGCCAGTTTGGGCTGGAGCAGTACTTCCAGGTCACGCTGACCTCCTGCTATCTGAACCTGCGCAAACCGGATGTAGGCTTCTTCAAAAAGGCGCTGGATCTGCTCTGCTACCCGGCCGAGCGAATGCTCTTCATCGACGACCGTAAGGAGAACACCACCGCGGCAGCCAAGGCCGGGATAAAAGCCTTGCAGTTTGAGAACGCCGACAGACTGCGGCGCGATTTGGACGCGCTGGGAGTGCTGACCTAACCAAGCCGGCGGTGCGAACGAAATTGGAGGCAAGATGGCGACGGCGCAGATTCGAGTCAATCCCGAGGACCTTTCTCACCTGCCGCAAGGCGGTGAGCGTATTCCCGAGGCGGGGATTCTGGTCATCTTCGGTGCTTCCGGCGATCTGACCAAGCGCAAGCTGCTGCCCGCGCTCTTCCATCTGGAGCAGTTGGGTATGCTGCCCCCCGAGTTCTTTATCGTCGGCGTCGCCCGCCGTCCGCTGGGCGATGAGTTTGCCGCCGACATGCGCGCCGGGATTCTCGAATTCGGCAGCGCCGATGCCGCCGATCCCCGCCTGGACCGCTTCATCGCGCGCATCGGCTACTTTCCGCTCAAGTTCGACGAACCGGCCGACTACGCCAACCTGAAGATCGAGTTGGAGCGCATCGCAACCGAGCGCAAGATCGGCGGTAACCGCCTTTTTTATCTGGCCACGGCGCCGGATTTCTTTGCTCCCATTGTCGAGAATCTGGGCGCGCAGAAGATGGCCCAGCCCGAGCAGGGGCGCGTTGGAGTGGTCATCGAAAAGCCCTTCGGCCACGATCTGGCCTCGGCCCGCGACCTGAACCTCAAAGTCAACGCCGTCTTCCATGAAAACCAGGTCTTCCGCATCGATCACTACCTGGGCAAAGAGACGGTGCAGAATATTTTGGTCTTCCGCTTCGCCAACGGCATCTTCGAGCCCATCTGGAACCGGAACTTCATCGACCACGTGCAGATCACCGCCGCCGAGACGCTGGGCGTGGAGGGCCGCGGACCCTTCTACGAAAAGGCCGGCGCCCTGCGCGACGTGGTGCAGAACCACATGATGGAGCTGATGAGCTTTGTAGCCATGGAACCGCCCTCCAGCTTCGAGTCGGAGAGCGTGCGCCGCGAAAAGCTCAAGGTCTGGCAGGCCATCCCGTCCATTCCGCCCAAGAACGCCGTGCGCGGCCAATATGGGCCGGGAATGATCGACGGCCAGCGGGTGGTGGGTTACCGGGACGAGGAGCGCGTCAGCCCCGATTCCGGCACCGAGACCTACGCAGCGGTCCGCCTGTCTGTCGAGAACTGGCGCTGGGCTGGCGTCCCCTTCTACCTGCGCGCCGGCAAGCGGCTCAAAAAGCGCGCCACCGAGATCAGCATCCAGTTCAAGCAGCCGCCGCTGTTGATCTTCGACCGCATCTCCGCGCAGGCCGCCTGCCCTCTTATCGAGCCCAACCTGCTGACCATCCGCATTCAGCCCGACGAGGGAATCGCCCTGCGCTTCGGGGCCAAGGTGCCCACCACGCCGGGAATGGCGGTCTGCCCGGTCAATATGGACTTCGACTACGCGGCCGCCTTCGGCAAATCCAGCGCCAACGGTTACGAGCGCCTGCTGCTCGACGCCATGCTGGGCGAGCAAACGCTCTTCAGCCATCGCGACGGCGTGGAGACCAACTGGGCGCTGTACACGCCCATCCTCGATGCCTGGGCGAACAAGAAACCCGAGGTCTTCCCCAACTACTTTGCCGGCAGTTGGGGCCCGGAGTGCAGCGACCGCCTGCTAGAGCGCGGCGGCCACGTCTGGCGCAACAACCTGGGGCGAATGGCGTAGGCGCGTTGACCTGAATCCGAAAAATTGGGGTGCCCCACCCTCGCCGCGTTCTTGTTTCTGCGGCCAGGGTGGGAAGCCAGTCATGTCGCGGGGCCAGCGGTCCGGTCCGATTGCCGTTTTATGAGATTTACTTTTACTGTGCCCCTCCGTGAATGACATATTTGGCCAGATAATCGTGCAAAAGCTGACGGTGCTCCTTGCGGTAAGCATCGTAATCCTGCGCAATCCCCTGGTCGGGCGCGCTGAGCAGAATCCAGCAGTCGAGCATCCCCGCATTGTTCAGATCGAGTAAAGTACGCAGGCTCTCGTCGAGCTTTTCCGGCTTGACCTTCTGCTCCTTAAGACTCGTTAGAACCATATCCAGGGCATGATCCTCTTCCTGCAATGTATGTCTGTACACTTTTTCGTCGGGAAACTTCTTTTTGAACTCATCGCCCTGGTATTCAGCCCGAATCAAGGAGTACATCATCCATGCTGCGGATCCAGGATGTTTCTTGTTGTCAAGGAGATTCGGATCCAGAGTGATATTGATATTGTTTGGCTTTTTCGGGTCGGTTTTGGGAGCGGCTGGTCGCTCAATCTTGGGGGCGAGAATCACCGCCTTCTCCGTTTGCGCCCACTGCTGAATGCCCTGCCATGCCAGTTTGTTATAGGGTTCGGCGATGATGGCGTCGATGAACTTCTCCTTGGCGGCCTGGGGATCGTTGCTGTAACGCATGATCGCGTCGCCCCAATAGCGGTAGGCTGTCTCGCGATCTGGATCGACTGAGATGGCGCGGGCAAACCAGTGGGCCGCGGTCTTCAGATCCTTCTGGTGATAGGCCGTGTCACCCGCAAAAAGAGGCGCCTGATAGAGTTTGGGATCGGCGTCCGAGGCAGCAATGTATTTCTGCATGGCGGCATTGAAATCGCCCGTAGAAAAGGCCTTTTCAGCTTCCTGCAGCAGCCGTTCCGCGGTCCCCGCAGGTGGATCGTTGAGGGGAGCACTGGGATCGATATTGGCCATGATTTGCAGATAATAATGTGGATCGCCCAGTTCTACGGCTCGCTTGGCCTCGTCGCGCTCGCGCGTCCGTAAGGCCTTGATCTCTGCAGGATCGGTAAGTTGGAGAACCTTGACTCCCAGGCAGTCGGCCAGCCGCTCGGCGTAGAGCCATTCCTTGGGAAAATCTTTGGCCAACTGCTCGTAGAGCGGCAAAGCCTCCAACCGCTTGCCGGCTTTATAAAGCTCATCCGCCTTGTTGACGTCGCCGCCCTGCGCGGCTCCCACAATCGTTGCCAGAGACAGACAGATTGCCACCATCCACTTGCTCATCCCGTTCCCCTTCCTGTATCCCCTGTAATTCACTGCATCGAAAGACCGCTCCTTACATCCGCCCGCATTTTACGCGAGCCGCCTGCATCCTTAGACAACGGCTTTCGACAATTTGTTCCCGTCTGCGCAGAAACCCGGTGCGATCTCCCAGCGTCTGTAGAAAGGGGCACCCCTGATCGCAGCGCCCCTTCGTGCTAACCTGAGCTTTCAGCCCCCTTGGAGATTCCACTTGCAGCCCAGTTTTGTCACTGCCGTCTTTCAGTTCGTTCTTCTGCTCTTTTCGATTACGGTGCATGAGTGCGCCCACGCCTGGACCGCCTCGCGCCTGGGCGATCAGACGGCGCGGATGATGGGGCGGGTTTCACTCAATCCCGTCGACCACATCGACCCCATCGGCACGCTGCTGCTGCCGGCGCTGATCATCTTCGGACCGTTTTTCGGCTTTGGCATGTTTGGCGGCGTTCTCATCGGATGGGCCAAGCCGGTGCCGATCGTCAGCCGCAACTTCCGCAACTACAAGCGCGACGATATGCTGGTCAGCGTGGCCGGCCCGATTGCCAACCTGCTGCTGGGCGTGATTTTCTTCCTGGCGCTGGCGGCGATCCTCATCTATCAGAAGCAAATGCCCCTGCTGGAAGCCCCTTCGACCTCGCTGCGGACTTTTGCAACGCTCTGCAATCTGGGCTTGCAACTCAACCTCACGCTCTGCATCTTCAATCTGATTCCCATTCCGCCGCTGGACGGCAGCCACATCCTTCGCCAGTTCCTGCCCTATAACGCCGTGCAGGTCTACGACCGTATCAGCGGCATTGCCAGCTATCTGCTCATCATCCTGGCCGCCCGCATGGTGCTGGGCATTCTGCTGCATCCGGTCTACTTTGTGGCCTACGCGATTCTGGACCGCATTTAAGCGCTCCGAACAAGGCCGCTCGCTGCCCGCTACAATAGGGAATGCCGTCTCCGCGCCGTGGTGCGCCGTGGCGGCCATCCTCAGCGCAACGGCGGAAGCGAAGAACTTATGGCGGAACTCTCCTCGACTCGTCCTCGTGTCCTCAGCGGCATGCGTCCCACCGGCAAGCTCCACCTGGGCAACTACATGGGCGCCCTGGCCAACTGGGTCAACTTGCAGGACCAGTTCGAGTGCTACTTCTTCATCGCCGATTGGCACGCCCTGACCACCGACTACGCCGACACCAGCCGTGTCAAGCTGAATACACTGGATGTGGCGCTCGACTGGCTGGCCGCCGGTCTCGATCCGGAAAAATCGACGATCTTCATTCAGAGCCATGTGCCGCAACACGCCGAACTTCACTTGCTCTTCTCGATGATCACCCCGCTGGGCTGGCTGGAGCGCGTCCCCACCTACAAGGAGCAGCAGGAGAATCTTTCCGGCAAGGACCTGAGCACCTACGGCTTTCTCGGCTATCCGCTCTTGCAGGCCGCCGACATTCTCCTTTATCAGCCACAGTTTGTTCCTGTCGGGCAAGACCAGGTGGCGCACGTCGAACTTACCCGCGAAGTCGCTCGCCGCTTTAATTCGATGTACAAGAGCCACGTCTTTCCCGAACCCGACGCCCTGCTTACCCCCTCACCGAAACTGACCGGTACCGATGGCCGCAAGATGTCCAAAAGCTACGGTAATACGATTGGGCTCACAGAGGCCATTCCCGCCGTGGCTGCGAAGATCGGTTCCATGGCGACAAACGGTCAACGTGTCCGCCACACCGATCCCGGCGAACCTAATCTTTGCCCGGTTGGCGATTTGCACAAGGTCTTCAGCATACCGGAAGTGATTCTGGCAACCCAGAGCGGCTGCCGGGCTGCCTCCCTGCGTTGTGAAATGTGCAAGTACGAAGCCATTCAATCGGTTTGTGCCGTGACTGAACCCATTTATGAAAAGAGGATGAAGCTCGAACGCAACATTGAGCAGACTTGGGAGATGTTGCGCCAACAATCGGCCAAAGCCGCGGCCCGTGCCGAGCAAACCATGATTCCCGTGCGCAATATCCTGGATCTCTCCCACGATCTCGGTTCCGTGCGCCGCTACTTTGGCGCTTCAGCCGAGGATCTCCATAAAACCCGCGATCTAACCCAGCATTCCATCTGGTGGAATCTGCCACAGGATCAGCAGGCCAAAGCGCTGCGCGATTATTGGAAAAACAACCTCGTTCCGCGCGATATTTCGCTCACCCAGGAAAGCCAGCGCAGTTTCTCTTCCATTCAGAGAGAATTGGAAGAACCTTTTCTCAGCCCCAAGAAAAAGCGTGTTCTTGTAACGACGGCCAATCAGCAAGCAGACGGTTGGCACTTCCAGATCCCGCCGAAATCTTACGAGGTTTGGACGCTTCTCTGCTGGCATCAGAGCTTCTGGTTGGATGATTTCATCCTTCCTCAAAAAGTCTTTGCTTTGCTCTTTGCTCGCGTCAAGAAACAGACGAAAGACAAACCCATCCATTTGCGCGTATGGAAGCATGGCGAAATATGGAATCTGGAGTTTGCCGACTTGAATATGCGAGAAGCGGTTGGAAGTCGATTTGTGGCCCCGACAATGGCACCAATCGACATTACTGGACTGCAAGGCAACTACGAGCCACTGATCTAGAAGAAAGAACATTTTGACCAACCAGCCCCCCAATTCGGAAACCCTTGCTGAAACGGCAGCGGAAGCACCTCCCGAAGGCGCGTCCGTGGTGCGCGAAGCACCCGAAGGCGCACCCGCCGAGCACGAAGCTCCGGGCGCGCATAACGGCCCCCATTTGGTGCTGACCTCAAGGCCGGTTCCCGAGCCCCGCTCGGCCAGCAAGCTGACCCCCAAGGAACAAAAGAAGAAGGATGAGGACGAGCAGTCGCCCTTTTCCGTGCTGGTGGGTCAGGTCTACGACGGCCCGTTGGACCTGCTGCTGGATCTGATCCGCAAGCAGGACATCGACATCTACGACATTCCCATCGCCCGCATCACGGCCCAGTTTCTGGCCTATGTGAACCAGCTCAAGTCCACCGACGTGGATGTGGCCGGCGAGTTCATCTACACCGCTTCGCTGCTCATCCACATCAAGAGCAAGATGCTGCTGCCGCGCGCGGCCAGCGGTCCCGAAGATGCCGCCGAGGACCCCCGCCGCGAACTGGTCGAGCGCCTGCTGGAACACGAGCGCTTCAAGAACGCCGCTCAGATGCTGGCGCAGAAGCAGATGCTCGAAGCCGCTACCTGGTCCAATCCCGGCTTCAAGGAGTTCAAGGACGCCGAGGGCACCGAGCCGGAGATCGCCGCCGACACCGTCGATTTGGTGCGCGTCTTCCGCGACATTCTGGAGCGCGCCCGCAAACGCCCCTCCTTCGATCTCAAGGACGACACCGTCACCGTGGGTCAGATGATTCAGTTTCTGAGCCGCTGCCTGCGCATGGAAGACAAGCCTGTCGCCCTGCACAAGCTGCTGCGCAACACCCGCTCGGAACGCGCCCTGGTGGCCACCTTTCTGGCCCTGCTGGAGCTGGTCCGCATGCAAGCTGTACTGCTGCGCCAGGACCGCGCCTTCAGCGAGATTTTTATCAAGAAACACACCGCCTTCGACGCGGTGATGAACGAAGGCTCCGCCCAGGCCCGTGACGACTGGCGGTAAATTTAGTTCTAACATTTGTTCCTACATAAGCGATAATCTTCGCAGGAGGTGGTCCCATGGCCACGACTGCCAAGATCATCGCCATCGGCAACTCCGCCGGGATTATTTTGCCCAAGGAGACCTTGGCCCGCATGAATGTCGAAAAGGGCGATACGGTTTGCCTCACCGAGACTCCGTATGGCACCAATTTGACCCCTTACGACGAAGAGTTTGCGCGCAAACTTGATGCCTCTCAGCGAGTGATGCGGAAATATCGCGACGCTCTGCGAAAGCTGGCGGAATGATGCACGAGCCTTTGTGGATGGACTTGCGGGATGCTCTGGCCGCCCATGACCTTGAGCTCGCGGCTCACGGCGGCTCTGCCGGAGTTCGCGATCAGGGGCTTCTTGAGTCGGCGCTGGCCCGTCCCAAGAATCTTCTCGTATATGCCGAAAGGCCTTCTACTTTGCCTCAGCTTGCGGCAGCTTACGCTTTTGGAATCTCCGCCAACCACCCTTTTCTCGATGGAAACAAGCGTACGGCGCTGGTGGTCTCTTTTGCGTTTCTTGAAGTGAATGGCCTGGAAGTCATTGCATCCCAAGAAGATGCTTACTACACGATCCTCGCTCTCGCAGCCGGCGAACTCTCTGAAGAGCAGCTTGGCGAGTGGATTGCACGCAACATCTCTGCGTGCTAATTTTCCCCATATCCGGCAGAAAGCGGCCTTGAATCTCCACACTGTCTCGCCTTTTCCCACCGCTTTCCTCTGCGTCCCGCGCTCGATCCGGTGTAGAATCAGGTGTAGCCCGAAAGCAGATCATCGCTGTGGGATAAACAACCGTGCGGTTATATGGTTGTTGGGGTTTTATGGACGCCTGCATATCTGGCAAATTACAAAGCTTGCACAAGCTGTTCCCCTCTTATTTCCTATTCGATCCCGCATATCCAACCTTCAGATCGGTTTTTGAAGGGTCCAGACGTTTCCAGGCGGTTTCCGGCTGCCGGGGAGAGATCTGATGGCCGATCTGGCAACTTTGCTCGAACCGGCGCCCGTGACCGTTGAGACGCTGCCTGCCGCTCCATCGCTGTTGGACCGCACCACCGGCAGTACCCCCAACCGCACCGGGAAGATGCTCTTTGTGCTGGCCCTGACCGGCAGTCTCAGCTTTATCGTTTTTCATGTGGCCAACGACCTGCGCGCGGTGAGTCTGCCCAGCGCCTGGCCTTTCCTGCTGCTCGGTCTGGCCCTGCTCATCGCTTTGGGCTTCGAGTTCGTCAACGGCTTTCACGACACGGCCAACGCCGTCGCCACGGTCATCTACACCCATTCGCTGCGACCCAATACCGCCGTGGTCTGGTCGGGCATCTGCAACCTTGCCGGGGTGCTGACCTCCTCCGGCACGGTGGCCTACGCCATCATTACCCTGCTGCCGGTCGAGTTGATCCTCCAGGTCAGCTCCGGGGCAGGCTTTTCCATGGTCTTTGCGCTGCTGATTGCAGCGATTTTGTGGAATCTGAGCACCTGGTGGTTTGGCTTGCCGGCCTCCAGTTCGCACACCATGGTGGGCTCCATCATGGGCGTCGGCATCGCCAACCAACTGCTCAACGTCCACTCAGGAACCAGCGGCGTGGATTGGGAGCAGGCGGCCAAGGTGCTTAAGGCGCTGATCGTATCGCCGATCGTCGGTTTTACCTGCGCAGCTTTGCTGTTGTTGCTGCTTAAACTGCTTTTGAAGTTCCCCGGCTGGGTCAGTCCGATTCTGGGTGCAGGCATCGTCTTTGCCGGAATCGCCTTGTCTGGCAGCATCTATAGCGCGGTTTGGGAGCATTCCCACCCGCTGCTGCGCGTTTTTTACCCTGTTTTGGCTGGCGCAGTCGCTGCGGTTTTGCTTTTCCTGGTGGCGCGCATTCTGGCTCATAGCCCCATTTTTGAAGCGCCCAAGGATCTTCAGCCTCCGCCCTTCCCCATTCGTGCGCTGATGATTCTGACCTGCACCGGGGTGAGCTACTTCCACGGTTCCAACGACGGTCAAAAAGGGATGGGCCTGATCATGCTCATCCTCATCGGCACTGTGCCCACGGCCTACGCCCTCAACCACGCCGTCTCGGCCAGCGACTTTCAGGCTTTCATCTCTGCCAGCGAGCAGGCCGGGCACATTCTCGACCGCCACGTCGATCGGCAGGGGATTCTGGGCGAAGACGCCCGCGGCGAGGTTACCGATTTTATCCGCACCAAACAGCTTCGTCCCGACACCATCCTTGCTTTGCGCGAGCTGGTCGAAGACGTGAATCACGAGGTTGCGCTGTACAAGGCCTTCCAGTCCGTTCCTGCGCAAGATCAGGCCAATGTCCGCAACGACATGTACGTGGCCAGCGAAGCCATCCGCCTGCTACAGAAGAACGCCGAGATCAGCTTTACTCCGGCCGAGAGCGCCGCCCTCAAGACCTATAAGGGCACACTCGACAAGGCCACCAAGTTCATCCCGGACTGGGTCAAGGTCGCGGTGGCATTGGCGCTGGGCCTGGGCACCATGGTGGGCTGGCGGCGCATCGTGATCACCGTCGGCGAGAAGATCGGCAAGGACCACCTCACCTATGCGCAGGGCGCTAGCGCCGGCCTGGTCGCCATGGGCACCATCTTTGCCGCCAACATCTGGAGCCTGCCGGTTTCAACCACGCATATTCTCAGCTCCGGCGTGGCCGGCACCATGACCGCCAACGGCAGCGGCCTGCGCTTCTCGACTGTGCGCAATATCGCCGCCGGATGGGTCTTTACGCTGCCCGCCGCGGCGATCCTTTCCGGGTTGCTGTACTGGCTCTTCCGCGCCATCTCCTAACGTTTCGACGGGGCGCGATTCTTGAACCACTTTTGCTTGGCCCATCCGCCCCGTCCGCGGTTCTATCCGCGGGCAAGGCGGTTTTGCTTGGGGAACAGTCATCCACCGGTTAAGCCGACCCATGGGGGATGAAACCGGGTTTGGGATTCGGAGGGAGAAGGGGCCTTCAGGCCCCTGTGCCGAGCTTTCCCAGGCAAGGCCTTTAGGCCGGGGTTTTTGGCTTCTTTGGACTTGGCCCCATAGTTCCAATCAGTTTCTTTTCAGAATGCGCGGCTCGGCGCGATTCGCTTTTGCTGCATAGAATTTTATTTTGATGTGGACAACATTCCAATCGCCAAGGCATCCTGTTGGTAGAGTCAGGAGGCGCCCTTGAGCGACGCACTGCCCGCCCACAACGACGCGTTGCAGAAGACCCAGGTTGATCCGGAGACCGCCGACCGCTTTATCGCCGAGAAGCATATCGGCGAGCGCATCAAACGGCTGCGGCTGAAGAAGTCGATGGGACTGGTGGAACTGGGCCGGCATACCGGGCTTTCGGCCAGCTTTCTCTCTCAGTTGGAGACAGGCCGGGTGGTTCCCACGCTGCGCAATCTGGCGCGCATCGCCATGGTCTTCTCCAAGGATCTCTCCTTCTTTTTTGAGAGCGAGCCGCGCTCCCTCTTCCGCATCCATCGCCGCAAGGAGCGCATCCGCCTGCCGCAGACCGGGGCCGAGCCGCCGGCTTATTTCTTCGAGAGCCTGGGCTACCTGGTTCCCGACCGCGATATGGACCCCTATTTTGCCGAGTTTGTGCCCGTCGACAAGGGCGTCGAAATCAAGGCGCACCTGCATCCCGGCTACGAGTTCCTCTATGTGTTGGAGGGCGAATTGATTTTGCGCCACGGCGAGCAGGAATCTCTGCTGGAGCCGGGCGACGCGGTCTACTTCGATTCCGGAACGGCCCACTCCTATCGATGCGCAGGCAAGAAGTCTGCCGGGGTGCTGATCGTCGCCCTGCACGCGGCGCTGAAGATGACGGCCCCGGTTCCGGCCTCCGCCAAGACCGTGGCTGGTTAGCGAAACGGGATCTGCGCCCGAGTTTATTCTCGGCGGAGACCTGGGAAATGCCCGCTGCTACAATCGAATAGGCAAAAATCCCCTTTTCAAGCAGCTTTTTTGCGGTAGAAAGCAGATCCAGAAGCAATGACCCTTCGCCTTTTCAATACCCTTAGCGGGCAACTGGACGAACTGGTTCCCTCCGACTGGAAGGCGCTGCGCATGTACGCCTGCGGGCCGACGGTCTATGATTACGGGCACATCGGCAACTTCCGCACCTTTTTGCAGATCGACGTGCTGCGCCGCACCCTGGAGCTGCTGGGCACCCCGCTGCGCCACGTCATGAACATCACCGATGTGGACGACAAGATCATCCGCAATGCAGCGGATGAGCATATTCCTATCGGCCAGTACACCGCGCGCTTCGAGCAGGCCTTTTTTGAGGACCTGGACTCCCTGCAAGTGGAGAGACCGGAGGTCATGGCCCGCGCCACCGAGCATATCGAGCGCATGGTGGGTCTGATTCAGAAGCTGGCTGCAAACGGCGCTGCCTACCAGACCGAGGAAGGCTCGTGGTACTTCCGCCTGGCCGCCTTTCCGGAGTACGGCAAGCTGAGCAAGAAGGATCTCTCCGGGATGGAAGACGGCGCGCGCGTCGATGTCGATGAGTACGAAAAGGACTCGGCCCGCGACTTTGCCCTGTGGAAGGCCGCCAAGCCCGGCGAGACCTCGTGGGAAACCGCCATCGGCCGGGGACGGCCCGGTTGGCACATCGAGTGCTCGGCCATGGCCATGGAGTACCTGGGCGAGAGCTTCGACCTGCACGCCGGCGGCGAAGACCTGATGTTTCCGCACCACGAGAACGAGATCGCGCAATCCGAATCGGTGACGCACAAGCCCTTCGCCCGCCACTGGATGCATGTGCGCTTTCTGCTGGTCGATGGACGCAAGATGTCCAAAAGTGAGGGCAACTTCTACACCCTGCGCGATCTGCTGCTGAAGGGCTACAAGGCCTCGGCGATCCGCCTGGCGCTGATCTCTGTGCCTTATCGCCACCAGCTTAACTTCACCTTCGACGGGCTGATCGAGGCCACTGCCGCCGTCGAGCGTCTGCGGACTTTCAGAGAACGGTTGACCAATGCGAACCTTGCCGAAGGCTCGAACCCGGCCCTGCAAGCCGCCGCGGAGAAAGCGCACGGCGAATACCTCGCCGCGCTCTCGAACGATCTGAACACTGCCGAGGCCCGCGCGCCCATCTTCGACCTGGTGCGCGCCGCCAACACCGCCATCGATCAGAACCAACTGCTGACCCAAGACCGCGAGGCGATCCTGCGCGTTCTCAAGGCATTCGACGCCGTCTTCTGCGTTCTTGAAGACCGCGACGCCGCGCCCACCCGCCACGCTCTGGAGTGGGCCGAGCTGGCTGGGAAGATGGACCAGGTCGCTCCCGAACTGCTGGCCCGGCAGGGATTCGGCGACGAGGCCATCGACGCGCTGGTCGCCGAGCGCACCCTGGCCAAGAAGCAGCGCAACTTCGTCCGCGCCGACCAGATTCGCAACGAACTGGCGGAAAAGGGCGTGGTCATCGAAGACTCCAAAGACGGAGTGCGCTGGAAGCGCAAATAAGCATCTCCGGCAGCCGGTAACCAGAACAGAGGTCTGGACAGTCAGGTAGGGTGTATTTTGCTCCGTGAGAGAGCTGAAGGCTTTATGGTTGGTATCCATCAACGGGGCTTGTGTAGAAGCGCTTTATTAAGTCAGCAAATCGTCGCCCGCGCTGGAGGCGCAGCGGTCGTTAGCCCCGCGCTTCAGCGCTATCAATTACCCACATTTCCCGCCCCCATGATGACGCCCAGTTGGATGTCGACAAGACGGGTTAATCCTCGCCAGATGGTTTCGTTTCCAGGTGGCGGGTCCGAGTTGCGCGCCAGGT